>JAESFL010000001.1_pt1 | contig 635066 bp, 536 predicted proteins | sample 9269401 | NCBI WGS metagenome assembly JAESFL01 (sample SAMN14506025, study PRJNA617098) | algae metagenome | isolation source: Gloeocapsa sp. UFS-A4-WI-NPMV-4B04 and co-occurring heterotrophs from desert... | place: USA: Utah | collected 2006-10-01 | reverse complement strand
CAGCGCCAGGGACCAAGGTGCAGCGCAAGATTGACATCGAGGATCTGGAGCGGGCGATTGGCAAGGTGGCACATTGAAAAAATTAACCGATCCAAATTCCGTTCTTACCGGCAACAGTAGATAATTAATGGCTGCCCTGCCCTCATTGCTTATTCCGCGGCGCGGCTGCGTTAATGGGAAACCCGGGAGAAATAAAGAGGACATTTGAAACTAGCCGGATGTGAGACATTTGAAAATGGCTTGAACATTAGCGAACAAAGTTTTAGAGGTTGGAACCGCTACTTTGGTTAAAGCAAAATCATTTCCACAAATATCAAAACGGTTTTGCACCACAGGAATGCTTTTGATCCATCACAACCAAATCACAGAAGGCACGTGAAAAAAGCAAAGGTTAGCGCTATTCGTACTGACATGGTTGGTCGCGATGATAAAATTCCCAGCTTTCGGGAAGGCTCGGACAGATGCTCTTGTTTCTATTTGCCTCGCTGCTCATGATCGGCGTCCTTGTTGGCGCGGGCTATTCACATTACCGATACAGGGTCAGGAACAACGAAATATATCGTTTAGAGCTCGCGCGTAAAAACATCGAGATGACGCAACGTCATCAGCAGGCCTCCAAGGCCCGTACGCCGGACTAGGATTGAAAGACTGCATTACTTCACCTTAATGCTCGGGTCGCACCTATCGAGTGAGTCGACACAGTCTGATAACTTGGTGGCAGCAAATCTATTCTGCCTTCGGCATTATCAACTTAAGCACATGCTCCTTGGTTTCCCAAAAATGAGCAGGCAGGCTTTTGTCAGAAAACCAGATCCCACAACCGCCGAAGCGCGTTTCAACGACGTCGGTGATCTTTGCGGTATTAATCGAATGCGGTTTGTTGTCAGCCAGCGCGTGCAAGATGATTGAGCTATTCATGAGGTAATCTCCAAGGTGAATGTTGCTGTTCCTGCAGGCAACTTTACCCCTGGTACCCCCATGCAGTGTTTGATGGCAATCAAACAATCGATGCACAACGGAAAAAGTGTTGGCTACTTGCTCAATTTCGCCTGTACCACCCTCTTCCGCTAAGCACTCGCCGCGGTCAATCAAGCGGATGGTGATTGCTGATGTAGCCTTTGCGAGCAACTTCGAGACCGAATCTCCTCAGTCCGCGCTGTATGCCACCCCGCCCATAGTATTGCCATTCCGCGCTCATCCATGCGCTGAAGTTCTCGCACCGTGAAGGAGGAATCCAGCGCACGTAGCGCAGGCCTCGAAAGATCGAAATGAAGAACGCTTCAACCACCAATACTGCAAAGCTCAGAAGTGAGCACATTACCGCGATCGGCCAAGCCATATACATCCCAACATGCAGAAAGAAATCCCTGACGCTTCTTCGAATGCCGTACATCGATATCTCCATGGTTTTCAATGAAAATATCGGCAAATGAGGGGCGTCGATTCCACTTTTAACAAATGGAAAAGCCTTTTACGAGAAATAAGCACCAACATTGGATCAAAAGCAAACCGGAAAAAGTTGGGCTGCATTTTGTAGGGCTATAGGCAGTGGTCTCCTGGCCGAACGCAGAAAAAGGTAAAGGGATGTACAGTGCAGTTCTAACCCAGCGATCCGAGTATCACCCATGTAGAGGTTTCTCACGTCAATGGAGATTGTGTCCGTAAGTGTTGAAGATGATCTTGAATTGCACAGCGAAATTTTGGGTCGTTTGCCAGAAATCGCACCGAGAAACGGGTGCAGATGCCATGACGGTATCTCCGGACGGAAATGTGTGAATAGGGATCAGGCAGGCTGAAACGATTGTCCGATCAGCCGAGCGAATTCGTCTGGGCCAAGCGGCCTGGAGAAGAGAAAGCCCTGGCCGAAATCGCAGCCCATTCCGACAAGAAGGTCCCGTTGCGCAGAGGTTTCAATCCCTTCGGCGACGACCTTCAGCCCGAGCTTATGGGCCATGACGATAATGGCTTCACAAAGCGCGACGCCGTCCGGGCCGTCGGTGAGCGCGGAAACAAACGAGCGGTCGATCTTGATGAAATCGATGTCGAATCGTTTCAGGTACATCAGGGAGCAATAGCCGGTACCAAAATCGTCCAGCGATATCTGCATACCCGCGTCCGAGAGATGACGCAATTTGGTGGTCACGTCTTCACTGGGCTCCAGAAGCAATCCTTCCGTGATCTCGATCGCGATGCTTTCGCCAGGCAATCCCAATTGCGCCAGATGCTGCATCCAATCGTTTGCGCTCGCCAAGCCTTTCCTGAACTGCATCGGTGATTTGTTGATGCTGATCTGAAAATCAGGATGCAAGGTCCGGCGCCACTCCGCTGCTTGCTGCGCCGCTTCATGAAATACCCACTCCCCTACTTCCGCGATCATGCCGGCATCTTCGAGAATCGGGATGAATTCGACGGGAGATATCACACCACGCTGCGGATGATGCCAACGGATCAGTGCTTCGGCTTTCTGGGCAAGGCCGGAATGCAAATCGATGATCGGCTGATATACCAGTCGAAATTGCCGTTCGGCGAGTGCGGTATGTAAATCGTTCAGGTAACGCATTCGTTGCTGCGCGCGAATCTGCATCGAAGGTGCAAAGTAGGTCCAGCGGTTCCTGCCCTCCTTCTTCGCCGCGTACATTGCCTGGTCGGCATGCATGATAAGATCTTCACTCGTCGTTCCATCCTGCGGGTACAGCGCCACGCCGATACTCGCTGAAACATAAGCGGTTTCGGTACGCAGAACGAACGGCTCCGCCAGCGTCTTCAGTATTCCCTGGGCAATGCGCTCGACACCATGCAGATCATTGGGGCCGTGCAAAATGACAGTAAATTCATCACCTCCCAATCGCGCAACGCTGTCGGACTCGCGTACGTAGCCGGAAATGCGCCGCGCAGCCTGTTGAAGCAGCATATCGCCGATATCGTGGCCGAGGGTGTCATTGATTTCCTTGAACAGGTCGAGATCGATGAAAAGTATGCTGATCGACTGGTTTGCGCGGTGAGCCCGCTTGATCTCCTGCTCAAGCTGCTCGTGGAATGCCCGACGGTTGGGAAGACCCGTAAGGAAGTCGTGGCGCGCCTGATTTTCCACTTCCGCGCGGGTCTGCGCAAGCGCTTTGAGCAATGAAATCAGTCGGCGCGCACCGAGCATGGTCATACAACTGAGAATCGCGCCGCTGACCAGCAAACCCCATAATAGTTTTCGCCAAGCCGCAAGGACATCATCCATCGAAGAGGATGCTATGACCACCAGCGGATACTCCTCCATGGCGGCATACGCGGTCAGTCGTGATGTTTTATCGATCACCGTATTGGGAAGAATGCTCCAGCCGCGCTGGGCTTTCGGCAACTGTTCCTTCCACAACCTCCCGCTGGCAATCGATTTGCCGATGAAATTTTCGCCATTCGGTGCACGCGCGAGGAGGATGCCGTCGCGGCGGACCAAACCGATCGATCCGCTAGGCTTGGTCCGGCCCGACTCATACAATGTATTGATGGCCTGCGTATCGATAGAGGCAACGACAAGAAAATTGCCTGCGACCCGCCCGTCCGGATTTGCGTGAAAAATGGGAAGCACCGTCTGGCCGGTGAAACTGCTCTCCTCTGGCTTGCCGATATATAAGCCGCTCGTTGATCGAAGCGACTGCGCACCAAAATAGTTCCTGGTCACGATATTACCGATCGATTGCTTGTTCGCTGTCGCGAGATCGTGAAATGTGCCGTCGGCGGCAAGAATATGCGCGCCAATCCGGCCGCCAGACTGCGTTTCAAGCGTTTTAACCAGGCTCAACAGGTCAGGATCGGTGTGTGGGGTTCCATTCCGATGGCTGTCCAGGACCCTGTTTGCGCTGATCAGAAAGAAGTCGACCACCGAGAAAAAGTTGCGCGCCTGTTCCTCAACGACCGAGGACATCCGCTCGAGGACGCGCCGCTCGGCGTCAATTGCTGAATGACGGCTGCGCAAAAGAACGCCGGCAATCGCCGACCAGAGAATCAGCAATGCCAGTCCAGCGCCGAGCAGTACCATCCACGCCGCCCGGCGTTCGCCCGGACTTCGAATGCCCCAAAGATTACTCTGGATCTGCAAAATCGCTCCCACCTCGGCGCCAGTCGCCAGAACTGAGAACCATATCCTATTTACTAGCCGGATTTAAGTAATTTTTGAGTGCGTTGCCGTATACGACACAACACCTGTAGCGACGCGGGCCGGAATGTCGATATAGGCGATAACGTCCCTATGGAACAACGGCGGTCGCCTCGATTTCCACCCGTGCCCGGTCCTCGATCAATGCGGAAACCTGAACAGCAGTCATGGCCGGGAAATGGCGGCCGATCAGCTCGCGGTAAATGATTCCGATATCGGGATAGGCGGCGACGTATTCCTTCTTGTCAATCACATACCAGGTCATGCGAACGATGTGTTCGGGACGCGCATCCGCTTCCGCCAACACCTCGACGATGTTGCGCAAAGCCTGTCGTGCCTGCGCCACAAAATCGTCGGAAACGAAATTGCCCTGCGCATCCCAGCCGATCATGCCGCTGACGCAGACGATGCGCCCGCTTGCGACAACACCATTCGAATACCCTTTCGGGCGTACCCAGCCAGGTGGTTGGAGAATGTCCATAGTGGCTTTCAATTCGTGAATTTGTAATAACCCGGACCGGCGCACACCGGCCGCCTCAATCGCCTTCAAACACCGGTTTCTGTTTCGCTACGAAGGCATGGTAAGCGCGATGGAAGTCATTGGTCGCCATGCAGATCGCCTGCGCTTGCGCTTCCGCCTCGATCGCCTCATCTACGCCCATGTTCCATTCCTGCTGCAGCATTTTCTTTGTCATGCCATGCGCGAAGGTCGGGCCGCCTGCGAGGTCGGCGGCGAAGGATTGCGCCTCCGAGAGAAGCGCGTCGGGGCTGCAGACCCGATTGAAGAATCCCCATTGCAATGCTTCCGCACTGCTCATGCTGCGGCCTGAATAAAGCAACTCGGCAGCACGCCCCTGCCCGATCACGCGCGGCAGCAACGCACAGGCCCCCATGTCACACCCTGCCAGCCCGACGCGAGTGAACAAAAATGCCGTCTTGCTGCGATCCGTACCGAATCGGATATCCGACGCAAGGGCGAGGAGCGCGCCGGCACCGGCACAGACGCCGTCGATCGCTGCAACGATGGGTTGCGGACAGGCGCGCATTGCCTTGACCAGATCGCCGGTCATGCGGGTGAAAGCGAGCATGCCCGGCATGTCGAGTTGTGTCAGGGGACCGATGATGTCGTGCACGTCGCCACCGGAACAGAAGTTTTCCCCGGCACCGGTGACTACGACTGCCGTCACATCGTCGGCATGGCGCATGGCGAAAAAGAGATCGCGCAGTTCGGCATACGAATCAAACGTCAGGGGATTCTTGCGTTCAGGCCGGTTCAGCGTCAGCGTGGCCACACCACTGCTGACCGCAAACCGGAAATGGCGCGCCTGATAGTCCGCCAGTGCGATGCGGTTGCCCGGAAGCTGGTGCGGTTGGCCAGGAAGATAGCGCATGGTTGGAATCCTTATTGTCGGTCTTCGTTTGAAGAGGTGTTCAGGTGGTTTTTCAATTTGGACAAGAGCTGGATAAGGGTGCTTTTCTCCGATTGCGTCAGGGCGCCGGTCATTTCCCGTATCCATTGCTCATGCACTTCGGCCATGCGCGTAAAGGCGCGACGCCCGGCCGGTGTCAGCTTCACCACGTAGACGCGCCGGTCGTTCGGATCAGGGACGCGCACCACCAGCTTTTCCTGTTCCAGAAGGTCGGCGATGCCGGTGATGTTGCCGCCAGTGACCATCATCCGCTTCGACAATTCGCCCATGCGCAATCCTTCCGGATGCCGCTCCAGCTGCGCCATCAGATCGAAACGCGGCAAGGTGATCTCGAACTCGGCGCGCAGGCGACTGCGGATTTCATCTTCAATACGCACGGTGCAGGACAGCATGCGCAGCCAAAGCTTGAGCGATTGATGATGGTCGTCGGTCAGGCGGCTCTCAAGGTCGATGACCGTTGCGGATTCATTGTTATTCATGGTCGACTGCCCTGTCTCTTTCGAATCATTCACATGACCTCGCCGCCGGCCACCGGCAAGGATTGGCCATTCATGGCCGTGGCGCCGGGCAGGCAAAGCCAAACGACGGCGTTCGCCACCTCCTCCGGCTCAACGAGGCGCTTTTGCGGATTCCGCGAAGCGAGTTCCGCTCTTGCCTGCTCGGTACTGCGGCCCGTCTTGGCGGCAAAATTGTCGACTGCGTCCTTCACCAGGTCGGTATCGGTGAACCCCGGGCAGACCGCGTTTACCGTCACGCCCTTCGTCGCCACTTCCAGCGCCAGGGCTCGGGTCAGCCCGATAAGCCCATGCTTCGCCGCGCAGTAGGCCGAGACATATGCATAACCGGTCAGCCCGGCGGTGCTGGCGATATTGACGATGCGGCCCCATCCCGCGTCCAGCATCGAGGGCAAAGCCGCCTGCGTACAGTGGAAAGCGCCGGACAGGTTGACGTCCAGCATCGCCTGCCACAGTGACGCATCGGTTTTAACGAACGGTGCTGACAATGCCTGGCCGGCATTGTTGACCAGGATGGAGACCGGGCCGAAACGGGCAGCAGCGGCTTCAAATCCCTTCCTCACCGCATCGACTCGGGTGACGTCCATCTCCACCTGCGAAACCTCACCAAGCGGCTGCAACATTTGAACCGCCGCCGCAAGCCGTTCGGTATTCCTGCCTGCCAGAGTGAGACGCGCGCCCTCCTCCAGCAGCGCCCGGCCGATCGCCATGCCGATGCCACGCCCGCCGCCGGTCACCAGCACGTGTTTTCCCTCAAGTTGCCGTCTGCCCGTCATGGTCATCCTTCGAGCAGTTTTGCCGCGATCTGTTGCGGCGTCATGCCACTGGACGCGGCCGCCATCTGGCGATCGCGCTCAAGGTTGCGCTCCAGTTGCACCTTGGCGGCCTGATACTGCTTCGGCCAGGCCATATCGAAATAGCCGATTTTTGCCGCTTCATTCAGCGTCCATGCCGGATTGGCAAGATGTGGGCGGGCCACTGCGCACAGGTCAGCGCGCCCGGCGGCGATGATGCTGTTGGCATGATCGGCCTCATAGATGGCACCGACTGCGATCGTCGGTATCCCGGCCTCATTGCGGATGCGGTCTGCGAACGGTGTCTGGAACATGCGCCCATAAACCGGCTTTTCCAGCTTGCTGACCTGTCCGGCGGAGCAATCGATCATATCGGCCCCGGCGGCCTTGAACAAACGGGCGATGTTCACTGCATCGTCGGGCGTGATGCCGCCTTCGACCCAATCATGGGCGGAGATGCGCACGCTGATCGGCTTGTCCTGTGGCCAGACGTCACGGATGGCGGCGAACACCTCCAGAGGGTATCGACAGCGGTTTTCCAGGCTGCCGCCGTATTCGTCGGCGCGGTGGTTGGTCAGGGGCGAGATGAATGTCGAAAGCAGGTAGCCATGTGCGCAATGCAGTTCCAGCCAGTCGAAGCCGGCAGCGGCGGCCTCCCGCGCCGAGCGCACGAAATCCGCCTTGATGCGCACCATGTCCTCATGCGTCGCCTCACGGGCCCGCTGCGACACTCCGGTCAGGTACTGCATCGGCGATGCCGCCACCAGCGGCCAATTGCCGTCATCCAGCGGAAGGTCGATGCCGTCCCATGATGGACGGGTTGAGCCTTTGGGCCCGGCATGTCCGAGTTGTACCGCGATCTTTGCGTCGGTGTTCGCATGTACGAATTCGACGATGCGTTTCCAGGCTTGGGTATGCTCCGGCGCATACAGCCCCGGACAGCCCGGCGTGATGCGGGCATCGGCCGATACGCAGGTCATCTCCGCGAACACCATCCCGGCGCCGCCCATCGCCCTGCTGCCGAGATGGACAAGGTGATAATCGCCCGCGACACCCTCGCAGGCGGAATACTGCGCCATCGGCGATACCACGATGCGGTTCTTCAATACGACACCGCGCAGTCGGAATGGCGTCAGCATCGGCGGGATGCTCCCGCCGCTCTCAGGTCGCGGCAGGCCTGCCTGTTCAAAGGCGCGTGAACTGATCCAGTCCTCGAAGCGTTCGACATAGGCGGGATCGCGCAGCCTCAGGTTTTCATGCGACAGGCGCTGGCTGCGGGTCAGCATCGAATAGGTAAACTGTTCCGCCTCCATGCGGGTATAGCGTTGCACGTTCTCGAACCATTCCATGGAATTGCGGGCAGCGCTCTGGAGCTTCAGCACCTCGACCGAGCGCGCCTGCTGGTAGTCCCTCATCACCGCATCCATGTCGCCGCCGGCGGCGAAGCAGCGCGCCATTTCGATGGCGTCCTCCAGGGCAAGCTTGGTGCCGGAGCCGATTGAGAAATGCGCGCTATGCGCGGCGTCGCCCATCAAGACCACCGGCACCCGCTTGGTGCCAATGTGGTTCCAGTGCACCCAGTTCGTGCAGACGATGCGTGGAAAACGGATCCAGATGGCCGAACCCCGCAGGTGGGTGGCGTTGCTGATCAGCCTGTGTCCGTCAAGATAGCGGGCGAACAGCTTTTCGCAGTAGGCGATGCCCTCCTCCTGGCTCATCCTGTCAAGCCCGGCCTTGAGCCATACCTCTTCCGGCGTTTCGACGATGAAGGTCGAGGTATCGCCGTCGTATTGGTAGGCATGAGCCTGAAACCAGCCGTGTTCGGTTTCTTCGAAGGCAAAGGTGAACGCGGAGAACAGTTTTTTCGTGCCCAGCCAGATGAATCGGCATTTGCGGGTAACGATGTCGGGCGCAAAGCTTTCCTGGTACCGGGAGCGGATACGGCTGTTCAGCCCGTCGCTGGCGATTACCAGGTCAGCGTCATACCTGGCAGCAATTGCCTGGTCATCGGCGACATCGGTCTCGAAGACGAGCCGTACGCCAAGATCCTCGCAGCGCTGCTGCAGGATATTGAGCAGCCGCTTGCGTCCGATCCCGCAGAAGCCGTGCCCGCCGGACGTGATGGTCCGGCCCTTGAAATGGGTATCGATGTCGTCCCAGTGATTGAACGCCTGCAGGATGGTTTTTGCAGTCGGCTCGTCGGCGGCGGCAAGGTTGCCCAACGTCTGGTCGGAAAAAACGACGCCCCAGCCGAACGTGTCGTAGGGCCGGTTGCGCTCGATGACGCTGATGACGTGTTCCGGATTCTGCTTTTTCATGAGCAAGGCGAAGTACAGTCCGGCAGGACCGCCGCCAATACATACAATATTCATTTCATCTCCAGCATGCCGGTGCGGGAGGCACCTTGGGCGGATGGTGCGGATTGTGCGAATTCCTGCGTGCGCAGGAGGAAGCGTTGCAGCTTGCCGGTGCCGGTACGGGGCAGCGATTCCCTGAAATCGATTGCACGTGGATATTTATAGGGCGCGATCGCCTGCTTGACGAAATCCTGCAGTTCCGCAACCAGTGCCGGCGACGGCTGAAAGCCCGCATTCAGTACGACGTAGGCCTTGACGATTTCGCCCCGCGTTTCGTCGGGGAAGCCGACCACGCCGCATTCCGCGATCGCGGGATGCTTGAGCAATGCGTCTTCCACCTCCGGCCCGGCAATGTTGTAACCGGCGGAAATGATCATGTCATCGGTCCGCGCGTGAAAGCGGAAGTACCCGTCTGCATCCACCTCGTAGGCATCGCCGGTCACATTCCAGCCATTAACGACGTAATTGCGTTGGCGATCGTCGGCGAGATATCGGCACCCCGTTGGTCCCTTGACGGCTAGGCGACCAATAACGCCCGGTCCGGCAGGCAAGCCCTCTTCATCGAGTACACAGGCTCGATAACCCGGAACCGGCTTGCCGGTCGCGCCGGGGCGAATGTCCTCGCCGCTTGCAGATATGAAGATGTGCAGCATTTCGGTGGAGCCGATGCCGTCGATCATGTCTATTCCACTCGCCTGCCGCCATTGTTCGCGGGTTGCGACAGGCAGCGCTTCGCCGGCGGACACGGTCTTCTTCAGCGTGGAAAGACGGTAGCCGGGCACCAGGGGCGTCATCTTGCGGTAGAAGGTGGGCGCGGTAAAGCAGACAGTCGCGCCAAAATGCTGGATCGCTTCGAGCAGGCTGGCGGGCGACAGCTTCTCGAGCAAAACGGTTGAAGCGCCGACCCGCATCGGAAACAGAAGCAGACCGCCCAGTCCGAACGTGAATGCCAGGGGCGGCGTGCCGATGAAGACATCGTCGGAGCCAGCCCGCAAGGTGTATTGCGGGAAACAGTCGCAAGCTGCCAGGATATCCCTGTGAAAATGCATGGTTCCCTTGGGCGTGCCCGTCGTCCCGGAGGTAAAGGCGATCAGGCAGATATCCTCGGCGGCGGTATCGACGGCTTCGAAACCCGGCGATTTCAAGCGCATCAGTGACTCAAGCGCATCGGGCCCCTCATGATTGAAGTAGATTACCGGCCCTCGCAGCGATGCGTCGCCCAGTGCGGTCTCCATCTCCGTCTTCAGGTTTGCCGAGCAGAGTGTGGCATTCACCCTCGCTTTGTTCATGATGACCGTCAGCTCTTTCGCGCGTAGCAGTGGCATGGTCGGTACGGCGATGCAGCCGGCCTTCCAGACGGCAAGGATGCAGGCAGCCATCATCGGGTTATTGTCCCCGCGGAGAAGAACCCGGTTACCCGGCAACAGCCGCAGATCCTCTCGCAGGATGCGCGCAATCCGGTCAACACGATCCTGGAGTTCCGCATAGGTCCACGTCGCCTGCAAGCCGTGGATAGCCGGACGATTTCCATGGCCGGTCGACGTCATCCTGTCCAGCAGCTCGGAAACGCAGTTGATGCGTTCGGCATACTGCAATTCAGGCAGGTCGAAAATCAGCTCCGGCCACTGGTCCCGTGGCGGCAGATTGTCATTTGCAAAGGTATCCGCATAAGCTGAACGGGCCATGTGTTCTCCAATCGATCTGGCGATACGGGACAAGCAGTAAGGGGCGTGAAAGCGGACTTAGATCAATATAGGCAATTTAGTTTAGGCCTAAAGTATTTAAGCTTCAAGTGATTGATTTGAAGCAAACCCAGGCAGCTTGATCCGGCAACCGCTCGTGGCGGGAGTGAAATGGCGGTAGCGTCAGCAGACGATATCAGGCGATGCACTGTCCGCCGGGCGATCGAAGCAGGCGTTTTCCGGGGCTTACGAGGGGAATTTTGCACAAAGCAAGACTCTGCTCAAACTTGAATGTGGAATACCTACGAACTAAACCATTTCTTCAATTACTAAGAACACATGGGCCGTTAATCTTTTGCCAAGCATCCGCCGGTTTTGGATGCCTGTGCGCCGGATGCAGGTCTACAAGAACCCATATTCAACAAATACCCAGGAGCAATAGCTATGGCAGACGAGAACAAGGAAACCAAACCGATTTCTAACGGAATTCAGCCGGGGCCGGGCGAACATATCTTGGATGCCGCAGTCCAGCCGGCAACGTCGCCGGACAGTGCAAGCAGCCGCATCGGTTCGGCCAGCAGCGCAGCGGGAAGCAGCGGAGGCCTGGACACCGACTCTCTGAGCGGCAGCTCATCGACCACGAATCCTTATACGGCGGAAAGCGTAAGCGCGAGCCTCGCACGTGCCGATTATGAAGCCGACCAGTATGCGCAGGATTTGTCCGACAGGGCGAGCGGCGGTTACTCGACCAGCAGCTATTCCGGCATGGGCAATTCGGATACGACGGGCGCCAACACCACGTTCGCCCGGGCGCAGAACTATGTGCGCGAAGCACCCGGTACGGTCCTGATCGGCACGCTGGTCGCAGGTTTTCTGGTGAGCCGGCTGTTGAAAAGCACATCCACCCAGAAGTATGAGTACACCACCACCTATCCCACAACAAAATCGCCAATCACGGAGCGCATGAAGCAGGTCGGCGACACCGCCCGTGCAAAGCTTCAGGACACCACCGGAGCTGCGCAGGCACGGATGAGCCAGGTGGGCCAGCGCGTCCAGGAATCCAAAGGGGCAGCGCAGGCACGGATGAACGAAATGACCCAGCGCCTGAAAGAATCCGCCAGTGTCGCTCAGGCGCGCATGAACGAAATGGGCCAGCGTTCGCAACAGCAGTACACCCGTGCGCGCAGCGAAGTCGAGCGCCTGATGGATGAACAGCCCCTGATCGTCGGCGTGGTCGGCATCGCACTGGGCGCGGCCATTGGTGCCACGCTGAAACCAACCCGCCGCGAACAGGAGTTGATGGGCGGCATGCGTGACAAGCTCATGGAACGTGCCAAGGAAACTGCGCGGGCACAGGCGGAAACCCTCAAGCAATCGGCACAGCGCATTGCCGAAGCTGCGAAACAGGAAGCCAGCCAGGTCGCCAAAGCGGCAACCGGCACGGATGCGCAAGGCACCAGCAAGACCGCGTCATCCGGCTCGAAAGAACCGGGCGATTCGCAGTTCGGCAGTCTCCCTGGCCAGCCGAGCATTCACTAATCCCTGCAATTCCTTCTCCGAAGGCTCGCCCTTCGGAGAAGTCTCCTCCCCTACCACGGAAAGACTGGCGCAGAAGGCCGTCCTGCGGTGTAATCCTGTTTCTGAAAACAAATCGATTATCCGCCCAGGCGGATCATTCAGACCGGAGTCGCCGCAATGCTGTGCAAGTTAAACCGATTTATTTCCCGTTTCATTTCCCCGTTCCTCACCCTCGCCGTTGCCTGCTGCGTCGCTCTTCCCGCTGCAGCCAGCGAACCGGCCTCCGGAACGTTTACCGCAAGCCGGGCCTGCGACGCTTTCAAGTCTTTTCGCAACCAGACCAATCCCGGCCAGGTGAAGACTGCGCCGGGCACGACCTACGAGGTAGCGGAGATCAACAGCAGGAACTGGGAATGGATACGAATTCATATACCGGGCGCGTCCGACTCGCCGCGCTGGGTCTCGCGGGCCTGCGGCAGTGCGAAGCTCGGCGCCGCAGCGGAAAACGCGATCCGCGCCGGCAAGGAATGCAATGTCAAAAACCAGCATGACAGTTATGTGCTGGCGATGAGCTGGCAACCCGGCTTTTGCGAGCATTTTCCTTATGAAGGCAAAAAGCCGGAGTGCGATGCGCTTTCGAGCCGAAAGCTGGAAACCAGCCACCTCACCCTGCACGGCCTGTGGCCGAATCGGAAGAGCTGCGGTACCAGCTACGGCAATTGCCCCGGCCCGGCGCTGCAACTGGAGAAGGCCACGATCGACAAGATCGCGCCGTGGATGCCGAACTTCTTCTTTGAAACCAGGTTCGGGGAGTATGAATGGAAAAAGCACGGCACCTGCCAAAGCCTCGAGGATGATGCGTATTTTCTGACCGCGGTCGATGCGGTCAGGGTCGTCAATGAGTCCGCCGCCGGGCGCTATCTGCGGGAAAACATCGGCAAGGCAATCTCGGCGAAGAAGTTTTTCGAGCATGTTCGTACCAGCCATGGCGAAGAGATTGCCGGCAAGATGACGCTGGTGTGTACGAAAGGCCGGTTTTTGCAGGAAGTGAGAATCAGTTTGCCGCTGGGCTTTCGTACGGATGGCGGGATTGAAAAACTGGCGACCGGGGCAAAGCCGGCACCGGAACCGACGAGCAAATGCGGGTCGGATCAGATTTATATCGAGCGGAGCGGGCCGGGTTGAGGGGTTGGGTTTAGTATTTTCCGAAAGAGGGAAATTAGTGATTCGCTTGGAACACTCTCAGTAGAGTTCCCTCCCCCTCTCAGGGGGAGGATTAGGGGTATAGCAGGGAATTCAGGCAGCATGCTGGCTGCCTGTGGAACGATCTGCGCTTGCAAGCGCGAATGCGTCCTGCAAGGAGGGGTAGTGAGGTCGATCAACCGCATGCGATAACTCGACTGCACTACCCCTGCGCGGGCCGCCCCATCCAACCCCAGACGATCAATGCAGCAGATTGCTAACCTTTTCCCGGCCGCGTCTCCATCCTCCGCATTACCCCACCCCCGAAACTCCCCTGCTCCGGCGGCACGCCTCCTAGCCGCATCCGCACCGCACAGTACTTGAATTCCGGGATTTTCCCGAACGGATCCAGCACGGCATTGGTCAGCTTGTTGATCGCCGCTTCGTAATAGCAGAACGGCACGAACACCGCCCCGCGCGGCGAGCTGTCATCGGCCCGCGCATACAGCGACACCTCGCCGCGACGGGATTCCAGGGTAATCAAATCGCCCGGTTCCGCGCCGAGATCGGCGAGGTCGAGCGGATGCACCAGCGCGACCGGATCAGGCTCGAGTGCGTCGAGTACGCCAGCCCGCCGGGTCATGCTGCCAGTGTGCCAGTGTTCAAGCTGCCGTCCCGTAATAAGGACCTGCGGGTATTCGGCATCCGGGCGTTCCGCCGCCGGGATGATATCCGCGGGCACGAAGCGCGCTCGGCCGCTTTGGGTCGGGAAGCGGTCGGTGAAGACCACCGCCCGCCCTGGCGCGCCTTCCGTCTCGCACGGATAGGTGACGGCATGTTCGTGCTCGAGCCGTTCCCAGGTGATGCCGGCGATGCTCGGCATGCTGCTGCGCATTTCATCAAACACTGCCGAAACATGCCCGTAGTGCCAGTCCAGCCCGATGCGCCTTGCAATCTCCTGCAGAATCCATAGATCCTGTTTCGCATCGCCTGGCGGATCAAGGGCTTGCCGACCGAGTTGCACCAGCCTGTCGGTATTGGTGAACGTGCCGGTCTTTTCGGCAAATGCCGACGCCGGCAGGACCACATCCGCGAGGTAGGCGGTCTCGGTCAGGAAAATATCCTGCACCACGAGGTGTTCGAGCGCCGCCATCGATGCGCGCGCATGGTCGGCGTCGGGATCGGACATCGCCGGGTTTTCGCCCATGATGAACATGCCCTTCACCCTGCCCTGCCTGATCGCGTGCATGATCTCCACGACGGTGAGCCCAGGCTGGCTGTCCAGCGACTTTCCCCATAATTTTTCAAACTTTTCCCGGGCCGGCGGATGGTCGACGCGCTGGTAATCCGGGTACATCATCGGGATCAGGCCGGCGTCGGACGCGCCCTGCACATTGTTCTGCCCGCGCAGCGGATGCAATCCGGTGCCGGGCCGGCCGATCTGTCCCGTCATCAGCGCCAGCGCGATCAGGCAGCGTGCATTGTCGGTGCCATGCACGTGCTGCGAGATGCCCATGCCCCAGAGGATCATCGATGCCTTCGATGTCGCATACAGGCGTGCGACATAACGGATTATGTCGGCATCGATGCCGCAAATCGGCGCCATCAATTCCGGGCTGTACCCTTCAACGTTGGCGCGCAGTTCCTCATAGCCGATGGTGCGTCCGGCAATGAACGCCTCGTTGACCAGGCCCTCGTGCACGATTACATGCATCATGGCGTTGAGCAGCGCGACATCCGTGTCGGGCTTGAACTGCAGGAAACGATGGGCGATGCGCGACAGATCCGACCGGCGCGGGTCGGCGACGATCAGCCGGGTGCCGTTGCGGGCTGCGTTTTTGATCCATGTCGCGGCCACCGGGTGGTTGACCGTCGGGTTTGCGCCGATCACGATGACCACGTCTGCCTTCGTGACGTCCATGACCGGATTGGATACCGCACCCGAGCCGATGCCTTCCAGCAGTGCCGCCACCGAGGAAGCGTGGCATAGACGGGTGCAATGATCGACATTGTTGCTGCCGAAGCCTGTACGGACCAGTTTCTGGAACAGATAAGCTTCCTCGTTGCTGCACTTGGCAGAGCCGAATCCAGCCAAGGCCTTGCCGCCGTCCCGGTCGCGGATCGCAGCGAGCTTCCCCGCCGCCAGGTCAAGCGCTTCCTCCCAGGTCGCCTCGCGGAAAACCGCCATCACGTTGTCGGGGTCCATCGTGAACGCGCCGTGTTTCGGTGCGTCGGGACGGCGGATGAGCGGCCTGGTCAGACGGTGCGGATGATGAGCGTAATCGAAACCATAGCGGCCCTTGACGCACAGGCGTTTCTGGTTGGCCGGGCCATCCCGGCCTTCGACGTACAGAATCCGGTTGTCGCGAACGTGATAGGTGAGCTGGCATCCGACCCCGCAATACGGGCACAGTGAATCAACCTGCATGTCTGGCTCCCGCAAGGCCACGGCGTCCGCCGGCATCAGCGCGCCAGTGGGACAGGCCTGCACGCATTCGCCGCAGGCGACGCAGGTCGATGCGCCCATCGGGTCGTCCATGTCGAACACGATCTTTTCCTGTTCGCCGCGCAATGCCAGGCCAATCACGTCATTCATCTGTTCGTCGCGGCAGGCGCGCACGCAGCGGGTGCACTGTATGCAGGCATCCAGATTGACGGCAATGGCGGGATGCGAGAGATCGGCGGCGACTCTTGCACGCGGTGCAAAGCGCGGCTTGCCGAGTTCCATCTTGCGCGACCATCGATCGAGTTCGTTGTTCCGGGTATGGGCGGTCTCCGGCATGTCGGACTGGAGCAGTTCCAATACCATCTTTTGTGCCGACACGACGCGATCACTGTCTGTCACGACGTCCATGCCGGCAGCCGGCGCGCGGCAGCAAGATGGCGCAAGCACCCGCTCGCCCTTGATCTCGACCACGCAGGCGCGGCAGTTGCCGGCCACATCCAGCCCGTCCATCGCGCACAGGCGCGGGATCTCGATACCCTCGCGCTCCGCGATCTTCAAAAGGGTCTCATCGGTCCTGCCGCTGACTTCTTTGCCGTTAAGCCTGAAGCTGACCGGTTCAGTTACGCATTGCCGTGCCTGTTGCCTGGTAACGGCATTCATGGTTGCTCCATCCCGGATTTCTCCAGTTCATGCGGGAAATACCGGATGACGCAGTCAACCGGATTCGGCGCCGCCTGTCCCAGTCCGCAGATCGACGCGTCCCGCATGACTGCCGACAACTCGGCCAGCAACATGGTGTCCCATTCCGGTAGCTCAATCAGGTTCAAGGCCTTGGCCGTACCGACCCGGCATGGGGTGCATTGTCCGCAGGACTCGTCCCGGAAGAAACGCATCAGGTTGCGCGCCGCGCCGACGGCAGTGTCTTTGTCGGACAGCACGATGATCGCCGCCGATCCGATGAAGCAGCCATGGGCCTGCAATGTATCGAAGTCCAGCGGAATGTTTTGCATGCTTGCCGGAAGGATGCCGCCGGAGGCACCGCCCGGCAGATAGGCATAGAAGCGGTGGCCTTCCCGCATGCCGCCGCAATATTCCTCGATCAGTTCCGCGATGGTGATGCCGGCCGGTGCCACGTGCACACCCGGCTTGTTGACCCTGCCCGACACCGAGAACGAGCGCAGGCCCTTGCGGCCATGCCTGCCGTGCGATGCAAACCATGTACCGCCGTTCTCGATGATGTCTCTTACCCAGTACAAGGTTTCAAAGTTGTGCTCCAGTGTCGGCCTGCCGAACAACCCGACCTGCGCAACATAGGGCGGCCGAAGGCGCGGCATGCCGCGCTTGCCTTCAATCGATTCGATCATCGCCGATTCCTCGCCACAGATATACGCGCCGGCGCCGCGCCGAAGATGGATGACCGGCATGCCGGATACCAGCGGGTCATTGCGCAGTTTGGCCAGTTCCCGTTCGAGCATGGCGCGGCAGCCGTGGTATTCGTCGCGGAGATAGATGTACACCGTCTCGATGCCGACCGCCCATGCGGCGATCAGCATGCCTTCGATGAACCGGTGCGGATCACGTTCCAGAAAGGTGCGGTCCTTGAAGGTTCCCGGTTCGCCTTCGTCGATATTGACGGCCATGAGGCGCGGCCCCGCTTCGTTGCGCACGATGCGCCATTTGCGTCCTGCCGGAAAACCTGCACCGCCCAGGCCGCGCAATCCGGAATCCTCCATCGTGTGGATGATCGTTTCGACATTTCGCTGGCCGGACATGCATTCCTGAAGCAGACGATAGCCGCCTTTCGCACGGTAAGCGTCATAGTTTGCAGCGCCTTCTGCAGTGCGGTCCTGAAGCGCCTTCGTATCCACCGACACCTTGACCGATTCGCAACTTGCGTCCGTGACAGGGTTCTGCCCGACCACCGCAACCGGCGCCTGCTCACAGCGCCCGACGCAGGGTGCTGGAATGACCTTCACCTCAGGACCGAGGATAGCCGGCAGCCTTTCCAGCAGTGACGATGCGCCAGCCAGTTCGCAGGACAAACCGTTGCAGACCCGAACCGTTACCGCATGCGGAACCGCGCTCTCGGCGTCCTCTTTCACGATCTCGAAATGATGGTAGAAGCTCGCAACCTCATATACTTCCGCCTGCGCCATCCGCATCTCCTGCGCCAGCGCCGCAAGGTGCCTTGCCGTCAGCCGGCTGTAGCGGTCATTGATCAGGTGAAGATGCTCGATCAGCAGATCGCGCCGGCGCGGCGCATCTGCGAGGAGGCTGCAAACCTCCGCCAGGGCGACCGGATCGACGCGACGCCCCTTCGGAGCCTGGCGTTTGCGTTCCCGGCTGGCGGCCTCTGCGGTGATGGGAATAATGCGCTGATTCATGCAAATTTCTTTCCGGTTCCCGCCGCTGCGATCTTTAACATGCCGATGGCGTCGATACCGTCGACATCGACCGTCACCGGTCTGAGCAGGATGCGCTGGCCCGGTGTCAACGCCGCAAACTTCATGGCGTACCTTTGCCGAAGACGGGACTGCGCCTTTCCCGGATCGCGGCCAATCCTTCCCGTGCATCGGCCTGCCCGAAACCCATCATCTCCGCCGTCAGCGAGGCTTCGAACGCGGGCCACGCGGCGTAAAGCCAGTGGTTGAGGGAGCGTTTCGTCGCTGCGAGGGCGAACCTGCTGCCGGCGGCAAGTTTCTGCGCCACCTCCAATGCTTCCGCCTGCAATGCCTCCGCATCCACTGCCTTGCTGACAAGGCCAATGCGTTCCGCCTCCTCGCCACTGACGGTTTCGCACAGCAGCAGGTAATACTTTGCCTTCGCCATGCCGCACAGCAGCGGCCAGATGATCGCCGCATGGTCGCCTGCGGCAACGCCCAGTTTCGTATGCCCGTCGATAAGCTTTGCGTTGCGGGCTGCAATGGAAATATCCGCCATCAGCGCCACTGCAAGGCCGGCGCCGACCGCCGCGCCATTGATGGCGGACACGATGGGTTTGTCGCAGTCGAGCATTCCCTGCACGATCTCCCGCGCCTCGCGCATCACCCGCATGCGGGTATCTTCGGACCCGAGCATGTCCTCGACCATGCCCAGATCGCCGCCGGCACAGAAGGCTTTTCCTTCGCTGCGGACGAGAATTGCACGGACGTCGTCACGGGCGTTCAGAGTGCGCCAGATGGTTGCCAGTTCGGCATGACCGGTGGCGTCGGTGACGGGCATGCCGTTGCCGGCTTGGAAAATCAGGTGGGCGACGCCGTCGGGCTGGATATCAACGCGGAAGTTGATGGTTTGGAGCGGGAGGGAGATGAGCATGGGGCGTCGTTCGATGATTGTGCCTGCGAGAATAGCGCCTTTCCGGAATTGCGAAAAGCGCGAGGCGGTTCGCAGAATGATTGAAGTACAGCAAATTACATGCCGGTTCTTCCCACTCGCTGGAGAATGGTCAGGGTTTAGTAGGTTTCCACATGAAAGCGCCCTTCTTTCACCATCCTCGGATGCATCTCGCCCCAATCCAGGCCATGCGATGCGCAGATCGCCTGCAGCGATTCCATCACACCCTTCTCCATGCCTTTCAGTCCGCAGATATAGATGTAGGTATCGCCCTTCAGCAACTCGGCGACCGCCGGCCCGGCATGCAGCATCTTGTCCTGCACATAGGCTTTCGGTTCATCGGGCATGCGGGAAAACGCGAGATGCATGTCGATGAAGTCCGTCGGCAGCTTGCGTAACGGCCCGAAATAGGGCAATTCCTCCGGCTTGCGCGCACCGAAGAAGAGCATCAGCTTTCCGTCCTGTGGCTTGCCCTTGGCATAGAAGCGGCGCCTGTGCTCGGTCATGGCGCGCATCGGCGCCGATCCGGTGCCGGTGCAGATCATCAGGATGTTGGAACCGGAGTGGTTGGGCATCAGGTAATTGGCGCCGAACGGGCCGGTTACCCGCACCGTGTCGCCCTTCTGCAGATCGCACAGATAATTGGAGCAGACGCCGTTCACCGGCTTGCCATCGTGATCTTCGACCACGCGCTTGACCGTCAGGGACAGGTTGTTATACCCCTCCCGTTCGCCGTCGCGCGGGCTGGCGATCGAATACATGCGGATGTGATGCGGCTTGCCGCTCGCATCGACTCCCGGCGGAACGATCCCGATCGACTGGCCTTCGAGTACCGGAAAGACTTGCGTGCCGAAATCCAGCACGATATGCCGGACGTCGCTTTGCGCATCCGGTGCAGTCAGCCGGAAGTTGCCGGCGACCGTCGCCGTGATCGGGTTTTTCAGCGTGTACAGGTTCAGGTAGGGATGCGCCGCGGACCACGGCGGCGTCGGTGAACTGGCCGACACCGCCGCATTGTGCTGCAGGTTTTCCGATGCGACTTCGGCCTCGTTTTCATGCTCGATCACCGTCAGCACGCTCTCTTCCAGCGCCTTCTCTGCCGGCAATTCATCCCAGGTGAGCTGTTCCTCGATCGGATAGGCCGATCGCTTCGCCATCGTGCGCCAGTTGTCGATCGCCCCGGTCGGGCACGGCGAGATGCAGGCGCCGCAGCCGTTGCAGATATCCGCCTTGACGACATAGTTGCGGTCGTCATGGGTGATCGCATCGATCGGGCAGGTTTCTTCGCAGGTGTTGCAGCGAATGCAGATCTCGGGATCGATCAGGTGCTGCTTTATCAATACGATCTGTTCTGGAGCATTCATGGGAAATCTTCTCGGTTGGGCCGATCAGTTGAAACGCACGTACTGGAAGTCGATTGGCTGGCGGTTGATGCCCACCGGCGGCGGCGCGATCCAGTTTGCCATCTTGCCCGGTTCGATCACGCGACCCATCAGTGATGCGACATAAGCGCGGTCTTCCTCGGTCGGCAGCCAATTGCGCACGTTTGCCTGCCATTCCGTTTCGGAAATCACCCGGCCTTCCGGCGAGATCCGCATATTGGCAAAGGTACCGATATGGCGATTGAATGCCTTGTGCGGCGTCACGAGACGGAACGGCAAGCCCGCTTTTTCGATCACGCGGTTCCACCGCCCGATACCGGCCACCGAGTCGCGGATGAAGTCGTCGCGCAATACTTCATTCAAGGCATTGAGCATCGGCACTTCGCGCTCGACCAGGCTGCCGTTCTGCACTTCAAGAATCTTGTACTGGTTATTCTTCAGCAGGTGATCATCTTCGCGCTTGGTTTCCTCATAACGGCCTTTCAGGCCCGATGTGTAGAAATTCGCCGCGTTCGACGACTGGTCTGCGCCGAACAGGTCGACGGTCACGCTGAAGTGGAAGTTCAGGTAGCGCTGAATGGTCTGGAGATCGATCACGCCCTTGGCGCGTACCTGTTCCGGATCTTCGATGCCATGCTCCTTCATAACTTGGCAGGTGCGCTGCAGAACGCGGGAAATGCCCGACTCGCCAACGAACATGTGATGCGCTTCCTCGGTCAGCATGAAGCGCGTGGTGCGCGATAGCGGATCGAAGCCGGATTCGGCCAGCGCGTTGAGCTGGAACTTGCCGTCGCGGTCGGTAAAGTAGGTGAACATGTAGAACGCCAGCCAGTCCGGCGTTTCCTCATTGAATGCTTCGAGGATGCGGGGATTGTCCTGATCGCCCGAGTTGCGGTGGAGCAGCGCTTCCGCTTCCTCGCGCCCGTCGCGGCCAAAATACTTATGCAGCAGGTACACCATCGCCCACAGGTGACGTCCCTCTTCCACGTTGATCTGGAACAGGTTGCGCAGGTCGTACTGCGACGGCGCGGTCAAGCCGAGGTGACGCTGCTGTTCCACCGAGGCCGGCTCGGTATCGCCTTGCGTCACGATGATGCGGCGCAGATTGGCGCGGTGCTCGCCCGGTACTTCCTGCCAGGCGGCCTTGCCCTTTTCCTCGCCGAAATTGATCCGCCGGTCCTGTTCCGGCTGCGCGAGGAATACGCCCCAGCGATAGTCGGGCATCTTCACATAATCGAAATGCGCCCAGCCTTCGGGCGTGACGTTGACCGCCGTGCGCAGATAGACATCGTGGGACTGCGACCCTTCCGGCCCCATATCCTTCCACCAATTGATGTAATTCGGCTGCCAGTGTTCAAGCGCGCGCTGCAGCGTCTTGTCTTCGGAAAGATTGACGTTGTTCGGAATCTTCTCGCTGTAGTTGATCGTGCTCACGGTTGGGTCCTTTAATGTTGTTCAAACATGACATTCGTTGTGGAACGCAAGGCGCGCTGTCCGCGCCTCGCCTGCTTCCTGCATCGATCAAACGCGATCGAGATCGAACTGCGCCTTGTTGCCGGAGCCGTACACCTTCAGCGCTCCCAGGTCGCCCACGGCATTCGGGCGGATGAAAATCCAGTTTTGCCATGCGGTCAGGCGGCCGAAGATGCGGGTTTCCATGGTCTCCTTGCCATTGAAGCGCAGGTTGGCTTCCATGCCGGTCAGGGCATCGGGCGACATGCTTGCGCGTTCCTCGATCGCCAGGCGCGTTTCGTCCGCCCAGTCGAGATCGTCCGGGTCGTAGGTGACGAGGCCGAGCGCCATCGCCTGCTTCGCGTCGAGCGACTGCCCGACGGTGGCACGCGCCGCGCCGACCTCCGCCTCGACGTCGTAGAACCGGCGGCCGATGCGCGACTGGCCCGTCACCATCGGATACGCGCCGAAATTCATTGCCGATAGTGCAATGTGCGGCGCTTTTTCCGGCTCATGCGGCAGCGCCAGCATGTAGATGCGGTCGGCGGCCAATGCCACTTCGAACAGTGTGCCGGCAAAACAGGAACCTTCGTCGATCAATGCAAACAGCGAACGGGAGGACACATCAAGGCGTGCAAGCGTGCGGCGCAGAAGGCCGATGGTTTCCGCTACCAGCCAATGATTGCCGTTCGCGGCCAGCACCTCGTCTACCGCCAGCACCGCCTGCGGGTCGCCCGCACTCTTGAGCAGCCAAGTGCCGGTATCGAGTTCGTTGGTGCGCAGATGCAGGATGGCGTTATCAAGTTCGCGCGCCATCTGCAGCGGCCACCACTGCACGCCCGCCGCTTCGATGCCGGCGATGTCGTTCGGCTGCGCGGAGGATGGCGCTTTCACCGTCAATGTGGCGGTGCGGGCGGCACGGTCGATTGCGACGGATACATAGTCATAATCAAGGCCGTTGTCGGTTTGCTTGCGGTTCAGCGGGGTCAGCTTGACGCCCTTTGCATCCGCCGGACGGTTGCTGGTGGACGCCAGCGCCTCGGCACGGGCACTCACGGTTTCCTGAAACTGCGCCGGCTTGGCGATATGGTCAACGAGGCGCCAATCCTTGGCACGCTGGCCGCGCACGCCTTCCGATGTGGTGCAGAAGATGTCGGCATGATCGTGGCGCACCTTCCGCTTGTCGGTCAGACGCGTCAGCCCGCCGGTGCCGGGGAGTACGCCAAGCAACGGCACTTCGGGCAGGCTTACCGACGATGAGCGGTCGTCAACCAGGATAATTTCGTCGCAGGCCGCGGCGAGTTCGTATCCGCCGCCAGCGCACGCGCCATTGACAGCAGCAATGAATTTCAGCCCGTTATTGCGACTGGAATCTTCCAGTCCGTTTCGGGTTTCATTGGTGAATTTGCAGAAGTTGACCTTCCATGCATGCGAGGACTTCCCGAGCATGAAGATGTTCGCGCCGGAGCAGAAAATGCGATCACGCGCGCTCGTGACGATGACGGTGCGTACCGACGGATGCTCGAAGCGGATGCGCTGAACCGCATCGTACAGTTCGATATCGACGCCAAGATCATAGGAATTGAGTTTGAGCTTATATCCTTCCTTCAGCCCGGCGTCCTCGTCCACATTCATCGACAACGTGGCAATCTGGCCATCGACCGACATCGTCCAGTGCTTGTATCTGTCGGGAGAGGTCTCGTAGTTTACTTGCACTGTCATGGCATTGCGCTCCTTAAAGGCATTATGCTGCATCTCGTCTTGAAAGCACTATATTGCATGTGCATGTGCGAGTCAAGCATGAAAATGCATTCAAAGAGTGTAAAAGAGGCGCTATCGGAAAGTGCTTTTCAATAACTTTCCTGGACTCATTAATCTTGCGGCTGCAACCCGGAGCGCAGATTATCGAGAAGGCTAAAGAACGCGGATTCCTGGGTCATGTCGCTGGTATCGAAAGTCTGGTCCGCCTTCGAATAGAACTGCGCGCGGCTGTCGAGGATGTTCTTCAGGTCCTGCATTGCTTCGCGGTTGCCGGACATCGGTCGAGTATCGCCCTGAGCCACCACCCTGCTCATATGCTCTTCCGGTGACGCCTTCAGCCACACCGTATAGCAATGCGACAAAAGAAGATTGTAGGTTGCGGGATCCGACACGATGCCGCCGGGTGTCGCGATCACCGCCCGCGGGCAACGGCGTATGGTTTCTTCCAGCGCACGATATTCATACCTGCGATAGGCGTTCGGTCCGTAGAGCGCGTGGATTTCGGGAACGCTGCAACCGGCCAGCGTTTCAATCTGACGGCTCAGTTCGATGAATGGCACCATCCAGTGATCAGCCAGCATGCGACCGATGCTGGATTTGCCGGCGCCGCGCAACCCGATCAAGGCAATACGAGCGCGCCGTGCAGACTCGCTGGTAGGCGCGTCGAAAACACCTGCCAGCGTCGTGCGGGCCATGGCAAGTTCCTCGTCGGATCGCCCACGCAGGATTTCCCGGATCATCAGCCATTCAGGAGAACTTGCCGTTTCATCGCCGATCATTTCCGCCAATGTGCAGTTAAGCACAGCGGTCAGCTGGCGCAAAAACTGGATCGAGGCATTCCCGACGCCGGATTCCACATTGGCGAGATGGCGCTCGGAGACGTCGGCCAGGCGCGCCAGCGCCTTCCGGGTCAGTCCGCGCCGGGCGCGCAGCGCACGCACACGTTCGCCAAGCGAAATAAGAAAGGGGTCCTTCTCCTCCTCCACCCGCGTTGCCTCGATGGCGTTCTTGTCCATATTGTTCAGGTCGGGCGGATTCTTCATATGATGCATCGAATGGGGAAAGACATGAAATATAGTATGCTCCATCGCCTTGACATCTGCAAGATATTACATATACACTCGTTTCAGGAGCAATATAAAACGCCGTATGCAAATCGCCAAGGCACCTGGCGCGGTCTGCGCACTATAAAAGCAATCGCGAGGAGATGTAAATGATGAATTCGGCCGAATCATCCCTGCAGGATTTTGAACGTCTCATTGCCGGACTGACGGAAGAATTAGCCGGCCTCCCCCTCGATGCCTCGCTAGAAGCCTTCCTTAACGCGCAATATGGTCCCGGCAGCCACCTGTACGACAAGGTATTCAAAGCCTGCCAGGACGGCGTCACAGCAGGCTGGATGTGCAACCGGGAAGGCGGCGGCATCCGCTACGGCCGCGTCCTGAAAGCCACCGATCGGACCCACGGCTTCAGCGTGGATGTCGTGGAAATGGAAGATATTGCGGGCCCGCATCATGCGCACCCCAACGGCGAAATCGATCTGATCATGCCGCTCACCACTGGTGCCGAGTTCGACTCCAGGCCTGGCGGGTGGTGCGTCTATGAAGCAGGCACTGCGCATAGCCCGACGGTCACAAAGGGAAAAGCACTGATTCTTTATCTGCTGCCGCAAGGCGCAATCACGTTCACCCGCGCGGCCGCTTGAGCCGCGCGCCGGCGCCTCGCGTCAGAAGATGGCACGCCGATCGGGCGAACGCCACGCAGCAACCGCGAGCCGCGCCTGATAACACCAGGAGACAGACATGCAGCAGTCGTACAGTGCGTTGCCGCAGCGTTTCAACTTCAGCCGGCACATACTCGATCTCAACGCCGACCACCCTGAAAAGATCGCTTACATCGATGATGCGACCCGCATTTCGTACGGCGAACTGGATCAGCGGATAAGGCGTTGTGCTGCCGGCTTGCTGCAAAGCGGATTGCGCCGCGAAGAGCGTGTCCTTTTGATGATGCACGACACCGTAGACATGCCGGTGGCGTTCCTCGGCGCGCTATTTGCCGGCATCGTTGCCGTGCCGCTGAATACCCTGCTGCCTGCGACTGACTACGCCTACATGCTTGAGCATAGCGGCGCCAAGGCAGTCATCGTGTCCGCGCCGCTGCTGCCAGCCTTGAAAGAAGCACTTTCCATGACGAAAGCGGACGTTCCGGTATTTGTTGCCGGCACTGACGTCGCGCCGCCCGGATACAGGGTGTTTTCCGATCTGCTTGCCGCCGAGCCGCTCGGAGCGGAAGCAAATGCGAATACCCATGCGGAAGATATTGCTTTCTGGCTTTATTCATCGGGCTCCACCGGCCGCCCGAAAGGGACCGTGCATACGCATGGCAACCTGTACTGGACGGCCGAACTCTATGGCAAGCCGATCCTTTGCGTCCGATCCGACGATATCGTGTTCTCCGCAGCGAAGCTGTTCTTCGCTTACGGATTGGGGAACGGACTCACCTTCCCGCTCAGCGTCGGCGCCACCGTTGTCCTGATGGCGGAGCGCCCGACGCCTGCCGCGGTGTTCAAGCGCCTGACCGAGCAAAAGCCCACTGTCTTCTGCGGCGTGCCTACCCTTTTCGTCGCCATGCTGGCATCGCCCGAGTTGCCTCCAGCAGACGCCGTGTCGCTGCGAATCTGCGCTTCGGCCGGTGAAGCGCTTCCACGGGAGGTTGGAGAGCAGTTCCGGAAGCATTTCGGTTGCGACATTCTGGATGGACTTGGCTCGACGGAGATGCTGCACATCTTCGTTTCCAACCGGGAAGGCGAAGTGCGCTACGGCTCGACTGGCCGCCCGGTGCCTGGATACGACGTCGAGTTGCGCAACGACCAGATGCAACCGGTGCCTGTCGGCGAGGTGGGCGACTTGTATATCCGCGGGCCAAGCGCGGCGCTGTTCTACTGGACCAACCGCGAAAAAAGCCGCAGCACCTTTCTTGGAGAATGGGTCAAAAGCGGCGACAAATATACGGTCGATGCCGATGGCTTTTATACCTATGCGGGCCGCAGTGACGACATGCTGAAGGTCAGCGGTCAATATGTGTCGCCCATCGAGGTCGAGTCAGCGCTGATCGCCCACCAGGCAGTGCTCGAATCGGCGGTCGTCGGCCAGAACGACGAACACGGGCTGACGAAGACCGTGGCGTATGTCGTCCTGCGGGACGGCCGCAATGGTTCTCCGGCACTGGAGTCGGAACTGAAGGAATTCGTCAAAGGCAGGCTGGCGCCCCACAAATATCCGCGCGAGATTCATTTCGTCGCCGATCTGCCGAAGACGGCAACCGGGAAAATCCAGCGGTTCAAGCTACGGGCACAGGGATAACGACACGATGGCGCAAGACCTGCACACTGGAGAAACATGTTTCGCCGAACTGCAATGGCGCGACCGGCCGATTCGGCTTGAATATCAATATGTCGGCGTCCGTGAGTCCGCGTATCCGGTCGTTGTCTTTCTGCATGAAGGTCTCGGTTCAGTCGCCCTGTGGAAGGATTTTCCGGCAGCCTTCTGCGCCGCCAACGGCTTTACCGGCCTGGTTTTCTCGCGCTATGGCTACGGCCGCTCCACGCCCCGCCCGCAAGAGGAGCGCTGGCCGGTGAACTTCATGCATCAACAGGCGTATGAGGTGCTGCCCGCCCTGTTCGACCGGCTCGCCCTCGACAAGCCCTTTCTGTTCGGCCACAGCGATGGCGCGTCCATCAGCCTGCTGTACGCCGCCCGGTTCCCGGAACGCGTCAGCGGCATTGCCGTAGCGGCACCGCACATCTTTGTCGAGGATCTGACCATTGACAGCATCCGGGATGCCCGCGAAGCCTATCTTCACAAAGGGGTACGGGAACGCCTGGCACGCTATCATGATGACGTCGATTCGGCATTCTGGGGCTGGAACGACATTTGGCTTGACCCGGCTTTTCGGGCATGGAATATTGAGGCCGAATTGCCCGGCATCCTGTGCCCTGTGCTGGCCCTACAGGGAGCCGATGATGAATATGGCACCCTGGAACAGATTCACGGCATCCGGAGAAAGGTACCGCAGGCGGAACTCGTCGTCATCCCGGACTGCGGTCATTCGCCGCACCGTGATCAGCCTGAAGCGACCATGAACGCAGTCGCACGCTTTATCCTGCGTTCGATGTAAAGTACCTACCAACAACAAGCAAGGAGACATGTGTGAAAACCACTTTTAAACTAACCGTCGCCGCACTGGCGGTCGCCACTCTCGGTACAGCCGGACAGGCCGCTGCACAGAACAATGCGCCCATCAAGGTCGGTTTCATGCTGCCCGCAACCGGGACGTTCGCCAATCTCGGGGCAATGATCGAAAACGGTTTCAAGATGCATGTCGATGAACAGGGAGGCAAGCTGGCAGGCCGTGAAGTGCAGTACTTCAAGGTGGATGACGAATCCGATCCCGCAAAAGCGACCGACAACGTCAACAAATTGATCAAGCGCGACCAGGTCGATGTGCTGGTCGGCACGGTCCATTCCGGCGTCGCGCTCGCAATGGCCAAAGTGGCCCGTGAAACGGGCACGCTGCTCATCGTCCCGAACGCCGGCGCTGACGTGATTACCGGCGCGATGTGCGCCAAGAACATCTTCCGCACGTCCTTCAGCAACTGGCAGCCTGCATTTGCAATGGGCAAGGTCGCCGCCGAACGGGGACACAAGCGTGCGATGACAATCACCTGGAACTACGCGGCAGGCAACGAATCGGTGAAAGGTTTTACCGAGGGATTCGAAAAAGGCGGCGGCAAGGTATCGGACAACCTGACACTGCCCTTCCCCAATGTGGAATACCAGGCGCTGCTGACGCAGATCGCTTCGCAAAAGCCGGATGCGGTATATGCCTTCTTCGCCGGCGGCGGCGCGGTCAAGTTCGTCAAGGATTATGTCGCAGCGGGCCTGAACAAGACCATCCCGCTGTACGGACCGGGATTCCTGACCGACGGCACGCTGGAAGCGCAAGGCGAGGCGGCCCAAGGCATGTTGACCACACTGCACTACGCCGATAACCTCAACACCCCACGCGACAATGCCTTCCGGCTCGCGTTTGCCAAGGCATTCAAGACGAATGCCGATGTGTACGCGGTGCAAGGCTACGACGCCGCACAGCTCCTGGCGACGGGATTGAAGGCGGTCAACGGCGATATCAGCAAGCGGGATCAATTGCAGGAAGCGATGCGCAAGGCGAAGATCGACAGCCCGCGTGGCACCTTCAGCCTGTCTGCGGCCCAGAACCCGGTGCAGGACATCTATTTGCGCCAGGTGAACGGCAAGAACAATGAAGTGAAAGGCGTTGCGATCAAATCGCTGGCTGATCCTGCACGCGGCTGCAAGATGTAATACCGGCGACGGCGAGTCCTTAAACTGTAGGGTGCGCACGCCGCACCCTACGAAGTGTCGGCTTTCTGCCAGCAATCGAAAACATGCTCCTGGTGTGGCAGGAAATCGGACAAACGCCGACCCGACCGCCGCACATCAACCAACCCGGCTACAAGCCCCATGGATCTCCCAACTTTCCTTGTCCAGTGCCTGAACGCCATCCAGTACGGCCTGCTGCTCTTTCTGGTCGCAAGCGGATTGACGCTCATCTTCGGCATCATGGGCGTCATCAACCTCGCCCATGGCAGCTTCTACATGATCGGCGCGTATCTCGCCTTCTCGCTCGCCCCGCTTTTCGGCGACCAGTTCATCCTGCAGCTCCTGGCCGGCGTGGCGCTGGCAGCCATCTTCGGCTACATCCTCGAATGGGTATTTTTCAGCTACCTGTACCAACGCGATCACTTGCAGCAGGTCCTGATGACCTATTCGCTGATCCTGGTATTTGAAGAATGCCGCAGCATCCTGATCGGCAATGAAGTACACGGCGTCAAGGCGCCCGACTGGCTTTCCGGCGGCATATCGCTCGGCGGCGTGATGACATATCCAATCTATAACCTGTTCGCCTCGGCGGCCTGCCTGGTCGTTGCAATCGGCCTCTACTACGTCGTCAACCGCACGAAGCTTGGCATGATGATCCGGGCCGGCGCCAGCAACCGCGACATGGTGCGCGGCCTCGGCATCAACATCCGGCTGCTCTACCGCACCGTCTTTGCTGCCGGCGTCGCCCTCGCGGCGCTGGCCGGCATGATCGCCGCGCCGGTCACGTCGGTCTATCCCGGTATGGGCGGCCATATTCTTATCATCTGTTTTGTGGTCGTAGTGATCGGTGGCATCGGCTCCATCACCGGGGCGCTGATCGCTGCGCTGCTGGTAGGTTTCGTCGACACCTTCGGCAAGGTTTTCTTCGCCCAATTGAGCGGGATCGGCGTCTACCTCTTGATGGCCGCAATCCTGATCTGGCGTCCGGAAGGCCTGAAGAGCAAAGGCTACTGACATGAACACGACTTCCCTCGCCGCCACCCGCATCGGTACGCCCCGGCGTACAGGCCTGAGCTGGCTCGCCCCGGTGCTCGTGCTTGCCGCGCTGGCGGCGCTGCCTTCGGTGCTCTCGTCCTACATGCAGGACCTGGCACTGACCATCATCGTCTACGCAATCTTCGCCCTCAGCCTTGAACTGCTGGTCGGCAAGACCGGCCTGATCAGCCTTGGGCATGCTGCGTTTTTCGGCATTGCCGCCTACGTCACCGCCCGGCTGTCACCGGATGCTGCTGCCGGATCGATCGCGATACTGCTGCCGCTCGCCGTTCTGGGCGCCGGCGCCTATGCGCTCGCCGTGGGCGCTCTCAGCCTGCGTACCAAGGGCGTCTATTTCATCATGGTGACACTGGCGTTCGCGCAAATGGCCTACTTCGTGGTCCACGACACGCCGATCGGCGGCGGCAGCGACGGCATCTACCTCACCCTCAGGCCGGCCCTCGAAGTGGGCGGCAAGACGCTGATCGACCTCGACAAAAGCGGCCACCTGTATTTTTTCGCGCTGGGAACACTGGCAGTCACCTATGGATTCCTGGCGATGCTGGAGCGTTCACGCTTCGGCCATGCGCTTGCCGGCATCCGTGTCAACGAGCAGCGCATGCGCGCTGCAGGTTTCAATACCTATTACTACAAGCTTGCCGCCTTCGTCATCGCGGGCATGCTGGCCGGGCTGGCCGGATTTTTGAAAGCAACCAAAACCGGTTTTGTGAATCCCGAAATGCTGTCCTGGCATGAATCGGGAGCCGTGCTCCTGATGATCATTCTCGGCGGCCTTGGCAGCTTTCGCGGCGCGGTCATTGGCGCGGTCGCTTTCGTGCTGCTCAAGGAGTTCTATGCATCGGAAGCGATTTTTGGTGCATTCGCGCATCGCTGGCAACTGACGCTCGGCCTGACCATGATCTTGTTCGTCGCCCTCCTGCCGCATGGCTTGATCGGCATCGGCCAATGGTTCGCCAATGCCGCAGGCAGAAAGCCGGCGCGAGGGAAAGCCGGTCTGGATGGAGGAAAGCAATGAATCCGACGCATTCTCCCGCTCCTGCTCTGCTGCAAGCGACCGACCTGACGCGCCGCTTCGGTGGCCTGACGGCGGTCGACAAGGTGACGCTTAGCCTGCATGCCGGCCAGGTGCATGCCGTGATTGGCACCAACGGCGCCGGAAAATCAACGTTGATCAACATGCTGTCCGGCGAGATCCCGGTATCGGCAGGCAGCATCCAGCTCGCCGGCGAAGACATTACCAGGCTCCCGCAGCCAAAGCGTGCGCGGCTTGGGATCGGCCGCAGCTACCAGCGCACGACCATTTTCCCGACCTTCAGCGTGCTGGAAAATTGCCGACTGGCGGCGCAGGCTGCCTTGCAGCGTCCGTGGAGTATCTGGGAGTCGGCGCGCGAATGCGCCTTCAGCAACGACATTGCGCATGAAGCACTGGAGGCGACAGGCCTGGCGGATGCCGCCCATGCCAATGCCGGCAGCATGAGCCACGGCGGAAAACGGCAACTCGAGATTGCAATGTGCCTTGCGACCCGCCCGCGTGTCCTGCTGCTCGATGAGCCGCTGGCCGGCATGGGCGCGGAAGAAACAGACCGCATGCTCAACATGCTGGCACGCCTGAAGCAAACTCATGCCGTACTGCTGGTCGAGCACGACATGGATGCCGTGTTCCGCGTCGCTGATCGCATCACCGTCATGGTCAACGGCGAGGTGATCGCCAGCGACGCCCCGGAACCGATCCGCAACAACCCCGCGGTCCAGGTCGCATACCTGGGCGATGCCCATACCTGAACCAAGGCCCCATCGTGCTGCAGATCACTTCACTGAACACCTATTACGGCGACAGCCACATCCTGCAAGGCGTGAACTTGCAGATCCCCGCCGGCAAAGCGGTTGGCCTGCTGGGCCGCAACGGCATGGGCAAGACGACGATGATCCGATCGGTCATGGGCTATGTTCCCGCTGCCGCCGGCAAGGTTGCGTGGCAGGGCAAGGATGTGACGGGGGAAGCGCCGGAAAGAATGGCCCGTCTCGGGATCGGATATGTGCCAGAGGGTCGAGGCATCTTCCCCAACCTGTCTGTGCGTGAAAACCTGATTATGAGCGCCCGTCCTGGCCCATCCGGTCGACGCGACTGGACCTTCGAACGGGTGCTCGATACCTTTCCCCGTTTGAAAGAGCGGCTTGACCACGGCGGTCAGCAATTGTCAGGCGGAGAGCAGCAGATGCTGTCGATCGGTCGTGCGCTGATGACGAATCCCGATTTGCTAATCCTGGATGAAGCAACCGAAGGCCTTGCACCGCTCGTCGTGAAGGAAATCTGGCGGGTGATCTCACAGATTCGTGAAACAGGCATCAGTACCCTGATTGTCGACCGCAACTACCGGGCCGTGCTCGCGCACACCGATCTCGCAGTCGTACTGGAGAAAGGCCGCATCGTGCTGGAAGGTGAATCGGCTTCGCTTACGGCAGCTCCGGAGCAGCTGGTGGGATATTTAGGTGTTTGATCGCTGCTGACGCAGGTAGGTGTCCAGCGATCGCTCCGGAAACAAAAAGTGCCGAGATAACTCGGCACTTTTTGTTTCCGGAGCGATTCCCAGACAGGGAAACAGTCAACCGCTTAAACTTTTCTGCGTCGCAGGAAAGCTAGGCCGGCAAGCGCCATCAAGGCCATTGTGCTTGGCTCAGGAACCCTGTTAGGGTTAGTCGGGTTGTTTGCGGAGCGACCGAAACGCAGGTCGTCGAATCCAAGAATATCATTTGTTGCATTGAAAGTAACGCTGGAGATCAATTGACCAAAGTCAATGAAGCCGATGAATGCTCCGCCACCGTTAGTTGCTGACGGCATGTTGATGGTTTGGGTGACTGATTCCCCATCGACGTACACGATGGTCTGCTGTGGGACAGCATTTGTCTGAAGGCCATTGACGAAAAAACCGAAAGCGTCGACCGGATTGGCGAAGGTAAAAGTCACCGAGCCGCCAAATACGTTTCGAAAGAATGATCCACCTGCAGAAGTATTGAAACCGCACAAAGCGCCACATCCCGAATTGTTTGTCGTAGTGCCACCGGTGATGCTGATGTTGGCGGGTAAGGGGCTTTCAAAATCAACGGTGTTTAGATTGCCAGCGACCGAAAGGAACGCTGCTGCGGCTGCGGACGAGTTGACCATTTGTGCGAGCGAGGACACGCTATTGTCTGCAGCCAAATAAGTAATGGGTGCTGCATTCGCTGCAAAACAAACACTTGATAGAAGTCCTGCGATAGCGAGTTTAGTTCTAATAGACATTATATTTTTTCCTTGGTTTAAGCTTGACAAGTAAAGCCTTTGCCTACAAGCAATCAATGTGCCAATAAATATTTCTATTTAAATTCAAAGTCTTACGGCGACAATTTGTCGTTCCGCTATCAAACTGTAAAAAATTCCGAAAACGCAAACACGATAGTCATGCAGGGCAAACGCCTGTCCTGCCAGCCGAGCAAGGAAGCAAAAGCGGATTCACAGGACCATCGAACTGCATCGCGTGGAGAGGAATCGCCACAGAAGTGCCGGATTTCTTACACATTGAAAAAGCAGCACGATGCGTGCTTCCGACGTCGAAACGGCAGCCGCAACGGGTGCATCGCAGTCGGAACTGCCTATGTGAAGTCGTACCGCATGGACAAATCGGTCGAACTTTGCCATATAACCCTGACAGGTAGGAAACCCGTCCCGTAACGACGCATGGCAGGGGAATTTCCTTTCGGCCGAATCAACACCACCGATCCAACGTGTGTTTTATATTTAAAATTTCGCGGGCCGCTACAGTGCCGACGTGTACCGTGGAGAGGAGCAGTTCAATCGAGTCACTGGCTGCTTCCCGGCGCTTGGATTCCCTGCCTAAACGCGACGGATACGGTCGTGCGGCCTTCCCTCTCCGGTTATCGCGTCAACCGCAGCAGTACACTCCAATGCTGTCGGTTGAAGTCCTGTCGTAGGCATTTTTTGCGCATGAGGCAATCCAAACCTGGAGGCGCCTCGGCTTGAGCCGCACGATGACTGCGTGACAGCACTTTCGCATCATTCAGCTTCAGGGTTCGCAGCGTCACCGACTGCAGAACGTTGCCACCGATGGTGTCGAACTTGCGCGCGGGAATATCAACGTTAACCACGACATCGCAATGGGATGCGGTGATGAAACCGGGCGCCTCCGCCGCCTTTTGCCACGCTGAGAATTTTTTCAGCGGTGGATTGCTGCGCGAATAGCACAGCAGATCACCGATGCGCGGAGTCGCCAGATGCGGGTCGCAGGGGTAATAGCCGTAGCCTTTCGACGCGTCGAACGCTGCCTTGATGTAGTCTGAATGCGTTGATGAATAACGAAATTGCTGTTCCGTCAGGCCTGCATGGTGCATCAGGTATGAAATGAAGGCCGCCGACCAGGGAGAGTCATTCAGGGCGGCGCGCACGGCTGCCTCGCGCAGTGCGAAGCCGGTGCTGTCCTGGTGTTTTTCAAGTTCAGGAAGCACCGCTCCGAGCGGTAGTTCCTTCGCCGGACCTTGGATGTCGGGATCGTTCAGCAGTCCCGGCACGAAAACGATCTTGCGATCCGCAGCCTCCCCTGCGACATGTTTATCCAATGTTATCCAGTATTCCCACACCCGGCGCCAAGCAAAGCGTCCTGGCGTATCCAACGAGCGCCGTCCGGATTGCGGGTCCAGCAGCAATTCCGTTTCGGATTCCACCGCGCCGAAGCGAACCAGATAGCCGTTCGCATCGATGCGATGCCCACCGAACTCCCGATGTTCACGGATGGCAAGCTCGGCGATCCGGTTTGCGAGTGGGCTGGTAGCGCCGTCATTCCGGCATGCCGCGTTCATCGCGGATACGGGCAGATGCCAAATACATACAGCGGCCAGCACCAGCCGAACGGCGTTGCCGCATCTATGTTGCATCGAACGCCGCCCTCACCGCCTCGAGCCGTGCTCGATTCACGCCGAAATCCCGCCGCCCAAGCCGCGACGCAGAGCGCATATGAATGACACCGCCGCCGCTATCGGCAACAAATTCGACATCATCGACAAAGCGCAGCCACTTCGTGCGGAATTCTGCCCGCAGATAGTTGGGTTCCGACACCACGATGGTTGCTCCGTTCATGCCGGCAACAATTTTTTCCAGTTTCATGAAGGTTGTTGCCGGGTCGCCGGACATACGCAGTGGCGCGATGACGTGATGTGGAAGATGCGGATGCAGCGAAGCCTGGCTGGACACGACGTTCTGCGTATCCGCACCAGGTGCCTTCAGCATCCCATTGCGCACGCCGAGGTCGCCAGACGGTGTGCCGGCGAGCATATTCAATTGTCCTGCCACTACGACCGCGACGGGCGTTGCCAACACGACCGCCGTTACGAAAATCATCATTTTCCTGCGCATTAATTGTCCAGACGTCATGGTTCAAGCGCCGTGCCGGCCACGGCCAAGTGATCATATCAGAGAGGATTTGCAACGCGCCGGGCATAATGCCCGTCCGGACGAACCTGCCTCTTGGTAAAATCCGCGCATCATGCGGGCTTCAATCCCGTAGGCAACGAAAGTCATCGCAATGCGTTTCCTGCATACCTCCGACTGGCATCTTGGCCAGACACTGCACAATTTCGAGCGCACTTATGAGCACCAGTGCTTTCTGAACTGGCTGCTCGACACGATTGTTGCCGAACAGGTGGACGGCCTGCTGATCGCCGGTGATGTTTTCGACAATACCAATCCGTCGGCGTCCGCGCAAAAGCAGTTTTACCGATTCCTGCAGCAGGCAAAGACGGCTGCTCCGCACCTGAATATCGTCATTACCGCCGGCAACCACGATTCGCCGGGCAGGCTCGAAGCCCCGGCGCCGCTGCTCGAAGGCATGGATATCACGGTGATCGGGCAGGTCCGGCGTCGTCCTTGCGGCAATCTGGATTTCGACCAGCTTGTCGTGCCATTGAAGAACCGGTCAGGCGACGTTGCGGCATGGTGCCTTGCGATTCCGTTCCTGCGCCCCGGCGATGTGCCGCGCATCGAGACGGACGGCGATCCGTACATGGAAGGTATTGCACTCATCTACCAGGAAGCGCTGAGGCATGCACTGCTGCGACGCACGCCCGGCCAGGCAATCGTTGCGCTCGGCCACTGCCATATGGCGGGCGGCGAGACCTCGGACGAATCCGAGCGCCGCATCGTGATCGGCGGTGCGGAAGCGCTTCCCTCCCGTATGTTTGATGCAGCGATTGCCTATGCCGGGCTCGGCCACTTGCATCTCGCGCAACGCGTCGGCCGGCAGCATCATCTTCGCTACTGCGGCAGCCCGTTGCCGATGTCGTTCGCCGAAGTGAACTACAGCCACCAGGTCCTGTGTGTCGAACTGGACGGCGAATCAACGCGCGACATCACAGAAATCAAAGTGCCACGTGCAGTAGGCTTGCTGCGCGTCCCGGCCAAGCCGGCGCCGCTGGACGACGTGCTCGCGGCGCTCACCGCCCTCGAACTGCCCGAAGTAAGCGACCCGCAAGCCCTGCCCTACCTCGAAGTACGGGTCCGGCTGGACGCTCCGGAACCAGGCCTGCGTACACGTATCGAAGCGGCACTGGAAGGCAAGCCGGTTCGCCTCGCAAAAATAGAAACGACTCCCGCGCGCAAAAGCAGCTCGGGTGACATGCCGGCGACGCTCGACGACCTGGACCGGCTGCAGCCGGACGAGATATTCAGGCGGCTGTACCGGGACAAATTCGGTGAAGAAGCGCCACAGGAACAGCTCTCGGCCTTTGCCGAACTGCTGTTCGGGCCTGCCGAGAAAGCGGCCTGATGCGGATCCTCGCCATACGCGGGCGGAACCTGGCCTCGCTTGCGGGCGACTTTACGATCGATTTTCTGCAGGAACCGCTGGCATCCGCCGGCCTGTTCGCCATCAGCGGCCAGACCGGCGCCGGCAAGAGCACCCTGCTCGATGCGCTCTGCCTGGCGCTTTATGACGCGACGCCGCGGCTGCTGCGCGCCGGCAGCAAAGGCATCGGCCTGCCGGATGTACGCGATGAAACCGTCACGCCGCAAGACACGCGCACACTGTTGCGGCGCGGCGCATCGGACGGCTATGCGGAAGTCGACTTTATCGGCGCAGACGGCATCGGCTATCGCGCCCGCTGGAGCGTGCGCCGCTCCCGCAACAGGACCGATGGCGCACTGCAGCAGGTCGCGATGAGTCTCAAGACCTTGAGCGAACTCCACCCGATCGGCAACACCAACCGTGAAATCAAAGCGGAGATCGAAAAGCGGATCGGGCTCAACTTCGATCAGTTCATTCGCGCGGTGCTGCTTGCGCAGAACGAATTCTCCGCGTTCCTGAAGGCGGATGACGGTGAACGGGGCGAACTGCTGCAGACCTTGACCGGCACCGCGATCTACACCGATGTTTCAAAACGCGCCTATGAACGTGCCAAGCTGGAGCAGGCAGCATTGGACAAACTGACTGCCAGGCTTGCAGATCACAAGCCGCTTCCACCTGAAGAGCGCGCGCAACTTGAACGCGACACCCTGCTCGCGGAAACCGAGTTGGCGGAGATTGACAAGCGCAAAGCCGGTCTGGAAGAAAAAATGCGCTGGCATCAGGAATGGAAGCAATTGACCAACGGCGTTGTTCAGGCCGAGCAGGATTGCGCTCGCCGCCGCGACGATCACGCCTCTGCCGAGCCGCGTCGTCTCTATCTTGCACTGGTTGAGTCGATACAGCCTGCGCGGCCGATCGTCGCCGATCGTGACCGGATCGAATGCGAGAGCGAGCAATGCAGGCAAGCGGTTACCGATGCCGAAACATCCGCCGCACAAACGGAAGCTGCGTTGCTGGAAGCGCAGGCAATGGTGGACGCCGCAGCAAACGCGTTGAAGGAAGCCGAAAAGGCGCAATCAGCGGCGGGACCCGATCTTGACCAGGCAAGGCTCCTTGATGCACAGATCGATGCGCTGACGCCCGCCCATGCAGAGATCACGCAGCAATACGTTGAATTGAAGGAAGCGGAACAGCGAGCACGCACAGCACTTCAGTCGAATGAATTGCAAAGAGCAGCGGTGCTTGAACGAAAGCGGGCGGCCACGGAGTGGCTGCAGCAACATGTATCGGTCCGTCCTCTTGCCGAGGGCTGGCCGCGATGGGACACCCTGCTGGAGCAGGCGACGCGCGTTGCTCTTGAGCATGACCGGTCCGCGCAGGCAATGCTGGCTGCGCAACGTCAGGCTGTGGAAAAGAAAGCGCAGGCAAGGGAATCGCAGGCGCGGAGCGAAGCCGCTGAAAAAAGCCTGTCGGATGCGACGAAGCAACTCGAATCCGCTGTTGCCGCTCTGTCGGCGCTGAGCTCGTCAACCATTGCCGCCCGCAGGCAATCTGCCGACGCGCGGCGTGAGTTGCTGGATGTCGCCGAAAGACTGTGGCGCACGCTTGCAGGCAATCTCGCCATGCGGAGCGAACTCCAGTCGACGCTCATCCAGGTTCGCGCGGCGGCGGAACGATCTGCCTCCCTCCTGGCAGACATCGACCTGCGCCTGCCGCCTGCCCAGGCTGCTTTCACACAGGCGGAAAATTCACTCAGGATTGCCGAAACGGCATGCGCCGCGAGTGTCGAAGACCTGCGCGTCAACCTTCTGCCTGACATGCCCTGCCCGGTGTGCGGCGGACGTGATCATCCTTACGTGACCGCAAACCCGCAACTGCACTCCGTGCTGAATAAATTGCAATCGGAAGTCGATCGCTGCCGCGTCCAGGTACAGCAATTGCTGCAGCAACAGGCCGCGCAGTCTGCACTGGCAGACGCATCGCGCCGGCAGCTGGATGAACTCGGCACAAAACTACATGCCATGGACGATGCGGTCCGGGATGGTACTCAGCAATATGAAGTGCATCCGGTCGCGATTGAATTGAATGGCATCGCCCACGATGCCCGTGCCGCCTGGTTCAATGAACAGCAGAACCGCCTGCGGGAAGAAATCGAGGCTATTGCAGAGGATGAGAAGGCAGTGCGTGCCGCGACCTCTGCCTGCGATATCGCCCGCAAGGAAGTCGACGATGCATCGAAGCGGCATGCGGTATTGAAAGATGCGGCGGTCTCGGCCAGGGCGGCATCCGAGCGATCGGATGCCGAGCATGCAGTCGCCATCGGCAAGAACGAGGAAATCAATGAACGGCTCCACGCCATCCTGGCCGAACTGGCGCAGGCGTTTGCCGATCCGGAATGGAAGCAGGCATGGCTAGCGTCGCCTGCCGATTTTCACTTCACCTGCAAAGCCCGGGTCGATGCCTGGTACGTTCGCCAGGAAGACGACGAAGAGTGCGCTGCCAGGCTCGTCGTCCTGGACGCGGAGCATGCGGCACTCGCTCAAAACCTATCTCATGCCGCGCAGGAGTTGTTGCGATCCACCGAGACCGTGACGGCGAGCGCAGGCAGGCTTCAAGAAAAGCAGGCGGCGCGACGACGCCTTTTCGACGGCAGATCCGTCTTGGATGTGCAGGGTGCGCTGCAGGCTGCGGTCGACGCCGCCAGGGAGAGGCATGCCGACGCCGGCCGGACGCTTCAGGAAAAAAGCACCACCCGCACGCGTTGCGTCGAAGCGCTGGAACAGGCAAGGCTACGGCTCGCTGCCACCCTTTCCGCAGCCGACAATGCGAAGACTGCTCTTGTAGACTGGTTATCGCGATACAACGCCGGCCATGCCGATCGGATGAATGCGATCGACGATCTACGGTTAACGGCCTTGCTGGACCATTCGCCCGAATGGATCGCCCGGGAACGCGCGCATTTGCAGACGATCGCCGGCACCCTTGATGCCGCGCTCGCCGTGCTGCAGGAACGCACAACGCAACGCCAGCGGCATGAGGCTCTGCGCACCGGTAGCGACGATCTCGACGCCGTCTCGGCTGCGCTCGACACCTTGAACGCCGAACGGCAGACAGCGCACACCCATGCGACGGCGCTCAAGTTGCGGCTCGCGCAGGACGATTCCCGCCGAGAGCAATCGCAATCGATGGCATCGGAGATCGCGTTGCAGGAAGCCGCCGTCCAGCGATGGGGACGCTTGAGCGAGCTGATCGGATCGCACGATGGCAAGAAATTCCGCAACTATGCCCAACAGTACACACTCGACTTGTTGCTCGGGTATGCCAATCGCCATCTGGCCGATCTTGCCCGCCGCTACCGCCTTGAGCGCATCCGCGATTCGCTCGCATTGATGGTCGTCGATCAGGATATGGGCGACGAGCTGCGTTCAGTGCACTCGCTTTCAGGCGGCGAGTCCTTCCTCGTTTCGCTGGCACTTGCGCTCGGTCTTGCCTCGCTGTCCTCAAATCGTGTACGGGTGGAGTCCCTGTTTATCGATGAAGGCTTTGGAAGCCTGGATGCGGATACCTTATCGGTTGCGATGAATGCGCTCGACAATCTCCAGGCGATGGGCCGCAAGGTCGGCGTGATTTCGCATGTGCAGGAAATGACCGAGCGCATTTCGACCCGGATTCTTGTTCAAAAAACGACCGGCGGCAAAAGCAGGATCGTGGTCGAGCAGGCCTAACTCACCATTCACTCAGGAAAGTGCCCAGCGGTTCTTCAACCACTAGCCGTTACCAAATTTACATTTCTTAACAAGAAGCTAATGAATCTTTTGCCTTCCGGTGGTCTGAATCAGTGACACATCGCTGTCATCTTTTTCAACTACGAAAGGCACGCATGAATAAATTACTCGCTACTCTCCTGACAGGTCTCTTTGCAACTTCCGTGTACGCACAGTCGAGCACAGCCACCACTTCCCCGTCGACCGGCGCAACATCCGGCGCATCGACGACCGCGACGGCTCCTGCAGCAGGTGCGAACGTCAATGCAGATGTGAAGGCCAATGCGAAAGCCGACAAGAAAGCGGCACAAGCTGAAGAGAAGGAAGTAAAGGCGGATGCCAAGGCACAGAAGAAAATCGCTAAGGCAGATGCGAAGGCCGACAAGACCAAGGCAAAGGCTCGTGCCGAAGCTGCGGAAGATAAGGCGGACGCAGTCAAGTAATCGGTGATCATGCAATGAAAAAGGCAGGAATTCCTGCCTTTTTCATTTTCACTGCACGCATTCTCGAATTGTCATTCTTTCCTTGGACCAACCAGCCATCGGCATGGCATCGCGCAAATATCGCGCTGTCAACTGCCCGTATAATTTTCCCTGATCATACCGCTCCCCTCCGACACTGTTGCTCCAACTTCCATAACGGACTTATGCATGCAAGACATGGTCGTCACCCGGCGAGAAGGACTGTACTGCGTGCCCGGCGGATTCTATATCGATCCCTGGCGGCCGGTCGATCGCGCTGTCATCACCCATGCGCACGCTGACCATGCGCGCATCGGCCATGGCCGGTATCTTGCAGCCGCGCCCGGTGCAGGCGTCCTGAAATCGCGGCTCGGGGACATCAACCTCGACACGCTGCCTTATGGTGAGAGCGTCGTCCACAACGGTGTCACCATTTCCCTGCATCCAGCGGGACATGTGCTCGGGTCTGCACAGGTGCGCCTCGAACATCGCGGCGAAGTGTGGGTGGCGTCGGGTGACTACAAGGTCGAGGCCGATGCCACCTGCGCGCCCTTCGAGCCGGTCCGCTGCCATACCTTCATCACTGAATCCACCTTCGGTCTCCCGATTTACCAGTGGCGACCGCAGGACGACGTCTACACCGACATCAACGACTGGTGGCGCCGCAACGCCGCCGACGAACGTGCCAGCGTGCTGTATTGCTACGCCTTTGGGAAAGCCCAGCGCATCCTCTCCGGCATCGATCCGACCATAGGACCGATTATCTGCCATGGCGCTGTCGAGCCGCTGAATCGCGCCTATCGGGAAGCTGGTGTGCCGTTGCCGCCCACCCGCATGGTGACAGATGTCACCGACAAGGCCGAACTACGGCGTGCGCTGGTGCTGGCGCCACCGTCTGCCGGCGCATCGCCGTGGATCAAGCGTTTCGGCGACTACAGCGACGGATTCGCCAGTGGATGGATGCTGTTGCGCGGTGCGCGCCGGCGGCGATCGGTGGACCGGGGCTTTGTGCTGTCCGACCATGCCGACTGGCCGGGACTGATGCGGGCGATCAAGTCCACGGAAGCGCAGCGTGTCATCGTCACCCATGGACAGATCCCGGTGATGATTCGCTGGCTGCAGCAGAACGGGCTGGATGCCGGTGCATTCGCCACGGAATATGGCGTGGAGGAAGACGTCGATATGGAAACGAAAGCGCCGCATGCGTGAATTTGCCAGCCTGTATGCGGAGCTCGACGAAACCACCGCGACCAGCCGCAAGCTGCAGGCATTGAAAAATTATTTTGTAGCGGCGGAACCGGAAAACGCGGCCTGGGCCGTGTATTTTCTGGCAGGCGGAAAACCCCGCCAGGCAGTACCGACCAAGCTGCTGCGCCAGTTTTCGATCGAGTATGCGGGCATTGATGATTGGCTGTTCGATGAGTGCTATCACGCGGTCGGCGATCTTGCGGAAACCATTGCCCTTATCCTGCCGCCGCCGAAGCGGCGATGCGATGTCGGACTCGCACAATGGCTGCAGGAACGCATCGCTCCGTTGCGCGGCGCGTCGCCGGACGACATCCGCGCCGCCATGTTTTCATACTGGGACGAATTGGATGCGCGCGAGCGGTTCTTGCTGGTAAAGCTGATCGGGGGCGGCTTTCGCGTCGGCGTATCGCGCCTGCTGGTGACGAGGGCACTCGGGGAAGTCGCCGGCGTCGATAGCAAGCTGATCGCCCAGCGGCTGATGGGCTGGACCGATGGCCGTGCGAGGCCAAACGCCGAACGCCTGGTCCAGCTGATGGCTCCGCAGTCGGATGCGGAGCACCGCCTGGAGGGTGGACAGCCCTATCCCTTCTTCCTCGCCCATGCGCTGCAGGCACCGCCGGAAAGCCTTGGGCCGGTCGGCCATTGGCAGGCGGAATGGAAGTACGACGGCATCCGGGCCCAGCTGATCCGGCGCGACGGCCAGACCTGGCTCTGGTCGCGCGGCGAGGACCTGATCACCGAGCGCTTTCCGGAAATTGCCGCGATACGGCTACCCGAAGGCACTGTACTGGACGGCGAAATCCTGATCTGGACCGGCGACGCGCCCTCGCCGTTCGCCGCCCTGCAGCAACGCATCGGCCGCAAATCCCTGTCACCCAAGATGCTGAAGGAACTCCCGGCGGTGCTGGTTGCATACGATGTGCTGGAGGTGAACGGCATTGATGTCCGGGCGACCTGGCAGGCGGAGCGGCGCAAACTGCTCGAAGGTATCGTCGAACACGCCGATACCCCCGCGCTGAAACTGTCGCCGCTGGTCAAGGCGGATAGCTGGGAAGCGCTGGCGGCATTGCGGGAAACTTCCCGATCACGCTCGGTTGAAGGTCTGATGCTAAAAGCGGCGGAATCACGCTACGGCGTCGGCCGGACCAAGGACAGCGGAACCTGGTGGAAATGGAAGATCGATCCGTATGCCGTCGATGCGGTACTCATCTATGCCCAGGCAGGCAGCGGCCGCAGGGCATCGCTGTATACCGATTACACCTTCGCCGTCTGGGACGATGATCCCGACGCCGCTGACGGTGCAAGACGATTGGTCCCCTTCGCAAAGGCTTATTCCGGCCTCACCGACGCCGAGATTGCCAAGGTTGATGCCGCTGTCCGCCGGACCACTATCGAAAAGTTCGGCCCGGTGCGCAGCGTCACTCCGACGATGGTGTTCGAGATCGGCTTTGAAGGCATCGCACTGTCGCCCCGTCACAAGGCCGGCATTGCGGTGCGCTTCCCCCGTATCCTGCGCATCAGGGAAGACAAGAAAATCGAGGAAGCCGATACGCTCGCCACGCTGCGAGGCATGTTGTGAAGCGCAGCGTCCTGCCTGCAGAGAACCGCAACGCGGGCGCCGATCAGATGGATGAAGTCGATGCCTGGTTCGACCGACGGGGCTGGTCGATCTTTCCGTTCCAGCGACAGGTGTGGCAGGCCGCGCTCGACGGCGAATCCGGCTTGCTGCACGCGACGACCGGATCGGGAAAAACCTATGCGGTCTGGTTCGCCGCACTCCACCGGGCATTGGCGGCCGACAGCAAGGGTATAAGGCCTGCCGGCCTGAGGGTTTTGTGGCTGACACCGATGCGGGCGTTGGCAGCCGACACGGCGCGGGCGCTGCAGGAACCGCTGGCCGAGCTGATGCCTTCTTGGCGGGTCGGGATGCGTACAGGCGACACCGGGTCCGCCGAGCGCAGCCGGCAATCGAAAGCGCTTCCACAGGCGCTCATCACTACGCCGGAAAGCCTGTCGCTGCTGCTGAGCAAAGCAGATGCGCAACAGGTGTTCAGGTCGCTCGACATGGTCGTGGTCGACGAATGGCATGAACTCATGGGCAGCAAGCGCGGCGTGCAGGCGCAACTTGCCTTGGCGCGTCTGGCGCAATGGAATTCGGGCCTGCTGGTGTGGGGTTTATCTGCGACGCTGGGCAACCTGGCGCAGGCAAAGGATGTTCTTCTGGGCGGCCGGCGTGGCGTGTTGGTCGAAGCGGCATTGCCGAAGAATATCGAGGTCGATTCGCTCATTCCCGAAAGGCCGTCGCGCTTCTCCTGGAGCGGCCATCTCGGCGCACAGATGTTGACGCCGGTGATCGGGGAGATCGATGCCAATGCAACCACGCTTGTTTTCACCAATACCCGCGCGCAGGCCGAACTCTGGTACCAGGCCATACTGGAAGCCCGTCCCGACTGGGCCGGCCTGCTCGCACTGCATCACGGATCGCTCGACAAGGCAGCGCGGGATTGGGTCGAAGCCGGCCTGAAGAATGGATCATTGAAAGCAGTCGTCTGCACCTCCAGCCTCGACCTCGGCGTGGACTTCCATCCGGTCGAACGGGTGCTGCAGATCGGCAGCGCCAAGAGCGTCGCGCGCCTGCTGCAGCGCGCCGGCCGCAGTGGGCATGCGCCGGGGCGCCTGTCGCGCGTCACGCTGGTGCCGACTCATAATCTGGAACTGCTTGAAGCGGTCGCGGTGCGCGATGCGGTGGATGCGCGCCGGATCGAAGCCCGCCCGCCGCCAAACAAGCCGCTGGATGTCCTCGTCCAGCACCTGGTGACGATCGCGCTCGGTGGTGGTTTCACGTCGCAGTCCCTGTTTGAAGAAGTGCGCAGCGCGTGGGCGTACCGCACGCTCACCGATGAAGAATGGCAATGGGCACTGGACTTCGTCGGGCGCGGCGGCCAAAGCCTGATTGCCTACCCGGAATACCATCGTGTCGTGCAGGACGAGCACGGCGTGTACCGCGTTCCCGATGCCAGGATCGCCAGGCGGCACCGCATGAGCATGGGGACCATCGTCTCGGATGCGGCGATGACGGTGAAGTATCTTGCCGGGCCGAAGCTCGGCACGGTCGAGGAGTCCTTCATTTCACGCCTGAAGCCGGGCGACCATTTTCTGTTTGCCGGCCGACTGCTGCAGTTCGTGCGCATCAACGAGATGACTGCCTACGTCAAGCGCGGAAGCGGCAACAAGCCGGCCATCCCGCGCTGGCAGGGAAGCCGCCTGCCGTTATCCGGCGAAGTTGCGCAAAGCATGCTCGCACGACTGGAGGAAGCGGAAGCCAATCGTTTCGATGGCCCTGAAATGCGTGCCTTGCAGCCTCTCCTGCAGGTCCAATGCCGCTGGTCCGCACTGCCAACGCGCCGGCGGCTGGTGGTGGAAAGCACGTCGAGCCGCGAAGGCCAGCACCTGTTTCTGTATCCGTTCGCCGGACGGCTCACTCATCTGGGCCTGGCGTCGTTGCTGGCATACCGTATCGCCAGCCGACGTCCGCTGACCTTTTCGATTGCAGTCAATGACTACGGCATCGAACTGCTGCTGCCGGATTCCTTCGATTGGGCATCGGTGTTTTCACCGGGTGAACGGCGAATGAAAGGGAGCGACCTCGGATTGTTTTCAGTGGACTCCTTGCTGGAAGACATCGTTGCAAGCCTGAACGCATCCGAGTTATCGCAGCGCCGCTTCCGGGAAATCGCCCGCATCGCAGGCCTGATTTTCCAGGGCTATCCCGGCCAGCCGAAGAGCAACCGCCAGCTCCAGGCATCGTCCAGCCTGTTTTATGAAGTATTCCGGAAACATGATGCAGGCAACCTGCTCCTGACGCAGGCGGAACGTGAAGTACTGGAACAGGAGCTGGAATTGTCCCGGTTGCGGGAAACACTGCTGGCACTGCAGCATCAGGATGTTGTGTTCTATACGACCGCAAGGCCGACACCGTTCGCATTCCCGTTGATGATTGATCGTCTGCGCGAGAAACTGTCGACCGAAAAATTGTCGGAACGGGTAGCGCGAATGCTGCGAGACCTGGAAAAGGCGGCATCGATCTGAGATGATTCACCCTTGCCGGGAAATGCACCTGCCATCCCTGCCATCGCTGCCCTCCAACCAATCCCGCCCCATGCCTGATCGCCTGTCCTCAGCCATCGTCGTTCTTGCCGGCGAAGAGATCGAATTGCTACCGCAGCGTGCCGTCTACTGGCCGTCGCAGCGCATGCTGATTGTTGCAGATATTCATTTTGGCAAGGCAGCCGCTTTCCGGGCGCAAGGCGTTCCCGTGCCCCACGGAACAACGGCGCAAAACCTGTCGGCGCTCGACGGCATCACGGCGCAGCGCGAGGTCGCGCACATCCTCTTCCTCGGCGACTTTTTGCATGCAAAGGCAGTTCAGGGGTCAGCGACCATGCAAGCCGTCATCGCATGGCGAACCAGTCAGCCGAATTTGCAAATGACACTGGTGCGAGGCAACCACGACAGCCATGCCGGCGACCCGCCCGATGCCCTGGGCATGGACGTCGTGGACGAGCCGCATCGCATCGGCCCTTTCCTGTTCTGCCATCATCCGGCCGTGCATGCCGGTGCCTACGTTTTCGCCGGCCACGTGCATCCGGTGTACCGACTAGCCGGCCGCGGCGACGCACTGCGGCTGCCCTGCTTCCTCGTAGGACGAGGCCATGCGCTGCTGCCTTCGTTCGGCGCTTTCACTGGAGGATTCGCCGTGCATCCGTCAGCGGGTGAGCGCATCTTTGTTGCGGCGGATGACGCCCTCCTTGAGGTGCCTACCGCGAGCCGGCGGCCAGCGCCTTAATGCTTTGTTTCCGGTTTATCGGGATCGGGTTTTACCTGGTCCAGCTTGGACAGCTCGTCCGGCTGAATGCCTGTCGGCAAACCGATATCCTCGGTCGCGATCACGTCTTCCTTTGTGCGTACGCCATGTGGTCCTGCACCGTCGGCAGGGGATTTGTTTGCTGGGGTTGGTCCGGTCATTTTCACCTCCAAAAATCCGTTCGATTGCTTGCCAGGGTCAATGTTCCATCCTTTGCACATTGCCCCTGGCTTGCCTTTGGGCACGGACGGGTTACATGGAGGATTTTGCCGCGACGGCCGCTTTGACCAATGTCCAGTCGACAGGCAACGGCGCATAACTGGCCGGCGGAAGACCCTTGATCAGGTCCTGCAATGCGACCATGCGCTGCTGCGATGACGGGTGCGTGGCAAGTACCGACATTGCCGATGCGCCCTTGCCTTCCTTCTCCGCCATTTTGCTGAAGAAACTCAGCATATGGCGCGGATCGATGCCCGCGGCGGTCATGCGCTTGACGCCTTCGCGATCCGCATCCATCTCCGCATCGCGTGAGAATTTCATTTGCGTCAGGTATCCGGACCACGCTGCGATTGTGCTGCCGGATGCGTCGCCGAGCACGATGGAAAGCAGGATCCCAAACCCGGCATTCTTCACCAGATTCTTCAACGCATGCCGGCGTTCGACATGCGCCACTTCATGTGCCAGCACGCCTGCCATTTCTTCCGCACTATCGGCCTCGCGTATCAGGCCGGCATGCACCACCACTACGCCGCCCGGTAATGCGAAGGCATTGACGTCGTTGCTTTCGGCAACGAACCAGCGATACCGGTAGCGCGATCCATGGTGCAAGCGCGACCCTATCTCGCGCACCGCATCGACCGCGGGGCCGCGGTCGACCAACTTTTGCTCGCCCCTGATCTGGCCGAGTACGACATTGCCGATTTTTTCCTCGTACTTCACCGGCACCTTGTCCGCCGCCCATTGAGCAATGGAATCCGTGTTCAGGAAAAAAACGAAAATCGCAATGACGGGAAGCAACAAGTAAAACAGAATGGCCGCGGCACCGAATCGAAAGCGTCGTTGCATGCTTTTCCGTTGATTGGTGCTGTGTGCCACCGAGGTTGCCAGTGACGCCGGCGCACCCGAGGCGAAAGCGGCCTGGTCGGCCGGCTGATCGAGAAAAAATGCGAATTCGCCGTTGCCCGTATTCCAGTGAACGCCAGTCTGCTGCAGGTTGAAACCGGCGGCGCGCATGCCGAGCGCGCCGACTGGAATGTCGTGTTCCAGGTCCACTCCCTGCAAATGCAGTACGTCGCCGCGCCAGTTTCCGGACACCGGCAGGCCGCCGCCGGCAATGCCCGGTCCGAATAGGCGCCCCACGAACGAAGTGTCGCCCGGCGGCATGTCAGTTATCGTCGCCACCGATCAAACCACCCAGCCCGCCGCCAAGTACACCTGCGCCGAGCAGGGAGCCGCTTGAACTGCCAGAGGCGGGAGTTGCCATCATCAAGCGGTTCGCAAGGCGGGACAGCGGCAACGACTGCAGCCAGATTTTTCCGGGTCCGCGCAAGGTGGCGTAGAACAGTCCTTCACCGCCGAAAATTGCGGATTTGATCTTGCCGACATACTTGATATCAAAATCCACGGTCGGCTGGAAGGCGACCACGCAGCCCGTATCGACACGCAGAACCTCGCCGGGTTGCAGGGTGCGTTCAACGAGCGTACCGCCCGCGTGCACGAATGCCCAGCCGCTGCCTTCCAGCTTCTGCATGATGAAACCTTCGCCCCCGAACAGGCCAGCGCCTAGTTTGCGCTGCAGGGCGATACCAAGCGATACGCCCTTGGCCGCGCAGAGAAAAGAATCCTTCTGGCAAATCAGCGTACCGCCGACTTCGGACAGATGCACCGGCACAATCTTGCCCGGATAGGGAGCCGCGAATGCCACCCGCCGCTTGCCGTTTCCTTCGTTGTGAAACACGGTGGTGAACAGCGATTCACCGGTCAACAGGCGCTTGCCGGCGCCCATCAGCTTGCCAAACAACCCGCCTTGCTGGCTGCCGTCGCCAAACACGGTGTCCATCTCGATGCCTTCCTGCATGAACATCATCATGCCGGCCTCGCCAACCGCCGCCTCACCCGGATCGAGTTCCACTTCGACGTACTGCATGTCGGCGCCAAAAATTTCATAGTCGATTTCGTCCATTGCCATGTCTAGCCTTTCAAGGGATGAGTGAAAGAAAAGGAATGCAGATCGTAGATGCTGTGTCGCGCATTGTCCATACCGCTAAGGTTACGCTGTGTCCCGGCATTCTGTAGAGCACCGCATATCAAGCGGCTCTGCCGAACATTATCATTGACGGCATAGGCGGGCCCGACCCGCTATCAAGTGGATGGATCATGCAGAAAGAAAAGTGTACGCGCTACTTGCGGCCGCGCTGTTTGGTGCGAGCACCCATCCGTAACGTCATGCGCTGCTCGTGCATGACGTTACGCATGCATTGGACATCCATTACCGGCATCGGCATAGATTGGCCGTGCGCCGATCACCCGAACAGGCGGCGGAAATAGTTGATGATGTCCTCAAGTCGCTGCTTCTCACGCTCATAGGTGCGCTGCCAATCCCGCACGGTGTCCACCATCTGCTGGATCTGGTCGAGCAGCGAGCCGCCCTCTTCCTTTACCGGTTTGGATGACGATCCTGGCGGAGGCGGCGTCGAGGGCGCAGGTGGCGCATCCGATGTGCCTCCACCAAATAATCGCTCGAACCAGTTGAGCGCGGACTCGACCACCGACGTCTGCGGCCGCTGGAAGACGATACCTGCATCAACCAGCCTGGAACGCAGTGCCTGCTGGAAGAAGTCGCCGACCACCGGCAGCGCGGTGTTCGCACCTTGCCCCCAATAGTCGCTGCGCATGGTGACCCTGGCATCGTTGAATCCGACCCATGCACCAGCGACCAGCCGCGGATGCATCAGCACGAACCAGCCGTCGGTATTATTCTGGGTCGTTCCTGTCTTCCCGGCGACATCGGCACGCAGGCCGAAGCGCGTCTTGATCGCCTGACCTGTCCCCTGGTTGACCGCACCGCGCAACATGTCGATCAACTGGTCGGCGGTCTCCGGCGTCATCGCCCGCTTGCTTTCGGCGCCGAATTCAACAATCACATTGCCATGCTTGTCCGCGATTCGCGTTACCAGCACCGGCGTGCGGTATGTGCCTCGCGTTGCGATGCTGCTGTAGGCGGCAACCATTTCCAAGGGCGTCACCGGACTGGTGCCGAGCGCCAGTGCCGGGACTTCCTCAAGCGTGCTCTGCCGGATACCGGCCTTGCGCGCAAAATCAGCAGCCCTGCCCGGCCCGACCTGCTGCATCACCTGGGCGGTAATGCTGTTCCTCGAATACACCAGTCCATCCCGGACCGTCATCGGACGCCCCGTTGGCGCCGAAACATCGGTCGGTCTCCATACGCCGCCATCAGGCAGCGGTATCTCGACAGGCTGGTCGAGGAACTCCCTGCGGGGCGACATTCCTTCTTCCAGTGCGGCGCCATATACGAAAGGTTTGAAAGTTGATCCGGGCTGCCGTTTTGCCTGCGCCACATGGTCATACTGATCGACATTGAAGTCCCGGCTACCAACCCACGCCTTGACATGTGCGTTCAGGGGATCGATGGCAACCAGTCCGGCCTGCAGGCGGGTTTTTTCGGCTTGTAGCTTTGCAATGAACTCCTTGTTGTTTTTCAGGCGCTCCAGCACCGCGTCCGGCTCTTCGCCGGCGGCCACCGCGTTGCGATACGCACCCGTCTCGCGGATGAATGCATTGACCAGTGTTTCCTTCGTCTGCCAGAAATGGCTGAACGGTTGCACCTGCCTGCGCAGGCCGATATAAGTGTTTGCGCTGGTGGATTCGAGCTGACCGGAACGCCGCCCCCATTCAACGTCCGCCACTGCCTGCAGTGCCTCGGTCTGCCGTTCCAGCGCCTTGTTGGCGGCAGTCTGTATGCGCGAGTCGATCGTTGTCGTGATGATCAGACCGTCGGAGTAAATATTGAAATCATTGCGGTCAGTCCAGTTGATGAGCCACTTGCGGATATGCTCGGCGAAATGCGGCGCCGGGCCTAGCGCTTCAGGCTGGCGCTCGAAGCTCAGCACCATGGGTCGGCGCATCAGCGACTCGACGTTCGCCTGCGTCAGGACTTCCCTTTTTGCCATTTGCGACAGGACGATGTTGCGTCGCTTGACGGCCCGCTCCGGGTTCAATACGGGGTTGTAGTAGCTGGTGCCCTTGAGCATCCCGATCAGCGTGGCGCTTTCGAGAACGCTTAGCTTGTCGGCCGATTTATCGAAATAGGTACGTGCCGCCATCTCGATGCCAAACGCGTTGTAAAGGAAGGGCACGGTGTTGAGATACGTAACCAGGATTTCCTTTTTGCTGTAGGCATACTCGATTTTTAGCGCAGTAATCACTTCCTTGAGTTTGCGCGTGATGGTGCGCTGGCGTCCGATTTCTTCCGGATAAAGATTGCGGGCAAGTTGCTGCGTGATTGTCGAACCGCCCTGTGGATCGCCGAGCAGGGTTTTCACAATGCTACTGGCGGTGCGCTTAAGGTCGACGCCATGATGCTCGTAGAAGCGATGATCCTCGGTCGCGATCAGTGCGCTGATGACATGCGGGGATACCCTGTTCAGCTCCACCCATTCGCGATTGACCCGCTTGAACACCGCAAGCCGCTTGCCATCGGACGACATGATCACGCTGGGCTGCTCAACCTTGGCCTTGCGGATATCGGCAATGCTGGGTGTGAAGGGAATCAGCACGATGGCATAGATGCACAACAGTACGGCGAATACCATCGCCAGGGAAGCCAGCCCCTTGATTGCAGAGCCCGTCTTTGCCTGCCATCCAAGTTCCGGATTTCTCAAGGCGAGAAAATAACCGGCAATACGACGGAATATGCGGCGCAGAAATTCGATGAAACGTGTATGCATGAATGTCATGGATGCGGCGACTGGGCCGCCAGGTTCCTAAGATGGTGAACGGTTGCCCGGATGGCTGGCGACTGCCGCAAGCGGCACATCAATCACCAGGGCCGATAAGGGATAGGCAACGCACGGTAGCATGTAGCCTTCCTTCTTCTCATCCGCGCTGACACCAGGCCATTCGATGCCGTATCGGATCTGCCCGATGACCACGCGGCAGAGGCAGGTACGGCAAGTGCCATTCCGACAAGAGCTTGGCATGCGGATGCCGGCACGTTCGGCGGAAACCAGCAACGGCAATGAACTTTCGGCTGAAAATCGAAGTCCGCCCGGCTGTATGTCCACAAAGAACGATTCACTGGTTTTCTTCACAACAGATCCCTTTCAACTTCGACATTGTGCCGCAATTTTTTGCTCAATTATTGTTATTCCGCACCGACACTCGCACATCCGGATCCTGCGCTCAACGTATAATCTTGCGGCACGGCCACGCCTCATGCGGCTCGTCGCAGACCCGGTATTACTCACAGGCATTGTCATCACATTCACTTCCCTCACGCAGGTTTATCTCATGCCGCCCACGATGCTTTCAGAGCTGAACTCCGCCAGTAGGACGTCGTTGCATGCATCTCTATCCATGGCGACGCCAGTATTGCGTCCGCGCCGAATGATACTGAATCGCCGCAGCATCTCCCTCTTAACGGATTGATCAAGTGACACAGGAAAAGCAAATCGTGGTGATCGGCGGCGGCGTGGTTGGTGTATGTACCGCCTATCACCTTGCCGCGGCCGGACATGAAGTCGTCGTCGTCGAGCGGCACCACAACGTCGCGCAGGAGGCAAGCTACGCCAATGGCGGCGTGATCGCTCCCGGGTATGCGACGCCATGGGCTGCTCCCGGCATGCCGAAAAAGATTCTTTCATACCTCTTCAAATCCGAAGCGCCCGTTTTGCTCAAGCCGACTCTGGACCGCGCGCTGTGGCGCTGGGTGCGGCAATGGATGGCTGAGTGCGACATCGACCGCTACCGCATCAACAAGGAACGCATGCAGCGCGTCGCGTTCTACAGCCGCGACGTGCTTCGGGAAATGCGCGAGCGGTTCCAGATCGATTACGAACAGACAAAGGGTGTGCTTCAACTTTTTCGCTCGCAACACGACATGAAACTGGCGGAGCCGGCATGTGCGATGCTGGAGGAAGCCGGGGTGCCGCACCAGGTCGTCGACGCGGAAGGCGCGCTCGCCATCGAACCGTCCCTGCATGAAAAGACGGCATTGACCGGCGGCATCTATCTGCCACAAGATGAATCCGGCAACTGCCCGTTATTCACCAAGCGATTGAAATACATTGCGCACTCGATCGGCGTGCATTTTCACTTCACCAGCAGCGTCCACTCGATTCAGCCCGAGGGCGGCCGGGTTGCGTTACGCATCGACGACCAGATATTTTCGGCCGATGCGGTGGTGGTTGCGGCTGGCATCGACAGTGCCCGCTTACTGAAGCCACTCGGGATACAGATCCCGTTGTATCCGGTAAAAGGATACTCGGCAACGGCATCGATCAAGAATTTTGATCGTGCGCCGCTCGCGTCGGTGGTCGACGAATCGTACAAGGTCGGCATTACCCGCATGGGCAACCGCATCCGGGTAGCCGGCACTGCCGAGCTGGGATCGCGCAATGTCGAATTGCATCAGGCTGCCATCCGCACTCTGGTGAAGGTTGGCGACGATTGGTTTCCCGACGCCGCGAACTACAACACCTCGACGTTCTGGTGCGGCATCCGCCCCATGCTCCCGGATGGCCCGCCGTTGCTTGGCGCAACCCCGGTGCGCAACATTTACGTGAATATCGGCCACGGCTCGACAGGATGGGCGATGGCAGCAGGCTCCGGCAAGGTCCTTGCCGATATCATTTCCGGGCGCGCTCCGGAAATCGATATGGATGGCCTGACCTTGTCCCGTTATGGATAGCGTTGATTGCATCGTCATCGGCGCAGGCGTAATCGGCCTCGCGGTGGCACGCGCACTTGCCCGTGAAGGACGCGAGGTCGTGCTGGTCGAATCGCAGACGGCCATCGGCATGGAAACCAGTTCACGCAACAGCGAAGTTATTCATGCAGGACTTTACTATCCGACTGGAAGCCTGAAAGCGCGGCTGTGTGTTCAGGGACGCGATGCGCTCTATGCATATTGCGCGGAGCGAGGCATTGGACATCGGCGTTGCGGCAAGCTCGTCGTGGCAACGTCAGCCGAACAGATCGGCAAACTGAACGCGATTCTCGCCCAGGCGCATGCCAACGGCTGCAGCGAGGTCTCAGCGATTAGCGCCGAGGCCGCATGCGCTTTCGAACCTGCCCTGTCATGTGTGGCCGCCCTGCATTCGCCGAACACCGGCATCATCGACAGCCATGCCTACATGCTTTCCTTGCAGGCGGATGCCGAAAGCGCCGGTACCACAATTGCATTCGACAGCCGGGTCGCCAGAGGACGTCATGCGCACGGTGGCATCATGCTGGAAGTCATATCGGGGGATGGCGACTTGATCTCCCTGCATGCACATACCGTCGTGAATTGTTCCGGCCTTTGGGCGCCGCGTATTGCTGCCATGATCGATGGCCTTGATGCCGCAACAATCCCCACAGCGTATTTCGCCAAGGGAAACTACTTCGCACTTGGGTGCAAGGCGCCGTTCTCGCACCTGATCTATCCCATCCCTGAAGCCGGCGGTCTCGGTGTGCACCTTACCCTCGACCTCGGCGGTCAGGCGCGATTCGGCCCTGACATCCAATGGCTGGACGACGCCGACATCGCCAGTATCGATTACCGTGTCGATCCGACGCATGCCGCCGCATTCTATGGCGAGATTCGCGCCTACTGGCCGGATCTGCCGGAAGGCTCGCTGCAACCCGCCTATGCAGGCGTCCGCCCGAAAATCAGCCCGCCCGGCGCACCGGCGGCCGACTTTCTGTTCGCATCGCATGGCAGCCCGCATTACCTGGGGTTGTACGGCATCGAGTCGCCCGGGCTGACTGCATCGCTGGCGATCGCCGATCATGTCGCGTCACTGCTTCGCATGCCGCCGGATAGGCATAGAATCTGAGTTTTCCGCCACGACAGTGCATACCATGCCTGATCACTCATTGCTGTACGACCAGAGGACTATCCGCGATATCGAACGCGTAGCCCTCGCTGCACACCCGCCTGGAACACTCATGCAACGCGCAGGCGCAGCAAGCGCCGAAATGGCGTTGCGGATCATTCGTGAGTCCGATTCAACGGATCCGGTACTGATACTCGCGGGACCGGGTAACAACGGCGGCGATGCGCTGGTCGCGGCGCTCGGCCTTCTGCGTGCAGGTGTGCCGGTCCGTGTACTCCTGCAAGCCGATCCGGCGAAGCAACCTGCCGATGCACATCAGGCACTGCAACGAGCGCAAGCGGACGGCATCGACATGCAGCACATCGATCGCTGGCAGGACTGCCTGGGCCGCAATTGGAGTCTGGTCATCGACGGCTTGTTCGGCATTGGACTTACCCGCCCGATCGAAGGCGTCACCGCAGCCCTGATCAATGCGCTGAACGACATTGACTGCCCGTTGCTGTCATTGGACGTTCCCAGCGGCCTGGATGCGGACACCGGCAACATCGTCGGCCAGAATGGCGTTGCAGTGCGTGCAAGCCATACCCTTACATTTATCGGCAACAAACCCGGTCTGCACACCGCCAATGGCGCCGACCATGCCGGCAACATCGAGGTGGCGGCGCTTGATCTGAACGACAGTTATTTTCCGTCAGCGACAATGAGCTTGAACGGGATACCGCATTTCTCGCATTGTCTCCGCCCACGCAAACGCAACTCGCACAAGGGTAGCTTCGGCGATCTCACCATCGTCGGGGGCGCGCATGGAATGGCCGGCGCAACGATACTTGCCGCGCGAGCCGGTGCGAAAGCCGGCGCAGGCCGCGTGTTTGCCGCTTTTCTGGACACACCGCCAGGCTACGACAGCGTCCAGCCCGAGCTGATGTGCAGGTCGGCGCAGCAGCATGCATTCAGTAACGGCGTGGTGGTTGCAGGTCCCGGTCTCGGAACGGCAGACGATGCGGCTAGCGTACTTGCGCGTGTACTGAAGGCAACGCTGCCCGTGGTTCTGGATGCGGATGCATTGAACCTGCTGGCATCAGACGCGACCCTGCGTCAATTGCTGGTCGCACGAAGTGCACCAACGGTCATGACCCCGCATCCACTCGAAGCGGCGCGACTGCTGTCCACTGGCAGCATGGACATCCAAGCGGATCGAACGTCCGCCGCACGCAGATTGGCTGCATCGTTCAACAGCATTGTGGTGCTGAAAGGCGCCGGCACCGTACTGGCGCGCCAGGATGGTGTTACGGTAATCAATACGACCGGAAATCCCGGGCTTGCGACCGCAGGAACGGGAGATGTGCTCGCCGGGATATCTGGCGCCCTCCTTGCGCAAGGTTGGCCGATTTGGGAGGCAGCACTCGGTTCGGTCTGGTTGCATGGACGAGCGGCGGACGTGCTCGCAGAACGTGGCATCGGGCCGGTTGGGCTTACGGCCAGTGAATTGATTCCGGAAGTCCGGCAATTGTTAAATGAACTGACGACGCGGCACACCCAAAGAGCCCGCTAGAACACATTCGGTCGTTTCCAACGCCATTTGCACTCAATTGGGGAAGGCGGGGGAGGGAATGACAAGTAAGGCCTGGAGTCTTGATCAAGTGATTGCCAGACTATCCCAGCCCACTTAGGTCAGACAAGACGGCCCGCGGTAATCGTGATGGTTCGCTTGCAGCGCGCGGCAATCGCAAGATCATGCGTTACCAGGACCAATGTCGACCGTCGCTCCTGATTCAACTCGAACATCAACTGGATAACCGATTCGCCGGTCGCGGCATCGAGGCTGCCTGTCGGCTCATCCGCAAACAGCAATGGCGGCTCGGTCACGAACGCACGCGCCAGCGCGACGCGTTGCTGCTCGCCGCCGGAAAGGTATTTCGGATAATGCTTCAGACGGGTCGACAACCCTACCCTGCCCAGCATTTTTTCCGCTTTTTCCCGCGCATCACCGTCCCGCCGCAGTTCGAGCGGCAGCATCACATTCTCCAGCGCATTGAGATGGGTCAGCAACTGAAACGACTGGAATACGAATCCCAGCTTGGCTTGCCGCAATCCCGCCCGGCCATCTTCATCCAGCGCAAAGATATCGGCGCCATCCAGCTTGACGGTCCCGCTGGTCGGCGTATCCAGCCCGGCAAGTATACCGAGCAACGTAGATTTACCCGAACCTGATGCACCGACGATCGCCAGCGTCTCGCCAGGCCGCACTGTAAAATCGATGTCATTCAGGATAGTGAGCTCGCCGGTCGCATCGGCAACGCGCTTGGTGAGTTTGCTGACTTCAATCGCATTGGATACAACTGTGGAAGGATCTCGCATGCGGGTCGGTATGAAATCTGGAGAAATAATGAAATTGTTTCGAACGGCAGTATTGCTTGCGTTCGCTCTATTTGCGTCGAGCGCCTATTCTGCATCAAAAACAGTGCTTGTGCTCGGCGATAGCCTGTCTGCGGAGTATGGATTGGCACGTGGAAGCGGATGGGTGGCGTTGCTGGAGAAAAAACTCCAGGCCGAGAAAATGGATGCACGAATTGTGAATGCCAGCATCAGCGGAGAAACAACGAGCGGCGGGCGGGCTCGCCTGCCCGCATTGCTTGACCAGCACAAGCCGGATGTCGTGGTGATTGAGCTGGGTGGGAATGATGCGCTAAGAGGCTTGGCATTGAACGCCACTGAGGACAATCTTGCCTCGATGATTACCGCATCCCAAAAGGCCAAGGCAAGGGTGTTGTTGGTCGGCATGCAAATTCCGCCCAACTATGGGAGAGACTACGCGCAGAAATTCGCGGCTATTTATGCCCGGCTAGCGAAAGAGAAGAAAACGGATCTGGTTCCGTTTCTTCTTGAAGAAGTTGCCGAGCAGCCGCAGCTTTTTCAGGGTGACCGCATCCATCCTACGGCCGACGCGCAGCCGCTGATACTGAAAAATGTCTGGCCGCATCTCAAGCCAATGCTGGCGAAGTAAATGGAAAAAGACAGTAAAACAAAAAAACCGGCCCTTCGCTTTACAGCAAAAGGGCCGGTTTTAAATTAGGTCGGTTACATACCGACAGCGATGAATGTTTCTGCCTGCGCCAGATAGACGCAGAAATTAAACCGTGTTACTCGTTGCCACGCTGATCGGCATTCTTCGTTGCTCCGCCGTTCACGACCTCAACCTTTGCCTTGGTTTTCAGTGACTCGACATAGGCAAGCATTTCCTGCTGCGCAAGGGCGTTGGCAAGTTGCTGCTGCTCCGTCTGGCGGCGGGCAGTGTCCGTATTGGCAGGTTGAGCAACCTTGTTAATGCGGTATATTCCATACCCCTGATTCGGGAAATCGACACCGACATACGCGGGCAATTTTCCTGCATCCGCTTTCATGACCGCTGCCAAAGCCGGACCGGGAATGCCATCTGCTTTCGTCCGGGAGACGACTTTCGGTGCACTGAAGCCTGTGGCATCCGCCTTCGATTTCACCTCGGCCAGCTTCGCCTTGCCTTCCTGCTGGGCCAGCTTGGCGGCCTCGATGCCTGTCACGCGTTCACGAACAACAGTTTGCACCTCTTCGAACGGACGTTTTGTCACCGGCTTGTATTCAACCACCCGTCCGGCGACCAATGTATTCGGCGCAACTTCGACCGCCTCGGTATTGCGCTTGTTCTTCAGTGTTTCATCGGAAAAGAGCGCTGACAAAAACTTCGGGTTGTTGTAAGGCGCCTTTGCCGCATTCGGCGCAGGGTTGCGGGTGACACCGGATGCTGTTTCAATTTTCAAGGTGAGTTTGTCCGCCACCGGCTTGAGGCTCTCCGATTGCTCGTACACCATATTGCTGAAGGTTTCAGCCGATTCCGTGTACTTTTTGGCGGCAAGCTGCTTCTTGATCTCGGCTGCGATTTCATCCTTGACGTCATCCAGCGGCTGGGCCGAAGCGGGTCTCACGTCCGTCAATTGAATGATGTGAAAGCCGAAATCTGATTGAACAAGGCCACTGATATCACCTTTCTTCATCTGAAAGACCGTGTCCTCAAATGGTTTAACCATCATGCCCTTGCCAAAAAAATCCAGATCGCCTCCGCGCTCTGCAGAGCCGGGATCCTGAGAATTTTCTTTTGCAATCTTCGCGAACTCGGCGGGATTTTTCTTCACCTGCTCCAGCAACTTCTCTGCCTTTGCCTTGACTGCAGCCTTGTCGGCATCCGGCGCGTCCTTCTTCATCGTAAGCAGGATATGGCTGGCACGGCGCTGCTCATCCACGGTGTAGCGCTTGGCATTTTGATCGTAATATGATTTGACGTCGGCATCGCTCACGGTAATCTGGGAGGCCAATGCTGCACTATCCAACACCACGTACTCAATCCTGGCCTGCTCAGGAATCTGGAACTGCGTAGCGTTCTTTTCGTAGTAGTCCTTCAGCATTTCATCGGTGACTTTCACCTTCGATGCATAGTCACTCGGCTTGAACAGCATTTCCTGAATTTCGCGCTGCTGATCATTCAGATCCGACAGCTTGGAAGCAACCGTCTTCGGCGCGAATGCAGTGGATTGGATCGCATCGTTGATCTGTTGCAGGGCAAGGTCTTGCCGTAGGCGCGCTTCGTAGGATGCAGGGGTCATGCCTTGCATCGCAAGCAGAGATTTGTACTGCTCGCCATCGAACTTGCCCTCAGGCGTAGTGAGTCCAGGTATGGAAAGGATGGACTGCTGCAAGACCTGATCCGGCACCGTCAAATTTTTACTGGCAGCTTCAGCAGCAATGACGCGCCGTGCGATCAAGGTATCGAGAACGTTCTGCCGTGCTTCCGGGGTATCAAACATTTTCGGGTCAAACTGCGGACCGAACATTTGACGGAAACGATCCATCTGCTCCCGCTGCGCGGCATCAAGTTCTTCTTTGGTGATGCTTTGCCCCGCGACTTTGGCAACGACATTTTCGCTGCCACGGGAATTGGTATAGCTTTCGAGGCCGAAAAACGCGAACGACGGAATGATGAACAGCAGCAGAATGAACTGCATCAATCGACGATGGGAGCGGATAAAATCAAACATGGTCAGCCAATCACAGACGAATCGCGATATGTGTATCGCATATGAAAAAAGGCGAACTCGCGTTCGCCTTTTTTGGTTATTGGCGGAGTGGACGGGACTCGAACCCGCGACCCCCGGCGTGACAGGCCGGTATTCTAACCGACTGAACTACCACTCCTAAACTACTTATTCTTGCTACATGCTGCTTGACCGCTTTTGGTGGGTGCTGAGAGGCTCGAACTCCCGACCTACGCCTTGTAAGGGCGCCGCTCTACCAACTGAGCTAAGCACCCGGATCCACACTTAGCTGTCAAACATATGACGTTTGTCACCACGTCATGAAGACCGCAATTCTACAACATCTTTCGCGGACGTGCACTAGTTAACTGCGTCCTTTAAACCTTTGCCGGGACGGAATTTCGGAACTTTTGCCGCCTTGATCTTGATCGCGTCTCCGGTGCGCGGATTTCGCCCGGTACGAGCGGCGCGTTTGCCGACTGAGAATGTACCGAAGCCGACCAGGGTTACAGTGCCATTCTTTTTCAACGTGGTTTTTACAGCACCGATCATCGCATCCAATGCGCGGGTCGAAGCCGCCTTGGAGATGTCCGCAGACTTTGCAATATGATCAATCAATTCGGTTTTATTCACTCGTGTCCCCTCGGAATAGAAAAATACCTTGATGGCGCTGTTTGCTTATTTTGCTGTTGTATCGCGCCATTACTTGTCGCAGAGAAATCTGCAGCACGTATTAAACAAGCCATGAACGCTTGTGTCAAGCAAAGTACAGGTAGGTTGACACTTTGCGTATGCCGCAGATTACATGGCCTGAATCGAAGCACCAAATAAAAAAGGCGATCCGAAGATCGCCTTTTGGGATAAACCGAACGATTAATGTTTCATCACGGTCGGGTCAGTCTGTTCCGACGGTTTTGCAACCGCGGTGTCGACTGGCGCCTGCTCATCCTGCAGAGGTGTAGGTTGCCGTTCCAGCGCAACTTCAAGCACCTTATCGATCCAACGTACAGGGATGATTTCCAGCTTGTTCTTGACGTTATCCGGAATGTCGGTCAGATCCTTCACATTCTGCTCGGGAATCAGCACAGTCTTGATATCGCCACGATGCGCAGCCAGCAGCTTTTCTTTCAATCCACCGATCGGCAACACTTCTCCGCGCAACGTGATTTCGCCTGTCATGGCGACATCCGCACGCACCGGAATACCGGTCAGCACAGACACGAGTGCGGTGGTCATTGCGATACCGGCGGACGGACCATCCTTCGGTGTCGCACCTTCCGGCACGTGAATGTGGATATCGGTCTTGCCAAACACGTCGCTCTTGATTCCCAGCCGCTTCGCACGGCTGCGCACTACGGTGCGCGCTGCTTCGATCGATTCTTTCATCACGTCGCCCAGGGTACCTGTGCGAATGACGTCGCCCTTGCCAGGCATCGTCATCGACTCGATGGTCAGTAGATCGCCACCAACTTCGGTCCATGCCAATCCCACGACCTGGCCGATCTGGTTTTCCTTTTCCGCCATGCCGAAATCGAATCGACGGATACCCAGGAATTTGTCGAGGTTCTTCGAAGTGACGGTGATCTTGCGCTCCTGCTTTTTGAGTAGGAGCAACTTCACGACTTTACGGCAGATCTTCGACACTTCACGTTCAAGCGAACGCACCCCGGCTTCACGGGTGTAGTAACGAATGATGTCGCGGATCGCGGCTTCGTTGACGCTGATCTCGTCTTCCTTCAAGCCGTTATTGCTAATCTGTTTCGGCAGCAGATAGCGCAACGCGATATTTGTCTTTTCGTCTTCGGTATAGCCGGAAAGGCGAATGACTTCCATCCTATCGAGCAGCGCCGGCGGGATATTGAGCGAATTGGACGTCGCCACGAACATCACGTCCGACAAATCGAAGTCAACCTCGACATAGTGATCCGAGAATGTGTGGTTCTGCTCCGGATCGAGCACTTCCAGAAGCGCGGAAGACGGATCACCACGGAAATCCATGCCCAGCTTGTCAACCTCATCCAGCAGGAACAGCGGATTGCGCACACCCACCTTGGACAAGCTTTGAAGAATCTTGCCCGGCATCGATCCGATATAGGTACGGCGGTGCCCGCGGATTTCCGCCTCATCCCGCACGCCACCCAATGCCATACGGACGAACTTGCGGTTGGTTGCCCGTGCGATGGACTGCCCGAGGGAAGTCTTACCAACTCCCGGGGGACCTACTAGGCAAAGGATAGGTGCCTTGAGCTTGTCGACGCGCTGTTGGACAGCAAGATACTCAAGGATACGTTCCTTGACCTTCTCCAGTCCGTAGTGATCGCCCTCAAGGACTTTCTCGGCATTGGCCAACTCATTATTGACCTTTGATTTTTTCTTCCACGGCAAGGCGACCAGAGTATCGATGTAGTTGCGAACCACCGTAGCTTCAGCCGACATCGGCGACATCAACTTCAGCTTTTTCAATTCTGCCTGCGCCTTGTCCCTGGCTTCCTTGGGCATTTTGGCTGCAATGATTTTCTTCTCGAGCTCTTCCAGATCGGCGCCCTCTTCACCCTCGCCCAATTCTTTCTGGATCGCCTTGACCTGCTCGTTCAGGTAGTACTCGCGCTGAGATTTTTCCATCTGGCGCTTGACGCGGCCACGGATGCGCTTTTCCACTTGCAGGATATCGAGCTCGCCTTCAAGTTGGCCGAGGAGATGCTCGTGCCGCTTCGCGACGTTGAAAATCTCCAGAATTACCTGCTTTTGCTCCAGCTTCAGCGGAAGATGCGCAGCGATGGTATCTGCAAGACGTCCTGCGTCATCGATACCAGCCAACGAGGTCAAAATCTCAGGAGGAATTTTTTTATTGAGCTTCACATACTGATCGAACTGCTGGACGATCGCACGGCGCATTGCCTCCACCTCGGATTCATCTCCAGGCTCAGATTCAACTGGCGTTAGATCAGCGGCAAAATGCGTATCGAGTTCAGTGATGTTATGGATCCGCGCACGCTGCGCACCTTCGACGAGCACCTTGACGGTGCCATCGGGAAGTTTGAGCATTTGCAGGATGTTTGCGACGCAACCGATTTCATAAATATCTTCGGCGGAAGGTTCATCTTTGGCAGCGGCTTTTTGCGCGGCAAGCATGATGCTCTTGCCTTGTTCCATAGCTGCTTCCAACGCTTTGATCGACTTGGGACGACCGACAAATAGTGGGATCACCATATGCGGGAAAACAACGACGTCCCGCAACGGCAACAGCGGCAGTTGGGTATGTTCAGTGAATGTTGTAGAAGTCGTCATGGCGAACCTTTTCTAAGTCTAAAAGCTTGTTAATGAGGTTGGCATGGCAGCCAAAAATTCAAGTCCAAGCGGAAACAAAAAAATCCCAAATTCGCTAACTAAAGTGCAATACAAAACTGCAATAAAAAAAGCCACACGCGAAGTCGCCTTCGGGTGGCTTTTCGGTGGAAGCCGGAAATAATTGTTGTGAGACAAATTGTACTGCTTCTAGGCAAAAAGTGGACTGTAACCGCTACATTTTTGAGAATCCCGTTTCAAGAGCTTATTTCGCTCCCGAAACCTTGGGCTGCTCATGGTAGATCAACAAAGGTTTGGCACCATTGGTGATCGTGTTCTCATCGATCACTACCTTGGCAACGTTATGCTGACTAGGCAACTCGAACATGACATCAAGTAATGCATGCTCAAGAATGGAACGCAAACCTCGTGCGCCAGTTTTGCGTTCGAGCGCCTTGCGGGCGATCGCGTGCAATGCTGCCGGCCGAACCTCCAATTCTGCCCCTTCCATCTGCAACAGTTTTGCGTACTGTTTAATCAAGGCATTCTTGGGCTCAAGCAATATTTGGATTAGAGCTTCTTCGTTTAGTTCACTCAAAGTTGCGACTACCGGCAATCGTCCGACCAACTCGGGAATGAGACCAAATTTGATGAGGTCTTCCGGTTCCGCATCGAGCAGTACCTCGCTTGCCGTACGTTCCTGCTGGCTTTTCACACTGGCCGCAAATCCGATTCCGCTCTTCTCCGAACGGTTGGAGATGATTTTTGCAAGGCCGTCGAACGCTCCGCCACAAATGAACATGATGTTCGTAGTGTCGATCTGCACGAAATCCTGATTCGGATGCTTGCGGCCACCCTGTGGCGGTACCGATGCCATCGTACCTTCAATAAGCTTCAGAAGCGCTTGCTGTACGCCTTCGCCGGACACGTCACGAGTGATCGACGGATTGTCAGACTTGCGGGAGATCTTGTCTATCTCGTCGATATAGACAATGCCCTTCTGTGCTTTCTCGACTTCATAATTGCAGTTTTGCAATAACTTCTGAATGATGTTCTCGACATCTTCTCCAACATAACCCGCTTCTGTGAGCGTTGTCGCATCGGCGATAACGAACGGCACATTCAACATGCGAGCAAGTGTCTGAGCGAGCAGCGTCTTACCTGACCCAGTCGGACCGACGAGCAGAATGTTGCTCTTGGCGAGCTCGACTTCATCTTTCTTGCCCAAATGCTTCAGGCGCTTGTAGTGGTTGTAGACTGCGACAGAGAGGATACGCTTTGCGGTCTCCTGACCAATGACATATTGCCCGAGCAACTCGAAAATTTCTTGGGGTGTCGGCAGGTCGGATTTCGGACCGGCGACCGATTCAATACTGGATGCCTCGTCGCGGATGATGTCATTGCACAAGTCGATGCATTCATCGCAGATGAATACGGACGGACCCGCGATCAACTTTTTTACCTCGTGTTGACTCTTGCCGCAGAAAGAGCAGTAAAGCAATTTTTCGCCGCTGGAGGATTTTTTATCAGACATGGGGCAACGTATGTGTAGGGATGGATTCGATATTACCTGCGAATTCCGGATTCGTCACGACGCCGCTCAAGAAAACAGGTCAGGTCCGGGAATCCGTCGCGCCAAAACAAAAACGCCCGAACGTGGTGGCGTCCGGGCGTGTTACGCGAGGACAGATCACTCAGGCACGGGTGGTCAGCACCTTGTCAATCATGCCATATTCAGCCGCATCTTCTGCGGACATGAAATTATCTCTGTCTGTATCCTTGCTGATTTGTTCCACAGTCCTGCCGGTTTTTTCCGCCAGAATATGGTTCAGACGATCACGCAAATACAGGATTTCACGCGCCTGGATCTCGATATCCGCCGCCTGTCCTTGCGCACCGCCAAGAGGCTGGTGAATCATGATGCGCGAGTTCGGCAGTGAAAACCGCTTGCCCTTGGCGCCAGCGGCCAGAAGGAATGCGCCCATCGAAGCAGCCAGACCAGTACACAGTGTCGATACGTCAGGCTTGATGAACTGCATTGTATCGAAGATCGCCATACCTGCCGACACCGACCCGCCCGGTGAGTTGATGTAGAGGGAAATATCCTTATCCGGGTTTTCACTCTCCAGGAACAGCAACTGCGCCACGATCAGGTTTGCTGCATGGTCGTTGACTGGACCGACCAGAAAGATGACCCGCTCTTTCAACAGGCGCGAATAGATATCGTAGGCGCGCTCGCCCCGGCCGCTTTGCTCGATCACCATCGGCACCATGCCGAGCATTTCGGTATCGAGTGCGGAATTCCTTATCAGTCCTGACATGTGCGTTTCCTTTTGAAGACGGTGTGCACAAACAAGTTACGCTTGTGCGTTGTTGCCCATCAATTCGTCGAATGCGACCGGCTTGTCGGTCACCTTGGCTTTGCTCAGCACATAGTTAACGACGTTTTCTTCCAAAACAAGGGCCTCTACTTCAGCAAGACGACGACGGTCGCTGTAATAATACTTCAGCACTTGCTGCGGGTCTTCGTAACTTTGCGCGAAATCTTCGACTTGTGCTTTGACTTGGTCGGGGGTTGCTTGCAGATTGTTGGCCTTGACAACTTCCGCCAGGATCAACCCCAGGCGCACGCGACGTTCGGCTTGCGGCGTGAAAAGCTCAGGCGGGAAAGGCATGTCCTTTGCGTTCATGCCGCGCTGCGCCATGTCCTGGCGGGTCATCTCGACCAGGCGCTCTACATCCTGTTCGATCAGAGCTTTCGGAACATCGAGTTCAGAAGCCTTGATCAGTGCATCCATCACGCTGTCTTTAGTCTTCGCCTTGACACGGTTCTTTACCTCGCGTTCGAGGTTGACCCGGATGTCTTCACGCATCTTGGTCAGATCACCGTCGGCGATGCCCAGTGACTTGGCAAACTCTGTATCGACCTCGGGCATGTGAGCCCATTCGATCTTCTTCATCGTGATCGTGAATTCGGCCGTCTTTCCGGCCACATCCTTGCCATGATAATCAGCCGGGAAAGGTAGAGGGAAGGTCTTTGATTCGCCGACTTTCAGGCCTGTAGCAGCTGCTTCGAATTCTGGCAGCATGCGGCCTTCGCCGAGCACGAATGCGTAGTCGTCGGCTTTGCCACCCTGAAATTCGACGCCGTCGATACTACCGACAAAATCAACCGTAACGCGATCGCCGCCCTGTGCGCTCTGGTCAGCACCGCCGTCGCCGTGCGCCCCCTGCTCGCCCTTGACATGGTAGTGAACGCGCTGCTTGCGAAGGATGTCGATCGTTTTGTCGATCTCGGCATCGGTCACTTCGGTTGTCACGCGCTCCACTTCAGCGGTCGACAGGTCACCGATCTTGACTTCCGGGTAGACCTCGAACGTGGCATCGAATGCCACTGCGCCTTCGGCCACGCCCTCACCGGACTTCGGTTCGATTCGTGGCAGGCCGGCGACGCGCAGGTTGTTTTCAGTGGCAGCGTCGCTGAATGCGCGACCAACCTTGTCGTTCAACACTTCGGTTTCGACCTGATATCCATACTGCTGGGCGACCATCTTCATCGGCACCTTGCCTGGACGGAAACCGGGCGCCTTGGCGGTGCGGGCACGGATCTTCAGACGTTTTTCGACTTCTGCCTGTACGTCTGCCAACGGCAGAGTGATAGTAATACGGCGCTCGAGTTTATCCAGGGTTTCGACTGCAGTTGACATGTGAATCGTCCAAAAAATAAGGAATTTTGTGGTGCGAGGAGGGGGACTCGAACCCCCACACCATTGCTGGCGTCAGGACCTAAACCTGGTGCGTCTACCAATTTCGCCATCCTCGCGGGAATTTGCTTGCCTATGATCATGCACAAAAGCAAAGGGCGACCATGAAGTGAAATCCGGTCGCCCTGTTAAGCCTTTGTTGGTAGCTCTTCAACTTCAGCGCGAGATTTTACTGGATTTTTTAGGTGGTCGCGCGATTTTTAAGCCGCGCGGCCATCTTCGGGGTACGTCAGGCCGGCCGCCTTACCTTGAACCACGCTGCGTAGAGCGCCGGCAGGAACAGCAGGGTTAATGCAGTGGCAATGATCAGGCCACCCATGATCGCGACCGCCATTGGTCCCCAGAATACGGAACGGGACAGCGGAATCATTGCCAGTACTGCTGCAGCGGCGGTCAGGATAATTGGCCTCATTCGCCTTACCGCGGATTCGACGACCGCATTCCATGGCGGAACGCCGGCAGCGATATCCTGTTCGATCTGGTCAATGAGAATAACCGAGTTGCGGATGATCATGCCGAACAGCGCAATGACGCCGAGCTGGGCGACGAATCCAAACGGGCGCTGCAGGATCAACAGCGCCATTGCGGCACCGGCCAATCCCAACGGACCGGTGAGGAAGACCAGCAGAGAACGTGAAAAACTGTGCAGCTGGAGCATCAGTAACGTGAAGATGATGAATATCACCAGCGGCACATTGGCGGCAATCGATTGCTGCGCTTTGCCACTATCAGCCGCTGCGCCTGCCAGCTCGATCCGGTAGCCGGCTGGCAAGGCCTGCCGCAAGCGGTCCAATGCCGGATCGATCTGGCTGGATACCGTCGGCCCCTGGATGCCGTCCACCACATCCGACTGGACGGTGATCGCCCATTCCCTTCCCTCGCGCCAGACAACACCTGGTTCCCAGACGAATTGGGCACGCGCCACTTGAGACAGTGGCACGGACCTGCCGGTGGATGTCTGAATATTAGCGGCATTAAGCGCAGTGATGGTCGACCGCTCTTCAACAGGCTGGCGAATAGCGATGTCGATCAGCTTGTTGCTGTCACGGAACTGACCGATCGTGGTGCCTGTCAAGATGGTATTGGCTGCGCGCATCACGGTTTGCGAACTGATGCCGAGCGCGCGCAACTTGTCCTGATCGAGATCCAGCCGCAGGACTTTCACTGACTCGTTCCAGTTATCGTTCACACCGATCGCATTCGGGTTGGCGCGCATGACATCCTTGACCTGATCGGCAATGGCGCGCACTGTCGCGACCTCGGCGCCGGAGACCCGGAACTGCACTGGATACGGTACTGGAGGGCCGTTTGGCAGCAACTTCACCCTGCCACGCACTTCCGGAAAGTCATTCTTGAACGCCTCGACGATCTTGAGGCGCAGGGTTTCCCGGGCCTTCAAATCCTTCGGCAACACTACTATCTGCGAGACGTTGGTTTGAGGAAATATCTGATCGAGCGGCAGATAAAACCGTGGACTGCCGGTTCCGACATAGCTGGTAATGCTTTCAACCCCATCCTGCCCGCGAATGAAAGCCTCGAACTTTTTTGCCTGCGCTTCAGTCGCTGCGAACGCGGTCCCTTCGGGCATCCACAGTTCGACCATCAGTTCCGGCCGGCTCGAATCGGGGAAGAATTGCTGTTCAATGAACTTGAACCCGAAAACACCCAGTCCGAATACCATCAGCGTGAGCAGTATCGTCGTCCTGCGCCATTCGACACACCATGTAACAAGCGCGCGGAAGCGTTGGTAGAACGGTGTATCGAACAGTTCATGATGATCGCCGGCACTGGAAGCGGGTTTTGCTTTCAGCAAGACAAATCCAATGTACGGTGTGAACAAAACCGCGGCGAACCAGGAAATCAGCAATGCGAGTGCATTCACCGAGAACATGGAGAACGTGTACTCGCCGGCGGCGGATTTCGCAAGGCCAATGGGGAGGAAGCCGGCGGCGGTGATGAGTGTCCCGGTAAGCATCGGCATGGCGGTTGATGTGTAGGCGAACGTCGCGGCGTCGAAACGCGAGAAGCCTTCCTCCATTTTGCGCACCATCATTTCAACCGCGATGATGGCATCATCCACGAGCAATCCCAGCGCGATGATCAGCGCCCCGAGCGATATCTTGTGCAGATCAATATTGAAAATGCGCATGAAGAGAAAGGTTACCGCCAGCACCAGCGGTATCGTCAAGGCGACGACCAATCCGGGCCGCACGTCGAGCCGGAGCGGCTTGGTATGCAGGCCGAGCGCGACGAAACTCACTGCCATGACGATAAGCACCGCTTCCGCCAGGGTGCGGAGAAATTCGTTGACGGAGGACGTGACAGCGCGTGGCTGGTCGGATACCTGCTCCAGTTCGATCCCGACTGGCAGTTTTCCTTTGAGCTCGCCCATGGTTTTCTGCAGATTGCGACCGAGATCAATGATGTCCCCGCCCTTCTCCATCGAAATGCCGAGCCCGATGACTTCCTTGCCGTTGTAACGCATCTTGTCCTGCGGAGGATTGCGAAACTCCCGGTTGACGCTCGCGAAATCCCCTAAACGGAAAGTGGTGCCCGCGGCACGGAGCTCAAGATTCTCAAGGTCTTTTACGGTCTGCATTGCCCCGGTCACCCGTACCTGCAGATTGTCCGTCGGCGTCACCAGCACACCGGTTGCCTCGACACTGTTCTGCGTATTCAACTGCGCAACGATGGCTTCGAACGGCACGCCAAGCTGCGCAAACTTTTTATGCGAGAACTCGATGTTGATGCGTTCTTCCTGCACACCAAACAGCTCTACTTTGGATACCGACGGCACAAGCAGCAATTGCTGGCGAATGAAGTCCGCATAGTCCTTGACTTCCGCATAATTGAAGCCATCACCGGAGAGCGCAAAAATCGAGCCGTAGGTATCGCCGAATTCATCATTGAAAAACGGTCCGATCACCCCAGGCGGCAGCGTGCCACGGATGTCGCTGATCTTTTTTCGAACCTGGTACCAGGCTGCCGGGGTCTCCTTCGGCGGCGTCGATTCACGCAATTGGAGGATGATCAGCGTTTCACCCGGCTTGGAATAGCTGCGGATCTTGTCAATGTACGGGGTTTCCTGCAGCTTTCGTTCAAGCTTGTCAGTGACCTGGTCAGCCATCTGCAGCGCGGTTGCGCCTGGCCAGATCGCGCGCACCACCATAGCGCGGAAGGTGAACGGCGGGTCTTCATCCTGACCGAGCTTGCTGTAACCGAGTACACCTCCAAGGAGCAGGACGACGATCAAATACCTGGTCAGCGGAATATGTTCAAGCGCCCAGCGAGACAGGTTGAAGCCGCCTTTCATTTGGCGGCCCCGACGGCGACCTTGTTATCGGTGTTGATAGTTGCATCCGCGCCAAGAATCCGAACTTTTTGGCCTGGCTTAAGCAAGTTGGCGCCGCCAGTCACAACGGTCTGGCCTGCCGATACGCCGCTGGCAAGCAGAATATCGTTGCCGGATGCGCCGGCCACTTGCACCGGGGTGAGCTTTACTACGCCGTTGTCGACCACCCAAACCGCGGATGATGATTTTTCTTGGAACAGCGCCGTCATCGGCACTTTGATCATGGCCTCGGGAGAACTGGCGGCGAAACTGACGTAGGCAGTCATGCCCAGCTTCACGTCGCCGGTGGCCTCGGGGATCGAAACTTTGGCCGTATAGGTTCGCGTTGCCGGGTCGGCGACGGGCGACACTTCCCGCAATTTGCCCGGCATGAGGTCATTCGGTTTCGCCCAGATCCGCACCTTTACATCATTGACTGCCCGTAACGCGTCGACCTTGTCTTCAGGTATGCCGATGACGATTTCCTTTTCGCCGCTTTGCGCCAGTCTTATAACCGGGCTTCCGGCTGAGACTACCTGCCCCACCTCGGCGTCGATGCCCGTGACGATGCCGTCGACATCGGCTATGAGGACTGCATACCCAGCTTGGTTGGATTGATTCCGATAAGCCGCCTGGGCCTGGTCATAACTGGCATTGGCGGCGGCCAGCGCACTCTTCTTGCTGTCGAGTATTGCTTGGCTGACAAAATTCTTTTCCCGCAGCTCCTGATACCGCTGCATCTCGGCCTTTGCCAGCTCGCGGTTGCTTTCGGCAGCTTTCAACGCGGCGTTTGCCTGGGCCTGCGCAAGCTTCAGATCCTGTGGATCGAGCTGCATCAGTACCTGCCCTCGCTTGACGACCGTACCGACATCGACTTTTCGGGCGACGATCTTGCCTCCGACTCGGAATCCCAGACGCGACTCTATCCGCGCCCGCACCTCACCCGGCAATTCCGTTTTGATCTCGACGTTGCCAGGAACCAGCTTGACGGCCCGTACCGGGCGTATCTCTTCGACTTTTTCAACTGGTTTGGAACAGCCGGCGAACAAGAAAACGACCGATAGGCCAAGCGTTGCCGCAAGAGTGGCGCTTTTCGGTCGATGTGAGAATAGTTGTGCTGTTGGCCGGGCATCCATGTTTTTCCTTTAGTATTCGGGCTGCGATGCGAGTCGGCACCTGCCAAACCTGTTTGCTGCCTAGCGAAACTTCTGATCGGCGACGCTAATGACTCTCGGGTTAGTAATTATAAGCATGCCAAAAGTCATTTGTATATGACTTTTTGGTCATTAAATCATCATGCCAATTGATCATTACGAGAATTTCCCGGTAGCTTCCCTTTTGCTTCCTGCACGGCTGCGTCCGGCGGTGGAATCACTGTATGCGTTCGCTCGCAGCGCGGATGATCTCGCGGACGAAGGCGACGCCTTGCCGGAACAGCGGCTGGAATCGTTGACGGCATACGAGGATGCGCTCAACAGGCTCGAGAACCGGCAGCCGGCGCAGACGCCGATGTTTGCGCTGTTGTCGAAGACGGTGACCGACCATGATTTGCCAGTGCAGCCCCTGCGCGACCTGCTTTCGGCCTTCAAGCAGGATGTCGTCACAACCCGCTATGAAACCTTCGACTGCCTCCTCGACTACTGCATGCGATCCGCCAACCCGGTGGGCTTGCTCATGCTGCATTTGTATCGCGCCGCGACACCGGAAAATGTCCGCCACTCGGACGCGATCTGCACCGCATTGCAGCTCATCAATTTCTGGCAGGATGTGGCGATCGATTGGACAAAGAATCGTATTTACCTGCCCCGGAGCGACATGACACGCCACGGCGTCGACGAAGGACATATCGCTGAAGGCCTGGTGGATACACAATGGCGCTCGCTGATGCAGTACGAAGTCGAACGGGCCCGTGCCATGATGCTGTCCGGCGCACCGTTGGCATTACGGCTTCCGGGCCGCATCGGCTGGGAGCTGAGGCTGATCGTGCAGGGGGGATTGAGGATCCTCGACCGTCTCGATGCCGCCGGCTATGACATGTTCCGCCATCGCCCCCAACTTCACGCCTGGGACTGGCTCGTCATGGGCGGGCGCGCCTGCGGCATGAAAATCAGTTTGTCGTCCATGCAACAACTCGGCTAGCATAGCGGATTCGATTTTTGCCCGTACCGATTCATGTCTCCCGACGAATATTGCCAGCAGAAGGCCGTTCAGAGCGGCTCGAGCTTCTACTACAGCTTCCTTTTTCTTCCAGTCGAGCGCCGGCGCGCAATTACCGCGCTCTATGCCTTTTGCCGCGAGGTGGACGATACGGTTGATGAAGCCACCGATCCCGGCGTTGCCCGCATCAAGCTCGCCTGGTGGCGGCAGGAAATCGGCTCCATGTTCGGCGGCAATCCTTCCCATCCCGTCACAAAGGCATTGCATCCGCATCTAACGGTCTATTCTCTCGACAGCAAGCATCTGCTGGCCATCGTCGACGGCATGGAAATGGACCTGGATCAGACCCGGTACCTGGATTTCCCCGGACTGAAGCGGTATTGCTGGCATGTGGCAAGCGTAGTCGGCATTCTGTCCGCCAGCATTTTCGGCGTCACGCGCAACGAGACACTCCAGTATGCAGAAAAACTTGGCCTTGCTTTCCAGCTGACCAATATCATTCGCGACGTCGGCGAAGATGCCCGGAAAGGCCGTATCTATCTGCCGGTTAATGAATTGCAACAGTTCGGCGTCACCGCCGCGGATCTCCTCAATGCACGCCATAGCGAAAAATTCGAACAGCTCATGCGCTTTCAATACGAGCGGGCCCAGACCGCCTATGACGAAGCATTCGCCTTGCTGCCATCCGAAGACCGGCGGGCGCAGCGCCCGGGTTTGATCATGGCTGCGATCTATCGCGCGCTGCTCAAGGAAATCGAACAGGATGGCTTTCATGTACTCGAGCGAAGGATTTCGCTGACACCGATCCGCAAGCTCTGGCTGGCATGGAAGACGTATGTGCGCGGTTAAGCGTCAGCGTCCTGCCTCTCCCATCCGCCGCAGATGAAGCGCGGTTCAATGCCTGAGATCATCCGCGCAAAGGCTGGGAACGTCCTGTCGTCTCCATCGCGCAAGGTCGCGGTCATTGGTGGCGGCTGGGCCGGTTGCGCCGCTGCGGTGGAATTGGCCAGCAACGGCCATCAACCCCTATTATTCGAGGCATCGCGCAGCCTTGGAGGACGCGCGCGCGGCGTGCAGATCGACGGCAAGCCGCTCGACAACGGCCAGCACATCCTTATCGGCGCATACGCAGAAACGTTGCGGCTCATACGTACTGTCGGAATCGACCCGTCGGCGGCCTTGTTGCGACTGCCCCTGCAGATGCGGTATCCGGATACGACGAGCGGTATGCGCTTCGTCACACCGCGCCTGCCTGCCCCGTTCCATCTGCTGGGCGGTCTTGTGTTCGCTGATGGACTGGGTTGGGAGGACAAACTTTCACTTGCGCGCTTTTCCACCACCGCGCGCTGGATGGGATGGCAACTGAATCAGGATTGCACGGTGGCCGAGTTGCTGGACCGCTTCGATCAAACCGATAGGCTGATCAAGCTGATGTGGCGGCCGCTCTGCATTGCGGCGCTGAATACCCCGCCCGAACGGGCATCTGCCCAGGTTTTCCTTGCCGTTTTGCGGGACAGTCTCGGCGCCCGTCGGTCGGCATCCGACATGCTGATACCGCGCGTCGATTTGAGCGCCCTCTTTCCAACCAGCGCCGCCCGCTTTATCGACGAACGCGGCGGCAAGGTAACGCTTGGAGCAGCGGTCAGGAAGATCGGCCGGCAAGGGCAAGTTTGGAAAATTGACATCGGCAATGGAGAATCGTCGTTCGACGCGGATGCGGTGATCGTCGCGGTACAGCCGGATAAGGCGGCCACGCTGCTGTCGGAGATCATTGATACCAGCCGGCTTGCCAGTCTGCAGTATGAACCGATCACGACCTGCTATCTGCAATACGATCCGGCGGTGCGATTGCCGGTTCCTTTCTACGCCCTGGTTGATTCGTCCGAAGCCGGCGCGTGGGGACAGTTCGTCTTCGATCGGGGGCAACTGGATCCGCGCCAGGCCGGCATGCTGTCGGTCGTGGTCAGCGCTTCGGCTGGCGCGATTGAAAACGGGCATGAGGTTCTGACGGCTGCCATTGCCACTCAATTGGCGGGCGTTTTGAATCGTCCGGAATTGGCACGGCCTGCATGGGCGAAAGTGATTTCGGAAAAGCGGGCCACATTTTCCTGTACCCCGGCATTGCAACGCCCGCAGGTGCACACCGGGCTGCCCGGACTGGCACTTGCAGGCGATTACGTCGAAGGGGAATATCCGGCGACACTGGAGTCCGCGGTCCGCAGCGGCATGGCAGCCGCTCGCGCGGTCGTCGCTATTGATGGCGACTGATCAGTACCGCGTCAATCCTGCTCTCGCGCCTTGGTCATCGCTTCATCGATACGCTCGACCCCGATCACCGTAAGGCCCTCAATCTTCTGCTTCGGCGCATTTGCTTTCGGAATCAATGCGATCGAGAAGCCCAGCTTCGCGGCTTCGCGCAAACGCTCCTGCCCGCGGGGTGCCGGGCGGATCTCTCCGGCGAGGCCGACTTCGCCGAACACCACCAGGCCGCGCGGCAAGGGCTTGTTGCGCATCGACGAATGAATTGCCAGCAGAACCGCCAGATCGGCCGCGGGTTCGGTAATTTTGACGCCGCCAACGGCGTTGATGAAGACGTCCTGATCGAACGCTGCAATCGCCGCGTGGCGGTGCAGCACCGCCAGCAGCATCGCCAACCGATTCTGCTCCAATCCCACTGAAAGACGACGTGCATTTGGCACATGCGAGGTATCCACCAGCGCCTGGATCTCCACCAGCAGCGGCCGGGTGCCCTCCTGGGTCACCATGACACAGGAACCAGGCACCTGGTTATCATGCTGCGACAGGAAAAGCGCCGACGGATTGGATACCCCTTTCAAGCCCTTTTCCGTCATTGCGAACACGCCAAGTTCATTCACCGCGCCGAATCGGTTCTTGAAAGCACGCACCAGGCGGAAACTCGAATGGGTATCGCCTTCGAAGTACAGCACCGTGTCGACGATATGTTCAAGCACACGCGGTCCGGCCAGCGCGCCTTCCTTTGTCACGTGACCGACCATGATGATGGTGATCCCGGACTGCTTGGCGACCCGGGTAAGCTGTGCGGCGCACTCCCTTACCTGCGCCACCGACCCGGGCGCGGAAGTGAGTGCATCAGAGTAGACCGTCTGGATGGAGTCGATGACAGCGACCTGCGGCTTTTCGTCGGCAAGCGTATTCAGGATTTTTTCAAGCTGGATTTCCGCCTGCAGCTTCAGGTCTTTTGCATCTACCGCAAGTCGTTTTGCCCGCAAGGCAATTTGCGCGCCGGATTCCTCGCCGCTGATGTACAGCGCTTTCTTGAGGCGAGACATATTGGCGAGTGCTTGCAGGAGCAAGGTCGACTTTCCGATTCCTGGATCACCGCCGATCAGCACGACCCCGCCGGCCACAAGACCGCCGCCAAGCACACGATCGAACTCCTCGATGCCGGTGCCAAAACGGGGCACATCGATGGCTTCGATATCCGCCAGGCTCAGGACCGGCGACGTCTGGGCCAATCCCTGGTGCTGGGTGGAGAACCGGTTCCCCCCTGACTCGACGAGCGTCTCTACCAAGGTGTTCCACTGATGGCAGGACGGGCACTGTCCCGCCCATTTGTTGGTAACGCCGCCACACTCGGTGCAGGTGTAATTGGTTTTTTGCTTTGCCATTGATGAAATCGCGTGGATGAGGGCGGAAGGAGCTACGTAGCCGCCGATAAGCAATATAAATGAGGGCGGATTACCGTTCCTCAACCCTGACGCGCGGCGTCAATGCGCACATCAGCTCATAGCCAATCGTGCCGGCGGCGTTTGCGACTTCATCGATTGGCAGCCCGTCGCCCCACAGCGTTACCCTGCTGCCAACGCGCGCTGACGGAATTGCAGTGAGGTCCACGCTGATCATGTCCATCGAGACCCGTCCGGCGATGACCGTCCTGTGTCCGTCGACAATGACCGGCGTGCCGTTCGGCGCATGCCGTGGATATCCATCCGCATAACCGCATGCGACGATGCCGATGGTCATCTCGCGATCGGCAACAAAGCGGCTGCCGTAGCCGACGCCTTCGCCCGGCGTAACGCGCTGTACGCCGATGATCTCGCTGGTAAGTGTCATGGCCGCGCGCAATCCGAAATCTTCAGAACTTCTGCCGCCGGGCGTGCCCCCATACAACATGATGCCCGGACGTATCCAGTCCGCGGTCAATTGCGGATGTATCAGGGTCGCGGCGGAATTGGCAAGGCTGCGGTCGCCGGTCAATCCGTCAGAAGCGTCAAGGAAACGTTGCACTTGCCGCTCCAATGGCATTCCCGCATTGCGGGCATCATCGGCATTGGCGAAATGGGTCATCAACGTGATGCTGCCTACATGGCGATTTGCGCGCAGCCTTTCGTAGGCCTGCCGAAAGACAGCCGGCATGAACCCAAGACGGTTCATGCCGCTGTTCATTTTCAGGTGGACATGGAGCGGGGATCGAAAACTTGTCTTTTCGATCATTTCAATTTGTTCAATGCAATGCACTGCAACCTGCAGTTGGTGCTGATCGACGACCGGCAAGTCAGCCGGTTCGAAAAAACCTTCCAGCAGGAGTATCGGCTTTCGCCATCCGGCGTCGCGCAATCGAACCGCGCTTTCCACTTCAATCAGCGCCAGGCCGTCTGCAGTGGAAAACGCCCGCATGCCTCGATCCAGTCCGTGCCCGTACGCGTTCGCCTTGACAACCGCCCAAGCTTTGGAAGCTGGCGCATGACGCCGTGCCACCTCCAGGTTATGGCGCATCGCTGCGAGATCGATGGTGGCAACTAGCGGTCTTGGCATATACGGGAAGGGAGATCGGAATACGAAAACAGTGGAATGGCGGCGATATTCGGTAACGCCGGCAAATATTTTACTTCAGACCTACCGGCCAGCCTTGATCAAATGCACGGTTGCCACAAGGTTTCATGGTATAAAGCAAGCCGGAGAGAGCCAGACACAGATTGTAAAATGCGGATGAATCGCGGTTTCTACACCATTATGGCGGCGCAGTTTTTTTCCTCGCTTGCCGATAATGCACTTCTTATAGCGGCGATCGCGCTATTAACAGTCATGGAATCACCAGCGTGGATGACCCCGCTGCTGAAACTGTTTTTCGTATTGTCCTACGTGCTGCTGGCGGCCTTCGTCGGCGCATTCGCCGATGCCCTGCCAAAAGGCCGGGTCATGTTCATCACCAACCTGATCAAGATCGTCGGTTGCGGGATGATGTTCTTCGATGTCCACCCACTGCTCGCCTATGCCGTGGTCGGGTTTGGCGCGGCGGCATATTCACCCGCCAAGTATGGCATCCTCACCGAGTTGCTTCCGCCGGAAAAGCTTGTCGCAGCGAATGGCTGGATCGAAGGCCTGACGGTTATTTCCATCATTCTCGGCACGGTGATGGGCGGAGCGCTCGTCAACGCCCAGATTTCCGCCTCACTGCTCGCATTCGACTTCCCTGGGATTGACACCGGGATTGATACCGCCGCGGAATCGGCGCTTTCCATGATTGCGGTAACTTACCTTATTGCCGCGGGATTCAATCTCAAGATTCCGGACACCGGCGCGCGCTATCCGCACCAGGAACGCAATCCCATCAAGCTTGTTGCCGACTTTGCGAACTGCTTCAACACGCTGTGGAAAGATCGCCTCGGCCAGATTTCCTTGGCGGTCACCACCCTTTTCTGGGGTGCGGGTGCGACGCTGCAATTCATCGTGCTTAAATGGGCGGAAAGTTCGCTGAAACTGCCACTCGACAAGGCGGCCATTCTGCAAGGCGTCACGGCGGTCGGGATTGCAGCCGGTGCAGCTGCGGCAGCCCGCATGATTCCATTGAAGAAGTCGCTGAGTGTCATGCCGCTGGGTGTGGCAATGGGCATCATCGTCATGGTCATGACTCTGGTGAACTCGATTTGGGTCGCGTATCCACTGCTGATCCTGATCGGCGCACTCGCGGGTTTCTATGTGGTGCCGATGAATGCATTGCTTCAGCATCGCGGCCATGTGCTGCTGAGCGCGGGTCACTCGATCGCGGTCCAGAACTTCAACGAAAACCTGTCTGTGCTCACAATGCTCGTGCTGTACGCATTGATGATTACACTTGATCTGGATATCAAAATCATCATCATTCTGTTCGGCTCGTTCGTTTCCGGCACCATGCTGCTGGTGATGCGCAGGCACGCCGCCAATCAACGCGAATACGATTCACTGCATCTGATCGGCGAACACAAGCATTGAGCCGTTAAGCAGCCGCTAAGCAGTCGCTAAGCAGCCGCAATCATGCGGCTGATGCGCTCTCCTGCCCGGTCCCGCCATCCATCGGGCACGATAAAGCCCCGGTCCGTTTCCTTAAGGCCGCCTTCGTTGTCGGCATGCATTAATGCAATCATTACGGGCATCTCCTCCCGAATGAAATGCTCTGTCAGCAGATCCATGAGTGCCTTGCCGGACATGCACTGCTCCTGCGCTGCACTTACCGGCGCCAGCCAGCGAAGGCGTGGCAGAACCATGAATCCGTCCGCCTCCAGTTTGCCGAATTCTGCCGCCGGCAGCCAAAACCCGTGGCAAGGCGGCGGCTTCGTTGCGGCGAACCGCGGTGTGCGGCCATAGTAAAAAAGCCATCCCTTCACCAAGGCCTGGGCCGACAGGACCGGCTGCGTCAGGTATGCGGACGCAGCCGGATGAAGAGAAAGCGCGAGCTGCTGATCCATGATTTTGCGCATCTTCGCCCCGAGCGTGTCCGCAAGATTCGGACCGACGAAGTAATCGGGCTGGTCAGACGCCCCGTTCGACTCGAGCAGATAAAACTTGGTCGCAAATTCCCAATGAATCAGGTCATCGCCTTGTTTCAGGAGGAAATCAAACTCTCCAACCGTCGCGTTTTTGCCGCTCTGAACCTGCAGGCCATGTGCGGCCAGGGTGCCATTGAATGTGAAGAAAAATGCCATCAGCTTTTCCGCATATCGCCCAAGGCGATTCATCGGCTGATCTCCGAGGTAGGAATGCAACGGTCCCGGCAATTTGTCCAATGCATTCAGCCAGGCAATCGTGTCGGGTGTCGGCTCGTGAAGGGAGGCGATTTTTCCTCGCCATTGCGGCGCATCCGGGTCGAGCAAGTCTGGCGCATCCAGCAACCATGCCAATGCCCGCACATGCGGATCGTTCAGGTGTTTCCAGCGGCGATGAAAATATGACTGAAACGTCAGTTGGTCAGCGGCCATACGTCGCCATTGCAAGGCACAGATCTTCCCAGGCTTTCTTCTTGTCGGCCAGATTTCGCAGCAGGTATGCCGGGTGATAGGTCACCACCAATGGCCGATCGGCGTAGGCATGCACGGTGCCCCGCAGCTTGGATACCGGCGTATCAGGACGAAGATTCAGCAAGGACAAGGCAGCGGTTTTTCCGAGCGCCACGATGATGGCTGGCTGTATAAGGCTGATCTGCCGCTGCAGATACGGAATACAGGCGGCCGATTCTTCCGCGGTAGGCGCCCGGTCCTTGCCAGCGGCATCGGTCGGCCGGCATTTGACGATATTGGCGATGTAGGCGTTTTCTCCGCGCTTCAGCCCGAGTGCAAGCAGCATGTTATCGAGCAACTTGCCCGCTTGCCCTACGAACGGCTCGCCGCGCAAATCCTCGTTGCGTCCCGGCCCTTCGCCGACGAAAAGCCATTTTGCCTTTTCATCGCCCACTCCGAATGCCGTTTGCGTACGGCTTTGACAGAGACCGCATTTGGTACAGCCGGAAACGGTTTCTTTAAGCGTCGCCCAATCCATCCGGGCGATGACAGCCGGGTCGTAGTTGCTGAAAGCTTGCGTTTCCGCCGCGGGTGCCACGAACGCACTGGACACAGCCGGCTCGTCGAAGAAAGTTTCCTGAGGATTCGGGATGCCTGGAAGCTGCTCGGCGACGGGCTCAGACACGTTCAAAACATGGCTTGGCGGAGATCGGCGCTTCCATACCGGACCGATGCCAATTTCCTCGAGATAGGCGCTACGGCGCTGATCATCTGTCATAGCATGAACCTCATCACGATCGCATCTTCCCTGCCACCGTTCGCCGCCGGATAGTATCCCTTGCGGCGCCCTATCTGAACGAAGCCGTAACGTGCATAGACTGCCACTGCCCGTGGATTCGAAGGACGCACTTCGAGAAGTATCGATGTCATGCCATTATCGCGGCAAATTTCAACGGCCTTGTCGAGTTGCAGCCTGCCGACACCATTGCCATATAAATCCCTGCGAACGGTGATGTTCAAAAGATGCGCCTCATCGACAGCAAGCATGAGTAAAAAATACCCGGCAAGTTTACCAAATCCATCACGCAACACCCAGGTTTCGTAGCCGTTGTAGAGCGAATCAAGAAAATTGCCGCGCGTCCAGGGATGCGAGTACGCCGCATTTTCGATGACCAGGAGCTCGTCCAGATCGCTCACCTGCAAGCGTGCGAACTGAAAGATTGATGCCGGATCGGCAGACGCTTGATGTACTGCGCTCATGCAGGCACCTTCGCACGGCGCTCCTCGGTGGTAAGCGCCACCTTATTGCGCAGATAGAGCGGCCGGGCGTCACGGGCATGAATCAGCACGCCGCGTTCAAATTCGATGTGGGCAAGCGCTGCTACCGGGCCTGCATGCGGAATCGCATCGGTACATCGCGCATCCCGGCGCAAATGCCCGAGTTGCGACTCATAAGCAAGCAAAGCGTTACCGCAGGCCACAGCATCGCCAACGGGAGCCACCCTCTCTGCCGCGGAAAGTGTCGGCGGCGTCACGACCTGCCACGCGCTGCCACTATGTTGGTACTGAGCCCAGTAGACTTCATTCATTCGCGCGTCCAGTATGGTCACCACATCAGATAACCCGGTTCGGTCTCGACATGCCTGTGCCATTGCCGCAAGGGTGACAACCGGAATGACCGGCAAATCGGCGCCAAAAGCCAGACCTTGCGCTACACCGCAGGCGGTACGTACACCGGTGAACGATCCGGGACCAGCCCCGAAGGCGATCGCATCGCATCTGCCGAGTTCAATTCCGCATTCCGCAAGCAATTGCTGCACCATGGGCAGCAGGGTTTGCGAATGGGTCTGAACGCCCGTCGCTTCACGGGTAATCAGTCGACCGCCGTGCAACAGTGCGACAGAAGCGAGTTCAGAAGATGTTTCAATGGCAAGAATGGTAGGCATGCGATATTTTACCGTGGCATGCAATTAAAGAAGCGCAGGAATGTGCCGTAAACAGTGAACACGAACCGGGAGCATGCTATGGAAACTGGAAATATCGCGGCACTGGCGACAACGATTGCATCGACGACAACCAATCAGGCAGTGAATATCGCCGTGGCAAAAAAGGCAATGGAAATCCAGGAAAGCAGTGCCCTTGCCCTTGTACAGGCTTTACCTCCACCAGCGCCCAATCTGCCGCCACACCTTGGCCGCAACATCAACACCACAGCTTAGGCAAATTCACGCTAGCCATACGTGCCGACGAGCGACTGGCTTTGCCTTCCCTTACAATGAGCATCTTTCCTTTCTTCATCGCGAATCAAGGTCATGGCTGCTCCAGGCTTCACTCTCGACAACACTAATCGCCCTCAACTTGCCCAATGGCTGGAGCAAGGCGATTGGGTTGTGGCATGTTTATGTGCTGCATGGTGCGATACCTGCTGCAGCTACCGGGACAGTTTCAATCAATTGGCTGACATGCATCCGGACAAGCGCCTCGTCTGGATCGATATCGAGGATCAGGCCGACTTCATCGGTGATATCGACGTCGAAAATTTTCCAACATTGCTGATCCAGCGCGGCGATCATGTCGCATTTTTCGGTACGGTTCTTCCCGATATCAAATTAGCCGACCGGCTCATCCGCGCACAGGCGGAAAAGACCGACGACATGTTGCGCGCGGAGGCGAACGAATCGGCTGCGAATGTGGAGCGTCAGCGGCTTTATAATCTTCGAAGCAAGCTCGAGGAAGCCTGACTACTCTCTATCTCAGGACGTCATAGTTCATCGCCCAGGCTGTGTCATTCAGAACCGGGCGTCTTGAATACCTTGATCACGCGGCGGCAGGTCCGGCAACGAGCCGAAGCGGAAGCTTCCGCAGGCGCGTTCCGGTAAGCGTGAACACTGCATTTGCGACAGCCGGCGCAATCGGCGGCGTTCCCGGCTCACCGACACCTTCCGGCGGCTCGGCATTCCTGATGATGACGGTCTCGACGTGCGGCGCCTGGTTCAGGCGAAGTACAGGGTAATCGTTGAAATTGGACTGTTCGACTTTCCCGTCCTTGATCGTCACTTCGCCGCCTAAGGCTGCACTCAGGCCGAAAATCACCGAGGACTCCATTTGCTGGGCAATGATATTGGGATTGACTGCGATACCGCAATCGATCGCGCACACGACTTTGTGAACCCGGATTTCATTGTTTTCGATCGACACTTCCGCAACTTCCGCGACGATTGATCCGAAGGACTGATGCAGGGCGACCCCATGCGCCCTGCCTGCTGCAGGCTTCCCGGCCTTGGCAACCGCGGCATCGAGCACCGCTCTATGGCGCGGCCGGTTCTTCAGCATACTCCGGCGGAAAGCCACCGGGTCCTTGCCGGCCGCATGGGCAAGCTCGTCGATAAAACATTCCTTGAAAAATGCATTGTGCGAATGTCCTACGGAGCGCCAGTATCCAAGCGGCACGGGCGTAGGCACCGTGACGTGGGCGATATGCTGATGGGGAAATTCGTACTGCATGTCAAATACGCCTTCCGCGGTCGTCTTGTCCGGGCCGGCGCCCGGGAGACCGAAGGTGCGCTCCATCACCTGGTGGGTGATCGAGCCGGAAGCAAGCTTGCTTTCGAAGAGAACCACTTCGCCGTCCTGATCGAGGGCAGCAGAGAAGCGCCCGATCGCCGCCGGCCTGTACATATCGTGCCTGGTATCCTCCTCACGGCTCCAGATCACCTGCACCGGGGCGCCATCGGCTTGCCCGGCAATCGCCACGGCTTGCGCCACCATATCGATCTCAAGACGACGTCCAAACCCGCCACCGATATACGTCACGTGCAGCGTCACATCCTGCGGCGACACATCGGCTACGCTCGCAGCGGCATCGACTGCGATACTCGGCACCTGAGTCGGCGCCCAGATCGTCACCTTGCCATCCTTGACCTGCGCAGTGCAATTGATCGGCTCCATTGCTGCATGGGCCAGAAATGGCGCGGTATATTCAGCGCTGATCGTCTTTGCCCTGCGAGCCGCCGGCGCAGGTTTCCCGGCGCTGTGATAAACGAAGCCCGATTCGGTGTCCAGCTTCGCTGCAAGCTCTCCGAACACCGCACTGCTTGCCAGCTTTTCATTCGGCCCCGGATTCCAGTCTACGGGAAGCGCAGCAACCGCCTGACGGGCCTGCCAGTACGTTTTCGCAATCACCGCCAATCCGGACATGCCGGCTGCAGCACCGGAGAAGTCGACGACCCGCAGCACTCCCTGCATGCCACGTACGGCATCCTTGTCCGCTCTCTGCACCGATCCGCCTATTGTCGGCGCCATCTTTACCGCGGCAAAGACCAGCCCCGCCGGGCGAACGTCCAAGCCAAACACTGCGGTGCCATCGACCTTGGCTGCCGAGTCGCGACGAGACTGAGCGGTTCCGATCAATTTGAACTGACCCGGGGTTTTGAGCCTGATAACCGACGGCCTCGTGTCAACGGCTTTCGACGCGAGTTCACCGTAAGCGATCCGTTTGCCGCTCCCGTGCAGCACCGCGCCGTCGTCGGTTTGGCATTCGGAAGCCGGAACATTCCATTCCCTGGCAGCGGCAGCGACCAGCATGGCTCTTGCCGCGGCGCCCGCCTCGCGCATCGGCCCCCAGGCATCCTTGACTGATGATGAACCGCCAGTGACCATCAAACCGAGCTCGCGCGCCATTTTCCCGGTGAACCATTCCGAGGCTTTTTTCAGCGTGCCGGCTCCATCGGGATGAAAAGGCAATCCATCTCTCAGCATCGCGATATTGCCGAAAATCTTGTCGATCGGCGCCTGTTCGATCCGGATCTGCGCCAGCGGCACATCCATTTCCTCTGCCACAAGCATTGGCAACGCGGTGTATACGCCCTGCCCCATTTCGCTTTGCGGCATCGCGAGCACGACGGTACCGTCGGCAGCAACACGGATCCACCCGTTGAGCATTACCTCGCCATTTTTTACAGGAAACGGACTGGAAAGATTCAGGCGCTGGCGTGCCGGTTGCACGCCCCAGCCCACGATGAGGGCGCCCGCTATGCCGACGCCGCCGAGAAGGAAACGGCGGCGGGATTTTTTCCTGGGTTCGGTGGATCGCATAGTGTCTCCCTTTTAAATTTCACAGCATCCTACCCGATCTTTGTGTGAACGAAGGTGTCGGTCAACGACCTAGAAAGTATGTTTGAAGCGTGATGTGGACGGCTCGACGTCCATTTTCTTTCCATCTGCCGGCTCAATCAGATGGAATAATCCGGCGTTACACCAGCGCACCGCGAAGTGTCCAATAAGGAAGAAACGAGAAGGAAGAAGTAAATACCCTGGTCGGACGGTGTGCCGCTCAGGCACACCCTTTGTCTCTACAAAGTCTTATAGAAATAAAATCCCGTGAGTAGAAAACCGACAGCGATGATAAAGCGCCGCAGCCACTGCGGCGGAATCTTGCGGGCGATCGTGGCGCCCCAATAACCGCCAAGGGTGGCGGTAGCCAACATCAGTAATGTATGCGGCCAGCTTACCGCGCCGGCGATAACGAACGTCAGCACGGTTACGCTGTAAATCACCGCTGACAGGAGGTTTTTGATCGCGTTGATTTCATGGACATCGTCATGTCCGGCCATTGCGAGACTGGCCAGCATCAGGATGCCCATCCCGGCGCCAAAAAAACCACCGTAAATCGATACCACCGCTTGCCCTGCCAATGCTGCCGGACTGTTGGTCGGCGCACCGGCAGATGCGCCGCGCAGCCAGACGGACAGCTTCGAAGAGAAGGCGAACAGCACTGTCGCAAACAGGAGCAGCCAGGGAATCAATTTGGAAAACGTCGCATCCTTCGTCGTCAGCAACAGCAAGCCGCCGCAAATTCCGCCGATGAAGGACACGATGCCCATTGGGATCAGATAGCGCTTGTAGCGTGCAAGCTCATTTCTGAATGCCCATGCGCCGGACATGCTGGCAGGCCACAATGCAACCGAATTGCTGGCATTCGCCACGACGGGCGGCACGCCAACTGCAAGCAAAGCCGGGAAAGAAAAGAAGGTCCCGCCGCCCGCAACCGAATTCATCGCACCGGCACAAAATGCAGCAATCCCTACGAGAAGTATTTCCCAGATAGTCATAATGCGGCTTCTAACCCGGGTAACTAGGTTGAAGTGATGACGTATCAACGCATGTCGCCCTTCGCAACGATGCTTTGCCGTAGTGAAAAATTGAAACCCATGAAGCCGGGTCAAGGCCGGCAAGCGGATGCGTCATGAGAAAGTGCCTGTAGAAAAATGGAAATGTTGGGCAAGTATATTCAATATAAAATCGCATAAACCAAAAGATTTATCACTGCATTATTGCGTTTAAATCACAAGCAGGAGCAGTTGCGCCGTGAACCACTTCAAGCAAATATCAACATTCGTCGATGTCGCGGCCAAGGGCAACTTATCGGCAGTGGCACGGGCCGAAGGTATTGCTCCTGCCATGATCGGTCGTCGCCTGGACGCACTGGAAGAACGCCTGGGCGTCAAGTTGTTGCAGCGGACCACACGCAAAATTGCTTTGACTAATGAAGGCATGGCATTCCTCGAAGATTGCCAGCGAATTCTTGCCGATCTCGAGAACGCAGAAGCGGCAGTTTCGGAACGCAGTGCCAAGGCCAGCGGCCACCTATTGATTTCCGCACCGGCAGGATTCGGAAGAAGGCACGTGGCGCCGTTAGTGCCGTCGTTTCTATCCGAGCACCGGGACGTCAGCATCACTCTGAACCTCAATGACCGTGTAGTTGATCTGATCGGCGAAGGTGTCGACGTGGCGATCCGGATCGCCGCACTCTCGGACTCCAACCTGATTGGTGTCAAACTGGCAGACAACAAGCGGGTTGTCGTTGCGGCCCCTGCTTATCTGAAACGCTATGGGACACCGGCATCTCTTGATGACCTCGCTCGCCATAACTGCCTTGCCATCAGCAGCGAAGGCAGTCAGCGAGGTTGGACCTTCCGCCAAAACGGCAAGAACGTCACCTTGAAAGTGGGAGGCAATATGGTGTGCAACGATGGCGCCGTGCTGCACGACTGGGCGCTATCCGGCAAAGGCCTTGCCTGGCGCTCCATGTGGGAGGTCAGTACCGATATTCAATCCGGTCGTCTCACCACGGTGCTGGATGAGTTCGCTGCGCCAGGCAACGATATCTATGCGGTATTCGCGCAGCGTAGACATCTTCCGCTGCGCATCCGGGCGTTCGTGGATTTTCTGCGGCACGCCTACGCACAACCGGATTATTGGAAATGACCGGCAAGGCAGCTATGGGGCGTCTTTGAACTACGTCTTTCGGTCACAGAATGACCCCATAAAAAAAGCCCCGGAGTACCGGAGCTTTTCTTCGCATCTTAAGCGGCTACAACGACAAGCACTTACGCTTGTCTTTCCAGGCGATCGCGCCTGGATGAATTAGTTGATTGCCTGAATATTCGATGCCTGTTTGCCCTTCGGGCCGGTCGTCACTTCGAAAGAAACGCGCTGATTTTCTTTGAGGGACTTGAAACCATTGGACTGGATCGCGGAGAAGTGTGCGAAGAGATCCTCGCCGCCTTCGTCCGGAGTGATGAAGCCGAAACCTTTGGAGTCATTGAACCATTTAACAGTACCTGTTGCCATTACATTTCCTATTTCAGTTGAATTGGGCTTGTGCCCGGGTAGAGCCTTTGAAGCAAGAGAGGAATGACAGACGAATACTGCACTACTAGCTAACACTTCAACGGTGCGAAATTATACCTCAGCTCCCGTCGAAAAGTGAAAGTTAATACAATTCGCCGTCCCGTTAATTTGATTGTGATGCCGGATGTTAATAAGGTCGCTGCCGAGGTTGATGTGGCATGGATACTGCATTCTTCACTGAACCAACATCCACCAAAGCATTTCATGCCCACAAGAATCGCAACGACATCTGGACAAAATATCCGCAGATTAATTCCAAAGCAAATGCGCGCCAAAAGCATGTTCAGCCGCATACCTGCAGCGGATGCGAAGTTACTTGAAGAAACACTGGAAGATACATTCGGCATTACGCATTTGCGTCCGGGGCAGCAGGAAGTCATCGAAAGCATTTTGCGAGGCAAAGACACGCTGGCAATCATGCCGACCGGCGCAGGAAAATCGCTTTGTTACCAGTTGCCTGCACTTAAGATGCCTGGCACGACTGTCGTCGTGTCGCCATTGATTTCGCTGATGAAGGACCAAGTCAGCAAGCTGGAAGAAGCCGGCGTAGCCGCAGCTGAGGTCAACAGCACATTGACCACACGAGAAGAAAACGCTGCGCTGGAAGATATCGAGCAGGCAAACAGCGAGTTCATTTTTACCACCCCGGAACGGTTGTGTGATCCCGAGTTTCTCGAATCGGTAAAACAAGCCAAGGTGGACTTGTTCGTAATTGATGAAGCCCACTGTATTTCCCAGTGGGGACATGATTTCCGTCCCGCCTTTCTGCAGCTCGATGCGGCTATTGCAGCACTTGGCAACCCTACCGTGCTCGCCCTGACAGCGACTGCGACGGAAGACGTCATTGCTGACATCATGGCCCAACTTAAGCGGCCGAAAATGCACGTTGTTAATACCGGAATTTATCGGAAAAATTTACGCTATCAGGTGATTGCCACCACCGATGAAGTTCAGAAACAAGATGAGACCCTTCGAATCGTCAGGGAGACCGAAGGGTCTGGCATCATTTATGCCGCGACGATAAAAATGGTGGAAGAACTGCACTCAGCGTTGCTGGCCGCAGGGCAAGACATCACAAAGTACCACGGGCAAATGCCGTCGAAGGAACGAACATACAATCAGGAATTATTCATGCGCGGGGAATGCCGCGTCATGGTTGCCACCAACGCCTTTGGCATGGGTATCGATAAACCCGATATCCGCTTCGTCATACACCATCAGATACCAGCCAATCTCGAGGCCTACTATCAGGAATCCGGTCGGGCAGGACGTGACGGCGAGCCCGCAGATTGCATCCTTCTCCATTACTTGAAGGACAAACGGGTGCAGCAGTTCTTTCTTGCGCGACGATATCCCACGGCTTGCGATGTCGATGCTGTCTATGCGTCGCTAGACGCATTGAGCAAGGAAGCTCCCAAAGTATCCTTCGCGCAACTTGAAGCCGAATTGGAACAACTATCAGCAAGCAAGTTGCATGTAGCGTTGAAACTGCTGAAGGATGGCGGCTTTGTTACCCAGGACAGCAATCTTTCCTATCGCCTCACCAATCAAAAGGTTACTGCCAAGTCATTGGATGAACTGGTTATTACTTATGAAAAGAAGAGCGAGCGGGACCGCGAGGCACTGGAACGAATGGTTTTTTATGCTCAAACCGGGTTCTGCCGTTGGAAGATGTTGCTTGAATACTTCAACGAACAGTCCGAATTGGAGCATTGCGGCAACTGTGACAACTGCCTGAAGCCTCCGGAAGAAGAACTGAGCCCGGTACCTGCCCGCTTTCAGCAACCTGTTGTGACTGCACGCCCTGAAGCATCACCATTTGAGGCAGGGCGCGCGGTCAGGGTAAGCAAATTCGGCGAAGGCCGGGTTGTTGGAGTCCAGGGCGACAAAGTAACGATTATCTTTCCGGATACAACCCAAAAAACCTTTCTGGAAGGGTATGTTGAGATCGTTCAGTAAGCCTATAGGTCCTTGATCCACACGGATCTATACATTGCAGCACTTAATCAGGTCAAACAACCGCGCAGGAAGAATAAGCATGGTTACCCTATTCGAATGCGTACTTCTTCAACACAAACCAACGAAAGGAAGGAAATGAAGCACACGATCATTGCCGCTGCCATGCTTGCAGCCATATCCCTTACCGCATGCAACAAGCAGGAAGCCAATTCCAATACAGGCTCGACTGGTGCGGGCAGCACCGGTGCACCCACCGCCGGCGGATCCGGCGCATCGACACCCGGCGGCAGTGGAACTGTCAATGGTGGAGCCAGCAGCGCTCCGGGCGCGGCCAGCACCGGAAACACCGGCTCAGCGGGTTCACCGACACCTCCGGCGGCGACTACAGGTACTGCGGAATCGCCCGCCAATTCAGGCGGCAGTGCGGGTGCAGCGGCGGGTTCAGCAAGTTCGGCAGGCGCCGCCGATGCTACCACGGGCGGAACCGCAGGCGGCGCAGGCGGCAGCAGCACATCGACCGGCACTCCCAGCGGCCTGAGCGATACGACAGGCGGCAAAGCACCCGGAACTTCAGCCTCAGGCGAAAAGAAAGAGTAAGAGCAAGGAGTGTGGCACGCATTGATTCAGCAATGTGTGCCCTATTTCCTACCCGTGTCAGTTCAACGCACCGTAGACAAGATTGCGAAAAAGCTGCCGGTAGTGATTCCGTTGCTCCGGTGCCTGCATCAGGAATATCGCCAGCATCTTTTCCACCGGATCGATCCAGAAGTAGGTCCCAGCCAGACCGCTCCAGGTGTAGTCGCCTACCGAGCCGGGTATGAACGCACCGCCGGAGGCGATGCGCACACCAAATCCCAAGCCAAATCCATATCCCGGCCCGGGAAGAAAACTTGCACCTGCGCGCGCTTCCGGCAATTGGGCAAGATGGTCACTGGCCATATACCGCAAAGTAGCCCGCGACAGGATTCTTTTGCCGTCCAGTTCGCCCTCATTTAAAAGCATACGGGCGAACCTTAGATAATCGTGCACGGTGGACATCATGCCGCCGCCGCCGGACAGAAAACTCGGGCGGCGCAACGGATCAAGCAATTTGACCGCATTGCCGGTGACGGGATCAACGGCGAATGGTTCTGCGATGCGCTGCGCGTGTTCGGCCCGCACCTGAAATCCCGTTTCATGCATTGCGAGTGGCTCGAGGATACGCTCGGCAAGTACGGCATCCAACGGTGCGCCGCACACGCGCTCCAGCAGCACGCCAAGCACATCCGTCGAATGGCTGTATTCCCAGGTGGTTCCCGGTTGATAGGCAAGCGGCAGAGCGGCAATGCGCTCGATAAATTCGTCACTGCTTGCCTTGACAGTACCAACCCCTGCCTTCAGGTATTCGCTTTTGACAAGCGACTCGCCGAAGATGCCATAAGTAAGCCCAGAGGTATGACGGAGCAGATCCTGTACGGTAATCGGTTGACGCGCATCCGTTAATTGCAGCGAACGACTGCCATCTGCTTCAGCAATCTCGACACCGACCTTCATGCGGCGGAACTCGGGCATGAACTTGTCGATCGGGTCCGTGAGCAGGATACGGCCCTGCTCAACCAATGTCATGATCGCCACCGACACCAGCGGTTTGGTCATCGAATAAATTCGGAAAATGCTATCAAGCGCCATCGGCTTGGCTGATTGCGGCACCTGCATGCCAAGTGCCTTTTCGTAAATCACGGCATCCCGCTTCGCGATCAGCATCACTGCGCCGGGAATGTGACCTGCATCGATGTCAGCGCGAATCTTGTCGGTAAGCACGTCCAAACGCGCAGCCGAAAATCCGAGATTCTCGTTCGGAGTAGAGCTCATATGTGCAATCCAAGGGAGAAGAAGTACGGACATTATGATGGCATGCCGGGAAACATTCATGACACGCAGCAATCCCGATGGTTGCAAATTGTTACTCAATACAACGACTGGAATTGTGATGGCTGTCAACCGGCGCAGATTGCACCCGTTCTAGACTCGTGCTCGTCACAAATGTTTGTCAACTTCAACCTGAAAGGTTCCATTATGAATAAATTAGTTGCCGCACTGATCGCCAGCGTTTTTGCCGCCTCTGCTTTCGCCGCCGGACATAGCGCGTCGCCAGCAACCGGTACCCATAAGGCCGACAGCAAAATGCACGAATCCGACACGAAAGCTAACAAGGACGCCGCGAAGGCAGATGAGAAAGCCGCCAAGGCCGATGCGAAGGCTGATAAGCAGAAAGCGAAAGCGGACGCCAAGGCCAGCAAGCAGAAAGCTGAAGCGAAGGCTGACAAGGCTGAAGCAAAAGCCGACGCCAAAGCCGACAAGGCTGAAGCAAAAACAGACAAGGCAACGTCGACTACAAAGTAAGCACGCATCGGAACGCGTGAACCAGTTAGCGAAAGAGGCAGGATACCTGCCTCTTTCACGTTGGTTCTTGTTATCTCCGTTGGGGACCCTGTTCGCTCATCATGCAGCGCACCTCAATGCAGTTTAACCGGCGGCGTCAGTCGATCGCGCAACCAATGCGACAACGTTTGCGCCACCATGCTTGCAAATCCATGCAACGCAAGTACATGCTTCCGGTACATGAGGCGATACAGCACGCGGGCGAGAATGCCATCGACAACCACACCCCTGCTACCGAATTTGCCGAGACGCCCGATCAATACGCCGACTGCCACGAAGGGTCCAAGTGACACCAGAGAACCGTAGTCCCGATATTGAAAATCCGGAAGAGGATCAACCTCGGAGCTGCCCAACACCGTAGCAAGGAATATGGCCTGTTGGTGCGCGGCTTGCGCCCTTGGCGGAATGACGGTGCCGTTAATGGGACAAACATGGCTGGAACAATCTCCTATAGCGAACACCTTTGGATCGTCGATGGTTTGAAGACTCGGCCCGACCAAAATTTGCCTGAGCCGATTGAGACGAAGTTCAAGCGTAGCGCAGACCTGCGGCCCTTCAACTCCCGCCGCCCATAGCGTAATATCGGACGCATGAACGTTGCCCGCATCATCATGTACCGCATCTGAAGTGACTTTCGCCACACCGCTTCCGGTGCAGACTTCAATACCGAGTGATCGCAAGTATTGCTCCGCATTCTGCGCGAGTTTCACATCCAGCTGCGGAAGAATCCGGTCACCACGCTCAACGATACGAATCCTTATATCTCGTGCAGGGTCTAGCGCATGGACGTTGTACTTCGCGAGTGCATGTGCAGTGTGATGGAGTTCGGCCGCAAGCTCCACGCCGGTTGCCCCGGCGCCGACGATAACGACATTGACCTTGGCGTCGGGCTCGATGCCGGTCTCGCGCCGTATGCCCTTCTGGACACAAAGCGCAACGAGCCGCTGGCGAAATTGCTCTGCTTGAGCGACCGAATCAAGGGTCATCGAATGCTCGGCCGCACCTGCAATGCCAAAGAAATTGGTTACCGCCCCGAAGGCCAATACCAGCTTGTCATAGTGCAGCTTGCGGCCTGGCTGGTGTTCCAGCCCGTCACCGCCATGACATGCGCCGATACCGATGATCTGTGCCGTACGGTCAACCGACATCACCTCTCCATGCACGAACTCGAAGTGGTGATGCGCCGCCTGGGCGGAATACTCCACTTGATGCACTTGCGGATCGAGCTTTCCTGACGCCACCTCATGTAAAAGCGGCTTCCAGACATGCGTCGGCGATCGATCAATCAACACAATTCGAGCACGACGCCGGCTGCCTAGCCGGTCACCAAGGCGCGTTGCCAGTTCCAAGCCACCTGCTCCGCCGCCTGCGATAACTATGGTTTGCATAGAAAACCTCCGAATGACATAAAGCTGGTGTGCCGGCGAATGTACTGCTGTGCCGGCATGTTCGCTGTTAATATAAGCTCAACAAACACAAAAGAAAAATTAATTTTTCTGCCATATCGATAAGGTTTTACTTATGTATCACGCAAGCTTCAAGCAATTGCAGGCACTGTTACTGGTCGCACGGCATGAAAGCGTTTCAAGAGCCGCCGATGCCTTGCACGTAACCCAACCCGCAGTGTCGCTGCAACTTCGAATGCTGGAAGAAGCAGCGGGAACGCCGTTGACACGGCGCGTCGGACGCGGCATCCAGCTGACGGCCGCCGGCGAGGTCATGGTCAGTTTTGCAGAGCGGATACTCGGCCTCTGGGAAGAAGCTGCCGATGAGGTCGCCGCACTGAAAGGCGTGATCAGCGGCACGTTACGCATCGGCGCTATCACCACGGCTGAATACATCCTGCCGCCGATGCTGGTCAAGTTCACGACCGAACGTCCGGATGTGCGAATCAAGCTGAAGGTCGGCAACCGCAATGAGATCGTGAATATGCTGGCCAAGCATGAAGTCGACCTTGCCATCATGGGTACGCCGCCGCATGAATTGCGGACGAACGCGTCACGTTTCGCGCGGCATCCGATGGCCTTCGTGGCAAGCCCGGGTCATCCTTTGATGAATCGCAAGCGAATTACGCTGGCCGACATCATGGAAACCAATCTTCTGGTACGTGAGCGCGGATCAGGTACACGGACGGCCGTCGAGCGCCTGTTCAAGGAAGCCGGCTATCCGCTGCGCATTGGATCGGAGTTGTCGAGCAACGAGGCAATCAAACGCATGGTGGTCGCCGGTCTCGGCGTAGCATTTCTTTCCATGCATGCCTGCATGCTGGAATTCGAAGCCGGTCTGGTTCGCATGTTGCCGATGCAAGGCAACCCGATCGAAGCGGATTGGTATGTAATGCACCTGATTGACAAGCCGGTGCCGATTGTTGCAGCAGCGTTTCAAGACTTCGTCATTGAGAGCGGACAGGCTGAAGTCCGCGCCCAGCTACGCGCTTTTCATAAGGAAGCGGTGAAAACCCGGGCTAAATCCGAGAAAGCCACAGCGACTGTCCGTCGCTGATCCTTTGCATCCTACCCCAGCAGTTCGTATTCACCGCCGCGCTCAAGCGCGCGCTTGTAGGCGGGACGATCGTGGATACGCTTCAGGAACGCCATCAGCCGGGGTCGGCTTTCGCCCAATCCTCCCCGTGCCGCGGCAGCTTCAAGAGGAAAGCTCATCTGGATGTCCGCGGCCGAGAACTGGTTTCCTGCAAACCAGTCCGAATTGGCCAACTCCTGTTCCAGGTAGTCCAGATGACGTTCGATCTGCGGCTGGATAAACGAGGATTTGGCCCGACGCGCAATAGCCGCCGCAACAGGCCTTACGAAAAACGGCATGGGTCCCTTCTCGATTCGATCGAAAACCAGTTTCAGCAGCAAGGGAGGCATTGCGGATCCCTCCGCATAGTGCAGCCAGTAGGTATAGCGCAGCCGCTCGTGCGTTCCGGCAGCAGGCGCCATTTTTTCCTGTCCATATTGTTGAACCAGGTATTCGATAATCGCACCGGACTCGGCCAAGGTCAGATCACCGTCGACGATGAGCGGCGATTTGCCTAACGGATGAATCTCCCGCAGTGATGCCGGCGCCAGCATGGTCGTACGGTCCCGTTCATAACGCCTGATTTCGTAGGCAATTTCGAGTTCTTCAAGCAGCCAGAGAATGCGCTGCGATCTGGAATGATTCAAATGATGGACGATGATCATGGAAAGTTCTTATTGGTATCGATGCAATTAATCATAAGCCTGCGGACACGAGCACAGCCGCAAGCCGAGTGTAACAACATTTCACGAACATCCTTCGCACCTCCATAGACAACCCGGTCGAGCAAATTTAAGTTAACGCATTGCAACAGAGCTGCCATATCAATATTTCTATAAGGTAATCTTTTGCAAGCTTGATTTCGCCCGGCGGCGCGTCGAGCCAGGATGATTTGCCCCTGCTAACCAAAGCCGGACAACCGGAATATGCACGATGGCGAACATACCCTCCGTCAAACCACGTGAACGGGAATTCCGGATGCTTGCTTTCCTTCGCGGACAAATTCGCGCGGTCGTCATGTGGTCGACGCTGACCATATTGCTCTGCGCCCTGTTATGGGGCATCACGCTATCCAAGATTGAAAGCGACCGGCTGGCGATCAGGGAGCGCGCAGTACATGAAGTCACTGCCCTATCGCACGCATACGCGGATGAATTGGCTCGCACAATTGCGCAGATCGATCAGATCACGCTCAATCTAAAATACTACTGGCAAAAGACCCGGGGTAATCTGGAATTGGAAGATCAGCGCCGGTTCGGCCTCTATCCGGCTTCTTCAATGCTGCAAGTAGCGATTGTCGACCGCAGCGGCACAACGCTGACGAGCACCCAGGCCATGGTGAAGGACGACCCGGCATTGACCGGCAAGGATTTTTTCCGGCGCCACAAGAACGATCCGTCGCCACAACTGCTGATCAATCCGCCCTATCCGGGACTGGACCTTAAGACAACCCATGTACGCTTTTCACGTCGCCTGGATACGGCGGATGGAGAATTCGACGGCATCGTCGTGGTTTCAGCGGATCCTGCATACCTTGCGTCTTTTCATAACGAATCCCTGTTAAGCAATGGCGATTTCCACGGCGTTACGGATGCCAACGGTGCCCTGTTCGCTTTCAAGGGTGACGTGGAGATTAAAAGGATCGAGAAAGGACTGAATAACATTCTCCCTCCGGTGGCAAACAATGCGCAGATCGTGTCTTTGTCGGGCAGATTTTTTGATGACAGTGTTCCAAGAATGGTCGTTCGACAGACGGTCTCGCAGTATCCCGTGACGGCATTTATCGGGCTGTCCGAAGACGCAATATTCCAGTCCTACCGTCACACTCAAACCAGCTATCGCAATATCGCCGTAATCGGCAGTATCTGTCTCGTCGCTTTTGCATTGACCGGAATATATTTTTCGTTGCGGCTCGCATGGCGCAAGCAACAGGCCGATGAGGTAAGGAAAGCGTACCGCATGGCGACCGATGAAGCGCGTGAAGGTTTTTACATGGTGCGCGCAATCTATGACCGTGATGGAAAAATAGTCGACTTTCTGCTTGAGGATTGCAATGAGCGCGGCGCCAGCATCGCCGGCCTTACGCGCGCCGACATGATCGGGTTGCGGTTCTGGAAGTTATTCAAAGGCGAGCAAGCGCTGGAAACCTTCAAGTTTTTCACAGAGGTGATGCGGACCGGATTCTACGAAGGCGAATACCGGATATCGCCCGGCAGTCCTTTGCAGGGCACGTGGATGCACAGGAAGCTGGTGCGGGCCGGCGATACGCTGGCAATTACCCTGCGTGACGTATCCGACACAAAGGCACATGAGCAGGCATTGGCGCGACTCGCCAATACCGACGTGCTGACGGACCTTCCCAATCGGCACTGGCTCACAGGGTTCTTGCCCGGTGCGCTCGACCGCGCAAAACACAACGGCAAAAAGGTCGCGTTGCTTTTTGTGGATCTCGATGACTTCAAGAATATCAACGATACGCTGGGCCATGCTGCTGGCGATGAGCTGTTGCAAGCTGCGGCGCTGCGGCTTCGGTCGGTCATCCGTCCCGGCGACAATGTGGCACGCCTCGGTGGCGACGAGTTTACCGTCATCATTGAACAGGTCGACGGCAGTGACGACGTCTGCCGTGTCGCAGAGCGAATTGTAAAAACGTTGAGCGAGCCGTTTCCGCTCGCCGACGGCAATAGCCATACCGTTCACGGATCGATTGGCATCAGCCTCTATCCGGAGGACGGCGATGACGCAAAGACTTTGCTGAAGCATGCCGACATTGCGATGTACGCCGCAAAGGCTAACGGCAAGGCGCACTACCAATTTTTTCAGCCTCAGTTATCCGAAACCCTCGTCGTCCGGCTCAAGCGCGAACATGCATTGCGAGGCGCCATCGACCGGGATGAGTTCGTTCTGTTCTATCAGCCGCGCGTCGATACCTTCAGCGGCGAGTTGCGCAGCATGGAGGCGCTGGTGCGGTGGATGCATCCTGAGCGCGGCCTGGTACCGCCGCTGGAATTCATTCCGGTGGCGGAAGATACCGGAATGATCGTGAAATTGGGAGAACTGGTCATCAGGAAGGCATGCGCGCAACTCGCGCAATGGAAGGCAAGCAGCCTGCCACTGGTACCGGTGTCGATCAACGTGTCGCCTCGTCAGTTCAACCAGGGGAACATCAGCGCCCTATTCGCATCCAGCATGGCCGAACATGGCATTGATGCTTCCCTCATCGAAATTGAAATTACCGAGTCATGCATGATGGGTGACGGCCATGCGGTCAACGAGCAATTGGCAGCGATCGACCGTCTTGGAATCAAGTTACTGGTCGATGACTTCGGCACCGGTTACTCGTCGCTCTCGCAACTGCAGAAACTGGATCTCGATACACTCAAGATCGATAAAGCGTTTACTGCCGAGGTGTGCAACGGTAAGGAAGGCGAAGCATTCTTTATGGCCATCCTGTCCATGGCTCACGTGCTTGGCATGAGCGTCGTGGCGGAAGGGGTGGAAACCGAGGAGCAATTGAGGGTGCTTCAGGCGCTGTCATGTAATGAGGTGCAGGGATACTATGTATCGAAGCCGGTACCGGCCGACGACATTCCTGCGCTGATGGAAAAGCGTTTTCTGTTTCCCGCTTCAAGATCGTTGCTGAAAGCGGTGTAAGGCAAAAAGCAAACAGAGCACAACCGCCGGTCGCTGCAAAGCCGTTCGTGAGAAAGTGAAGAGATAAGAAGAGATTTGCCCTGCTCCAGGCAAGCCCGGCTGTGCTGCCGAGAATTGCAGGCGGCGCGCGGGATTGCGGCTGTGAGCAGGGAAAAGGGACGGACTACTTTCGTCCCCGGAATGTCGGGTTCAGCTTTTATTTATTGACCGCATCCTTGAAGGCTTTACCTGCCGCGAACTTCACTGTGTTCGCCGCAGCGATTTTGATCTCTTCGCCGGTACGTGGATTACGGCCTGTACGCTCTGCACGCTTGCCGGCAGCGAAAGTACCAAAGCCAACCAGTTGTACCGTGTCGCCATTGGCTACCGCCTTGACAACGTTGTTGACAATCGATTCGAGCGCGCGCTGTGCAACTGCCTTTGACAGGTCGCAATCGGCTGCGATGGCGTCGATGAGTTCCGTCTTGTTCATGCAATCTCCTTGGTTGAAAGAGAGTGGATTCTAGCATCAGAGCCACGTTGCATTTCACTGAATTGCTTTTCCGCATCATCCATACGCTTCTTTACAACGCTATTGCCTATTGAAATGGCATGAATCCGGCTTCCGGTTTCCGTACGGCGATGAACGAATGTCATGCCGTTGTTACAGGGATGCCGTTTTCCATCTCCACGCGATTGCGACCGGTTTGCTTTGCCCGATAGAGCGCTGCATCGGCTGCGGCGAGGAATTGATGCGGGTACTGGGTAATGTCCGGGTTGATTCCCGCGATGCCAATACTGATCGTGACCACGTCGGCAGTGGTGGACTGTGCATGCGGTATGCCAAGGTCGTAGATGGCCATGCGGACCTTCTCTGCGGTCTCGATAGCCTGATCCTTCGAAAGGCCCGGCAGCAGCCCGATAAACTCCTCTCCGCCGGTGCGCGCGATGATTTCGTCACGGCGCCGGAAATTCGCGTTGAGTACTGCTGCGACGCGGACCAATGCGCGGTCGCCGGCGATATGCCCATAGCTGTCATTGAATGCCTTGAAATGATCGACATCGATGAAAAGAACCCACAATGACGTGCGGTTGACTTGCGCATAGGCCAGCAGTTGGGGAAACCGCAGGTCGAAGTAGCGCTTGTTGTAAGACGAGGTCAGGCCATCTCGGTAAGAGAGATTTTCGAGCGTATCGTTTGCCTGCTGCAGTTCCTGTTTTCGAGCCGCGTCCCGTTCGGCGAGAAGGAAACTTCGTCGCTCTTCCATCTCGTGCCAGTAGTTTCCGAGCAGGGAGACAGCTGCTGCTGAAAACAGCAGCACGATATTGTTGATATGCGATGCAATGGGGATGTGCGTCGCTGCAAGCGAAACGATCACGAAGTAAACGAAGAAAGCCATCGAAACAACGGACGCCAGGACGAACCGGAATCGGACAACAACGTTACTAAAGACGATAAACAGGCAAAATCCTGCCAGTTCCTGAACGGCTAGGGGAGCACTACTTTGCAATACCAGCCAGACGGTTGTCGCGCCGATCATAAACGCGACAACGGCAACCAGGCCTTCTCGGATATGGTAGTTGGCGATATAGCCAAAGAGGAAACTGGTAGCAGCAAAAACGGGAAAGGCAACGAGAAACCGGAATTGCCACACATGCAGGTAGATGTCCGGCAGCAGGACATAGTCACACAGGGCAAAAAGAAGGTAGACGAACGAACCAGCCCATGACGTATTCCAGATGTGCCGGGTGCGCTGGTCCCTGATCCTTTCCTGGAAGTAGCTTTCGACGTCTTTCGGAAAAGCCAGCAGTGGCGAATGCTTGGCGAGCAGTGCGTCGATTGTTTCCTGCGAAGGACTTTTCATAAACCCCGTTTACTGCAGCGAAGACTACGGCAAGAGCATGACGACCCAACCAGTGCTGAATGCCATACGAAAAATGAGAGGCAGTTTCAAATTCGTAGCAGCATGGCGAGATAAGCGCCCTACCTCATCGCAAATCTCGCGTTCGCGCAAACGAAACGCTCGAAATTACTCTGGGAACCTCCGTGTGGACTAGACTGATCTATCGACAATCTACGACGTTGAATTATTGCATGAAGGAAATAATTAATCACATGTTTCCTTGAGCTTAAGCAATGTGAGACTCCGCGAGTTTTGCACAGCAGAACTTGGTTCCAATATTTGTTGACACTGAATCCGTGTATACGTTAACTTCGCACCCACATTGCGTGGTTGGCATGAAGACATCTTCGTGCAGCCGCAAATAATAAAGACCGGACCGCCAGGAACCGGACAAATCACAGGAGACGACAACTTGGAACTTGTACTTCAGCAGGTCCTTAACGGATTGACATTGGGAGGGGTGTATAGCCTGGTTGCATTGGGCCTTACCTTGGTCTACGGCATCCTCCACGTACCGAATTTCGCCCACGGCGCGTTTTACATGGCCGGCGCCTATGCGTCCTTCTTCTTGATGACGTCGGTAGGCGTCAATTACTGGCTGGCGATGCTTGGGTCCGCCGCGGTAGTAGCCATTATTGCAGTCATCGCCGAACGACTTGTTTTCCATCCATTACGAAACTCGCCTGGCCTGCATCACATGATTGCGGCGATTGGCCTGCTGCTCTTCATCGAATCGGGCGCACAAGCGATCTGGGGTGCAGAGTTCCATCGACTGCAAACACCTTATAACGGCATCCTGAATTTTTCCGGGCTGATTCTTCCGGTGCAGCGACTCCTGATTATCATCGCCGCGTTTGGTTTGATGGTTGCACTCCACCTTTTCCTCAAGAAGACCGTGATGGGCTCTACCATCATCGCGATGGCGCAAAATCGTGACGGTGCCGCGCTCGTCGGCATCGATCCCAACCGCGTCGCGATGCTGACCTTCGCTATCTCTGGCGTGTTGGCTGCTGTCGCTGCAACCCTTTATGCGCCAATCAACCTTGTCTACCCAGCCATGGGCAACCTCGTCATCACGAAGGCTTTCGTCATCATCGTGCTGGGCGGCATGGGTAGTGTGCCGGGCGCTATCGTAGGCGGCCTGATCATCGGCTTCGCCGAAGCATTCGGCGCGTTCTACATCTCGACCGATTACAAGGACATCATTGCCTTTGTGCTGCTCGTCGTGATTCTTTCGGTCCGTCCGGAAGGCTTGTTCACCAAGGGAGTTCGCTAAGCATGAAATATCTCGACAGTAAAATCGGCTGGATGCTTCTGATTGCGCTTGGCCTGGCTTTTCCCTTCCTCGTCGGTAACGATTACCACCTGACCGTCATGTCGATGGCTTATATCTTTGCCATCGGAACCATCGGCCTGAATCTGATTACCGGCTACACCGGTCAATTCAATCTTGCACACGCTGGCTTCATGGCAGTCGGCGCCTACACCGTCGGCATCCTGACGGTCGATTATCAAGTACCGTTCTGGATCGCATTTGCGCTGTCCGGCGTGGTCGCCGCCGTGATCGGCTTTTTCGTCGGCATTGTGTCGCTGCGCCTGAAGGGACATTTCTTTTCCATCTTCACGCTCTGCATCGGCTACATCATGTTTCTGCTCATCGAGAAATGGGAAAGTCTGACGCACGGCACAGTGGGCATTATCGGTATTCCGGCGCCACCGGCGATCGGTGGTATTGATTTCGAAACGCCACGCGCGCAGTACTACATGGTGCTGTTCTTCCTGGTCATTAGCGTGTGGGTGATGCACCGGATCGTGAACTCACTGCTCGGCCGCACCTTCGTCGCGATCCGTAACAGTGACGATCTGGCGGAAGCGCTGGGCATCAACTTGATGCGCAACAAGGTGCTTTCGTTCATGTTGTCGGTGTTCTATGCCGGCATGGCAGGCGGACTGTACGCAGGCACGGTCCGCTTCATCGGCCCTGGTATCGCGGGCGTCGAACATGCGTTTGACATGACGATGTTCATGCTCGTTGGTGGCATCGGCACCCTCTTCGGTCCGCTGCTCGGTGCGCTCTCCATGCCGTGGATCACCCAGTATCTGCAGTTCCTGCAGGATTACCGCTTCCTGGTGTTCGGTCCCCTGCTCATCCTGCTTATCATCTTCCTGCCCAACGGCATCGTCGGCACCTATCTCGGCTGGAAGGCACGCAGTGCATCGCGTTCCGCCACTGCCATGCCGACGCCGGTCAAGGCAAGCCGCGTGACCGGCGCTGTCAAACAGGAAGGAGGCTCCCATGCTTAAGATTGAATCCCTCACCAAGAAATTTGGCGGCCTCACCGCGGTCAACGACGTGTCGACCACGATCGAAAAAGGCAAGATCAACGCGATCATTGGCCCCAACGGCGCCGGCAAGACGACGTTTTTCAACCTGATCAGCGGCGCGCACAAACCCACTTCCGGACGCATCATTTTCAATGATCACGATGTCACCAACCTGCGCGCGGACCAGGTCGCCAAGCTGGGCATCTCGCGCACCTTTCAAACCACCAATTTGTTTGACCGTGCGACGGTTCTCGACAATCTGATCGTTGGCCACCGGCTGCGCACCCAGTCCGGCCTGATGGATGTGCTGTTTGGCAGCAAGCGATTGAAGGACGAAGAAAGAATCTGTCGCGAGAAGGCTCGCGACGCACTCGACTTCGTCGGCCTGTCGCACATCTCGTACCGGATCGCGGCCGACATCTCGCAGGAAGAGCGCAAGCGTGTCGCCTTCGCGCTCGCCCTGTCTACGGATCCGACGCTCGTCCTGCTGGATGAGCCGGCCGGCGGCGTGAATCCGGAAGAAACCATCGGGCTGGCGGAATTGATTCGCAAGATGGTGAAAACTGGCCTTACGGTCTGCCTGATCGAACACAAGATGAACATGATCATGAATCTGGCCGACAAAATCATGGTCCTGAACTATGGCGAGAAGATCGCCGAAGGTACGCCTGCCGAAATCCGCGCGAACCCCTTCGTGATCGAAGCCTACCTGGGGAGTGAACATGCTGCAGCTTGACAAGGTTACGGTGAACTATGGCAGTTTCCGCGCGCTCGACAACGTCAGTATCCATGCGAAGGAAGGTGAACTGGTCGTGCTGCTCGGCGCTAACGGCGCCGGCAAGAGTTCGATTTTCCTTACCGTGAGCGGACTGAACAAAACCGGCAATGGCAGCATCCGATTCCGCAACAAGGAATTGGTCGGCATGAAGCCGTCACAGATCGTCCATGATGGCGTGGTGCATTGCCCGGAGGGCCGCAAACTGTTCCCAGGCATGTCGGTGCTGAAGAATCTGACGCTCGGCGCCTATGTGCATCGTGCCGACAAAAAAGGCATCAGCCGGTCGCTTGAAGAGGTGTTCGCCCTCTTCCCGATCCTGCACGAGAAAAAAGATTTGCCTGCCGGTTCGTTGAGTGGCGGTCAACAGCAGATGGTGGCGATCGGACGCGCGCTTATGGGCCGCCCGAAGGCATTGCTGCTCGACGAACCTTCACTCGGTCTGGCGCCGCTGGTGGTGAAGCAGGTATTCGATGTGATCGAACGAATCAACAAGGCCGGTACCACCGTTCTGTTGGCTGAACAAAACGCTTACGCGGCGTTGAAGATCGCGAACCGCGCCTATGTGATCGAGAGCGGGCGCATCGTCATGGAAGGCAACCGGGACGAATTGCTGAATAACGAGGAAGTGAGAAAAGCCTATATCGGTGCCTGAACCACGATTCAGGATGCACACCATGTGAACGTTGTTTTACATATACCTACAGGAGACTGGAATGCAAATGAAAACGAAACTGAAGTACCTCGTCGCGTCAATCGCCGTTGGAATGGTCGCTTCGAGCGCGGCGTTTGCGCAGGAAGTGGTCAAGATTGGTTACTCCGGTCCGCTGAGCGGCGGCGCTGCGTTGTACGGCAAGAACGTGCTGACCGGCATGGAAATGGCCGCGAAGGAAATCAACGAAAAAGGTTTTGAAGTCGGCGGCAAAAAGTACAAGCTGGAAATCGTCGCACTGGACGACCAGTACAACCCTGCGCAGACAGGCGTGAATGTGCAGCGCCTGATCCAGCAGCACAAGACTCCGGCTGTGCTGGTGCCGCACTCCGGCGGCATTTTCGCCGTGCAGGCGTTCAACGAAAAGTCAAAGGTTCTGCTGCTGGCGTATACCAGCCTGCCGCAGGTTACCGCCCGCGGCAATCAGTTGTCGATCCGCATTCCGCCCGAGTTCACCGGCTACGTCAATCCGTTCATCAAGCATGCGATGACCAAGTACGGCAAAAATGTGGCGATCGCCAACGCCGATCATGACTACGCCAAGGCATGGACCGCTGCATTCAAGCCGGCATGGGAACAGGCAGGCGGCAAGGTCGTTGCGGAAAACCCGATGTCCTATAACAAGGCGACCGACTTCTACAGCGGCGTCAGCCGCGTGATGCAGAACAATCCTGACGTCATGTTCATCGGTGGTGCATCCGAGCCGACCGCGCTGGTGGTCAAGCAGGCACGTGAACTCGGATTCAAGGGCGGCTTTATCATCATCGACCAGGCGAAGATGGATGAGATGGCGAAGGTGATCGGCGGCTATAGCCCAATCGAGGGCGCGATCGGCGTGCTGCCGCTGGTGGAAGACAATCGCCCCAGCTCGCGCCTGTTCGTGCACAAGTTCCAAAAGGCGTATCAGAAAGATCCAAGCTCGGAAGTATCGCTCAACTACACGGCTGTCCATGCAACCGCGGCGGCAATGAAGCTGGCGAAAACCGTTTCCGATCCGGCTGCGATCCGTGCCCAGATGGACAAGGCATTCAAGAGCCTGCCGTCCGAGCATAATCCGAACGAGATCAACGGCGTCACCGAAAATGGCGGATCGACCGCGAACACCTACGTCGCTACTGTCGAAAGTGGCAAGGTGAAGGCAGTGAATCTGCAGAACCTGGCAGCCGCGAAGTAATCGGGCGCTTTTCCCGTACATCAAGCCGGCTTGCGAGCCGGCTTTTTTTTGGAATGATTCCATGAACACGAATGACAAACCAACCCTGGTAGTCGACGGACTCGCCTTCGCCGAAGGACCTCGCTGGCATGACGGAAAGCTCTGGTTCTCGGACTTTTACACGCATGAAGTGAAATGCCTCGATGCCGACGGCAAGGTGGCCACCGTCGCCACGGTACCGGGGCAGCCATCAGGGCTCGGATGGCTCCCTGACGGCCGCCTGCTGGTCGTCTCAATGACCGACCGCCGCCTTCTTCGGCAGGACGGCGACACGCTCACGGTGGTGGCCGATCTTGCCGGGCTCGCGCCCTTCCACTGCAACGACATGGTGGTGGACCGGCATGGACGCGCGTATATCGGTAATTTCGGCTTTGACCTGGTCGCGAAGGAAACGCCGAGGCCGACCGTGCTGATCATGGTGACGCCCGATGGAAACGCACAGGTTGCGGCGGAAGATCTTATGTTTCCCAATGGCTGCGTGATTACGCCGGATGAGCGCACGCTGGTGGTGGCGGAAACCTTCGGCAAGCGGCTGACCGCGTTCGATATTGCGGATGACGGCTTCTTATCGAACCGACGCGTCTGGGCAGAATTGGGCGACGCATTCCCGGACGGCATCTGCCTCGATGAGGAAGGAGCGATCTGGGTTGCCTCTCCGACGACATCGGAATTTTTACGGGTACATGAAGGCGGAAAGGTATCGTCACGTATCCCGTCGGAGCAACAGGCCATCGCCTGCGCGCTCGGCGGCAGTGATGGAAAGACGCTTTACATGGTGACCGGGCGGGTCGGACGGGCGGATAAGTCCCTGGCCGAACGCACAGGCAAGATCCTGTCCCTGCGGGTGGATGTGCCAGGGGCCGCCTGGTAAGCGGCCCCTTTCACCGGATTTATGCTATCGGCGTCTTCGGCTTGAAGGAATCGCGCAGCTCCCGCTTCAGCACCTTGCCGATGGCGCTGCGTGGCAAGCTGTCGACCATCTGGACCGCTGCCAGCCGCTGTGTCTTGCCGAGACGCGCGTTCGCCCACTCCATCAAGGATTCCGGCGTGAGGCCCGATCCGGTACGGGCAACCGCGAATGCCACCGGCGTCTCACCCCATTTATCCGACGGCATGCCAACCACCGAGACGTCGTCCAGGTCCGGGTGCTGGCGCAGCACCGCTTCGATGTCGCTCGGATAGATATTGAAGCCGCCGGAAATGATCATGTCCTTCTTCCGGTCCATCAGCGTCAGGAAGCCGTCCTCGTCGAAGCGGCCCACGTCGCCTGTGCGGATGAAACGCTTCCCCGACGGGTCGAACCATTCGACCTCAGCCGTCTTCTCCGGCTGCTTGTGATAGGCGTTCATCATCGATGCCGAATGGCCGACTACTTCGCCGATTTCGCCCTGCGGCACTTCCCTGCCCTGGTCGTCGATCAGGCGGATGTCATGACCGGGTGCCGGACATCCAACCGTGTGCAGCTTGTCCGGATGTTCGTGCGCGGCAAGAATGCAGGTGCCGCCCCCTTCGGTCATGCCGTAATACTCGATAAGACCGCCTGGCCAGCGTTTGAGAATGTCGGCCTTGAGGTCAGCCGCGAACGGCGCGCTCGTACAGAATTTCTTCTCGAACGTCGACAGGTCATAGCGATCGAACTCGGGATGCGCCATGATCCGACGGTATTGCACCGGCACCAGCATGGTGTGGGTGACCTTGTGGCGCTGCGCCAGTTCCAGATAGCGGCTGGCATCGAACTTCGCCATCAGCACCACCGTTCCGCCCAGGCCCAATGTGGGGAAGAAACTGACCAGAGTGGTGTTCGAGTACAAGGGGGTCGAGATCAGCGTCACTGCGCTGGAGCCATAACCATTGAGCACACCGCGCTGGATATGCTGCCACCGCATGCCATGCGATTGCACGATGCCTTTCGGCGCGCCGGTCGTGCCCGACGAGTAGATGATGTTGAACGGCGTGTCTGGCTTGATCGTCACCGGTTTACCTGTGGCGCCTTCTGGCGCAAGCCATGCGTTGAACGCGGGCTCGGCTGAACCGTCGAGGCGAATCAGCCTGGCCGACAGCGACGCTTTCACTTTCTCCAGTTCGGCGGCCACCGCTGAATCGACGAAGAACAGCTTCGCATCCGCATCGTCCGCCATGGTAACCAGGCTTTCCGGTGTCGAGGACGGGGCGAGCGGCGCGACAGCAACGCCGGCGCGAAGGCCGCCGAGAAAGACTGCTGCGTATTCGATCGAGCTGTTGGCGCAGATGGCGATGGCGTCGCCGGATGCAAGGCCATCCCGCTGCAACGAAGCGACGACGCGATCGACAAGCGCGTCCAGTTCTGCGTAGTTGATCGAGCGATCATCCTGGATCAGTGCGACATGTTGCGCCTGATCTCGGGCATGGACGCGGATCAGATCGGGCAAGGTGATGAATTCCTGGTCGAGCAATTGTTCAAGGGTCATGCTAAAAGTCCTGTCAAAAATCTGAATGGCTGCTGTGTCGCGCGACCTCTCGTCTATGCTCCTTGAAAACGTGTCGTGATGCAAAAGCCGGCCCGCAACCATTTTCAAAAAGCCAAATTGCAGCGCTTGTTGAAGCGCTTATCGCATCGCCTACTGCAGCCTCCTGCGCCAAACCGCCCGATCAGACTTTCATGCCAGGCAGGTTCAGCGACGCGGTATTGCCGCCGTCCACCGGCAACGCCTGTCCGGTGACATAACTGGCGTCGTCGCTGGCGAGAAAGGCGATGACCGCAGCCACTTCGGCCGGTCTCCCGTAACGCCGCAATTCGCAACGCGAGCCGAGCTTGTGTTCCTTCTGCGCGGCTCGGGCGCGATCAAACACCGGCGCCGTCATGCCGGTTTCAATCAGGCCGGGGCACACCGCATTGACGCGCACATTCCATTCTCCGAGGTCGCAGGCGGTCGTCTGGGTGAGATTGATCACCGCCGCTTTCGATGCACTATATGCATTGCCGCCGGCTCCTGACCGCACGCCTGCGACCGATGCAGTATTGACAATCGCACCCTTGCCTTGATCCCGCATGATGCGCGCGGCGTACTTGGTGAAGTGCACCGCACCCATGACATTGACCGCCATGATCTGCTGCCACACGTTCGTATCGGTATCGGTGATCAGCGAATAATCGCCGCCGGCGATGCCGGCATTGTTGCAAAGCGCATCGACACGGCCGAAACGGCCGGCAATATCGGCGACGCATTGTTCCACTTCACTTTCTTTCGAAATATCGAGCGCGCGGTACCAGACTCGGGATTGATCGCCAAGCGACTCCGCAACGGCCGCAAGACCTTCGGTGTTGCGGTCGATCAGCGCAACGCTGCCGCCTTCGCTGAATATCCGTTCTGCGACGGCACGGCCAATGCCGCTTGCAGCGCCGGTGATGATAATGACGCGATTTTCAAAACGCATGTATGTCTCCTCGTTGTTTTTGGTTTGAACTATTCCGATTGGCCGGGTTGAAGGCGTTGATTATGCAATCACGTTCTCCAACAACAGCACCGTCCGCTTCAGGTACACGGGAGAATGGAGCATGCAACAGCACCGCCTCACTTCTCCCATCCTGCCCTCCTCCAAGGAAGAAGGAATCGTGCCGAGATGTTACTCAAGCCTCACCTCTTCATCAGAAAGCTAGGCCGCCACATCCCGCTCCTGCAGTTCTCGCCACTGCACTTTCCCGGATCCCGACTTCGGCAGCGAATCCATGAACTCGATGATTCGCGGGCATTTATACGCCGCCATGTTCTGGCGGGACCAGTCGATGATGTCCTGCTCGCCGACCTTGCCGCGATACTCATCCTTCAGGACCACGACGGCCTTCACCGTCTCGCCGCGCTTCGAATCCCGGGCAGCGATGATGCATGCTTCCTTGATCGCCGGATGCTGGTACATCAACGCCTCGACTTCCGCCGGCCATACCTTGAAACCGGATGCATTGATCATCCGCTTGAGGCGGTCAACCATGAAGAAGTAGCCATCGGCGTCCGTCGTGGCAAGATCGCCGGTACGCAGGAATCGCTTGCCGTCGAGTTCAATGAACGCCGCCTCGGTCGCTTCCGGGTTATTCCAGTAACCGGTCATTACCTGTGGCGCGGAGACGATGATTTCTCCCGTCTCGCCGGGCGGCAGTTCGCGGAAATCCGTCGGATCGACGACACGTGCATCGACATCGTAGATCGGCACACCAAGACACTGCTTCTTGGGGCGTTCCGGCGGGTTGATGTGGGTTGCGGCCATGGTTTCCGACATGCCGTATCCCTCGACGTAATGAATCCCGAGCAGGTCGGTGAGTTTCTGCGCGATCGCTTCCGGCATCGCTGCGCCGCCACCGCGAATGCGGGACATGCTCGACAGGTCGTACTGATCGACGTTGGGGTTCGACAGGAAATCGACCACCATCGTCGAAATCAGTTGCGCGCCGCTGATCTTGTAGCGTTCCACGCACAGCGCCGCCGCATCACGGTCCCAGCGTGGCAGCAGGACGATGGTCGCACCGATGTAAAGCGGGCAATTCATGCTGCCCTGCATACCGGTGACGTGGAAGAAAGGCAGTACCGACAGCAGCACCGCATCGGATGTGGTGCCGAACCATTGCACCCCGGCGACGGCGTTGTACATCACGCTTCGGTGCGTGTGCATGCAACCCTTCGGATTTCCCGTCGTTCCCGAGGTATAGGGCATCGTGCAGAGGTCATCCGGTCCGGTCGTCACCGGTCCCGGGCGAAGATTCCGGGCCAGCATGTCCGACCAGAGCACGAGTCCTTCGCCGGCAACCTGTTGACGCGGTGCGGCAACGAACTCCGGCACCTTGAGATCCGTCGGTTTTTTCAGGTAGTCGGAGTAGGCGGCCACGACGATATGCTGCAGTCCGTCGCCGAGCAGCGGCTGCATGTTCGGCAGCAGATCCTGCGGAACGAATGCGGTCGTCGCGCCGGTATCGTGCACGTAATGCCTGAGCTCGGTGGTGAGGTTCATTGGATTGACCGGAACCACCACCGCATTGGCACGGAGGATGCCGTAATAGGCGAGGATGAATTGCGGGCTGTTCTGCATGTACAGCAGCACCCTGTCGCCCTTCTTCACCCCGCATTCATGCTCCAGGTAGCCCGCGATGCGTTCCGCCTCGTCCTTGAACTCGGCGAAGCTGATCGGCGTGTCATAGAAGATGATGTACGGCTTGTCGGGGAAGCGGGCAGCTGACACTTCCACGTTGTAGAACAGGCTGGTTTGCGGCACGCTCAGGTGCCGCGGCTGGTTACTCGGCCAAAAGGCGAAGTGGCGATTGGACATCGATGTTTCCGTGACTGGTTGACTTACGCAAAACCGTAACGCGAAAGCCGTGACGCAAGAACAGGCGCCGGTTCAGTTACCGGCGCCGATCCGCGTACGTCTTAACGCTCGATATAGCGCGACAGTTCCAGCTTGGCGATCGCATTGCGGTGCACCTCGTCCGGACCGTCGGCCAGGCGCAGTGTACGCGAGCTGGCATAGGCTTGCGCCAGCCCGAAATCCTCGCTGACGCCAGCCGCGCCGTGCGCCTGGATCGCCCAGTCTATCACCTGGCAGGCCATGTTCGGCGCAACCACCTTGATCATCGCAATTTCCTTGGCGGCCGCCTTGTTGCCAACCGTATCCATCATGTGCGCCGCATTCAGCACCAGGAAGCGGGCCTGGTCGATCATGATGCGCGCATTGGCGATGCGCTCGCGGGTGACGCCCTGGTCCGCCACCGCTTTACCGAATGCAACCCGCTTCAGCGAGCGACGGCACATTTTTTCCAGCGCGCGTTCGGCCTTGCCAATCAGGCGCATGCAATGGTGGATCCGTCCAGGCCCGAGGCGGCCCTGGGCGATCTCGAATCCACGCCCTTCGCCAAGGAGAATGTTGCTGGCCGGTACGCGGACGTTTTCAAAACGGACTTCGGCATGGCCGTGCGGAGCATCGTCGTAGCCGAACACCGGCAAGTGCCGCAGGACGGTGACGCCCGGCGTATCCATCGGCACCAGGATCATCGACTGCTGGCGGTGACGGTTGCCGTTTTCCGGATCGGTCTTGCCCATGAAAATCAGGATCTTGCAGCGCGGATCGTTCGCGCCGGATGTCCACCATTTCTGGCCATTAATAACGTAATGGTCACCGTCACGCTCGATCCTTGCCTGGATGTTGGTCGCATCGGACGACGCCACATCCGGCTCGGTCATCGCGAAACCGGAGCGGATCTCGCCGGCCAGCAGCGGCTTCAGCCATTGTTCCTTGTGGGCTTCCGATCCGTAGCGAACGATGGTTTCCATGTTGCCGGTGTCCGGGGCCGAACAGTTGAACGATTCCGGACCGATGGACGAGCGTCCCATGATTTCGCACAGAGGGGCATACTCGAGGTTGGTCAGGCCGGCGCCAAGTTCGGACTCAGGCAGGAACAGGTTCCACAGGCCTTCGGCGCGGGCTTTTTGTTTCAGCTCCTCCACGATCTTGGTTGCCTGCCAGGGATTGCCGGCCTTGCGGGCGGCGTCCATCTCGGCAGCGAAGACAGCCTCCGCCGGATAGACATGTTCGTCCATAAATGCGGTAACGCGTTTTTGCAGGTCCTTGACCTTGTCGGAATAAGCGAATGTCATGTTTGTCTTTCGGTTAGGAATTGGAACGGATGCGTTCTGCGTACTGCCACGCCAGTTCGGCAAGCGGACGGGCACGCTTGCCGGTTTCCACCGCGTCGGCACTGGATGCGTTGCCGAGCTGTGCGCGCTTGGCGATGCCCTGCAGGATGCCGACAAGGCGGAACATGTTGAACACCATGTAGTACTCCCAGTCGCCTTTCGGAATGCCATCGCGCCCGGTGCGCTTGCAGTAGGCGGCAATGTATTCGTCCTCGGTCGGAATGCCGAGTTCGGTGAACGGCAGGCCGGCCATGCCTCGCGACTGCCCAGGATGCATGCGCCAGGTCATGCAATGGTAGGCGAAGTCCGCCAGCGGATGGCCAAGCGTCGACAGTTCCCAGTCCAGCACTGCGAGAATGCGCGGTTCGGTGGGATGGAAGATCACGTTGTCGATACGGAAGTCGCCATGCACGATGCGCGTCTCATCGGCTGTCGGGATATTCTGCGGCAGCCAGTCAATCAGGTTTTCGACCGCATCGATACGCTCGGTTTCGGACGCCCGGTATTGCTTGGTCCACCGGGCGACCTGGCGCTCCAGGTAGTTGCCCGGCTTGCCGTAGGACCCGAGGCCGACCGCCTCGTAGTCGACGCTATGCAGGGCGGCAATCACGCGATTCATCTCGCCGAACAAGGCGGCGCGTTCGGCCGGCTCGAAACCCGGCAAAGCGGAATTCCAGAGAATGCGCCCCTGCACGTAATCCATGATGTAGAACGCGCTGCCGATGACCGTGTCGTCTTCGCACAGCGCGTAGGACTTCGCCACCGGGACACCGGTTTTGGCCAATGCGGTGATGACGCGGTATTCGCGATCCACCGCATGTGCCGACGGCAGCAAGGTGCCGGGCGGCTTGCGGCGCATGACGTACTGCTTGCCGCCGGCAGTTAGGAGGAAGGTCGGATTGGATTGACCGCCTTTGAATTGCTCCACTTGCAGGTCGCCGCTGAAACCGTCGACGTTGGCGCGCATGAAGGCAGCGAGTTTGGGGATGTCGAACGCATGCTGGGGAGCGACGGGGCGGGTGCCGGCGAAGCGTTCCTGGGGATCTTGGGTCATGGTGTCTCGGTTAAAGTTTCTTTGGCCGGTCCCCTCCTCCTTGCAGGGGGAGGGCTAGGGGCGCCCGGCGAGGGTGGGGGTGTGAAGGTTGAGCGCCTGCATGTGACAGTTCAACCTCACTACCCCTGCGCGGGCCGCCCCATCCCAACCTTTTCCTGGAAGGTGGAAGGAGCAGGAAGCCGGTTGGTTTATACAGCGCTGATTCCCCCGTCCACCGCGATGCTCTGTCCGGTGATATGGCGTGATGCCTCCGACGCGAGGAACACCACTGCGCCCTTCAGATCTTCATCGCCGCCGATACGATGCAATGGCGCACGTGCAATCACCCCTTCCGCGACCTTCTCGAGCAGACCAGCGGACATTTTCGACGGGAAAAATCCCGGGCAGATTGCGTTGACGTTGATGTTGTACTTGCCCCATTCCGACGCCAAGGACCGGGTGAAGTTCACCGCTGCGCCCTTCGACGTGTGGTAGGCGATTGTGCTGACATTGACGGCGCTGCCGCGCAATCCGGCAACCGACGCGATGTTGATGATTTTGCCGAACTTTTTTGGAATCATGCAGCGACGCGCCACTTCGCGCGACAGGAAGAAAACCGCATCGACATTCAGGCTCATGACCTTGCGCCATGCCTCATCCGGGTACTCTTCGGCAGGTGCACCCCAGGTGGCGCCGGCATTGTTCACGAGGATATCAATGGTGCCAAAACGCTGGAGGACTTCGTCGACCATGCCGGGAATCTGGTCCGTCTTCGACAGGTCGTTGACGATCGTCAGCACTTCGACACCCAGCTTTTCGAGGTGGGCTTTTGCCTCCACGAGTTCATCCGCCTTGCGTGCAGTGATGGCCACTTTGCATCCCATTTCGCCCAGCGCCTCCGCCATCTGGAGACCAAGGCCGCGGGAGCCGCCGGTGATCAGCGCGATCTTGCCGTCGAGTTTGAAAAGTTCCTTGACGCTCATCTGAAAACTCGCTTTTCGTAGTAAGGCGCTGTCCCGTCGGGAAGCGCCGGGAAAAAATCAGCAGACTTCGAACAGTCCCGCCGCGCCCTGCCCGCCGCCCACGCACATCGTCACCACGACATACTTGGCGCCCCGCCGCTTGCCTTCAATCAAGGCATGTCCGGTAAGGCGGGAGCCGGATACTCCGTATGGATGGCCGACCGCGATCGCGCCGCCGTTGACGTTCAGCAGTTCGTCCGGGATGCCGAGCTTGTCGCGGCAATACAGCACCTGGCAGGCAAATGCTTCGTTCAATTCCCACAGTCCGATATCGTCCATCTTGAGGCCGTTACGCTCCAGCAGGCGCGGGATGGCATACACCGGCCCGATACCCATCTCATCCGGCTCGCATCCCGCTACCGCGAAGCCACGGAAGATACCCAGCGGCTCGATGCCGCGACGCTCGGCCAGCCTGCCGTTCATGACCACGCAGGCGGATGCGCCATCCGAAAACTGGCTGGCGTTGCCTGCCGTAATGACCCCACCCGGCAACGCCGAACGGATTTTGGACACCGCTTCGATCGTCGTGTCGGCGCGGATGCCTTCATCGGAGGAGATCGTAACTTCCCTGCGCATGATGCGGCCGCTCTCTTTATCGGCCACGCCCATGATCGTTGTCATCGGCACGATCTCGTCATTGAACTTGCCGGCAGCCTGGGCGGCGGCGGCGCGCTGCTGGCTGCGCACGCCGTACTCGTCCTGCCGTTCCTTCGAAATGTTGTACCGTTTGGCCACCTGTTCGGCGGTCTGCAGCATGTTCCAGTAGATCTCGGGTTTGTTCTCGATGAGCCAGGGATCCTGGCGCATATGCCGGTTGGTCTCGTTCTGTACGCAGGAAATCGATTCGACCCCACCTGCAACCATCACCGGCACATGCTCGACCATGATCCGCTGCGCTGCCATGGCAATGGTCTGCAGTCCGGATGAGCAGAAACGGTTGACGGTAGCACCCGCTGTCGTGACCGGCAGCCCGGCACGCAGCGCAATCTGGCGTGCGACGTTACCGCCGGTCGTGCCTTCCGACAGCGACCCGCCCATCAGCACATCCTCCACTTCAGCCGGATCGATGCCGGCGCGCTCAACGGCGGCGCGTACGGCATGCGCGCCGAGCGTGGCGCCGTAGGTCATGTTGAAGGCGCCTTTCCAGGATTTGGCAAGGCCGGTGCGGGCGGTGGATACGATTACTGCGTCGTGCATGGGATGTCCTCGGGTATTCATGTCGCTCCCTCTCCTGCTGGAGAAGCAATCAGTCAAATTTGCCGGCGATCCGGCGCCGTTTAGTGAAATGTTTCGCCTGCATCCGCAAGCCGGACGAGCGATTGCGCCGGCTGCCAGAATGCAGCATCGCCGCCCGGCTGCGCGGCAAAGCTGCGCATTTTCGCCACCACGTTGGGCAGGCCGACGATCTCCGCATACAGCATCGGTCCGCCGCGATGGGCAGGGAAACCATAGCCGGTGAGGTAGACCATGTCGATGTCGGAAGCCCGCGCCGCAATACCTTCTTCCAGGATGCGCGCGCCTTCATTTACCAGCGCATAGATGCAGCGCTCCACGATTTCCTCGTCGCTGACCTTGCGTGTCGCGATGCCTGCCTCCTTGCGTCCGGCGGCGATGATTTCGTCGACAACGGGATCAGGCAGCGCATCGCGCTTGCTGGCTTCGTACCGGTACCAGCCGGCTCCGGTTTTCTGGCCGAAGCGGCCCATCTCGCACAATCGGTCGGCGATCACCGAACGTTTCATGTTCGGGTTCTCTTCGTAGAGCCGCTTGCGGATCGACCAACCGATATCAAGCCCGGCAAGATCGCCCATGCGGAACGGTCCCATCGCCATGCCCCATTTTTCCAGCGCGCGGTCGATCTGCTGCGGCGAAGCCCCCTCCTCCAGCAGTTCGAAAGCCTGTGCACGGTAATACTTCAGCATGCGGTTGCCGATGAATCCGTCGCATACCCCGGACACCACAGCGACCTTCTTGATCTTTTTCGCCAGTTGCATGACTGTCGCCAGCACATCCTTGGCAGTATGCTCTGCACGCACCACCTCCAGCAGGCGCATCACATTCGCCGGACTGAAGAAATGCAGTCCTACCACGTCCTGCGGGCGCTTGGTGAAGCTTGCAATCTGGTTCATGTCGAGTGTCGATGTGTTGCTGGCGAGGATGGCGCCCTGCTTCATCACCTGGTCCAGCTTGCCGAATACCTGCTCCTTCACCCCCATATCCTCGAACACTGCCTCGATGACAAGATCGGTATCAGCGATATCGTCATAGGATAGGCTGGTCGACAGCAGCGCCATGCGTGCGTCGAGCTTGTCGGCAGTGAGCTTGCCCTTCTTCAGCGAGTTTTCGTAATTCTTGCGGATCGTCGCGACACCCCGGTCGAGCGCTTCCTGCTTCATCTCCAGCAACACAACCGGGATGCCCGCATTCAGGAAATTCATCGCGATGCCGCCGCCCATGGTACCCGCTCCGATCACCGCCACCTTGGCAACGGAACGCACCGGCGTGTCGGCCGGAACGTCCGGGATCTTGGCAGCGGCGCGCTCGCCCATGAAGGCGTGTCGCAATGCGCGAGACTCCGGGGTGTTCATGAGCGACAGGAACAGTTCGCGCTCAATCTTCATGCCCTCGTCGAACGGCTTGTAATAGGACGCGGCGACCGCTTCCGCGCACTTGAGCGGGGCCGGGAAATGCTTGGTTGCGGCTGCGACGGAGTTGCGCGCGAATTGCAGGAATGCCTCCGCATCCGGCTCCGTGATGCGAATATCGCGCACACGTTTCAGGGGACGCTTCTCTTCTACGACCTTTTCGGCAAACGCCAGCGCCGCCGGCAGGAGTTCACCATCGACGACCTCGTCGAACAACGCCGTGTTGCCCAGCTTTGCGGCCGGCACGATGGCGCCGGACACGATCATGTTCAGCGCGGTCTCAAGTCCAACGAGGCGTGGCAGGCGCTGCGTGCCGCCCGCGCCGGGGAGAATGCCGAGCTTCACTTCCGGCAGTGCGATCTGCGCATCCGCCTTTGTCACCCGGAAGTGGCAGCCAAGCGCCAGTTCCAGACCGCCACCCATGCATGCGCCGCCGATCGCGGCAATAACCGGCTTGGCGGAGGTCTCGACAGCCTTGATCACCGTGAGGAGATTCGGCTCCTGACTGGACTTCGGCGTGCCGAATTCCTTGACGTCTGCGCCGCCTGAAAACGCCCGTTCCGAGCCGATGAGTACGATCGCCCGTACCTGTTTGTCTGTGGCGGCAGCACCGACCGCCGCGACGATTGCCCGCCGCAATGCAAGGCCCAAACCGTTGATGGGCGGGTTATCGAGGGTGATGACGGCGATATTGCGGACGGTTTGATAAGGTGCGTTAGACATGAACCTTGCTCTTGAAGGGAATTGAATGACGGGATAGATAGAAGCAGTGCATTAGATCGGCGACCAAAAACCGCTGTGCGAAACTGAGTTCCGTATTTCAAAACAGATATTATCAGCGAAGATGAACGCTGTAAAGATGACACACCTGTTACCGGACATGCGAAACATGCCCGCCTTCCGCTCTGTAACAACCCATGGTCAACGTGTTCTCGCACGAGCTTCATCGCTAGTGTAAGCTCCGTTTTTATTTGATACTTACCATTCCGCACAGCAAAACTACACTGTCGGTAGAACACAATGACTTCACCAAATGTAAACACCGTTGCCGCGATGGCAAATCCATCCATTCCCGAAGGTTTCGAACCGGTTGACCGGGGAAGCGCTTTTCTCGCTTTGCTCGGCCCGGTTTATATGAAGCAAGCTGCGCCTGATCGTACCGTCATCGGGGTACGCATCGATGGACGACATACGAACGTAAAAGGGATTGCGCATGGCGGCATGTTGACTACGCTCGCAGATAGCGCGCTCGGGATTGCGATTGCAATCGCCAACAATGAGAGACCGATGGTGACCGTCAATCTATCGACGGATTTTGTCGCCGCCGCCCACCCGGGGGATTGGGTCGAAGCGCACGTGGACATACAGCGGATCGGTGCCCGCCTTGCGTTCGCCAATTGCTACCTGCAAGTCGGAGACAAGCGCATCATGCGTGCAAGCGGCGTTTTTGCGTCCGTATAAGAACATTCGGCGCCGGTCAGGCGCCGACATGGTCAGGACAGTGCGGAGGATTCGAGTTTTTTGGCCAGAGCGACCAGGCGAGGTTTGACCTCGGTGAGCAGGAATTCCTTGGATAGGCTGGATGACGGTCCGCCGCAGTTGATGACCAATGCCGGCATGGCGCCAGAGGAACGGAAGCCGACCGCGATGCCATTGACATCGCCCTGCCATTCGCCGAATGACGTTGCGCAACCGTATTCCTGATAGTCCCGCAAGGCCTTGTCAATGGCTTCCTGCAGCGCGCTCGCCGCAGATTCGTCCATGTCCGATGCCAGTTTCATGATGGCCGCCCGCTCGCGTTCGGAGGCGCTGGCCAGGAATGCGCGGCCGATTGCCGACGTCGCCAGCGGAATACGCGAACCAACCTGAAGAGTCAGCGCCAGGGTAGCGGCGCTGCGGGCAACCTCGGTATAGATGATGGATAACCGGTCCCTGACGCCCAGGGCCACCGTAGCGCCGGCAAAATCAGCCAGTTCCTGCATTAGCGGACGCGCGAACTGCCGGATGTCCATCCGTGCCAGCATTGAACTTCCCAATGCAAGCGTCGCCGTACCGAGTGCATACCTGCCACCGGGCTCCACCTGGATCAGGTAACCGCGTTTGGTCAAGGTATAGACGATTCGGGTGACGGTGGATTTGGGTAATCCGCAGCGCTCGGAAATTTGCTGGTTGCTGAGGGAGGAATCGCCAGACCGGAAACAGGCCAGCACATCGAGTCCGCGGGACAGTGCGGTGATGAAGTAGCGGTCTTCCCCGGTCTTCAATGTGTCGGCCGACGTCGTATCGTTCAGTTCGGGGGTTGGTGCGTTCATACGTGGACCTTTGGAATCAAGCCGCTTTGGCATCAAGCCGGCTTTCCGGCAGATGGGCAGCGAGCGTCGCAAACGAATGCACCTCGCCGACGCAAGACTTTACAGTACAAAAAACGACATTACAAATTCGGTCTTGTCGTAACGACCGGCGCCTGGCTGAATCGGGCGTCGCAATTTTCGCGGTGCTGCAATGCTCCAGCCACCAATTTTCTTCAAAATCGTCAGTGCATACGACCGCATCGCCGCCTGGAAGCTGTCGCCTTTCATGCAAGGACATCAACGCCAGGGCTCTATAGAAGTACACGCTGGCCGCCTTCTGCAAAGTTATTACGCGTTGTCAGACCAACAAAGCCGAACCATGCACCGCAGCGAGCCGAAATATACACCACTTCAGTGCGGACCAGCACCAGTGCGGCAAATGCAGTGCCATTCAACGGCTACCCGTTGCCCGGATAACCGGGGCTGTCCAGCCAAGCGCACTATGAATACGACTTGGCCGCCAATGACGACTACGTCGCCGCTTACTGCACCACTTCGCTCTGCGACCGCTTACCATAGTGAACGGATACATTTTCCACATACGTGCGCGCGCTGTGGTCGGTCGCTGCCGGGGGCCGCATGTCCGACGCAGACCTTGCTTCGGCCAGGATGCCCGGCATCTCCCAGGCGCGAACCCGCCGCCTCTGCGCTGCGCACCGCTCTGCGTGCGCGTTCAGTGCGTGTTCGAATGCGTTTCCATAGCCGCCGGCAATCGCCCGCAAGCGGTAACGCATGATCATCTTCTTGAGATGGTAACGCCGGAACCATTCCAGCCCCAGCCATATAAACGCCACGCCGACGATGGCGGCGATCCCGTTCGATAACGTCATTTTTAACCCTTTTGATAATTCGCGCTGCGATCCGGCACTGCCGGACCATGCGCTGACGCCGCCTTCTCGGCGCGTCGCGCCTTAACGCCATAAAAGATGACCGCAAGCTGGGCAGCACAATTTAGCGCCGCAACCGTTGCGAACAAATGATTGCGCACCACGCAGAGCGCATACAGCACCGTGATCGCAGCGAGCGCAGCCCACCCGCTCCAGCAAACAAGCGATATGGATTTGCAGGCGGTCGGATCGCTCCGGTATTTCAGGATTTGGGGGATGTACAAGGCCGATGCGGCGATGCCCGAGAGCCCGTACAACATGCTAACTATCTGTTCCATTGATTCGTGTGGTCGAAGCCGATTGCTTGCCGCTGTTGCAAGCGGTGGTTTCATCCGTCATCCGGATGTTGGCATTCGACATTACATGCCGTCAGGAAATTCCATAGGGGCGCAAGATTTTTTCAGCGGATAGGAATGTCGCAAATCTGGGTGCCGTTTATAAAACAAAACATGGCTTTTTATTCAATTTTTGCGAAACGCACCGGCGAATTGACGTTCAAACGATGACCGATACAACATTAAAGGAATATCCATGTCTGCTCATACCTACAAACTGATCGAACTGGTTGGTTCTTCTACCACCGGCACTGATGACGCCATCCGTAACGCCATCGAGAAATCGTCACAAACGCTAAGAAATATGGACTGGTTCGAAGTCACCGAGACGCGCGGCCATATCGTCGATGGCAAAGTCGCGCATTACCAGGTGACGGTGAAGGTAGGCTTTCGGCTGGAAGCAGGTGACGCCTAACGCATCGACTGGCTTGGCGGGCGCGCACTGACGATACCTTCGCCCATCCCGTGAGGCGTTTCGTTGTTGGTCGTGTGGCGCACCGCGTACCATGCCAGTCCAATCCATTCATAGGTTGCGTAGTAAGACCTTCGCAAGTGTTCGGCGTTGGGAAGTAGATCCATCCAGGTTGGACGGCCAGCACTGAAAAAAATTGTGGGTGCAGAAATGACATCCATCCCGTTCCGGCGGAACGCCATCGCCGAGCGAGCCATATGCATCGCATCGGTCACCAGCAAAATGCGGTTTATACCTTCCCGCTTCAGCAAAGCCGTACTAAATGAGGCGTTTTCCGCAGTATTTGCCGAATCCGGTTCAATCCATTTGACGGGAATTGCAAAGTCTTCCTTCAGCGCATCAGCCATGGCGATTGCCTTTGGCTGAAACTGGCCGTCGGCGCTCCCGTTTCCGCCTGACACAAGAATAGGCAATCCCGATTGCCGGTAAAGCCGCGCCGCATAACGCAACCGTGCCAGCGCGATGTAGTCCGGAATCTCGTTGCCGCCGAATTCGGGCGCGGCGCCATAGCGGCCTGCAGCCAGAACGACAATTGCCTCTGCCCCGACTCCGTGCGCGGAAGGCAGGGCTTGTGCAAGTCGTTCGAGGGGATGCACCAAAAGACGCGCACCGAAGCCGGTGCTCAGAAAAAAGAGCAGGAACAGCGATACGATGCCGAGCATGTTGCCGACACGTGGAAAGCGATGACGAAGCAGCAACGCCAGTACGATCAGGCAAAAAAGACTCGCCGGCGGCAGTATCAATTCACGAATCACGCCATGGATCATAGGGATTATTCAACCTGCGATAAGAACCGTGTTTAGTTGATGCAAGTCAACTATTTCAATCAGTTATACGTCATCATTTCACCTGCTGCGGCACCTCAATCGGTGCAGCGGCATCGTATTTGCATTAATGAAGGTTGCTTAATATCAATGAACAACAGGAACTCCCCATGGATCCCCTCGCTCTAAACAGTTCCTTCAACAGGGAGCACGTTATGGGGAATCCAACACGCGATGCCTACAGCCCTTCGGCATACGCCGCTGCCTTTAATGAAAAATGCAAGCTTCTGGCCGGGCGAATCGCGATCGTCGCTTCGGTAATCGTCTTCATCGCAGGCTATGCGTATGGAATCGCAGAGTATGGCGTCCTGCTCGGAATTGCATTTGGATGGTTACCCTGCGGCATTGCTGCGTGGCTCACAGCGAATGTCGTGTCGAGGGCTGGCCACCATGCAATACGCCACCTTCTCCAATCTTCCCGGTCGCGCTTTGGCTCGTCGATGATCAAGCCGGGCGTCCAGCAAAAATAACCATATCGTCACCGATTACCTGCTCCGCATTGACTGTATTGCCCTACTCCTTTTTCGGCGAAAGGAATGCCTTGTGAAACAGGTGCCGCATTAGTAGCAGCGGAGGCATTCTCAGCCAATTCGCCCGCAAGTAGAGCGCTTGCCTGGCACTCCCGGTAAATCGGTCAGAACAACTGGAATGATCCGGCAACAGCGCCCTTAAAAACAAGCTATCCATCAATGCCAGCAGTGGCCCACTCGGGGCCGCGACGTCACAAGCCCTTGTCACCGCAACTGGAACCGGCGTACCAAGCAAGCTGCCAGCATAGCGAAGTGTATAAAAAAGCGGCCGCATCAATTCAAGTTCCTGCGCCCGCGGCGCAAGCGACGACCAAAAGGACTGCGACCGGCCGAAATGGTTAAGCAAACCATGAATGTCGATCAAATCGCGCAGCGCGTTGTCGAATTCGCCGTCATGAAACAGGTGCACTGCACTATGCAGCACCATATCCACGGGCGACAGCACGAACAACTCTCCCTTTGCATCGATTGAAACAGCCGCCGCACGCAGCTTCCCGGAATCAGGACGAATAGGCGCCGTTTCGGGAACGATCGCATGGTGCACGTCGATGGACGTCATGCGCTTGATATGCTGCATCGGCGGCAATTCATGCATCCATTTGCGATAGTAGCGCTGGTCATATTCATCCTGATGCATGCTCGCCCAGCCATGCATCATCAAGCTGGCCTCGACCGCATTCAGGCTGCCCTTCGGCACTAGAATATCAATGTCGGAAAACACGCGGCCGCGCGCGGGAGGCAAGTCAGCCAGCACATAGGCAGCCCCCTTCAGCAGGATCGGGGGCACACCAAGATCCATCAACGCCTTCTGGATAAATCGCACTTCCCAGCGCACCGCTTCCGAATGCCGCACGGCGGCGATCCATGACCATTCAAGATGCTCCCGCACCTGTACAGGCACGGCGTCGAGCAGTCCCCTCTCCTCAAGCAGCGCGTGCAAACTGGCAAGAACATTCGCCCTTCTCGCCTGACGTATCAGCAGATCCCAGTCGGAGAGCCGGAAAGTGGCAATGGATTGCGGATCCCGGAATGCTTTCAGAATCAATACATCAGTTTTCACAATGCCGAGGTCGCAGGTTGCAGCGACGAGAATATGTCTACAGCGTCGTCCAGATCGCTGTAGTTGAATTCGAAGCAAAGGGAGCGATCGATGACGCTAGCGAGGGTATCGAAACCCAGCGTGCCCAACGCGCTGTAATTGAACGCATTCTCCGCGACACGCATGAATGCGCGCGATCGAGCCAACTCGTCGAGCCTCGCGCGCCCGCCACTTTCCCACTTGGGGAAAATAATCCAGCCAGGCAGTGCGGACTCCGCTGCCCGTCGCACGCTTTCGACCGGCGGCTTCAGGTGCGCAACGGTACCCTTCATCGTGTCGGTCACGCTGTGGCTGAAAACACCGTTCGCAACATAGCTGCCGATGATACCGATGGACTGGTTTTTCAGGCTCACGGGGCGTGGAAGCGGTACGATCTTGCCATCGCTGGTCCGTATCAGCGCCAACTCATCCGACAACAAGCGCCATCCTCGATGAACGAGCGCAGCGCACAGCGTGCTCTTACCCGACCCTGGCGGAGCCGGCAGTATCGCGGCATGGCCATCTTTTTCAATGACAGCCGCGTGAATGATCAGATAGCGATTCGCAAAACTGGACACACACCAATTGAGTCCCCATTCCAGCATCGGAAATGCCTGCTCAAATGGCAGCGGCTTGAACGGACTTTTGCCGTCGAACTTGAACAGCACTTGCGGCTTGAACCATTTTCGAGCTGTTGCAGGGCGCTCAAGACTAACGTGAAAATCCGCGAAATCCGTCTGCTCGACCAGCTGGTGGTCGGCATAAAGCAGCCCGATACCTTCGGCGACGCTTTTTATAGGGCTACGGATGTGAGTAATGAATGCGCCGGTCTGGAGGAAAATGCCAGTCGACTCCAGTTTGGTCGCAAGTTCACCGGGTGATAACGAAGAGAGAGTCAAAATCAGATGGGTTCTACCAGCGACAGCGCATGCATATCGAAAAGCGCCGCTTCAATTTCTTCCAACAGTACCGCATCGATATCACAGCACCACTTGCCTGATAAACGGTGCGCCAACGATAGCACATCGGACGAAGAGGATTGCAGCGCGGATAGCATATCCGCAGCGTGCTTATCCAAGATATGTGTGTCGCCGGAAAGCGGGTTATACACGACATACTCGTCATTCCAGCAGTGTGCTTTTAATATGCTGCAATTGATGGTTTGCCACTGCATTGTAAGGAATCGATGGTCTGGAAACGAATCGGGAAAAAGGACTGGTTAGCGCCTCAGGTAGGCTGCGCTCCCCTTCCGTCGGCAGATCATCCTTGCGTCTGCCTTAGATAATTGACGATCTGCGCGGCATCCCATTTAACTCCTGCAGTAGGCTCGAAGTAACCTGTCGAACTCCATTCGGAGAACATGGACTGAATGCGTTGAACCGTCAGGAACGACGTCCAGCCCGCCATCGCATTGAGGTAAGCAGCAACGAGGTGCATACCAAGATTTTGCTTGTCGAAACTTAAATGCGAAAGGAGATCAAGCATCGTCACATTTGCATAAGGCGACCCGCGCTGGCAGGTAAACACGCTACTGAACTTGCACGTTGTCCTGTTGGGAATTGGCCACTTTGAGTGCGTCTTCCAGTAACCTGGAGATCGTCCCTGACAGATCGGCGCAGGACCGTGCGAACTCAAATTCCCGGATAAAAACCCTGACGGTGATTTACAAACTTCGGCTCCCAATACCGGCCGACTGGCCAGAGTAATCAGCACTCCGGAAACAGCGACTCCCGACTTTCCGAAACGCCGTCGCGATGCATTGCTTGGTCGCTGGGATGCGACCGAATCTCTGATCAGCTGGTCGTTGATGTGATTGTCATTTGGCCCACTGGTCATCATTTAAGGTTCCGTCCCACCATTAACGTTCATATACGCACAAACGGCGCGATAGTTATATATCAGCCACAAGCAAAAGACGTTCCATTTATTTCAATCAATCAACTATCTAACCAAGCGATTGATTTTGCTCATTTATTTTGAATACAAATTTCAGCCAGTCAACAAAAATGTCCCATCTGTAAGTTTTATCGACATTACGCAATATGGTACAGCCTTGTCTTATTACACCAGGCAACTTCGTCAAGATGCAATTGGTCAACATATCCTCATTGCCGCATTCTAACGCGCCAATGTTGATTCGTTACTAAAGATTCTTATTTTGAAGATTTCAAGCACCGGCGCAAGTTTCTGCGCAGTTAGTTGCTTTTTGGACTATATTCCTCAAAACCTATCAAATTCAGCTGCATATCAAACGCTATTGCGAGCATGAAAAAAACACATTATTCCCGACTCCCATTACCCGTACGTGTTCTTGACGGGATCAGCTTGCGTCGCAAAGTTCTTAAGTGGCTTGGTAACCTCACTGTTATGGGCGTCGCCTGTAATCTGACGTTCATGTCGCTGGCGGCAGCCGACAATGTACCCAAGACGATTGCACAGTTAAAGCCGTCTGTAGTCGCCATCGCCACTGTTCACAAGACACGCGTACCTGCGATGAAATTTATCGGCACCGGGTTTGTCATCGGAGACGGTCAGACCGTCATCACCAATGCGCATGTCATACAAACAGTGGGCGTGACGGATGCCGGTGAAATCCTGGGCATTGTCACGGGCAAAGGCAGCTCGGCCGACTTTCGCGAAGCAAAATTAATAAGCCATGACACTGAAAAGGACCTGGCGCAATTGCGTTATGAAGGTGTACCGCTGTCACCGCTCAAGATCGGCAACTCGGACAATGCGCGCGAAGGCCAATCACTTCTTTTCACCGGTTTTCCGCTTGGGATGGTTTTGGGATTCCACCACGTGACGCATCGCGCCATGATTTCGTCGATTACCCCTGTGACGATTCCAGCAGCCAGCTCCCGAAACCTGAACGCAAAGATGGTGAAGCAACTTCGTGGAACACCCTACTACGTATTCCAACTCGACGGAACCGCCTATCCGGGCAACAGTGGAAGCCCGCTATACGATGCAGAGACGGGCGAAGTCCTTGGCGTCATCAACAAGGTGTTCGTCAAGGAAACCAAGGAATCGGCCATATCGCAACCGAGCGGAATTACCTACGCGATCCCAAGCAAATACATTCTCGAGCTGTTGGAACGGAAGAATAACGATTAATCTCCGCGTCCATTAATACGTGATCATTGCGAACGCATCCGCTTGCAGACCGACGACAGCAAGCGGCAGAAAAAAATGACTTTTCGTGTTCAACCGAGCCAAACACAGATCAAAGAAAGATGAGTGAGACATCGCTTAGAAAAAGCTCTCCGGAATAATCAGCACGTCACCCGGACGCACCGGCATATTGGCCGATATATCGCCGCTTTTGATCAGATCATTCAATCGCACGGAAATTTTTTGCTGTTTGCCATCCACGGTCCGCACGATGTTGGCACGGTTACCGGCGGCGAATTCAGCGAGACCACCGACTGCAATCAGCACATCCATCAATGACATGCCCTGCCGGTAAGGTAAAGCCTGCGGCTTCGAAGCCTGACCGATGACGCGGATCTGTTCTGTGTACGGGCCGACAAAATTCGTTACCGTAACGGTGACGACCGGCTGCTGGATGTACTTACTTAATATCTGCTCGATTTCCCGAGCCAATTGCGTCGGCGTCTTGCCCATCGCTGACAGATCTTCGACAAGCGGCATTGTTATTCTTCCGTCAGGCCTGACGGGAATTGTTTGGGAGACCTCCGGGTTACGCCATACATTGATATTGACTGTGTCTCCAGGCCCTAGCAAATACTCATGCTTTGGTTCGGCAGGTTTTGCCGCGATGTCGTAAATCTCGGAATTCGTAGCGCATGCACTCAAAAGACATACCGAACAGGCGACAGCAAGGCGCCTGACGACTTGTACTGCCTTCACTCTCTGACTTTTCACTTTCTTCACCCCTTAGTTATGAAACGCATTTCACAACCGGGAATGCGTTCGATTTGAAATTCTTGAAAGGCTCCCAAGCCATCGACAGTTCACGCGATGACCAAAGTTATTTTATAGGAAACATGTCATCAAGAAACGAAAGTTTCACCTCACGCTGCGATTACGTACAAAAACATGAATATCCTCAGAATTTAATTTCCACAAGACAATAAATGCGCATTCCGGATTGGACTTAATTGCCCCATAGAAACTTACTGTCTCATTTAACGGAATGTTTCATACAAATAAGATTGCGTACTTGAAAATGCCATTTAAATCTTTGCCAAACGACAAGAAATTGCAGTATATATGGGTATAATTTCTGCCGATCAACGACAGATAGTTACTCTGGTAGCGGCCGCTATGGAAGCAACCGGCCTACCGTATAGGGAGAAGTTCAAGGCATGGAACAACTGATCACCCAGGTACTTTCCGGCGTAAAGGGAATTTGGAAGTACCGCTGGTATTCATTGGCCGTCTCCTGGGTTGCGGCTATAGCGGGCTTCGCAGCCGTTTATGTCATGCCGAATAATTACCAGGCTTCCGCACGAGTATTTGTCGACACGGAATCGATTCTAAAGCCGTTACTGGCAGGGATGACTACGATTCCCGATCTCGAACAGCAAGTCTCGATCATGAGCAAAACATTGCTCAGCAGGCCGAATGTCGAGCGCGTCATGCGCATGGTGGATCTCGACATCAACGCCAGGTCGATCAAGGAGAAGGAAGCGACGATCACCAATCTGATGAACCAGATCAAGATCACCGGCACCTCCAACAACGACATCTACAGCATTTCTTATAACAATGCTGATCCCCGACTCGCCAAGAACGTTGTCCAATCACTTCTCACAATCTTCATCGAAGGCAGCTTCGGCGACAAAATGCAGGGCTCTGTCAATGCCGTGCGTTTCATCGACGAGCAGATCAAGCAGTACGAGGAAAAACTGCTTACGGCGGAAAGCGCGATCAAGGAGTTCAAACTCAAGCATGCCGCCCTGACTGGGCGCGAAGGCGAATTTGGCGGCAAGCTGGTGCAACTGGAAGAACAACTGAACCAGGCTCGTCTTGAACTCAACGAAGCAGAAGAAGCGCGCAATTCCATCAAGCGGGAAATTGCAGGCGAAGAACCGATCTTCGATGGTGGCGGCGCCACCGTGATCGCAGCGCCTGCGAATCCCGAGCTTGATGACCGGATTCAAACACTCAGCAAGACACTCGACTCGCTGCGCCTTCAGTTCACCGAACAGCATCCTGACGTTGTTGCTACCAAGCGGCTCATTGCGCAGCTTGAAGCACGCAAGTTGCAGGAGGCGAAATCAAATACTGCAACCAAGCCGATCGGCAAAAATTACAGCCCCGTCCTGCAGCAGCTCAAGGTGGCACTTTCAGACGCCGAAGCCCGGGTCGCATCGATGAGGGCACGTGTCGTTGAATACTCAGGCCGCGTCGCCCGCCTGAAGGCGCAGGCAAATGCGGTGCCGGAGATCGAAGCACAATTCGCCCAGCTCAATCGCGACTACCAGGTCAATAAAAACAATTACGAAAAGCTTATCGCGAGCCGGGACGCAGCGAAGTTATCCGGGGACTTGAGCGCTACCAGCGAGATGATTTCCTTTCGGATTATCGACCCTCCTACCGTTCCCTCAAAACCTGCCGGCCCCAACCGCCCGCTGTTTTTCTCCGCAGCTTTTCTCGCCGCAATCGGACTGGGCATCGCCGTAGCCTTCGTCATGAGCCAGATTCGTCCCACGTTCGTAAGCCTGTCGCATCTGCGCGAAGTGACGGGATTGCCTGTCCTTGGAAGTGTTTCCATGAACTGGACAGAAATTGAGAAGAAACGTCGCAAGAGGAGCATGTATGCATTCATGGCATCGTTAGTCGGCGTTTTGATTTTTTACGCAGGCGGATTGGGATTGCTTCTGATACGGGCTTAAGCCGGTCATTTTTGCACAAGCGATCCACCCGACGGCCGCAGCACGCAATGACCGTCACCACACTTAACACTCGCCGATCCTCGCCAATGGCAGGTTCAAAGATTCGATTCAGGAGGCAACGTGAGCATTATCGAAAAAGCCGCCGGTAGACTGGCAAAGCCAACCGTCGGTGCGCCGGTGCCCGAGCAGGTAGCTGCACCGTCGGCGGATGTTCATACACCGCCTCCAGTTCAAATCGATCAAGTCGAGATCGCAGCGCCTGCGGCGCAAGGAAAGTCCAGGTCGAAGACGATCGGGCTGAACCTGGCCAAGCTGCAGGAAGCAGGAATGGTCACGCCAAACGCAGGGCGAAGCGCGATTGCCGAGGAATTCAGGGCGATAAAACGTACGCTCATCACCCAGGCATTGGAACGATCCGAAAAATCGGCCAAGCCAAACAACCTCATCATGGTGACCAGTTCCCTGCCTGGTGAAGGGAAGACCTTCTGTGCCATTAACCTGGCGATCAGCATTGCGATGGAATTGGACCACACAGTACTCTTGGTGGACGCAGATGTTGCCCGTCCGTCGATCCTGCGCAATCTCGGCCTTGATCCGGAACCCGGAATCATGGATGTATTGCTTGGAAAAAAATTCGACGTAGCGGACGTCATGCTGAAGACGAATGTCGATACGTTGAGCATTCTTCCTGCAGGCAGCAGCCATCGCCATGCAACCGAACTGCTCGCAAGCCAGACCATGAGCAAGTTGCTCAACGAACTCGCGACACGCTATTCCGATCGCATCGTGATTTTCGACTCACCACCCTTGCTAATGACGTCGGAAGCGCGCGTACTCGCGCAGCAGATGGGACAGGTCATCATGGTGGTCGAGGGCGAAATCACGACGCAGAACGCACTCAAGAATTCCCTCAGTCAGATTGCAGGATGCCAGAACATCAACCTGATCTACAACAAAGCCAAACCATTTCGAGGCGGCGACCACTATGGCTATTATTATAGTTAAGCCAAAGTCGCATCATGGATGGCGTGCTCGTCGCAATATGCGTGCGCACGATCGGATAGCTGACGCGCCGGCGGCTCCCTCTGTCATGTTGGTCAAGGCCGCAGGCCTCGCTGCACTGTGCTTCTCCTTCCCTGCCCTTGCCGCAGAATGGCGCATCACCCCGAATCTGGAGTTGCGCCAAACCTTTTCCGACAATATAAGACTGGCGCCTGCAGGTGCCGAGAGATCAGACTCCATCACCGAAGTATCACCGGGCTTCAGCATCACCGGCGCTGGTCCGGGCCTGAAGTTCAGGGGACGATACGCATTCCAATACCTGCGCTATGCGCGTGACGCCAAGGATGACAGCAGCTTTCACAAGCTGGATGCAACAACCAACCTGGAACTTATCAAGAATCTGTTTGCATTCGACGGCGCCGCATCAATCGGCCAGCAGAACATCTCCCTTCTGGGTCCGCAGGCAACCAATAATTATGTGGTCACCGGCAACAGGACGACGGTCAGGACAGTCAGCGCAAGTCCCTATCTGCACCATCATTTCCGTGGTCTTGCTTCAACCGAATTGCGGTACACCCACACGGGCGTCGAGACGAGTTCCGAAACATTATCGTCGAGCAGTACGGATGGACTACGGCTGACGGTGAGCAGCGATCCGGCCTTCCGCAACCTCGGATGGGGGTTCAGTTACGACCATCAAAAAACCAGGCCGGCAGACAACACTCCTGTAGATTCGACTGTCGCAGCAGCCAGCCTGCGTTACATGGTCATTCCTCAACTTCACCTCACTGCCACGCTGGGCTATGACAAGTACGACTACGCCGCAGCGCCCGGTGCGGCGGAACCTGAAGGTACGTTTTATTCCGCTGGATTCTCATGGCGTCCGACAGAACGAACCAGTCTTGCATTCAGTACCGGTGAGCGCTTCTACGGCAAAACCTATTCGCTGAGCTCCAGCGTCCGGAGCCGGGCGTCGCTGTGGAACCTGTCGTACGACGAATCCATCACGACGTCGACTTCGGAATTTACACTTGCGGCCACAACCAGCACTGCCGAGTTTCTCAATCAGTTGTTTCGCCCGAGCATTCCCGACGACGCGCTTCGTCAACAAGCAGTGGACCGCTTCATCTTGAATGCCGGACTGCAGCCGACGCTTTCGCGATCGGTCAATTACCTGAGCAATCAGTTTTTCCTGCAAAAGGCGTTACGCGCATCGGTTGCGATCACCGGCGCGAAAAGCACCCTGATGTTCACTGCCTATAACCTCGACCGCCGCCCCCAGTCGGCTGGCGGCGCTGCGGTGCTGTTTCCAGGAACGCTGACAGGCGACATCGGCGATACCCGGCAAATCGGTCTGAACGCGCTCTGGAATTGGCGTATCGGCACTCGGACCAACGCCACATTCAATGCTGATTTTTCGAAGTCCAGACTGAATTCGACCGGAACCGATGACCGGACCAGGACATACCGGATCGCATTCGCGCACCGCATACAACCGAGGCTGGACGGTGTCATCGAAATCAAGCGCACCGAGCAGGATTCGGACATATTTACCAACAACTACCAAGAGAATGCCATCAGTGCATTCCTGTCGATGAAGTTTTAGCGGAGATACGCATTCGATGTACGAGTCCTACTACAACCTCAGTGCGAAACCTTTCCAGCTAAAGCCGGATCCGCGTTTCTTTTTCAGCAGCCGGAATCACAAGCGTGCGATGGCCTATTTGCAGTATGGGATATCGCAAGGCGAAGGTTTCATTGTGATTACCGGAGAGGTGGGCGCCGGAAAGACAACGCTCGTGCGAAATCTTTTCCGTGACCTCGATGCAGAAAAGATTGTCGCGGCGCAGATCGTCAATACGCATTTATCATCCGAAGATACCCTGAAGATGGTAGCGGCCGCATTCGGCGTGCCGTTCGCCGACGCGAGCAAAGCGGAGCTGCTGACCCGTATCGAGCAGTTTCTGCGAAGTTGCGACCGACAGGGCAAGCGTGCGCTGCTGGTTGTGGACGAAGCACAAAACCTGGGTTCGCAGACCGTCGAAGAGCTGAGAATGCTGTCCAATTTCCAGACCAACGACAACTGCCTTCTGCAAACCTTTTTGCTCGGACAACCCGAATTCCGCCATACATTGCTTGGCGCCGACATGGTCCAGCTGCGGCAACGCGTCATTGCGTCATACCATCTCGGCCCAATGGATCCCGATGAATGCCGCACCTACATCGAACACCGGTTGCATACCGTCGGATGGCGGAACGATCCCAGTCTTCATGCCGACGTTTATACACGCATCCATGCGTTCACCGGTGGCATCCCACGCAAGATCAACACATTGTGTGATCGCCTGTTTCTGATGGGTTACCTGGAAGAGATCCACGCATTCGATCTTTCGCACATCGAAACTGTGATCCAGGACATTGAACAGGAATTCGATCGCGGAAATGCATCGCTAGAAGACGTGCCGATGCCGGTCAGTCTCGTAGCGCGCCCTGGCGATCCGCGTGAAACCGGGTTTGAACACGTCGTCGAGCGGCTCGGGAAGATAGAACGCGCCTTGCAGTCCATCGTCGATGCGCTGACCAAGCTGCTGTTTTCTCCAAAAATCAAAAAACCTCTGGAAGAAACGAATCCATGACCATGACCTCAGCCGACACCGGCAACCGTCACAGCATCTTATGCGTAGTTGGCGCACGTCCCAATTTTATGAAAATGGCGCCCATTATCGCGGCGTTTAAAAATCTCGCGTCGAGCCCGTCGGTACAACTTCTGCACACCGGCCAGCATTACGACGTGGCGATGAACCACCAGTATTTCGAAGCGCTTGGCATACCAGCTCCGGACATCAATCTGGATGTCGGATCCGGCAGTCATGCGGTACAGACGGCCGAAGTCATGCGACGCGTGGAACCGGTGATGGACAACCTCAAACCGTCAGCGGTGCTCGTGGTCGGGGACGTCAATTCGACAATCGCCTGCGCGCTGGTCGCCGCGAAGAAAGGCATTCCGGTCATCCATGTGGAAGCCGGGCTGCGCAGTTTCGATCGTTCCATGCCGGAAGAAATCAATCGCGTCCTGACGGACCAGATCTCGGACTTGCTCTTCACGACAGAGCAGAGCGGACGCGACAACCTGCTTCGTGAAGGCATCGATGCGGCACGCATTCATTTTGTCGGCAACGTCATGATCGACACCTTGCTCGGCAATCTCGATCGCGCCATTCCGACGACTCGCATTGTAAGGAGCGCCGACCGACCGGCGTTCCTGGGCGACAGGAACGAGTATGCATTGATGACCCTGCACAGGCCAGCCAATGTCGATGATCCAGCCGTGCTGCGCACGTTGCTCGAGACCGCCCTGACCGTAAGCGAGCAGCTTCCGGTGATCTTCCCGATGCACCCACGCACCCGTTCGATGATCGAAAAGTTCGGCTTGAGCGAGATGCTGAACGTACCGCAGGTATTGCTGCTGCCGCCGATGGGCTACCTGGAAATGCTGGGACTGATGATGGATGCGCGTGTGGTTCTCACCGATTCCGGCGGCATCCAGGAGGAAACCACGGCGCTGGGCGTCCCGTGCATCACGCTCCGGAACAACACCGAGCGACCGATTACGGTGCATGAAGGTACCAACACGATTGCCGGGACCGACTCAAATACCATCCTGCAGATTTTCAACGACATCGTGCGGACCGGGGGCAAAGCGGGCCGTGCCCCGGAGTTCTGGGATGGAAAAGCGGCGGTACGCATTGCGCAAATCATCGAAAGATGGATGGCGAACGATTTCAAGTCCTGAACCTCGAGTCCTGAACAGCGGTATCACCAAAAAAAGAAGGCAAACATGTCCGCAAAAACAATTCGCAATGCGATGACCATCGATGTGGAAGATTACTTTCAGGTCTCCGCATTCGCGTCGCACATCCCACGGGAAAGCTGGCCGCATCTTGCCTGTCGGGTCGAAGCCAATATCGAAAGGATTCTGGCCCTTCTTGATGCCGCCGGGATCAAGGCCACGTTCTTCACACTCGGCTGGATCGCTGAGCGATATCCGGCGATGGTCCGTCGCATCGTCGGGCAGGGACATGAGCTGGCCAGCCACGGCTATTCGCATCAGCGTGCATCAGACCAGACTGCCGAAGAATTCAGCGACGATGTCGGGCGCAGCAAGGCGCTGCTTGAAGATATCGGCGGACAGCAGGTGCAGGGATATAGAGCGCCGAGTTTTTCTATCGGCAGCCGCAATCTCTGGGCACTGGATGTATTGCTGAAGGAAGGCTACCGCTACAGTTCGAGCATTTATCCGATCAATCATGACCACTATGGCATGCCCGATGCGCCGAGATTTGCGTTTTACCCCAACGGCAAGGACGGCTTGCTTGAATTACCCATCACGACAGTGCGCCTGATGCAGAAGAATCTGCCTGCCGGCGGCGGCGGGTATTTTCGATTCTTCCCCTATGCAATGTCGCGCTGGCTGATGCAGCAAGTGAACGAGCGCGACGGCCAATCAGCGATCTTCTATTTCCATCCGTGGGAGCTGGACCCGGAGCAACCACGACAAAGAAACGTCGGTTTCAAGACACGCTTTCGCCATTACATCAACCTGGATCGGACGGAAACCCGCCTGAAAGCGCTCACCCGCGACTTCCAGTGGGGCCGGATGGACCATGTTTTTCTAGGACAGCAATGAGCACGGTCGCCGACGCGATTCTGGCGCCGGACGGTGCAAGCCTGCGTTCCGCACCGGTCGTCAAACTGATGCAGGCGGGCGATGAAGCGCGCTGGGATCGTTTCGTCCTTGATTGCCCCGAAGCGACGTTCTTTCACCGGGCCGGATGGAAAGCGGTCATCGAGCGCTCCTTCGGCCATAGGACCTGGTTTCTGTATGCAGAAGCCGACGGCAAGATCGAAGGCGTGTTGTGTCTGGCGGAGATCAAGAGCCGCCTGTTCGGTCATTCCTTGTCGTCCCTGCCCTTCTGCGTTTATGGCGGGATCGCCGCGCTCAACGATGCCTCGCGTAACGCGCTCGACCGGCATGCACAGGAACTCGCAGCCAGCCTGAAGGTAGGTCATCTGGAATACCGGAACCAGGAACCACGGCACGCAGACTGGAAAAGCAAGGAGCTCTATGTCACCTTTCGCAAGGAAATTCTGCCCGATCCCGAGCAGAACATGCTCGCCATCCCTAAAAAGCAACGAGCGATGGTCCGGAAAGGCATCAAGGCCGGCCTCCAATGCGAAATCGACGACAACGTCGACCGGCTGTTCACCGCTTATGCCACCAGCGTGCATCGGCTCGGCACGCCGGTGTTTTCAAAAAAGTACTTCCATACGCTGAAAGATGTTTTCGGTGACGACTGTGAAATCCAAACTATTACCAACCAAGGCCGCATTGTCAGCAGCGTCCTGAGTTTCTACTTCCGCGACCAGGTACTGCCCTATTACGGCGGCGGCATGGATGAGGCGCGCGCGGTCGCGGGCAATGATTTCATGTACTGGGAATTAATGCGGCGGGCATGCGAAAAGGGTTACAAGGTCTTTGATTTTGGGCGAAGCAAGTTGGGTACCGGCGCCTTCGATTTCAAAAAGAACTGGGGATTCGCGCCGCAATCGCTTTACTACGAATACCAGTTGCATCGCTCGACGGAAATGCCGGATAACAATCCGCTGAATCCCAAGTTCCGCTTGTTCGTCAAGATGTGGCAATTCCTGCCGATGCCTGTCGCAACAGCGCTTGGGCCGCATATCGTAAAGAACCTGGGGTGATCGGGTGGAACATCTTCTATTCCTTGTACACCGCATCCCCTACCCGCCAAACAAGGGCGACAAGATACGTTCGTTTCATTTGCTCAAACATCTGGCGGAGCGCTATCACGTACACCTGGGCACCTTCGTGGATGATCCTGATGACTGGCAGCACGTGGAACGGGTCAAGGAATATTGTGGAGAAACGCATTTCGCTGGATTGAATCCGCATACCGCAAAGCTGCGCAGCCTCGGGGCACTTGCCGGCAACCGTGCGCTCAGCATCGACTATTACCGCGACACCACGATGCAGGCGTGGGTCGACCAGGTGACGTGCAAGCATGACATCAGGCGGGTATTGGTGTTTTCGTCCGCGATGGCGCAGTACGCCATGCATTTGCGCGGCACGCGGAGGGTCATCGACTTCGTCGATATCGATTCGGACAAATGGCGCCAGTATGCCGACAACAAGCGATGGCCAATGAGCTGGTTGTACGGCCGCGAAGCGCGCCAGCTATTGCACTACGAGCAGCATGTCGCGCAGGACTTCGACGCCTCGCTGTTCGTGTCGAAACCGGAAGCGGATCTGTTCAAACGCCTGGCGCCGGCTGTCACAGAGAAAGTCGGATTTTTCAGCAACGGTGTAGATACAGACTATTTCGCACCGGACCATCAATTCGACAATCCGTATGCACCGGATTTCGACGTCATGACGTTCACTGGCGCGATGGATTACTGGCCCAATATCGATGCGGTGCAATGGTTCGCCAACGAGATTTTTCCATCGATCCGGCAAGCGCATCCGGCGGCGCACTTCTACATCGTCGGCGCACGCCCAACCTCGGCGGTAACAGCACTTGCAGAGATGCCTGGCGTACATGTGACCGGAACGGTCCCCGATGTACGGCCGTATCTTGCACATGCCAAAGTGACGGTTGCGCCGCTGCGGATCGCGCGCGGCATCCAGAACAAGGTGCTCGAAGCCATGGCGATGGCAAAGCCGGTGGTGGTGTCTGCCCAGGCGCTCGAAGGCATCGACGCGTTACCCGGACGGGAGCTGCTGCTTGCAGAGGACGCGCAGGCATTCGCCGAAAAGACGATCACACAAATGAAATCGCCGGACAGGAGCATCGGCTTTCGTGCCCGGGAAAAGGTCGTCGCGGTGTATGGCTGGACAAGCAATTTATCGCGCGTCGATGCGCTGCTCGATCCAGCACCGACGACCTTGCCGAAGTCGCTTGCTACCCTGCCCTAGGCCGCCGGACACGATAAACCTGCCACCGACACCATGCTTGCGACCACCACAAAAATCGATTCACCCGACATTCTGAAAATCTGCGCCGCCACGGCTGCAGTGCTGGCGGCAGTGATGATCTATTTCGCCACCGTGCGATCCATCGTCGGCATATGGAACAGTTCGGACACGTTCGCGCACGGCTATATCATCCTGCCGATCTCGCTGTGGCTGATCTGGAAGCGCAGGAACAGCCTGCCGATCGGCGCAGCTGCGCCATATTGGCCCGCCTTGGCACTGATCGCTGCATGCGGGTTCGGTTGGCTGCTGGCCGATCTCGCGGCAGTACAGGTTGTACAGCAATACGCTTTTGTCGCCATGATCCCTGTGATGGTGCTGGCAGTGCTCGGGCCGACGGTTTCACGCGCGATGGCTTTTCCGCTTCTGTTTCTCCTGCTCGCCGTGCCGTTCGGCGACGCCTTCATCGACCCACTGATTGAATTCACTGCCGACTTCACCGTTGCCGCGGTCCAGCTCACCGGCATTCCGGTACTGCGCAATGGAACGCATTTCGAGCTTCCTACCGGAAACTGGTCCGTGGTGGAGGCCTGCAGCGGTGTCCGCTACCTGATTTCGTCGATTACCCTTGGCAGCCTGTACGCTTACCTGACCTACCGTTCGCGCGTGCGTCAGGCGGTTTTCGTCCTGCTGTCCATCATCGTGCCTATCGTCGCGAACGGGTTGCGCGCCTACATGATCGTCATGATCGGGCATTACAGCGGCATGACGCTGGCGGTCGGGGTGGATCATCTTGTGTACGGATGGCTGTTTTTCGGCATCGTCATGTTCCTGATGTTCGGGATCGGAAGCTTGTGGCGGGAGGATCGCGACGAACCTGGGTTGTCACCAATGCAGTCGGCTGCAACCTGGCCGGACAGGACGATGTCCGGAAAACATTTTTTCGGCGCCGCTCTTGCATGTGCGGCCTGTGCGGCCATTTGGCCTGCATATGCACACTACATCGATCGGACCGGCCAGGACGCCGCCCTTCCCGCTCTGAGCAGCTTCACCGGCACTTGGAAGAAAACCGACGCCTTTACCCAATGGAAACCACGCTTTTCCAATCCAAGCACAGCCTTGTATGGATACTACGAGCAGGAATCCCAAAAAGTCGGGCTTGCAGTGCTTTATTACCGTGATTCGGGCGACGATGCAAAGCTGATCAGCTCCATCAACAGGCTGCTGGATGAAAAGGATGCGGTATTCCGGCAGATTGCCGGCGGAACGCGTGAAGAGAATATCGGCGGAAAAAGCATGACACTGCGGGAGGCGGCCATTGACAGTGCGTCCGGCAGGATGCTCGTCTGGCATTGGTACTGGATCGACGGGACGTCGACAGCCAGCAACTATGCCGGCAAGCTGATCCAGGCGAAAGCGAAGCTGCTGATGCGCGGAAACGATGGCGCTGCTGTCATGGTGTTCGCACCATATGAATCGACTCCCGAGGAAGCACGTAGTACCTTGCGTCGTTATTTGGCGGCCAACCTGCCGACCATCGAAGCCACGCTGGCAACACCTTCTGACCAGATCACGGCGTCGGTGAAATGAACACACCCCCCCTCATTGCCCACCTGATCTACCGGCTGGATTTCGGCGGGCTGGAAACAATGCTGGTCGAACGCATTAACCGCCTGCCGACGGATCAATACAGGCATGCGATCATCTGTCTCACTGATTACACCGATTTTCATAAAAAGATTACGAAGCCTGGTGTTGGCCTTTATTCGCTGCACAAGGCGCCGGGTTTGAGCCTGGATACCCATCGAAAACTGTGGCGTCTGTTACGTGAACTCAAGCCAGATGTCGTGCATACGTATAATCTCGCGGCCGTCGAATATGGCGCGACAGCTGCGCTTGCCGGCGTACCGGTTCGCATCAGCGGATCGCACGGCAGAGACGCAAGCGACCCGGAAGGCAGAAACAGGAAGCATAATCTTCTGCGCAAGGCATTGGTGCCATTCTACGATTGCTGCTATTCGAATTCCGCTGACCTCGCCGCCTGGAACAGGAACATCATCGGCGTTCCTGAAGCGAAAAGCCGGTTGCTGCACAACGGTATCGATACCAGCAAGTACAAACCGGGTCCTGCGCCGTCCGGGATGGAGTTTGGCGATATCCCCGAGGGCAGTTTCGTCATCGGCACCGTCGGACGGGTGCAGGATGTAAAGGACCACCTTGGACTGATCGATGCATTCATCATGCTCGGCAACATCCTGCCGGAATACCGTGACCGCTTGCACCTCGCGATCGTCGGCGACGGCCCGTTAATGCCGGCGCTGCGGGAAAAAGTGGCAGCTGCTGGTATCTCAGATAAAGTTTGGCTGCCCGGTGCAAGGACGGATGTTGCGCAGGTCCTTCGCGTCTTTTCCGTATTCGTGCTGTCATCCATCGCGGAAGGCACGCCGGGCTCCGCTCTCGAAGCAATGGCAACCGGACTACCCGTCATCGGAACACGCGTGGGCGGCATACCGGAAGTGGTGCAGGAGCACGTCACCGGACAGATCGTTCCGCCGCGTGACCCGCAGGCGCTTGCGCAAGCCATCGCCACCTATGTCACGCAACCCAAGCTTGCCGCGCGCCACGGTGCTGCCGGGCTGGAGCGGGTGTCCCAGCACTACAGCATGGCAAGCATGCTCAGCCAGTATCTGGAAATGTACGATTCACTATTAGAACGCAAAATCAAAGTCAGGGAGCTTAGTAAATCATGTGCGGAATAGTCGGTATTGTCGATACCCGGAGCAAGCGGGACATCGACCGCTCGCTCCTTCATACCATGAACGAATCCCAGCACCACAGGGGGCCGGATGAAGGCGGATTGCACACGGAGCCAGGCGTGGGACTGGGACACCGGCGGCTGTCGATCATCGATCTGTCCTCCGGACAGCAGCCGCTGTTCAACGAAGACCACAGCGTTATCGTCGTTTATAACGGTGAGATCTACAACTACGTCGAACTGATGGCGGAACTGGTCGAACTCGGTCATACCTTCCGCACCCACTGCGACACGGAAGTGATCGTGCATGCATGGGAACAATGGGGCGAGGCATGCGTCGACCGCTTTCGCGGAATGTTCGGATTTGCACTCTGGGACCGTAACAAGAGCACACTTTTTCTGGCACGCGACCGGTTGGGCGTGAAGCCGCTTTTTTACTCGATGCTGCCGGATGGCATGTTCATTTTTGGCTCGGAGCTGAAATCGCTTCTCGCCTATCCGGGAATCAGGCTCGACATCGATCCGCGTGCGGTTGAGGACTATTTCGCTTTCGGCTATGTGCCGGAGCCTAAAACGATTTACAAGGACGCATTCAAACTGCCGCCGGGCCATACACTGACCATCCGGTTCGGCCAGCCGCTGCCGCAATCGAAGCAGTTCTGGGATATCCCGTTTGCACCACATGCTCCTATGTCCGAGCAGGATGCCGGCGCCGAACTGATCGAGCGCCTGCGGGAGGCGGTACGGATTCGCCTCGTTGCCGAGGTACCGCTGGGTGCATTCCTTTCCGGCGGCGTCGATTCGAGCGCCGTGGTGGCCATGATGTCCGGCCTGATGAACGAGCCGGTCAACACCTGCTCGATTTCCTTCAACGACCCGGCGTTTGACGAATCCAAATACGCATCCCAGGTGGCCGCACAGTACAAGACCCGCCATCACACGGACATGGTCGACAAGGACGATTATTCGCTGCTCGACACGCTGGCCGAGCTGTACGACGAGCCGTATGCCGACAGTTCGGCGATACCAACCTACCGCGTGTGCCAGCTGGCGAAAAAACGGGTGACGGTTGCGCTGTCTGGAGACGGCGGCGACGAAAATCTTGCCGGCTACCGCCGCTACAAGTACGCGATGGCGGAAGACCGGGTACGTTCGACCATGCCTGCCGGATTCCGCAAGCCGGTATTCGGGATGCTGGGCAAGTATTACCCGAAGGCGGATTGGGCGCCGCGCATGTTCCGGGCAAAAACCACGTTCGAGGCACTGTCACGGGACCTGGTCGAAGGCTATTTCCATGGTGTCTCGATCATGCCCGACCGGGTCAGGGAGCAACTGTTCAGCGCCAAGTTCCGTTCAGACTTGCAGGGCTACCGCGCAATCGACGTCATGCATGGCCATGCCGCGGCTTGTCCTACCGATGACCCTTTGTCGATGATCCAGTACCTCGACATGAAGACCTATCTTCCGGGCGACATCCTGACCAAGGTGGACCGCGCAAGCATGGCGCATGCGCTTGAAGTACGGGTTCCGCTGCTGGACCATAAGCTGGTTGAATGGATTTCAGGGCTTCCCTCATCGATCAAGCTGAAAGGCAATCAGGGCAAGTACATCTTTAAGAAAAGCCTCGAAACGCATCTGCCGGACGATATTCTTTATCGCGACAAGATGGGATTTGCCGTTCCAATCGGCAACTGGTTCCGCGGTCCGTTGCGCCAGCGCGTGAGGGATGCATTGCTCGGACCGACGCTGGCGGAAACGGGTATCTTCAATACTGCTTTCCTTCGGGAAATGGTGGAGCAACACGAATCAGGCCGACGGGATTACAGCGCGCCCCTATGGACCCTCCTGATGTTTGAGGCCTTCCTCCGCAAGGAGCTTCACGGCGATGGCACTGCGGGGGCACGCACACAGTACAGGTCCGAACGGCCGCTAGAAGTGATCTGAAAACATGCGCGTACTTCATATTCTCGACCATTCGATCCCGCTGCATAGCGGATACACATTCCGCACCTTATCCATCCTGAAGGAGCAACGCCAGCTGGGATGGGAAACGCATCACATCACCTCCGCGAAGCAGGGCGTGCAAGGGAGTGGCATGGAATCGGTCGACGGGTGGAACTTTCACCGGACCGCACCCGCCCGGTCGCCGCTCGGAAAAATGCCCCTGCTCGACCAGCTTTCCGTGATCAACGGTTTGACATCACGCTTGAAGGAAGTCGCGGCCGAAGTGAAGCCGGACATACTGCATGCCCATTCCCCTGCCCTCAACGCCATTGCGGCGCTGCGTGTCGGCGAAAGCCTCCGTATCCCGGTACTCTATGAGGTACGCGCCTTCTGGGAAGATGCGGCCGTCGATCATGGCACCAGCACCGAATGGGGCATGCGATACCGTCTTACCCGCGCAATGGAAACGCATGCATTGCGCCGCGCCGATGCGATCACCACGATCTGCGAAGGCCTGCGCAGCGAAATGGTCACCCGCGGCATCGGGTCCGACAAGATCACCGTGATCCCGAACGCAGTGGATACATCCAATTTCAGCACCGGCGGCAACCCGGATCCAGCGTTGGCGGCCGAAACTGGACTGATCGGCAAAGTCGTGCTGGGCTTTATCGGTTCGTTCTATGCCTATGAGGGCCTGCCAATCCTGCTTCGGGCCCTGCCACAGATCCTCGACGCCAATCCGCATGTCCGGGTTCTGCTGGTTGGCGGCGGCCCACAGGAAGCCGAACTGAAACGCCTGGCACAGGTACTCGGGATCCAGGACAAGGTGGTGTTCACAGGACGCGTTCCGCACAGCGAAGTACAGCGGTATTACAACCTGGTGGACGTGCTGGTCTATCCCCGGATCAAGATGCGGCTGACCGATCTCGTCACGCCCCTCAAGCCGCTTGAAGCCATGGCGCAAGGCCGCCTGCTCGCCGCCTCAGATGTCGGCGGCCACCGCGAACTGATTACCGATGGTGTCACAGGCTTCCTGTTCGAGGCCGGCAGTCCGGATGCACTGGCTAGAAAAGTGCTTGAACTCCTCGCAAAACCTGATCAATGGCCCGTCCTGCGTCAGGCGGCGAGGCAATTTGTGGAGACGGAGCGTAACTGGGGCGTCAGCGTCCGCCGATACCAGCCTGTGTATGACGGCTTACTCAAGATCAGGCGGAAATGAAGCTCCTTACCTTTACCACCCTGTTCCCCAACACCGCATCACCGAACCAGGCCATTTTCGTCGAAACGCGGCTACGCCATCTCGTTGCCAGTGGTGAAGTGGAATCGCGTGTCGTCGCGCCTGTCCCCTGGTTTCCGTTCGACCATTCCGGCTTCGGTCGATATGCAAAGTTCGCGCGTCCGCCGCGCGAAGAGGTCCGTTTCGGAATTCATGTACGCCATCCGCGATATCCGCTTATTCCGAAGGTCGGCATGACCAGCGCGCCTTTCTTCATGGCTGCTGCAGCGAAGCAAACGATTGCACGCATTATCGATGAGGGCTACGACTTCGATGCCATTGACGCGCACTACTTTTACCCAGACGGTGTTGCTGCGGTCATGCTGGGCAAATACTTCAAGAAACCCGTCGTCATCACGGCCCGTGGCTCCGACATATCGCTGATTCCGCGCCACCGGCTGCCGCGCAAAATGATTGTATGGGCAGCGCAGAACGCTGACGGCATCATCACGGTCTGCAACGCCTTGAAAGAGGAATTGATGGCGCTCGGCGTGGCAGGCGACCGGATTACGCCGCTTCGCAACGGTGTGGACCTGGCGATGTTCCGTCCCCTCGACAAGGAGGAACAACGCAGGGAGCTTGGTTTGCAGGGCTTTACCCTGATTTCGGTCGGCCACCTGGTACCCGTCAAAGGCCACGAACTGATCGTCGGCGCCCTTCCCCTGCTTCCGGACGTTCGCCTGCTTCTCGCCGGCAGCGGACCGGAACAAGGCCGCCTGGAAGCACTGGCCCATCGTCTCGGCGTCCGCGAGCGCATCACTTTTCTAGGCGCCATACCGCATGCGGACTTAAAAAAATACTACGCTGCCGCCGACGCAAGCGTACTCGCATCAAGCCGCGAAGGCTGGGCAAATGTTCTGCTCGAATCGATGGCATGCGGCACGCCGGTCGTCGCGAGCAAGGTCTGGGGTACGCCGGAAGTCGTCGCATCGCCGGATGCAGGGATTTTGATGAAAGAGCGTTCTCCGGCAGCACTGGCACAGGCTGTCATCGATTTGCGCAATGCCTATCCGGATCGTATGGCGACCAGACGTTACGCGGAAAAGTTTAGTTGGGACGACACGACGAAGGGACAAATTGCTTTGTTTAATAGGGTAGTGAACGCACGGATTGCCTTGGCCAGTGCTTAGCGGAACCGTGGGACTATGTCAACGTTGCCTGCTGCTCTTCTAAGTGACTGCCATCCAAAGCGTGTGTTATGAGCGTTACCGTCCCTTGCGAAGCACTGTCCATATAGCGATAAACGGAAAATAGGCAAAGGTCTGCAAATCGATCCGCAATTGCTTGACTAGCAGGCCTTTATCCAATGGCTTGCGGTGCGCAATGCGATGTATGACGTCTGCTACGAAGCTTTTACGTAAAGCCTGAACGGCCTGTTCGGTACTTTTAGCCTGCTCATGTGACAGCCGAAACAGCTTGTTCAAAGCCTTCTTGAACTTCATTTCATGGTGCAATCTAACCAGTGACTTCTCTGTGCCCCAACCCGATCCAGAGAAGATGTTCACGCCAGGACCATACCTGCATTCGCAGACGGAAGAAAACGCAATTTGTTGCGTCATACGTGCAAGCTCCAACCAAAAAAGATAATCTTCGCCCGCGTAAACAAACTCTTCCCGGAATCGCAACGCGGAAAATTTCCGGTATCGATAAACCACCGTTGACGTACCAATGATATTACCCGTCAATATTTGGTCGAACATGTCGCCGGAATAGCCGTGCAGCACATCCGAATCGCCGATGCGCGGATGCTGTGCCACGTCAATCCTCCCGGCACGGTTGAATGCGCTGATAGACTGATTTAGCTGGAAGTGATCCGAAAAATAGAAGTCGAAGCCGCTATCCAGTGCCTTTAATGCGTTGGAAAGATGATCCTCCACCCACTCATCGTCGGAATCGAGGAATGCCACATATTCGACGTCCTTATCAATGCTATCAAGACCGCGGTTGCGTGCTGCGGCAGGACCTGCGTTCGGCTGTTCAATGACGACAATCGTCTCAGGATTGGACTCGATCAGCCCCTGCAGTTCTTTTCGGGCAGGCACAGGCGATGCATCATCCACGATATAGATCCGAAGATCCGCTATACCGGTCTGTCCTAGGGCCGAGCGAACTGCCTTCAACAGAATACCCTCTGTCTTTTGGTAGAAAGGAATAACAACCGCAATCTTGTGTGCCATTTTTCACCCAATCCTCAAGCCTAAACTCCGATCAACGCCCGTCGACCTCGACAATCATTTAAAGCCGCCAGCAAACAGGAAGTCATCGCGGCGAAAATTTCCCTCATTGCAAAAATCTGAATCCTCCACTCAGGAACGTCAAACCGCAAAGATTTTGTAATAAGCATTCGGGATACGTGCATTGGCACTAATCCGGTACGTTTGAAATCCAGCGCAGGATTGGCCTGCAACGGATAATCAATGCGTAACAATTTCCAAGTAACGCCGGTAGGCATGGACCCAATCAAATCTTTCACGTACATGACGTTGCAAGCTCAGAGAGAGCCGTTCATGCTCATCTCGGTCACGCAGCAACAATGTAATTCTGGCAGCGAGCGCATCCGGATCGTCTGGTTGGACAAGATAGCCATTCCTACCATCCTGCAGAATCTCGGGTACGCCGCCCACCGCTGAAGCTACGACCGGAACGTTGAAAATACCTGCTTCGAGCACAACAATGCCAAAAGGCTCGACCCGCGAAGGAAGGGCGAATATCGCCGCCCTCTCCAGAATCGCCGTCACTTTCCTGTGTTCGAGGTCCTTGATCATCACGACTTTGCCTGAAATCCCGAGTTCCTCCGCGAGACTTCGCAATGACATTTCAGTTTCGCCGGAGCGCCCGATCAAAACCAGCCGCATTTCAGGAAAATCAGCATGAATACGATGGAATGCACGTATCAGGACGTCCTGTCCTTTTTTCCGCTCGAACGTCGCAATATTCAGGATAAACGGCTTGCCGGCAACCATGGCGTCAACGTCGACACTGCGGTCTACCTCGGCAACGATCTTGCTGATATCCACACCGTTGTGAACCACATGAACTTTTGATGCAATCTGGGGCATAAATGCGGATACCGCACCAGCCAGGCTATTCGAACAGGTAACGATCGCATCCGATGAACGCAACAACAACCGCCAGCAAATTCTTTCCCATCCGCGCGAGTGTCCGGCATTTGCAATATCCGCGCCATGGAAGGAGAGGACGAGCTTGCCCCTATATAGTCCGAGAAGCTTGAGCAATGAAAAATTGAGGCAGTCAAGGGTCGGATAATGCGGGTTCAGAATGCCAATATTTTTATCCAGTAAAAAACGACGCAGCGCCAAGAGCCTGGATGGGGCAGTCAATACGAAGAGCAATAATGTCTTGATTAGCTGGTCATGACTGGCGGGAGCGCGCAGGCGATAGTAAGCCGTGTCGAATCCGTCCTCATCCTTCAATGTCAACGCACGGCTTCGCCAATCTGCAACGAGTAGAAAGGGTCGAAACACTTGGTAGCCGTCCACCTGGCGATACAGGTTGGCAGCGACTTGATTTACCCCTCCTGGGTGGGCAATCGACCACGGCAACACAAACAGGTAGCCGGACTGTTGCTTGTGCCTGATCATGTCCGCGCAACTTTCTTATGTAATGAGACAAGCCCCCCTTTGTGCTGCGATGGCTTGAAACACAAATGTGCGTATTCTCTTCTTAGGATCATCGATTCGGCGTTAACGATGCGAATTGGTTATTGATGAAGACGAAATCAAGCTCTACCAGGCGAAGCGCTGCATCGCTGGTGACCGGAAACATGCCGGACAACGCAAAACCCAGTTCATTCAGTTTCTGTATTGTTTCATCATAAGTAGGCATGCCATGGTAGATCGGCCGGATGGATGCCTCGGTCTGCAAGCCACGGATGCCACCGATCGACCTGCTGGCGCCTTTTATGACTTCGAGATCAAATCCCTGCGTATCTAGCTTCAGATATACGCCTTGCCGGCTGCAGTCTATGCCCTCATCAGCCATGACCTCATCCAGTGTACGTATCGTCACCTTTTCCACATGAGTGATTGAATCATCGTTCCAGAAGCCGGCAACCACATCCGTTCGTGGTGCCAGAAACGAGTTCAGGCCAGGGGACTGGGTAACATTGATTTCCGCCGTGCCAGGCTCACTTCCCAGCGCGTATGGATGGACTTTCCATTCGCTGTCGCCAATCGCTTTCCTCTCCAACCCTTGGACATAGCCGCTTACGGGTTCGAATGAATGTATCTGCCCTCGAAATCCGACCTCATTTCGCACCAAGTCATGAAATTGCCCCTTGTTCGCGCCAACATCGATGACAGTGTCAATCCCGTACTGCGCAAACACGCGTCGCAGATGGTCGATCAACGGCCGATCAGCCATCTTCCAGAAAGGAATGATTTCGTACCCTCGCTTCGATGCCATTTCAGTGACTGATTTCCCTAACATCTTTCGCAAAGACATTCACACTCCCTGGATATTGACAGCGACTATTCCGCCCGCGACAACCGGGCCTTGCCCTTCAGACGCCCACGAGACGAAGCGAAATACCGTACTTCCGCAAAATCTCCTCGGCTTTTATAAAACACACTTTTTCAGGCCCGCTCGGTTGGGCCGCCAACCGCCATAGAAAATACAGCACAATGGCATAAACCAATGCGCCGCCAAGCGTGCAAAGCAGCAAGCCCATCAAGCTTACCGTCCCGTCCAGATCCAGACTAAGTTTAAGTAGCCAGACTGCGAAGGCCATTGAGGCGGACGCTACCGCAGGTCTGAACAGCTTGCGAAAGAAGTCCAGGGTTCCCAATTCAAGATGCTTTGCGATAAGAAGCTGGTTCACCGGGATCATGATCAATACGGTGACCAGCAATGCCCATGCGGCGCCAAGCGCACCCCAATACCGGATGCCAGCGAACAGGAGAACGGCCGACATCAGGAATTGGAGGCAAGCAGTGAACGTAATGATCCGATTCTGCCGCAACGCCATGTAGACGTAACCAATATTCGTCTGCAATGACTGAATAACGCCATACACCGCCAACACCTGGATGAGGGGAATCGCAGCTTGCCACTTTGGTCCGAGAACCACGGGTACCATCAAATCCGCGATAGCGAAGACTCCTACCCCCGCCGGCAGAGCGAACAACGCGATCATCGAGATCACATTCAGAAAACTCGCACGAAGCTCCTCCGGTTGCGTAGCGACGCGTGAGTAACCTGGAAAAGCGGCTCGGTTGATTGGCGCAACCAGTTCCGTTGTCGGCAAGGTCGCGATCTCGTTCGAGATAGCATAAATGCCAAGCGCCTGTGGACCTTCCATCCGTCCGATAACAAACTCCGGCGTTCGCGCGTTCAAGAAATGAACAACGTTATTGATCATCAACCATTTGGAACTATGAAAAAGCTCCAGCTTTGCGGCCAAGGAGAAGCGGGGGCGATAATCGCTGACCGTGTACGACAGCACCAGCGAAATCAAGGTACCGGCAAGCTGACCAATCACCAGCGCCCAATAGTTCTTGAGCACGAAGGCGAGTGGAAGCGTTACAAGTAGGCTCGCCATGCGTTTGCCAAGTAAAAATTTAAATTCCCGGTCAAAGCGCATTTCGCGGCGAAAAATCACCGGACCGATATTCGAAAAACCCTGGACTGCAAAGCCGGCGGCCAGCAGATAGATCACGAGTTCGAGGCGGGATTCACGATAGAACCCTGCAGCCAACGGCGCTGCAAGTGCAAGAAGTCCACCACACACGCAGGCGAAGATGACATTGAAGGTCCAGGCCGTATTGAAGTCGTCCCGCCCTGCATTCGGATTCTGAATCAATGAGACATCGAAACTGAAGGAAAAAAGAAGCTGCAGCGCGCCCACCAGGAGCATTGCCATCGCCACCAATCCAAAATCCTCGGGAACGAGAAGACGTGCGAGTACGATGGTGCTGACTAACCCAAGTCCTCGGTCGACAAGCTTGAATGACACCATCCATGCAGCGCCCTTCGCAATTTTTTTATCAATTTCGTTCAAGGCGTTCGCTGTCTTTCATTTGGACCCGGGTCGGATTCGTCCGCTGAGTTGTTCGATCATGATGCTGCCAGACGTCGCAGGAATTACCAGAAGAATAACAGGATCGATACGAATTATGTCAGCCAAAATACGTAGATGAAGCGCCTTCCGGTGCGCGATGCGGTGCATCAGGTCGCGGACGATACTGCCGCGGATCCGGCGAATCCGTCTTGCGTTGGCAGCCTTTCGCATGCCTGCAAGCTTGAAGATTGAACCGACCGCCGTCCATAGCTTCAATTCATTGCGAAGTCGGTCGAGGGACCGGTCGGTATTCCATCCGGCACCCGCAAAGATATTGATACCCAGACCGCAATTGCACTCGACGGCGGGCGAAAAGACGGCACGTCCGCCAGCCGCAAAAAAATCCAGCCAAAAAAGGTAGTCTTGTCCGTTAAAGAATTCGGTTCGAAAGCGTAAACGGCGGTGTGTACGGTAGCGATAGACGACATTGGAGGTGCCAATCACGTTTCCCCGCACGAGAATTTGATCTGCCATGTCGCCGTTGTACTCATACAGATCGTCCTGTAGAGGCAACTTTTTATGTTCGTTGAGCGGAATTTTTCCCGCCCTCGCAAACGCGCTTTTATCCTTGAAATCAGAAAAATAGAAATCCGAGAAGTAGAAATCGTAGCCTTCGTCCAGCGCTGCGACTGCTCGGTCGAGATGTCCTTCAAACCACTCGTCATCCGAATCGAGGAAGGCAACATACTCCGTATCCGCTGGCACGCTGTCCAACCCGCGGTTCCGGGCGGCGCCAGGCCCGGCATTGGGCTGCTCAATGATTGTGATGCGGGGCTCTGTCCTGCCGATGAACGACTTCAGTTCGTCTTTCGCACATATGGGTGAACCGTCACTGACAATAACAACGTGAAAATCCGCAAAGGATTGTGCGAATACAGATTGAACCGCTCTAAGAAGAATGCCCTTCTCCCGTTGAAAGAACGGGATAACAACCGCTACCTTTGCCATGCCTTGACCACTCCACGATGTTTATTTTTTCGGAATCCTTCCTTGTTTCGATAAACAGCCTGTAATGAATGCGCCAATGCTATCGGCGCACGGCTTTTATCTGCAGGATGGCGGATGGCATTCTAATATTTTTGACAACATAAGGCATCGCAAAGGATAAAATTTTTACAACATCGATTACTTGACATTGTTTCATCATCGAGGTCTGAAGAAACACTTAAACCAGCGTTTGTTGTGTAACGACGCCGAAGCTAATGGGTCTTGTGAGTGATTAACGATCTTCTCTTTGCCAAATGACTAACACATGCCTGGTTGTAATATACTTGGCCCGCGTAGCGGAGCGGATGAGCACATCACTGGCGTTTCCCGCATTGCTCCGCGTGCCCCTATACCCGACCACGCTCCATACCGGCCAATGAGAGATCTCGCCGTTACCCTTATCGTATTTGGCTCGCTTCCCTTCATCCTGAAGAGGCCTTATGTCGGCATTCTGATGTGGGTTTGGATCAGTGTGATGAATCCTCATAGGGAAAGTTGGGGCTTTGCGACGACTTTCCCCTTTGCGGCCGTCATCGCCGCAACCACGCTGTTGAGCCTTGTGTTGACCAAGGATCGAAAAGACTTTCCAGTTACCCCCGTTACCTTGGTTCTGATCGGGTTCATCATCTGGATGAACGTTTCCACCGTCTTCGCAATTCATCCAGACCAGGTGTACGGCAACTGGAACAGAGTCATCAAGATCATGCTGATGACGATCGTCACCCTGATGCTATTGAAGACGAGGCGGCACATCGAGTTATTCATCGCCGTCCTGGTTTTTTCGTTGGGTTTCTTCGGCGTCAAAGGCGGCATATTCACTGTGCTCAGCGGAGGACAGTTTCGGGTCTGGGGCCCAGCCGATACGTTCATTGGCGGCAACAACGAGATCGCGCTAGCGCTGATCATGGTGATCCCATTGATGCATTACCTGCAAATCATGACGGATAAAAAATGGATCCGCCATGGACTTACCGTTGCCATGTTGCTGTGTGCATTCGCGGCGCTTGGGTCGTACTCGCGCGGCGCTTTGCTCGCCATCGCAGCCATGGCGGGATTCCTCTGGCTCAAAAGCAGCAAGAAACTCATCCTCGGCATCTTGATGGTGATTTCGATACCCATACTCGTTGCATTCATGCCCGATCAATGGACCGAGCGTATGGACACGATTTCCACCTATAAGGAAGACAGTTCCGCGATGGGTCGCATCAATGCCTGGTGGATGGCATACAACCTGGCTAAGGACAGACCATTGGTCGGAGGTGGGTTCGAAATATACGACTTAGAAGTGTTCGGAAAATACGCGCCCATCCCTACCGATGTTCACGCTGCACATAGCATTTATTTCCAGGCGCTCGGCGAGCATGGATTTGTAGGTCTCGGACTCTATTTGCTTCTCGGCTTCCTGACATGGCGATGTGGTAGCTGGATTGTCCGGAACACCAAGAAAAGAGAAGATTTAAAGTGGGCATACCATCTTGCGGCCATGGTTCAGGTCAGCCTGATCGGCTTCGCAGTCGGTGGTGCGTTCCTCAGCCTGCTTTATTTCGACGTGCCTTACTACCTGATGGCCGCCATGGTCATTACACGCAGGATCATCGAACAGCAATTGAAGTCTGAAGCGAAACTCGGTCGCTCGAATGCTACTGATATTGCCGGACAGGACTCCCAGGTGCTGGCGCCGGCCACGTCGAAATTCCTTTCTTAGCGTACGCCTCAACACATCCCGAATGCGCCCCACTGGCTTTAAAGGACGAAAGATGTCGAATCCCATTGCCGACGCCGATCTCAAGAGTGATCGCATGGAACAGAACTGGGCGCTCCACCTCGGGAAGGCGATGATGAGCGTTCTGTCACCGGGCGGCACACGTGCACGCTTATCAATACTGATTTATCACCGCGTCTTGCCCCGACGGGACCCCTTGTTTCCTGGCGAAGTGGACGCAGTTGACTTCGATTGCCAGATCGCTTTGCTCAAAAGGTGCTTCAACATCATTCCCTTATCGGATGCTGTCAAGGCGATGCAAAATGGCACACTTCCGCCGCGTGCAGCGGCGATCACCTTTGATGACGGCTATGCGGATAATGCCGAAGTTGCCCTGCCAATCTTGCTCAAGCACGATGTCCCGGCGACATTCTTCGTTGCGACCGGCTTCCTCGACGGTGGACGAATGTGGAACGATACCGTGATTGAACTTGTACGAAATGCCGCCAGCGGTACGCTTGATCTTGACACGGTCGGTTTGGGGCGGTTCGACATCAGGACAACGGCACTGCGCCAGCAGGCGATTCCCGCATTACTGGGAAAGTTGAAATATCTGCCACCGGCAGAACGGCAGTCCCGCATAGGTCGCATGTGCGATCACCTGCGCATTCCTTTGCCGTCCGATCTGATGATGACGACATCCCAGGTGAGAACGCTGCACAGCGCCGGCATGGGCATCGGCGGTCATACTGTTCACCATCCCATTCTGGCAAGCCTTGACCATCATGCAGCTAAAAATGAGATTGCGTCCGGAAAGGAAATGTTGGAAAGCATCGTGCGGGCGCCCGTTCGTCTATTCGCCTACCCGAACGGCAAGCCCATGCAGGACTATTTGCACCCGCATGTCGCGATGGTGAAGGAACTTGGCTTTGACGCCGCCGTTTCGACGGCGTGGGGCGCGGCCGATGCGGAATCGGATCCGTATCAACTGCCACGTTTCACCCCATGGGATAAAAGGCAACTGCGGTTTGTGACGCACATGGCGCGTAATTTCTTCAGAAAGCCGCAGATGGCTATGCAAGCCTGATGACCTGCGGCTTGCGGTCTTTGCCTGTGCCATAGACGAAAGCCCGTAGTGTCGGCACCCAACGAAACTTCGACCATACGGAATTCTGCACGGAACGCAACTGTGTCTGCCCATTGGGATTGCCATCCACCCAATGCTTTACAGGCACAGTGCTCCACGTCCAGGGATCGGTCGCCGGACTATCCAACGGCGGACTGAGCTTGACAACGGAAGGTGGCACCGTACTTTCGTCAAGGCCAATCACACATCCGAATTCCTCAACCCACTGCAAGCCCATCGATCCGGCGCGATGATAGTTCGGCACCGTACTGCCGTCATAACCGAAGCCGAGATTGGGAATCCGTCCGACCGTCGTGTTGGAGGTAACCGTACCAGTCGACAAATTGCGGATATAGAGTCTGCGCGGGGCATTGGTGCTGGCATAGCCGCCATCGATCATCACCAGCAAATTCAAGGATTGGCACAGAACCAATGCCGCGTCTTGCGTGTTGCCACCAAGCGCGGGGATCTGGGTGATTCGGCCCTGCCGGCTAACGAACAATGTGAAATCGACTGGTCCGTTGGTCGCGGCCCACCACCCCTGCCGGCTCTCGTCCATCACGGTAATTGGATACGTACCAGCGCTCGCGCGACCATTATTGCTGAACGATATCTTTGTTGGCTCAGCGTTCGCCGGTTGCACGGTCGCCAATTGTGAATAGCCGTTCACCTCCTTCGATACATCGAGAAGGTTGATCTTGTTCGGGTATCCGGATCCCGCCCAGAAAAACGAGGCCAGCGTCCCTTTTGCGCTGCCACCCCACCCTGCCGGCATTTCCTGCAATCCAAGATAAGTGTGTGGATTGTATGGGGTGGAATCCGGAGCGAGGCCGGCGTTGCTGAAGCTGGATGAGATGTTTGCTGATAGCGGCAGATTTTTCACGCTCCATGTCAACGATGAAAAGTCGCATATCAGCGACATCTGCACGTTCGGCAAGCCCCCGGATGATTCATGGCCTCCCGAGTAGTAGACCTGCGCACCCAGCTCGCTGTAGTCGCGCAATATCGCGCTACCACCCCAGATGATGAACGGACCATTCATCGCGTCGTTTGCACCATACATGGCAGGACGCACGTCGGCCGGATTATTGAGCATGGGCACATCCGCAAAATAACCGGCCGGCGGAACCCAGGCAGGCAAAGGCTTGGCAGCACGGTTTTCCTGGATCTGGACGACGAAGGAGTTGGATAAGGTTTGAGCCATCGTTATTTCAATCAGAATCTAGAGTATTTCGCTGCCATCGTCGCAGGATTCGGCCTTCATCCGGACTACGGTGATCATTCCGGACTCGGAAGGCGTCTTTCGGAGCATCTTTTCATGCTTCATGGCTCGTCGGACAATTCTGATGACGAACCTCCGTCATCATGTTCGAACCAGGTGTCATTTTTTACGGGGCGTTCCGCGGCTTGACGCCCCATACAGGTGCGGTATTCAATGCAGCAACCATATCTTTCCAGTTGGCGGCACCGGTCATTCGCTCGTATGCCTGAAGTGCACCCGGCACATTGTGTTCCACGGCATAGGCAAGTGCTGGCTGAAGGTTCCCCCAGTAGCTCGTCTCGCCCGGATAATATGCACCGCGTAAATCGCCCGCGACACCGCTGTTGGCGCTGCCCAGAGTAGCCGCATAGATTTGCCCCCAATCGCTGTACCAAGGCCCTTTGCCGCTGTCGAAATCCGGGCTGTCCGAAGGAGACACGGCAATCGTATAGGTGGCTGCATCGCGATACAGGTATTCAGTGGGTGCCGTGCCTCCAAACCTCCCAATTACGCTGCGTGCCTTCCAGGCAAAGAACTGTCGCAGGTTCGTCATCGCAGCGGCGGATATCGCAGGTTCCACATCAATGGCATAACCGTAGGCAGCAGTGAAAAAGTCTTCCTGCCAGGGAGCAGTGAAATAAATTCCGTCACCGACACCGGTGTAATCGCTATAAGGCGTGACGATGCCGTGCGGGTTATTGGGCATGGCGACGTAACGCCGGTGATAATAATTGACGTTTGCTTCCAATGACGCCATGAATTCCGACCGCAGCGCGCTGTCACTGTCAGGCGTGATGCACGCCGCCTGCACCAGGGTTCGCATCGCCCAGGCGGCACCACGCGTCGTGTTTGCTCCCGCGTTCGACCGAAATACCCCCTGCGAGAACGAGCGTGCGGTATCCGTGTTTTTCAGGAAGTGGACCGTAGCCGCAAACTGCACCTGCTCCATGAAATAGAAGCGCCCGGTCAGCAGATATGCCATGAAACCAACCGACGGATGGTGGGACGACGCCCAGGTTTGCGGTGCAGTGCCAGTTGTAGCAGGTGTGTAGGAATTCGTTGACGATGCGCCCGTGCCGGTAATTCCGCTGTTTCCCCCAATGACCAGATTGGGGTAACTGGAGAAGCGAATCGGCCTCTGGGTTTGCGTGTCCCGATAATGAATGCCATAGCGCCCGGCACTGTATCCGTTCACGATGACGCCCGCATATGCCCGATCATCGTCGCTCGCCAGATAAAGTACATCCCATTCCGGCAACATGCCGATCGAGCCGTGATAACCGGTCGTCCCCATCGCTGGTGAGTAGTTGCCCAACTGAAGAGGCGAATAGGTTTGTGCCAGACTGCTCCACACCGTTGCGCCGGAAGGCACGGAAGCGCGATAGGCAGGCACCAGGCGTGTCGCTTGCAAATGCCCTTTATCATGCCGCGGGGTGATTTGCGGATCAGCGACATTCCAGTACGACTGCCTTGAGCCGGATACCAGTACGGTACGGCAGTGGTTGGGGAGATCAAACGCGGCGCTGAAGCGCTCCACTCCATTCATCGAAAACCGATAAGTTGCGCTCTTGCTCGTCGGCCCGGCGACATTCAGGTATCCATTCTCTATCCAGGGCAAAATCTCTACTTCTCCGCCCTTGTAAAGCCTTACCTCAAGCCAGGCCACCAGATGGGCGTCGACGCCGATCGGTTTGCGGTAGATCCATGAACTCATGACCGGCCCGCTGACCCATTCGACGAACGGCGCATCCCAGTCGGAACTGCTCCATGCAGCAGCGCCGAATGTGCCGGCATCGACAGATGCGGTGATGCCGGTTGCTTTCAAATGTCCCGTGGTCAGATTTGCTGCGGAAGGAGGTGCGCCGATCTGGAGCGGAACTGCAAAAGACCTGGACGCTTCCAATGTGACGCGCCCTGAGACAACAGCGAATTTCAGTGAACCGTCAGGCCACCTGTTTTTCTCGACGACCTGCAATTCCGGAATGCCGCCGGCCAGTGATGCTCCGGGAGGCACCTCCCCTTTTTTGAATGCATGCCCGATCGTGAACGGCAGCGCTGTGCCTCCCACAGACGAGGTAAGTCTGAAGGCAACCGTCAGAGCCGGACGCGGCTCTATGCGGACGATGAATGGTTGGGACGATGCCTGGGCCATTCGCCTTATCCTTCCGTTGCAGTCATCACATGGCCGCCGGTGCTGCCAACAGCGCCGATGCCATCATAGATAAAGCTCTTGGTCGCGGCATCATAAGTCACGCCTACGGGTAAGGGATTCGTATTCTTCGCGATGCTGAGCGCGTCGTTCTCTTCATCGGTGACAAAGGCCGCAATGGAAAAACTAGCGGCAATTCCTTGCGTGAAGGTGATCGTTGGAATAACACTCCAGACCGGGGGACGATTAGATGACGATGGTTGCCCTGGGGGTGTGGACGGCGACTGGCCTGGCGGCGTCGGCGCATTGTCACCAGCCAGTGTTGCCCCTCCTGCACCGCCGCAACCGTTAGCAAGCAGCGCCGCCGCAGTCACTGTCACGTTGCGCAGGAATGTACGACGGGTCAATGGATTCATCGGTTGCGGAAACGCTTCGAGGGATGCTGGATCGGATTCGGGCATAGCGCCATCGGTACTGATGAAGTTATTCATTGTTATTTCATCCATTGTTACGTAACACGAAGATTCAACCGCACGCTGCTGTAGTCAAAGGACAGTTTCAGCCGAGCGGCAAAGGTCAGATTAAAAACCCCAAAACGGCACATATGTCGGAGCAACTGCAAGCAAGGCGTCTTGGCCAAACTGCAAGCTATGAGTATTGCTTACCAAAAATAGTTCCTACAGGAAGCTTTTTAGTTTCAATCTGCTTTTCCTTGAGCGCTTGGCCAATACCGTCAGATCGGCTTAAGGCGGTGAAGGCAGGCGGACTGCCGAATCCGCCATTCATTTGCAGAATAGTCGGTTGATATAGGGATCAAGCTTCAATTTGCCCCCATAGGGTTGAGGCTCATACCGATAAGCGTAGGCAGGAAGGATTGAATATTGTATTTGCAGCATCAGGCGTGCATCACGTGCCGGTACCTGGCCTTTATGGATGCCGGCGGTATCGACCGCGAACCCGAAACCCGCCTTGCCGGTAGCGATCATCGTTCGTTCACTGCCGTACTTTTCGTGAATGTCCGCATCCTTGTAATGTTGCAGGCGAGCCGACAGTCTGGCGGTCTGTGTTCCCTTGACATACATGTGGGGGCCTGCATAATCGTCCACATCGGTCAGATACACGAGGATTTTCATGTAGCGCCAATCGTCCGAGTCACGATGAAACGCTTGTACGTCGGTACCCGTTGCCGCACTTGGAAAGGACCAGCGCAAACCGAGTGCCGAGATCGTCGGCTTGCAGCCGATATAGCTGGAAGCGATCCGCAGCAATGAGGGGCTGTTAGCCAATGCAAGGATATGCGGCGAATCGATGATGTCCTTCGTTCCATAGTCCGCGATGCGCACTCCATCGGGAACCTGATCGATCGTGAACGGAGAGATGTTGCTACGGCGGGCGGCAAGCAATTTGGGCCGCAGAAATGCATGGATATCCGCCACCTGATCCGGACTGAACAGCGAAGGAAACGGCGCATAACCATCCCGAGTCAGAGTTTGAAGCGTTTGATTTTCCTGTGCGGTCAACCCCAGGCCTGCGCTGGCGGAACCTTGCCGGAGACGGACTCCAGCCTGCAAGGATGAGACGATGGCGCGGCGCAGTGGCGGCGATGTGACGAGACGCTGGCCGTAATACAGGATACTCTGCAACGGCGCGAAGCCTGGTCCGGGCGTAAGCTGTGCAAATTCCATAGATGCTCCTCTGGGGAAGAAAACAACGGCCATAACAACATCGTCAAGGGCGGCGATCGCCCTGATGGCATGTACGGACGCTGTCACTCCACAATAAGACAGCCAACATCCGGATCGACGGCATTATAAAACAGCAATTAACGAAATAATAATAATTCGCTTTTCAGATGCAGCCGGTTGCATCGCATCCGCCAGATGTTTGTCGGAGAAACGGATGTGAAGGCGACTATTACAAGATGAAACGTCAAGCCAGCCCACAGAAGGGGCACATGCTTTTCATTTGAATGAGGTGAGTATGGCGTCAGACATGAGCCGCCATACAATTAAGAATTAACTGTCGATCATGCCGCGATTGCTTGAGATTGCTCTGCCTGGCGCCGCTTGAACCATTGCTCCATCATCATGAGCACCCATACCATGGTGCCGTGATAACCGGCATGCTGGTTCAGATGCTCTCCCAACAAGCTATCAATAAATTCTGGACGGACGATACGGCGTGCTTTCAGATCGCTCAAGCTGTCCGCGGCAAGATCATGCAGAGGTTTGTGCTTCTGCAGCCAGACACCGAACGGCAGCCCGAATCCGTGCTTTTCTTTCGTAATGATCTCATCCGGAAGAATGCCCCGCATTGCCTCTTTGAAGAAGTAACGCAGCTTTGTCCCCTTTAGTTTCATGTCCGGGGCGAGACGGGACGAGAATGCGACCATGTCGTCGCTCAGGAACGGAAACGCGGCTTCCATTCCTGCCAGCTCGCAAGCCTTTGTTACTTTGGGAAGATCGTTGTCAGCAAGAGTGAACTTGAAATCGAGTGCCAGCATCTGATTGATCAGGCTCCCGGCCTGACTTTCACTATAACTCGTGCTCAGGAGGTGCAATGGCTGCGCGGGATCGTTTTGGGCAAGGAATTCCGCCGAAAACAACTTATCCGCGCCATAGCGTCCGAGCAGGTTGTATGTTTCCATGCGAGCGGGCATTGGAATCGACGCCTGTTCGATGTAGCTGCGCGCCTTGCGGACCAGCTTTAATTTATCGCCCGCCGGCATGCCGAACACTGCCGGCTCAAGAAGCACCTTGCGCAACAGAGAAGGAACACGATCGTACAGCGCAAAAATGTGCTGTTTCGCATAGCGCTCGTTGCCGCCAAATAATTCATCGCCGCCGTCGCCACCGAGAATCCGGGTAAACCCGTCTGCGCGTGCCATACGTGCACAGTAGTACGCAGGCACGGCGGATGCATTGCCGAACGGCTGGTCGAATATGGCAGCGATCTGCGGGATCGCAGCCACTACATCATCGGGAGTCACATAGTATTCGTGATGTCGGGTTGAGAAATGACGGGACGCAATCCGAGCGTATTCCATTTCGTCATACCCATCCGCTTCGAAACCAATGGAATAGGTTTGCGCTGGCTGCCCGCTTACCTGTCCAAGAATTCCGGCAATAGTCGAGCTATCGGTGCCGCCACTGAGAAAAGCGGCCACTGGCTGATTGCCTGTTGCATCCTGAACGCTGGAACGCAGTACCTGGATAAACTCCTCCTTAAGTTCCACGAACGGACGGGCGGCTTGTTCCTGGAACTGCATGGTCCAATAACGGCGCTTTTGTACATTGCCGTTTTTGAAGATCAGGCACTCGCCGGGCAATAGGCGCTGCTGGTCCTGGTAGACCGTCCCCGGCCCGGGGATCATATGAAAATAGACGTAGTTGAATAACCCTTGCGGATCGATCTCCGCTTTTGTTCGAGGGTGCTGGTTGATTGCGTCTGCCGAGGATCCAAAAATCAGGCAGTTATCCACGATCTGATAAATCAATGGATGTATTCCCATGCGATCTATAGCAAGAAGCGCCTGGCCGCTCGCTTCATCAATGATGCACATCGAAAATGCGCCTGTCAGACAGGCACAGGCTTGCTCCGCCCTGTCGCGCCAAACGGCCGCCAGTGTCTTCGCGATGCCTTCGGCATGTGCACGTTGCGCCATCACCGGATCCTTGAACCCAACCACGCCCCACACCGCGACAAGCAACCCGTCCCCCTGATGCAGGTGGCTGCCGGTACTGTCTGAAGCGATCGCGACTGCGCTCTTGCTGCCAACCCTAATCTGCACAGGTACAGCGTCGAAACGAGCAAGCGGCGCCGACATGTTATCGATTTGGCGCCGATTTTCGTCTTGGGTTGCGCCATGCGCAATCCATCCGCACATTCCGCTCATATAAGGCTCTTTCGCAATTCAGTCATGGTCAGATTCTTTTTATTGATGCTCACACTAATACTTCGATTGCGGTTGGGTGACTCAGGAATGCGGTGGGGCTTGCGGTTAAGCCATACGCACCGGATTGAAATACCACGACAAGGTCTCCGACCTGCGCTTTTGCCAGTTCCATCTGGTCCGCCAGCAGATCCAGCGGCGTGCAAAGCGGCCCCACGACCGACGCAGTTTCTCGCTCCGTCGCATCCATCTTGTTGCCAATGGCAACCGGATAATTCTTCCGAATGACCTGTCCGAAATTGCCCGATGCGGCGAGATGGTGGTGCAATCCGCCATCGGCAATCAGAAACACCTGTCCTCTCGATACTTTGCGGTCGACCACGCGGCAAACATACACACCCGCCTCGGCAACAAAATACCGTCCGAGCTCGATCACAATTTGCGCTTCGGGCAGTCGCCGCTTGAAATCGGGAAGCAATCGCTTCAAGTTTTCGCCGACTGCAGCGAGATCGAGAGGCTCTTCGCCCGGAAAATAAGGCACGCCGAATCCACCGCCGATGTTCAGCAAACGTAATGGTGCCGGTGCGAAGGCGGCCAGCCGAATGGCAAGTTCGAAAGTCTTCTCGTGCGCTTCCTGGATTGCAGCAGCCTTCAGGTTCTGCGAACCGCAAAAAATATGAAACCCATGGAATTCCAGTCCGAGAGCGCCCACCCGATCGAGCATTGCCGGCACACGTTCCGCATCCACGCCGAATTGTTTCGGCCCGCCGCTCATCTTCATCCCCGATGACTTCAACTCGAAATCCGGGTTGACGCGCACAGCTACTTTCGGAGTGATGCGGGACTCACGGCCCAAACGCGCCAGCCGTTCCATCTCCTCTTCAGATTCCAGGTTCACCACGATTCCGGCTGCGAGCGCAGACGACAACTCCGCATCACTTTTACCGGGACCGGCGAAGCTGATGCACTCCGGCCGCATCGTCGTATCCAGCGCGACTTTCAATTCCCGTCCGGACGCGACATCGATACCATCCACCAACCCGGCCATATGCTGCACGACCGCCGGCATGGGATTGGCTTTCATTGCGTAGTGCAGATGTATTTCCTCCGGCAAGTGCCGCCGCAGCAGGGCAACACGATCGGAAAGTGCGTGACGTTCATATGCATAGAACGGCGTCGAACCGACCCGCTGCGCCAGACGCTCTAGCGAGATTCCGCCGATGTGAAGACATCCATCGACCACACCGAATTGCGGCAACGGAGCGTGTTTGGGACGCGTTGCACTCATTCGATTGACTCCGTAAAAATTGTCTCGAACCATGCTGCTAGCAGCTTGCGGTCTATTTTCCCGTTCGGGTTCCTTGGCAGGCTGCCTTCCCAGGCGATGACGCGATGGGGAAGCATGTATGCCGGCAAGTGCGGCTTGCAGCTTGCAAGCAGCGCTGCAGCATCGACCTCTGCGGTGCCCCGTGCGCTAACCACAACGACAATCGCCTGCCCGAGCGTGGGATGCGCCACGCCGATCGCTGCCGCCTCCGATATGAGTTGGGTTGCGTAGACGACCTCCTCGACTTCGGTAGGGCTGACCCGGTACCCGGATGTCTTGATCATCTCGTCATTGCGGCTGATGAAATAAAGGAATCCTTCTTCATCGGCACAAACGATGTCGCCAGACCACACCGCCATTTCGGGAATCGGCAATCCGCGCTGGGCGGAGCGAATCGGTTTGAAGCGTTGCGCCGTTTTTTCAGTGTCGTTCCAGTATCCCAGCGAGACCAGAGCGCCGCGATGTACCAGTTCCCCCGCTTCGCCGGGCTCGCATTCGGAGCCATCCGGCCGGAGTACCAGAATCTCGGCGTTCGGTATGGCCTTGCCAATAGAATCCGGACGTTGGTCCACCTCGGATGGTGGCAGAAAAGTGGATCGAAACGCTTCGGTCAATCCATACATCAGGTAGGGCTTGACCTTCGGGAGAGCTGCACGAAGGGCATCGAGCGTGACGCGCTGCATGGCTCCGCCGGAGTTCGTGATATAGCGTAGCGAACAGTCATTGGGCCATTTGAGCTGCGCAAGTTGCAGCCACAATGGCGGCACGCCCGCGAGCCCGGTTATCTGTTCACCTTCGACTGCCTTGACGATGTCGCGGGGAAGCAGATGATTGATCAGGATCGCAGTTGCACCGGTATGGAATGCTGTAGTGAGCTGGCTCAGTCCGTAATCGAAACTTAGCGGCAATACCGCCAGTATGCGATCGTCCGGCGTATTTTCCAGGTAACTGGCAACACTTTTTGCTCCTGCCACCATATTGCGGTGGGAAAGAACCACGCCTTTCGGCTTGCCTGTGCTCCCCGAGGTATAAAGGATGGCCGCCATGTCAGTGTCGATGACACGATGTCCACCTTTTGCACCTCCATGTCGCAACACATCCGACCACATAACCACGCTGATGCCTTTGATGGCTGGCACCTCCTCGGCACTTCCAACAACCATCACTGTTTTTAAATCCGGGCATTGCGCAAGAACCGGTGCTAGTACCTTCAACCGGTCAAGGGAAGTGACGAGGACCCGGACATTGCAGTCCGCAAGGATGTAACTGACCTGCTCCGGCTTGAGCAGCGAATTGACTGGAACAAACACGCCGCCGGCGGCCGCTGCACCAAACATCGAGGTAACGGTTTCAATCCGCTTTTCGAGATAGACCGCAACACGCTCTCCCCGCGCCAACCCGGAATCCAGGAAAGCCCCGGCCGCAGACAGGACTGCCGTCGACAGCGCCGCGTAATCATGCCGATCGCCTTGATACGTCAATGCTTCGTGGTCGGGCGTACGCAGGGCCGTGGTAAGAATAAATTCGTGAACAAGATCAGTCATTTACGTAACGGGCCAAAGAATGGGATTGATAAATCCAAGATGTGGATTGTGAACGGAAAAATAATGCCAGGACGCAAAATACGGTAAAAAATAGTTACAATCTGGAATAATATATGTTTTACAACAGAAACAACATAAAAAGTAGCTTGGTGGTAATGCGACGAACCGTAAATTGCGGACTCTGGGAAGGTCAAGCCCAATTTGCCTGATTTTCTGGCTGCCAAAGAACGACCCACATTGTGCTGATGTTGACTGTGCCGCAGTCATACAACGCAATCCGTGGCTGGCATCGAGATTTACCGACCTTTAGAAATGAGCAATCTGAAAATGCGTTATCACCGTTCTTACACATGTCCAACGCGTTTATTTTGCGTTGCAGCGCTTCAAGGAAACTGCGTTCTCCGGCGCCACAACACTCTCTCGCCACTTGGGAATTGCTGAATATGCTTGCCTTCCCAAATTCGCTGATCCCAACGCATCCCGTCTTGTCGGCAGCATCGTTTTTCGACCGTCGTCATGGCGAAGGCATCGGGTCGGTGTTGGATGCAGGCCAAGCGCAGCTTGTGACGAGCGGGCGTGTCGCAATTGCGCTCGCCTTGCAACAGATGAATGTTCAAAAAGGAGACAAGGTTCTCGTTCCGGCCTTTCACTGCAACTCGATGATCGAGCCTATAGTGTGGCTAGGAGGTGAACCGACCTTTTACCGCGTCAATCCAGACACGTCGGTCAATATTGATGACATTCGTTCCAAAGTAGACAGCCGAACCAAGGTGCTGATGGCCACAAATTATTTCGGCTTCCCCCAGGCACTGTCTGAACTCAGGACTTTTTGCGACGAACATAAAATCTTCTTGCTGGAAGACTGCGCGCATTCCTTTTTGGGAGAATACCGCGGCAAGCCCCTTGGATCCTATGGCGATTATGCGATCGCCAGCACCATGAAATTCTTTCCTATTTACGAAGGCGGTTGCCTGGTATCGTCGCGCCATGCGATTTCCCACCTGCCGCTGAAATCCGCCGGCATCGCCTTCGAGATGAAAGCGGCATTCAACACGCTGGAAAAAGGTTTTGCCTACGGCCGCATGTCGTTGTTGAAAGCAGCGCTCTCGATTCCAATGTGGCTGAAAGATGCCGTTTGGGGGTCTATTAAAAAGAAAAGATCCCCCGGGAATAGCTCACTCGCGCCCGGCGCGTCCGATGGCGGATTCGCTTTCGAACCGGCCTGGGTCGATAAACGCACGTCGCTTCTGTCCCATTACCTGATCAGGACCGTTTCGAGAAAACGCATGGCGGCCAAGCGAAGGCAGCACTACCTTGCGTTGCACAAAGCTTTGTCCGGGCTTCCAGGGTGCCGCCCGTTGTTTGCTGAATTGCCGGATGGTGTAGTCCCGTGGGTATTTCCGCTGTATGTGAATGACCTCGCAGCCGTATTCCCGATTTTGAAGAGCGCCGGCGTACCAATTGTCCGCTTCGGTGAATATCTTTGGCCCGGTGTAGACGAGAAGGTGTGTTCTGCCAGCGTCGAACTATCGAGCCGCGTGATGCAATTTCCTTGTCATCAAGATTTACGCGCCGAGGAACTGGATTGGATGATTGAAAAAATAACCACCGTGCTCCACGCAAACAGGATCGGCTCGCAATGAACTGGAAAACATACGCCGCGAGTGAGTTTGAGAGCCATCAGCACAACTGGCGATCGATCAATGATGAAGGAATGAAATCACCGCTTCTGGATGTTGATTTCATTATTCCCTTGCTGCGGGAGTTCGGTACAGGCAGTGAAGTTCTGGCTTGTTATGAGGCTGAAGGTCGGATCCAGGCAATGGGAATCTTCGCGCAAAACCGGCGGGGCGCCTGGGGCACGTTTCAACCATCGCAAGCTCCGATTGGGCTATGGGTATGTCTTCCAAGCCAGGGTTTCGGCAGGCTACTCCCGGAATTAATAAAGCAGCTCCCAGGGTTTCCCATGATGGTCGGCATATTGCAGCAAGACCCGGCCTTGATTACGCGTCCCGAAAATCACGCCGCAATGTCCACGCTCGACTACATTTCCACTGCAAGAATTGCGCTCGACGGCAGCTTTGATGAATACTGGAACGCACGTGGCAAGAATTTGCGGCAGAACATGAAGAAGCAACGCAACAAATTGGAGAAAGAAGGAATATCCCTGCACCTCGACGTTTGCACTGCACCGGAAGAAGTAGCGAAGTCGCTAGATGAATACGGTACGCTGGAAAGTGCAGGCTGGAAGGCCAAGCATGGCACTGCTATTCATCCGGAAAATGCACAAGGCAGATTCTACAAAAGCATGCTGGAATCTTTTTGCAAGCGAGGCGCCGGACGAATTTATCGATACCGGTATAACGACAAGGTTGTCGCAATGGATTTGTGCATCGAGAACGAAAACAACATCGTCATTCTCAAAACGACCTACGATGAGACTATCAACGATGGCACATCGCCAGCGTTCCTTTTACGGCAGGAACAAACGAAGGCATTGTTCGATGAAGGCCGCCTGAAGAGCATCGAGTTCTATGGAAAGGTGATGGATTGGCACCTCAAATGGACCAATGACGTACGCCATCTCTATCATGTCAACGCTTATCGCTTTGCGTTTCTATCGCGGGTGCATGGAGCGATGAAGAAAACAGTTGCCTCGACCAGCTGACTTCGGGCTTGGAAAACCCAGCCATGCAACGAAACCGTAGCAAAGCATTTCGAATCTTTCTCCTTAACAGGCGTTATCAATAGGACCCAATGATGCTGTACCTTGAAGAAGTAAAAACCATACTGGCTGATGTATTGGCTCTTGGTGATCGAAAAAATTCACTGCACGAGGAATCTGCCCTGATGGGCGGCATTCCCGAATTCGATTCCATGGCTGTCATCAATGTTCTAACGTCCCTTGAGGAACACTTTGGCATCACTGTTGATGATGATGAAATCAGCGCCGCCACCTTCGAGACTGTCGGTAGCCTCGTCCGCTTTGTCGAACAAAAAATGGCCGCATGAGCGACTCTGGCCGCCACGTCTGCGCTGAACCATTCTTCCTGAAAACCAATGCGGGCGATCGCTTTTGCCTGTTCCATAGCCCTGCTTCCGGACTTGAATGTCAAGGCGCGTTTGTCTACATACACCCCTTTGCAGAGGAAATGAACAAGTCCCGGCGCATGGCGGCGTTGCAGGCGAAGCGCTTCGCAAAAGACGGCCTCGCGGTCCTGCAAATCGACCTCCACGGTTGTGGAGACAGTGAAGGTGATTTTGCCGATGCACGATGGGACATCTGGCTGAAAGATGTGGAAATTGCGGTCGATTGGCTGGCGAATCGTTGTTCGATGGCCCCTGGCCTGTGGGGACTTCGCCTGGGCGGACTCCTTGCACTTGATTTTGCGGCCCGCTCGGACCGCAAGCTCGACAGCGTGCTGTTGTGGCAGCCCGTGCTCAATGGAGAATCCTACATGACCCAGTTTCTCCGGACACGCGTCGCGAGCGCGATGTTGTCCGGAGAGCAGGGAAAGTCCGAGGGCACACAGGATCTTCGATCCCGGTTGAGGAATGGCGAGAGCCTTGAAATCGCCGGTTACGAACTCGCCCCGGCGCTGCTGGAAAGTATAGACAGGCTAAATGCCAACGATCTTGTCCTTCTCGATCGTCCGGTTCATTGGCTGGAAGTCGTCGCAGAAGCCGGCAGGCAAATGCCGCCCGCAGCCTCCAAGATTGCGAGCAATTGGACACGACATGGAGTCGATCTGCATTGCCGTACGGTGCCCGGGCCTGCCTTCTGGTTAGCGCAGGAAATCACCGATTCCCCGGAATTGCTGACAGCGACCAGCAACGTGTTTCGCGAGGCTGTGGCGTGAATTTCGTCGAACGCGCAGTCCGGTTTGAATGCGAGGGCACATCCCTGTACGGCATTCTCAGTATTCCAGTCAAAGCCGCACCCCGCGGTGTGCTGATTGTCGTTGGCGGTCCACAATATCGCGCAGGTAGTCATCGTCAATTTACCCTGCTGGCACGGCAACTTGCCGCACAGGGCGTGCCTGTAATGCGCTTCGATTATCGCGGCATGGGCGATAGCGATGGAGAAATCCGGACATTTGAGTCGATTGGTATCGACATACGTCAGGCAGTTGACTGTTTCTTCAGCGAAGCCGCGATGCTCAACGAGCTGGTCGTCTGGGGACTGTGCGACGCAGCATCCGCTTCAATCTTCTATGCTCATACCGATGAGCGAGTCACGGGTATGGTATTGCTGAATCCGTGGGTTCGCACCGACGAAGGCATGGCAAAAGCCTACCTGAAGCACTATTACCTTGCCCGACTGATTGACCGCGACATGTGGCGGAAGATTGTCCGCGGAAACTTCGCTTATCGCGAAGCCGCAAAATCATTGATCGGAATGATCCGCAAAAGTGTCGCTCCCCAAAGAAGCGACAGCGTGAAACCCGCCGAAGCAAACAGAAATGTTGGCGGCAGCGATCCCCTGCCCGAGAGAATGTGTGAAAGCTTGGCGCTTTTCCGGGGAAAGGTGCTCATCATCCTGAGCGGAAACGACCTCACTGCCAAGGAATTCCAGGAAGTCGTTGCGGGATCTCGCAAATGGCAAAAAATACTTCGCGGTCCGAATTTTCAGCGACAGCATCTACCGGAAGCAAATCATACTTTTGCTCAGCGCAACTGGCGGAACCAAGTGGCATCGTGGACCAGAGACTGGATTGCATCATGGTAAAACGCGTACTCATGATTGCGTTTCACTATCCGCCCTTGAGAGGAAGCAGCGGCATTCAACGAACGTTGAAATTCTCCCGTTATATCAAGTCCCATGGTTGGGAGCCGATGGTGCTGACCGCCCATCCGCGCGCCTATGCCAGCACGAGCGACGACCAAATGGCAGAAATTCCAGCCGGAATTCATGTCAGCCGGGCCTTCGCGATGGACACGGCAAGACATTTGTCATTCAAGGGCCGCTATCTGGGTTTGCTTGCCCTTCCAGACCGTTGGGTTTCCTGGTGGCTTGGCGCGGTTCCTTCGGCGCTAAGAATGGTGCGAGCGCAACGGCCCGACGTGATCTGGTCAACCTATCCAATCGCCACCGCCCACCTGATCGCCTTGAGCCTACACCGCCTGACAGGCATCCCTTGGATTGCAGACATGCGCGATCCAATGACGGACGATGGCTATCCGGCTAACCCTCTTACAAGACGGGCTTATCAATGGATAGAGAAGAAGACGCTGCAGCACTGTACGAAGGCCGTCTGCACCACCCCTGGCACCATAGCAATGTATCGGCGTCGCTTTCCGGAGATTCCGGCATCCCGCTTCGCCTTGATTGAAAACGGCTACGACGAAGAAAACTTCCGGAACGCGCAGTCAATTACCAAGACGCCGCCAGACAACAAGGGTACGTTTTCTCTAATTCATAGCGGCGTTATTTATCCGTCCGAGCGAGATCCAACACAGTTTTTCCAGGCAATTGAAGCACTGCACCGCCAGGGTCAGCTACCAATCGGATCACTTCGTGTAGTCCTGCGCGCAACAGGACACGACGATTATCTCCGCAGACTTATCGCGCAGTACGAAATCGGCGACATAGTGAAACTCGAGCCACCGGTGCCCTACAAGGAGGCCCTGGCAGAAATGCTTGTGGCAGATGGTCTCCTTATACTGCAGGCATCGAATTGCAATCATCAAATCCCGGCAAAACTGTACGAGTACTTACGTGCACGACGCCCCATACTTGCTTTGACTGATCCGGCTGGCGACACGGCGCATACACTTCGCACAGCGGGTATCAAGTCCATCGCCCCACTCGACTCGAAGGCCGCAATCATGGAATGTTTGCTTGATTTTATCGGTATGGCGAAAGATAACTCCGCCCACATTCCTTCGCTGGAGAGTGCCATGGCGTATTCGCGCGAAGCGAGGAGCAAAGAACTGGCAGCCCTATTAGACGCTGTCATTGCAGGCAAATCGTAAGAAGCGTGTTACATCCGATGCATGTTTTCACAGGACTTGTTGATGAATAACTTGATAAAGGTTGGCGTGCTGCTATTGTCGATGGCATCCAGTACTGTCTATGGTGCCAGCTATTGCGGCGAACTGACGAATGCATATGGTCCGTTTGATTACAGGAAGGCAGAATTTGCGCCGAATCTGCACCTTGTTGAAACGGCACACTTCACTCCCGATGTTGAAAAACTCATCAAGGGCAACGCCGGAACACTCGGTGGCGACCTCGACTATACGCTGAGAGCCTTTCCCAATCATCCTCGGGCGCTTGCGAGCATGGCGCGATACGCACTTCGAAGTAAGACGACCCGGGTACCCGGCCTGAAATATTCATTCGAATGCTATTTCGACCGTGCAATCAGATTCCGACCGGACGATTCAGCCGTCCGCATGATTTACGGCGTTTACCTGTCCAAACGCAGGCGAACCGACGACGCGTTGGCTCAGCTTGTCGAAGCGGCCAATCTCCAGCCGGACAATGGGGCAATCAACTACAACCTGGGCTTGGTGTATTTTGAAAAGAAGGATTACGAGAATGCACGTCTCTATGCTGAAAAGGCTGCTTCTCTTGATTTTCCACTACAAGGATTGAATGCCAAACTTGCCGAAGTAAGAAAATTGAAAGACCAGGACAAGAAATGAATCGCCCACCATGCTGGTTATTTACCTCAAGCTGGTCGTCGCTCTGAACCAGGTGTAGGCATCGTTTCAGATAATGCTGCCTAAGGCCGCTGCCGCGCCTCCGAACGACTGGAACCTGCCAATTCCCAATCGCGCGATATACTGGCTGCGTCACGTTTGCCACTTTTCACCAGGCAGTCAGAGAAGCGTTCAAATGCACCATAGGCAGGCGTCTTCGGCCGTTGACTACCACACAGGTCGAGAGGCAGAAAAGGTATCGTGCCTCGTCGGGGCGGCTGGGTGCGCCACGCGAACGTTCCATCACTTTGGTATACGTCGCGGACAGAATTCAGCCCAATATATGCATTGATCGGTGGGTCTTCCAGATTGTCTATCTTGCGCAATATTCCGTCATCCCGACGACGGATGCTACTGTCTACAATATTGCCCTCCACATCTGCGCTGCTCTCAAGAAATCGTACTGTTATGCCGGTAGTGTTAATAACGGTGTTGTGTCGAATCCTGCTGCCTGCACTCCGATTCAAGTAAATTCCTTCGTCGGAGCATGAAGCGATAAGGTTTGCCTCGATCACTCCCCTCTCCTGCTCCGTTATGCATCGCTGATCTCTGCAAAAACGCGGCCCTGTGCCACCCCCACCAAGAGACAATCCTACGCGATGGCCGTCCGCACCTCTCAGAAGGTTTTCACAGATGACGATATTCTGCTCAAAGCGATTTCCAGCGCCACCGCCTTTGGCAAAGGCCCCGAAGCTGACCTTGTTTCCACTTGTTTTGATGAAATCACTGATGAAGTTGCGACGCACCACCCAATCACTGGCCGCGACCAGGTCGACTGGCGTAACTGCGCTGGCAGTATGTCGAATAACGGTGTTCGTTAAAATATTTCCATCAATGAGTCCATGATCTGGCATTAAGCCATTGGCGCCATTAATTTTGAAGTGCGCATTGAAATTAATGATCGTATTGTTGCGGGCAATGAAATGCTTTGCGCCGCCGACGACATGGAAGGCGTGTTCGCAACCATTCACGCCGGAACAGATACCCCGAATGATCAGGTGTTCAAAAGTCCAGTATGGTGCCGAAACAAGAAATCCTTCGACCATGTCGTGCTCGATGATCACCGTACCAGGTTGTTCAGCCCTAAGAATAATTCGATTTTTTTCTGTACCCGGCTTTGCGACGGCCAGATATCTTCCATTGAAGCGATACATGCCCGGCGCCAGAGAGATTACGTCGCCGGGGTTGGCGCTGGCGATTGCCTTGATGGCTTCACCAGAAGTCCGTACCGGTACGATATTCGTTGTATCGGACTGCGCTGACCGACCAACGTCGTTGGCGCCTTCTGCACCAATCGACACGGGAGGGAAAAATGGCATTAAACCGCTACGATCAAAGGATTTAAAACCACCGGCAATCCAACCCCCTACTTTTATAATCGCAGGATTGTGATTGGATACTCGCTTTTCGATGTAAAGCGCAAGGCTGCGCGGGCTTAGATCAACTATAGAAACGAGGTACGCAACGATCAGCATCACTCCTGTGAGCATGCAAATCATCAGAAGGAAGATGCGTGTACGCAGGCTAAGATTATTGAATCGCATTAGCACTGGTATCGAATTTCAACGTACCAAAATGTGACATCCCATCTATCGACAGCCGTACGATATTGCGCGGGACTTTTCGAATTGCACAGGAGAGCAGCGGCTGAATATGTGCGTATTTCGCCATTCCGGCATTACTCTTTAAATGAAATTTTTCAGTTAAACCCGTAGCTACCAATGCATAGCAACCGCAAAGCTTCTTGGCATAGTAGCTACGCCTCGACGTTGAGCATCGAAAACCGATTTGAATACCTTGCCAAAAGATAGAAAAATCTTAAACGGGAGGTTCGAATAGCAGGAAAATACTTTGGAAAACGGTCTGAAATCAAAAGCTCGACAACGTCAAATTGTGATGCAGGAGAGTCATTTAGTGCGCCGTAATAGTCGACTCAGAGCGCCCATTCACCGAGAAAGATTCTCAACATACCAATTCATAGCCCGTTGCAATCCGGCGTCGATACGGTATGTCGGATCAAAACCTAGCAATTCACGAGCTTTGGTAATGTCGGCTTGGGAATGACGTACGTCACCGGCGCGAAAGTCCCGATACAGTGGCTTGTGGTCATGCAAGTGAGGAAACTGCTGAATCAACAATTTACGCATTGCTTGATACAGCTCGTTGAGCGTCGTCCGATCGCCGACCGCGACGTTGTAAACTTGGTTGATTGCCTTGGGGTTGAGCGTCAGGGCCGCCAACAGATTGGCTTGAATGACATTGTCGATGAAACAGAAGTCACGACTGGTTTCTCCGTCGCCATTGATGGCGACCTCCCTGTTTTCGATCAATGCAGCAACCCATTGCGGTATCACTGCTGCATATGCGCCACGAGGATCCTGTCGCGGTCCAAATACATTGAAATACCTCAGCCCAATCGATTCGAATCCGTAACTGCGTGCGAATACGTCTGCATACAGTTCGTTAACCAGCTTTGTCACCGCATAGGGAGACAAGGGCTTTCCAATCTGATCCTCAACTTTAGGAAGCGTCGGATGGTCACCATAGGTAGAACTGGATGCGGCGTAAACAAACCGCTTTACCTTGGCATTTCTGGCGGCCACCAGCATGTTTAGGAAACCGGTCACATTGCTGGAGTTTGTGAGTATCGGATCCTCGAGTGAGCGCGATACCGATCCCAGTGCCGCTTCGTGCAATACAAAATCAACGCTTTCGCACGCGCTGCGACAGTCATCCAGTGAAACGATATCGCCTTTAATGAAGTTGAAGTTACTCCAAAGATCCGGGCCGACCAACTTCTCGATCTGAGCAAAATTATGCACATGTCCGGTCGACAGGTTGTCGAGGCCGACCACCTGTTGCCCCGCCCTTAATAGGGCCTCGACAAGATTGGAGCCAATGAAACCTGCGGCGCCAGTAACAAGCCAGCGATATCGGTGATGGTGCAGGTGACTCTGCACTTCCTGATACGTACTCATTTCTGCACCATCGATCGCCTTAGAATAATCAAAGCCGCCAGACTGTCAGGCCTGCTTCACGCAACGCGACATGGTCAAACTGGGATTTGACATCGATAAAACATCCCTTCTTCACAACTTTTGCCAGAAAATCGGACAGTGGCCGTGCAAGCAATTCACGATGAGACACTGCGGCGATGATCGCGTCCGCGCGAGGCAAGCTATCCCACGATTCAAGTGTTACACCGTATTCATGCTGCGCTTCTTTTGAATCTGCGACAGGATCATATACGTGTACCGTTACACCGTAAGACTGCAGTTCGTTGATTACATCGGCCACCTTGGAATTGCGCAAATCCGGGCAGTTCTCCTTGAATGTCAAACCAAGGATATTGACTCGCGCACCGCTGACATTGACTCCGGCACGAATCATCTCCTTGACTGTCTTTTCAGCGACGAACTTTGCCATGCCATCATTGATTCGACGGCCGGCAAGGATGACCTGCGGGTGATACCCGATCATTTCCGCCTTATGGGTAAGGTAATAGGGATCGACGCCGATGCAATGCCCGCCGACCAGGCCTGGCCGGAACGGCAAGAAATTCCACTTAGTCCCTGCAGCCTGCAAAACCTCAAGCGTATCAATACCGATCTTGTCGAAAATGATCGCGAGTTCATTCATCAACGCAATGTTCAGGTCCCGCTGAGTGTTTTCGATAACCTTCGCCGCTTCCGCTACTTTGATGCTAGATGCACGGTGCACGCCGGCAGTGATGATCGACTCGTACAAACCAGCGATTTGATCAAGCGTATTTGCATCGTCACCGGAAACGACTTTCAATATCGATGTTAGTGTATGTTCCTTGTCGCCTGGATTGATCCGCTCTGGGGAAAAGCCGACATGGAAATCCGTTTTCCATTTCATGCCTGAATGCTTCTCAAGCAGAGGCACACAAATCTCTTCAGTTGCGCCAGGATAAACAGTGGATTCGAATACCACGACCGCCCCACGCTTCATGTGCTTACCGACGGTTTCGCTCGCGCCTGCCAAGGCGGAGAAGTCAGGCTGATGCGCAAGGTCGACTGGTGTAGGGACAGCGACGACGATAAAGTCGGCGGCCGCAAGCGCTGCTGGATCGTTCGTCACTTCCAGGCGTTCAGCGTCACGCAGGTCTTTGGAAGAAAGCTCTCCGGTAGGGTCGATGAACTCTTTATAACTCTTGATTTTGCTGACCGACAAATCAAAACCGATAGTCTGCTGCTTCTTCCCGAACTCGACAGCGAGCGGAAGACCAACATAGCCAAGTCCGACAACGGCAACGACGCTCATAGACTTCTCTCTTGCTTGCATGAAAGTAAATTGAATATATCAGATAGTGTAAAAAAAGGCATCAAACTGTTTGATTTGTTTTAATGCTTGATGGTTGTTTTAATGCTTGATGATTCCGCATTAATGATGCGATATGACTGCAAACGTGCGACTGGTGGATGACTGAAGTATTGAGCGGCTACGATGATCGAAGGCCACAGTAATTGCTATATCTTTTTTCAACATCAATGCATTTCAACATCAATGCATTGAATAATTTAGAGCGGCAATTTATCTGTATTTATACGCCGACCACCAATAAAAAATGACCCGCAATAGCGGGTCATCAAGTAACAGAACTAAAGAATTACTTGTTTTTTGTCTGGCGACGGGTCATTGCAAACCCTAGCAAAGCAAGGCTCAACAACAGAACTGTCGAAGGCTCCGGAATCGTGTTACCGGAGATCTGGCCTGTCGATGTAGCGATGAAGTTATTGTTGCTGAACTGAGACGATGCGGACGACAAAAGATCAGCCATGAACTGCTGCGTATTGGTGTCGAAGTTGTTAGCAGCCATACCACCAGTCACAGCGAAATAGCTAGTCAAGAAGCCGGATTGAAAACTTGTTGCATTGGAAAACTCGTTTGCAACAGCAGACAGCTGAAGGAACAAATTGCCGTCTGCAGCGTTGCCGGCTGGGCTCGTGCTTACATTGAAGTCTGGAGTGTCATCAACATACAGACGCAGCCAACCATTTGTGAAAGTCCCAGGACCAGCGATCTGGAAACCGCCGAAAACAAATGTCAGTTCGCAGCTTGCACAGAATGCGCCGCCAATTGCTGACGAAGTGTCGCCGTAGTTGACGCCATTAAACTTGAAGATTTCGCCAACGCCTTGCAGCACATTTCCAAGGCCGACTGTCAGCGGATTGACCGCATTTGCATAATTTGGCGCCGCATTCGGAGCATTTGAAACGGCGTTTGCGTTGGTGGTGAAGAACTGGTTGAACTCGTAACGCGCGGTAAAGTCACTGTCGGTGATGCTGACAGCATCCGGATCCCAGGTCACGCCACCAATGTTGATAATCGATGCTTGCGCGGTACCGCCGAAAGCAGCAACTAGCGCAACAGCAGATAGTAGCTTTTTAAACATTTTCATAAATTCCCCTTGGGTTGATTCTTGGCTAACTTGTTATTTCCGCATCAGTCTTTAGCAGTTTATGTGCCAGCAGCAATCAACCAACGCAAGTTATTGATTTTAAAGGTTTTTTCAATGACACTCACACACTACCTGCAATTCCAATAACAAAATGTAAAAATTCCCGACAACAATTCTTTCTTTAACTATTGATAACGCCCAGGCGACAAAATGCCGTCGGGATCGACACTGTGCCGAAGGCGGGAATGGAACGCTTTTGACTCTTCCTGCATATCAGCAAGTGTTTGCATTGCTCCAAGTCCCACGCGATACGGGAAGAAACCTCGTTCACGCCCTGCAAGAAGCAATTCGTTGTAACAGTTAGTCGCGGCGGCGAGTGCGCCTTCGTCATTGCGATCGAAAATGAGTGGCACCGTACTGTCAAATACCTTGTCGCTGATTGAGGTGAAGGTAATTAATGGCTCGATGCCGTGTTTTCTCGTAATTCTTTCGATCATGTCTACATATGAACTGGCAGTGGCCGCGCGCATCGGCACCAAGGGCGCATACCAGATAAGGCCGCAACCATCACGCGATGGATCACGGTTGAGTTCCTTTCCACCCGCGGAGTTGCGCCAGTAAGCAAGCGGCAACGCCGTTTCGTTTGGCACGCCGTTCACCAGCTCAAGTGCTTTGGCAAGCGTATTTGCGGTACTGGCAAGGCGTCGACCGGGCACTCCCGGCAGCAGGTTAGCGATCCGTGATAACGCCTGGGCTTTCCGAGGGCTAAAAAATATCAGCCTGCTCGCCCCCCCAGATAACAAACGCCTGATTTCGCTTTCGGCTGCCGCGACAATCTTCTTCGTCCCATAGATGGTTCCAAATCCAGTCCACGGGAAAATTTGAAATTGCCGTCCCAACTCGTCAACAACAGCTTCCGGAATCAAGCCATCGGCTCCGAGTCGGTCTGTCGGGTACGGCGCCGACATCGCCAGTACTCGATGGCGATTCATGAGATTAATTCCCCCTACGACACCCGGCAGGCGACCAAGTATTGTTCTCACGCGATCGACCGCTTGTTCGAGCAGGGCTTTGTCCTTGAGACTGAAGAAACACACCTTCACGCAATCAGGACGGCGAGCGAGCGCAATCGACATTCTCGTAACGATGCCGAAGCCGCTTTGGGTGAAGAGGCCAGTGGAGTATGGACCAATCCCGTATTTGAAAAGCCGGGCCAACTCCTCTCCCCCGGCTTCACGCATGGCAGTCCGGTATCGACTGCCGTCCGCAAGTACTGCTTCAAGGTCTGTAACTGCGCCAAAATGATCGGTATGCGGAGTGATGCCGTAGCCTCTTTCCAATGCGTTTCCCAATAAACTGCACTGAGGACCGGCGCCGGTAACAGGCACGAGATATGGATGCCCTTGGGACGTCAGGAACTCTGACAGCATGCCTTGCGTGACACCGGGCTCTACGGTGACAACGCCAAGGTCCGAATCGAAATGGAGAATCTTCTGCAGATTGGAAAGGTCGATGATGACGCAATTGTCGCGAACGGGAAGCGACGTACCGTACCCCCAGTTGCGACCTGTACTGATAGGATAAACCGCGACCTTATGCTTGGCGGCGATTTTCATAACGTCGGAAAGGGAGGACGCATCCCTGATGACGAGCGCAGCCAGGATCGTGCGTTCAATGCCACTCGCGTCCGCTCCGTATTGAAGCAGAACATCAGCCCCCCGCAATACCGAAGGTGCGCCTAGCAGGTTGCACCAATCGGCGATAGCTTCCTCTAAGCGCATTTATCCAACCCTGAAAAACGCTGCGGCATCCTGGAGATGCATATATGGATGACGTTGAAGGACGTCCTGGTTGCGGGCCGCCGAACCAATCTATGGAACCAACGACGAGAGCACTGCAATGTTTTCCGGATCAACGTCTGGGCAATATCACAAACCACTGATACATGATCACCGATGCATGCCACTGGTATAGGAAGAAGCATTGCATCATTCATTGCAGGATGAGTTCTCAGCGCACAGCATTTTCAATAATTACTGACTAATCTCTGTGTGATGCCAGCTTCCTCGCGCGGCGAGAAGAAATAAGGATAGAGCGACCTGGTGAGTTTAGGATGATCGCTTGTGCCGCCGTGTTCTAGTATTTGCTCTTCCATATGATCGAGCCGGAGCCAAAGCAAATACGCCGGTGCAGATACGCGCGGATTCAATTTCAGTTCACCTTCCTGTTTGAAACCAAGCATCCGTTCGTAATAGCGGCGATGCCGCGGATTTACCTCGATGAAAGCGTCGGTGCAGTTATGGATTCGTCGTGCGTAGATAAAACAGATGTGAAAGAGTGCAGCAAGAGGAAACGGCGAATCGGCATCCGCATCGAATGCCAGCTTGGTCAACTCGCAAAGCTTTCTTCCTGGGCCGCGGTGCTTGTCAACTTCCGACTTGAAAATTTCATCAGCCATCAAACCCGTTGCGGAATCGATGGACAGCGTGATCGTTCCGACCAACGCGTCTTTCATCGACGCTGCCAGCGTAATTTGGTTAGGGCTTTCTTTCAACTTCTGCATTCCTGGATACCCGCGCCAGGAATACATCTTGTTGATCAACATGCTTGCGCAATTGCGCCCTACTTCGGTGTCTGCCAAACGAATATGGAAATCATTCGTGCTGAAGACTACCGTATCTGCATCGTCATCCGACGTCAGATCGAACGCGACGTCACTTCTCCGATGACTATCCGCGGACAAAATCGTCGAGCCTTTCTCGGTTGCACCGACAACGCGGGATTCGGACGTCAGCATTGATTAAGCTCCTTGCGGTCATGTTTGAGCCTGCCGTCGGACCAATGGCTGGCAGATCTTGCGATCGACTGGGAATGAAACTTTATTGGAATTGCTTCAGCAACGATTTGGCTTCATCTGCTTGTGCGAAATCGGCTCCCGACGCAAGCAAAGCTTCCAGTTCCTGTCGAGCCTTGGCTTTGTCGCCAGATTTCAACAAGCCTTGAACGAGGTGATAGCGGATGTCGGGTTGCTTCGGAGCCAGCGTGACGGCTTTTTGAAGCAAGGGCAGGCCACGGGAGGCACTCCCCTGCTCTACGAGCAACCAACCCAATGTATCGAGAATCGCCGGATTGTCAGGCGCATTGGTGTAAGCCTTTTCGGCAAACTGTAGTGCGCGCGGATCTTTTTCGTGCTGATAGGCCAGCGCCATATTATTCAGCGCCGCGGCATTGTTGGGATCTGTATCGAGGACGGCTTGAAAGTGCTCCTTCGCCTCCTTGTTTTGATTCCGAGTGAGGTGTTTTGTGGCAAGAAACATCCGAACCGGAACATCATTTGGTCGTTGCTTAATCCATTGCACAAGGCGGGCTTCCCCTACTTTTTCTTTTCCTGAAAGCGCCAGTGCTTCGTGCAGTTTGATCAATGCAATTCCGTTCTGACTATTCGCAAGCGCTTGCTCGTACGCTTTGACAGCAAGTTCAGGCTTTTTCTGGGCCATGAAAACATCGCCCTCAAGAATATAACCAGTGCTGCTGAACTGCGGCTGTTTTTGAATTTGCTTCGCAATTTTCAGAGCTTGGTCGTGGTTACCATTTTGCTCAGCCAGGGTTGCCAATGCAAGATGCGCATCCAGAAAGTCGGGTTTGAGCGATACCGCAGTTTTTAGCGCTTCATCCGCAGCAGTTTGGTTGCCCATTGCCATGTGCACAGAAGCGGTCTTGAAATGTGCTACAGGAGATTTCGGCGCCAGTCCGAGTACCTTCTTGTAGCTCTGCAATGCGGAGGCAGGATCGCTGTTCGAGAGCTGAGCCTGGGCAAGCAGGTCCAATATGTCAGGATTCTCCGGATTACTGGCCTGCAGCTTTTGCGCAAGCACCAAGCTCTTCTGCTTCTCCCCCGTACGCAGATATTGGCCAACCAATAGCGTCGCTGGCTTCAATTCATCAGGATGGTCGGCAGCGGCCGTCTCCAGCAGTGCTGTAGCTTCCTTGTTGCTTCCCTGAGAGACTGCGATGCCTGCCAGGGCGAGCTGCGCCTGCATATTTTTCTTGTTCACTTCAAGAAAAGTTTCTAGGCGCTTTTTCGCAAGATCAGGGCTCTTTTCCTGAATTTCGAGCTGCGCAAGGTTGGAGACAGCAGGGAAATAACTTGGCTGCAGCTTTAACGCAGTCTGAAAACTGCTGCGTGCAGCGGCAACGTCTTTCTTGGAGAGATAAATGCCGCCTTTAAGATTTGGCAGTAACGGATTTTCGGGCTGACTTTTTTCCAATTTGGTGACGGCTGCAAGCGCCTTGTCAAATTCGTTCAACCTCATATGCGCCATGACGAGCAGTACACCCGCTTGCGTAGGCTGGGAGTCCATGTTGGCCGCTGCCTCCAGTTCCGCAATACCGCGTGCATTCTCGCCTTTTGCCAAACGGCTCATTCCAAGTGCAGTCCTGATGCCTGCGGTTTCCGGTGCCAGTCGGCTCGCCTGTTCGAAGTATTCGGTCGCCTTGGAAAAATCCTTGACCCGCATGTGCGCTTCACCGGCAAGCGCAAGCAATTGGGCATCCTTCTCCCCGGTTTTCAACAGGGGCGTTAGCGTCTTGATCGCGCGGTCAGCCTCTCCGTTCTTCAATAGCACCGCAACTAAAAGACGTGATGCATACGGATCACCGGGCATCGTTTCCAGATACCGTTTAAAGTGCTGTTCGGCCTGCTGCGTTGATCCCAACGCAAACTGGACCAAGCCTGCTAACAGCACGCTCGGCATATGGTTCGGCGATTCACGCAACACCTGCAGAACCGACTCAAGCGCGACCGCATGCTTCCCTTGCTTGAAATCGAGGAGCGATTGCGTGTAGGTGACCAAAAGGGATTTGGCATCGTACTTTCGAGCAGAATCCAGCTCCGCCTTTGCATCATCGAACTTCTCTGCATTGATCATCAAATGAGACCGGGCAATGTAGGCGGCGACATGGTCCGGCTGGAGTGCAATGGCCTTGGCATACGCGGCCAGCGCATCATTTGTCTCGCCTTTTACACGTAACAAGTCACCTTTGAAAAGCCATGCATCAACGAAATCAGGATGCTTGCCGGTAGTTTGATCTACAAATTTTTCAGCATTGGCAAGGTCACGATGGATCAATGAGTGCTTTGCCAAACCGATCAATGCATCGGCGAAATCAGGCGTTTGCGCCAACGCCTGGTTATAGGCGTTTTGGGCCTCCCCAGACTTACCCAGCGCTAGATATGCATGCCCCCGGACCGCAAAATAGTGCGCATCCGGTTGAACCCCCGCCTGCGACTGAACTTCGTTCAATACCTTTTGATATTGCCCTTGGTAGAACAATGCCTTCCCCAAGGCCGGCAATAATTTCTCCTGATCTGCACCAAGACTCAATGCCTTGCGCACTTCCTTCTCTGCCGATGCAAAATCCCCTGCCTCCAGATAAATGGTGCCAAGTAATGCACGCGCTTCGCTGTTTTCCGGCTGTTTCTGCAAAGCATTTTTCAGCTGGATGATCGCTGCTTTTGGCTCGCCCTTTTTTTGGTATTCCTTCGCCTCTGCAATCAGAGAGTGCGTGTCATCGTTGCTATTGCACCCGACTAAGCCACTAGAAAAAATAAAGGCGATGGAGATTGAGACCAAAAGCTTCGGGCAATTGCTACGCATGGCTCTTCCTATTTACTCAATGGAGCTACTGTTAACGAGAATCTTCGGCGCATAACTTCGTCGAATGCAATCATTGCCTCAAAAATATCTAATAACCCGAAATATTCGCGAGAATTTTAGTGAAGCAAGTGTTTCTTTGTATTATTAAATTTTGTGCAAGAGTAACAAATTGCGGAGGATTTGTGCAGAGTTTGTCTTACATGAGGATTAGAAGAAGATCACTTGGCTTCTCAGAAGGCCGATTTTGAAATGTCGATATTGGTAGCCGGCGAATGGATATACTGCGTTAAATTCGTGACCTCCAAACAACAATGCCAACTAAAACTGCAACAATCAGATAAAGGAGACGGCGGGCGAAAATAACCTTCATATTGGATGCACCGTCAGCTGTCATGGATTCGTTGATATAGGACATGTCATAACTCGTTCGAACCCGCTTGCGACGATCACCGATAATTTCCCGCATCTCCCTGATACTTAAACTGCTTACTTCATGCATTCGAATAAGAATGGATGGGGCCATTGGATAACCACGATGACGAATCTGGCTGATCACCGGAGGAGGAATTTCCAGTACCTCGGCTAATGCAATGTCGCTTTCCAATCGCATTCTTACTTTTAGCGTATCCAGCAATCGATTGGGATCGTACGTTCGCTTCGCATCTCTCAAATCGGTCGTCATAGGTATTGTTCTTTCAGTCCTTGAGGCTAGCCTCTGTGACCTCCTACATCCCTGCCCAATAAGACAACGACCCCAATCAGGCGGGGCCGTTACTTAACGCTGCGTCTAGGTCTCGAAATGAATTACCAATAACAAAACGAGAAATGTATTTGAAGAAACCTTCATGCGCGGAATAATGGGTTTATCTCCGGAAACTCTGAGCACAAATCATGCCACTTGGAATTAAATTTAATAATCAACGACTTAACAATCAACGCTATTGCAACATGTAAACTATTTCGACAGAATGACAGGTGTGGTCTGTTAATCGTCCGCTTGGCAGTCAATATTCCGGTTTGCCAAACAAGAATGTAAAAATCTCCCGCACCATTTTCCGGAAAACAACGCAATCCATATTAACGCTTAACAATCGCTTTCATTTGGCTCAGTACTGATGAAGGTTTTGAAATACGGGTTTCGAATGGATGGATTGCTTTGTTGTAGAGCTTGGCTATTTTTCGCACGTAGTTTTGCGTTTCAGGATAGGGTGGAACCCCGCGATACCTTTCCACTGCCCGTTCACCCGCGTTGTAAGCAGCAGCCACTAGTGCTATATCGCCTTCAAAATACGCTAACAACCATTGCAGGTAAGCCATTCCACCGCGAATATTGTCTTCAGAATTGAAGGGATTTTTGACCCCAAAGCGAGTAGCGGTGTCTGGCATTAATTGCATCAAGCCGAGCGCGTTTTTGGGAGAAACCGCTTTCACGTTAAAGCCGGACTCGACTGAAATCACAGCAAGCACAAATTGGGGTTCGATTTTGTAGGTAGGGGCAAGCTTCTTCACCAAATCGACAATCGGCCCCTTTGGCGAAAAATTTTCTAACTCGCCGGATATGTCAATCTCAGTGGTCTTTATATCTGGTTTAGGGCTAAGACAGTCAGGCAACACCGAAGTCTCAGATGGCTTCATATAGGCCAGCAGTTGATGCGCATGCACACTGCCACGCTGCGCAGCCATTTCAAAAATAAGTGCTGCCGCACCTTCATCTTTTGCCACGCCTCTCGCATTGGCATACATCCATCCAAGCGCATTTAATGCATTAACGCTTCCGGCTGCAGCAGCCTGGCAATACAAATCCATGGCTTTCGCATAACTGCGTGCAACACCTTCACCGTGCTCATACCGCGCTGCTTCATCCATTAATTGGTCTTTGTCACTTGATCCATATGCAAATTCTGCAAGAGACGGCCGAGGATAAATAAGTACAAAAAGAGCGGTCAGCAACGACAAAAAGTAGATACGCATTTACGTGAAGGCCTTAAAAACTTAACTATTTGAAAACAAAGAACCGTCTTTGAAAGTACATCTTTATTACATCCAAATATTTCTCTATGGAAATCAATTACCTATGAGAACAACGTTTCTACACATATTTCGAAAGTATTTTATTTAATTCTGTCAATATGCCAAAAAGCTACTGTTTGTAACACAGGAAATAGCTAAAATACCAATGCATTCATTTCATTACCGAAAATCAACATTCGGGACTCAGTCAATCCCGAGGCACTATCACCGAACTAGAAATAGTCGCCTGCTTCGCTGATTAAAATTCCCGAGGTTAAAGATGTTAAGAATTTCCAATCACTTCGTGTCCACGGCAGTTGCATTGTTGCTAGTACTGGAAGGGCTCGTACTGATTGGATCGGCTTACCTTGGCGTCTCGCTTCGTTTTTTGGATGCCATCAGTCCGTTGTCACAGAGCGACGACGGGCTGTTTACATCAGCGTTTGCTTTCGCGATCGTCATGATCTTCAGCATGAGCGCTTTGGGGATGTATCAAATCAGCTTTCGCGAAGGCGTCAGGGCAACCTTTTTACGTTTGATGCCCTCCTGCGTATTGAGCTTTGTGCTTATTACTTTCGTGTTTTACGTATTGCCCGATCTGTATCTCGGTCGGGGCATTGTGGGATTCATGTTCCTGGTCGCAGCACCGGCGATCCTCATTACACGAACCATCTTTTTCAAATCCACCCGGACCAAGTTTTTACAGTCACGTATTCTATTTCTAGGTGCCGGGGCACTTGCCCAGGAGTGCAGCGTCCTGGTGAAGGACCCTCGCATGGATCGCAAATACCACATCGTCGGTTATGTCCCGGTTGCAAATGACGAATGCTGCGTCCCGCCCGGAGAGGTACTGCCGATGAAAGGCACAATAATGGACATGGTGACCGAGCATGGAATCAATGAGATCGTCGTGACGGTTCAGAATCGCAGAGGCGGTGCGTTGCCGATCAGCGAACTGCTAACCTGTAAATTGAACGGCATCAAAGTCACCGATTCCGCTGCATTCTTCGAGCGCGAAGCGTGCCAGATTCGCGTCGACTCCTTGCAGCCGAGCTGGCTCGTGTTCGGCACCGGTTTCGACCAAGGATTCTTTCGATCCGCGTGCAAGAAAACGTTTGACCTTCTGGTGAGTGTCAGCGTCCTGATCATCGCACTCCCCATTCTTCTAATAACCGCATTGTTAATCTACCTGGAGGATCGAGGCCCGATCTTTTATCGTCAGGAGCGGGTTGGTGAAGACGGCAAGAATTTTATGGTGTTGAAATTCCGTAGCATGTCGATCGACGCAGAGCGTAGCGGTACACCCCAGTGGGCATCAGCCAATGACCCCCGAACGACACGGGTTGGGCGCATCATCCGTATTTTACGGATTGATGAATTCCCACAAATTCTCAATGTTCTGAAAGGTGACATGAGCTTTGTCGGCCCCCGTCCTGAAAGACCATATTTTGTAAAACAGTTGGTTGAAGAGATCCCATACTACAACGTTCGCCACAGCGTTAAACCGGGCATTACCGGCATGGCACAGGTTCGATACCAATACGGTGCCTCGGTGGCCGATGCCGTTCAAAAACTTCAGTATGACCTGTACTACGTCAAGAACAACAGCTTATTCCTCGACCTGCTGATCCTGATCGACACGCTACAGGTCATGATACTCGGCAAGGGAAGCCGATGAACGCCGGGCCTTGCTGATGTTGGCCGTCATTGCGGTAGCCAGCTACTCGTTTGCTGCCTGCGCATTCCTGCTTCTTTTCGTTCTTTTGCTTTTGAGATGGCGAGGCAGACGACACGGTGCAATCCTTGCACTTGCCTGTTTTGTGACGTTCCTTTGGTCCGCCTCCATTGTTTACTTCACGAAGCAAGGCACGCCGGCAGCGCTGCCGGTTGGCATACTGGAGATCATCAGAAACGCCACTTGGTCCGCTTTTCTTCTCAATATCGTAAGCACTTCATTTCGCACGCATTCTGTAGTCGGCCTTAGGATGAGCAAGCCTACGGCGAGCTACCTGTCGATTTATGCTCTGTTGGTTCTGGCTGCGATACTGTCTTATGCTGGACTCGATTTCGCCGACGGCATCGCAGCGAGCATGAGCTTCATCGGCATGGCTGTCGTCGGGATGATATTAACCGAGCAACTGTTCAGAAACACACCCGGCAAAGCGCGCTGGGCGATCAAGTATGCTTGCCTTGGAATTGGCGGCTTGTTTGCCTATGACTTCTACTTCTACGTAGACATACTGCTCTTCAGAAGAGTAAATGTTGAAATCTGGACGGCTCGCGGCTTCATTAATGCATTCGCCGTTCCATTGATTGCCGTATCCGCCGCGCGCAATCCGGAATGGTCAGTTGGCATAGCCGTGTCACGCCGCATTCTCTTTCATTCGGCGACTTTGTTCGGTTCGGCTATCTACCTGCTCATGGTGGCTGCTGCCGGCTATTATCTGCGCTTCTTCGGCGGCGATTGGGGCACAGTGCTTCAGGTAACGCTGCTCGTTAGCGCCATCATTTTGTTGGTTGCGGTTCTTTTCTCCGGGACATTTCGATCCTGGCTTAAGGTCTCCATCAGCAAGCACTTTTACAACTATGGATATGACTATCGTGAGGAGTGGCTCAATTTCATCCGCACCCTGTCCGTGGAAGGGCCGCAGGTGGGTGAACGTGTCGTGCGGGCGATTGCTCATCTGGTAGAGAGTCCCAAAGGCATTCTGTTCACTTGTAACGGCACCGACCAGTATGTCCATACGGCAGATTGGAACCTGACGTTCAGAATTGATCCGGAGCCTGCGGACAGCGCCCTCTGCAATTTTATGAAGACCAAGCAATGGGTCATCGATTTACACGAGCTCGATGCCTGTCCTGCCAGATACGATGGGTTGGTTGTTCCAGAATGGCTGAGCAGGTTTCCCCAAGCTTGGTTGGTTGTCCCGTTGATCGAGAACGAAGAGTTGTTTGGATTTGTCGTTCTTTCAAAATCGCGCAGCAAGGTCACGATGAATTGGGAGGTGACCGACCTGCTAAAGATCGTCGGCAAGCAAGCGGCCAGCTATCTCGCGCGACAGGAATCCGCGAATGCGCTTGCGGTGGCGCGCCAATTCGAAACTTTTAATCGTATGTCCACATTCGTGGTTCACGATCTTAAGAATCTGGTCTCCCAGCTCGCCTTGCTTCTCGCCAATGCGGAGAAACATAAGGAAAGTCCTGAATTTCAGAAAGACATGCTGGAAACCATCGAGCACGCGGTACAAAAAATGCGGGGATTGCTGCAGAAATTCAATCGCGACTTTTCGACCGAGCGGTCCGGCCGGGTTCTACTTGAGAACGTGCTGGAACGTGCCGTTGCATCCAAGAACGGTGCGGAACCCAGACCATGCCTTGATATTCGCACATCCGGAATGGCAGTTTCAGCGGATTTCACACGGCTTGAACGCGTTATTGGCCATCTGATACAAAATGCGATTGAAGCCACACCGCGCGATGGCAGGATTGACGTACGCCTGATGGAAGAAGGTAATCACGGGGTAATCGAAATCGCCGATACCGGCAAGGGAATGAACGATCAATTCATCCGCGGAAGACTATTCAAACCGTTCGAATCCACAAAGTCGGCCGGCATGGGAATAGGCGTCTTCGAGACCCGCGAATACATCTTACAGATCGGTGGCAAACTTGATGTAAGCAGCCAGCCGTCGCAGGGCACCACATTCAGAGTAAGTCTTCCGCTGTATGTGAACGAGGAAGATAAAATGCTGAGCACACTATAAGGCAGGGAATGTCCGTGAGCCAGGAAAAGAGGAAGTTGCTGATCGTCGAAGACGACCTAGGATTGCAAAAGCAGTTGCGATGGGGTTTCGACGCCTATGATGTGTTGCTCGCCGGAGATCGGGAAAGTGCACTTGCCCTGCTCCGCCGTCATGAGCCGGCGGTAGTGACGATGGACCTCGGCTTGCCGCCGGACGCGGACGGCGCGACAGAAGGGCTGGCCTTGCTTCAGCAAATCTTCGCGCTTGCTCCGAATACAAAAGTCATCGTACTTACCGGGAACCAGGACCGAACCAATGCCGTGAAGGCGATCGGTATGGGCGCCTATGACTTCCACCAGAAGCCCTTCGACTTCGACGTCATGGGATTGATCATCGAGCGGGCTTTCTATCTTCACAGCCTGCAACAGGAAAACCACCGCCTTCAACAGAATCTTGCGGATTCACCCTTAGGCGGCATTATTACCCGAGATCCCGGCATGCTGAAGGTTTGCCGCAGCATCGAGAAAGTGGCGCCCTCATCAGCCACGGTAGTGCTGCTTGGGGACAGTGGAACCGGCAAGGAAATCCTGGCCCGGGCCCTGCATCAGATAAGCGCTCGCAATGACAAGCGATTCATGGCGATCAATTGCGCTGCCATTCCGGAAAATTTGCTGGAAAGTGAACTTTTCGGCTACGAAAAAGGTGCCTTTACCGGCGCCGCAAAACAGACACTGGGAAAGATTGAACTGGCGAGCGGAGGCACGTTTTTTCTCGACGAAGTCGGCGACCTTCCCATGCCATTGCAGGCTAAGCTGCTGCGATTTCTGCAGGAACGGGTTGTCGAACGCATCGGAGGACGCAACGAAATTCCAGTCGATGTGCGAGTGGTATGCGCGACCCACCGCAACCTGAAGCAAATGGTTGATGCGGGTCAGTTCCGTGAAGATCTTTATTACCGTCTTAGCGAAATCGTCATCACGATTCCGGCATTGCGCGAGCGGATGGGCGACGCGGCCCTGCTGGCACATCACTTCCGAAGAAAGTTCGGATCACAAGAGGGTCGTCCTATACTCGGCTTCAGTGACGATGCGCTAAGTGCGATTGCCACTCACTCCTGGCCGGGTAATGTACGGGAAATGGAAAATTGCATGAAACGCGCCATCATCATGGCTGATGGTCCGCAGATCACTGCAGAGGATCTTGGATTGGCAGGCACAGCCGAAGATGAAGAACCGCTCAATCTTCGGCAGGTACGCGATGAAGCCTGTCATAAGGCATTGATCAGAGCACTTGCAAAGGTTGACGGGAATATTGTGAAAGCTGCCGAGTTACTCGGGATCAGCCGACCGACGATTTACGATTTGATGAACCGGTACGGTATCAAGTAAGTGCGCTTTTCAAGGAGCAACAAGAATTGATCTAGGTTGTAACTGAAGATTAGTTGACACTGAAAGTTTGCTGCTGCGCGCCGCATTTCTGCATGGTGCCCAGCCAGGGCGGAACGAAAAAATGACTGCCAAAAACAAAACGGGCCAGCGCATGGAGCGCTAGCCCGTTAATACGACTAGGTAAAACTGGTGCGGCTGGCAGGAATCGAACCCACGACCCCTTGGTTCGTAGCCAAGTACTCTATCCAGCTGAGCTACAGCCGCGTAAAACAAAAGTATAGCACGCTCTCAACTATTTTTGGAAGTGCGTTTTTTGTTTGACATTCAAGATAGGCAAGTTTTCTTTCGCGATTGTTGTCATAACGACCCGTTTCTGCCGATCGATGATCCGCAGCAGATATCACAATAAATTCTATAGTGTCGCCCGTGGCCAACAAACGATGGCAAACCAATCGTTTTTTCGACTTTGCCAAGAAGAGGAAATCGTTTCTAAACGACTTATGATAAAGTCGTTTAGAAACTTTCCTCACGACAATTAATGTGTCGTGCGTCCACGCAGTGATTTTCTGCCGTCGCATCTCGCTTGCCGGATTATCGGCAATCTGTGAACACGGCATTCCCGGGCGAAGGACTACATCAGACACAGTTTCCAGAATATGCAAGGAAGATTAGCCGATGCGGCTTAGTTTAATCCGTTTTTTCGCCGCCCCCATCCTGCTCAGCTGCGTCTCGACGACAGTCGTTGCTGCGGATTTGATCGTGGACGTCAAAGACGCCGTCGACATACCGTTCATCGATGCGGTTATCTATGCAGAACCCCTGTCCGGACAAGTCGCTATATCCAAAAAAAACACAGCGGTCATTGAACAAAAGGGGCGCAAGTTTCTTCCGCTGGTCAGCGTTGTACAAACCGGAACAGATATTTCGTTTCCGAATAACGATTCGGTGCGCCATCAAGTGTATTCATTCTCTCCCGCCAAGTCGTTTGAGCTGCAGCTCTATTCAGGTGTTCCAGGTACACCGGTACATTTTGACAAACCCGGCACTGTCGTCGTCGGCTGCAATATCCACGACAAGATGGTTGCGTACATCCATGTGGTAGGGACGCCCTACTTCGGCAAAGCCGACAACGCAGGAAAAGTCATTCTCGCCGGGCTGCCTTCAGGGAAGTACCGTGTCAAGGCTTGGCACTATGGCCTGCCGCAGAATGCGCCGTTGCCAGAACAAATCGTCAATATCGCATCGCGTGACGAGGTTGCTGCTTTCAAGCTCAGCGCGAAAAGCGTGTCGGCATCTCAATAGGACGACTTCCATGCGCATGCGTAGCCTTGAAAGCCGCATCGTCCTTCTGTTCCTGGTATTGATTCTGGCGGTGCAAGCTTCAGGATTCATGGCGATCCGCATCGGCATCAATCAGAACGCCAGATCTGCGATACAGGAGGAACTGGTCGTCGGGGAACGTGTATTCCGTCGTCTGCTCGGCTTGTACGCACATAACCTTACGCAAGGAGCAAGGGTACTGGCGTCGGACTACGGTTTCAAGCAGGCGATCGCAAGCGACGACAGCGAGACGATCGCATCGGCGCTCGCCAATCACGGTGGCCGCATCGGTGCGACTCATGCTGTCCTTGTCGCAGCCGACCGCAGTATCAAGGCATCGACGACCGGCAAGCTTGTCGGCAGTTTCGAAAAATCGATTCTGGAAATGCTGAATGCCGCCGATCAGAATGATGGCGCCACGAACAACAGCATCATCGACAACCAGCCATACCAGGTTGTCGTTGTGCCGGTGAAAGCCCCTGTCACGATAGGCTGGATTGCGATGGCTTTTCCGGTCGCGCGTCAACTTGCGACCGATATGCGAGAGCTGTCGCTGATGCATATTTCAGTCCTGATCAATGGAACAAGCGGCGCATGGTCATCAACGGCATCTTCTCTTCCCGCCGTCGCGGCTGCGGAGCTGGCACGGCAAATGGAGACACTTGGCTCCGGCCCGCGGTTCATGCCTGAAATTCGAATCGCCGGCGCAGATTACAGTGCGCAGGTTCTGATATTTGCCGAGGATGCGAATCAGACAGCCGCAGTGGTGTTGCAGCACTCGATCAGTGACGCAATCGCACCGTACCAGCGGCTGCAACTCATTCTCCTGGTGCTTACTGCCTTGGGAATCATGGTGACATTGGCCGGAAGCATGTTCATGGCGAGGCGCATCACCAGGCCGTTGCGACGCTTGAGCGAGATTGCAAAGCGGCTCGGTGCGGGTGACTACCGGGATCGCATCGACATCGGCAAGGACGATGAAATCGGCGAACTGTCGAAGGCGTTTGAAAGCATGCGTGACGGCATCTCCCGGCGGGAAGCGGAAATCGGACGGCTGGCGTACTGGGACACGCTGACGGGCCTGCCAAACCGCGTGCAATTTTCCACTTTGCTGAATGAATCCATCGCGCGTGCACAGGAAGAAGGTGGCCAATGCCATGTGCTAATGATGGATCTCGACGGATTCAAGAATGTGAACGATGTGCTCGGACACGGTGTCGGCGACGCCTTGCTGCAGCATGTAGCGCAAAGACTGCAGAATCAGATCGGCGGCGAGTATGCGCCACGCGTAGCGCGCCTCGGAGGAGACGAGTTTGCCGTGCTTCTTCCAGGAATGCATGAAGATGCCGCACGCGCCGTTGCAGCGGGAATTCTCAAATCGCTTGAAGTGCCAATATCGATCGATGAACACAATATCGATCTAGGCGCAGGCATCGGAATCGCAGGATTTCCGCAGCATGGCACCAGCGCCGAGATGGTTCTGAGTCGCGCCGAAGTGGCGATGTATGCGGCCAAGACTGGCGGGAACGAAGCAGTCGTGTATGACTCGGCAATTGACAAGAGCAGCGAACAAAACCTGTCTCTTCTCGGCGAACTGCGGCGTGCTGCGGAACGAGGTGAATTCCGGCTGTACGTGCAGCCGAAGGTGATGCTTGACAGTGGCGAAGTCGTCGGCATGGAAGCGCTGGTACGCTGGGCGCACCCTGACAAGGGACTCGTTTTTCCGGACAGCTTCATCCCGTTCGCAGAAAAGTCCGGCTTCATCCGCACCCTGACGCAATGGATGCTGGAACAATCCGCGGCGCTTTGCAGCGAGCTGGACAAGCGTGGATTCCCGTTGCGCATATCGGTGAACATCTCGACGCGCGACCTGCTCGACCAGGACTTGCCGGCAAAATTTGGCAGCATACTGGAGCGTCATGCCGTCCCCTCCTCCCGGTTTTGCCTCGAGATCACCGAGAGCGCCATCATGGATGATCCGGTTCGTGCGCTGCAGACCCTGGAGAGATTACATGCGATGGGCGTTGATCTGTCGATCGATGATTTTGGCACAGGGTATTCGTCGCTGGCTTACCTGAAGCGACTACCGGTCGATGAGTTGAAAATCGATAAATCGTTCGTGATGAAGATGGAACAGGACGCGGACGACACGAAAATTGTGCGCTCGACGATCGACTTGGGCCACAATATGGGATTGAAAGTCGTCGCGGAAGGCCTGGAGAACGAGGCTGTCTGGGAATTGCTCGCGCGCCTGGGTTGCGACATCGGGCAGGGATACTTCATCAGCAGGCCGATGCCGGCGGAGCAATTGCCTGCATGGCTTGCCAACTGGACGCCGCCGACGTTCCTGATCCGCCAACCGATGCTGGCTTCACATTGACAGCGATAAGAAAGACAAGAGCATGATGCTTGCAGAATGGCTTCCGATTGTGATGCAGGGTTCGTTCAGCGAAATCTATGTCATCGATTGCGCGAACCTGCGTTTTATTCAGGTCAATCACGCGGCGAGGAAGAACCTGCAATATTCGGTGACTGAGCTCGCACAGATGACACCGCTGGATATTGCCCCGGGCCTTTCGCCGGAGACGCTTGAGGAAACACTGCATGCGCTGAAGACCGGTGATGCTAGCCGTGCGACGCTTGAAACCAGACATAGGCGCAAGGACGGCAGTGAGTATCCAGTCGAATTCCGCCTGTTTCATTGCGGGACCGGCCGGTCGCCGGCATTCATCGCGATCGGCAACGATATCAGCGCGCGGCACGAGTCCGCCAAGGCGCTCGGCGTGAGCGAAGCGCGATTCCGCGCGATCGTATCCAATACTCCCGGGCTGGTGTACCAGTTCCTTCTTCGACCTGACGGCAGCGTGTCGTTTCCCTATCTGAGCGAAGGATGTCATGCGCTGCTTGGAATTACCGCCGAACGTCTCCGTGCCGACTCGTCGCTGTTTCTTGATCTTATCCTGCCCGAGGACCGTCCTTCCTATCTCCAGACGATGAAGTCATCCGCAGCGAAGATGAAAGGTTGGAATTGGGAAGGCCGCCTTTGGATCGAGAAGTGGAAAGACATCAAATGGATCAATCTGCGCAGCACGCCGCGCGCCCTGCCCGGCCAGGGCGTGCAGTGGGAAGGCATCATGACCAATATTACGCAGAGCAAGCTGGAGCAGGCAGAGATCGAGCGTTCGCGCTCGCAGCTTGCAGAGCTGTCGGCGCATGTGGAAACGGTAAAGGAGAACGAGCGCACCCGGATCGCACGGGAAATCCATGATGATCTGGGCGGTAACCTGACAGCTATCAAGATGGCCTTGTCACTGATGGTACGCAGGCTTCCGAAGGACGAATCGGCGCTGCTGGAAAAGGCAGTGTATGTGGATTCGCTGGTGGACAGGACAATCGAAGCGGTGCATCGCATCGCCGTCGACCTGAGGCCGAGCATTCTCGACATCGGCATCGTCGCGGCAATCGAATGGCAGGCGGCGGAATTTGAAAAGCAATTCGGCATTTCCTGCGAATTCACGTCGAACAAGAAAGACATCGATCTGCATTCAGACCAGGCGACAGCACTGTTCCGGATCTTCCAGGAAGCGCTTACCAATATCGGCAAGCACGCGAATGCCGATCGCGTCACCGTCAAGCTGGTTCGTACCAACCGCAACGTCCGGCTGGAGATTGTGGACAACGGACGCGGCATCGGCGCCACCGACCGATTGAAACCCAAATCGTTCGGCATCCGAGGCATGATAGAGAGGGCAAACGCACTGGGCGGTAACCTTACCGTCGGCAATGCACCGTCGGGCGGCAGCGTCGTGGCGCTGCGCATCCCATTGACAGTTTCAGAAGAGCTTCTAATGAAGGCCGCATCATGACAGCACAAGGAACCATCAAGATCCTGATCGCCGATGACCATGCGATCGTCCGGGAAGGATTGAAACAGATTCTTGCGGACACCCGCGATATCGTCGTCACCGGGCATGCCGAGAACGGCGCGGAGGCGGTGAAGCTTGCCCGCAAAGGAGCCGACGTACTTCTGCTGGATATCTCTATGCCTGACCGAAGCGGCATCGAAGTACTGAAACAGGTGAAGAAAGAAACGCCGAAACTGGCCGTTCTCATGCTGTCGATGCATCGCGAGGACCAGTACGCGATCCGGGCGCTGAAAGCGGGCGCTTCCGGTTACCTGAACAAACAGAGCGCGCCGGATCAGCTGGTGGATGCGATCCGCCAGGTGGCTGCCGGACGCAAGTACATCAGTGCCGCACTGGCACAGGAACTCGCCAACCAGATCGGCGAGGACCGCGAGGTACCCGCACATGAAACCTTGTCGGACCGGGAATACCAGACCCTTGTGATGATCGCCTCCGGAAAGGCGGTGAGCGACATTGCCGAAGAGCTTTCGCTGTCCGTCAAGACCATCAGCATGTACCGCTCGCGCCTGTTGCAAAAAATGAAATTACGGCACAACGCGGAACTCACCCACTACGCGATCAAGAATCACCTTGTCGAGTAATAGCGCCTAAACCCCCGAATTACATCGGCTTCTTGCCGCTGATCCACGATTGGAATGCGGCTTCGCTGTCGTAGCATGGCATTGAATTGGGAAACTCCTTCCGCAATTGCGGTAATGCCATGCAAGAAAAAGAAAAGCCTGCCGGACAAAACCCCGCCGATATTGCCCGCGAAGCATTTCGCCGGCTCGGCGCGCGGCGTATCGCCCCTACCCCGGAGGCCTACCGGCAAGTATATGAAGAGATCGCGGGCCAGGTGTCGCAGCCCGGCGCGGAACAAATGCTGGCCGCGGTCGCGTCCAGCCTGGCGGAAATCTCTTCGTCCGCCGATGACCTGGTTCGGCGAATCACCCGCTCGATTGAGGGCCGCAACTGGGCGGATACCAATCGGGAATTGAATCTCCTCATTGCCGAGTACCTGAAAAAAAACGCACAGAATAGTGAAGCGCAGTCGCCTGCACCTGCGCCGGGTACGGCGCTAGTGCCTGCCGTTGAGACAGCTGTACCAGCCGCGCGCCGGTCCGGTCTTTCCTATTCGGACGACAACCAGACCCGCATGCTGCGTGATCTGCTCATCCGGACCCTGACTCTAGCCGTCAGCTCGCTTCTGCAGGGTGCACCGGAACTTGCCCGGGAATCGGAAGCATTGGCAGAATCGATCAAGATTGCACGCTCCGAGCAGGAATTGCATGAAGCAGGCGGACGGCTAAAACAGCTCTGCTTCAAGATCGAATTGAAAAGCGGCGACATGGCGGAAGAACACGAGCTGCTGCTGCGCCTGTTCAATTTGTTGCTGGAGAATGTCAGCGAATTGCTGGAGGACGACTCCTGGCTGAGCGGCCAGATCGCCACCGTCAAAGACATACTTGCCGGTCAAATCAGCCACGCTGCATTAATGGATGCAACGCGCAGCCTGAAGGAAGTCATCTACAAGCAAGGACTGCTGAAGCACAGCCTCGCAGAAGCGAAAGTCACGGTCAAGACCATGATGCTGACCTTTATCGACCAGCTTGCATTGATTGCCGCGAGTACCGGTGACTATCACAAGAAGATCGATGTGTATTCGCAGAAGATCGGCAAGGCGACCGACATTACCGAGCTGAACAAGATACTCGACGATGTCATGCGCGATACCCGTACCGCACAGACCGAAGCGCTGCGCTCGCGGGATGAAATGATCACTGTACGCAAGGAAGTGCAGGAAGCCGAGGCACGCATTCATGACCTGGAAAGCAAGCTTGAGCAGATGAGCGAGCTCGTGCGGGAGGACCAGCTGACCGGCAGTCTCAACCGGCGTGGACTGGATGATGTCTTCAGCAGGGAACTGGCGCGCGCGGACCGGCGCAAGTCGCCACTGTGCATCGGCCTGCTGGACCTCGACGACTTCAAGCGACTTAACGACACACACGGCCATTCCGCGGGCGACCAGGCGCTGGTCCATCTGGTCCGCGTCATCAAGGACACATTGCGGACGATGGATGTGATCGCCCGTTTCGGCGGCGAGGAATTCCTGATCGTTCTGCCGGACACTCATCTTGACGATGCGATGCAGACTGTCACGAGGTTGCAGCGCGAACTGACGAAACGCATTTTCATGTACAACAATGAGCGCCTGCTCATCACCTTCAGCGCAGGCGTCACTATATATATACCCGGCGAAGACCAGGCAACCCTGATTCAGCGCGCCGACACGGCACTCTATCAAGCGAAGAACGCCGGCAAAAACCGCGTCATCGCTGCAAACTGACCTCCCCTCTCCTTCTGTACCGGCGCCCTCACGCCTCCCTGTGAGCCTACGCCGGCATCTTTGATATCAAACTGTCAACCCTAAACTGGAAACCGTTTGAAAAAGCGCTAAAGATTTTTCCAATTGATCCGAAGAAGCAAGTGTCCGGCTTGAGTACGGACGGCACTGAAAAAAATAATCGCTTCCGAGTCCTAAAGTTTTTCCAGTTCCGTTCGTTACAACTTACAACAGCGGTTTGCAAGCCTCGAGAAACAGGGAGGCGGACCAAAGTGGATAACGCTCAAGGCGGAACCTTCGCACCCAACTAGGAGAATCAACATGGCTTCATTCATCAATACCAACATCGCATCGTTGAATGCACAGCGCAATCTCAGCACTTCTTCCGCCGGCCTCGAAACCGCCCTGCAGCGTCTGTCTTCGGGCTTGCGCATCAACAGCGCCAAGGACGACGCAGCCGGCCTGGCAATTTCCAGCCGCTTCACATCGCAGATCAAAGGCTTGAACCAGGCAGCACGTAACGCCAACGACGGTATCTCGCTGGCGCAGACAGCTGAAGGCGCGCTCGGCGAAATCGGCAACAACCTGCAGCGTATCCGCGAACTGGCTGTTCAGTCGGCCAACGCAACAAACAGCGCTTCCGACCGTAACGCACTCAATGCAGAAGCAACGCAGCTGATCTCGGAAATCACCCGTGTCGCTGGCCAGACCGCGTTCAACGGCGTGAACCTGCTGGACGGCAGCTTCGCAAACCAGGACTTCCAGGTCGGTGCGAATGCCAATCAGACAATCCGTGTCGGCTCGATCTCCGATTCCCGTGCAACTGCCCTCGGTTCCAACACCATGACCCTGGACGGCACAGTGACCGGCAATACCAAGGCGGCTGCAGCTGACCTGACCGGCGGCAACACCATCGGTGCTGAAACTGACCTGACATTCACAACTTCGGCAGGCACAACTGCAGCAATCTCGTACGCAGCCAATGCCGATGCCAAGGGCATCGCCGCAGCGATCAATACAGGGGCAGCCGGCGTAGGCATCACCGCGACCGCATCCAACTCCGCTACCCTGGGCAGCCTGGGCAGCGCCGGTACAGTCAGCATGACACTGAACGGCACCGCGATCTCGGCGTCAGTCGCAGATGCAACCGACATGACAGAACTGATGGCAGCGATCAACGGTGCCAGCAGCTCGACCGGCGTTACCGCGAACTTCTCCAGCACATCGTCGAAGTCCGAACTGACACTGTCGACAACCGACGGCCGCGACATCAGCGTTCTTGACTTCAACAACTCCGGCGCAACGAAGACAGCCAGCTTCTCCGGCGTCACGTTGACCGGCGGCGCAGCGACAGATTCGACGATCAAGACCGGTACCGTCACGCTGAACAGCACCAAGGGCCGTATCGACACAGCTAACGCAAACGCCGACGTGTTTGCGATCGCAGGCACCAACACCAGCTCGTTCTCCTCGCTGGCCGGCCTGTCGCTCGGCACCGCAGCGGGTGCACAAAGCGCGATCGGCGTCATCGATGCGGCACTGGCCAGCGTGAACAGCAGCCGTGCGGACCTCGGTGCGATCCAGAACCGCTTCAGCTCGGTGATCTCGAACCTCCAGACAACATCGGAGAACTTGTCCGCATCGCGTAGCCGTATCCAGGATACCGACTTCGCATCGGAAACCGCAACACTGACCCGCGGCCAGATCCTGCAACAAGCTGGTACCGCAATGCTGGCACAGGCGAACTCGCTGCCGAATGGCGTGCTCTCCCTGCTCAGAGGCTAATCGGGAAACCGACAAGTCGCCGTATAACCCGGTCGGTTTTCGCCGACCGGGTTTTTTCCCATCAGGGAGTTTGTCATGGACGTTCGTACACTTGTAACCCAAGGCCAGCCGCAGGTAGAACGCAGTCCCGTACCTGCCGCCACCAGCACGGCTGTAACAGCCAGATCAACCGCAGCGATGGTGGACATCGCGTCGGCCGTTTCCGAAACGGCAGCGGTGCCAAGCCAGGAACAACTGAAGTCGGCAATCCAGGACCTCAATAGCACGATGAAGGCGATGTCCCAGACGCTGGAGTTCTCAGTCGATGAAGAGAGCAATCGGACGATTGTCAAGGTCGTCGATCAGGAAACGAATGAAGTGATCCGCCAGATGCCCACGAAAGAAGCGCTTGAAATTGCCAAGGCACTGGACCGCATGCAAGGCATGCTGATCAAGCAACAGGCTTAACCCGCACCACGCATCCCGCTTTTCCGCATTTGCTTGTCGAACAGGCAAGGCTTTCTGCCGCCGTATTTTTCCGCCTGCATGTTCCTATCCTGCCCTGCCGTGTCGCCGCCGAACGGTTTGCTCATTTGGAAACAGGCGGGTAAATCCTCCTCTAAAGTCCGGATTGGCCCTGCCGATAACAGGATATAGTCAGATCACATTTTCGCAGGAGTCCGCGGTGGCGCTTTCTTCCCCAGGCATCGGTTCCAATCTGGATGTCAACAGCATCATCAAGCAGCTGATGGCGGTAGAGTCGCAGCCGCTCACCGCGCTGGCCAAGAAGGAAGCCAATTTCCAGGCCAAGCTTGCCGCGTACGGGAATGTCAGCGGCGCGCTCAGCGCTTTCCAGGGTGCGGTTTCCGGACTGACCACCACAGCCAAATTCCAGGCGTTGACCGCAAATGCCGGTGATTCCACAATTGTGTCCGCCTCGGCAGGCGGGAAGGCGGTACCCGGTAGCTATAACCTGAACGTTACCTCCCTCGCGCAGGCGCAAACCATCAAGACTGCAGCGCAGTCCACCACATCAGCGACCATCGGTGGCGGCGCGGCGACCACCCTTACCTTCCAGTTCGGTACGATTGGCGGGAATACCACGCCAACAGGCGGCGTTTATCCCGTAGGTACGACATTCACTCAGGATGCGACCCGCGGAACGGGCACCGTCACCATCGACAGCAGTAACAATACGCTGCAGGGCATTCGCGACGCGGTTAACAAGGCCAATATCGGTGTGACCGCAACGATCGTGTCCGACGGCAGCGCTACGCCGAACTATCTGGTTTTCACATCGAGCAAAACCGGCCAGACGTCGAGCATGAAGATATCGGTGTCCGGAGACGCGACGTTGCAAAACCTGCTGGCCTACGATCCGGCCAACGCAGGCGGTCAGAAAATGACCGAGAGCAGCGTCGCCCAGAATACCGTGATGACCGTCAACGGGATCACGATCAACAGCGCAACAAAGACCATCGACGAAGCGATCCAGGGCGTTAGTCTCAATGTCTCCAAGACCGGTACGACGACGCTGTCGGTCAACCGTGATACCGCCGCTGTCACGTCCGCGGTGAACGGGTTTGTAAAGTCGTTCAACGACATCAACAACACGCTGAAAAAACTGACGGCCTACGATGCCAATACCAAGGTCGCGGGGCTGCTGCTGGGCGATCCGACCGTGCGGACAGTGCAGAACGGGCTCCGGCAGATGCTGTCGACCGCCATTACCGATGGAAGCGGCGCTTACAGGACGCTGTCCGATATCGGCGTCAGTTTCCAGAAAGACGGTTCTCTCGCAGTGGACTCCGCCAAACTGCAAGCCGCCGTCAACGCCAATGTCGCCGATGTGGGCAAATTGTTTGCCGCAGTTGGCTCCAGCACCGACAGCCTGACTTCGGTGGTCGGCTCCAATGCCGCCACAAAACCGGGCCAGTATGCCGTCAGTGTGAGCGCGCTCGCGACGCAAGGCGCATTGACGGGAAACAAGGATCTCAACGCTGCCTCGACCGTTATCGATCCCGGCACATCGCTCAACGTTACGCTGAACGGCACGACCGCCAGCGTCGCGCTGACCGCCGGCTCATACGACGCATCCCAGCTTGCCGCATTGCTGCAGTCGGCCATCAACGGTACCTCGGCATTCACCGCAGCCGGGTTCTCGACGACCGCAAACGTCGATAGCAATGGTTTTTTGAAGCTTACCTCGTCGCGTTACGGCTCGACCTCGAGTGTCAGCATCGCCAGCGGAACCGGCACTGCGTCGTCGGCACTCTTCGGTGCCGGACCTGCGGCCGCCGTAGGTACCGATATCGCGGGCATGATCGACGGTGCAACGGGAACGGGCTCCGGCCAGACACTGACGGCAGCCGGCGGTGTGGCGTCGGAGGGACTGAAACTGGAGATTACCGGCGGCGCACCCGGCAATCGCGGCATGGTGACGTTTTCGCGCGGATTCGCCGACCAGCTCAGCAAGCTGGTCGACAGCTATCTGGGGTCTTCCGGCCTGATTTCCGGCAGGACCAAGGGCATCGACAACAGTATCAAGGATATTGACCGCAGCCGCGAAGCGATCAACAACCGCCTCGCGGAAACGGAACGACGCTACCGGGCGCAGTTCCTTGCGCTTGACACCGCGATCAGCAGCATGAGCAGCACCAGTAATTTTTTGCAGCAACAATTGGCCAACTTGCCGAAAGTAGAATAAAGGGGATACACGATGTTTGGATCAACGAATAGCGGCGCGAACGCCTATGCCCGGGTCGGTGTCGAAACCGGTGTCGCGGCTGCCAGTCCGCACAAGCTGATCGTGATGTTGTTCGAAGGCGCGATGGTCGCCATCAGTTCCGCCATTCAGCAGATGCAGGCCGGCGACGTCCAGGCCAAGGGCAAGTCGATCTCCAAGGCGATTACCATCATCGATGAAGGACTGCGCGCCAGCCTCGACAAGAAAGTCGGCGGCGAGATCGCGCTCAACCTGGATGCATTGTATGAATACATGAGCAACCGGCTGGTGATCGCCAATCTGAAAAACCAGCCTGCGATCCTGGATGAAGTCTATCAATTGCTGAGAGGCCTGAAGGATGCATGGGAGTCCATCGCACCGGCACCGTCGGCCGCGTCGGCCCAGCCGCCCGTCCAGGCTGCCGTGCAGAGCGCACCAAAGGCTTCCGCCTACGACACCCTCGCCCCGATGCAATCCCGTTTGGTAAAGGCTTGAGAATAGATGACTAGTCAGGAAATCATTTCGCTGTACGAGAACGTCGCTGTCATTACCGACCAGATGCTGGCTGCCGCCCGGAACAGCGATTGGGAACGGCTGGCCGCATTGGAATCACGCTGCTCCAGCCAGGTCGACATCATCCGCAATGCGGAGCCACGGGAGCCGATGACCGGACCGGCACGCGAGCAAAAGGCACGCATCATCCGCAAGATCCTTGAGGACGACCGCCAGATCCGCAATCTTACCGAGCCATGGATGGCGCAGCTTTCGGCAATGATCAATAGTACCGGCGCCGAGCGCAAGCTATCAAAGGCCTACGGTTCCGGCCAGTCCGGCTAACGGCATGTTGCCCCGGGCCGACCTCAAGACACCCCGGCCCCTCACCGCGGTCGACGCGGCAACGCCCGTACAGGCGAGTGCCAACGCTCGCCAGGAAATTTTCCATCGCCTGACGCAGATCGCATTGGGTAAGGAATTGCTGGCCACCGTGCTGTCGCGGTTCGATGACGGCACGTTTTCGGTCAAGGTCGGCGACACCGTCGCACGTTTGGCTTTGCCGGTCGGCACGCGCGTCGGCGACAACGTGCCGATGGCTCTCGTGTCCAAGGGGCCCCGCCCTACCTTCCTTTTGGTGCAGCAGACTACCGTCGACACCGCATCGGTCAGTCCCGCCGGCCGGCTGATTGACCAGATTTTGCAGCTGGCGCGCCGGGACAACACGCAGGCAACCTTGGTGGCAAAAACTCCTTTGGCAACGAGGGCAGCGGATATCGACCCGCAACACGTCGCGGCACGACTGCAGAGTGAAGTCGTCGAAAGCGGCGTGTTTTATGAATCCCATTTGCATGAATGGGTGAGCGGGCGCCGGCCGCTGGCATCCTTACTGCAGGAACCGCAGGCAGCGCTGGCCGAACATGGGCACGGCATGGCGGGAAAAGGCACTGCCGGCGGTGATACCCCGACATCGTCCGCGCGACTTTTGCCGGCCTCCCCAGCCCCCCAGTCCGCCAATACCGAAACCAGGCACGCAGCCGACAGCCTGCTGCCTGATCTGGCAAACGATGCCGAACTGCTGAGCCGGTTGCGTGACATGCAGGTCATGCCTCAGAACAACGATCTCGATGCCGACGTGCTGGTTTATCAAAAGCCCGCGTCGGCGGACTCCGGACTGCTCGCAGTCGCACAGAATACATCGGCGTCCGAGACGATCAAGCCGGAGGCAGCGCGCATCGTCAATCTGCAACTGCACACATTGGAACAACAACAGGTGCGCTGGCAGGGCGAATTGTGGCCAGGAGTGCCGATGCAATGGGAAGTCGGCAGGGAGACGACGGCGCGCGATAACGCGGTCAGCAAGGATGGCGCCGGCGGGGCGGATTATGACCAGGCGGCCTGGACGAGCGTTGTGCGTTTTGAATTGCCCACACTAGGAACGGTTTCGGCCAGGATCGTCCTCAGCGGCGACCGGGTACAGGTTCGGGTCAGTGCGGCGTCGGAGGACACCGCGGTTGCGCTTCGTTCCCATGGTGCAGCGCTCGCGGATGCGATGCTGACAGCCGGTTCACCGATGGATCATTTCATGGTGAAGGTCGATGAAACACCCTGACGCCCGGCAAAACGCGGTTGCCCTCGCCTACCAGAGCGGCGATCTCGCACCGAAAGTGGTGGCGCGTGGCCGTGGCCTGATCGCCGAGCAGATCATCGCCCGTGCAAAGGAACATGGCGTATTCGTCCATGAATCGAGGGAATTGGTTGCCCTGCTGATGCAGGTGGATCTGGACCAACACATACCGCCTGCGCTGTATCGCGCGGTGGCGGAATTGCTGGCATGGCTATACCATATCGAAGCCGCACGACAAGACGAGAAACACGCGAACTAAAAAGCGACCGACGGCCTCACACTTAGTAGATCAGGAAAAGCAGATGGCATTAAACAAGAATTTCGGTGTCGACGATTTGACGCCTTACCAGGTCAACTCGCGCCGTGAAATCGTCACGCTGCTACGCGCCCTGCAGGAACGAAAACAGATTCTCACCATGCATGCGGACGGTGGCGCCGATGCCGTCATCACGACTGTCCTTGAAGTGGAAGATGAGAGCGGCATCGTCGTGATCGACCGCGCATCAAGCAACGTGGTGAATCAAAGGATGCTGGAGGGCGAAAACATCGCCTTCGAAACCGTGCTCGATAATATCCGCATCCTGTTTTTCGCGGCCCGGCTTTCCGAATGCATCTACGGCGACCTGCCTGCCTTGTGCATTGATCTTCCGACCAGCGTGGTTCGCCTGCAGCGACGGGAACACTACCGGGTCCCGACACCGATCGCCAATCCTCTGCGCTGCACCATCCAGATTCCACGCGAGGACGGCAATCCCTCCTCGACCATCGTGGTGCCGCTGCAGAATGTCAGCGGCGGTGGCATAGCGATCGTCGACGAGAAGCGGCTGCTGAACAATACGATCGGCCACATTTACAAGGACTGCCGTATCGACCTACCCGGCGGCACACTCGTCGTCGCCACGCTGCAAATCCGCAATTGCTACGATTCGACCCTGCCCAATGGCAAGACCAGCCGACGCATCGGCTGTCTGTTTGTGGACCTGCCCAAGCCGATGCTGGCGGCTGTGCAACGTTACATCACGAAACTGGAGCGGGAACAAAATGCGAAGGCCACCGGAATGAAATGACGGGCCCGGCACAGCCACTAGTTTTGGCATCGTGTGCCGGACCATCCCGGGATTACATCGGTGATTTAGGAACCTTGTACTCCCACTGCGGCCCTCGGCGCTTGATCAGGTAATACCCTAGCCCTGCGACTGCTGTCGCAACCGCGACCTTCCGTATCAATCCGTTTCTGTTGTACTTCCATTCCGACTTGATGCCCATCTCGGCGAAGATATTCGGTATATGACCGTTCATGAGATCGTCGCCGATTCCCTCCACCATGTTCACGCGATCGGCCAGTAGCAACAGCAGCCAATGGCGGATGTCGTTCTCCGTCATCGCGTACGCCACATCGCGGATCTTCCCGCTCAACCCGGACGGCGGCGTGCTGGTGCCGAACACCGGCGTGATGCCCTGCCTTTCCGTGGAGTGATAGACCTTCATCCTGACCGGCTGGTCTTCCGGCCGATCCCAATGAACATTTTCCAGCCGCGGAGGCGTGCGCTCCATCGGGTACGCCGGGCGATTGGCATGGTCGAGGTCGGCAGCCCAACCTTCTATATGCGAATGCGTCTCCTTGCTCTTGAGACCGGGATTGCGCCGGTTTTGCCCGGCGTTGTCCCGCTGCGGCTGCTGGCTGGGCACAAGCGCCGTTCCGGACGGTTGTCCCGACAGGCCTGACTGACCGGCCAGCGGCATGGCGGTCCCTGCCATTTCGTTACGATCTGCTTCCATGAGATATCCTCCTTGCGCGCAAGCGGTTAATGGATCAGTCCGGCCTGGGCCGCACGGGGCGGAATCAGGACGGTTTTAATGCAGTTGTCGAGTTTGCTCGAGAAAATGTGATACGCATCCGATATCTCTTCGAGCGGCACGCGGTGGGTGATGATCTGTTTGGGATCGATACGTCCGGCCTGGATGTGCTCGATCAGTCTCGGGAGGTGGCGCTTGACGCTGGCCTGATTCATACGCAACGTCAATCCTTTATTGATCGCATTGCCGATGGGAACGGCGTTGAACGTCGGGCCGTACACACCCACGATCGATACGGTGCCGCCCTTGCGCACCGAGTTTATTGCCCAGTGCAGCGCGGTGGCCGCTCCCGCCTGCAGCGGTACGAAACGTCCCGTCAGGCTCTGGACTGCGTTGCCCGCAGCCTCGCAACCGACGGCATCGATGCACACATCCGCGCCCAGCCAGTCGGTCATCTTCTTGATGTGCAGCGCCATATCCCTCACATCCTTGAAGTTAACGATCTCGCATTGGGCGAAGTTCTTCACGAACTCGAGCCGGTACTCGACATGGTCGACGACGATGACGCGGCCTGCCCCGAGCAGCCATGCCGACTTGGCGGCAAAAATGCCGACCGGTCCGGCACCGAAGACCACTACGGTATCGCCTTGTTCGATTCCCCCCATTTCCGCGGCCTGGTACCCCGTTGGATAGGCATCGGTCAGCAGAACCGCATCATCGACATCCAGATCCTTGGGAATGATGGTCGGCCCCACGTCGGCCATCGGCACGCGGACATACTCTGCCTGACCGCCGTCATAGCCGCCGGCAGTATGGGAATAGCCATAAATGGCGCCGACTGCCGTTGCTTCCGAATTGGTGTTATGGCAGTTGCCGTACAGTTCCTTCTCGCAGAAGAAACAGGAGCCGCAGAAGATATTGAACGGCACAAGGACGTGGTCGCCGACCTTGAGGTTCTGCACTGATGGTCCGACCTCCTCGACGACGCCGGTGAACTCATGGCCGAACGTCATGCCCACCCGCGTATCGGGGACAAGCCCGTGATACAGGTGCAGGTCCGAGCCGCAAATGCAGGAACGCGTCACGCGGATAATCGCGTCGTTCGGGTGTTCAATGACCGGATCGGGTTTCTGCTGTGCACGCACCCGGAACGGCCCCCTGTAATTCATTGCCAACATATCGTTCTCCTATCCGTTTGAATATAGATAGCAGTCGCACGTCGTCCATTCGGGCAGGTGTTTTTTCACAGTAATCGTGATGCCCTGGATTGATTGGCCACTGCCGTTTCATCACATCATCGGCAAACTTTCCATACCGATGGTTTCCCGGCATTGCGGGCCGTACCGTAACCACTTTCAGGATGAATTTGGCTATACCTGAGATTTCGGACCGCGTTTGGGAAAAGATAACAATTCAGAAACAACAGCCGCGCTGAAGTTCAATTTAATTTTGATAACGAAAAGGACTTCTTTTCCTACTGCGGCAATTGGTTACCGCTGGAAATTCACGCCTCTATGCCATAGCGAAGAAATGACGCAGCTAAGCAGCAGAATGTGCTGCCGAAAGGAAAAAGAGGTGCCGACGAGAGAAAATTGTGTCAGGCGCTCATGGACAAAATGCGATTGCAATGCCGCCAGGTGCATTGATGAGCGTGCCGAATTCATCCGACTAATGAGACCACGGCGATGACAAATCCGGGGTGAATCAAACAGCAGGAAGAATGAGATCGAATGATGTGCAGCGTTCGTTTAGTAGTGTTGATCGGTCACACCTGCATGGTCATGACAAACGATTGACACCCTGCACGAAACAAGGCGGCGAGCAGCGGTACGCCGTCATCAATCTCTATGCCAAAGCGCATCCGCCGTTGGGTTTAATCCGGTATCGATCGACAGTCTTCGGAAAATTCTCAAGACACGGCGCCCGGATTTGTCCGATCGGGAACTGGATGTCTGCGCCAGGGTGATGACCGGAATGACTTACGATGGCATTGCCGTCGATCTCGGTCTCAAGGTCCCAACCGTGAAGACATACCGCAACCGGGCATTTGAAAGAATGGGGATCCGCTTTCGCAGCGAGTTGATGCGATATTATCCAGATACGTCGACCAGCTACAGGGATACGTAGCTTCAACAAAGGCAAGAGATTCTGCCGATCAGCTGGGCCGTTCGCTGTATTTGCATGGTTTTATAGCCGATGCTTATACTCGAATCATCATTTCACCAAATCCTGATCTCACATTTCGTCTGCGGGTTCGCCATGATGGTTGGCTATCCAGTGCGACGTGCCACACGTCGAAGACCATGAGCCAAGCCAGGTCTTTACTGATTTTCGGTTCCACAGTCTGAAGTTTTTTTCGCTGATGATGTTCAATTACCTTCTTTGTCGCCGTCCGGTTACTACCCTAAGCAGTCGCGCGATAGTGAATTCGATGGCTGAAATCTCTCTGGCGACGCATTTAATATCAGGGATAATTTTTAATCGGGACGCGGTCCAACTCGCTTGACATACCTGAAAACAAGCGATCGCCGCCAACTTCCGAACTATTTCTTTTTAAATTTCATGCAGAAGCCAGAAGCGCAAATGCTTTTTATCCTTGGCGCACTTGACCCGGAAATGCGCGAAATAGAACGCGTGCTGAGTATGCATGGCTATCCAGTTGCATGGGCTGCAGTCGGCCAGCAAAAGTGCACCTCGGCGACAGCCTATGATGCCGATTCAGCAATGCATATAGAGGGTGGCAAACGCCAGGCTCAGCTCATCTTGCCACGCCAGCCTGTAGCGTTTGTAGAATGTGCGGTCAGGCAGATTATCCCGACTCTGCGCATTGACCACCACAATCCGGGCGATGCGGGATTTGATTGTGGTGCGCAGGACTATCTTCGTGGTTCGTCTCTTGGGCAGGTGCTGTCGTTCCTGGAACTCGCACCTGATCCGACACAGCGGCTGCTGGCTGCGGCCGATCACTGCCTGACGGCAGCATATCAGGGCGCATGTCCCGGCGTGGATCCGGACGAATTACTTTTCATGCGAGCATCTTGGCAAGCAAAGATGAGCTATCGATCGTTCGGGCTGGTCATGTCGTCAATCCTCGAAGCAGCCAGATTGGTTCGGGAGCGGTACGATCCGCACGTGGGTGCGGCGTTATTCCTGGACCCCACGCTGATGGTGCCAGACCTGCCTGAGGGTGCCGCACGTGCAGGCATGCCAGTGCGCTACCGTAGCCTGGAACCGAACGGCCTCGTCAAGGAAATGATCAAGGGCGCCTCCCCGGATGCAATTTCGTCGTTCATGAAGGAAAATCACATGCTTGGCCGGCGTGTCTATGGCAACCCATATCGGGGGTATGCCGGCACCTATTTGGATTAGGCACTATCGATGGGGGGCACCTTGGTTTCGCCCGTGGCTGCCTCTCTCCAAAGTTTTATACGACCTGCCCCGAACTTGGTCGTATGCCGACTTTACGCCGACGGCGGCTATAGGCGATATCGCGGGCATTCGGAGTTCTCAGGGTTAGCCACCAGTTCGCTTGGCATGATGGCCATGCTTTCTCAGCTCTGACATGACCTGCTCGCAGTGGTCTCCCTGTACTTCAATTACGCCATCCTTCACTGTTCCGCCAGTGCCGCATGCCGTGCGCAACTGCTTGCCCAGCAAAGCCAGTGCAGCAGGATCGAGCGCCAATCCCTTGATGAGCGTTACGCTCTTCCCGCCCCGTCCTTTGGTTTGGTGTGACACGCGTGCCACACCATCACCTATGGGCGCGGCCTTAAGCCTGCAGGTGCACTCTGGGAGGGGCTGTCGGCATTGAGGGCACATGCGCCCGCCGTCGGTGGAATACACAAGGCCGCCGCTTGAACTACGTTTCATGTCTTGCTCAGTGATGTTTGACGTGTGAATCGGCCGTGTTTAGCACCGCGTGACTATCCGCTTCTGGCCGATTGCCGCCCTTTTCCACCGACCGCTGCCGACCCACACCGGACTGTTGTCATGCTCTGGAGCAGACATGTAAACTGAAATGGTAAGAAGGTCATACGCCACGGTGATGGAGCCAATGCTCAAAGTCGTTGGCAGGTAAAGGGCGGCAAAAATGATAGCCCTGACCCCGCCGACAGTGCCGGGATCGTAGAAAATCCAAGGCTTCCTTCGTCTCAACGCCTTCCGCAATGATTTCAAGACCGAGCGCGTGGCCGAGTTTGATGATGCCTTCCGTAATCGCAGAGTTGGTGCTGTTATTTCCAATTCCACGTACAAACGACTGGTCTAGTTTCAATATGTCGATTGGCAATTGGCTGAGGTAGCTGAGACTGGAGTAACCAGTGCCAAAGTCATCCAATGCCACCTTGATTCCCATGTCGCGAAGCGCGTGCAGGATTTCTACTACATCGCCCACGTTACGCATCACCGTGCTCTCGGTTACTTCAAGATACACGTCTAATGCGCTCACACCCTCCTGCAGCAGGGTCTCCGAGATGGATCGGACGAAATTCGTTTGTCGGAACTGCGTCGCTGAGACATTGACCGCAACAGGAAAAAGGGACAACCCCTTTTCGCGCCATTCACGTTGCTGCCGGCACACTTCCTTCAGCGTCCACATGCCGAGCGTATGCATGAACCCCGCAATTTCTGCCACCGGAATGAACTGTGCCGGTGACCAGTTCATGCTCGGCCAGCGCAGCAACGCCTCGGCACTAAGAACTGAGTGGGTTTCAGTATCGACCACCGGTTGATAGTACACCTGGAATTCGTTTTGCTCGAGACCTTGCCGCAAGCAACTCTCTATTTTCAGCGATTCGCTAACTCGCTTGTTAAATTCCGGCTTAAAGAACTGGATTCGATTGCGTCCGTTTTCCTTCGCCTGGTACATCGCCGTATCCGCACTCTTAATCAGGTCGTCTATGCAATCACCATCTTGCGGAAAGACGCTGATGCCGATACTGGGCGAAATAGTAAGGGCAAGTCCATTGGCAAGATAGGGTTGATTCAGCGTCGTGAGCGCGTGCTGCGCCACAATTGCCACATCTTCTTCACTCCTAATATTTACCAGCGCCACTAAAAATTCATCGCCGCCAAAGCGGCCCACGACATCCGCACTACGTACGGACGCAATGAGCCGTTTTGCGACTTCTTTGAGGACGGCGTCCCCGACATCGTGCCCGTAGGTGTCATTGATCGGCTTAAACCGGTCCAAATCAATAAACAGCAGCGAACATCGTCCACCGGCACGCCGCACGCCAGACAGCAAGTGTTCGGTAAATTCATACATGAGGGCCCGGTTGGGCAAGCCGGTGAGTGCATCGTGCTGAGAAGCATGCCGGACTCTTTCCTCGACTTCTTTGCGTTCGTGGATGTCTTCAGCAACACCAATCACCCTCAATGGCCTGGCGTCCTGCGCGCGCTCCGTTACCTCGCCTTGTAACCGCATCCACCGCCAGTCATCCGACTTTGTACGCATGCGCAATTCGGTTCGAAACCTCGGTGTTTTCCCTTGAAGGTGGTCATCAAAATTAGCATGCAGGTATGCATGGTCATCAGGGTGAACCAGAGCCCACCAAGCGGTACGATATTGCGGAATGTCGTTGATGGTGTACCCGAGGCGCTCATACATCCTGTCGCTGCACGTCATGGAGTCGGTCACAATGTCGATGTCCCAAAAGCTCAACTCGGCGGCATCGAAAGCCAACGTTAACCGCTTTTCGTTCTCCTTGTGGATGCGAGCGGAGCGGATACGCTCCGTGAGGTCACGCAATACTGCAATGTAAGCTTGTCTACCCTGCCATTCGGTTTCCACGACCCGCATTTCTGCCACAATTTCTTCACCATGCGATCCGATAATGTCAACATCGATGGTTTCCCCCGCAGCAAGCGGCCGCCCGAAGCGCTCACCAATCAGAAGTCGTGCTTCTTCGGTCCTGAAAAGTACGGCAGCTGCCCGATTGGCAAACTGGATCACGCCTGCCGAATCGATGACGAGAAATGCATCCGGGCTGCGCTCGATAACGTTACGCAAGCGCGCCTCACTTGCTTCCAGTTTCGCGGCCAGGTCGTCTACACGTGCATCGATTTGCGGGAGCTTGTCATACATATATATCGGACCGCCTTTCCCGCCGGATCAGGCGCTTCCAGACCTTGGGGCTGTTTGGTTATCGTCGTAATGATCGTTCAGCGCTTGCTGGAACGTCTCCCCGATATGGAGACCATTATCGCTAATGGTAAATTCGCGAATATGGGTGTCATGACTTGAGCCACGCATTTTCCGTATTGCGACTCCGCGCCGCATCTGGCATCCGATCTCGACAAGGCGCAGGTCAATGATCGAATCTGTCAGGGTCGACACGTGCTTTTCCGTCGTTACGCCTGCTCCCTGAAACATGCCGGAGTCGGCCGTCAGCGCCGTCGTTATCTGTGCCTGCTTGACGCATGACGTGAGACCAATGAGGAAGTCGCGGAACGTTTTGTCCGACGCGAGACGCCCAAGCGCGGTCAGGCTGTCGATTACCAGTCGTGTAGGCTTGAACTCGACAATTAAATCCTTGAGACGGACAAGCCGGTCTTCGATGTTCGCCGATTCCGGATATTCACAGATAACCCGCAACAGCCCCATCGATTCCCTTTGTGCCAAATTATGCCCCCAGGTAGCAGCATTCCTGAATAACTGCTCGCGGCTTTCTTCAAAATCCAGGAACAAGCAACGTTCCTCCAGCGATCCACCGGCTGCCGCAAATTCAGTAGCCATCATGGTTTTTCCTGACCCGCTTGGGCCGGAAATCAACATGACCGCGTCCCGATAAGGCCCACCGCGCAACATCCTGTCAAGGCCTTCATTACCAAACTCGACCCGCTCTGTGGAAGATTCGTGTTCTAGAGGGATTGCCGATAGCGGTACGATCTCAATTCCTCTCCCATTGACAAGTACAAACGGAAACTCGCCGCGACGATGCGGTACTCCACGAAATTTCAAGATTTCCAGAGTGCGGCGCCGAAGCTCGGAATCTAGAACGTTGCGCATGATGATGACGTTGTCCGCGACGAACTCTTCAAATCCATAGCGACTGATTTCGCCATAATCCGCTACACGCTCACCCGTCATGACGGCAGTTACCCCCATTTTCTTGATGGCGTTGTTGATACGCAGGAGCTCGGAGCGAATCCGGTCCTGATTACCGAAACGGGGAAAAATCGTGCTGATCGCATCCATCGTGACGCGCTGGGCGCCAACCTTGGACACTGCTGCCTGCACACGCGCCAGCAGTCCGCCGAGGTCAAAGTCCCCGATCATGATGCCTTCCTCCTGGTCAAAGGAATCCGACCCGTCAACAAACACCCACTTTCTCTCTGCTTCCCACTGGGCGATATCCCATCCCAATGACAGCATGTTGCTGCGAATATCTGCAGGCGATTCTTCGAAGGTCACAAATACACTGGTTTGATTGTGTTTCCGGATACCTTCCACCAGAAATTGAGTGGCAAAAATTGTTTTCGCACTTCCTGCGGTGCCGGATACAAGCGTGCTGCGGTTGCGAGGGAGCCCGCCCATTGTGATCAAATCGAAACCTGGAATACCTGTCGGCAGCAACATCACTGGTCTAGGGGAGGACAAAGCATTGTTCACGATTGTTCCTTTCTCGCGCTGGTGAGATCAGTGGCCATGTCCAAGCCAAGAGCCATGATCACCTTGCTTGGATCAGACAAGTCGCCAATCACGCGGTACGCAGGTAACGGTGCAGTGCGTATGGTAGTAGGAGTAGCGAGGATGCGTGCGGCTTCAGCAACATCTGGCTGCTCGAGGACATCAATCAAGACTAGCTCGTAGTTGCCGCTGAGATGAAGTTCACAGATGCGGCGTAGGTTGGCTACAGCATGAAGAGAACGCGTTGTCTGACCCGTGACATACAGATGAATACGATATTTGGGCATGCGTTATACGCTTTCAACGGTCCTGCCGCTCCAGGTGCATTTAATAAAACGACAACAGATGTCAGTGTCGGTCAACCAAAGTAGGTGCCACAGAGAATCTTCTCGCTTAAGCAGCAGCGTTAATCGATTGACTATTGCCTGAAGGATGAAGTTCCATACCAGTGTAGGGGCAAGAACTTATGGGTAAGAACTGCTGATGACTGCTCTCGATGATGCACTGCAACTGTGTTCCCAGTAGCGATGTGCGACCTTCTATGGTTTCGCTGTCCACCGGAAAATAATCCTAGCGGCTGATTGTCATTGCAGTAGCATGAATCAATGACTTGGGATGAGTTCGGAGTCAGGCCATCGACCAGATATTCGGCGACCTTCCTGTATTGCCAACCTGTTCGTGAGCTTCAGTCAAAAAGTGAATGCAAATGCAGCTTGTTCGTTCTGGCAAGGTTTAAAACACCACGCAGTTGGTCGTTCCACTTCCCGTCCGGGCTAGCATCAAACAGCGCGTTCAGAGAAAACCGTGAACTACCATTGCCGTTTCAAGCAATCGGCTAATTTGCCTTACGGCGTTGGTCCAAATCGCTGGCTGATCAACTGCCATGGTAAATTTTTGAGTTCGCAAAGTAGAGCACCCTGCCACTCCCCATGCGGACCGTGCGCGGCCCTGGAACGCTTTCCACGGCACCGACAGCGGTCACGTTACTGGTCTATTCACTAAACGACAGACGCCGAATGTGATTGATTGATATCCCCTACTGCTTCACTACGCAAGCTGGGCAAATCAGGAAAGAATAGAAATGGAATTAAGTAAGTAATTGAATGATAAAAACTACTTTCTATTTCGATCAATTTTGCTTGATTAAACCTGCATGTTCATGATGTCCTGATATGCGGACACGAGCTTGTTCCGTACTTGTACCGTCGCCTGGAAAGAGATGCTGGCTTTCTGCATCGAGATCATGACGTCCGACAGGTTCACGCTGTCGTCGCCCATGGCGAATTGCTTGCCGAGAGTTTCCGATTTCTTTTGCGCGCTGTTCACCTGATCGAGGCTGGCTTTCAACGCGTCGGCAAAATCCGCCTTCGCCACCGGCTTGCCGGTCGCCACACCATCCTCAATACCATTGATGCCACCTTGCGGACGCGTTGCCGCGGCCTTCAGCTGCGCCACCATCGCTTCGATGCGCCCGGTATCGATGCCGACTTTCATGATTACTTCCTCCTTCGCTTATCCGCCCGGCAAGCGCCATGACGGCAATTTTTCACACCGCTACCTTACCAGCCCCGCCCGCCTGCCTTCGGACGATAAGCAGCAAAAAGAACGCTCTATTCCGCCGATCAAATATCGCCGGGGAGTTGACAATTCACGCTAAGGCAATCTGGCTAATCAATCATGACCAAAACGATCACTGATAACTTCATCACGGGAGGCGCATCATGGCAGTAGCAGCGGACGGCGCTGTCACTCCCGGACTGGTCGGCTTTGCGCAGACCACCGGGGGACGAAATTTCTTCCTCATGCTCGGCGTGGCGGCTGTCGTCGCCGTCATGGCCGCCGTCTGGATGTGGGGCAAACAGCCCGAATACCGCGTATTGTTCGCCAATTTCTCGGACCGCGACGGCGGTGCCATCGTCGCTGCATTGCAGCAGATGAATGTCCCTTATAAATTCGCCGAAGGCGGTGGCGCCATCCTGGTGCCGGCCGAGCAGGTTCATGACGCGCGCCTCAAGCTGGCGTCGCAGGGCTTGCCGAAGGGTGGCAGCGTCGGTTTTGAGCTGATGGAAAACCAGAAACTGGGCGTGTCCCAGTTCCACGAGCAGGTCAATTTCCAGCGTGCGCTGGAAGGCGAGCTGGCACGCTCGATCCAATCGGTCGCGGCGGTGCAGGCGGCCCGCGTGCATCTCGCCCTGCCGAAAGCATCGGTCTTCGTGCGCGACCAGCAGAAACCGACCGCGTCCGTACTCCTGAACCTGCATGCAGGCCGGACAATGGACCCGCAACAGGTCAGCGCGATCGTGCACCTGGTTGCCAGCAGCGTGCCGGACCTGCCGATCAAGAACGTCACCGTGGTGGACCAGAACGGCACCCTGTTGTCGGATGCCGGCAGGAACGTCAACGGCAAGACGCTTGATCCGAGCCAGCTCAAGTATGTCGATGAACTCCAGCAGAGCATCGTCAAGCGCATCGAATCGATCCTCACCCCCATACTAGGTCCGGACAATGTACGTGCCGAGGCGACTGCCGATATCGACTTTTCGCATAGCGAGCAGGCGGCGGAAATCTACAAGCCAAATCAGACGCCGGCCGCATCGGCGATACGCAGCCAGCAAAGCAGCGAATCGGTCAATGGCAGCGGCGCTACCGCTTCCGGTGTTCCGGGGGCGCTGTCGAACCAGCCGCCGGCCCCTTCGACCGCACCGCTGACGGCACCCGCAGCGGGTGCGTCGGCGCCGGTCGCCGGAGCCGCGCCAGCCGCGGTTCAAAAAGACATGACCGTGAATTATGAAGTCGACAAGACAGTGCGTTACGTGCAACAGCCGATGGGCGGCGTCAAGCGGCTGTCAGTGGCGGTAGTGGTCAATTACAAGAAAGAAGTCGACAAGGCTGGCAAGGTGACGATGAAGCCGCTGTCCGAGGCCGAGAAGACCCAGATCACCGACCTGGTCAGGGAGGCGATGGGATTCAACAAGGAACGCGGCGACAGCTTGAACGTGGTGAACAGCCCCTTCGCCCAGCCTGTGAAGGAAACCATCGTCGAGCCGCCGATCTGGAAGCAGCCCGGCATGCAGGACCTGGCGCTGACCGTTGGCAAATATCTGGTAGCCGGGCTGGTGCTGCTGTACCTGTTCTTCAAGGTATTGAAACCGCTGCTCGCACGGATTGGTGGCGAACTGATGCCACCGCCTCCGCCGGCATTGCCGGAACCGGAGGACGTCGTGGTCCAGCTGTCGCACGATACCGAACCGATGGGAACCCGCCCGCGCACTTACCAGGACAATCTGGATGCAGCAAAGACGCTGGCGAGGAATGATCCGAAGATGGTAGCAAATGTTGTGAAGGCGTGGGTGGGAAATGAGTGACGACGGTGTCCTGAAAGGCGCCATCCTCATGCTCGCATTGGGCGAGGAGGAAGCAGCCGAAGTAATGAAATATCTGGGGCCGCGTGAGGTACAGCGGCTGGGTGCAGCCATGTCCGGCATGAAAGCGGTGGCGAGCGAGCAACTCGAAGCGGTGCTGGACGACTTCCGCACCGAGACCGAGCAAAACACGTCGCTCGGGGTCGATTCCGATGAATACATCCGTACCGTCCTGACCAAGGCCCTCGGCGAAGACAAGGCGGCTTCCCTGCTGAGCCGCATTCTTGGCACGCGGGACGCCAGCGGTATCGAAAGCCTGAAATGGATGGATGCGCAATCGGTGGCCGACCTGGTCCGAAACGAGCATCCCCAGATCATTGCCACCATCCTGGTCCACCTGGAGCGCTATCACGCCTGCGAAGTGCTCACCTATTTCACGGAGCGCCTGCGCAACGACGTGGTGCTGCGCATTGCCACGCTGGACGGCATCCAGCCGACCGCGCTGCGCGAGCTGAACGAAGTGCTGACCAAACTGCTGACCGGCAACGAGAACCTGAAGAAGAAACCGATCGGTGGCGTGCGCGCCGCCGCCGAAATCCTCAACTTCCTGTCGGGCGAGTTGGAAAGCTCGGTGATGGACAACCTGAAAAACTACGACAACGACATGGCGCAAAAGATCATGGACGAGATGTTCGTATTCGAGAACATCATCGACATCGACGACCGCGGCATCCAGCTGCTGCTGCGCGAAGTGCAGTCGGAGTCGCTGATTGTCGCGCTCAAGGGCGCTGGACAGGACTTGCGGGAAAAGATTTTCAAGAACATGTCGCAGCGTGCCGCCGAGATGATGCGGGAGGACCTGGAGTCGAAAGGTCCGGTGCGGCTGTCGGAGGTGGAAGCGCAACAGAAGGAAATTCTGCAGATTGTGCGACGACTGGCGGACGAGGGACAGATCCTGCTGGGTTCGAAGGGCGATGATGCGTTTATATAACAGCGAAGCTCCGATCGCTCCCTCCCCCTTTAAGGGCACCCGGCGTAGGGCGGAAGGCCGGGATGGGGCGGCCCGCGTAAGGGGTAGATTGGTCGCATCATCGAACAACAGCTGCAAGAGTGTTGTTACAGCTGTTGTTATTTCCCTGAGCGCTCGGGATACGTCCTTTCTACCTCGACGCTACCACCCCCATCCCAACCTTCCCCCTTACAGGGGGAAGGAGCAGTCCGCGATCGCTGAATAGTCAAAGCGCTTGCGACTCTAAACACAAACCAACTATCCAACCCATGACCTCCAACGTCCTCCCCAAAGAACAAATGTCCGCCTACCAGCGCTGGGAGATGGCATCGTTCGGCGATGAACGTCCTGCAGCGACGAAAGAATCCGCCGCCGAGACGGAGCGAAAGAACGCCGAGCATCTCGCACTCCTGCGCGAACAGGCACGACTGGAAGGCTATGCCGCCGGCATGGAACAAGGGCGAGCCCAGGCGCTCGCCGAGGGACGCGCCGCCGCCGCGCAGGATATCGAGCATCTGCGGCGCATTGCGGAAACATTCGGCGTCGAGGTCGCACAGGCAAATGAGCTGATCGCGGTCGATATGCTTGATCTCGCGCTCGACTTGTCGAAGGCGATGCTCAAAACCGCCCTTACCGTCCGCCCCCAACTGATCCTGCCGGTCGTCAGCGAAGCGATCCGCTACCTGCCGACATTGCAGCAGCCCGCCCTGCTCTTCCTGAATCCGGAAGATGCAGCGCTGGTGCGCAGCCATATCGGAGACGAATTGACCAAGGCTGGCTGGCGTGTGGCCGAAGATGTCCATCTTGAGCGCGGTGGCTGCAGGGTCGAAACTGCCAGCAATCAGATCGATGCTTCCGCACCGACACGCTGGCAGCGCATCGCCGCGGCCCTCGGCAAGGAATCGGACTGGCTCGAATGAACGCCCCTCACCCCAACAGCTCCCGCTGGCAAGCCTACCTGCGCGATTGCAGCGCACTGGCGTCGATCGCCGAACCCATGCAGGTATCGGGACGGGTAACCCGTGTTGCCGGCCTGGTGATGGAAGCGGTCGGCCTGAAGCTTGCGGTCGGCAGTGCCTGCACCGTCCCGCTGCCCAATGGCGCACGCATCGAGGCGGAGGTCGTCGGCTTCCAGGACGACAAGCTGTTCCTGATGCCGCAGAGCGATGTCGAAGGCATTGTGCCGGGAACCCGCGTTTTTCCGGTCGAGGTGGTGCAAAGCCTGCCGAAGCCGGGCACGGTCAATCATCCGCGTCGCCGTCCAAGCGATCGTGGCCGCCACCTGCCGGTCGGCGACGAGCTGCTCGGACGGGTGCTCGATGGCGCGGGACGTCCGCTCGATACGCTCGGCCCGTTGAACGCGGTACATGCCGCACCGCTGAACGTACGGGCGGCCAATCCGCTGTCACGCGCCCCGATCACCGAAACGCTGGATGTCGGCGTGCGCGCAATCAATAGCATGCTGACCGTCGGACGCGGCCAGCGCATGGGCCTGTTCGCAGGCTCCGGCGTCGGCAAGAGCGTGCTGCTCGGCATGATGGCCCGCTACACCGGCGCCGACGTCATCGTGGTCGGCCTGATCGGCGAACGGGGTCGCGAGGTAAAGGAATTCATCGAACAGATCCTCGGCACGGTCGGCCTTGCCCGCTCCGTGGTGGTCGCCGCGCCGGCCGATACGCCACCGTTGATGCGATTGCAGGGCGCCGCCTATACCCATGCGATCGCCGAACATTTCCGCGACCAGGGCAAAAATGTGCTGCTGATCATGGATTCCCTGACCCGGTATGCCATGGCACAGCGAGAAATTGCACTGGCCATCGGCGAGCCGCCGGCGACCAAAGGCTATCCGCCATCAGTGTTCGCCAAGCTTCCTTCCCTCGTGGAGCGCGCCGGAAACGGCAAGCCGGGCGGCGGCTCGATCACGGCCTTCTATACGGTCCTGACCGAAGGCGACGACCAGCAGGACCCGATCGCCGACTCCGCCCGCGCCATCCTCGATGGCCATATCGTGCTCAACCGCACCCTGGCCGAAGCCGGCCATTATCCGGCCATCGACATCGAGCAGTCGATCAGCCGCGCGATGCACAACATTACTTCCCATGAACACCAGAAAACCATGCGGAGGCTGAAACAGTTGTATTCCCGCTATCAGCGCAGCCGCGACCTGATCAGCGTCGGCGCCTACGCCGCCGGCACCGATCCGGTGCTGGACGAGGCGATCACGCTCATCGGCAGGATCGAGAAGTTTTTGCAACAGGACATCAACGAACGGGCGGGCATAAACGAGAGTTTGGGGCAACTTGCCTCTCTGTTCCAGCGATAGAAAGCCTGTGGCCGCCATTAACATGGATGCATTATGGCGATCAATCCAGCACTCGAAACCCTGATTGAACTGGCGACCGGCGAGACCGATGAAGCCGCCAAGCGGCTTGGCCGGGCGGTCCGCGCCTGCGAGGACACCGAGCAGAAGCTTACCCTGCTGCTGCAATATCGGGACGATTACACCGCCCGCTTCCAGTCGGGCATGGCAGCCGGCATTACAGCGGCCGGTTATCGCAATTTCCAGCTCTTCCTCGACAAACTGGATACCGCAATCGCCGGCCAGCAGCAGATCGTCGACGAAGCGAAGCGGCGCATGAACGGCGAGCGCGTCGCCTGGCAGGAAAGCGAGCGCAAGCGGATGTCCTACGGCACCCTTGCCACACGGGCGCACAAGGAAGAAGAGCGCAAGGAAAATAAGCGCGACCAGAAGCTGATGGACGAATTCGCGAACCGGCAGTCCTACTACAAACGTTAAATTCATAGACGGCGGCAATCATGCAGACATCTCCAATCATCAACCCGGTCAACGTCGCGTCGTCTCCCGCGCCGGCGAAACAGGCGGAGAGGAACAGCGGCGAGTCCTCCTTCGGCCAGACGCTGTCACGCGAGATGGCAGGACGAAACAATGCAGCCGATGCACCCAGGCCGGTGACCGAAAACAAGGCCTCCACGCCTACGAAACCGGTCAGGGAAAAGACGGCCGAAAAAGTGTCGACGGAGAAATCCGCTGCGTCTGCGAAAGACGAACCTGCCAAGGCGTCCGCCACGACGGAGTCCACCCAAGAAGTCAGCGAAAAGAAAGCGGTGAAGGTCGCGGTCGATCCGAAGGACTTCAAGGATCTGACGGACTTGAAGAACATCAGGGATGCAAAAAAAGCAAAACCGGAGGACACGGAGAGCATTGCCACTTCCACGGCCTCCGACAATATGCTCGCCCTGGTTGCTGGCGCAGGCCAGATCATTTCGGCGGCAGCGCAGGGCAAACCCTCCGCCGAACCGCAACTGCTCGACATGCCAACCGCACCGACCGATACCAGCACCCTGCCCGCAACCATTGCGGCGGCTGTCACGGCCGCACCGGCAGCAATGACAGCGGACAGTGGTTTGTCGGCCAACACAGCGAAAACTCCTGCAGACGCCTTGCCGCAGCAGGATGCCGCGCTGGCGAAAACCGGCACGATGAAGCCGGAGATACTCACCGATGCGGCAAACCAGGCAGGCGGAAAGCCGGTTGCGGATAGCAGGAAAGCTGCCGAGACCGGCGCAATGCCTTTCAGCCAGGAGCTTGCGGCAGCGGTATCCTCGGCGGCACCTTCAGGCGCACCCGCAGTAGATGTGGCAGCGAAACTGCAGGAGGCGGTGCCTGGCCTGACCGGCGCCGCTCCGGCCACGATGCAGCCCATGCAACAGCAAGCCTTGCAAGGGTTGCAGTCCGCCAGCCCGCAATCCGACAAGCTCACACCGCCGGTAGGAACGCCGGCATGGGATCAGGCGCTCGGGCAGAAGGTGGTGTGGATGGTAGCCGGCGATCAGCAGAGCGCATCGCTCACCCTGAATCCGCCGGACCTCGGACCGCTGCAAGTCGTCCTCAATGTCTCCAACTCCCAGGCCAATGCAACCTTCATTTCGGCGCAACCCGAGGTCCGGCAGGCACTCGAAGCCGCAATGCCGAAGCTGCGCGAAATGCTCGGCGAAGCAGGCATACAGCTCGGCCAGTCCAACGTCAATGCCGGCACGCCGAACCAGCAGGGAAGCTTCGGCGATCCGCAAGCACCATCGTCCCGCCATAACGACCGGACGGCCGCCGGCGACGCCTCTTCGCCCGCCACAGCGCGCGTAATCCCTGCCGCTATCAAACAAGGGTTGGTCGATACATTCGCGTAAAGACCGGCCTTCCGGCGCATTGCCATGTCCTTACGACGATATGCGCCGGCTTCCTCCTTCTTTTCGACGCATTCCGGCAAGCGCTTCTTGCAGATAATGAAATCGGAATGCATCCAATACGAGCGGCCTGAACTTCCCGGCGCGCTCGGAGCGAAACAAGAGGAAATGAAATGGCAACAGCTCCCAAGGCAGCGCCGAAAGCAGTGCCCAAGGTCGTACCGATCGACGATTCCGCCGCGGCTGCGCAGGCACCGAAAAAATCCCGCAAGACATTGATCATCGCCGGCGTGCTGATGCTGGTGACCGCTGCGGCAGGCGGTGGTGCAGCCTACTGGTTCACGGGCAGCGCGGCCGAAGACAAGACCGCCGCCCCCAAGGCCGAGCCGGTCAAGCCGCCAGTGTTCGTGATGATGGACTCGTTTACGGTCAACCTGCAGCCGGAAGACGGCGTCGACCAGTATCTGCAACTTGCCTTCAGCCTGCAAGTGGCAGACCAGGCCACCGTCGACCAGATCAAGCTGTACATGCCGCAGGTGCGCAGCCGGCTGCTGATGCTCCTGTCGAGCAAGAAAGCATCGGAACTGTCCACGGTGGACGGCAAGAAGAAGCTGTCCGACGAGATCATTGCCCAGGTCAAGCAGCCGTTCTCGCCACAAGGCAAACCGCAGGCAGTGACCGGCGTGTTCTTTACCTCCTTCGTCATCCAGTAGCATCATGGCCGAGAACTTTCTTTCACAGGAAGAAGTCGATGCCCTGCTCAAGGGCGTCACCGGGGACCAGGACGAATCGCTGGCCCAGGAGGACAGTTCCGGTGTTCGGCCGTACAACCTGGCGACCCAGGAGCGGATCGTACGCGGCCGCATGCCGACGCTCGAGATCATCAATGAACGCTTCGCCCGGCTGCTGCGCATCGGCCTGTTCAATTTCCTGCATCGCAGCGCAGAGGTATCAATCGGGCCGGTGCGGGTGCACAAGTACAGCGAATTCATCCGCAACCTGGTCGTACCCACCAACCTGAACCTGGTGCACATGAAGCCGCTGCGCGGAACGGCGCTGATGGTGTTCGACCCCAACCTCGTGTTCCTGCTGGTGGACAACCTGTTTGGTGGAGATGGGCGCTTTCATACACGGGTCGAAGGCCGTGACTTTACGCAAACGGAGCAGCGCATCATCCAGCGCATCCTGGGCATCGTGTTCGAAACCTATGCCAAGTCATGGGAGCCAGTCTATCCGGTGGAATTCGAGTATGTGCGTTCCGAAATGAACACGCAGTTCGCCAATATCGCGACGCCAAACGAAGTGGTCGTTGCTACCACCTTCACCATCGAGCTCGGGCCGGTCAGCGGCGAAATGCATTTCTGCGTGCCCTACTCGATGATCGAACCGATCCGTGACCTGCTTACCAGCAGCCTGCAAGGCGAGACGCTGGAAATGGACAAGCGCTGGGTCCGCCTGATGACCCAGCAGATCCAGACGGCGGAAGTAGAAATCGTCGTCGACCTCGGCACAGCCCGGGCGACGCTCGGCGAAGTCCTCAACATGAAAGCCGGCGACATTCTGCCGCTCACGGTGCCGGCCCTGGTGGAAGCCAAGGTCGATGGCGTACCCGTGATGGAATGCAGCTACGGCAAATTCAACGGCCAGTACGCGCTGCGCGTCGAAAAGCTGCTGACCTACAGTACCAACGAAAACACGCAAGGAGATTGACATGGCGGATGACACAACGAGCCAGGGCACGACGGATGACGATTGGGGCGCGGCGATCGCCGAACAGGCACAGGCGGAAGCCGCCGCCGCGATGGCGATGCAGGAAGCCAAGCCCAATGTATTCCAGGATTTCAGCAACGCCGGCGTCAAGAGCGGCACCCACAACGATATCGACTTCATCCTCGACATCCCTGTGCAATTGACGGTCGAACTCGGCCGTACCAAGATCGCCATCAAGAACCTGCTGCAGCTGGCGCAGGGATCGGTGGTGGAACTTGACGGCCTGGCCGGCGAACCGATGGATGTCCTGGTCAACGGCTGCCTGATTGCCCAGGGCGAAGTCGTGGTGGTGAATGACAAGTTCGGTATCCGCCTGACCGACATCATCACACCTTCCGAACGGATCAGGAAGCTCAACAAATGATGCACCGCGTACTGCCATGGGCCGCGCTGCTGCCGATCACGGCACAAGCCGCTGCGCAGGCAGCCGCGCAACCTGCTCCGGCGAGCAGCCTGTTCCAGTTGCTGTTCGGGCTGGTCGCGGTGCTTGGCCTGATGGGCGGTGCAGCCTGGCTGCTCAAGCGGTTTGGTGTCGCCAGATCGATCGCCGGGGCACCAGTCAAAGTCGTGGGCGGGATCAGCGTCGGCGGCCGCGAGCGCATTCTCGTCGTCGAGGTCGCTGACCAGTGGATCGTGGTCGGCGTCGCGCCGGGACGTGTCAACACGCTGTCGACCATGCCGCGCCAGGAAGCGCAGGTATCGGTTTCCGGCACCCCCGACCCTGCCAATTTTTCTTCCTGGCTCAAGCAAACGATTGAAAAGCGAAATGGCAACCGGTAGAAAAACTCCTGTGGCGGCGGCACTCATGCGCCTGCTGCCCATCGCCCTGCTCGCCTTGCCCCTGATGGCAAGCGCACAGCAGGCCGGCATCCCCGCCATCACCAGCACACCTGCTGCCGGTGGCGGACAAACGTATTCGCTCAGCCTGCAGACGCTGCTGTTCCTGACCGCGCTGTCTTTCCTGCCTGCAGTGTTGCTGATGATGACCAGCTTTACCCGCATCATCATCGTGCTGTCCCTGCTGCGCCAGGCACTCGGCACGCAGACCGCGCCGCCGAACCAGGTGCTGGTCGGCCTGGCCCTGTTTCTCACGCTCTTCGTCATGGGCCCCGTAATGGACCGCATCTATGCCGATGCCTACCAGCCGTTGTCGGAAAACAAGATCACGATGCAGCAGGCGCTTGAGCGCGGCGTCGCACCGCTGAAGGATTTCATGATGAAGCAGACGCGCCAGGCCGATCTCGCGCTGTATGTGAAGCTGTCGAACGGTCCGCAACTCAACGGCCCGGAAGACGTACCTTTGCGTGTGCTCATCCCGGCCTTTATCACCAGCGAACTCAAGACCGCCTTCCAGATCAGCTTCGCCATCTTCATTCCTTTCCTAATCATCGACATGGTGGTTGCCAGCATCCTGATGTCGATGGGCATGATGATGATGTCGCCGGCAATCGTGGCGCTGCCCTTCAAGCTGATGCTGTTCGTGCTGGTCGATGGATGGCAGCTGCTGATCGGCTCGCTTGCCCAAAGTTTTTATTGAGGACTACCGATGACTCCCGAGAGCGTAATGACCCTTGGCCGCCATGCGATGGAAGTGACGTTGATGGTATCGGCGCCGATGTTGCTGGTGGCGCTGATCGTCGGCCTGGTGGTCAGCATTTTCCAGGCCGCGACCCAGATAAATGAAATGACCTTGTCCTTCATTCCGAAACTGGTCGGTATCTTTATCGCCATGGTCGTCGCCGGACCGTGGATGCTGTCCATCATGCTGGACTACATGCGGGAAATGTTCTCGAGTATTCCGCTGATGGTGGGATGACGACAGCAATGTGCTGGGGATGCCGTATTCCAGTGTCCTCCCTGCGTGATGTCGTACCCTCCGTACCTGCCGCAAGCATCGATCCGGACGAGACATAGCCGGCTCCGGTTACTCATGATCACCTTTTCCAGCGCCGAGCTTTACCTGTGGGTCACGTCCTTCCTGTGGCCACTGACCCGCATTCTTGGGCTGGTCGCCGCCGCGCCACTGTTCGGCAATCGCAGTGTCCCGGTGCGCGTGAAAGTCGGCCTGGGCGTCACGCTGTCGCTGATCGTGGCGCCGGTCGTTCCCCCTGTACCTGCCATGGACCCGATGTCAATGCAGGGCATGCTGATCGTCGCCCAGCAACTGGTCATCGGACTGGCGATGGGATTCGCGATGCGCATTGTCTTCGCCGCCGTCGAAATGGCAGGCGAGATCACCGGCCTGACCATGGGCTTCGGTTTCGCCATCTTCTTCGACCCGCAGACACGGGGCCGCTCGTCCGCGATCAGCCAATTTCTCGCGCTGCTGATGCTAATGCTGTTCCTCGCCACCAATATGCACCTGATGCTGCTCGCCACACTCGTCGAAAGCTTCACGATACTGCCGATATCCGCAAATGCGCTCAACGGCGAGGGTTTCCGGCAATTGGCGAACTGGGGCGGCCTGATTTTCAGCGCCGGCGTCCAGCTCTCGCTGCCGCTGGTCGGCGTCCTGCTGCTGACCAACATCGCCCTCGGCGTCCTCACCCGCGCCGCACCGCAGCTCAACCTATTCGGTATCGGCTTCCCGATCACGCTGGGCGCCGGGTTCATCATGCTAGCGCTAGTGGTGCCGTCGCTGGCGACACCGCTGACGAAATTGTTCCAGGATGGGCTGGACGTAATGCGGCAGATTGCGATGGCGGCGCGGTAACGCTGCGCATGACGCGGCAAATCAGAAGCAATCCGCCTTGAGTGAAGAGATCATTTGAGGCTTATCCCACCCGGCCTCTTGAAGGCATTGGATTCATCTGCGCTTTACCATGCAAATGCAAATATAAATGCAAGGGAAGTGCTCAAACGCGGCCAGCAAGATAAAGGACAACTCAATTCCCTCCCCTTAAGGGGAGGGCCAGGGTGGGGAGAGGTTTTGGAAGTTACCCCCTTCTGGCGACGCCAAAAGGGGGAGCACTGGACCGGATAAAGAAGCGAAATTTGTCTGAGCCGCAGGCGAGTTTATTTCGCTTCCCGTTTCAGTACTCCCCCTTTTGGGAACCTGCGAAGCAGGCGTCGACTGCGGGGTCGCCTTTCTTTGCATCCTTTCTTTGGCGAAGCAAAGAAAGGATGTGGCCCGCCGGGGCCAGTCCCGGCTAGTCTCTTCGAAGAGACTAAAGAGTTGAATCACCGAAGACACTCCGTCGCCCTGGATTCCCGCCTGCGCGGGAATGACAGGGATGATGCACCACCGTAGACATTACCTCGTCTTGGATTCCCCCCTTGCAAAACGGTACTGACTTGCAAGCCAATACCGTTTTGCAGGCAGATAGCATCCTGCCCAAAGCCGGCAAAACCCGCTGCGAAAATGCCAAAAATAAAAAAGGCGTGCAGATCACTCCACACGCCCTTCATCCATTCCAACCAGCCGATCCCTACTCCTCGACGAACGTCTCTTCCCTCTTCTTCGAAATCGCCGGAATCGAAATAATCACGATCAACGCCAGTGCCGCCAGCAACATCGCCAGCGACAGTGGCCGCGTAAAGAACACCGTCGGATCGCCCTGCGACAACAGCATCGCCCGCCGCAGATTTTCCTCCATCATCGGTCCGAGAATAAATCCCAAGAGCAGCGGAGCCGCTTCACAGCCGAATTTGATAAACACGATGCCCAGCACGCCGAACATCACGGTAATCAGCACATCGAAGGAATTGTTATTGACCGTGAACACACCGATCGAGCAGAACATCAGGATCGCCGGATACAGGATACGGTACGGTACCTTCAGCAGTTGCACCCAGATGCCGATCAGCGGCAGGTTGAGAATCACCAGCATCAGGTTACCGATCCACATCGACGCGATCATGCCCCAGAAGAGCGTCGGATTGCTGGTCATGACCTGCGGACCGGGCTGGATGTTGTGGACCATCATCGCGCCAACCATCAATGCCATCACTGCGTTGGGCGGAATGCCGAGCGTGAGCAGTGGAATGAAGGAAGTTTGCGCGCCGGCGTTGTTGGCGGACTCCGGGCCAGCAACACCGCGGATATTGCCCTGCCCAAACGGCACGGTCGGGTTTTTGGTCACCTTCTTTTCAATCGTGTAGGAAGCGAACGACGCCAGCAGCGCGCCGCCGCCGGGAAGGATGCCGAGCGCTGATCCGAGGCCGGTGCCGCGCAGGATGGCGGGCAGCGCTTCCTTGAAATCCTTCCAGCTCAGGATCAGCCCTTCGACCTTGCTGGTAAAGACCTCCCGCTTTTCCTTCAGGTCGACGTTGACCATGATTTCGGCAAAGGCGAACACGCCCATCGCAATCGCGATAAAGCCGATGCCGTCCGATAATTCCGGAATATCGAATCCGAAGCGCGCGATGCCGCTGTTGACGTCGGTACCGACCATGCCCATCAGCAGGCCGAGGACGATCATGCAGATTGCCTTGAGCAGCGAGCCCGAGGCCAGCACCACCGCACCGATGAGGCCGAGCACCATCAGCGAGAAATATTCGGCCGGGCCGAACTGTATCGCCATCTCCGCCAGCGGTGCCGCGAATGCGGCAAGGATCAGCGTACCGAAACAGCCGGCGATGAAGGAGCCGAGTGCCGCTACCGAAAGCGCCGCACCCGCCCTGCCCCGCCGCGCCATCTGGTGACCGTCCAGCATGGTCACCACCGACGATGCCTCGCCAGGAAGATTGACGAGAATCGCAGTGGTGGAGCCGCCGTATTGGGCGCCGTAGTAAATCCCGGCCAGCATGATGAGCGCCGACACCGGCGGCAGCACATACGTGGCCGGCAACAGCATGGCGATGGTGGCGATCGGCCCGATACCCGGGAGGACGCCGATCAGCGTGCCGAGCACGCAGCCGATGAAACAGTACATCAGGTTTTGCAGCGTGAACGCGGTCGCAAAACCCAGGCTCAGATTGTCGAACAGAACTTCCATGTCGGGTCTCGCTTTCTTATCGTGGTTCGGCCGGGCGGAACATGTTCTGGAGCTCGAGCATGTCAGGCCAGATCGGCATCTGGAGATTCAGACCGTAGATGAATACGCCAATCCCAAGCAGGCACAGGAATATCACGCTGGCCACAACCTCCTTGGCCTTCACTTCATGGCTGGCAAGCGATGCGATGACGATCAGCAGCGTGACGCACACAACCAGGCCAAGACCCTTGACCAGCAGACCGAACAGCGTCACTGCCACCAGCACAAGGCCCATGGTCCTGAGGCCGATCAAGAAAGCGAATATGCAGCCGGCCACGATGCCCACCGACAGCGACGCGCGCGGCGTCAGGCCAAAAAAAGTGGTGATGACCGAGAAGACGATCATGCTGATGAAGACGATCAGCGGCTTCAGCGATACCTTGCCCGATGTGTCGGCCGTCGCGCCCAGCCCCTTGAACAAGACGAGCGCACCAAGCGTGGCGAGCAGGCCTCCGAGATAAAAGGGGAAAAAGCCGGGGCCCATGTCGGCGGCGGTGCCGATGTTGTAGCTTCGCGAAAGATACATGGCGACCGTGCCGAAGCATACGAACATCAGCCCGGCGTAGAAGTCCTGGTAATTCTTGATTTTCATCCTGTTCTCCTCTTCAATGCGTGCCCGGTCCTGCCGGATCGGCGGCATCACTGAAGAACTGTTGCATGTTAAGCGCTGTCCTCACCTTCATTTGCACGAAGCAAGCCAGCGCAAGGCTGCATCATGCAGATTGCTGCGTTGGAATCGATAGCCAGCCGGATGCAAGCATAGCCCGTGCCTTGCGGCGCCGGAACCATGCATGAGCGAAGTATGCGTGAACCACGCAAGCGATGGCCGTCCCAGTCAGCGGCCTGCGGTGAATGAACGGCAGCGCATTCCCGAAGCATCATTATTTTTATTCGTCACGACAACGCCGGGCAGTGCATGTGCAGTTGCACAAACACTGTCCCGGCGTCTGGTCAAATCATCAGGCCCGGTTCAGTCCCAGGCTCTGGATGGTCTGCTTTTCTTCTTCAAATGTTTCCTTGGCAAACTTCGTGTACTGGTCGGTATCCATGTAGATCACCGGCTGGTCATACTTGTTCAGCGTGGCAATCACTGCCGGGTCCTGCAATGACTTCTGGAATGCATCGTGGATACGCTTGACCAATGCCGGGTCCATGCCCTTCGGACCGCCGACGCCGAACGGCGAATCGGACACGGTCTGGTAGCCCAGCTCCTGCAACGTCGGCACATTCGGCCAACGCGCGGTGCGCTTGCTGCCGTAGGTTGCCAGCAGGCGGCAACGGCCGGCATCGACGTGCGGCCCCCAGCCGGTTGCATCACTGTGCGCCATGACGTGTCCGCCGAGCACTGCCTGCATGCCGTCAGCATTGCCCTTGAACGGGATGTGCTGCATCTTGATGCCGGCGCGGCGCGAGAATTGTTCGACGACCAGGTGTGGCGTGGTGCCGGTGCCGGTGGAGCCGTAGGTGAGTTTGCCCGGGTTTGCCTTCGCATAGTCGACCAGTTCCTTGATGCTCTTGATCGGTGAATCGGAGCGCACCACGATGCCGAAGGTATAGCCGGTCAGGCAGGCAATATAGGTCAGATCCTTCATCGGATCGAACTGCACTTTCTGCATGTGCGGGATGCGGAAAATACCAAGCGGCAGCTGCGACAGGGTGTATCCGTCGGGGCGCGCATTGACGAGTTCAATGGCGCCCAGCGTGCCGCCCGCACCTGGTTTATTTTCAACGATCATCGAACCGCCGAGGGCTTTACCTGCGCTCTCGGCAAACGCGCGCATGACGACGTCGGTGGAACCGCCGGCCGGCCATGGGCAGATCAAGCGGATCGGGCGTGACGGATAGCCTTGCTGTGCAATCGCCGGGAAAGCCAGGGTGGCGCTGGCGGCGACCGAGGTCTTGATGAAGTCACGTCGTGAAAACTTATATTGAGTCATGGTTTTTGTCTCCTGCTTTGATGAACCGTTTTGCCTGCATTGAAGTAAAGCCGCACGGTGTTGCACGTACGGTGCGGGATTGAGTTTGCCCGAAATTTCTTCGAGCGGCCAGTATGATCGACTAAAGATTATTACTGCAAGGCACATCGACCTGCGGCCACATGTATCTTCCCGTACATCCGGTCGCAGCAATGCTGCCTGTTTTTCCTTTGGTACTCAAGGTTCGGGCCGCGCAGGAAATCCTGCGCGGCCCGAACTGACTGCTACAACGTTACTGTGCTGCCTGCGTTGCGGTTGGCGCAGCCGGGATCGGCGTACCGCCCGCACCCGCCGCGAAGGTCAGCGGCGAAACCGCATCCTGCTGGCCTACACCCGGCTTGCTCCAGTCACAGACGCCGCCCGGGAACACCGCCTGCAGCCTGCTCTGCTGCTCGGCCGTCAGCGTACGCGGTGCGTACTCTGCTACATTGAACGGCTTGAGCTGGCATTTCAGGACGTTTTCCGACAACGGACCGCCGGCAGCCTGACGCGGAGACGATGCTGGCCGGAGGAACGAATCGGCATCGCACTGCGCCTTGTCGAACACCTTGGTGGTCTGGGTCGTGTCGGTGCTGAGGTAGCAGAAGTCGCGTGCTTCGGCCGGCTTCGTCCTCGCCACTTTCTGCTCGATCGTGCCCGCCGCGGTATCGGACTTGAGCGCAGTCAGCCACTTATCCATGGTGAGGAAGGAATCCAGCGAGATTTCCGCTGACGGTGCATAACCGTTGCGGCCAAAGCGCCACATCACATGGTTATCGAAGTTGCCGTTGGCCTGCTGAATACGATCCCGCAACTGGAAGCTGCGCCATACGTGGTGGATGCCGGTCAGACCGTTGGTGCCGGTGGCATTGAGAGCCCGGTCCGGCAACGGCACGATGAGCGAATCGTCCCAGCCGCGCAGATCGATGATCGCGGTCTTGGCCAGCTGCTTGCCGCTGGTGACAATACCGGCGCGATAGGCGATTGCCAGCGCTTCCGGGTCTGCGGTGCTGCGTGCCGGCACGTACTGCAGATCACGGTTGGTACCGCCGATACGCTCGTTCAGGGTGACGAACTCTTCCGCAGTGATCGCACCGCTGATGAACGCCCTCAGCCCGTATTGCACACCGACATTGTCGAGCGTGGAGCGGGCGAAGACCGTGCCCGGCACCCTGCCCCAGATCGCCACTGCGTTGTCCTGCGCACCGCAACGAATGCCGTTCGGGTTGCTGACCGGATCGTAGATTTGCGACGCTGGCAATTGGCAGTTGTTGGTGGCTGTAGCTGCCTGGGTGATGGCGCCTGTCACATTATCCGTTACCGTCCTGGCGAAGAAATTGCCGGGACGTGGATTGTTCGCGAACAGGTTGTTCCATCCATGGCAGCCGGTCTGGTCGACATGGCCGTTGATCGCCGCCTTCTTGGCATTGATCTGCTCCTGCGTGTAGTTGGAGCTGGACATCAACGCCAGCCACTCCGGCTTCTGGTAAGCCTCGACCAGCAACGCGCAGTCCTGCACCTCGATGCCGGTGGATTCGGAATCAGGATAGGTACATGCCGGCTGGATGCCGTCCAGCAATCCCGGGCTGATCGACGATGCGGTGAGCTGGTTGATCGAACCACCCGAGCAGCCTGCGCCCATCGTGTACCGGATCGGACCGTAGTTCTCGGTGATGCGCTCCTTCATCATCATGACGGTTTCCGACATTTGCACCCGGTTCGAGTTGTACTGGGAGTCGGTCATGCTGTTCATGACCACCATGAAGCCGCGTGACAGGGATTTGTCATCGGTCCAGGAACCTTGCGGACGGAACTGGCGCCGTGGCTGGCCTGTGCTGGAGCCGAACATGTACAGAACCTTGCCGTTCCAGTTTTGCTGCGGCGCGGTGCCTGTCCATGGCCTGGCCGGATCGAATAACACCGCAATGTCGTAGATACCGCGATTCACCGTACCGCGCTCGACACGGACGATGTACGGAACCTGCGTGCCGTTTTCAAGTGTGGCATTTGCCAGGTCGGCCGGTCTTGCGGCCGCCGGGTCGTACGGCCTGAAGCAGCCGTTTGCCGGTGGTGTTGCCGGTGGCGTGGGATCAGGCAGTGCGTTCACGCAACCCGCAGTCGTGGTTTTGTAATACAGCTTGTATTCGGTGGCGATGTTGCACTGCGCGTCGGTAGCAGCAGTCGTCAACCCGCTGCCATTGGTCGCGGCAGTCGTCGCGGTGGCGGCCTGGGGGGTCGGTGTAGCGCAGATCCAGGGCTGCACTTGGGTGCCGGAAATGATCGGGCCGCCAATCGGGAAATTGGTTACTTTCAGGCTGGTGCCGCGTGCACCCGGTGCTGTCGCTGTGACGGTGTTTTCACCATTCGCAAGACCGGTGACCAGGCCGGTAAAGCGGCCATCGGCACGTACTGCGAATGCACTGGTAACGTCACGGCTACCCACGCTTACCCTGATGCCGCTGGCTGCTACGCCCGCCGGCACGGTCACTTCCACGAGTGCATCGCCTCCGCTGACCATGTCGGCACGGTTGGATAGAGTTCGGACATCGAGCGCCGCATTATTCGGCGTGCCGCCGTTGTCGTCGTCTCCACCACATGCAACCAGCACCATGCAAGCTGCTGCAACCGGCAGTAGCCGGAAGCCGTATTGAATAAACCTCATTGTTTGTCTCCTGTGTTTTTATCGCAGCCCGTAATTGCAGGCCACCGTCGAACCGCGTATGCGGCTATCACGTCACCACTTCATCCCGTTTTCACCTCCATCTGCGTCAAAATAGGAAAGTTATTGCGGTTGTTGAAACGTTACTCGAACACAAAGTCATTACAATTCTGCACAGCGGAATATGATTCCGTAATTTAGGGCAGTGTAACGACTGATTCGAAGTATGTAAATGGCAAGCCGGAGCAGAATGGAAATTTCCGTGTCCTACGCATATGCATACAGGGTAGAAATTGTTCAATGCAGCAAATCGGCAAGGTTGTCGGTTGCGCATTCCGGGTAACCGGCAGTTAACTTATTGATTCACAAGACACGAAGTCTTGTACTGCAATGCAGAACATTGTTCTGCTGTTATACTGGCTCGCTTATGATCTATATCAACTCTTGGGCGCTTTGACGGATGCCTGCCAAGAAGGAGAAATTTCTCGTGTCGGATTCACCACTTTTCCAAAGCAGGATTCTTGTCATCGGCGCGGGTGCCATCGGCAGCTTTTACGGTGCTGCTTTGCAGGCACAAGGTGCGGATGTCTCAGTCGTGTGCCGGTCCGAATATGACATCGTCCGCACTACCGGTTTTTCGATTGAGAGCAAGCGGCTCGGCGACCTCACCTTCGTCCCTGCCCAGACCCTGCTATCGGTGGCGGACTATGCCGGCGGACCGCCCGATTATTTGATCGTCAGCGTCAAGGTAGTGGAAGGCACGGACCGCGTCGCACTCATCCGCGATGCGGTCGGCCCGAAAACCGTCATCGTGCTGATCGAGAACGGCGTCGAAATCGAAGGCGAGATTGCCGACGCTTTTCCCGACAATGAATTGATCAGCGCACTGGCATTCGTGCAAGTGAGCCGCATCGCGCCTGGCAAGGTCAAGCATTACGCATTCGGCGATCTTACCTTCGGCAACTATCCTTCCGGCGTCACCGACCGCACACGCACGCTCGCGGCAATGTTCGAGAAGAGCGGGATCAAGATCACGCTGGCGGACAACGTGGTCACCGCCCGCTGGCAAAAATGCCTGTGGAATGCCGTATTCAACCCTGCGTCGGTGATGGGTGGCGTGCTCGATACGGACGACATGCTCAACGCCGAGGAAGGCGAATCATTCGTCCGCCGGGCAATGCGGGAAGTATGCGACGTCGCTGCCGCGACCGGACATCCGTTGCCGCAGCAGCTCATCGATCAATACATCGACGGCACGCGCAAGGCGCCTCCCTACAAGACCAGCATGGCGCTCGATTACGAAAACGGCCGTCCGATGGAAACCGAGATCATTCTTGGTAACGCCGTGCGTGCAGGACGCCGGGAAGGAGTCGCCATCCCGCTGCTGGAGACGCTGTATGCGTTGATGAAAATGGTGGAGCGCAAATCCGCGAAGGCGGCGAAGCAAGCGTAGTGCGAGAGGATGACCGCATGTGCCGGGTAAAGTGCAAAGTACAAACCGGCGAGCGGGCCTTTAACATTGCATCGACGCCCGGTACACCATTCCGGTCCCTTTATCGATACACTGCGCCCTAGCGGGCGAAAAGATTGATCCGCCCTATCGGCTTGAACTTCCCGCCGTCAAAGGTCGTGACGACGATTTCTCCCATCGCGGGGGATACGCCGGTAAGCGCCTGTACGTTCACCGCATGGGTCACCAGAACAAGATTTCCGGGGTTGGCGCGCTTGCCGAACTTGGCTGCATAGGCGGTCAGTTCCCGGACTTTCGCTTCATCCGACCTCTCCCGGTCGTTGAACATCGAATCAACCATCGTCGCCGGTGTCGCCTTGCCGAATGCCAGCATCGCCGTGTCGACACACCGGCACCAGCGGCTCGTGAATACCTCGGAGACTTGGATACTGCGGCTGCGGAAAGCGTCGCCGATGGCCTTCGCATCCGCCTTGCCCTGTGCCGAGAGATTGCGCTGTGTGCTGCAGTCGCCGACAACAAAACCGTCGGGATCGCCGACGCCCGGATCGGTCACCGCATGGCGGATGAACACCACGTGGTTGCCGCGTTTAAGGGCTGCCCAGTTGTCCTCGCCTGCCGCGTGGGATGCCGGCGCCGCGCCGATAATGAATGCCGGGAGAATGCTTATCAAACCCGACTTCAACCATATGCTGAACACCGCGCGTTGCTCCTTCACTCAGGTATAGGCCAGCAGCCTGCCGCAGGAGATCACCGCAATCCACAATGACAGTGACAGGAGTGCATGCAATTTCGCCGAACCCGGTATGGCGGCATCGCTGCCCCAACTGCCGGCGGACCGGTAGATACCCATGTGAAAGATCAATGCATTGAGGCCGGCTGCGGCAATCAGCGCCAGCTTCAGGCGAAAGACGGTACTGGCGGCAAATTCATCGGGGTGGGCGGAGAACATCATCAGCCCCGCCGGGACGATGAGGATCAGTCCGGCGGCAGACCATCGGAGCAGGTGCCTGCCGAGCGCGGGTACCGGAAGCTGACGGGCAAAGCCAAGTATACGAAGATCAAACATCGCGACTGCACCAACCAGCACGACAAAACCGAGGATGTGCACAATCTCGATGATCGGGTACAGCCAGAGCCATCCACGCATCGCCTGGCCAAGCGCGGACGCACCCAGCCAGCCGAACATACCCGCCGTTTCGTGCATCAGCGCAGCTCGGTGCTCTTGCCGTCGATGATGATGCGTTCGGCACGCATCTCCTCGGGTTTTTCCCGGTTCGGATAACCTTCCACGGTCGCTTTGCCGCCCGGCTTCAGCATCTCCCTGGCGAGCCCACGGTTTTCCATGCGGGTCGGCGGCGCCAGGACCGCCGTCCATGTCTTGTCTTGTGTTTTGAGAACGACGAATCCGTGCGGATGAACGTAGCCGGATTCCTGGATGGTGCCTTCCAGTTTCAGCGGTTGGTTGGCGTCATATTCGCTCCAGCCGTGATGCGCAAAGGCGCTGGCGGCGCAAAAAAGAACAGGCAGGGCTAGCAGTACGGGACGTTTCATGAGCGCTCTCCATAGTCGCGTGTGCTGGAGAGCTTACAACATGCTGCAAGATTGCGCTGACACCGACAAAGTCATCGGTGACAATGACCTGCCGAAGCTTCGAGGGAGAAGACTTATTGCTGCCTGGCGGCGTGATAGCCCTTCAGGACTTCCTGGATCTGGGCAAATTTGATCGGCTTGGCGAAGATGCGATCGAATCCGGCGGCCAGTGCGCGCTTTTCTTCCGTGTCGTCAACGTATCCGGTGACGGCAATCAGGGGGATGTGAGAGAGTTGATTGTCGGCGCGCAATGTCTGCGCCAGGTCCAAGCCATTCTTTTCTCCAGGCAGGCGCAGGTCGCAGAAGACCAGATCCGGTGGATCCTGGCGAGCTGCTTCGATGCCGGAATGTGCATTGAAGGCGACGCGTGTCTCGCAGCCCATCACTTCCAGCAGGTCGCAAAAAAGCCGCGCAAGGTCTTGGTTGTCCTCGACCACCAGCACTCTCAGATGAAAGTCGGTCAGGACGACGCCGCTATTCGAATTGTTGTTATTGGTAGGTGTATTCACTGAGTTCCCAGGCTGCCCAAATAGTGTTTTGCTTTCGTGTTTTTATTGCAACGTTCACACCACGGCCGATGTTCATTCAGGTTTCGGGTGCTGCGCCGGTCAGATTCACCTGGGCGCAATTCGGTGCGACATTAATACGCTCAGCAGGAATTGTAGTCGACTTGGCGGGTCCGCACATCGACTCAATCCGGCGCAACAGGTATTTATCTGCAGTGGACTGGAATTACGGCAATCGGTTGCAGGAAAATTGTTGCGCCGGAACAGGATTTGGGATGGATCAAATTAGCGTGATTACCGAATACGTGTCTTCTTCGCTGCCTTTATACGGCCTTGCGATTGTGCTTGCAGAACCGTACGCTTGCCGGCCTTGGTCTTGGCCGATACCGACACGGCTTTCAGCGCAGGTGATTGGGCAGTAAAAACAGGTTCCCCTTCGAGATAGCGCTGTACATTCTCCGCATCCAGCATACGGGCCGCGGCCTCCTTGGCATTCAGGAGAACGACGATCACGTTCTTTCCGGCGGCCTGTACGCGCATGACCAGGCAGCGACCTGCTTCGCGGGTGAACCCGGTCTTCGACAACTGGATGTCCCACCCTTTTTTACCCACGAGGCGGTTTGTGTTCCGGTATTGCACCGGATGGCCATTGATATCCATCAATTCCCCTGTCTCGGTAGACATGCGGGTGATCTCGGGGTAGTACGATGCAGCGGTCGCCATCTTGACGAGGTCCGTTGCGGTCGAGCGATTGTGCGGCGAAAGCCCCGTCGGTTCTTCGATGGACGTATTGCGCATGTCGAGAGCGACCACTTTGTCGCGAACCGCCTGCGCAAAGGCTGCGTTGCCGCCAGGATAAGTACGGGCAAGGGCTGCTGCGGCACGGTTATCGGAAGACATCAGTGCCAGCTGCAACATGGATTTGCGGGGCAGCACTGTTCCTACGGGGACCCGGGACGAACTATGCTTGAGCACGTCGACGTCCACCTGGTCGATAGTGATCGGCTCCTCCATGTCAAGCTTGGCGTCCAGCACAACCATGGCCGTCATCAACTTGGTGACAGATGCGATTGGAACCACGTCATTGGCATTCTTCTCGAGCAGAACCCGACCGGTTTGCTCATCAAAAACCATCGCGTGCTGCGAGCTGAAAGGTAACGCGAAAGCGGAAGCGGTGTAGCCAAGTGCCGCCACGAGCAGGAGTTTCTTAAACATGAAAATGCCGGAAATAAGATTGGTCAAAGGAAATTGACGAGAGGAAATAATAATACTCTGTTAGCCACTGGCAACAAGGCGTCCGGCAGGCACAAACTGAAAAATTTTTTCAGTTGTTGCGCAGATGCCTTAGCGGCGCGGGAAAACGCACGTATGGGCACGTGTGGCGGCGTGGGGAATGAAGGACTTTTATGGTCGTCGGCGACAAAAGACGATTTGGCGGACAATTTCCACACCCGTGAATCGGGCGGAGAAACCCGTCCCACAAGAACAATCAGGAGATTCCATGCAAAACATGAAGGACAAGGTGGTGATCGTCACCGGCGCATCGAGCGGCATCGGCGCTGCGTGCGCGACGACGCTGGCCGCGAACGGCGTCAAGGTCGTCGTCAATTTCAGCCGTAGCCAAAATGAAGCGCTGGCAGTGGCGGAGCAATGTACGCGGCTCGGCGGAGAGGGGATGCCGCTGCAGGCGGACGTATCGAACGATGCGGACTGCCGGCGTCTGGCACAGCAGGTGCTGGACCGCTGGGGCCGAATCGACGGCCTCATCAACAATGCAGGGACGACCAAATTCGTCGATTTCGCCGATCTCGACGGCCTGAGCGCTGCCGATTTTCAGGATATCTATGCGGTCAACACAGTGGGGCCGTTTCAGATGGCGCGTGCCTGCGCTCCCGCGTTGCGGGCAAGTGGCAGGGGCGCCATCGTCAACATCTCGTCGATCGCCGGCGTACGAGGCGCCGGCTCGTCGATCGCTTATGCGGCGTCCAAGGGCGCACTCAACACCCTGACCATCGCGTTGGCCAAGACACTCGGCCCGCAGATACGGGTGAACGCAATCTGTCCCGGCTTCATCGAGGGCAAGTGGCTAAGAGAGGGTCTGGGCGACGAACGATACGAAGCGCGTCGCACCATGTACATGGAACGCGCACCGCTGAATGACGTGGTCGAGCCGGCCGATGTGGCAGACACCGCCTTGTGGCTGCTTTTTGGTGCGGCGAAAACCACCGGCGAACTCATCATGGTCGACAGCGGCTTCAATCTTGCCTGATTGATCACAATGGACCGGCGTGCGCGCGACGTATGTCGGTTTTATTCCGCTCAAGCATGCCGTCCGTCCGATCGGCCTGCGATGGTATTTCTATAAGATTCCCATAAGACTGGCTTCGACGACGCCCGATCCTTGTGCTGTCGTTTCAACAAGCTTTATCTCACCTCTTTCCCAGTGGAACCATAAAAATTTAACAGTGGAAATTATTCCGATTCCGTTCGGAAATTTTCAATGTATTTACCACAATAAATTCTTCCATCAATGCATTTTTTGATGAGTTCAGGGAACGTTGAGGTACGTCCCACTTCTAAAGTCAATCGCTACAGTTTGTTATGGCGTGCGGAAATAATGCGCTAACGCAATACGACGAACAGACACTAAGAGATCATGTTGCAGCATCTCTGCTGCCGCGTATTTTCTGCCCTGCTTTGTGTCGCCGACGCATGCCACGATCGATACGCTCTTTGGTATTGCATATGACGAGATCACGCCATGGTGCACGAGACAGGGAAACAGTTCGCCGTTTTACCCGCCTTGAATGAGAGAAAAGAATTGTTGAAGCCAAAAGTACTCCTCGTCAATGACCATCCCGCCAGCCTGCTCGCACTGAAGACGCTGCTGCTCAGCGCCCCCGAGGCCGAGCACTATGAAGTCGTGACCGCGACTTCGGGTGCACAGGCTTTGCGCGAGGTCCTCGACCACAACTTCGCTGTCATCCTTCTCGATGTCAGCATGCCGGGGATGGATGGCTTCGAGACAGCGGAGATTATTCATACTCACCCCCGCTCCGCTTTCGTTCCGATCATCTTCGTTACCGCGCACTACGCGGATGAGATGAATCGCCTGAAGGGATACCAGCACGGCGCGGTGGATTACCTGATCAGTCCGGTCATTCCCCAGATTCTGCACAGCAAGATCTCCGTTTTCATCGAGCTGGCGAAGAAGAACCTGCAACTCCAGTTCCAGAAAGACGAACTGGCCATGCTCAACCGCGACATGCAGGCGCAGCAGATGGAAGATCTCAAGCGCATCAACGCCGCACTCGAGCTGGAAATCATCGAACGCCGGCAGGCGCAGGAACGCGCCCATGCCCTGGCGACCAAGGATCCCCTGACCGGCTTGCTAAATCGGCGCTCGCTGACCGAATCGCTGGAGCATGCGATCGCCAAGGCGGCCCGGCAGAACGAAAAGCTGGCGCTGCTGTTCCTGGACATGGACCGCTTCAAGGCGATCAACGACACGCTTGGCCATGATGCTGGCGACGAGCTGCTGCTGCAGGTAGCCGAACGCATCACCGGCGCGGTCCGCGGGTCCGACATGGTCGCTCGCCTGGGCGGCGATGAATTCGTCGTGCTGATGGAGGCATTGCCTTCCTATACCGCAGCGGCGGAAGTGGCAAAGAAAGTCGCAAAAGCCAACAGCAAGCCCTTCACCATCGGATCGCAGCACATCAAGACCTCCGTCAGTATCGGCATCAGCCTTTTCCCGCAGGACGGCACCACCGTGCACACATTGATGCGCAGTGCCGACCTCGCGATGTACCACGCCAAGCAGGAGCGTCGCGGCAGCGTGCAATTCTTCCACGAGGAACTCAATGCACGCCTGCTGGAACGATGCCAGCTCGAACATGAATTGCAGCATGCGCTCGAACACAATGAATTTGAGCTCTACTACCAGCCGAAGGTCGATACCCGGACCGGTCGCATTGCGGGCGTCGAAGCCCTGCTGCGCTGGCATCACCCGCGCATGGGCCTGCTGTCCGGCGGCGATTTCATCCAGGCCGCAACCGAAACCGGCCAGGTCATCCCGATCGGCGAATGGGTAATTTCGAGCGCGTGCGCGCAGGCCAAGCGCTGGCAGGACGCCGACAGCGGCTACCCGTCGGTGCCGATTGCGGTGAATATTGCGATACCGCAGATCTATGCCGACCTGCCTGACGTAATCTACCGCGCGCTGCGCGAGCACGACGTCCCGCCATCCAGCCTGCAGCTGGAAATCACCGAGTCCCTGCTGATCCGCGATCTCGACAAGGCAAGCTCCGTGCTGCGGGAAATCAGCGAAAGCGGCATCACCATTGCCATCGACGATTTCGGCACCGGATACTCCTCCCTGTCGGTACTGAAGGCGCTGCCGATCGACATCCTGAAGATTGACCAGTCGTTCGTACGCGATCTCGGCAAGGATCTTGGCGACAATGCCATCGTCGCCGCCATCGTCAACATGGCCCGCGCGCTCGCGCTGCGGGTGGTGGCCGAAGGCGTCGAAACCCAGGAACAGTTGAATATCCTGCGTGACCTTGGATGCGATGAGCACCAGGGATACTTTTACAGCAAGCCGCTGCCCGCCCTCTCTCTCGCGGAGCAGTTGTTCCACAAAGCGTGACAGGCCGGCGGGCGTCCGACCCGCCCCCACTGCCCTCCCCACCAGAATCACAGAAGGAAACATCCCATGGACATGAGAACGCAGGCATATGACGACCTGGACGTCAAAGTATTGCTTTCCACATTAAAGGCGCTCAAGAAAGGCGACTTTACTGCGCGCATGCCGTCGGACTGGACCGGCCTGGCAGGGAAAATTGCCGATACGCTCAACGACATCATTGAAACCAACGAGCAGATGGCGGAAGGCATCACCAATGTCAGCCGCGTGGTTGGCCGCGAAGGCCGCCTGAACCAGCGTGCGTCGGTGCCGAATGTTTCCGGCGGCTGGGCGACCATGGTGAAGTCGGTCAATACCCTGATCGACGACCTCGTTCGCCCCACGACCGAAATGGCGCGGGTCATCGGCGCAGTCGCGAAAGGCGACCTGTCGCAGACGATGTCCCTGGAAGTCGACGGGCGGCCTCTGAAAGGCCAGTTCCTTAGGTCTGCATCGACGGCGAACACGATGGTGGACCAGCTTTCTTCCTTTGCTTCTGAAGTGACGCGAGTAGCGCGAGAGGTGGGAACGGAAGGAAAGCTGGGTGGCCAGGCGCAGGTGAAAGGCGTCGCAGGTACGTGGAAGGATCTGACCGACTCCGTGAACTCCATGGCGGGCAACCTTACGTCGCAGGTGCGAAACATTGCCGACGTGACCACAGCGGTGGCGAACGGTGACCTTTCCAAGAAAATTACGGTAGACGTACGCGGCGAGATCTTGCAGCTCAAGGACACGATCAACACGATGGTGGACCAGCTGCGTTCCTTCGCGTCCGAGGTGACACGGGTGGCGCGAGAGGTGGGGACCGAAGGCCGCCTCGGCGGGCAGGCGTATGTGCCGGGTGTGGGCGGTACGTGGAAGGATTTGACCGACAACGTGAACTTCATGGCGTCCAACCTGACGGGCCAGGTGCGTAACATTGCGGAAGTGACAACGGCGGTGGCGAACGGCGATTTGTCGAAGAAAATCACCGTGGACGTCAAGGGCGAGATTCTTCAGCTCAAAGATACGATCAACGTCATGGTGGACCAGCTGTCTTCCTTTGCTTCGGAAGTGACGCGTGTGGCGCGAGAGGTGGGAACGGAAGGAAAGTTGGGCGGACAGGCGCAGGTGAAAGGTGTCGCAGGCACATGGAAGGACTTGACCGACTCCGTGAACTCCATGGCGGGTAACTTGACCGGCCAGGTGCGTAACATCGCGGACGTGACCACGGCGGTGGCGAATGGTGACCTTTCCAAGAAAATTACGGTTGACGTCAAGGGCGAGATCCTTGAACTGAAAAACACCATCAACGTCATGGTGGACCAGCTGAACTCCTTCGCTTCGGAAGTAACCCGCGTGGCGCGAGAAGTGGGTACGGAGGGCCGCCTCGGCGGTCAGGCGAACGTGCCGGGCGTTGCAGGTACATGGAAAGACCTGACTGACTCGGTGAACTCGATGGCGGGTAACTTGACCGGCCAGGTGCGAAACATCGCGGACGTCACCACGGCGGTGGCGAACGGCGATCTTTCCAAAAAGATCACGGTGGACGTTAAAGGCGAAATCCTGGAATTGAAGAACACCATCAACGTCATGGTGGACCAGCTCTCCTCTTTCGCCTCCGAGGTAACCCGCGTGGCGCGCGAGGTCGGCACCGAAGGAAAGCTGGGCGGACAAGCATATGTGCCCGGAGTGGGCGGCACGTGGAAAGACCTGACCGATAACGTGAATTTCATGGCGTCGAACCTGACGGGCCAGGTGCGTAATATCGCGGCGGTGACGACGGCGGTTGCGCGTGGCGATCTCTCCAAAAAGATCACGGTGGACGTTAAGGGCGAGATTCTTGAATTGAAAGACACCATCAACGTGATGGTGGACCAGTTGTCCTCCTTCGCTTCGGAAGTAACCCGTGTGGCACGAGAGGTGGGGACCGAGGGCAAGCTGGGCGGTCAGGCGAACGTTCCCGGCGTTGCGGGTACCTGGAAGGATCTGACCGACTCCGTAAATTCCATGGCGGGCAACCTCACGGCACAGGTGCGTAACATCGCGGACGTGACGACAGCGGTGGCGACAGGCGACCTTTCCAAGAAAATCACGGTGGACGTCAAAGGAGAAATTTTCGAGCTGAAGAACACCATTAACGTCATGGTGGACCAGTTGAACTCCTTTGCTTCCGAGGTGACGCGCGTTGCGCGGGAAGTGGGTACGGAAGGAAAGCTGGGTGGACAGGCACAGGTGAAAGGCGTCGGCGGTACGTGGAAAGACCTCACCGACAACGTGAACTTCATGGCGTCGAACCTCACCGGCCAGGTGCGAAACATCGCGGAAGTGACGACGGCAGTTGCGCGTGGCGATTTGTCGAAGAAAATTACCGTGGACGTCAAGGGCGAGATTCTCGAACTCAAAAACACCATCAACGTGATGGTGGACCAGCTCTCTTCCTTTGCATCCGAGGTGACGCGTGTGGCCCGTGAAGTGGGTACCGAAGGAAAGCTCGGCGGCCAGGCGAACGTGTTGGGTGTTGCAGGTACATGGAAGGATCTGACCGACTCGGTGAACTCCATGGCGGGTAACCTGACGGGCCAGGTGCGAAACATTGCGGACGTGACGACGGCCGTGGCGAACGGTGACCTTTCCAAGAAAATTACCGTTGACGTGAAGGGCGAGATCCTTGAACTGAAAAACACCATTAACGTCATGGTGGACCAGTTGCGCTCCTTCGCATCGGAAGTGACGCGGGTGGCGCGAGAAGTGGGTACGGAGGGCCGTCTCGGTGGTCAGGCGAACGTGCCCGGTGCGTCCGGCACCTGGAAGGACTTGACCGATAACGTGAACTTCATGGCATCGAACCTGACGGGTCAAGTGCGAAACATTGCAGCGGTGACGACTGCGGTTGCACGTGGCGACTTGTCGAAGAAGATTACCGTGGACGTGAAAGGCGAGATTCTTGAGCTGAAGGACACCATCAACGTCATGGTGGACCAGCTCTCCTCCTTCGCATCCGAGGTAACCCGCGTGGCGCGCGAGGTCGGCACCGAAGGAAAACTCGGTGGCCAGGCGCAGGTGGAAGGCGCGGCAGGTACCTGGAAGGACTTGACCGACAACGTGAACTTCATGGCGGCGAACCTGACCGCCCAAGTGCGCGGTATCGCCGGCGTGGTGACTGCGGTGGCGAAAGGCGACCTGAAGAAACGACTCACCGTGGCGGCGCGAGGCGAAATCGCGACGCTGGCCAACACGATCAACGAGATGATCGACACGCTGGCGGTGTTCGCCGACCAGGCGACGACGGTGGCCCGTGAAGTGGGTGTGGAAGGAAAACTTGGTGGACAGGCATCGGTGCCGGGTGCATCCGGTACATGGAAAGACCTGACCGAAAACGTTAACCAGCTCGCGGCGAACCTGACCAACCAGGTGCGTGCGATTGCCGAAGTGGCGACGGCGGTGACGCGAGGTGACTTGTCGCGTTCCATCCAGGTGGAAGCGCGTGGCGAGGTGTCCTATCTGAAGGACAACATCAACGAGATGATCCGCAACCTGAAGGAAACCACGCAGAAGAATGCGCAGCAGGACTGGCTGAAAACCAACCTGGCGCGATTTACCCGCCTGCTGCAGGGCCAGCGCGACCTCGAAGCGGTGACGGCGCTGATCCTGTCGGAACTGGCGCCGCTCGTATCCGCCCACCATGGCGTGTTCTACATGATGGATTCCACCGAAGCGGATTCACGCCTGCAGCTCATCGCAAGCTACGGGTACCGCTCCAGCAACAACCTAGCGCGCCATTTCCGTCCGGGCGAAGGCCTGGTCGGCCAATGCGCACGGGAAAAGCAGCGCATCTGGCTCACCGATGTGCCGCGTGACTACATCGTCGTGTCGTCCGGCCTGGGTGCCGCACCACCGACCAATATCGTGGTGCTGCCTATCCTGTTCGAACAGCAGGTTAAGGCAGTGATCGAGATCGCCTCGCTGGATCGCTTTACTGAAACCCACCTGTCCTTCCTCGATCAGCTGATGGAATCGATTGGTGTGGTTCTGCATACCATCGAGGCGAACAGCCGTACCGAGTCGCTGCTGACGCAGTCGCAGTCGCTGGCGCAGGAACTGCAGCAGACCAACCTCGAACTGGCGGAAAAGGCGCGCCTGCTGTCCGACCAGAACATCGAGGTGGAACGCAAGAACCGCGAAGTCGAACAGGCGAAGCTGGCGCTGGAGGAAAAGGCGACCCAGCTCACGCTGTCATCGAAATACAAATCCGAGTTCCTGGCCAACATGTCGCACGAGCTGCGCACGCCGCTCAACAGCTTGCTGATCCTGGCTCAGCAGTTGTCCGACAACCCGGAACAGAATCTGTCGTCCACGCAGGTGGAATTCGCGAAGACGATCTATGGCTCCGGCAGCGACCTGCTGACGCTCATCAACGACATTCTCGACCTGTCGAAGATCGAGTCCGGAACGGTCACGCTGGAAGTCAGCGAGTACAAGTTCCAGACCCTGCGCGGTTATGTCGAACGTACCTTCCGCCATATGGCGGAAGCAAAGTCGATCCGATTCTCGGTGGAGCTGGCGGAAAACCTGCCGCCGTCGATGATGACCGATACCACGCGCCTGCAGCAGATCCTGAAAAACCTGTTGTCGAATGCCTTTAAGTTCACGCCCAACGGGAAGGTCGATCTGCGCATTGGCCTGGCCGGCAGCGGCTGGACTGCCGACCATCCGAACCTTTCGCATGCCGATGCGGTACTGGCCTTCTCGGTCACGGACACCGGCGTCGGTATCGCTTCGGACAAACTGCAGCTGATCTTTGAAGCATTCCAGCAGGCGGACGGCAGTACGGCGCGCAAATACGGCGGCACCGGCCTCGGCCTGTCGATCAGCCGCGAACTCGCGCGCCTGCTGTCCGGCGAAATCCGCGTGGAAAGCGAACTGGGTGTCGGCAGTACGTTCACCTTGTACCTGCCTTACAGCAGCGAAGGATTCGTCAATACCGATTTGCCGTGCCAACTCAATTCGCAAACGCCTGTCATCAAGGCGAATGTCGTGTATGCGACTGAACGCAAGGCCTTGCAGGACGCAAGGGAAGCGGAAACAATGCCTGTTGCCGAACAGCCGGTGGACGATGTGCCCGAGGAGATATCCGAAGTGGCGTTCGATGATCGCGCGCTGGTCGCACCGGGAGATCCGGCAGTGCTGATCGTCGAAGACGACCATCGCTTCGCCAAGTCGCTGCTCGATCATGCCCGGGAACAGAACTTCAAGGGTATCGTGACCATGCAGGCCGATTCGGCGCTGACGCTGACACGCGATTATTTGCCCACAGCCATTCTGCTCGATATCGACCAGCCCCACATGGATGGCCTGGCAGTTCTCGACAGGCTCAAGCGCGACCCCGCGACACGCCATATCCCGGTACACGTCATGTCGGAACAAAAAGAGCGGGAACGCGCGCTGCGACAAGGTGCGATCTCCTTCTTGGACAAGCCGGTGAGCGCGGCGCGCATGCAGGAGGAATTCAGCCGTATCCAGCACTTCGTGAGCGGCGGCAAGCGCAACCTGCTGATCGTCGAGGATGATGAAGTTCAACGGGAAGCGGTCATTGCCCTGGTCGGCCATGAAGACGTCCGCATCAAGGCTGCCGGAACGGGCAAGGAAGCGCTTGATCTTCTTAAAAAGATGCGTTTCGATTGCATGATCCTGGACCTGACGCTGCCGGACGTCGACGGCTTCGACCTGCTCGACCGGATCAGCGCCGACGACAGCCTCCGTGATCTGCCGATCGTGGTCTACACCGCTGCGGAACTCGACAAGGAACAGGTCATGCGGCTGCAGCGTATCGCCAAGACGGTGGTGATGAAGGACGCACGCTCTCCGGAGAGACTGGTTGCGGAGACCGCCCTCTTCCTGCATCGCTCGCACGCCAGCCTCACTGACGTTCAGCGCCGCATGCTGGATGAAGTCAATGCATCGGATGCTGGCCTCGCCGGTCGCAAGGTGTTGGTGGTCGATGATGATCTGCGCAACATTTTCGCGCTCAGCTCGGTCCTGGAGCGGCATGAAATGAAGGTGCTGTATGCGGAGAACGGGCGCGACGGCATCGAGGTGCTGCAGTCGGACCCGGAAATCGAAATCGTGCTGATGGACATCATGATGCCGGAGATGGACGGCTATGACACGATGCGGGCCATCCGCCGCATCCCGCGCTTCAAGTCGCTGCCGATCATTACCCTCACCGCCAAGGCGATGAAGGGCGACCGTGACAAATGCATTGCGGCGGGTGCGTCTGATTACATCACCAAGCCGGTCGATGTGGCCCAGCTCCTGTCGCTGATGCGGGTATGGGTGCACAAGTAAATCGCCCAGGCAAGCAAAACGGCCCGCATGCAGCGGGCCGTTTTTGTATGCGACAATTTCGCTCTCCGATCACCACGCACCCGGCGAGAAAATCATGGACATCACCATCTATCACAATCCGAAATGCGGCACGTCACGCAATACGCTGGCGCTGATCCGCAATACCGGCGCTGAACCCCGGATCGTCGATTACCTGGCTACTCCCCCAACCCGCGCACAGCTGGTGGAAATGATCTTCAGGGCCGGCTTGACGGTACGGCAGGCAATTCGTGAAAAAGGCACGCCATACGCCGAACTGGGGCTCGACAATCCCGACCTCCAGGACGATGCGCTACTCGATGCCATGCTTGCGCATCCGATCCTGATCAACCGGCCTTTTGTCGTAACACCCCAGGGCGTACGCCTGTGCCGGCCTTCGGAGCTGGTGCTCGACATCTTGCCGCTGCCGCAGCTTGCCGCATTCAACAAGGAAGACGGCGAACCGGTAATTGATGCCAACGGCAACAGGGTCGGTACCTAGGCAGAGCTATCAGCGCCGGCTCAGGACGCAGTCTGTTGCAGTTCGGCCTTCCCCGCTTTCTTTGCGTTGAACATCCGCATGTCGGCGACTTTCATGAGGGTATCGATGTCCGAGCCATCGGAAGGAAACTTTGCCACACCGATGGATGCTCCTACTTCGACAGTCAATCCGCCGCCAGTGTCGATCGGCAGCTCGACGACCATCCGCAGCTTTTCACACACCGCATCGATGGCCCGCTGATTGTCGATGCCGTGCAGGTAAACTACGAATTCGTCACCACCGAAGCGTGCAACGTCGTCGTACCCACGCAGGGCAGCCTTGAGGCGGCGGGTGATTTCGATCAGGACTTTGTCACCGGCATCATGGCCGTGCTCATCGTTGACCTGCTTGAAGCGATCGAGATCGACGAACAGCAGCGTGAACCTGAGTGGCTCCTTACCGGTGCCATTGCGCCGCCGGAATTCGATCTGGGCGATCAGCGATTCACGGTTCAACACGCCGGTCAGTTTGTCGGTGCGCAGGTTGCGTTCCATTTCCTGAAAGCTCTTGGCAAGCTGCCCGATTTCATCCCCTCGCTGGATGTTCAGGGGCTCAAGCGGCTCGCCCTGACCGATGCTTTGCGCCGCACGGGTCAGCTTGCGAATGTCGCGCAGCACCCATTGCAGCAGCGAGAAGCCAAGGACCAGCACCATGAATACCGCGACCAGGCCGATCGCGAGGCTTTCGAACAGCACGCTTGCCACATTGCCGATGAAGTCGGAACGCGGGACAGCAACGATGGTGGTCCACTCCAGCCCGGCCGGATCGCGCAGCAGCGTGGCGCCCACCTGTATCTTGCCCTCGTCACCGTCAAACTCACGCGACATCGGGCGTTCGAACGATGCGCCGCTCTGTTGCCAGTGCATGACGTTCGCATAGGCCTGCCGCAATAGCGGCGATGCGCTTTGCTCCGCCATCAGGCGTACCAGCGCCTTGTCCTGCAGGCGATAAAGCTTTTCGTTGGTCGAGGTGGCAATAACGGCGCCAGAACGTTCCACGATAAATGCAACCCCATTGCGGCTGATCGTGAGTGACTGAAAAAAATCAGTCAGCTGCCGAAGCGATAAATCGGTGGCCGCAACGCCGATCAAAGCTTTGTCGCCGTTCGTTCCGGGTTCTGCATATACCGGCTTGGTGAGCGTGAAGGTAGGTTCAAGCGTAGTGAAATCGGTGTACACCGCCGACCAGCTTTCCTTGCCGTTGGCAGCCGCATTTTTGAACCAAGGGCGTGACCGCGCATCATAGTTGTCGGATCGTACGATACCGAGCCGCCGGCCCGGTGCGGACATGCTGTAGACGTTTCGCGGCATGCCGCCGCGTTCCTGCAGACGCAGTTCGATGCGGTCCGGACGGCGGTTGACGCCAACGAATCGGCCATCCGCGCCGGCAAAATAGACATAGTCGTTCGTGGTCGGGAAAAACCCCGTTGCGACCCACATCCGCTGTTCCAGCCTGTCGAGATCATCGTCGAACTGCAGCGTGGTGAAGGTGCCCTCGGACGGCGAGTAGACCGGGTCTGGAGCAACCGCGTGCAGCGCCACCCGTGCGCCCTGCAGGTAGCGCTCGGTTGCCTGGTTAACCCGCTCAACCATGCTGAGCAGTACTTCCCTGGAAAACTCCCGTCCTGCGCTTTCGCCGGAACGGTGAGATGCCCAATAGATCACGCCGGCAAGGCAGAGGACAAGGATGACGAATGGAATTACGAGCACGCGCTGCAGCGTGGAATTGGCAAGACCGGTTCGAAGGGTAGGCATGGTCGGACCAATGTACCGCAAAGGTTGTCCGGTATCAACATTCAAACCGCCGGATGAGGCTATAACGAAACGCGTCCGGCTCACCGGAATGCGGGTGGTATGATCGCAGTCTGACATAGCAGAACTCTCGTACCAGCTGCATCGTCTCGCTTTGCGTGGCGCGGCGGACAATCCGCAAAAGGAATTGCGCAATGAACGACTCGATTCAACCATCTTCTGCCGGACCATCGGCATTGGACCGCTCGTCCACCGGTGTTCCCGGACTCGACCAGATCCTCGGCGGCGGTCTCACGACACACCGGCTCTACCTTGTGGAAGGAACGCCTGGCACTGGCAAGACCACGCTAGCCCTGCAATTTCTCCTTGAGGGCGCCCGCAATGGCGAAAAAGGCCTTTACGTTACCCTGTCCGAAACACCGAATGAATTGCGCGCCGTAGCCAAGACGCATGGATGGACGCTTGATGATATTCACTTGTTCGAATTGGTCAATGACGCCGGTCTGGACCCTGACTCCGAGCAATCCATTCTCCATCCTTCCGAAATCGAACTGGGCGAAACCACCAAGGCGGTAATCCGGCATATCGATGAGCTCAGCCCGTCCCGCATCGTGTTCGACAGCCTGTCGGAGATGCGCCTGCTCGCGCAGGACCCGCTGCGCTATCGTCGGCAGATACTCGCGCTGAAGCATTTTTTCTCGACCCGCCGTTGTACCGTGCTGATGCTGGACGACAAAACCTCGGAGCCGGGCGACCAGCAGTTACACAGCATCGCCCATGGCGTCATCAGCCTCGACCAGAAGACTGAGGAGTTCGGTGCCGAGCGCCGCAAGCTTCGCGTCGTCAAGATGCGCGGCATGAAGTTCAGCGGCGGCTTCCATGACTTCGTGCTTGAGACGGGCGGCATACGGGTGTTCCCGCGCCTTGTGGCGGCCAGCCATCACCGCGAGTTTTCGGTGGCACCCCGTTCAACAGGCGTTCCGGGATTGGACCGTCTTCTTGGCGGCGGGCTCGTGGCCGGCACCAATACACTTCTTATGGGGCCATCCGGCGTCGGCAAAACGACGACCGCGATGCGATGCATGCTGGCTGCGCTGGAACGCGGGGAACATGCCGCCTATTTCCTGTTCGACGAAGGCATGGGCACCTTCATCACGCGCAGTATCGCCCTCGGCATGGATTTGCGCCCTTACGTCGAGAGTGGACAGCTGAAGATGCACCAGATCGATCCCGCGGAGAGATCGCCCGGCGAGTTTGCCAGCCTGATCCATTCGTCCGTCAGCGAAGACGGCGTTAATATCGTGGCGATCGACAGCCTGAATGCCTACCTGCAGGCGATGCCGGGCGAAAAATTCCTGCTGCTTCAAATGCATGAACTGCTGACGTATCTGAATCAGCAAGGCGTTACCACGTTGCTGGTGCTCGGCCAGCACGGCCTGGTGGGAGACATCCGCTCAGATGTCGATCTCAGTTACCTGAGCGACTCCATCGTGGCTTTCCGCTACTTCGAAGCGCAGGGAAGAATCCTTACCGCGATTTCCACAATCAAGAGCAGGACAAGCGACCACGAACATACGATCCGCGAATTCCGTCTTACCGCCCGGGGACTGGAAATCGGCGAGCCGTTGCAAAACTTCGAAGGAATACTGTCCGGCCTGCCGACCTATCGAGGCACCACCACCATGCTTGGAACAAATAACTGAGCCTATGACACCGGACATCGCAAACATCGAGGAACGCATTCTCGTTTTGGCGCCGAAAGGCCGCGACGCACAAGTGATCGAACGTGTCCTCGGTCACGAAAGTTTTTTCTGTCATATTTGCGCCAGCCACGACGAGCTCACCCGCGAACTTGATGCCGGCGCAGGAGCGGCGCTGGTCGCGGAAGAAGCACTGATCGGTGCCGACCTCGGCATGCTGGCCGCCTGGCTGCAGGCCCAGCAACCCTGGTCCGATTTCCCGTTTGTGCTGCTGGTAGCGAAGCAGAATGGTCCACGCCGGGGTGCGGCGTTCAAGCTGATGGAACAGCTCAGCAACGTGATCCTCCTGGAGCGTCCTGTCAATGCCGAAACGCTCTGCAAGGCAGCCTCTTCCGCACTGCGCGCACGCAAGCGGCAATACCATGCCCGCGGTGAACTTGAGCAACGGACCCGCGCCGAAGAGCGCCTGCGCATGGCGCTCGAGGCGGGGCGGCTTGGCTCATGGGAATTTGATATGCAGACGCAGAAGCTGGTGGCGTCTGACATCTGCAAGGCCAACTTCGGCGTACCACCTTCAACGCCATTCAGCTATGCCGACATCGTCGCCGCCGTGCATCCGGACGACCGCCACCAGCATGCCAACATTGTCGAGGCGGCGCTATCCGAAGGCGCGGACTTCGACATGGAGTGCCGCGTCATCTGGCCGGACGGTTCGGTGCACTGGCTGCAGATGCGCGGCAGGGCAATCCGCGGATCGGATGGCACCCCGGCTTTCATGTCCGGGCTGACGCTCGACATCACAACCCGCATCGAGGCCAACGTCAAGCTGCAGGAAAGCCGGAAGGCGCTCAGCATGCTCAACGAGACGCTGGAAAGCCGCATCCATGAACGAACCGCCGAGCTGGCACAGGTCAACGATCGCCTGATGAAGGAAATCAGCGAGCGCGAACGTACGCAGATGGCGTTGCTGCAAGCGCAGAAGATGGAAGCCGTCGGCCAGCTCACCGGCGGCATCGCCCATGATTTCAATAACCTGCTCAACGTCATTCTCGGCAATGTCGACCTGATCGATCGCCTCGCGACCGACGAGCGCGTTAAAAAAATGGCCGGGACGATCCGCAAGGCGACCCAGCGCGGCGCCAAGCTCACCAGCCAGTTGCTGGCGTTTTCGCGCAACCAAAGCCTGGACTTGAAAGCAGTCGAACTTCCGACCGTGCTGGAAGGCGTCAAGGACATGCTGTCGGCTTCGCTCGGCTCAGGGATTGCCATCGATTTCAATTGTCCATCAGACATGCCCCGGGCGCTCGCTGATTTCAATCAGCTGGAGCTTGCAGTGCTCAATCTCGCAATCAATGCGAAGGATGCGATGCCGAATGGCGGCACCCTGTCCATACGCGCCGATGTCCGCCTTGCCGAAGGCGGCCTGCTGCCCCCGGGCCGGTATGCGGTGGTGTCCGTCAGCGACACGGGTACCGGCATCGCGCCCGATATCCTGAGCAAGGTATTCGACCCGTTTTTCACCACCAAGGCCGTCGGCAAGGGAACCGGCCTGGGACTGAGCCAGGTCTATGGCATTGCCAGGCAATCCGGCGGCATTGCACGCATCGACAGCGAACTCGGCCGCGGGACGACGGTTGAAATCTGGCTGCCCCTGGAGCCGGAGACGGCCGCTGCGAATGCCGCTCCCGCATCGCCAGCCTTCATCCGCAGTGCAGAGCAGGCACGCATCCTGGTCGTGGAAGACGATGCAGCGGTGCGCCAGTTCATGGTCGATTCGCTGGAAATACTCGGTTATCGCGTCACGCAAGCCGAAGACGGATTTGCTGGCCTCAGGCGCCTGGAAACGGACAACCCGGACCTGCTGATCGCCGATTTCCTTATGCCGGGCATGAATGGCGCCGAACTGGTGGCAAAGGCGCACGCATTGCGTCCCAATCTGCCGGTGATCGTCGCGACCGGCTATTTCGACATGCGCGCACTGGATAAGGTGATCGGCAGCAGTTTCATTCTCCGGAAACCCTTTCAACTTGGCGAACTGGCGACCAGCGTGCGATATGCGCTGTCAGAACCTGCCAATGGCGATGCCGCACATCACCGTCAAGCGCTGGCCTCGCCACCCTGACCCCCTGGACCGGCATCGGGTATTCTGACTCGGCCGCCCGGCGTTCCCCCGAAAATAGTGATGTACAGTTAGTCGAAGATCAATATAAGAAGCATTGCAGAGACTAAACTTGTGCCGTTAACGCCTGCATCCTTGCTGATGCTGTTGCAATTTGAGCATTGGCAGAATGAATCTTCACTGATGTCGATGCCATGCGCAGGAAAATAACCCTGGTTCACACCCTTATATTGCAGACGGGAAATTTGCGTTGATGCAGAGTGAATTCTTTTGCATGAGCGCATTTCCCTCATCTCCATCCAGCGCTCCCCTTCAAATACCGCACTTTTTCAATCCGCTATCGCATGGCAAAGGATCTCCAGTCAAAGCAGAGTCGGCAACCGGGGGACGATACCACCCCCGACGCACGGCAGCCGCTGGACTGGATGACCAAATGGGTAGGCATACTGCTCCCGGCGCTGGTATTCATTCTCTCGTCGCTGCTGACCTACGAGTTATGGCGCGACGCCCGCAATAATGCGGAACTGGCGCTGCAGAGCAATTTCGAGTTCCAGACGCGGGAAACGATGCGCCGCATTGAACAGCGCATGCTGGCGTATGAGCAGGTTTTGCGTGGCGTGGTTGCACTGTTTGCGTCGTCCGACGAGGTCAACCGGAATGAATTCAGCAACTATGTCAGCAGACTGCAGATCGAGCTGAGCTATCCCGGTATCCAGGGAATCGGTTTTGCGGAACTGGTTCCGGCGAAGCGCAGGCCGGCGCACGTCGACGCGATCCGCAAGGAAGGCTTCCCCAAGTACGACATCCAGCCGCATGTCGAGGGGCGCGACATGCATGCGCCGATTATTTACATCGAACCGTTTTACGGTGACAACCTGCGTGCATTCGGATACGACATGTATTCCGAGCCGCAGCGCCGGGCGGCGATGGACCTGGCGCGCGACAGCGGCAAGGCAGCCGTGTCCGGCAAGGTAACGCTCGTACAGGAAGGCGGCGCCACGGGCAGGTCCGGTTTCCTGATGTACCTGCCCGTCTATCGCAATGGCGTCAGCATCGAGACGATCAGGGAGCGGCGCGAAGCGCTGGTCGGCTGGGTATATGCACCCTTCCGGACCGACGACCTGATGGTTGGCCTGCAGGACGAACAGGCGCGCGATCTCGATCTCGAGATCTACGACGGCTCCGCCATCGCGCAGGAACAGCGCATGTACGACGCGATCCTTGATATCGACGCCAATGCACCGAACGGCAACCTCAACAGTATCGGCATCCTCGACATCGGACAGCACATGTGGACCGTCGCGATGACTTCCACACCCGGCTTCGTCCAGCGTTTCGACCAGGACCGGTCACCGCTGATCATTCGCGGCGGGCTCAGCATCGCGCTGCTGCTGACCTTGCTGACCTGGCTGCTGCTGGACGACCGCGCCCGTTCCCTGCAATCGGCGGAACAGGCAATGCGGCTGGCCCTTTACGATACGATGACCGGCCTTCCCAACCGCAAACTGGTGAGTGAGCGCCTCGGCCGCTCCCTGATCGATGCGCGGCGCTCCAAGACGAGGGTGGGACTCATGTTCCTCGACCTGGACCGCTTCAAGCCGGTCAACGATGACTTTGGCCATGCGGTGGGAGACCTGCTGCTAAGAGAAGTCGCCAACCGGCTGCAGCATTGCAAGCGGGAGTCCGATACCGCCGCCCGCCTCGGCGGCGACGAGTTCGTCGTACTGCTGCCTCGGGTCGACAACGATGAAGGCGCGCTGGTGGTCGCGCACAAGATACTGCAGGCGCTGGCACAACCTTTCGATATCGCAGGCCATACCTTTTATATTTCGGCCAGCATCGGCGTGGCGTTCTACCCCGATCACGGCACGGATGAGAAAACCCTGATGAAGAACGCCGACGCGGCGATGTACGACGCCAAGAAAAACGGCCGCAACGGCGTCAGCGTGTACCGGGCCGATAGTGCCGCCGGGTGATTTCGCATACCGGTTGGTTGCATGCATTCCGCAGCGAAGGTGCAGCCTCTCGTGGATGTCAGGAACGTATCAGGACTTTATCGGTTTCAAACGCAATTCACCGCTCAGCATCGGCTTGACCAGAATCTTGTAGGCGTCCACGTCGAACCCGCCCTTGGCCGGCCGCTTGACGGGCCTGCCGCCTTTCTTGTGATCGATCGTGCAGACGTAGAACCAGTGGTCGACGATATGCGTTTGCCGCCAGCCGTCGCACTCTTCCTCGATGCCGACGGCACCGGGATAGGGCCACACCACCACGCGCATATGCTGCAGGGCTGTCATCAAGCGGGCGTCATGCAGCTCGATTGGTTCGACGCCGCAGCAGGCGCCGGCGCAACGGGCAATCTGGTGCGCGAAGCAGGCGCGCCCGCGTACTGCGGATTCCAGTCCGGTCAGCGCCGGACACAATCGATGTTCCAGTACGATTTCCCTCAGCCGCTCGACGGCGGCGCGCCGGGTCGCGAACAAGCCGAACAATCCGTCGGTGCGGGCGAAATCATGGTCCCGCGCGAACACCACTTCCGGCACCAGCCCGCGCGGGCCGGGTTGCAGGCGCAGGGTGCACATTTCCCGCCGCCGCAACAATTTCTTGTTGTGCAGCGGCTGCATGTCCTTGATCAGCTTCGACTCCAGCAACAGCGCGCCGATCTCGCCGGCGGTGCGCTGGAACTCGACGTAGCGGCTTTGCTCCAGCATGCGCGCCTCTTCCGGCGTGCGAAGATGGGAGAGAACCCGCGACCGGATATTGATGCTCTTGCCGATGTACAAGGGCCGGTCGTTTTCGTCGCGAAAGATATAGATGCCGGGACGTGACGGCAAGGCATTGATACTGTCACGGTCGATATGGGTGGGATACACGAAACTGCTTGCCGGGTTCAGCATGGGCAGCAGTCCGACAGCGGAGATACGTGGCGGCATGACGATGAATGACATCCGGATAGCCCGGCCGGATGCAGGAAGTCGTCCGGCGTCGGGCGGGGTCATTCTACTGGATGCGCATCCAGTAAGCGATGTCGGATTTATCATGAACCGCTTATTTTCGGCCCATGTTTCAACCCGTCAAGAGAGGAGGAAAGGTCGCCCTCTTTCTCCCAATACCTGGTGTATGCCTAGAGCTTCGTGCCGACGAACAACCGCCCGTTGCTTCGGTCTTCGCGCATCGCGCCGATCAGCAGGCGCCGGCTGGTAGCGTCGTATTGCCCGATTCCGGTGAACGTGACCGCCGGCGTATTGCAGGTCAGCGTGATCGTGTAGAGATTGCCTTTTGCACGCGCCGCAGCCGTGCCGGTGCACGGCGCGTTGGTCATGGTGATTGCGCCGGTAGACGAAATGGTCAGGTTGGTCACGGGTCCGCCTGCGACGGCGGTTGATTCCGCAAGAAAGCCGTTGTACGTGCCGGCGATGATATCCAGCCCCGGTTTCGATTCGTAGGCGGCGTCGTAATTCGTGGTGAATGTGGTGGTCTGGGTGGCGGTGGTCGCATTCCAGTTGCCGTTGAATGTTCTCTTCTGCACATAACTGGCGGAGACGGTGGTTGCCAGCACGCCAAGACCTTCGATATTTAAATCACGCGAGTTCGACGACGTGTAGCTGCCATTCAGCGATGTGCCTGTACCCTGCAGGAAGCCCCTGATCAGCGCCGGCTGGTTGATGGCCGAATAAAACACGTAGTGCGTGCCGTCCTCCAGTACCAGCGCGGTCAGGGTGCGGCCGGTATTGGTGGTGCCGCTGTACAAGCCCTCGGCCCCGGTCAGCGTGATGGCCGCAGGGGGCGGCGTTTTGAAGAAAAGATCCTGTCCGCCGCAGGCAGACAGCAGAGACGCGCCGGCAACAGCGGCGCAGCCGGACAGGATGGCGGACAGAAGTGGCGAAGCAGACATTGACGTTCCCGATGGGTCCTTGCGGACAAACGGAGAGAGTCTACCTGCGTGCGGGCAAGGTGAAAACAGCGCGATGCGGCTTTCTGCCGATTATTGCGCCGGTTGCAAGGAACAGCCTGTTAAAGGAAGTTGAAAAGCGACAGATTGGAGGTTTTCACGAACGATTGCTGGGCGGCTTCGAGCATGATCTTCTGTTTCGACAGCTCGGTAATCGCCTTGGTGTAATCCAGGCCCTGCAATTCCTCCAGTTGCTGTGCATATTGAAGCCCGACGTCCTCGCCCTGGCTGTCCAGCGTTTCCATTTCCTTGAGGCGAATGCCGACCGACGCGCGGACCGTGAGCACATTATCGAGCGCATTGCCGGCATTGTTGTTTGCCGCCGCCAGACCCATCGACAGGCGCGCCTGGTCCGCCGGGCCGTTGACCGGCGCATTGAGCAGGTTCACCAGATCGGTCATGCTGGCAAAGACGCTTTGGTTTCCACTCGGGAGCACCGTGAACTGGTCGCCGTTGGCCGGACTTCCCTTGATATCGAACTGGATGCCGTCGAACGTGATGGTTTCACCGCTGACGTACGGCGTGGCGGCCGACAGGGTCGCGCCGGTTGTGGTGTTGACGACCGCATAGGTAGGTGCCGAGCCGGGGACAGTGGTGAACGTCACACTGTAATTGTTGCCGGTGAGTGCCGCCGCATTGGCGATCGATCCTGTCGACGCAACGCCGGTCCCGGTGTTGGCCGGGTTGGCACCGGTGACAAACGTACCGTTTCCTGTCTTGGCGGATTCGAAGATGTCCGCGCCGGTATCGCTGACCGGCATTTTGCGTGCCGAACCGACCTGTGCCATCCGTTGCCCCTGGTCGCCGTTGTATTGCGCGCCGGTGGCGGTCTGCGCGAAAGGCTGCACATTCGTCTGGAAGCCCGAAAACAGGTAGTTGCCGGCGCCGTCGCGGCTGTTCGCGAGGCTGAGCATCTCGTCGCGGATGCCCGCAAGTTCGGTGGCGATGAACTGGCGCTGCTTGCCGTCGAGTGCCGGATTGCCGGCCTGGACAACCAGCGTCTTCACATCCTGCAACAGTGTGGTCACGCTCTGCAGCACGCTTTCTTCCAGCGATAGCGATGCGGTGGCGTTTTGCCGGTTGACCGCGAATTGTTCGTTGGCCGCTTTCGATTGCGACACCACCAGGGCCTGCGCCGCCGCGACGGGATCGTCGGCAGGCGTCAGTATGCGGCGGCCCGTGGAGATCTGGTCCTGTACCTTGGCGAGGCTGGACTGCATCTCGCTGAGGCGGGTGGACCCGCTTTCGAACATCATGTTGGTGCTGATGCGCATGATTGTGATTCCTTATTGCTCTAAGCCTGTCAGTCCTGCAAGAAAAATCGAAGCCGTACCGGCCACGCCATTCACATCAATTTCCCAGATTCAGCAGCAATTCAAACAGCTGGCCAGCCGTCTGCATGACTTTGCCTGCCGCCTGGTAGGCCTGCTGATAGCGCATCAGGTTCGCGGCTTCTTCGTCGAGGTTCACGCCGGACTCCGCCTGCTGCGCCGCAACGGCTTGCGCCAGAAACTTGCTCTCCGCCTTGCCGGTGACTTCCACTTCACGCGTCTTGTTTCCGACCTGGCTAACGAGCTGTGCATAGGCCCCCTGGTAACTTGCCGTGCCGTTGCCCAGTGTATTGGCAGTCTGCTGCGCCGCCATCAGCAACGCATTGCGGTTATCACCGGCGCCGTTGGTATTCGGTCCGATGCTGAAGGAGTCACCATTGGCGGGAGAGCCGTTGAGCTGTACTGTCCAGCCGTTGTACGTGATGTTGCCGCCCGGGGTGTACGCCACGCCGACCGGATTGCCGGTGCCGGTGCCGGTGACATTGAACGTTGTCGCCGAGGTAAAGGTGATGGTGACCGGCTGCTGCAGGTTGGCATTGGTGGGCGGCGGACCGTTGACCGTGCCAGCGCTGATCGTGCCGGTGCCGGTGTTCGTCAACGGGGCTGCCGTGCGGATTGGCGCGGCGGCAGCGATCTTGGAGACATCGTTGATGGCCACGCCAAAGGCGCCCGCGCCATTTACCGTCGGCTTGATGACGTATTCATCGCCGGCAGCGAAGGCACCAGAGGCGATATTGAAACTCACACCATCGATGGCCCCCGGCGGAAATGCCGCATTCGAATAGCGCACTGAGTTGTCGGACAGGCGGGTGACGACATAATTGCCGCCGGTAAGCTGCAGGCGATAATTGCTGGTCGTGAGGGCATTGGCATCGGTGACGGTGGCACCGACTACGGCATTGCCCGTATTGGCCGTGCCCGCACGCACATCGGGGGCGCCAACCCTGAAAAAGTCCCCGCCGAGCGCGCCCGTCAGATCCTGGCCAAGGGCGTGCTGGGCGTTAAAGGTCATTGCCAGGCCGGTGGCAATGCGGCCGAGCGAATTCTGCGCCAGGTCCAGCGTCTTGGACCGGAATTCCAGCAAGCCGCCGAGCTTGCCTCCGGCCAGGCTGCTGTCAGCCAGCTCGATCATCTCCCCGTTGGCGACATACCCGACCGCCGTGCGGCTTGGATCAGAAGCAGAAGTGGTCGACACCAGGTCATAGGTTTTCGCGCCAACGACGACCGGCTGGCCGTTGCCGATGAAGACGTTATAGGTATTGCCCTGCTTGACGACGGTGGTCTTGATTTCCTTGCTCAGTTCGGCAATGGCATAGTCGCGCTGGTCGAGCAGGTCGTTGGATGCGCGGCCGTCGCTGTTGCCCTGCGCTTTTTCAATCGTATCGTTGAGTTTGGCAATCTGTTTCGCGTAGACATTGATGGTGTCGACGCTGGTGCCGATCTGGCCGCGCAGGCTGGCTTCCGCTTCCTTCAACTGGCCGTCGAGCCCCTGGAAACGAGCCGCGAGGGTTTCGGCGGAAGACAGCGCTGTCTGGCGTGCTGCGGTCGACGAGGGATTGGACGCCATGTCCTGCATGCCCTTGAAGAAATCCTGCAGGACCGGGGACAGGCCGGAGACCGAGTCGGCGAACTGGTTGTTGATGCGGCTGATCTGCGCATAGTAAGTATCGAGCTGGTATTTCGAGCTCTGCGCGGTCGTAACCTGCGTGTTCAGAAACTCGCTGTAGACCCGCTTGACGTCAGATACCTGGGTACCCTTGCCGACGTAACCAAAGCCGGTATCCTGCGAGCCGGCGGATGTCTGGATCACCACCTGCCGGGTATAACCGGGAGTGGACGCATTGGCAATATTGTGGCCGGTCGTTACCAACCCTGCCTGGGCGGCCGCAAGACCGCTCTGCCCTACACCGAGAATTCCTGAGCCCATGTTGTCGTCTTCTTTCGTGCGATAACTTCATCAACGGCAGCCGGCGCAAAAACTTGAATCCGCCCGGCGAAACGGATCTGCACGCCCCTGTGTTATCAAGCCGACAATGAATGATTGATAATGCGCGTCAGCTTCGCCGCGTAGTTCGGATCGGTTGCGTAGCCTGCCTTCTGCAGGCCCTGCGCGAAGCCGGCGACATCGGTGGCATTGGCCAGCACTTTTTCATAACGCGGATTGTTCTTCAGCAGCTTTGCATAGTCCCGGAAAGCGTCCGCATAGGAATCGTAGGCACGGAACTTCTCTATCTTTGTTTGCGGCACGCCATTGACGTATTCCGTCGTGGCGGTTTCCACCACCCGTCCGTTCCAGCCGCCGGTCGCCTTGATGCCGAACAGGTTATGACTGGTCGTGCCGTCGGCGGCACGGATCTCCCGCTTGCCCCAGCCGCTTTCCAGCGCCGCCTGGCCAAGCATGAATTTCGCCGGGATGCCGGTGGCGCGGCTTGCTTCATCGGCATGCGCGCCGAGCCGCTCCTGGAACTCCCGCACATGCGCCGGCCTGGAGGGATTCGATCGTGCGCTGTCCACGGCTGTCGATGGCGACATCGGCGCCGCCGTCTGTACCGCAGGCGCGCCGCCGATCGAAGGCGCCGACGCTTCCGGCAATCCGCCCTGCTCTTCCGCCATGCGGGTGTTGACCACGTTGGACAACTGCCGGATCAGCACATCGGCCAGGCCGATGCCGCGCGACGCCATGGTCTGGCTCAACTGCTGGTCGAGCATCGACGTGTACATCTTGCTTTGCTGGCTGTCGAACATGCCTTCCTGCGGCGTGGCTTCACGCATGCTTTTCAGGACCATATTCATGAACAGCGCCTCGAACTGCTTGGCGGTAGCCTTCAATGCTTCCGGCGAATTGTCGCGCGCGGCCTGGCGCAGTGCGCCGACGTCTTTTACGTCGATGGCCAGTCTTGCGGATGCGTCGGTAGGGTTGATCATGGGTTGTACGGGTTCAATGTATCGCCGGCCGGCTCCTTCCCCCTGCCAGGGGGGAAAAGCAGGGAATTCAGACGGCATGCCGTCTGCCTGCTGAGCGAATTGCGCTTGCAAGCGCAATCCTCTCGGTTGGGACGGGGTAGTGAGGTCGACCACACGCATGCAGCCGCTCAACCTCACTACCCCCACCCTAACCCTCCCCCTGGAAGGAGGAGGGAACCGTCATGCAGCGGTTTCGCAGTTCAAATCAAATAATTTCCAGCTCCGCCCTCAGCGACCCCGCGGCCTTCATCGCCTGCAGAATTGCCAGCAAGTCTTGCGGCGTCGCGCCGATCGCGTTCAGCGCTTTCACCACGTCCGCCAGCGACGTCCCGCCTTTGAGCAGCAGCACTTGCCCCGGTTCTTTCTTGATATCGATCTGCGATGTCGCCGTCACTACCGTCTGGCCGCCGGAAAACGGCGCAGGCTGGCTGATCACCGGGTCGGTATTGATCACCACTGACAAGTTGCCATGCGAGACCGCGCAGCTTTCGAGCGTGACCGCCTGGTTCATTACCACCGAGCCGGTGCGTGCGTTCAGGATCACCTTGGCAACCATCTGTGCCGGCGTCACGTTCAGGCTTTCGAGCGCACCGAGGAACGCGACCCGCTCGTCGCTGCCGAGCGGTGCGCGTACACGGATGACACGTCCGTCACGAGCTGCCGCGGTCTCCGGTCCGAAGCGCTGGTTGATTGCTTCGACCACCCGGCTGGCGGTGGAAAAATCCGAGTCGTTCAGTTCAAGATGGATGGCGTCACCCTGCCCCAGGCTGGTGGGAACCGAGCGCTCCACGGTCGCACCGCCGGAAATCCGGCCTACGCTCAAATGATTGATCTGCGCCTTGCTGCCGCTGGCCGCAGCACCGACACCGCCGACCAGCACATTGCCCTGCGCGATGCCGTAAATCTGTCCATCTGCTCCCTTGAGCGGCGTCATGAGCAGCGTACCGCCGCGAAGGCTCTTGGCGTTACCCATCGACGATACGGTCACATCGAGCAACTGGCCCGGCTGCGCGAACGGTGGCAGCGATGTGGTGACCACCACTGCAGCGACATTCTTCAACTGCAGGCTGGTCCCGGGCGGCAGGTTGACGCCCATGTTCTGCAGCATGCTGACCACGCTTTGCACGGTAAAGGGTGTCTGCGTCGTCTGATCGCCGCTGCCGTCGAGGCCGACCACCAGCCCATATCCCATCAGCTGGTTTTGCCGCACCCCCTGGATGCTGGCGAGGTCCTTGAGGCGTTCCGCGTGGGCTGCAGGCAGGCAGGTGCACAATGCCAGCAACAGGCCGGAACAGGTTTTGGTGAGGGATGACAGAGGGAGCTTCATGGCGGGTCCCGGCGTCACAGCGGCATAAGACTGAGGAAGAACCGCACCATCTGCGATGCCACTTCAGCCGTATCGAGGCGCGTGTTGGTGCGGTATTCGATGCGCGCATCCGCCACCTGGGTCGACGGCACCACATTGCCGGCAGCGACGGTGTCCGGATTGACCACGCCCGACAGGCGCACATATTCCACGCCCTTGTCGAATGCAATCTGTTTCTCTCCGCTGACCAGGAGGTGTCCGTTCGGCAGGACGTCGATCACCGTGACGGTGATCGTGCCGGTAAAGTTATTGGCGGAACTGGACGCGCCTTTTTCCTCGAACTTGTTCGACGATGCGCCTGCTGCCCCGAGATCAGCCAGCGTGGAACCGGGCACGCCGAACAGGCGGGAGACCGACGCCGATACGCTGCCTGCCTTGCTGCCGGAGTTTGCCGCCGATTTGCCGGCGCTGGTGCGTTCCGTGATGGCGATTGTCAGGATGTCGCCCACATGGCGGGCGCGGCGATCCTCGAACATCGGGCGGTAGGACGTGGACTGGAATATGGCGCCGTTTGCAGGTGCGCTCATGGCGGCGTGCGCAGGTTGTTGCGCCGCGCGCGGCGGCTGCACGATGGAATCCGGCACCGTGGTGCAAGCCGTCAGACCGGCGGCAATGGCGAACAGGAAGATGCGCATCATGATTGCCCCTGAAAATCAGAGCTGGGACAGGCGCTGCAGCATCTGGTCCGACGTTTGGACCGCCTTGCTGTTAATTTCATAGGCGCGTTGTGTCTGGATCATGTTGACCAGTTCTTCCACCACGTTTACGTTGGAGGTCTCGACATAACCCTGCGTCAGCAGACCGGCGCCGTTGGTACCCGGCGTATTGCTGTTGGGGCCGCCGGATGCAGTCGTTTCGACATACAGATTCTCGCCCTTCGACTCCAGGCCGGCCGGATTGACAAAGGTGGCAAGCTGGATGGTGCCGACCTGGGTGGCGGCAGCGCTTCCCTGCTGGGTCACCGAAACCGTACCGTCGCGGCCGACCGTCACGCTCATGGCATTGGCGGGTATGGTGATCGCCGGCTGCACGGGAAAACCGCTCGACGTCACGAGCTGCCCCTGGCTGTCGATCTGAAATGCGCCATCTCTTGTATATGCGGTAGTACCGTCCGGCAGCAGCACCTGGAAGAATCCAGCACCCTGAATGGCGAGGTCCTTGTCGTTGCCGGTCTGCTGCAGATTACCCTGGGTAAAAATGCGCTCGGTGGCGACGGGCCGCACACCGGTACCGATCTGCAGGCCGCTCGGCAATTGCGTCTGCTGCGACGACTGGGCGCCAGGCTGGCGCATGGTCTGGTAAAGAAGGTCTTCGAACACGGCCCGGGAACGCTTGAAGCCGCTGGTGCTGACGTTGGCCAGGTTGTTCGAGATGACATCCATCTGGGTCTGCTGCGCGTCCAGGCCAGTCTTGGAAATCCATAGCGATCGAATCATTGCGTTCTCCGGTGAATCTTGTCGTTATCCTGCTTGGGCCGGATGCGAACCTTACAGGCAGGCAACCGAGCCTTCGTGCCGATTATCGTGCGTCTGGCGTCAGCTCAAAGCAAGGAGCTGAGCCGCTTTCGCATCGTTGCTCTCGGCGTTCTTCAACATGTTCATTTGCATTTCAAATTGCCGCGCGAGACTGATCATGTTGACCATCGCGTCGACGACATTGACGTTACTGCCTTCCAGCGCCTTGCCGATTAGCGATACGCCGGCATCCGCATCGGCAGGCTCGCCGCCCTTCACGCGGAACAGGCCGTCATCGCCGCGGACGATGGTGTCCTCCGGCGGATTCACCAGCTTGATCCGACCCAGGACATTGGACGGACCGGGTTTGAAATCGTTGGCCATCGCGCTGATGGTGCCGTCCTTGGCGATGGTGATGTTGACGTCCGGCGGTATGCTGATCGGTCCGCCATCACCAAGTACATTGATACCGGACTGCGTCTGCAGCACACCGTTCTCGCTCAGCTTGAGGCTGCCGTTGCGGGTATAGGCTTCGGTGCCGTCTTCGAGCTGCACGGCGATCCATCCCTTGCCTTGCACTGCCACGTCGAGGTCACGCCCGGTCTGCTGGATCGGTCCGGCGGAAAAATCGGTGCCGACGGTGGAATCGACGACAAAGGTGCGGGTCGGCATGCCCGGTCCGTTAACGTCCACCGCCCGGAAGGCATCGAACTGGGCACGGAAGCCGGTGGTAGCCGCATTGGCAAGGTTGTGCGATGTATTGGCCTGCTGCTCAAGGATGTGCTTGGCGCCGGTCATGGCGGTATAGATCAGGCGATCCATGGTGTTCTCCCGGTTCGGTCCGGCGCAACGTCAGGTCACGCCGGAACGGATCTCGTCATTACTTCAGGTTGACCAGCGTCTGCAGGATCTGGTCCTGGGTCTTGATGGTCTGGGCGTTTGCCTGATAGACCCGCTGGGCGGTGATCATGGTGACCAGTTCGGCAGTCAGGTCGGTATTGGAATCTTCCACGGCGGAGGACTGCAGCACGCCGAGGTTGCCGGAGTTCGGTGTGCTCACCAGCGGCTGGCCGGAAGAAGCCGACTCTGCCCATGCGTTGTTGCCCAGCGGTTGCAAGCCGTTCGGGTTGGTGAAGTTGGCGAGCACCACCTGACCGAGCGTGGCGGTCTTGCCGTTGGTATAGCGGCCGGTGATGATGCCGTTGCCATCAGTATTGAAACCGGACAGCCGGCCGGAAGTGTAACCGTCCTGCGTGAGGGTGTTGACACTGAATGCGGAGCCGAACTGCGTCGTGCCGGACAGGTCAACCGTCACCGGGAATGGGGCCGCGCCGGTGCTTGCAGCAGGCGTCAGGGTGACGGTGAATGCGGCTGGCGCCGGGGGTGCCGGTGTCGCGATAGCGCCGCTGCCGTTGAACGTGATGTTGCCGATTGGGGCGGCCAGCTGCTGCACCGTCGCGCCATCGTCGAATGCGCCATACACCGTCCATGCATTAGGGCCAGTCTTGACATAGAAGGTCTGCAGCGTATGCGCATTGCCCAGGCCGTCGTAGACGTTCACCGACGTGGCGTTATGGTAGGTGGCGGGGACATCTTTATCGAATGCGGCGGCAATCGCGGTCTTCGTCGAATCGAGATTGAGCTGGCTTTGCACGCTGGTGGTCGTTTTCGGTGTCAGGTCGGCATTGGAAATCTGCAGCTCCACCGGTGCGCCGGTGGCCAGCACGCCGTTGCCGTCGGCCGAAAACCCGGTCAGGCGCGCGCCCGAGGCGTTCGTAATGAATCCCTCCTTGCTCAACTGGAACTGGCCGTTGCGGGCGTAGGAGATTGCACCGTTATTGCTCATACGGAAAAAGCCGCCGCCATTAATGGCGATGTCCAGCGGGTTTGCCGATGCGGTAATGTTCCCCTGGGTGAACTGCTGCGCCACCTGCGACACCTTGGTGCCGATACCGGTCGCACCGCCGCCGCCGGCGCCGGAAAGCGAATTGGCATACACGTCGGCGAACTGCACCTGTCCGGCCTTGAATCCCACGGTGTTTGCGTTGGCGATGTTGTTACCGATCGATTCCAGCGTTTTGGATGCGGCGTTCAGACCGCTCAAGCCTTGTTGAAAACTCATCTTGTTTCTCCTAGTTGTGCATGCCGCTGCGCCAGGACCGGCGCGAGGTGTTTATTCGTGTTGAGCAAGGTGATTCAAAGGATCTGCCGGATGTCGGCAAGCTTGACCTCGCCGACACCCATTACATTGAGCTTTACACCCTGGGCGCCGGACGCGACGCTTGCCACATCGCCGAAGGCCAGCGCAGTCGCTTCCACCGCCTTGCCGCCCCGCATGGCAGCGATGTCGAAGGTGTATTTGCCGCTGGCGGCATCCGCACCGCTATCGGTCTTGCCATCCCACTGCAGCGGCAGCAGGCCAGCGTCGGTGCCGCCGAGATCAATTCTTCGCACGGCATTGCCGGAGTTGTCGCGGATCGTGACCTGGACGCTGTCGGCCGATTCGGGCAGCTCCACGCCGAGGAATGCCTTGCCTTCGTTGAGCGTGAGCGTGGAACCTGGTGCGAGCACGCCGCGGCCGATCATGCTGGCTGCCTGCAGCGACTGGTTCGACTGCATGCTTCCCTGCAGCGCCTCCAGCGTCGCGTTGACCTTGTCGATGCCGGTCACGGTCGACAACTGGGCCAGCTGGCTGGTCACCTGTGCGTTGTCGAGCGGATTGAGCGGGTCCTGGTTGCGCATCTGCGTCACCAGCAAGGTAAGAAATTTGTCCTCGGCCGCTGCAGCAGTGCTTTTGGCGTCCTTCTTGCCCGGGTTCATTGCCGCCAGTAGTTCGGTGGATGGTCCTGCGGTGCTTTGTACGGTGCTCATCGCCTATCCTCGCTTATTGACCCAGGGTCAGGGTTTTCATCAGCATCGTCTTCGCCGCGTTCATGGTTTCGACGTTGGTCTGGTAGGAACGGGAGGCGGAGATCATGTTGACCATCTCTTCCACCACGTTCACGTTGGGCATCGCGACATACCCCTTGTCGTCCGCTTGCGGATGCGATGGGTTGTGCACCATCTTGAGCGGCGACTGGTCTTCCACAACTTGCGCAACCTTCACGCCGGACGCCTGCGATCCGGCCATCACCGCGCTGAACACGACCTGCTTGGCGCGGTAGGTTTGCCCGGTGGCGCTGGTCGCGCTGTCGGCATTGGCGATATTGCTGGCGACGACGTTCAGCCGCTGTCCCTGCGCACTCATGGCGGAACCGGCAACGTTAAATATATTGAAGAGCGACATGATTATTGTCCCTGGATAGCGGTCAGCAGACTCTTGATCTGCGCACCCATGATCGTGATGCCGGCTTCATAGCGCAGCGCGTTGTCGGCGAACTGATTGCGTTCGACGTCCATATCCACCGTGTTGCCGTCCACGCTGCCCTGCTGGACAGTGCGGTACATCAGCGCGGCGCCGCTGCTGCTCAGATGCAGGTTGGTGCCGCCGAGGTGGGCCGCCGAGGTCTTGGCCATCGGCGCCGGCTGCACGGCCTGGCCTGCCGGATTAGCCTGTCCAAGAGCTTGTTTCAACGCGCTGTTAAAATCGATGTCCCGCGCCTTGTAGTTCGGCGTATCCGCATTGGCGATATTCGACGCCAGCATTTGCTGCCGCTGCGCCCGCAGGCTCAGTGCCGTCTCGTGAAAGCGCAGCGCCTGGTCCAGTTTTCCGATCATCGCAACCTCCTCATATTGCCGGCTCAAGATTCCCGGCTCAAGAAACCGCATTCCGAGCCGATAATGGATTTGTGTAGCGTCGATCATACGGAGCGTTCTGTCGGCTTGATCGGATGATAAGCATCCGAAATCCGCCGCTATTTGCGGCTTTGAATCCCGCACCGCCGGATAGGATGGGCACCATGTTCAATATGGCACCTGTCATGAAAACATCGCTCAAGATGCCGCCGATGCTGCTTTCGACCCTGCTTGCCTTCGCAGCCATGCCGGCACAGGCCAACCCGCAGTCCGACCCGCAAACGACGTCTCGCCAGGATGCCGGCATGCTCAGGATCGCTGCCGAGCATTTCCTCAAGGTCCAGACGACTGGATTGCCCGGCAAGATCGACATCACCGTCACGCCAGCCGACAGTCGCCTCAATCTTCCTGCCTGCGCCGCACTGGAACCGTTCCTGCCTCCCGGGGGCCGGGTATGGGGAAAAACGACCGTCGGCATGCGCTGCAATGCGCCATCTCCCTGGACTATTTACATGCAGGCCCATGTCCGCGTGACAGGAGACTACTTCGCCACGGCGGCGCCGCTCAGGCAGGGGCAAAGCATCGGACAAAACGATCTGGTGAAGCAGCAAGGCGACCTTACCGCGCTGCCGCCAGGGATTGTCACCGACCCGGCCCAAGCAATCGGCCGCACGCTGACGGTGTCGCTCGGTGCCGGCACACCGCTTCGGCTGGATGCGTTGCGCGCCCAACAGGCGGTGCAGCAGGGACAGGTTGTAAAAGTGATATCCACCGGCCCCGGATTCAGCGTCTCCGCTGAAGCGCGCGCGCTGGCCGGCGGTGCCGAAGGCCAGATCGTCCAGGCCAGAACCGCATCAGGACAAGTTGTCAGCGGTGTGGCCAAAGCAGGTGGCGTGGTGGAAGTTACATATTGAAGCACTTGGTTGACGAATACGGCACATTAGGTGCTAAAGTTTCCGGTGTTTGCGTCGATATAGGTAATGACAATTGGCGCAACGCCGTTAAACATTGAAGGAAAATGCCGTGAAAATTGACGATTCGATCAAGAAAACCGACCGGGCCGGCGTCGGCCCGACCCAGGCAAAACCCGGGAAAGCCGCGGCGAAAACGGAAAGTGCCGCCCCACCGGCGTCCGACAGCGTCCAGCTTTCTTCGCAGGCACGCGCCCTCGCCGCACAAAATTCCAGCACGGGCGTCATGGATGTCGCCAAGATCGAAGAAATAAAGGCAGCGATCGCCAACGGCACGTTCAAGGTCGATCCGGAAAACGTCGCCAACGGCCTGCTCGACACTGTCAACGACCTGCTCCGCTCACGTAAATAAGGCACTCCATGCAAGAACTCGGCAACAGCCCGGCAGACACCCTCCAGGAAGAACACCGGGCAGCAACCAGCCTGCTTCAAATCCTCGACGAGGAACAGGCTTGCCTGCTGAATGCCGAGACTGCATCCCTCGAAGGTCTCACCCAGCAAAAAGCCGCCCTCGTCGGCGAAATGACCGAGCTGGCGAAACGCCGCCACGCGTTGCTCGCCCGTGCCGGCTTTACTGCCAACGAAGCAGGCATGCAAGGCTGGATCGGCAGTCCGGCGTCCAGCCCATCCGCCGGACGGATGTGGAAAGCCCTCCTCTCGCTGGCGGAAAACGCCCGGGAAAAGAATCGTGTGAATGGTTTGCTGATCAGTCAATACATGGCGCGCAACCAGAACGCATTGAAGATACTGCAAGGCAGCCCCCAAGGCGGCGGCTTCTACGGTCCGGACGGACAAGCCACCACCAGAAGCACGACCCGCAGCCTCGTCGTAGGCTAAGCCGCTTCACTTAAAATCCCGGGCTGCCCACGGTGGCCCTCTCCTCTTCCCGCAGTACGATCACCGGCATGACATTTCTCATACCGCGTTGAAATCCCATACCGGCAAATGCGATTCGGCTTGCCAAAACGCCAACCGAGGCGCACTCTCGGGGATGGCACTCACTATTGGCCACGCTTTTTCCCTGCGGAATTTCTGGAGCAAGATATGTCACAAACCCTTACAGAACCACAATTAACGACCGAAGGCGTCGCCTTTACGGTTCGCGTCGACTCGATCAACCGCGACTGCTTCATTTCAAACGAAGCGCTGGCCAAGCTATCCCGGCAAAGCGCAGGCGAGGCAAGCCCGATCGACACCTTTCGCGCATTCGAAGCCAACATCAACGGCGTCGCCAGACGCATGGTGGCAGCGAACGTGCCAGGCAATCCCCTCAAGCTCGGTCCGGACAGCTTTCATTGACCGGTCGGGCGACATACCAAGGGTGTGCCCGGATTGACATAGGTATCGGTGCGGTCACCGATGATGTCGCCCCAAGTCCAACGCACATCACCTGACCTGCACTCACGTCACCGGCAGTTCCGTCACTTCATCCGGCAGATTCGACAGGATCATGACCGACACGCGTCGATTGCGCAGCCTGCCATCGGCGGTGTCGTTTGTTCCCACTGGCCGGGTTGGTCCGTATCCCACCGCCGTCAGCCTTTTTTCCGCCACGCCGCTGTCGATGAACAGCCGCACGACGCTGCTGGCGCGCACCGCCGAGAGTTCCCAGTTCGACGGGAACTGCGCGTTGCTGATCGGCTGGCTATCGGTATGTCCTTCGACCTGAATCGCATGGTCGTCAGTCTTGAGGACCGTCGCGACGGCGCGCAGTGCGCCGACGGTTTCGCCAGCAAGACGGGCATCGCCGGGAGCGAACAGGACGCTGGCATTGATTTCCACATTTACGCCGCGACTGGTCTGCGTGACCCGCACCTTTCCCTGGTCCACCAGTGGCGAAAGCACGGTGAGGATGTCGCGGGCGATGGCGGTCATCTGCTCTTTTTCGCGACGGAGAGTGTCGGCGTTGCGCGTCTTTTGCTGCGCGCCATGGCGTAATCCCGGAACAACCTGGTCTTCGCCGGTAATCACCGGCGCCGGCTGCGCACGCCCGAAAGCGCTAACGAGGGAGCCGGACAGGATCTTGTACTTTCCTTCGTTCACGCTCGACAGCGCGTACATCACGACAAAAAAGGCGAACAGCAGCGTGATAAAGTCGGCGTAGGACACCATCCAGCGCTCGTGGCTGTCCGGTTCTTCCTCGAAACGCTTGCGCGCCCTGCGGCGCCGGTCCGGGATCATCCTTGTCCTACCGGTAAGCGGACATGCGCTCTTCGATGACGCGCGCGTTCTCGCCGGTGGCGATGGCGAAGCAGATATCCACCATCATCTCGCGGCGGCGAACTTCGTCGACGATGTGGGACTTGAGTTTGTTTGCGATGGGCAGGAACACGAGATTGGCAAAGCCGACGCCGTAGATAGTGGCAACGAACGCGACTGCGATGCCGGCACCAAGCTTGGAAGGATCGGAGAGGTTCTCCATGACATGGATGAGCCCAAGCACTGCGCCGAGGATGCCGATCGTCGGTGCATAACCGCCGGCGGCTTCCCAGACCTTGACCGCCTGCCGTTCGCGCCGCTCGTAGGTAGAGATGTCGACATCGAGGATTTCCCGCGCCTTGTAAGGATCGATGCCGTCGACGATCAGTCGCAATCCCCTGGCAGTGAACGGATCACGCACGCTCTCGAGGAAACGCTCCAGGCCAAGCAGACCTTCCCGTCGCGCAGTGCTGCTCCAGGTCGCGATTTCGACGGTGGACACGGTGCTGGCGCCGTCCGGTGGCGTGACGATCCAGCGCAGCATCATCATGCCGCGCACGAAGGTCGCCGTGCCGCTCTGAAGCAATACGGCGCCGGCCGTGCCGATCATGACGACCGAAAACGCGGCCGGCTGCAGCAGCGATGAAATATCGCCGCCTTCGAGCATCTGGCCGAACAGCACGCCGGCCAGTGCAAGCGCGATGCCGGCTAAGCTAGCCCAGTCCACGCCTGCTCCCGCAATTTGGCGCGCAGGCGCGAGATCGCCTGGCTGTGCAGCTGACAAACCCTGGATTCCGACACGCCCATGACCGCACCGATTTCCTTGAGATTCATTTCCTGCTCGTAGTAGAGGCCCATCAGGATTTTTTCCCGGTCAGGCAGAGCAGTGATCGCATCTATGACCGCTTCGCGGAATCCGCCGTTCACAAGAGCCTGCAGCGGATCGGGCGATTCGTCGACGCAATAGCGGTCGAGGAAATGATCGTTGCCCTCCCCGTCGTGAAAATCCTCGTAGTACACCAGCTGGTGGCCGCTGCCGTCGGACAGCAGATCCTGGTACTCCTCCAGCGAGACCTTGAGTTCCTTGGCGATCTCGGTTTCCTTCGGGGTGCGCCCGAGCCGCTGCTGCAGGTTGTTGATCGCGACTTCGATCTTGCGCATGTTCTGGCGCAAGCTGCGCGGCAGCCAGTCGCTGCTGCGCAACTCATCGAGCATCGCCCCGCGGATGCGCTGCACCGCATAGGTTTCGAACTGCGCGCCGTGGGTTTCTTCATAGCGGTTGACCGCATCCAGCAGCCCGATCATGCCGGCCTGGATAAGGTCGTCAACTTCGACGCTGGGCGGCAGCTTCGCTTTCATTTGGTGCGCGAGCTTCTTGACCAAAGGCGCATGCTGGGTCAATAACGCGTTCTTGTCCGCCTTGTCCGTTTTTCCGCTAACGGTATACATAATTCAAATTCTCGGGTTGGCACCGTTCGCAGATATACCATGCAATCCCATACCTGGCACATCGGAAAGGGCAAATCGTCCGGCGAGTGTACGGAAGGCTACCGATGCGCCGGCGAGCGGAAACGCGTCGATCACGGCACGTCCCAGGCGCGCCGCACGCTTGACGTGGTCATCCGGCGGTACCGATCCCATCGAATACAGCTTGACGGCCAGATAGCGGTTTGCCGCCCGCGCCATGTTGTCGAACACCACCCTGGCTTCAACGTCGGACGTGCCTGTGACCAGCACACCGCAGGGGCGTCGGCCGAAGCGGGCGTTGATGCGCTTGATGATGGCGTAGGCATCCTTGATCGACGCCGCGCCGGCGGATACCTGCACCACGATTTCACTGTCGGCCAGCGCGTCGATCGGCAGTCCGCCCTCGGCATCGAGCTCGGCGTCCGCCAGAAGAATGTCCCCTCCGGCTGCCAGCAACTTGAATGCGTTGGAAAGGCGTCGCGCCTGGTCTGCGTCGCCCGGCACAACGCGCTGTGCGCCGCGTGCCATTGTCGCCACGCCGAAGCCTTGCGGCATGGCCTGCACCGCTTCGTCGAGTGCCCTTTCCTGCCTTGCAACCTGCACCAGCGTCGCACTGCGCACCGCGTCGAGTCGTGCGGCGATGCCCTGGGAGCCGGTGCTGGCATCGAACAGCAGAACATTGCTGCCCGCCTGTGCCAGAGATGCGCCGAGATTCACCAGCATCGCGCCTTTTTCCTCGGCCGAGGTCGCCGACAGAAATGTGAAAATGCGTGGCTTCGGGCCGGCAAGCATGCGACGAAGTCCCTCTGCCTGGTCTACATGGAAATTAGCCAATTCGCACCTCGCGGAGTTCTTTGTCGTTCATCGACCGGGCCGTATTGGCCATCACCATCGGCAGCTCCGAATCCTGAAACAGGAACGGTGCGGTTTCACGCTTGAGCTTGAAGGCGCGGTCTACCAGGTAATGCTGGTTCGCCACGTGCAGGTCTTCCGGCACCCGTTGGCCGTTGGCAACGTAGTACAGGCTCAACTTCTGGCGGATTGCCACATCGAGCAGGCTGCCGATCGTCGCCGCTTCGTCCAGCTTGGTCATGATGCAACCGGCCAGACCGGAACCCTGGTAGGAGCGCACCACTTCATTGAGCGTCTCGCCGGAGGATGTCGCGGACAGGCACAGCAGCCGTTTCACCTTGGTGCCGGCGCCGGACAGCATCGCGATCTGTTCCGCCACCATCTTGTCGCGCTGCCCCATGCCGACAGTGTCGATCAGCACCGTGTGCTTGTTTTTCATCTCATCGAGCGCAATGCGCAGGTCGGTTTCGTCCTTCACCGAATGCACCATCACGCCCAAAATCTTGCCGTAGATACGAAGTTGTTCGTAACCGCCGATACGGTAGCCATCTGTGGTGATCAGGGCCAGCTTGCCGGCGCCGTGGCGCATCACGCAGCGTGCCGCCAGCTTGGCGGTGGTGGTGGTCTTGCCGACGCCGGTCGGCCCTACCAGCGCGAACACGCCGCCCTTTCCCATGATCTCTGCTTCATTGTCCACCACTGCGAGGTTACGGGTGAGGACGGACTTGATCCAGTTCATTGCTCCTTCCGGCTTTTCACCGGCCGGCAGCTTCTCGACCAGGTAACGCGCCAGGCTGGCGCTGAAGCCGGCGGCGAGCATTTCCCGCATTACCAGTCCCTTCGCCGGCTCGCGTTTCTGCTGGCTGCCCCAGGCGATCTCGGTCAACTGGGCTTCCAGCATGCCGCGCATCGATCGGATTTCGCTCATTACCTGTGCCAGTTCCGCCGATGCCGATGCTGGAGCGGCTTCCTGCGGATTCGACTGCTGGCGGGCGGCTGCCAGTGCACCTGCAAGTCCTGCGGCCTGCCCGCTTTCCGGTCGCTGCTTCGGCGTCAGGGCCGCCAGCGTCGACTGGGACAGCGCTTCTTTTTCCACCGCCGGCTCTGCCAGCGACGACATGTCCTCGCCCGCCAGTGCCAGGATCTCGACCATCCCGTTGATCGTGCGGTTCGACAGGATCACCGCATCGGGGCCAAGAGCTTCGCGTACCTGACGCCATGCGTCGCGCGATGTGCTTGCCGAGAATTTCTTTACGTTCATGCTTGCCCTCCAACCAGGCTTGTCACTCTAATAGTTTTCGAATCGGGTAATTCCGCATGCGACAGCACTTTCAGCTGTGGCAGTGCGCGGCGCAGGAAGCGGGACAACAGCGCGCGCAAGGGTCCGGGCACCAGGAGTACTGGCGTCAGGCCCATCTGTTCCTGCTGCCGCGTAGCTTGCTCCGCCTGCATTGCAATCGTGTCGGCGAGACCAGGCTCGATGCCGGCGCCATCCGGACCGCCGGACTGCATGGCCTGCATCAGCAGCCGCTCGAGCCGGTTATCCAGCGTGATGACGGACAGTTCGTTCATGCCTGGGAACAGCTGCTGGACGATGGCGCGTCCGAGCGCAATGCGTACCAGCGCCGTCAGTTCGTTCGCGTCCTGCTGGTAGGACGCGTGCTCCGCCAGCGTTTCGATGATGGTGCGCATGTCGCGGATATGCACGCCTTCGCTGAGCAGGTTCTGCAGCACTTTCTGCAGCGTCGACAGCGGCAGCATCTTGGGCACGAGGTCTTCTACCAGCTTCGGTGATTCCTTCGTCAGGTGGTCGAGCAACTGCTGCACTTCCTGGCGGCCGAGGAGTTCTGCCGCATGCATCGTGATCAGGTGATTCAGGTGCGTCGCCACGACGGTGCCGGCGTCGACCACGGTATATCCCATGGCTTGCGCCTGGTCGCGTGTGGCCGCATCAACCCAGACCGCCGGCAGGCCGAATGCCGGATCGCTGGTGACCGGGCCTGGCAGCGCGCCGGTGACCATGCCCGGATTGATCGCCAGGAACTGCCCGGGATACGCCTCGCCGCTGCCGACTTCGACGCCCTTGAGGGCGATCCGGTAGGCGGACGGCTTGAGTTCGAGGTTGTCACGTATATGGACCGGCGGCGACAGGAATCCGACTTCCTGCGCAAATTTCTTGCGTATGCCCTTGATCCGGCGCAGCAATTCACCGCTCTGGCCCTTGTCTACCAGCGGGATCAGGCGATAGCCGACTTCAAGACCAAGGATATCTACCGGCATGATGTCCTGCCAGCTTGCCTCTTCCATTTCCGGCGCGGCGACTGCCACTTCCGGTTCCGGAGGCGGTGCTTCCGCCGCTTTCTTCGCGCGTTGCGACAGCATGTAAGCCCCGCCTGCCATGATCCCGGCAAGGAACAGGAATGCCACATGCGGCATGCCGGGGATCATGCCCATTCCGCCAATGATGGCGGCGGTGATGTACAACACCTGCGGTTTGGCAAACAACTGGCCGACAAGCTGGCTGCCGATATCCTGTTCGCTGGCGACGCGCGACACCACTACGCCGGCGGCAGTGGAAATGATCAGCGAAGGAATCTGTGCAACGAGGCCGTCGCCGATCGCCAGCAGAGTGTAATTCTTCAGTGCGGCATCAAACGCCATCTCATGCTGGACCATGCCGACGATGAGGCCGCCGACGACGTTGATGACGGTAACGATGATGCCGGCGATCGCATCGCCGCGCACGTATTTGCTGGCACCGTCCATCGCGCCGTAGAACTCGGCTTCCTGGCCGACCTCGGTCCTGCGACGGCGGGCTTCCTGCTCGCCGATCAGGCCGGCATTCAGGTCCGCGTCGATCGCCATCTGCTTGCCGGGCATCGCATCGAGTGCAAACCGGGCACCCACTTCGGCGATCCGGCCTGCGCCCTTGGTCACCACCGTGAAATTGATGATGGTAAGGATCACGAACACCACGATACCGACGGTATAGTTGCCGCCGATGAGGAAGTGGCCGAAGGCTTCGATCACCTTGCCGGCCGCGTCGGGACCGGTATGGCCGTCCGTCAGCACAACGCGGGTGGAAGCGACGTTGAGCGACAGGCGCAGCATCGTCGATACCAGCAGCACGGTCGGGAACACCATGAAATCCAGCGGCTTCACGGTGTACAGCGCGGTCAGCAGCACGATCACCGACAGGGCAAGATTGAAGCTGAAAAAGATGTCGAGGATGAATGGCGGCAAGGGCAGCACCATCATCGCCAGCATCATCACGATCAGCAGCGGCGCGGCAAACGCCTTGCTCGCGCTGCCGGTAAGCCAGGGAGGAATTCTCAGGCTGTTCATTGCATCATCCCGTTACCTGCTGCCGGTTGCGTCCCAACCTGGAGTGGATCGAGCTGGGGCGGCACCTCGATCTTGCGCGGCACATCCGGACGCTCGCCGCCGTGCTTGTTGTAGGTGCGCAATTGGAAGACATAAGCCAGTACTTCGGCGACTGCCGTATACAGCGCTTCGGGGATCTCGTCGCCCAGTTCGGTATGGCGGTAGAGTGCACGGGCGAGCGGCGGCGCTTCCAGCAGCGGCACCTTGTGCTCTGCGGCCAGCTCGCGGATCTTTGCCGCGACTTCGTCGGCGCCCTTGGCGACGACCTTCGGTGCGCCCATGGCGCCATCAGCATACTTGAGCGCCACCGCGTAGTGGGTCGGATTGGTGACCACCACGTCGGCTGTCGGCACTTCGGTCATCATCCTGCGGCGGGCCATCTCGCGTTGCAGGGAGCGGATCTTCGCCTTGACCTGCGGGTCGCCATCGGATTCCTTGGCTTCCTGGCGCAGCTCCTCGCGGGTCATCATGAGCTTCTTGGCGTAACTCCACATCTGATAAGGCGCATCGATCATTGCGACGAGAGCGAGCCCGCCGACGATGGTTATAAAGCCGCCCATCAGCAGCCGTCCGAGATGGGCGCCGCCGGATTCGAGCGGCTCGACTGCCAGCGTCAGCATTGCATCGATCTGGCTTGATACCACCATCCAGGAAATCGTTCCGACGAGGATCGCCTTGATGATCGCCTTGAGCAGTTCCACGCCGGCGCGGGCCGACACCAGGTTGCCGAGGCCATTGATCGGATTCAGACGGTCGAACTTTGGCATCAACGCCTTGCCGGAAAACAGCCATCCGCCGATCAGGAGGGGCGACGCTGCTGCGACGACGATGAGGAGGATGGCGAGGGGAGCAAAGGCAATCAGAAGATCGACGACGTGCACACTGAGACCGGCGACCAGCAGATTGAAGTCGAACGCCTGCTCGCGGTTGAGTGTCAATCCGGACGCGAGCATCCGGTTAAGCTGGCGGACCATGCTTTCACCGGTAAACCAAAGGCCGCACCCGGCCGCCAGCAGCACGGTGCAGGTGGCGAGTTCGCGCGAACGCGGGACATCGCCCTCCTCCCGGGCCTGCTCCAGCCGTCTTGGCGACGCTGGTTCGGTTTTTTCAAGTTCGCTGTCTCCGGCCATTGCCGACTCCCATGGCAATCCCCACAATCTGGGGACCGATTAGAGACGATTATTGACGGAATGCAACAAATGCGATCGTGGGAACAGGCAGGGAAACCTGCCGCATTTCAAGCGGCGGCAGGCTGGCGGCGGGAATTTAAAGCTTGATACTTTGCGCCCAGACCAGGGCGGACAGGTGAGCGTCGTTGACCTGCTGCGGACTGATGCACAGCGATGTGGCCATCGTCTCGACTTCAGCCGTATTGAGTTCACAGGCTTCGGCCAGCGCGAGGAAGGGACCGTAGATGCCTTCCCGGGTGAGCAGGGCTTCCGATACCGCATCGGAAAGCTGTACCTTTTCGAGCACATCCTCCATCGGCACGCCGAACAGCTTGTCGAGAAGCGAGAACATGCCTGCCACGAAGAGGTTCTCCGCTTCGTTTTTCGGCAGGAACGTCTGGCCGAGCAGTTCGGCGAACCGGCCGCGAATGACCGCCGTTTCCATCAGGACGGGCGAATAACTCGAGGTGGACGCCGTCGCCAGCAGCAGTGCCAGCCAGCGGTAGAGCGGCGTATAACCAAGCATGGTGACCGCATGCTTGAGCGACTGGATTTCGCAACCGAGGCCGAAACCGGCGGAATTGATGTACCGCAGCAGCTTGTAGGACAACGCCGCGTCGCGCTTGAGCAGGCCTTCGAGCTGACGGACGTCGGCGTTCTGCCGCACCATGTCCATCAATTGCAAAATCATCGTCTGGGCGGGATTGAGTTCCTTCATGCCGTTGCCCTGGCGCGGCGTCAGGTGCAGCTTGCCGACGAACGCGTGTATGCCAAGCTTGGCGCACACGTCATACTGCTCCCAGCTTGCTACGCCGCGCGCCACCATGCGGGTCGAAGCAATGTCCAGCGAACGGTAGAGCTGCACATGGGCGACAAAATTGCCGACATTGAGCGGCGTTTCCACATGCGTCAATTGTGTCAGGATCGATCGGTCCACCGCCGCCAGCTTGGCGCCGCGCAGTGATACACCATAACCCGCCGCCCGCAGCGCCTTGATCGCCGGAAGGACCTCCGGATCGGCCAGATCGTCGCCGTGTACCGCAATCACCGTGCCCTTGGGAGGCAGGTTTGCATACGCGCCGGCCTTCAACGTGGCCGCCGATGCACCGATGAAAACAAGGTGGTTGCCCATCAGCGGACCGCCGTCGCCCGCGCTCGCCAGGCCTGAAACGAACTCTGCCAACGCCTGCGCATCCGCATCGCTCAGACGTTCCAGGGTGTCGGCGTTCTTCTGCCAGCATAGTTCGTATCCGATCACCTCTTCCTGCAAGTTCAGCAGGGGCTCGCGGACAATGAAATTCTCATCTTGCATAGGATGTTCTTTGATTAAGCAGGTAAAAAATCGGCGATGACATGCTGCGAACGTCGCATGCCGGGCATGCACTGCTCCATGCAGGAAGACCGGAGTCGTGGATACCCGGCATGCGCATTACTGGTTCAGGCGCCGACCTTTTCCAGTTTCTCGAAGATTTTCGACAGTTTTTCGTCGAGTGTGGCGGCAGTGAATGGCTTCACCACATAGCCGTTGGCGCCGGCCTGGGCTGCCGCGATGATGTTTTCCTTTTTCGCTTCCGCTGTGACCATCAGTACTGGCAGCTTGGACAGCGCAGCATCGGCGCGGATGTTCTGCAGCATCGTCAGCCCGTCCATCACCGGCATGTTCCAGTCGGAGATGACGAAATCGAATTGCTCGCTTCTCAGCTTGGAAAGCGCCATCGAGCCGTCTTCAGCCTCATCGACGTTAGTGTAGCCAAGCTCCTTAAGCAGGTTGCGCACGATGCGGCGCATCGTCGAGAAATCGTCTACTACCAGGAATTTTGTATTCGGACCAGCCATGAATGACTCCAATAATTCTTAAAACCGTTATCAGCCTTATCGGCCGTTCAACACCAAAACTTGAGGGTCCTGCCGCAGGCTATTATGCACCGTGTCATCGCTCGCCGTGGTTAAAGGATGACGAAAACCAACGAATTTCTACGCACCTGAAAACGAACCACTGCCTTCATTTATCTTCTGATAACCATACTCGGCACTTGAACATGCCGGAGACTGCCGCATCACACCCGAAGCGCCCGGCTGCTGTTCGCGGCAAGATACTCCAGAACCATGCGCGGCAGGGCCTGCAAGGCGCCGACCTCGTGTGCAGCGCCGACCGCGATCGCTTCCCGCGGCATGCCGAACACCACGCAGCTGGCCTCGTCCTGAGCGAAATTGTGCGCACCGGCGTTGCGCATGCGCAGCATGCCGGCCGCACCATCCTTGCCCATGCCTGTCAAAATGACCCCGACCGCGTTCTTGCCCGCGCATTCCGCGGCGGACTCGAAGAGCACGTCGACCGACGGCCGGTGCCGGTTGACCGGCGGCCCCTGGTCCAGCCTGGTGACATAGTTGGCGCCGCTGCGCGCGAGCAGCAGGTGGGAATGCCCTGGCGCGATGAAAGCATGTCCCGGCAAAACCCGTTCGCCGCCCGCCGCCTCGTTGACGGATATCTTGCAGAGACTGTCGAGTCTTTTTGCAAAGGAGCGTGTGAATCCTTCAGGCATATGCTGCGTGATCAGGATGCCCGGGCAGTCCGACGGCATCTGCATGAGGAAGTCCTTGATCGCTTCGGTACCGCCGGTCGACGCGCCGATGATGATCAGCTTTTCGCTACTCATGAGTGGATTGCGGAGCATCGGCAGCGCGCCACCACCCGCAGGCTGGCCGGCCGGAGCAATCGCGCGGGCACGGATGCGCGCCTTTGCCGCACCTCGCACCTTGTCCGCGATGGTGTCGGCGTATTCCTGCATGCCGCTCTGGATCGAGAGCTTTGGCTTGGTGACGAAATCGACCGCACCAAGTTCGAGGGCGCGCAAGGTAATCTCCGATCCGCGCTCGGTGAGCGACGACACCATGACAACAGGCATCGGCCTCAGCCGCATCAGTTTTTCCAGGAAGTCCAGGCCGTCCATGCGGGGCATCTCGACGTCCAGTGTCAGCACGTCGGGATTGGTTTGCTTGATCATTTCCCGGGCCACGATCGGATCGGGTGCAACGCCGACCACCTGCATGTCAGGCTGCCGGCTGATGATTTCTGTCATGACGCTGCGGATCAGCGCCGAGTCGTCCACAATCAGTACCTTGGTTTTCATAGTGATGTCTGGATGTGACTATGCATTAATATTGCCGCTCAAAACAATTCGACTGCGCCGGCGACCGGTGTCGACAGCAGGCGTTGCGCGTAATCCTGCTCGCGGTTCACCAGCGTATTGTTGTTAAGCTGCTTGAGTTTCTTGACCAGTACCTTGCCGGTGCGCGGGAAGTAGTACACCTTGCGGGGATAAATGTCGTTCAGGTCCTCGGCCATCGTGCGGATGTTTTCAGCGCGCAGGTATTCGCGTACGAAGGTTGCGTTGCGCTCCCCGACATTAATGGCGACAAATCCGCGCAGCACGTTACCGCCGCCGAACACCTTCGCCTCCAGGTTTTCCCGCCTTGCACCGGCTTTTAACAAATCGTTGATCAGCACTTCCATCGCGTACGTACCGTACCGCATCGATGCCGATACCGGACTGTCCGCGTCCGAGCCGCCGTCCGGGAGCATGAAGTGGTTCATGCCGCCGATGCCGGAGACCCTGTCCCTGATACACGCCGAAACGCAGGAACCGAGCACGGTCACGATGAGCATGTCCTTGCAGGTGTAGTAATACTCGCCGGGGAGTATCTTGGCTGCGTCGCAATCGAATGTCCGGTCGTAGTAGACATTGGTCGCGAACTGTTCTTCAAATCCTTCTTTCATATCATGCTTCTCATGGCATTTCGGGTCGCACCGGCCATGCCGGGTGTGGTAGGCGCGCTGCCGCGGTGGGTGGAAAGCTCATACACGGTCTTGCCTCTGAGCTTGAACGCATCGCTTACGTACAGGAAGTTTTCCGAATGTCCAGCGAATAGCAGTGCGTCAGGTTTCATCAGCGGTGCGAATCGGGACAGGATCTTCCCCTGTGTCGGCTTGTCGAAATAAATCATGACGTTGCGGCAGAAAATCGCATCGAATGGCCCTGTTACAGGCCATTTGTCGGCCAGCAGGTTAAGCGGCTGGAAGGTGATCAACTGACGCAGTTCCTGCCTGACTCTGACCATTCCCTGCTGACGGCCCTTGCCGCGCAGGAAGAAGCGCTTCACCCGTTCCTGCGACAGCTTCTCCACCCTTTCCAGTGGATAAACACCGTTGGACGCCGTCGCCAGCACGTTGGTATCGATATCGGTCGCCACGATCTGCACGGGCGGCGTCAGGCTCCCGAATGCCTCGCATAACGTGATCGCGATAGAGTACGGTTCCTCCCCGGTAGAACTGGCCGCGCACCACACCGACATCGGTTCGCCTTTGCGCATGGCATGGTCGGCCAGCAAAGGAAAGTGATGCGCCTCCCGAAAGAAGGAAGTCAGATTGGTAGTCAGCGCATTGGTAAAGGCTTCCCATTCAGGATGATCCGGCCGGCTTTCCAGGTCGTCCAGGTACTGCTGGAAGGACTGGATCCCGGTGGCGCGCAGGCGTCTCGCCAGCCGGCTGTAGACCATTTCCTGCTTGCTTTCGGAGAGGGCGATTCCGGCATTCCGGTAGATCAGCGTCCGCACACGTTCGAAATCGCGCGAAGTGAATTCGAACTCCTTGCTGGAGTCCGGCCTGTTTTGTTTTGATGCAGTCAGCACGCTGCGCTTCTTTCATATAAAGCGGCGATCGGACACGCTGCGCCTGCAGCATCCGGATGTGCCGTGTTGCCTTCTCCGTCATCGTGCGTGCGCAAACCTGTCCAAGCGAAAAATTGCACCGCAGCAGTGCTTACCATACCGCCGCACTGCTGCCGTCGATGGGTCGAACAAAGCGTCATTCCCGTATCTGTTAAATCATTCAAATAAAATGCCTCGACGCCGCCAGATTCGTCAGAACTCTTCCCATTCTCCGCCCGGTACCGGCGCCGGTGGGGTGCGGGGCTGCGCAATTGGCTGTACTTTCACTGCACGCACCGGTGAAGCGGGCTGTGCGGCAGTCATCGCTCGCACGGGCGCTGCCTTCGACGATATTCCCGAAACGGGCCCGCTCGCCCTTCCTGGCGTGGCCTGCATCGACGATAGCTTGAACACCGCCACAGCATCAGCCAGCGCGCTGGCCTGGTTCTGCATGCTCTGGGCCGCTGCTGCCGCCTGCTCCACCAGCGCCGCATTCTGCTGCGTCATTTCATCCATCTGGCTGATGGCCCGGCTGACTTCCTGTATGCCGCTGCTCTGCTCTTCCGACGCGGCGGTAATCTCGCTCATGATGTCGGCGACATGCTTAACCGAGGTGACGATCTCGTCCATCGTCGCGCCGGCTTCGTCCACCAGCTTGCTGCCCGCATCAACCTTCTCCACCGAATCGCCAATGAGCGACTTGATCTCCTTTGCTGCGCCGGCAGACCGCTGCGCCAGGTTGCGCACTTCCGCCGCCACCACCGCAAAGCCCCTGCCCTGCTCGCCTGCGCGGGCCGCTTCCACTGCCGCGTTCAACGCCAGGATATTGGTCTGGAAGGCGATGCCGTCGATGACGCCGATGATGTCGACGATCTTGCGCGAACTGTCCTTGATCGATCCCATCGTGTCGACCACCTGCCCCACCACCTTGCCGCCACGGACCGCCACATCGGATGCCGAGACGACGAGCTGATTTGCCTGCCGTGCGTTTTCCGCGTTCTGACGCACCGTCGAGGTCAGCTCCTCCATCGAGGATGCTGTTTCCTGCAGCGAACTGGCCTGCGATTCGGTTCTTGCCGACAGGTCGGCGTTTCCGGTCGCGATCTCACGCGACGCGTTGCCGATGTTTTCCGTGCCCATGCGCACGTTGCCGACAATCTCGCCCAGGCTGCCGTTCATCGTGCGCAGTGCGTCGAACAACTGTCCGATTTCATCCTTGCTCTTTTCATCGATCTTCGATGTCAGGTCACCGGTGGCAACCCGACGCGCTACATCAACAGCCTGTGTCAGGGGCACGGCGATGCTGCGGGTGATCATCCATGCGAACAGGCTGCCGATTCCAATCAGGATGGCGCCAATCACATACAGCATGACCATCAATTGCTTGTCGGCAGAGACGGATTTGCTCAATACATCACGGGCGGCTGCCTGCTGCAACTCCACCAGCTTGTCCATCTCCGTGACGGCGCGGTGATTGATCGGATCGATTTTGGCGGAAATGACCTTCGCCGCGCCTTCGGTATTAAACGCGAGTACCTGGCCGATCGCCTCTTTGATCGGCCCTTCGAGCTGCTGATCGAGCTGGGCGATTTCACTGAGAATTTTCTTCTCCGCGTCGGTCAACCCCAGCGCCGCAAGTTTGTCGCGCGCTTCCGCGTAGCGCTTGTTCTGCGCCTTGACCAGCGATTCTTCCTTTTGCATAGCGCTGACTTCCGACTGCAGCCCGATGTTGCGCATCGCCACGCCGCCTTCCAGCACGGCGCTTTTCATCGTGGCGGCCAGGACGCTTTTATTGTTCGATACTTCCAGGCCATGTATCAGCTTTTCCTTGTTGAGGTCGTTGAGTACATTGCTGACGATGATCATCAAGGCGACGATTGCCAGGATGATGCCGAAACCGGCGCCCAAGCGTACGCCGATGCGCATGCTGCGTAGATTCATGATGGTCTCTCCCGGTGTTGCACTTCCGCAGTCCCGCTGCTTATTGTTGGATTATTCGCGCTGCTTCCCTGCCTGTTCTTGCGGACGATGATAGCAACACCATCGCCCGTTGCACACCACGTACTAATGTCAGTATTCTTCCCACTCCTGCCCAGCGGTATGCGCACCTCTTGCGACAGCCCTTGCGGCCGGCTGCCGGCCGGCGGGAACGGACGCTTTGACTGCCGGCACCGTCGTTCCGGATGGCCTGGTATCGGTCAAACTCGTACTTAGCTTGAATGCCGCCACGGATTGGGCAAGGCTTTGCGCCTGGTCCTGCAAGCTTGCTGCCGCTGCCGCTGCTTGCTGAACCAATGACGCATTCTGCCTTGTCATCTCGTCCATCTCCGTGATCGCCCGATTTACCTCTTCGATGCCGCCGCTCTGCTCTTCCGATGCAGCGGCAATCTCGCTCATGATGTCGGCCACGCGCTTGACCGAGGTGACGATCTCGTCCATCGTCGCGCCGGCCTCGTCCACCAGCTTGCTGCCCGCATCAACCTTCTCCACCGAATCGCCAATGAGCGACTTGATCTCCTTGGCCGCTCCGGCAGACCGCTGCGCCAGGTTGCGCACTTCCGCCGCCACCACCGCAAAGCCCCTGCCCTGCTCGCCCGCGCGGGCCGCTTCCACTGCCGCGTTCAACGCCAGGATATTGGTCTGGAAGGCGATGCCGTCGATGACGCCGATGATGTCGACGATCTTGCGCGAGCTGTCCTTGATCGATCCCATCGTATCAACCACCTGCCCCACCACCTTGCCACCCTTGACCGCGTAATCGGATGCGGATACCACCAACTGGTTCGCCTGCCTGGCATTCTCCGCATTCTGGCGGACGGTGGTTGTCAGTTCTTCCATGGAGGAGGCAGTTTCTTCGAGCGACCCCGCCTGCGATTCCGTGCGCTTCGACAAGTCGACATTGCCGGACGCAATTTCTCTCGATGCGACGGAAATGGTCTCGGTGCCGTTCTTGATCTGGTTCACTGTATTGACGAGATTGCTTTGCATGACCTTCAGGGAATTGACCAGCTGTCCGGCCTCGTCCTGCGATGATGCATCGATGTGTTCGGTAAGGTCGCCGCTGGCAATCGTGTCGGCGATATGGCCGGCGCCCCGCAGGGGAATGGTGATGGTGCGGGTGATATACCAGGCGATGAAGGCGCCGATTGCGATGGTCAGCAGGCCGACCGCCAGCATGCCCGTGCGGGTGTCACGATAACTTTCCTGCGATGCAGCGTAGGTCGTCCGCATTTCCCGCTGCTCGACGTCAGCCAGGGAGACAAGTGCGGCAAGCCATTTGTCATGAATGGGAACAAAGTCGGTTTTCAGCAATGAGGCTGCGTCGAAGTAATTGTTGCTTTTCACAAGCGCGCCGATCTTCTCGATCACCGGAACGGCGATGCTTTTTTGTTCCTTCGCCGCAGCCAAAGCTGCCTTGGCTTCGGGTTTGACCGCACGCTGATTCAGTTCGGACTCGGATCTGACGTAGGTTTCGAGCAGTTGCGCAAGATGCCGGGATTCACGTTCACCTTCGGCAGCGTCGGTCGGCGCAGCAATTTTCCGCAGCGCCAGGGCAATACCGACGCCAACCTCACGCATCTCCATTGCACTGGTCAGACCGCGAACTCTATCGTTGACGATCAGCTCGGTGTTGTCATGCAACTCGCTCATACGCCACATACCCAGCGCGAGCAAAGTGGTTGCACACAAAAGAACGAGACAAAAACCCAAGGCAAGGCGTGTGCCTATCCTCAAATTGGCGATCGCGAACATAATGCATTCCTATAGTAGACCTGCGTTACGCCGCCCACACCTGCTGGCGGCTAGAATTCTTCCCAATCATCCTCCGCAGGTGGCGCAATGCGTTTCTTCCCGACCACGGGCGCCTGAATAGGCCCGGATGCGACTGGCTGGCCAGCCGGTAATTGCTTCGAGGCGGCTTTCGGCAAAGACTTTGGTGAAACCGGCGCAATCGCAGCGCGCACGTGCGTGGCAGGCGCTCCATGCTTCGCCGGGATGGACTTCGTCGACATGCCAGCGTTGTCCAGTCTGAACACTGCGACTGCATCGGCAAGCACACCTGCCTGATCCTGCATGCTCTGCGCTGCTGCTGCCGCCTGCTCTACCAACGCCGCATTCTGCTGCGTCATTTCATCCATCTGGCTGATGGCCTGATTGATCTGTTCAATACCGCTGCTCTGCTCTTCCGACGCGGCGGTGATTTCGCTCATGATGTCGGCGACATGCTTGACCGAGGTGACGATCTCGTCCATCGTCGCGCCGGCCTCGTCCACCAGCTTGCTGCCCGCATCAACCTTCTCCACCGAATCGCCAATGAGCGACTTGATCTCCTTGGCTGCGCCGGCAGACCGCTGCGCCAGGTTGCGCACTTCCGCCGCCACCACCGCAAAGCCCCTGCCCTGCTCGCCCGCGCGGGCCGCTTCCACTGCCGCATTCAACGCCAGGATATTGGTCTGGAAGGCGATGCCGTCGATGACGCCGATGATGTCGACGATCTTGCGCGAGCTGTCCTTGATCGATCCCATCGTGTCGACCACCTGCCCCACTACTTTGCCACCACGGACCGCCACATCGGATGCCGAGACGACGAGTTGATTGGCCTGCCGTGCGTTTTCCGCGTTCTGACGCACCGTCGAGGTCAGCTCTTCCATCGAGGATGTCGTTTCTTCCAGCGAACTTGCCTGCGATTCAGTTCTTGCCGACAGGTCGGCATTGCCCATTGCAATCTCACGCGACGCCACTCCAATCGTCTCTGTGCCGATCCGCACCTGCCCGACAGTTCGTGCGAGACTTTCGTTCATCTCCTTCAACGCCTGCAGCAGTTGCCCGGTCTCATCTCGTGCAGTGACATCGATCTTTTGCGACAGGTCGCCTGCAGCGACATTTTTTGCAACCCGGACGGCTCTGTCCAGCGGAACCGTGATTGCCCTCACCAGCCAGGCGCCAATGACAGCGGCAAGGGTCAGGCCGAACAGGAGAGCCAGCAGGGAGACATTGCGCACAACGGTGTACCGGCTCTGGCTTTCTTCGAAATCCTTTTTTGCCTGGTCGAGCTGCAAACGAATCAATGCATCAATGCTTTCCTGAACCGGCTCGTAGTGCTGGTTCATCTGCGTCTGCAGAAGCTCCATCGCCATCTGCACATTTTGCGCGCGCAGCGCGGCGACTGCGGGCTTTAATCCTTCCTCGACGAACTTCTTGCGGCTTGCCATGAACTTGTCCGCAAGCGCTTTTTCGTCCGCCCCGGAAATTGTCGCCGCATATGAATCCCATGTCTTGCTGACTTCGTCGATGCGTTTATCGACCTGATCCATCGACTTGTTGACCACTGCCGGATCGCCATTCATCGACTCCGCGACCGACATGCGGTTTTTGTCGATCAGCCTTACGACACTGTCGAGTTTTCCCATCGGCACCAGATGCGATTCATAAATCTGCTTCAGCGATTCGTTCGCATTGCTGAGGCTCGTCAAGCCGATCACGCCGCCGCCGATCAGCAGCAATGAGAGAAAGCCGATGACGAATATCAGCCGCGATTTGATGGTGAGATTGCTAAACATGTAATTCCTCGTTGTCTCTCGTTATCTTTGTTCCGAGCCTTGTAACCAGGCTCTTAAGTAAATGCGATGCGGCTGCATATCGCAGCCGCCCTTTGCAACCTTTCGTGATTCGTTCAAGCGGCCATCTTTTCGATCAGGCCCATCTCTGCACTCGACATGAGCTTGTCGATATCGACCAGGATCAGCATGCGCTGGTCGATGGTGCCAAGGCCGATCAGGTAATCGGTGTTCAGCGCGGTCCCCATCTCTGGCGCCGGCTTCACCTGTTCCGGCGACAGCGTGATTACGTCCGATACGCTATCGACCACCATGCCGACCACGCGCCCGCCGATGTTCAGAATGATGACAACCGTGAACTGGTCATAGGTGGGGTCACCGAGATTGAATTTGATGCGCATGTCCACGATGGGTACGATAATGCCCCGCAGGTTGACCACGCCCTTGATGAATTCCGGTGCGTTCGCGATCCGGGTGACGGTTTCGTAGCCGCGGATTTCCTGCACCTTCAAAATATCGATGCCGTACTCTTCCTTGCCCAGGGTAAAAGCAAGAAACTCATGACCGGCGATCTCGCGGCCACTCTTGTCATCTGATGCGGAAGCGGTGGATTGTTGTGTGGTTTGCATCATGGCTTTGCCCTTCTCAAGAAAATATGGATTCGTCGTTCAATTGACGGCTCGATCGCAACAATGCGGCTACGTCGATGATCAGGGAGACGCCGCCGTCCCCCAGAATGGTGGCGCCGGATATGCCGGCGACCTTGCGGTAATTTGACTCCAGGTTCTTCACCACAACCTGCTGCTGTCCGACCAGCTCGTCGACGAACAGGGCCGCTTTCTTCCCCTCGGATTCGAGAATGACCACAATGCCCTCCGACGGATCGGTAAAGCGCGGCTCGATGCCGAAAATCTGGTAAAGCGGAATCAGCGGAAGATAATCTCCCCGCACCTTGATGACCTGTCCCTGTCCGCTGATGTTCTTCACTTCATCCGGTGAAGGCTGCAGCGATTCAACGACATAACCCAGCGGCAGGATATAGATCTCTTCCCCGATGCGAATCGACATGCCATCCAGGATTGCCAGCGTGAGCGGCAGCGAGATCGAGATCGTCGTTCCGAAGCCCTTTGCGGACCGAATATCGACAATCCCGCCCATGGCGGCGATGTTGCGCTTGACCACGTCCATCCCGACGCCCCGTCCAGATACATCGGTGACGGCCTCCGCCGTCGAAAACCCCGGTGCGAAAATCAACTGCCATACATCGGCATCCGGCATATTGTCCGTAACGGGCAGACCCTGCTGCTTTGCTTTCGCAAGGATTTTTTCACGGTTCAATCCACCGCCGTCGTCCGTCACTTCAATGACGATGTTGCCGCCCTGATGGCCTGCGGACAAGGAGAGGCGGCCCGTCTCGCTCTTGCCGGCAGCCTTGCGTACCTCCGGCATTTCGATGCCATGATCGATGCTGTTGCGCACGAGATGCGTCAGTGGGTCGACGATGCGCTCGATCAATCCCTTGTCCAGCTCGGTCGCCGCGCCGTGAGTGACGAACTCGATGCGCTTGCCCAGCTTGGTGGCGAGATCGCGCACCATCCGAGGGAAGCGGGAAAATACATAGTCCATCGGCATCATGCGAATGGACATGACCGCTTCCTGCAGATCGCGGGTATTTCGGGTCAACTGGCTGACGCTATTGAGCAGCCGCTCATGCAGCATCGGGTCGAGCGACCCGGTCCGCTGCTCGATCATGGCTTGCGTAATTACAAGTTCGCCGACCAGATTGATCAATTGATCGACCTTCTCGATGCCGACCCTGATTGACGAAGATTCCTGGTTGCCAGACGTCCGTTCGCTTTCCTTCCGCGCTGCCGTTTTTCTTTCGGAACCGTTTGTGCCGGATACTTCTGTGCCCACCTCGGTCGCACTGAACGCGGCACTAACCGCCTGGCTAATCTGAGCCGGTGCCGCCGCTTCCTGCGCCTCCTTCAAGGCGAGTGGCACGAACGGTTCGAAGAATCCGTATCCCTGCTTTTCCTCCAGCGCTGCTTTTTCGGCTGCAGCCAGCTCGGCCTCATTCTCCAGCGGTTCGAAGAAGCCGTAGCCCTGCGCCTCTTCCTGCGCCGCCTTCACCTCGGCAGCCGTCATCGCGGGCCTGGGCGCGGCCTGCTCGCTGATCTTCAAATCGGACGGATCGAGAATGAACGAGCAGATGGCGACGATATCGTCGGCGTTTTCGTTGGTTGTCAGCAGCAGGCAGGTACGACCGCCGTCAAGCGCTGTGCGGTCGATATGCCCCAGCAAACCGAGTTCGGCGGCCAGCGCATCCGCATCGCGCGACGTGATCGCCGGCAGCTCGATGCGGAAATGGCGGCTGAAGCCAGCCGGTGCGGCTGCAGCGGCAGGTGCAGCATCGGAGACATGATCCAGCGGCAGCGGCGGCACGCCGTCCTGGGAGAGCGATTGCAGGGTCATTCGCACGTCCGCCACCGCATCCTGATCGACTGGCGTCTGCAAACGGTGACCGTCCAGCTGCATTTTCAGGATGTCCTTGGCGACGAGGAAGGCGTCGACATGTTCGGCAGTCAGCGCCATTTCACCCTTGCGGATCTTGTCCAGCAGCGATTCGAGCACATGGGTGACCTCGGTCAGGTCATTGAGCCCGAAGGTTCCTGCGCCACCCTTGATCGAGTGCGCGGCCCGAAAAATCGCATTCAGGTCCTCTTCGTCTGGCGACTGGACGTCGATCGCGAGAAGCAGCTTCTCCATCTCTGCGAGGAGCTCTTCGGTTTCATCGAAGAACACCTGGAAGAACTGGCTCATGTCAATGGTCATTTATCGGCTCCGTGTGGGCGGCGTGTACGGTTGCTATGGCAGTCGCGCATTACGGTCAGCCAATGACTTTCTTGACCACCTCGGTCAGTCGCTGCGGATCGAAGGGCTTGACCAGCCACCCATTGGCCCCCGCTGCCCGGCCCCGCTGCTTCATGTCGTCGCTTGATTCGGTTGTCAGCATCAGGATCGGCACCTTTTGATAGGTCGGCACCAGCCGCAGCGACCGGATCAGTGTCAACCCGTCCATCCTGGGCATGTTCTGATCAGTCAGCACCAGGTCGAAGACCTGGCTCTTCGCTTTCTCTAGGCCATCCTGGCCGTCGACCGCCTCCGTCACCTGGTATCCCGCTGCCCGAAGGCTGAAGACCACCATCTGCCGCAACGATCCGGAATCATCCACTGCCAATATTGATTTCGCCATCTTATTACTCCGCCTTTTCGATACCGGGTTCGACACCCGTTTTCCGTTCCATCCCTGTCGTGCAACGTCTCTAAAACAATTCGACGTCGCCGCTTTCCATGTGCGTCTGGCAGACCGCCTTCCAAAGCAGTCCTTCCAGCTTCGCGCTCTGTTCGTTCAACACTGTATTCATGCTCTCAAGCGTCGCGACAATGTCGCCAGGTTCGTTGTTATCCGGGAGATCCGAACTGCTTGCGCCGATCTGTTCCAGCGCCTCGCGCAGCCCGGTCACGCGCCGTACCGTCCTGGCGAATAGCTGGCTTGTCATATCCTGGAATTGCAGCCCGGTCACCGCGGCATTGACGTGTTGCGCGATTTCCGATTGGCTGGATTGCAGCTGGGAGGCCTTGTCGGCCGGCATACCGCTCAAAAGCTGTTCGACCGTGGCCTGATGGTCGGAAACCGCCTGCTGAATTGCAAGAAAGCTCTTGCAAAGCTTGTCGATCGCTTCGCTCAGCAACGCATCGGTTTGCTTCAGATCGCTTTCAATCTCATTCAGATGCTGGGCTCCATGCTCCGATACGCTGGACAGCAGGCCTTTCACTTGAGAGCTCAACAACGTTTTTCCTGTCATGAAGATGTCCCGTTATCCGACGGCCGCCGCAATCAGTTGCCGGCAAACTCAATTTCCCGGCTTACCGCCCGTTTCCTGCGTTCCGCTCAGTTCCTGCTTGACCTGCGCTTCGTTCGACACTGCGATCGAGCCGCCTTCCTTGTTGGCAGATTCTTCAGCCTTCTTATTCATTACGATGATGCTGATCCGCCGGTTCACCGGATTCATCGGATTCGCCGTATCGAACAACGCAGCGGACGACAGCCCTACCACGCGCAACACCTTGCCTTCATCCATCCCGCCTGCCACCAGCGCCCTGCGCGACGCATTCGCCCGATCCGCCGACAGCTCCCAGTTGCTGTAATACTTTTCGCCGCTTGCATATGGCGCCGCATCCGTGTGCCCGGAAAGACTGATCTTGTTAGGCATATCGTTCAGTGCCTTGCCGATCTCGTACAGGATTTCCTTGGTGTAGGGTTGCAGCTCGGCTTTCGCCAAGGCAAACATGGGCCTATTCTGCTCGTCCACGATCTGGATGCGCAAGCCCTCTGTTGTAATATCGATTAATAGTTGATTGCGAAACTGCTTCAGCGTCGGCCGCGCATCGATCGCGGCTTCGATGCGCGCCTTCAGAACCTTCAGGCGTGCCATTTCGGCCCGCTCCAATTCCTCCTGCATGGTCTTGGCGTTGGCGGAATTCATGGTGTATGTTTTCTTGGGCGTCGGATCGTCGCCCTTCTTGATCTGCCCGTCCTTGCGGGTCAGGTCCCTGCCGCCGCCCTGGATCACGCTGGAGCTGTCTCCGCTGCCGCTGCCGCCTGCCATGGCAACCTTGAGCGGTGTCTGGAAGTATTCGGCGATCCCTTGCAGATCGCCCTTCGCGGTGGAGCCGAGCAGCCACATCAAGAGGAAGAACGCCATCATTGCCGTGACGAAGTCGGCGTAAGCGATTTTCCATGCGCCGCCATGATGGCCACCGCCGGATTTCTTGATCCGCTTTACGATGATGGGGCGTAAGCCTTCGTCAGCCATGATTCTCCTGCCGTTCTGGTTTCATACGACTATTTGGCCTTGGCTTTCTTGATGTGCTCTTCCAGTTCGGAGAACGACGGACGCTCGGTGGAGAACAATACCTTCCGGCCAAATTCGACTGCCAGCGCCGGCGCATAGCCATTCAGGCTAGCAAGCAGGGTCACCTTGACACACTGGTACATCTTCGATGACTCGTGGAGCTTCTGCTCGAGCAAGCTCGACAGCGGCCCGATAAAACCATATGCCAAGAGAATGCCAAGGAAGGTACCGACCAGCGCATTCGCGATCAAGATCCCGAGCTCCGCCGGCGGCAAGCCGACCGATGCCATCGTATGCACCACTCCCATGACCGCGGCAACGATACCGAAGGCCGGCATCGCGTCCCCCAGCTTGGCGATGCAATGCACGGGCACTTCACCTTCCGCGTGATGGGTCTCGATTTCGTTGTCCATCAGGTTTTCGATCTGGAATGCATCCATGTTCCCCGAAACCATGAGGCGCAAATAATCGGTCATGAATTCGATGATGTGATGGTCTGCAAGGATGGCGGGATATTTACTGAAGATGGGGCTTTGTTCCGGGCTTTCGATGTCGCCTTCGATCGACATCAGCCCCTCCTTGCGGACTTTCGTCAGCAACTCGAACAGCAGCGACATGAGCTCCATATACAGCGCCTTGCTGTACTTCGAGCCTTTCAGCAAACTCGGCAGCGCCTTGAATGTGGCCTTGATCGCCTTGCCGTTGTTACCGACGAAAAACGCGCCCGCCGCTGCGCCGCCAATCATCAGCAGCTCGACGGGCTGGAACAATGCGGTCAGGTGGCCGCCGGCCAGCACGAAACCGCCGAACACCGAGGCGGCAACGATGATATATCCGAGAATGACTAGCAAGGGTCGATGCTCCGGTTTTTAAAAAAGGCTTAACCATGTTGGACAATGCATCGCCAGAATATCAATCCGCCTGGCTTGCCAATTGCATGAACAAGCACCCGAAAAAGGGCTTCCATTTGGATTACGACGGATTACGGACAAACTTGAGGATTTACTTGAAGTCAGGCACGCGACATCCGCCAGCCATAGACGGGCGGCGCGCCATCGGAAGTGGTTTTGACGATATCCGGAGGTACACCGGGAATCGGGAATTCATAACTCAGCAGGAGAGTCCCGGTCCGCATCTCCGCCTGCGCCTTGCGCCACAAGTCCGGCATCGCAGCCGGCGACAGGTAGGCGAACACGACATCGTAGGCCGAGAGATCGAGCCGGTTGTAGTCACCGCGAAGGAATCGAACACGCCCACCCGCAAGCCGGCTGCGTACCCTGCTCGCAATCCATGGCAACGGCGCCAGTTCGATACCGGTGAAATGACTTTCACTGCGAATTCGGGAAAGATGCATCGGGAGTCCGCCCAGGCCACTGCCGATGTCGATGAAATGCAGCGGCCGCCCGGCCGGCAACAACGCCGATACTGCGTGCCACACGGCCTGCCCGGATGGATAGAACGGAACTTGCGTGCGATGCACGTTCCAGTACAGCGCGGCGAGAGTCAGAAAAACAGCGAGGTAAATCCAGGAAGGGAGCTGAAGAGCCTGGGCAAGCAGCAAGGCCGGCGCAAACAGGAACTGCATGATCAGCCACCATGAAGGCATCCGGCCAAGCCGGGACATCCCGGCCGCGATTGCGCCTTGCAGCAGAGCCGCGATGCCAATCGTCAGGTGGAATTGCGATTGACCCGACAGGGCGTGGGCCGCTGCCAGCACAACCAGGAAAGCGATGATTTGAATCACGAGGGCTTGCAATGCAGGCAACCTGCGTCGCGCCAGTGCCATACCCATTCTTGCCCCTCGGACCTAACCTGCCATGCCGCCGTCGATCAGGCCGGCACCTCTGCGGATGCCGCCGCGTCTTCTTTGGCCTTTTTGGTCTTGCCGGCACGGGAAGGCATGTGGCACAGGCCACAGACATAGTGATCGTTCAGATCGAGATTGTGGACTACGAATTCGCCGGTGCATTTGCTGCAGCAGGCGGTTGAAAGCATTTTGCTTTCGAAAAAGCGTACGAGCGTCCAGGCGCGGGTCAGCGACAGCACCGGCTCTCCGTTCGGATCGGGCTGGACCTGTTCCAGGTAAAGCTTGTAGGCCTTCATGATGGCTTCGATGCCGGAAATATGCGCATGCTCGACCAGGTACCGATGAATATTGATAAACAATGATGAATGAATATTCGGCTGCCAGGTGATGAACCAATCGGTGGAAAAAGGCAGCATACCCTTTGGCGGGGATACCCCTTTGAGCTCCTTGTAAAGCTTCAAGAGTCGTTCCCGGGACAATGTGGTTTCGGATTCCAGCAACTGCAGCCGCGCACCAAGACGAATCAATTCGATCGCCAACTGGATTTCCTGCGCTTCTGTCACCACACTTTTCTTCGCCATGTCTCTCTCCGCTTGATTGTTCGATGCCCCGTACTTATGCAGACTTCAAACAATTTCCTCAATTGGCTGACCTGCCATCAGGATTGCGGCGTGGGAATGCGCCAGTTCACGGTCCTTGTTGTAGTTGGTGAGCATGCCAAGGATGGCGCCGTCATCGAAGCGGAAGCGGGCCAGCATCATGTTGGTGCCTGCGAGCTTCAGGATCTGGCTTGTATTCAACGCTTCGAGCAAGTCGGCGATTTCGCTGCTGATGCCGAGACGGAAAATCGCAGTCGCCTTGTCGGCGCGGATCATTTGCTGCGCGAGCATCAGGTAGCTGAGGTTGGCATCCCGGATTTCCGACATCATGTCATTCATGTTCATTTGGTCTCTCCCTTGTGTGCCGGTTTGCATTTATGCATCGCCGATGAAATGCATTCTGCGCGCCGCCATGAGGAGAGCAAATAGGGTTGTGTCGGTATTTTGCGTCGGACGATGATCGTCGACACTTGTCGGTGTTTGTCCTACAGACGACCGACAGCAGGCCTCCCGCGCTTACATCGAAGCGTGGCGACCCGCATGGGATAAGGGTTTGAAGCCGACAGCGAAATTCTGGTATCGCGGCGGTTTACCCATTGGCAGAAGGGAAAGCTTGATAATAAATTCACCCGCCTGTTGTGTTTTTACCTCGTCAAACTGACATATCGGTGTTGTAAGCACGTCGTTTTTCCTGCGTCTGCCAGAAATATCGACCGCTCGTATGCAAACTTTAGGCTCGGACCAAAATTTTTTTAAATCTTCCGCCGCCTAAGTGTTTTAACGACCGCTTGAACATCAACTTGAGGGTTTGAACAAGATATTTTTGAAAAGTTGCCGTCAATCAGTAACAAACTGTATCCACAGTGCAACTTTTTATTATCTACAAGCTATTAAATATGCGCTGCCCGATGAACAAATGCACCATTTTGGCTCTTTCCTTCAAAAAATCCCTGTTCCACATGGCACTTTCTGGGTTCCTGCCAGTCTGTCGTGTTCCGTCGCTCCACGACCCAGCGGAGCGTTTATTGATTGGCCATATGTAGGCTGACAACAGTCGTTATTTCGACTTGGCTCTGCCCTACTTTCAACGAAACAGGATGAATAGATGAGCGCAGTGCTACAACCGCAGGCAGACCAGTTTGATACCGCCACGATCCTCGGCGGACTTTATGGCGACGGCATCATCGGATGCAAGGGCGCTTTTGACCGGCAGTGGGTGCAGGGTCTGCGGGAGGATATCGATGTACTGTTTCAGGAAGCACTGCAGCAACCTGGCGGCGCACTGAATCGCGGGCCAAACAGGTTTTACGTGGAAGTGCATCCCGAGCGGATCCGCGGTTTTGTTGACCTCGTTACTCATCCATGGGTGGTCGCCGTCTGCGAGTCCGTACTCGGCCCCGACTACCGTATCGTTGAAGCCGGCTTTGACGTGCCCGGTCCCGGCGCGGCCAATCAACCCTGGCATCGCGACTTTTCCATGCCGGAAGCGACCTTCAAAGGACGCCGTCTTAACTCGCTTGCATTTAATCTGACCACGGTGGACGTCTATGAGGACATGGGGCCGTTCGAGATTGCGCCCGGCACCCAGTGGGACGATTTGAGCAACTGCGGTTGTGAAAAAGGCATGTTTCCGCCGAAGTCCTACTACCATCGCTATGAGGCGCGTGCGCAGCGCAAGATGCCCAGGATGGGCGACATTTCGGCCCGTTCGGCACTCACCATTCACCGCGGCACCGCAAATCGCTCCGATAAATCGCGCCCGGTATTCGTCCTCGGCGTGGATGCGCCCGATGCCCGCAACGCAGATCATCATGATATGCAGGTCAGCAAGGCATACTGGAACAGCTTGCCCGAGCAAGTTCGCAGGCACCTTACCTGCCGCATCGTCGATCGTCCGGAACCCATTATTCAGGTACATACCATCGAAGGCCTGACGATGGGCGTCTGAAACGACGCCTTTGCTCTCTTGTCAACGTATGCCGCCGGCGGGCGCTGCTCCACAGCCCGCTAGCGGGGCGCAAGGCGCAGTGCGCCGTCCAGCCGGATGACTTCGCCATTCAACGCCAGGTTTTCGGCAACATGCAGGACCAGTGCCGCGAACTCATCCGGCTTGCCCACCCGCTTCGGAAAAGGCACTGATGCCGCGAGCGATTGCTGGAGCGATTCCGGCAAGGATTGCATCAGCGGGGTCATGAAGAGGCCGGGTGCGATCGTCATGACCCGCACACCGAACTGAGCGAGATCTCGTGCGAGCGGCAGCGTCATCGACACCAGCCCGCCTTTTGAAGCGGAATACGCGGCTTGCCCAATCTGCCCCTCATAGGCAGCTACGGAAGCGGTCGAGATAATGACGCCGCGCTCGCCATCTGCCAGGGGCTCCATCGTGAGCATGTCTGCTGCAGCCTGCCGGATCATATCGAATGTTCCCACCAGATTGACCTGAACGACCCGGCTGAAGTCGGCCAGCGCCATCGGTTTGCCATCCTTTCCCACCAGGCGGCCAGCACCGCCGATTCCCGCGCAATTCACGACGATGCGCGAGGAACCATTTTCCATCCGGGCGGCGGCGATTGCCTTGGCAACGCTGGCACTATCGGAAACGTCGCATCGCACGGCAAAGCATCCAAGTTCATGCGCCAGGCTTTCAGCCAAATCCATATCCACATCAAGTATTGCGACTCTGACACCCGCTCCGGCGAGCTCCCGCGCAGTCTGAGCGCCGAGTCCCAAAGCGCCGCCAGTTACGAGAGCGGCTTTTCCATTGATATTCATCATGCTTTCCTTTTTGGCGAAGTTGAAGATCAACATCTAGGCTGAGTCGCGATATAGACGTTTGCTGACTAGAATAATCCAGAATCCCAAAATAGAAAACTATAGTTTATTTTCCTTAGAAAATTGCATATAGTATTCCACATCATCCGCAGCAACAGCCCGTTCCTACCGTGGAAACAGAAAAACGACCGATGGAGACAGATACAAATGACGATGGCAAATATCACGCGCGATACCAGTTTGCTCTTCGCAAAACCGGAGATGTCGGTCACAAGCCGTCCCGATGGCACGACATTGCTCGAAACGCCCCACAGGTTGGGAGATTACCCACGCTGTGTTGGCGAGGACCTGGAGCGATGGGCACGGCTCGCACCTGACAGGCTCTTTCTTCAACAGCGTGATGCGTCAGGCCAGTGGACCGGACTGACGTATGCTCAGGCATTGAGGCAGGTTTATTGCATTGCCGCCTGGTTGTTGAAGGACGGACGGCCAGGACCCGACCATCCTGTTGTCGTGCTATCGGATAACAGCATCGAACATGCGCTACTGATGCTCGCCTGCCTGCATGTCGGCATTCCTTACTCCGCACTCTCCCCTGCCTATTCACTGGTTTCTCAAGATCACGCGAAGTTAAAGACACTGATTGCCCTGCTTGATCCCGGGCTGATTTATGTCGCAGATCCGGGCCGGTACGCCGCTGCACTGGCATCCATTGACCGCATCCATACTGCGCCATTGGTCATCTCGGGGTATTCGATACCGTCCGACGAACAGCCTTCATCCGGGGCTTCGCCGGCCATGTTGCCCTTCGCCGATTTACTGAGCCACGCTGATGACGATGCGGTCAGGCAGGCCTTTGCAGGTGTCGGTCCGGATACCGTGGCGAAAATTCTTTTTACCTCCGGATCCACCGGCGACCCGAAAGGCGTGATTAACACGCAGCGCATGCTGTGCGCACCACAGCAAGGTCTGGCGCAGTTGTGGCCGTTCATGAAGAACACGCCACCCATCCTCCTGGACTGGCTGCCGTGGAACCATACCTTTGGCGGCAATCACAATTTCAACCTGATTCTCAAGAACGGCGGCACATTGTTTCTGGACACAGGCAAGCCAATGCCGGGAATGTTCGACGCGAGCATTCGTAATCTGCAGGATGTTTCCCCCTCGCTTTACCTGAACGTTCCGCGCGCGTTCGATATGCTGGTGCCGGCATTGCGCGCCGACCGGGAATTGCGCCGCGCATTTTTCTCCCGGCTGCAGCTCATTTTTTACGCCGCGGCCGCATTGCCGCAAACCTTGTGGGACGCCCTGATTGAACTATCCACCGAAGAGCTGGGCCATCCGGTGCCGATGGTGACTTCCTGGGGATCGACCGAGACCGCGCCCCTGGCGACCCACTGCAACTATCAGGCAACCCGCTCGGGCGTGATTGGACTGCCGATTCCCGGCGTGCAGCTCAAGCTGCTGCCGAACGGCGAGAAACTGGAAGTGCGCGTAAAGGGACCGAACGTGACGCCCGGGTATTACAAGCAACCGGAATTGACGCAAAAAGCGTTCGACGAAGAGGGGTTTTATCGTATCGGCGATGCCGTGCGTTTCGTGGACAGCAAGCATCCGGAATTAGGGCTTCTTTTCGATGGCCGTGTAGCGGAGGATTTCAAGCTTAGCAGCGGTACCTGGGTCAACACCGGCAAGCTGCGGGTCGGCGGCATCGAAGCGCTGGCGCCGATAGTGCAGGATATCGTCATCACCGGGCATGACCGCGATTTTGTTGGTTTCCTGATTTTCCCCAATGCGGCTGCTTGCCGACAATTGGCAGGACTTACCCCGGACGCACCGATGGGCGACGTGTTATCGCATCCTGCAGTAAGGCGCCATGTTGAAAAAGGCATGATGGAGATGAAGCGCAACTGGGCGGGCACATCGAATTATCCACAGCGTGCGATCATCATGGCCGATCCTCCATCGGTGGACGGGAACGAAATCACCGACAAGGGCTATATCAATCAGGCGGCGGTGTTACGGCGGCGCGCAGCGCTGGTAGACAAGATACATGCACTGTCACCAGATGCCGACGTCATTGCATTGCCATAGCGATGCAAGCAATCAAGCTGTATTTGCACATGAATGCCAACACGACTAACCGAGGAAAGCATGACCGATACCGATAATTTTCCGGGATCATTCGATATCGACGAACAACGCACCGATCCGTTGTCTGAAAAAGCAACCGCCCTCACTTCACGCCTCGGGCAGCGGGTACGTGCCGCACGCGCTGCCCGAGCGCTTTCTCGCAAGCAGCTTGCCGTAGAGTCCGGCATTTCACTGCCGTACCTGTCACGTGTGGAAAAAGGTGACGGCAATGTATCCATCGGCGTTCTGCACAGGCTGGCTCTGGCGCTCAATCTGCCGATCGAAAACCTGCTTGCCGATACCGAGGGCTATGGTGCCGACTATGCGTTGATCGTCGAGCTGCTGAAACGCCAGTCGCACGAAAAGCTGGGAGAAATCCGGCGAATGCTGCTTGACCAGGCGCAGGATGAACAGGAACCTCGTGCGCCGCGACCCCGGCGTATTGCCCTGATCGGGCTGCGCGGTGCAGGAAAATCGACCCTTGGTCCGATGCTTGCAAAACGCTTGTCCATTCCTTTTGTCGAGCTCAACAAGGAAATCGAGGCGGAAGCCGGCATCAATCTCAGCGAAGTGTTTCTGATCTATCGCCAGGCAGGTTACCGTCGGCTCGAGCGACGCTGCCTTGAACGGGTGATCTCTACCTACCCGGAGTTCGTACTGGCAACCGGTGGCGGCATCGTTTCCGAACCCGCCACCTATGAACTCCTGCTGCATTCATTCTTTTGCATTTGGCTGCGGGCCGATCCTGCGGAGCATTACCGGCGCGTGATGGCGCAGCATGACGTGCGTATCGCCAACGAGCAACTCAAACAGGAAGCAATGGAAAACATCACGCGGTCGCTCAGCGCCCGGGAAAGCCTATATGCTTTGGCATCTGCGAGCATCGACACGACTGGAAAGTCGATCGACGCGTCGGCGGATGAAATCCTGAAGCTGATGGCGAAAAATAAGCTGTAGGCAGTGTTGAAGTACCGGTATCACGTGGTTGCAGCAGGCGGCCTTTTCCGGCCTTATTCGCGGTTATATCTATTACATTGCGTTGGAGGAAACATGAATAAGAAGTTGAAAAGAAGCGTACTGGTTTTGCTCGGTTCCATTGCTGCATTGAGCGCACCGGCCATGGCGGACATCAATATCGGCATCACTGTGAGCGCCACCGGACCGGCAGCTGCACTCGGCATCCCGGAGCGCAACACCGTCGCGCTTTTTCCGACGTCCATCGAAGGCGAAAAAATCAACTACATCGTGCTCGATGACGGAACCGATCCAACGCAGGCAAGCAAGAACGCCCGCAAATTTGTCGCGGAACACAATGTCGACCTGATTATCGGCTCGTCATCCGTTCCACCGGCCCTGGCAGTGGCCGAGATTGCAAACGAAACACAGACCCCGCAGGTGGCACTGGCACCGATCGAAGTGACAGGACCGAAGAACACCTGGGTATTCCGTGTCCCGCAGCACAATGCGGTGATGGCGCAGTCCCTCGCCCAGCATATGAAAGCCAATAACGTCAAAACCCTCGGCTTCATCGGTTATACCGACGGCTACGGTGAGGGCTGGCTGCGTGAGATGACCAAGGCGGCGGAAGCGGCCGGCATCAAGCTGATTACTGTCGAGCGTTTTAACCGCACTGATACCAGCGTGACTGCGCAAGCACTGAAACTGGTTTCGGCAAAGCCGGATGCCATCCTCGTCGTCGCATCGGGAACACCATCGGCAATGCCGCAGCTTGCCGTGCTTGACCGCGGGTTCAAGGGCCAGATCTATCAGACGCATGGGACGGCAACCAAGGAATTCATGCGGGTCGGCGGCAAGGCTGTTGAAAACACCATCCTCCCCGTCGGACCGGTCGTCGTCGCCAACCAGCTTCCCGACAGCCATCCATCGAAAAAAGTCAGCCTTGAATATGTGAAGAAGTACGAAGAAAAGAACGGCCCGGGATCGTTCTCGTCCTTTGGCGCCCATGCATACGATGCCTATCTGCTCTTCGCAGCCGCTGCACCAGCCGCACTGAAAAAAGGAAAGCCGGGCACACCGGAATTCAGGCAGGCACTACGAGACGGGATGGAGACCCAGCGCGAGATCGTCGGCACCCATGGCGTGTTCAACATGACGTCGACTGATCATTTCGGCCACGATGCCCGTTCCCGGGTACTGGTACGGGTTGAGAACGGCGACTGGAAGCTTCTGGACGCCAAGTGATGTAACGGCCGATACACTCGCACCGGCTAATGAATGCAAGAGCCCCGCATGGGGCTTTTGCATTTGCGGACGACATTAAGACGTGGCCGGGTGTTTCCGTGAAAGCGGAAACATGGTCATCGTACCTCGGCCAATACCGCTTCGATTGCCATCATCCAGATCATGACAAGCGGTGATTCGATACGGGCAACCTGGCACGTATTCAGACACTGTTCTCCGGTGAAGTCCGCATCGCATCGCTGTCCCAGGGAGCAAGCTCGCCGCGGAAGCGTTGCACAAGGAACTCCAGCAGGTAATGCAGAGCAAGCGGCCGATGCCTGCGTGAGAGATAGACGGCATGGATGCCCAGCGGTTCGGGCGCATAGTCGGGCAGAAGACGGACCAGCGCGCCGCTGCGAAGATCATCGCCGACATAGTAGGTCGGCAGCATGCCCAGTCCCGCGCCCGCGAGAACCGCACGGCGAAGGATCGAGGTTTCATTGGTGAACAAGGTGCCGTTCAACGGAAACTCAACGGATTTGCCCTGATACTGGAACCGGTATTGCGCCCCGGCCCCAAAAGCGTGGGTGATGAATCGATGCGTCTTCAGCGACTCAAGGCTGTCCGGGCGGCCGTGCTGTTCGACGTAGCCGGGAGACGCGCACAACACCGAACGGCATTGCGCCAGCGGACGCGCAACGACAGCAGGGTCCAGGGAGTTGGTGATGCGTACCGCGAGATCGATCCTGTCCTCGACCAGATCGACAGCGCGATCAGTTGCCAGCAGTTCCACCTGAACACGCGGATGCACAGCCTGAAAATCCACGATCGCCGTCGTCAATTGCGCTTCGGCAAAGGAAGCAGATGTAGCAACGCGCAGCTTGCCTTCGGGCAACCGGTTACGGTTGCCGGCCAGATGTTGCACGTCTTCCGCGATTTCCAGCAATTGACGGCATGACGTCAGGGCCGCCTCCCCGGCGTCAGTCAGGCCGATCCGCCTGGTGGTTCGGTGTAGCAGGCGGGCGCCCACCCAGCCTTCCATCGCTGCCAGATAGCGGCTGACCATCGCAGGTGACATTTCCAGCCGCTCCGCAGTCCGGGTGAGACTGCCACGCTCGGCCACCTCGACAAAAACGCGGGCCGCGGTGAGTCGGTCCATTCAACATCTCCATATCATCGATTTATACAAAAATCATTTGCAGAAATGACAGTTTATCTACTCGAATGGTCGGAATAAAGTAGATCTTGCATTTCAATCACTTTACTTTGGAGATCACAATGTTTTCGCCGTTCAAACTCGCAGGACTCGTTATTCCCGTTCTGGCTTTAGGTATCGTTCCCACCGGCGATGCTGTCGCACAGAGCACCCAACCGCTCACCCTGAAAGTGCATAACGCCGAGGGATCCAGCTTCCATGTCAATTCCGTTGTCGTCAGCGGCAAAACCGAGGCACTGGTGATTGATACCGGTTTTTCCCGCGCCGATGCGCTGCGTATCGCTGCCAACGTGCTCGATACCGGCAAGACGCTCAAGACCATCTTCATCAGCAATGCAGACCCGGACTACTACTTCGGCGCCGAAACGCTGAAGACCCTGTTCCCCCAGGCACAGGTGCTGACCACGCCGGCCGTACGTGAAAAAATCCGGTCCAAGATGTCCGGCAAGCTCGCTTTTTGGGGCCCGAAAATGGGTGCCAACGCACCACGCCAACCGGTCCTTCCTGACGAGACAAGCGACAAAAGTTTGACGGTGGACGGCGAGACTATAGAAATCCGCGGCACTACCGGACAACTGGCGCACCGTCCTTACCTGTGGATCCCATCGATCAAAGCCATCGTCGGAAACATCGCGGTATTCGGCAACCTGCATGTGTGGACCGCCGATACGCAGAAAGCCAGCGAACGCCAGGCGTGGCTTTCCCAGCTCGACGAAATGGAAGCGCTCAAGCCATCGGTCGTCGTACCGGGGCATATGGCGTCAGGCACCCTGCTCGATGCCTCCAGTATCGCCTATACCCGCGACTACCTGCAGCGCTTCGATACCGAATCGGAGAAAGCCAGGAACGCCGCCGAACTCATCGAAGCGATGAAACGCAATTATCCGCAGGCCGGCCTGGGGATTGCGCTTGATATCGGCGCCAAGGTCAATAAAGGCGAGATGCAATGGTGAGTCTGGATGACGTTCACGAATGACCCGTCTACCCCCAGGGCCCAAAGCGGTCAACCTGTTCGGCTCCTGCAAGGAGCCGAATAACCTACGTCCGGCGAAGCACGCCGCCGTACCGGCGGTGCTGGCTGCTCAGCCTCTCACTTGTTCCAGGACCACGGCGCCACGGCTTGTCCTTCCGGTGTTGACGCAGAAAACGCCTCGGCGACAAAGTCGACGAATGCGCGCACCCGCGCGGCCGTCTGTACCTCATACGGAAACACGGCGTAGATGTCGGCCGCCGGCGTCAGCCAGTTTGGGAGCACCTGACGCAGCCGGCCGCTCTGAAGATACTTGGCAATGTCCCATTCCGCCCGCATCAGGAGTCCATGACCTTCCAGCGCCCAGTTCACCGCAATCTCTCCATCGTTGGTGCTCAGCGTCCCGCGGACCTTGACCGTCTGGGTGCGTTGCCCCGACTTTAGATGCCAGATGCCATACCCCTCCTCGCCCTGCCTGATGCCGATGCAATTGTGCTGCTCAAGGTCACTGGGGACACGGGGTGTCCCACGCTGCTCAAGGTATGCCGGCGCACCGCAGATGAGCCGGCGGTTCGACGCAATTCGTCGGGCGATGACACGGGCGTCGGGCGGCTCCCCGAAGCGGATGCATACATCGTAGGCGTCATCGACCAGCATCGGCGGGTTGACGGTCAGCTGCAACTGGACCTCGACTTCCGGATAGCGCTTGACGAAACCCGACACGAGAGGTGCGATATGGCTCCGCCCGAATCCTAGCGTCGCATTGACCCGCAGCAAGCCTTTCGGCGCGGAGACCGCATTTGTAATCATGCGCTCCATGTCGTCAATTTCCGCAAGAATGCGGCGGGCGTTGGCCAGATACATCTCGCCTTCCGGCGTGAGGCCGATGCGCCGGGTCGTCCTGTGAAGCAGGCGGGCACCGAGCCGCGATTCCAGCTGGCTCATGCGTTTGCTGACCGCCGCCGTGGTCACATCGAGTTCGCGCGCGGCGGCGGAGAAACTTCCTGCACGTACCAGCATGCTGAAAAAGGCCATCTCCGACGACGCGCTGATTGGGGTCGACATTGTTAACTCAAAGTTGATAGTGGTTCAACTTTAGCTCGCTCTTTTGATCCATGCAATCCGTATAGTTGGCGTCAATTGCAACTCTTACATGAGACGACCTATGAAAACCTACAAGGTAGCGTGCATTCCCGGCGACGGCATTGGCAAGGAAGTCATCCCTGCCGGCCAAACCGTGCTGGAAACGCTGGCAGCCACCCAAGACGCCTTCCGCTTTGACTTTACTTCCTATGGCTGGGGCGGCGACTGGTTTCGCCAGCACGGGGAAATGATGCCCGCGGACGGGCTCGATGCACTACGCGATAAAGATGCCATCCTTTTCGGTTCCGCCGGCGATCCCGACATCCCGGACCATGTCACGTTATGGGGTTTGCGCCTCAAGATTTGCCAGGGCTTCGATCAGTATGCCAACGTACGGCCGACGCGCATCCTTCCCGGAATCGATGCCCCCTTGAAGCGCTGCAAGCCCGAAGACCTCAACTGGGTAATCGTGCGCGAGAACTCCGAGGGTGAATATGCCGGTGTCGGCGGCCGGGCCCATCAAGGCCACCCGATTGAAGTCGCCACCGATCTTTCCGTCATGACGCGCGCGGGAGTGGAACGCATCATGCGCTACGCGTTTACGCTGGCACAGTCACGTCCGCGCAAACTGCTGACCGTCGTGACCAAGTCGAATGCACAGCGACATGCAATGGTGATGTGGGACGAGATCGCGCTGCAGGTTTCCAAGGAATTCCCGGATGTGAAGTGGGACAAGGAACTGGTGGACGCTGCCACTGCGCGCATGGTGAACCGTCCCGCGTCACTCGATACCCTGGTCGCTACCAATCTTCATGCGGACATCCTGAGTGATCTGGCGGCCGCGCTGGCCGGCAGCCTCGGTATCGCCCCGACAGGAAACATCGACCCGGAGCGCCGTTATCCCAGCATGTTCGAGCCGATTCACGGCTCTGCCTTCGACATCATGGGTAAGGGCCTCGCCAATCCGGTCGGCACATTCTGGAGCTGCGTGATGCTGCTGGAGCATCTCGGCGAAATGCAGGCGGCGAAGACATTGATGGACGCCGTCGAGCAAGTCACCGCCAACCCCGCTCTTCATACCAGCGACCTCGGTGGCAAGGCCACCACCGCCCAGGTGACTGACGCTGTATGCAGTCGCATTCGTACAAGTGCTGCCGGTGCCAAGGCCGCGTAAGAAAACCGATGGCTGAAAGGCCCCATGCCCCATCAGGAGACAAGCATGCGCACTATGATTCACCAGATCACTCCCCTACTTCAGGCCGGCATCCTCACTGCCGGAATGATTTCCGGCACCGCTTTCGCACAATCCTGGCCGACTAAACCGGTCACACTGGTCGTGCCGTTCGCCACCGGTGGCACGACCGACGCCCTTGCCCGCGCCGTCGGACAGGAATTGTCCAAGAGCCTCGGACAATCCGTAATCGTCGAGAACAAAGGCGGCGCCGGAGCGACCCTCGGGGCAGACCAGGTCGCAAAGGCAAAGCCCGACGGGCATACCCTGCTCGTCGGCGCCGTGCATCACACCATTGCCAGCAGTGTGTACAAGAAGCTGGGCTACGATTTCCAGAAAGACTTTGCGCCAGTCACCACGCTGGCCCTGGTACCAAACGTACTAGTGGTCGGCTCAGGCATGCCCGCAAAAAATGTCGCGGAACTCGTGGCGCTGGCCAAAGCGTCGCCTGGCAAGTACACCTATGGTTCGAATGGCACCGGCACCGGCCAGCACCTGATCGGCGCGCAATTCGAAGGGATGGCCGGCGTGCAACTGCTGCATGTGCCGTACAAGGGGAGCGGTCCGTTGACCATTGATCTCCTGGGCGGCCAGGTCGACATGTCGTTCGACACCATCACGCCGGTACTGTCTCACATCAAGGCCGGCAAGTTGCGCCCGCTGGCAGTCACCACGGCGAAACGCTCGCCGTCGCTGCCGGATGTGCCGACACTGAACGAAGCGGGCCTGAAGGGCTTCGATCAGGGGACATGGTTTGGCATACTCGCGCCGGCAGCCACACCGAAGGACATTGTTGCGCGCCTGAACACCGAGATCGTGAAGATCGTCAAATCGCCGGATTTCAGGAAGAAGATGGAGGACATGGGCGCGGAACCAATCGGAAACACCCAGGCTGAAATGGCCGCCCAGATCAAGAATGACACCGAGCGTTTTGCAAAGCTGGTTAAGAAGCCAACGTAACGATTGATTAGTGGAGGTCGGTAATTGCCCGCAGGTGCATCGACGATGGGGATGGCGCACCTGATCCCGCCTTCTGGCACCGTGTACCCGTGCGGCATTAAGCACAGTCTGTTGCCGGAAGGCCGTCACCTGCCGAGGCTAGTGTTGAATGCGGCGCAGAGGGCGCGATGCATTCCGTCGTATCTGCCGACTGTACCCACAGGGACAGTCATCATTATCGGCGCAGGCAAGGCCATAGCCGAAATGACCTGGGTGTTCGAGCAACACTGGGCTGGAGAACCGAGGGCTTGGCGTTACACATAAAGGACACAATGCGCGCTGCTACCAGATGGTAGACATCGAACCGGCACATTTGGGAACTGACGATCTGGCTATCGTGTGGTCATGCGCATAGCCGTGTGAACTGGTCCAGTTTGACGGGCATTCAGCGCTTGTCTGCTTGTGACGGAGACGGAGGGATTCTCCCGGCTTTGCGCTGCCATGCGCACAGCTTCGAATCCCGATCGCATGCTGCGCATGCTCTCGCCACCGCGAAAAAAAAGCCCCATGCGGAGCTTTTGTTTTCTGGCGGAGACGGAGGGATTCGAACCCTCGATACAGGTTTAAGCCCATATGCTTCCTTAGCAGGGAAGTGCCTTCGACCACTCGGCCACGTCTCCACACGGCAGGCTGTAATTACAACCTGTCGGAGCCACGCATGATAGCTTTTCATGCGCATCAGGTCAATGAAACTATGCGTTCAGTTAAGATTTATCAACCTTTTTCGAGGTCGAATGCCTTGTGCAATGCACGTACTGCCAGCTCCATGTATTTTTCATCGATCAAGACCGAGATCTTGATTTCGGAGGTAGAGATCATTTGAATGTTGATCCCTTCTTCCGACAACGTACGGAACATCTGGGAAGCGATGCCCACGTGGCTGCGCATGCCGACGCCGACCACTGACACTTTCGACACTTTCGTGTCGCCATTGATGCTTGCCGCGCCGATATGCTCTTTCACGCTCTTGTTCAGGACATCCATCGCCTTCGCGTATTCGCCGCGTGGCACGGTGAAGGTGAAATCGGTCTTGCCGTCGACGGACTGGTTCTGAATGATCATGTCGACTTCGACGTTGGCATCCGCGATCGGCCCAAGAATCTGGTAAGCGATGCCCGGCCGGTCCGGTACGCCAAGCACGGTGATCTTGGCCTCATCGCGATTGAACGCAATACCGGAAATGACTGCTTGTTCCATGTGTGTATCTTCCTCAAACGAAATCAGGGTGCCGGAATTCGCTTCTTCTTCCAGCGACATCAGCGGGTCGGTGAGCGACGACAATACGCGCGTCGGCACCTTGTAATTGCCCGCAAATTCGACAGACCGAATCTGCAGTACCTTCGATCCGAGCGATGCCAGCTCGAGCATCTCTTCGAAGGTTACCGTCTTCAGTCGACGAGCCTCGGTGACGACACGCGGATCGGTGGTGTAGACGCCGTCAACATCGGTGTAGATAAGGCATTCCGCAGCCTTCAGCGCCGCAGCCACCGCAACAGCGGAAGTATCCGAGCCGCCGCGCCCCAATGTCGAAATGTTGCCCTTGTCGTCCACGCCCTGGAAGCCGGTAATGATGACGATACGGCCAGCGTCGAGATCGCGACGGACCTTGGCGTCGTCGATCGACTGAATGCGTGCTTTGGTATAGGCGGAATCGGTCTTGATAGGGACCTGCCAGCCGGCATAGGAGACCGCCTGCTTGCCGATGGACTGTAGCGCCATCGACAGCAGTGCTACGGATACCTGCTCGCCCGTGGAGGCGAGCATATCGAGCTCCCTCGGGTCCGGCTGCGGCATGATTTCCTTGGCAAGCGCAATCAATCGGTTGGTTTCACCGGACATTGCCGATGGCACAACCACGATCTGATGACCGGCGTCATGCCATTTTGCAACGCGTTTTGCGACATTCTTGATGCGTTCGGTCGAACCCATCGATGTGCCGCCGTACTTGTGGACGATTAAAGCCATAGAGTGTGAAGGGGAAGGCCTGAAAAAAGACGTAAAACGAATTACGCAAAGCGAGAAAAACAACCTTTTAGTCTACCTGCTGCCATCAGTTATGACAAGCAGCAATTTATCGGCCTACCCTGCGTGCCGCCATGAATTGTGTCTTGGTCAGGCTATTACTGATTCCCAGCGAAGGCGGATACGCTGACCGTCCGACTCACTGAAAAAATGGCAATCCATACCGATGCCTGCGGCAAAGACAAGCCTGTCCCCAATATCGACCACCGGCAGGCGTTCTCTCTCCCATACCGGAATATCGAGTGACTGATAATGCTGCTTCAGGCTGCGTGTCGGCCGGTTTGACGCTGGCTTCAGCCTCTCCCCACCCGAGCGATATCGCATATGCATGGTTTGTTCACCAAGCCAGATTGCATCGATGCCCTCTTCCGCTTCATCGAAATACAGCACGCCGTGAAGCTGCGGAAACGCCATGCTCAGCTCGCCATTCCAGCGAAAACTGATCGGCAGCATCCCTGCATCCGCATGGCCTCTTCGATCTATCAGATAGGCATGACCGCGATGCCGTCGAATTTCGCAGTCTGGATGCTTGATGCAGACCTGCGCGTCATCCTTCGCATCGAATAGCTGCATGCGCATCTCTCGTAGCCATGAGGTGCTGGGCATGCGCACACCGCGAGACGAAATCCAGTGGCGCAGCATATTGTCGATGCGGTCGTCACTGAGCACGCGAAGCCGGCTCAGATCGATCCGTTCTTCGTGCAGGCAATTGCCCAGATCCATGGCGGCGAATTCATCAAGAAGACGCTGGGCGGATTGCGCGTGCCCCGCTGTCCGCGCGAGCCGCTTCTCAAACCCTGGAAAGCACGTTGCCAATGCGGGCATGACGCGATGGCGCAGTGCATTGCGTGCGTAACTTGGATCGGCGTTTGATTCGTCTTCGATGAATTCGAGTCCACGGGTGTTGGCAACAAATTCAAGTTGTGACCGCGAAAACGCCAGCAGTGGACGGGCAATCAAGAGATGCGGGTCACCCAGCAACGCCGGTGCCGTATTCATTGCTTCCATTGCAGACAATCCCGCGATACCGGAACCCCGAAGCAACTGAAGCAGAACTGTTTCCGCCTGGTCATCCTGATGATGTGCGGTCAGCAGCAAGGGCACGTCATGCACACGGCATAGGTCACCGAGCGCAGCATACCGGCTGATGCGTGCAGCCTCTTCGATGCCAGTCTTGTCGCTTCCGGCCAATTGCACTACGCGCGAATCAAAGACGATGTTTTGTGCCACGCTTTTTTCAGCGCAGTGTGCAAGCCACCGGGAGGCGTTCATGCTGATCCCGTGGTTGATATGAAACGCGAACAAGCCAATGCGATGCGCCGCCGCATAGTCGCGCGCAAGGCTCAGCAAAACCGAGGAATCGAGTCCGCCGCTATAGGCGACAGCCATCCTTGCTTCGGTGCCTGAAACGCAAACGCGCGCCAGGATGTCTCCCAGCGCGCGTTCGAATGCTTCGGTAACCTGCTCTATCGAATAAATCGCCACATCTTATTCCGGTGACGAAATTTCCTTGAAGCGCCCGTAGCTCATCAGTTTTTCATGGCGTGCCGCAAGCAGATCCTTGGTCTTCACTCCCTGGAACTGGCGCATCGTGTCCGCCAATGCACGTTTGAGAAGCGCAGCCATCTGCTTTGGGTCGCGATGGGCGCCGCCGAGAGGCTCATTGACGATTTTGTCGATGAGGTTCAGCGCCTTGAGTCGATGCGCGGTCAAACCGAGAGCTTCCGCGGCGTCAGCGGCTCTCTCCGATGTTTTCCAGAGAATGGATGCGCAGCCCTCGGGAGAAATAACGGAATAAGTCGCGTACTGCAGCATCAGGACCGCATCACCGACCGCGATCGCAAGCGCGCCGCCCGATCCGCCTTCACCGATGATGGTGGCGATGAGCGGCACCTTCAGTTCGGCCATGACATACAAATTGTGGCCGATCGCTTCGGACTGCCCGCGCTCCTCCGCATCAATGCCGGGAAAAGCGCCAGGGGTATCGACGAAGGTAAAGACCGGCAAGCCGAACTTTTCCGCCAGCTTCATTAGGCGCATTGCCTTGCGATACCCTTCCGGCTTCGGCATACCGAAATTCCGCATTGCGCGCTCTTTGGTATCTCTTCCTTTCTGGTGTCCGATCACCATGCATGCCTGGCCATTGAAGCGGGCCAGACCGCCGACAATCGATAGATCGTCTGCATAAGTGCGATCACCGTGCAATTCATGGAAATCGGTAAATATTTCATTCACGTAATCCATTGTGTAGGGTCGCTGCGGATGCCGTGCGATCTGCGAAACTTGCCATGGCGTCAGCTTTGCATAGATATCTTTGGTCAGCTGCTGGCTTTTCTTGGAAAGACGGTCGATCTCTTCGGAAATGTCGACAGCAGAGTCATCCTGCACGAACCGCAACTCGTCGATCTTGCTCTCAAGTTCTGCAATTGGCTGCTCAAAAGCAAGAAAACTCGTTTTACTCATCGTGCCTCCGTGTATCCCGGATAAGGATAAAAATCAGTTGTTTATTTTACAGGGACAGGAGTCGTATCGAGGCTGCGCCACAGATACCACGTCGCGACTGTCCGCCATGGCTCCCAGTTTGCCGCGACTTCACGCGCATCGCTGCGGGACACAGGCTCGCCAGAGAAGTAATTGACACTGATACCTCTTAACAATCCCACATCGTCCAGCGGCAGAATATTGGGGCGAAGCAAATTAAATATCAAAAACATCTCCGCTGTCCAGCGCCCGATGCCGCGGATTTGGGTCAGGTCCGTGATGACCTGTTCATCGTCCATGTCCGCCCATTGGTCGACATGAACACGTTTGGCTTTAAAGTGCTCGGCGAGATCGGTGATGTACTCCGCCTTTCGCTTTGACAACCCGCATGCAGCCAGCTTTTCATTACCTGTCTTTAAAATCTGGGCAGGTGTGCATGTCGGACAGACTTCAAGAAGCCGCAACCAGATGGTCTCGGCAGCCTTGACGGATATCTGTTGCGAAAGTATCGAGCGCACCAGGGTAGTAAAGGGCTCGCTGCGTCCAACAAGATGCAGGTCACCAAATTGCGGAATCAGGCGCCGCATAATGCGGTCGCGCTTCATCAGTTCTTCCTTGGCATCCTGCCAATAGGCAGGGACGCAAGATGCCGGCTCAGCCGATTTAAGCTTCGCCATGGAATTAAGCCCTTCGCCATTCTGTCAAGCCACCAGGCTTGTCTTCCAGCACGATACCGGCCGCAAGCAGGTTTGAACGAATGCTGTCAGCCTCGGCAAAGTTTTTCGCTTTTTTCGCTGCTGCCCTGGCTTCAATCTGACTAACGATTTCCGCTTCGGTTAGCCCGCTGCTGGCATCACTTCCCGGCGTTGCATGCAGGAAGTCCTGCGGGTCGCGCTGAAGCAGTCCAATCGTGGCGCCAAGATGCTTGAGTTGCCGAGAGAGTACTGCAGTCTTCGTCCGATTGACTTCATTCGCCAGGTCGAACAGGACAGCCATCCCGATCGGGCTATTGAAATCATCGTTCATTGCATCAACAAAGTGGATTGCGTGCGCCTCGCTTTTATCAAGTGGCGAATCATCCGGCGGCGTATCCTTGAGTGCGGTGTAGAGACGGGTCAAAGCTTGGCGCGCATCATCAAGATGCGCATCGGAATAATTGAGCGGGCTGCGATAGTGTGCGCGCAATATGAAGAACCGCACTACCTCCGCGTCATACTTTTTCAATACATCGCGGATGGTGAAGAAATTGCCAAGCGACTTCGACATTTTTTCATTGTCGACCCGCACGAAGCCATTGTGCATCCAGTAATTGACGAAAGTGCCACCGTGCGCGCCTTCAGATTGCGCAATTTCATTCTCATGATGAGGGAACTGCAGATCCTGACCGCCGCCGTGAATATCGAAATGCTCACCGAGCAACTCGCATCCCATTGCAGAGCATTCAATATGCCATCCCGGTCTGCCGCTGCCCCATTGGGATGTCCATTTCACTTCGTCAGGCTCGGACTCCTTCGCAGCCTTCCACAACACGAAGTCGAGGGGATCGCGTTTGCCGGCATTCAGGTCGACACGCTCGCCGGCTCGCAGATCATCCAGCGACTTGCCTGACAGCTTGCCGTAGCCCGGAAAGTCGCGCACCGAATAGTTGACATCCCCATCGGCAGCACGATATGCGAGACCACGCTGTTCCAATTTGCCGATCAATGAAAGCATCTGCGGCACGTATTGCGTTGCGCGTGGCTCATGGTCGGGCTTTTGCACACCCAGTGCGGCAGCGTCTTCGTCCATGGCTGCAATGAAACGACCGGTGAGTTGGGAAATGCTTTCGCCATTCTCGACGGCGCGCTTGATGATTTTGTCGTCGATGTCTGTGATATTCCGGACATAAGTGACATCCAGGCCGGACGCCCGCAACCAACGCTGCACCATGTCGAAGACCACCATCACGCGTGCGTGGCCTAAATGGCAGTAGTCGTACACAGTCATGCCGCATACATACATGCGTGCCTTGCCTGCCTGCATCGGAACAAAAGGCTGCTTCTCACGCGCGAGCGTGTTGTAGATTTTGATGACACTCATGGGGGCAAATTATCTGTTCCGGCTTACTGCAGTCATCGCACTGGCTTCGCGCATCCTACCGCACTGTCAACCTCACCGCATCGTTGAAAACAGCGCAGGATGGGAGCGGACTTGCCACAATTGTTTGCCGTGTTTATTTTGATAAAATACGCGACCGCGTTGCAGTATAACATTGATAAAAACCCGTCCTAACACAAGTACGGAACGATGTTCCGGCTTGCCAAAGAACCACCGGGCGGCATTCCTTTTTAATAAGATCTTTTGCCGAACCAAGGCGCAAAAGTTGCCGTGGGACACGGAAGATACACAATCGAAAACCCTCTGTAAAGAGCGCAAGGAAAACACGATGCAATATTCTCGCCGTACATTTGCCCGCCTGCTCGCTGCGGTGTCTTTGACCGCCGCCGTGGGAATTGTTCATGCAGCGGACGCCCCGCAAGTTCTTCTGAAAACCAGCATGGGCGATATCACATTGGAGCTGTACCCGGAAAAGGCGCCGAAATCGGTTGCCAATTTTCTCGACTACGTCAAAGGCGGCCACTACAACGGCACCATTTTTCATCGCGTCATTGGAAATTTCATGGTCCAGGGCGGCGGCTTCGACAAGGACATGAAACAAAAGCCGACAAATCCGCCGATTGAAAATGAAGCCAAGAATGGCTTGAAGAACGAGCCCTATACGCTCGCTATGGCGCGGACATCGGCACCTCACTCTGCGTCCGCGCAATTCTTTATCAATGTCAACGACAACAGTTTCCTGAACCATCCAGGACAGGATGGCTGGGGATACGCGGTGTTTGGAAAAGTAGTGAAAGGCAAGGAAGTGGTCGACAAGATCAAGGCCGTCGAAACCACTTCGAGCGGCATGTATCAAAACGTACCTGCCAAGCCGGTCCTGATTGAATCGGCATCGATAAGCAAGTAAGCATTCATAACCAACATAAGGATTACCATGGCTGTCATATTCACTACCAACCACGGCCAGTTCAAGGTCGAACTCGATGCGGAAAAAGCGCCGAAGACAATTGAAAATTTCCTCAACTACGTGCGATCAGGCCATTACAACGGCACGATCTTTCATCGTGTCATCGATGGCTTCATGATCCAGGGTGGCGGCTTTGAGCCCGGAATGAAGCAGAAGCCCACCAGCGCACCCATCGAAAACGAAGCAAAGAACGGACTGAAAAACGAGCCCTACACGCTCGCTATGGCACGTACATCTGACCCGCATTCTGCCTCCTCGCAGTTCTTCATCAACGTGAAGAACAATAGCTTCCTCGATTATCCCGGCCAGGACGGATGGGGATACTGCGTTTTTGCCAAAGTGGTCGAAGGCACGGATGTAGTCGACAAGATCAAATCGGTGAAGACGACGCGGGCCGGCATGCATGCTGACGTACCGGTAGAAAATGTCGTTATAGAGAAAGCGGAGATCGTTTGACCGCTTCAATCTCAAGAAACCAGTGACCCGCATGGGTGCCACACCCACGGATAGAGCGCAGCCCGGTCCGGCTGCGCTGCTCGTCTCCGATGTTCACCTGCAGCCTGCCCTGCCCCGAACTACCGAGGCGTTTTTTGCCTTTTTGCAGATGCATGCGATTCGTGCCGAACAGCTTTTCCTTCTTGGCGACCTGTTCGAATACTGGGCCGGGGACGATGACCTCATCGATCCCTACAACGCAAGCGTTGCGGACCGCATTCGAGAAATCAGTGATGCAGGCGTTCACGTTTCTTGGATAGCGGGAAACCGGGACTTTCTGATCGGCCCAGCATTTGCGGAAGCAGCGGGACTGAAGCTGCTGCCGGATCCGAGTGCAATGACGATCGGCGGCAAGCGCATTACGCTGGCTCACGGCGATGCGCAATGCACCGACGATACCGGATACATGACGTTTCGCACCCAAGTGCGCCAAGCCGACTGGCAACGCCATTTTCTCTCCATGCCTCTGGCACAGCGCAAAGCGATCATCGCCAACATGCGCACGGGCAGCCAGGAGGCGCAACGGAACAAGTCTTACGAGATCATGGATGTGAATCCGGTTGCAATCAACGCGCTTTTCAACAGCACAGGCAGTTCAGTCATCATTCACGGCCATACGCATCGGCCCGGCCGGCACGAATACATCGACCCGGACAACGACGCCAATCGCCGCCTGCGCTACGTGCTTCCCGATTGGGACTGCGATGCCAGTACGCCGCGTGGCGGCTGGATTGCGGTAAGCGCCGATGGCAGCATCACCCGGCATGGCATTGATGGAACAAGCATCGATGATTAACCGCGGCTGGGTTATTCGAACTGTTTCTTGAAGTCGTCGAACTGCTGCGTCAGCCGCTCGACTTCCTGCCTCAACCGGAGAACCTCCTCCTCCAGTTGCGCTACCCGATCGCGGCGCGGCGTTTCGACATCAGCAGAAAAACTTGCTGCAGTTTCGTACCGCTGCACCGCATCTTCGCCAGAAAGCAGGTGCGCATATCGAAATTCCTTGGTGCCGGGCGCACGCGCCAGCTTTGCTACCAATGGCGGATATTTATCGATCAGGAATTGCAGTCCGTCCTCAACCTGAGCCACACTGGAGAACTCATGGACCCGGCCGCTGCGCGCCCGGATTTCCCCTGCAGTTTGCACGCCACGCAGCATCAGCATGACGAGGACTGCGAGTTTGTCCTGCTCAAGCGACCATTTCATGCGCATCCGATGCTCATACTTCACCACCCGGGCACCAGCCTGCCTTACCTCCGAAACCAGTTTTTTCTCGATGAGGCGTTGCAGCACCTCCTGCACGACCTCTTCCGAGATCGACATGACCGGATCCCTGCTGGACAGTTGATTGCATCCATTCTGCAGCGCATTCAGCGACAGCGGGTAGTTATCGGGCGTCAGCGCTTCCTTTTCCGCCAGAACTCCAAGTATGCGAATCTCAAAAGGATCGAGAAAACTGTTTTCTGGTCCCGGCGCGAGTTGCGGTTCAGGACTGCCATGCTCACTTGTCATCAATTAATCCTATTCGACCATCTTGTTAAGTTGCGCCGGATCGAATTTCTCCAATTCCGGCAGCACCTCGCAAGACACACCGGCCGCTTTCATTGCAACAATCATCTTTTGAATTTGATTTTCCTGCGCCGCCACGTGACTGATCAGGCCGTGCAAAGCGGCCGACAGCGGATCATCGCCGTTTGGCGTCACGCCATAGGCAGCAAACATTCGCGCGGTCGCCTCCTCGCGTTGACGCGCCTGGTCTTTCTGAACGATGTGTGCGGGATTACCGACGGCGGTCGCCCCTGGGGGTACTTCCTTGACTACCACCGCATTCGATCCGACTTTCGCGCCTTCCCCGACGGTAAAACCGCCGAGAACTTTCGCGCCTGCGCCGATGATCGCTCCTCGACCCAGGGTGGGATGACGTTTCGCCCCCTTGTTTAACGACGTGCCGCCAAGCGTCACGCCCTGGTAGATAGTGCAGTCATCACCGACCTCGGCTGTTTCCCCGATCACGACGCCAAAACCATGGTCAATGAATACCCGGCGGCCGATGGTTGCACCGGGGTGGATTTCGATACCGGTTAATGCCCGCGCAATATGCGAAATGAAGCGACCCAACCACTTCATTTCGCGCTGCCAGCACCAGCGCGCCCAGCGATGCATAACAATCGCATGCAGGCCCGGATAACAGGTCAGCACTTCCCACGTCGTGCGTGCGGCAGGGTCACGATCGATGATGCTGGCGATGTCTTCGCGAAGGCGGCTGAACATAGTGAACGGGATGGATGGTCTGGAAAGGTATGTTAACCTGTTGCGCCGACCTTTGCTGAAGGCAAGTAGTCATGATGCGGGCGACGCAAGGCAGTGGCGGTAGAACTGTTCGCCTCGGGAATTGGCCTTGCGTGCTTGAAAATCGAAGGTTTATCCCTTTGCAAGCCGTTGCCGGCGCGCTTCGTACAAGCATACGCCCGAAGCAACGGAGACGTTCAGGCTTTCGACCGATCCAAACATCGGAATACTGACGAGCAAGTCGCAGTTTTCCCTTGTTAGCCGTCGCATGCCCTCTCCTTCGGACCCCATGACCAACGCAGCAGGACCGGAAAAATCCGCCTCATACAACGATTTTTCCGCATCGTCGGTGGTACCGATCAACCAAATGTCGCGCTCTTTCAACTCCCGGAGCGTTCTCGCCAGATTTGTTACCGTGATGTAAGGCACATTATCGGCAGCACCGCTTGCCACTTTTGCCGCCGTCGCGTTGAGGCCGACCGCGCGGTCCTTCGGCGCGATCACTGCATGAGCGCCAGCGCCATCCGCCACGCGCAAGGCAGCGCCCAGATTATGGGGATCGGTGACGCCGTCAAGGACCAGCAGAAGCGGCGGCCCTTCGATCATGTCGAGTAATTCATCAAGATTGCGCGCCAGCGACAATTCCCCGGCTTTGGCCACGACGCCCTGGTGTCGCCGGGTCCCGACCATACCGTTCAGTCGCTGATCGTCCGCCTGGATGATGCGCACTTTCGCCGCTTCCGCCGCACGGAGCATTTCCTGCATGCGACGATCATGCCGGGACGCATCGATATAAATTTCTTCCACGGAAGACGCATCATGACGCAAGCGCGCCGTCACGGCATGAAAGCCGAAAATCATTTTACTTTTCATTAGGAGCGCTTTTTCTTTCCGGATTTTGCACGCGCTTTGGTGGTACGGCCTTTTTCCGTACTACCTGCGGCGGATTTCGAGCGGCTGCCGCGAGTGCCGGCACCAGCACTGCTGCTGGTCGCTTTGCGCGGGGCTTTCGCCTTGGCGCCCTTCTCGCGCGTTTGCTCGCTCTCGGCCCGTCGCGCTTCGTTTTTCAAAACAGTTCTGATGCCCGGCTCGGTGACAAGGCGCAGATCTATCTTGCGGGCGTCGAGATCAACACGGCTCACCTGGACCATGACGCGGTCAGTTAATTGATAACGTATGCCGGTCCGCTCGCCACGCAACTCGTGCCGCGCTTCGTCATACTGAAAATAGTCGGCACCCAGTTCAGTTACATGAACCAGTCCTTCGATATAAAGCGCATCCAGCTGAACGAAGATACCGAATGGCGTCACGCCGGAGATGGTGCCACTGAACTCTTCGCCGAGCTTGTCACGGATGAAATAGCACTTGAGCCACGCTTCAACATCACGGGACGCTTCATCGGCCCGGCGCTCATTGGCGGAGCAATGAATTCCAAGCGCTTCCCAAATTGCCAGGTCGCCTTCGTTTTTCTTTTTGCCGGCTGCCTTGTCCTGCGCTTGCAGCTTACGCGCCGCTGGCGACAATGTCGTGTTCAGCACGCCCGTATCGATGCCCTTCGGCTCGTACCGTTTGCCTTGCAGGATGGCCTTGATGGCGCGGTGTGTCAGCAAGTCGGGATAACGGCGAATCGGGCTGGTGAAATGTGCATATGCTTCATAAGCAAGACCGAAATGCCCGATGTTCTCCGGACTGTAAACCGCTTGCTGCATTGATCGCAGCAACATGGTTTGCAGGAGCGCGGCGTCCGGACGTGCCTTAATCTTCGGTAAAAGCTCAGCGTAGTCCGATGCTGCGGGGGTATCTCCACCACCGAGGTTGAGTCCAACCTGCTTCAGGAATGTCCGGAGCTGGTTCAATTTTTCCTTGCTTGGTGCGGCATGGATGCGGAACACCCCTTGGTGCTTGAAACGTTTCAACAGGTCTGCAGCGCAGACATTTGCCGCCAGCATGCATTCCTCGATGACCCGGTGAGCGTCATTGCGGGTACGCGGCAGGATCTGTTCGATCTTGCCGCCGGCATTGCAGACGATATATGTTTCGGTCGTCTCAAAGTCAATTGCACCACGTGCGTGGCGGGCTTGCAGCAAGGCCTGGAATACTTCATACAAATGCAGGATATGCGGCACGATGGTCTGTCGCTTGGCCGCCTCGGTGCCCTTGGTGTTCGCAAGAATTGCAGCGACTTCCGTATAAGTAAGCCGAGCAGCGGAATGAATCACTGCGGGATAAAACTGATACGCCTTGATTTCGCCTTTGGCTGTGATTACCGCATCGCAGACCAGGGTAAGGCGGTCCACATTCGGATTGAGCGAACAAAGTCCGTTCGATAGTTTTTCCGGCAGCATCGGAATGACCCTGCGGGGAAAATACACTGACGTGCTTCGTTCCAGCGCATCGACATCCAGTGCGTCATGTGGCTTGACGTAATGACTGACGTCGGCGATCGCCACAATCAATCGGTAGGCACTGGTACGGCCAATCTTTACCGGCTCGCAATACACGGCGTCGTCGAAATCCCGCGCATCTTCGCCGTCAATCGTGACCATCGGAATATCACGCAAATCGACGCGATCGACCATGTCTGCGTCACGCACTTCCGCAGGAAGCTTGGCCGCAAGCTTCTTCGCGGCTTCGGAGAACTCATGCGGCACCCCATACTTGCGTACCGCAATTTCGATCTCCATGCCGGGATCATCAATATCGCCGAGCACTTCGACGATCTTCCCGATAGGCTGGGTAAAACGCGACGGCTGCTCCGTCAGTTCGACACTGACCACTTGGCCGGTCTTTGCCTTTCCAGGCGATCCGGCCAGCAGAATATCCTGTCCAATGCGCTTATCTTCCGGTGCGACGATCCAGACGCCGTTTTCGTTCAACAGACGACCGATCACATGAGTATTGGCTCTGGATACGACTTCGACGATTGTGCCTTCCGGGCGGCCACGGCGGTCTGTCCCAATGATGCGCACTTGCACGCGATCGCCGTTCAGGACCTTTTGCATTTCCTTCTCAGGAAGAAAAATATCATCGCCACCATCGTCCGGAATAAGGAACCCGTAGCCTTCCCGATGGCCGCTAATACGGCCTTCGATGAAATTAGGCTGATGTGCGAGATGATAATGACCGTTCCGATTCGGCTTGATCTGTCCGTCGCGCTCCATCGCATTCAAGCGGCGTATCAGACCATCCATCTCATCGGATTTCACATCGAGTGCCGCGGCAAGAGAATTCACGTCCTGTGGTTCAGCCGCGGTGCGCAGGATGCCGAGAATTTCCTCTCGGCTGGGGATTGTGTATGAATATTGGCTCAAAAGAGTACTTCAGTTAATTTTTATTGGTACGAGGTAGTGTAACGGACGAGCGTTCCATTTACCTAACAAGCTTCAAACTTTCGGTCGTTTTCACTTTCCGTTTAGATTGACATCCTAAATTGTTCAGCTATAATTCTTGTCTTTCGCATCGCCCAGATGGCGGAATTGGTAGACGCACTAGGTTCAGGTCCTAGCGGTGGCAACACTGTGGAGGTTCGAGTCCTCTTCTGGGCACCAAGCTTCATAAAAAGGTCCGCACATGCGGGCCTTTTTCATTTCTGGACCGTCTTCGTATGTCAAGACGTTCGACCTGGAACGGCATGCGCACTATTCGTTGCATAAGCCGACATTGATCATCAAGACCAATTCCGCCAGAGCAGATCAACCAACCTTCCGCTACTGATTCAAGTGAACCCTGTTGCCTCGGTCACTTTCCGGCAACGGCCGACCCTTGCCACTAATGATTGCATAAGACTGCATAAAACCGTGATTGGATCGCAAACTTCGCGTTGAAGTTCGCCAGTCAATCAGCGTCTTTAAGACGGGCGACGACCTGCTCAGGCCGCATGCTGTCGTATTCCTCGAACGGCTGATGAATCCAGGGATTGGTTGGCAAATATTCCAGAAAATAATCAGGCTTGAAAGTCGAGCAAGCCTTGCACCAGATCACGGCAGAGCGAACCTCCGTCACCGAAGGAAAATTGGCTTGGAGATGTCGCTGCACCTTTGACAACGTGACGCCAGAATCAGCAAGATCATCCACTAGCAATACCTTACCCTCCAACGTACCTTTGGTTACGGTGACATGCTTGGCGATATTAAGTGCGCCTTGCACCGTGCCGGCTTCGGCACGGTAGGAGCTGGTGGAGAGAATTGCCAGCGGCAAATCAAAGATTCTTGAAAACACATCTCCGGGTCTCAATCCGCCGCGTGCCAAACAGAGCACCTGGTCAAATTTCCATCCGGATTCATAGACAACCCGAACCAATCTCTCGATGGATCGATGGTATTCATCCCACCCGACCCAGAGATGCTTGTCATCAGACACCGGTAATGGCGAAATTTTCATAATCCTTACTGGAAGGGATGCCGTAACACAATGGTCTCTTCCCTGTCCGGCCCAGTGGAAACCATATCGATCGGCACACCGACAAGTTCCTCGATGCGGGCGATATAGGCACGCGCATTGGCTGGCAACGCATCCATCGATTTTGCACCAACACTGGATTCTTTCCAGCCAGGCATTTCTTCATAAATGGGCTGACAACGTGCTGCGTCTTCCGCACCCACAGGGAAGATGTTCGTCTGCTTTCCGTCCAGCGTATACCCGGTACACAATTGTAGCGACTCCAGTCCGTCCAGCACGTCGAGCTTTGTCAGACACATACCTGATACGCCATTGATCTGCACCGAGCGGCGCAGAAGTGCCGCATCGAACCAACCGCAGCGACGTGCCCGTCCGGTTACCGTGCCGAACTCATGCCCAACACTTGCCAGATGCTTGCCTATCCCCGCATCGGTCGGCAATTCGGAAGGAAACGGTCCCGAGCCCACGCGCGTTGTGTACGCCTTAGTGATTCCAAGAATGTAATGCAGCATGTTCGGACCGACCCCGGAGCCTGCGGCGGCATTGCCTGCCACGCAGTTGCTCGACGTCACAAATGGATAAGTGCCGTGGTCAACATCAAGCAGGCTGCCTTGTGCACCTTCGAAGAGCAGGCTGCCGCCAGCTTTGTGCTCCGCGTAAAGTGCGCTCGACACATCAGCCACCATCGGTGTAATACGCGGCACTGTCGACAGGGCATCATCCAAGGTTTTCTGAAAATCCACAGCTTGCGCCCCCAAGTACTGGGTCAACACGAAATTGTGGTAGTCGAGATTTTCACGCAATTTCTCGGTAAAGCGCTTCTCGATCAGGAGGTCGGCAACACGAATCGCACGCCGCGCCACCTTGTCTTCATATGCAGGACCGATGCCCTTCCCCGTCGTCCCGATTTTCGCTGCGCCGCGTGCCGTCTCGCGAGCGGCATCGAGTGCCGTGTGGTAAGGCAGAATAATTGGACAGGCCTCGGAGACTTTAAGCCGGGAAGCGACTTCCACGCCGACAGATTGAAGTTTATCGATTTCCCTCAGCAAATCAGGCACGGAAAGTACGACGCCGTTGCCGATGTAGCAGGCGACACCAGGCCGCATGATGCCGGAAGGAATCAGTTGCAAAGCAGTCTTTTGACCACCGATAACCAACGTATGGCCGGCATTGTGACCGCCTTGAAAGCGCACGACGCCTTGGGCATGATCTGTAAGCCAATCAACGATCTTTCCCTTGCCTTCATCGCCCCACTGGGTGCCGATGACCACCACATTCTTTGCCATACTCTTAACCTAAGTTTTTTAAAATCCAAATTCCGTTTTCGACCTCGAGCGCACGGTCGCAGTCGAACTCGTCCTGATCGTTTTCGTGGCCCGGCAGGCTTTGAATGACGATCTCCCCTGCCTTGCGCAACTCCGCAATTTTAGCCCTCAGACCAGCTTGCTGACCCCAGGGCGCCCGGACCGCCCGTCGACGATTGGCGACAGGCACCAGACGCGCCAGTTCACGCAGGTCCATTGAAAATCCCGTGGCCGGGCGTGCCCGGCCAAACGCCTCACCGACTTCGTCATATCTTCCGCCGCGGGCCACGGCATTGGGCAGCCCTGGAACGTAAGCGGCGAACATTGCGCCGCTGTGGTAATGGTATCCGCGCAGGTCCGCCAGATCGACCGTCACGCTTGCCGTTCCTGCCAGCTTGATCAATGCGTCGAGTTCATCCAATGCCTTTGTGATTCCAGGAAGCGACGGCAACATCTTGCGTGCGCGCGAGACCGTTTCAGCATCACCATAGAGACCGGGGAGCACGAGCAATGCCGCACGAGTTTCGGTCGCAAAATCCCGGCTGATTGCTTGCAAGCCAGGAACATCTTTCGATGCCAGCAAATCAAACAGGGCTGACCCCTGCTTCCGAGCCTGGTTATCATTTGCAACGATCGCGCGCAGTACGCCGACATGACACAGATCGAGCCGCACTTTTTCGAAGCCGGCCATCGCAAGCGAAGCCAACGCCAGCTCCTGGATTTCCGCGTCCGCCTCCAGGCCGGCATGTCCGTAGATCTCAGCACCGATCTGCAACGGTTCGCGGGTCGAGTGCAATCCCGATGGACGTGTATGCAACACGCTGCCGGCGTAGCACAAGCGCGTTACCGAAGTGCGATTTAACAGGTGAGCATCGATTCGTGCCACCTGCGTGGTCATATCCGCACGGACGCCCATGGTTCGGCCGGAGACCTGATCGACCAGCTTGAACATGCGCAAATCCATGTCCTGGCCAGCCCCAGTCAACAACGACTCGAGATATTCGAGCATTGGAGGCATCACCAGCTCATAGCCGAAGAGCCGGAAATTATCCAGCATCGCGCGGCGCAGATCTTCTATCTTGCGCGCTTCGGACGGCAATACATCCGCGATGTTTTCAGGGAGAAGCCAGTTCGGCATGAAAAAAAGAAATGCTTGAGGAAAGTTCAGTCTAAGAGAATCTCAACGTTATGCGGCCGCTTGGCGCATCTTTGAGTAAGTAATTCGGCCCATGCGATAGGACCTGACAAAAGGATGGTGCAGCCATTCGATGAAAGCTGCACCACCCTTAGTTGTTGCCGATGCCGGTGTCACTTCTTTGCAGGCGCAGGCGCAGCGGAAGCCGCTCCGGATGAAGCGCTCTTGAAATATCGGAAGAACTCGGAATTCGGATCGATCACCATCAGATCGTTCCGATCCTTGAAGCTGGAACGATAGGCTTCCAGGCTACGATAGAACCTAAAAAACTCCGGATTTTGCCCGAAGGCCTGCGCGTAGATTTGTGATGCCCTTGCATCGCCATCTCCTCGAATTTTTTCAGCGTCACGATAGGCCTCTGCCAGGATCACGGTGCGCTGCCGATCTGCATCGGCACGAATTTTTTCCGACTCTGCGGCACCGGTTGAGCGCAATTCGTTTGCAACCCGGGCACGCTCAGACTTCATCCGATCGTAGACGGAGGCATTGATTTGCTCAACATAATCCACTCGCTTGAGGCGCACATCGACGATCTCGACACCGATCTGTTTTGCCTCGTTGACGACCTTTTTCTCGATTGCGTCCATTACCTTGCCACGCTCCCCGGAAATCACTTCACGAACCGTGCGCTTGGTAATTTCTTCATTGAGTGCCGCCTTCACGATCTGGGACATACGATCGTTTGCACGCCGCTCGTCGCCAGTGAAACTGACGAAATACAATCTTGGATCGACAATGCGCCACTTGACGTATGCGTCGACCAGAATATTCTTCTTTTCGGCAGTGATGAAACGATCTGCCTCGGGGGTATCCAGGGTAAGGATACGCTTGTCCAAGAAGATAACGTTCTGGAACGGCGGTGGCATCTTGAAATGCAAGCCCGGCTCGGAAATGACCTGCTTGACTTCACCCAGTGCAAAAACAATCGCATATTTGCGCTGATCAACGATGAACAACGTTGAAAACAGAATTGACAGAGCGATCAGCGCAATGATGATGAAAGAGATGAGGCGATTCATTATCGAGTCTCCCGATCACGTGATTCCCGTCCGTCGCGAATTCTCGGATCTCTCTGCCGTTCGGCCTCCTGTGCGCGGAGCTGGTCAGTGTTCGGCGGGACCGGGGTACCTGCCGGGTTAGGCGTCACTGTCGCGGGCCTGCCCGCATCGGCAGCTGCTGCCTGGGAAATCAGCTTATCCAGGGGCAGATAAAGCAATTGATTTCCTGTTCGCGCATCGATCATCACTTTTGTCGTGTTCGCAAAAATTTGCTGCATGGTATCAAGATAAATACGATCCCGTGTTACTGCAGGCGCCTTTTCATACTCGACCAGGACCTGCTTGAATCGGGACGCGTCACCATCCGCTGATGCGACAACTCGTGCGCGATACGCTTCCGCTTCTTGCATCAGCCGCGAGGCTGCTCCACGAGCCCTTGGAATGACATCATTTGCATAGGCCTGGCCTTCGTTCTTCTGACGCTCCCTGTCCTGCCCGGCTTTGACAGCATCATCGAATGCCGCCTGCACCTGTTCGGGCGGCTGGACTGCCTGCATGGTGACGTTCGTGATCAGGACACCCGAGTTGTACAGATCCAGAATTTGCTGCATCCGCTGACTTACATCCAGAGCGACCTTTTCACGACCTTCGTACAGTACAAAATCCATCTTGCTTCTGCCTACGATCTCCCGGATGGATGTTTCCGCAACCTGGCGCACCATTTCCTCCTGGTCGCGGTTGTTGAATAGCCACTGTGATGCGTCTTTCAATCGATACTGGACAGCGAACTGGATGTCGATGATGTTCTCATCGTCAGTAAGCATCAGCGATTCGTTCGGCTGCTTGTTTTTGATGCTGGAACGATATCCGACTTCCACGGTCCGAACCTGCGACACGTTGACGATTTCATGACCTTGAATCGGATAGGGCCACCGCCAGTTAAAACCGGCCGGTGTCGTGTGACTGTATTTTCCGAAGGTCAGAACGACTGCAGTCTGGCCTTCCTGCACGATGAAGAAACCGCTGACCAGCCAAAGAAACGCGATGATTGCGCCAACTAGACCGATGCCGATGCCTGCGCCTTTCATATCGGGCGTAAAACCGCCACCGTCACCGCCCCTGCCGCCGCCCTTGTTCCCGAACAGGCGATTCAGGCGCTGATTGAAATCACGCCAAAGCTGATCAAGATCGGGAGGACCATCACCTGGCCGTTTTCCATCGTTATTCTGCTGTTGGCCATTGTCTTGTGAATCGCGGCCCCAACGAGGATCGTTCAGAGAAAATTTCAAGCCTATTTTTTTTAGCAAGGAAAAGGGCATTCTTTGGCTATCCGGTTTATACAATGGTTTGCAATGCTGAATGATTGTTTTGATTGTTATTGGGCTCGTGCATCGTGATGCTCATCGACCGGCAGGCGATCCAGATGCGTCAATGCATCCGCTTTCGCATATTCAGCGACGGCTTCGCGCAGTAAATCGAGGCCTTCCCCAGTCTGGGCGCTGATAAAAACACGCCGGATTTTATCATATTCATCACGTTCCACCGCCGGATCCAGTCCAGCGGCATCAATCTTGTTCCATACAAGTATCTGCGGAATATGATCTGCACCAATCTCCCTCAGCACCGCATTGACCTCATCAATCTGCTCGAGGCGCACCGGGCTGGCTGCGTCAACGACGTGCAGCAACAAGTCTGCATGAATGGTTTCCTCAAGCGTTGCCCTGAATGCGGCAACCAATTGGTGAGGCAGTTCCCGGATGAATCCCACCGTATCCGAAATCACGACATTACCGGCCTCTCCCAGGAAAATCCGGCGAGACGTCGTGTCGAGGGTGGCGAACAACTGGTCTGCCGCATAGGCTCGTGCTTTGGTGAGCGCATTGAACAGGGTGGATTTGCCGGCATTGGTGTATCCAACGAGCGAAACCGAGAACGTATTGTTACGGTTCCTCGCCTTTCGCTGGGTCTCCCGCTGCCGTTGCAGTTTATCAAGCCTCGTACGCAGTGCCTTGACCCGATCACCGAGCAACCGACGGTCCGTCTCGAGCTGCGTTTCGCCAGGACCGCGCAACCCGATACCGCCCTTCTGCCTCTCCAAGTGTGTCCAGCCCCGGATGAGGCGGGTTGCGAGATGCTGCAATTGGGCAAGCTCGACCTGCACTTTACCCTCGTGGCTCTTGGCGCGTTGCGCGAAGATATCGAGAATAAGACTGGTGCGATCAATGACTCGCACCTTCAGGGTTCGCTCGAGATTGCGTTGCTGGGCGGGAGAAAGGGCATGATTGAAGATGACCAGTTCAATTTGGTTATCGACAATGGCTTTGCCGATCTCTTCGGCTTTGCCGGACCCGACGAATAATGCGGCGTCAGGGCTTGCGCGCTTCCCAATGATGGAGGTGACGGGTTCCGCCCCTGCCGATTTGGCTAACAGGGACAGTTCTTCAATACTCGCGGCAAAATCGCCTTTGCCGAAGTCAACGCCGACTAATGCAGCGCGCATAGCAGGAAGAGTCGGCGGGTGAATGGGTTATTCCGCGTCTGATTCAAGGCTGATGTTGACTGCCCGTGCAGGGACAACTGTGGAAATGGCATGTTTGTAAACCATTTGCGTAACGGTGTTACGCAGTAAAACGACGTACTGGTCGAAGGATTCAATGTGGCCTTGGAGTTTGATCCCGTTGACAAGATAGATGGAAACCGGGACATGCTCTTTACGTAAGGCATTCAGGAAGGGGTCTTGTAACAATTGCCCTTTATTGCTCATGGCAGCTCCATGGTGTTGTTGTGATGTGGAGTTGGTGACACATGACGGTATTTCAAGTGCCTCTTTGGTACGGCAGTACGACTGTAATCGATTTTAACGCTTCCTGCCAACTGGATGCCTATTTTTCATGTTTAGCAAAGGGATTCTTGCTTGAACGCAGCTCGATACGTAATGGAGTGCCAACTAATGAAAAAGTTTCGCGGAAGTGTTTCTCCAAATAGCGCTTATAGTTCGCATCAATTGCTTCCAATGCGTTTCCATGGATAACGACAATCGGCGGGTTTTGTCCGCCCTGGTGCGCATAGCGAAGCTTCGGCCGGATGGATCCTTTGCGCCGCGGTTGCTGGTGCTCGACCGCTTCAATAAGTGCCCGCGTCAGCTTTGGCGTAGAGAGCTTCGCCATGGCTGCGGCATAGGCGTCATCGACGGATTTCATCAATGGGCCGATCCCGGTCGACTTCAGAGCCGAGATGAAATGGAATTTGGCGAAAAACAGGAAGCTGAGCTTGCGCTCGATATCCAGCTTGATTTCATCGCGCTTGTCGGAGGTTAGACCGTCCCATTTGTTGATGCCGACTACCAATGCACGCCCCGATTCGAGGACGAATCCGGCGATATGGGCATCCTGTTCCGAAATATCCTGCTGCGCATCGAGCAATAGCAGAACGACATTCGCTTCGGAAATCGACTGCAAGGTCTTGACGACCGAAAACTTTTCAATTGCTTCGAACACCTTGCCCCTGCGGCGTATCCCGGCAGTATCGATCAATGTGTATTGCTTGCCCTCCCGCTCAAATGGGATTTCGATCGAATCCCTCGTGGTGCCGGGCATATCAAAGGCAATTACCCTGTCTTCGCCAAGGAGCGTATTGACAAGCGTCGACTTGCCGACGTTCGGACGCCCGACGATGGCGATCTTGATACCTCTTGCTGCCACATCGAGGTCATCTTCTGGTTGCGCCTGCTGGGAAAAGGCGAGATTCAGCGCCTCTTCCACGAGATCCGTCACACCGTCGCCATGCGCGGCCGAAATAACGTATGGATCGCCAAGGCCCAGCTCATAGAAATCCGCTGCGACAGAGGTGTACTTCATTCCTTCTGCCTTATTAACCACCAGCATGACTGACCGGCCTGACTTGCGCAGGAAATCCGTGATGGTTTTGTCGTGAGGGGTTAGTCCCTGGCGGCCATCAAGGAGGAAAATGACGACGTCGGCTTCCGCGACCGCCTGCTTGGTCTGCTTGGCCATCTCATGCATAATTCCTTCCTTCGCAACCGGCTCGAAGCCGCCGGTGTCGATGACAAGGAAAGGACGCTCGCCGACCCGCCCCTCGCCATAGTGACGATCGCGCGTCAAACCGGGCAGATCGGCCACGAGCGCGTCGCGTGACCGTGTAAGCCGATTGAACAGCGTGGATTTGCCGACGTTAGGTCGTCCTACTAAAGCGATTACCGGCTTCATTGATTTCTATTCTGCCGCTAGCGCGACCACATTCCCTGCCTGGGTTTGAAAAATTGCATTGCCGCCGCTGATCTGAGGCGAAACAGCGATGATCTTGCTGCCATCGGTTGCGACACGTGCGAGGAATGAACCATCTTCGCGCGATAGGAAGTGCACATATCCTTGTCCGTCGCCCACTGCAACAGCGCGACCGAACGATACAGGCGTCGAAAGCCGGCGGTGAGCCAGTTTGTTGTTGCGCCAGGCACTGGAACCGTTATCACGCCCAAATGCCGTCACCGTGCCGCGTTCATCGGCGGCAAAGACAAATCGTTCGTCAATGCCGAGACCGACATCGCTTGATAACTCCTTTGCCCAGCGCGGCGCGCCGTTCGATGTATCAAAGCAGCCGACACGGCCCTGGTATGACGCCGCGCAAACGTAGTTACCGGCAATCACCGGCGCACCCGAGACATCTGCAATGCGTTCCAGTTCGGTTGTTCCGCGGGGGTCACCGACCGCAATTTCCCATCGCGCGCCACCATTGGACATGGCCAGGGCCAGCAATCGTCCGCCTGGCAGGGCCACGTAAGCGGTTTGTCCGGAAATGACGATTCCCGGCGAAGTACGCAGGGTCAATGGCGGCGAAGGACGCTGGGCGACCCACTTGCGCGCCCCGGATTCAGCGTCGTAGGCGGCGATCCGGTTATCCACGCTTCGAACAACGACCAACCCCTGCCCGACCGCAGGAGCAGACAGAATCTCGCTTGAAGCTTGCGCCTTCCATCGTTGCCGACCTTCCGAGTCGTATGCCAGGAGGATACCCTTTGCGCCTGCCACTGCCACTGTCGTACCATCAGCACCGACTCCTGCCGTCAGTGGCATGCCGGCATTGATACGCCATACGTTCCGTCCGGTTGCGGCGTCCAGCCTTGCCAGAGTTCCGTCAGCCGCAGCCGCAAACAGACTTCCGTCAGCAATCGCAGGAGAAAATGTAAACGTTCCTGCACTGCCGACAGATGCCGTCCAGGCGGTTCGCACATTCATGGTTGGCGAAAATTCGGCAAGCGGAGCCGGCACGTTGCGCGGCTCTGGCTTGCTCGCGAATGGATTGAGTGATGACAGCGTGGAACAACCGGCCAGCACTGTCATCATCAGTAACGCGAAACCCGCTTTCACTGCGGCGTGCGGTACAGGTCGCGATGGAATCTCAAGCGGTGTCTTTGCTGCAATGTGTGTTGCAATAGGCATCTTTTCCCCTTAATGCGTTCAACCGACATTTTTTGCGGGCGCGCCACCGATTGCATCCAGCTTCAACTGAATCAACTGCCGTCCCGGATTGTTTTGATCTGTTTTTTCGAGCGCAAGCTGATACGCAGTACGTGCTTCATCGATCTTGTTTTGTGCAGCAAGAATATCCCCCTTACGGTCCGCCACTGCGCTTGCGAATTGAGCGGGAAAATCACCTGCCAGAAGCTTCAGCCCTTCGTCGAACGCCTTTTCATCGAGCAGAATTCCTGCGAGGCGGATTTTCGCGATGGCTTTGTATTCCCCGTCGCGACCGTTCTCGATCACCCACTGCAATTGGGCTTTCGCTGTCTTGAGGTCGTTCGCGTCGAACGCCGCCTTGGCTGCGGCGAGTGCACTCATCTGCGCATATGCTGTCCGGCCAAACTTCCCTGTCAGGTCAGTGGCCGCGCGCTGGACCTTGGCGTTGTCCTTTGCCGCCACTGCTTTTTGCAATTCGTCATACAGTTGCGCAGCCTGGTTTGCTTGGTTGCGCTGATAATAATTCCAGCCAGACCAGCCGGTGTAAGCCGCCAGCGCGAGAATGAGCGCCCAAATCGCAATGTTGCCGAATCGGTTCCACCAGGCCTTGAGGGTTGCCAGTTGTTCCTGTTCTTCGAGATCGTATGCCATGATGATATGCCGTCAATGTAAATGATGATGTTCCGGATGGTCGCTGTCGTCGCCGGAAGTGATCTGGTCGAGCAGGTAATCCGGCACCGCGTCGAATTCGACTTCGGTTTGGTTGTTTGCAGTATCAGCGGAGCGAAGGGTCTTGACGGATGCCATACCCTTGGCTATTTCATCCTCGCCAAGGATGACTGCATAGGCAGCGCCGCTCGTATCCGCCCGTTTCATTTGTGACTTGAAGCTGCCACCTGCCCCTGCCGCCGCACAATGCAGCACCACATCAAGTCCGGCATCGCGCAAGCGCTCAGCAATCACGAAAGCGCGCAACTGCGCCTGTTCACCCTGGTGCACGACGTACACATCGCATTGGTTTGGATCGAACTTCTCGCCGTTTGCTTTCATCAGTTCCAGAACACGTTCCACACCAATGGCAAATCCGCAGGCTGGGGTGGGTTTTCCGCCGAACATTTCGATCAACGGATCGTAACGGCCTCCACCACAGACTGTGCCTTGCGATCCGAGCTGATCAGTGACCCATTCAAATACAGTGCGATTGTAATAATCCATGCCGCGTACCAGCCTGCTGTTGATGGTGAACGGGATGCTGTTATGGCGAAGGATATTCTGCACGCCGTCGAAATGTGCACGCGACTCCTCACCCAGATAATCGAGCAGTTTTGGCGCTCCGTTGACCATCTCTTGCATGGACGGGTTTTTCGTATCGAGAATGCGCAAGGGGTTTGTATGCAAGCGGCGCTGCGCATCGGCATCCAGCAAGTCCTTGTGCTGCTCGAAGTAGGCAACCAGGTCGGCGCGATGCCTGTTCCGCTCGTCTGCGTTACCGATAGAGTTCAGCTCCAGCTTGATATTCTGCAAGCCAAGATCATCCCACAGGCGCTGCCCAAGCATGATTAATTCCGCGTCGATATCGGGACCGGTGAATCCGATCGCCTCGGCGCCAACCTGGTGAAACTGCCGATACCGTCCACGCTGCGGTCTTTCATGCCGGAACATCGGACCTGCATACCACAGGCGCTTAGGGCCGTCGTAGGTCAGGTTATGTTCAAGAGCGGCGCGAACGACGCCGGCGGTACTCTCAGGACGCAAAGTCAGTTGGTCGCCATTCATCGTATCGACGAAGGAATACATTTCCTTCTCGACGATGTCAGTCACCTCACCGAGACCGCGGGCAAATAGTGCCGTCGGCTCGACGATCGGAGTGCGGATCTGCTGAAAGCCGTAGCTCTTCAGTACCGACTGAACTGTGTTTTCAAATAATTCCCACAGCGGCGCATCCGCCGGCAGGATATCGTTCATTCCTTTTACGCCGACAATTTTGTCGGCTTTTTTATTTTCTGACATTCTGCTTGAGTGATTAAAGTGCAGCCGGCTGTTGCTGAATGGCCGCTTTTCCGTACCGTGCCTTGACGTAGTCGAGCACGATGGCTTGAAATTCTTCCGCAATACGTTCGCCGCGCAAGGTAATCTTTTTTTCACCGTCGATGAACACCGGTGCCGCCGGCGATTCGCCGGTACCCGGAAGGCTGATGCCGATATTCGCATGCTTGGATTCGCCGGGACCATTGACGATGCATCCCATCACCGCGACGTTCATATTTTCCACGCCCGGAAAATCTTTTTTCCATGAGGGCATCTGATCCCGCAGATAGGTCTGGATCCTGTCCGCGAGTTCCTGGAAGACAGTCGATGTGGTACGACCACACCCCGGACAGGCGATCACCATCGGCGTAAATTTCCGCAAACCCATGGTTTGCAGAATTTCTTGCGCAACGACGACTTCGCGCGTCCGATCGCCGCCGGGCTCCGGCGTCAGCGAAACGCGAATGGTGTCGCCGATGCCTTCCTGCAGCAGCACGGACAGCGCAGCAGTCGACGCCACGATTCCCTTGCTCCCCATGCCGGCTTCCGTCAGACCGAGGTGCAGTGGAAAATCGCAACGCCTCGCGAGCTCTCGATAAACTGCAATCAGGTCCTGAACACCCGACACCTTGCAGGAAAGAATAATTTTATTTCCGGGCAACCCGATTTCCTCTGCCCGTATCGCATTCTCAATAGCCGATGTCACCAGCGCCTCGTACATCACCGCCTGGGCGCTCCAGGGCTGCGCCCTTTGAGCGTTTTCATCCATGATGCGCGCCAGAAGCGACTGGTCCAGGCTACCCCAATTGACGCCGATGCGCACCGGCTTGTCGTACCTACACGCCACTTCGATCATCTGCGCAAACTGCGTGTCCCGTTTGGCACCCTGCCCCACATTGCCCGGATTGATGCGGTATTTGGATAGTGCTTGCGCGCACTCCGGGTAGTCAATCAGCAGCTTGTGTCCGTTGTAATGGAAATCGCCCACCAGCGGCACATCTACCCCCATGCGGTCCAACTGCTCCCTGATCGCAGGCACAGCAGCAGCGGCCTCGGGATTATTGACGGTAATACGAACCATTTCCGATCCGGCCCGCGCCAATTCCTTTACCTGAATCGCGGTACCTATGGCATCAGCCGTATCGGTGTTTGTCATCGACTGCACGACAATCGGCGCGTCGCCCCCGACCGCAATTTCACGTGCACCATAACGGACCTTGACGGTCCGGCTAGCCCGCCTAGATAGTGGGCCAGAAGGAATTGGGGAAAAAACGGCTGGCATATTCATACTTATCTCAGCTTGAGTCGCGCAACATTATTCGTGGATCCGGCTTTCATCTGCACTGGCTCACCACGCAAGGTCATATCGATTCCTCGCGCATTGCCAATCGTTACCGATACCGGGCCGGTCAGTTCGACGGTTTCACTCTGCCCGGACTTTAAGACTTTCGACACCAGCACGCTGTTATCTGCACGGCGAATTTCGATCCAGGAATCCTCGCGCGACGTCAACACCAGTGCATTCTGGCTGCCAGAAGAAGGCTCTGCCGCTGCGCCAGACGCTGACGATGCCTGCTGTCCATCGGCGGCAGTGGCTTGGTCAGGTGCCGCTGATGGTGTAGAGGGTTCTGCGCCGGGCACCGAATTTGCGGAAGGCGGCGCTGACGAGGAATCGGGACCGGTCGCTGCGTCGGGCCTGCTGGTCGATTCCACTGCCTTTCCGGAGACTGCCGCCGCCTGTTTCTCGAACTGCGTTGACAGTGCCTCCGACAATGCCGGGAGCTCACGATCCTGAAAAAGCTTGAATGCACCGCCCGCTACGGCAAGGACAATAACCAGAAAAATTATCTTTCCTTTATGCGGAAACGCCGGGCGCTCCATCATTGAAGGAAGCCGCGTTTCCGCAAACGGGGCGGACAACGTTTTGCGCGGCGAAACGGTTTGGCTCGTGTGACCTGCCTCTGCCGGAATAGCATCAAGCAAGGGGACAGGATCAACCTTCAGCAATTTTGCATAGCCGCGTATGAATCCGCGCGCGACAGCCATACCCGGCAGTGCGGCATAGTCATCTCGCTCGATTGCCTGAACCTGTCTTGGCGCCAGATTCAACTGGCTTGCCACTTGCTCGACAGACCAGCCACGTGCTTGACGCACGGCCGCGAGTTGCGCACCGGGCTTTTGCGAGATGCGATCGGATTCGTTTTCGCCCTCGGGCGTCGGCGAAGAAAAAGCCGAGTCACTCATCAAAAGCTCCGCGCTGGAAAGCCGCGTATTCGACCGAATTCGGATGCCGGCGCCGTAACTGGGTCGCAAGACTGGCTTCTGCAGCACGATCGCCCAGCTTGCGCTCGGTTTTAATTGCCAACCAGAGAATATCGGCTGTCATGATGTCGGATTTCATGACCCGACCAATGTAAAAACGCGCCCGCTCGTAGTCTTTTTTATCGTAGTGTAATTTTGCAAGGTGGGCATTCGTCAGCGGATTCCCCGGCTCGAATTGAAATGCCCTGATAAAATATTTCTCCGCGGCATTCAGGTCCTTGACCTTGAGGCTGCATACGCCGGCGTTGTTCAGCGCTTTAGCCGGCGACTGATAGGTGCGGTTGTTAAGCGCAGATTCGAAATAACTCATTGCCTGTCGCTCACGTCCGGTCTGGCATAAAAACCAGCCGTAATTATTCGTAAGGTCGGGATTGGACGGATCGAGCTTGATCGATTGAAGGAAGTTATCTTCCGCCAGACGATTTTCGCCCATCTCCATGTAAATCAGCCCGCGCACGCTGTATGCGTCCGCAAGATTCGGGTCTGCCTGCAATGCGCGCTTTATCTCGTCCAGCGCGACGTTGATCTGGCGCTGCTCGTAGTAACCGATAGCGAGCTGCAGTCGTATGCGGGCACGTTTTTGATCTTCGCTTTGGTCCGAGCTCGTCCTGAGCTCTTCTTTCGATTCCATGGGACTCGACGCGCAACCTGCGAGCAGCGCGGCCGACGCAAGCGCAATCACCACTGCACGATGCCACTTTACGCTCATGACCGTACCTCGACGATACGACCGAAATTTGCGCCAAATTTTTTCTGGTATTCCGCCATCTTTTGCATGCGCTCCTGCACACGGGTCCGGTCCTGCACTTCACCTGCAAGCTGCCCGCACGCCGCATCGATGTCATCGCCGCGCGTTTTACGAATTGTGGTGACGATGCCTGCGTCCATCAGGATTTGTGCAAATCCCTTGATTCGCGCATTGTTGGATCGCGTAAGCCCGGACTCGGGAAACGGATTGAATGGAATCAAATTGAATTTGCATGACAAAGGATTTTTGCGATCCTGTACCAATGCAACCAGCTCGCGCGCGTGAGCATCGCTGTCATTGACTCCGTCAAGCATGCAGTACTCAAACGTGACGAAGTCGCGCGGCGCAAACTCCAGGTAGCGCTGGCACGCTTCCATCAGGTCGGCCAAAGGATATTTTTTGTTCAACGGGACCAGGCCATCTCTCAAGCTGTCGTTTGAGGCATGTAATGACACCGCAAGCGCGACAGGGCATTCATGCGCAAGCTTGTCGATCATCGGCACTACACCGCTTGTTGAAAGCGTCACGCGACGCCGCGACAGGCCGTAAGCATTGTCGTCGAGCATGAGCTTCATCGCGGTAACCGTGGGCTCGAAATTCAACAACGGCTCGCCCATTCCCATCATGACGACGTTGGTAATTTGCCGCTCACCTTTCGGGCCGGGCTCGATGCCTTTTGTTTTACGCAGCTCAAATTCGGCCATCCATAGCTGGCCGATAATTTCTCCGACCGACAGATTGCGATTGAAACCTTGCTTTCCTGTCGAGCAGAAGCGGCAATTTACTGCGCAACCCGCTTGGGTGGATATGCAGAGCGTGCCGCGATTTTCCTCAGGGATGAACACGGTTTCCACGGCGTTCCCCTGCCCCACGTCCAGCAACCATTTCCTCGTTCCGTCGGAAGAGGTATGGTCGCTGATGACGGACGGCGCACCAACGAATGCACGTGATTTCAGCTTTTCCCGCAATGATTTGGCCAAATCTGTCATCGCGTCGAAATCGCTGGCGCCGAACTGGTGTATCCAGCGCTGCAATTGCTTGGCACGAAATGGCTTCTCCCCCAACTCGGCGCAATAGGCAACGAGTTGTGCTGGGTCCAGATCGAGCAGGTTGGTGAGATCCGTCATGGAATTTGAGTAGAACGTTCGCGCCGATACATCATGTCGGCACGAACAGATTTCATATTAACGAGAGAAGACGTTTAGTGCAGGGAAAAAGTAAGCAATTTCCACCTGCGCCGTCTCAACAGCATCGGAACCATGCACAGCGTTGGCATCGATGGAATCCGCAAAATCGGCACGAATCGTACCTTTGTCAGCTTTTTTCGGGTCGGTCGCACCCATCAACTCGCGGTTTTTGGCAATCGCGCCTTCACCCTCAAGCACCTGCACCATGACAGGGCCGGAAATCATGAAATCGACCAGATCCTTGAAGAAAGGACGCTCGCGGTGAACGGCATAGAATCCTTCTGCTTCAGCACGCGACAATTGAGCCATGCGTGCAGCGACGATTTTCAGGCCGGCGTTTTCAAAGCGAGTGTAAATCTGACCGATAACGTTTTTTGCGACTGCGTCCGGTTTGATAATCGACAGGGTGCGTTCGATTGCCATCTGTAAAAACTCCAATAAAAATAAAGGGTTAAGAATATAAAACAAGAAATCAACCAACCTTAGATTTTAGCATGAAACCCCTGCAAACCCCCGGTTTTGCGGGGGCACGGACCTTGCAATCAGTAGAACTTCAGCTTGAACAGACGATCTTACCGGGCAACTGCTCATGGTATGCTAATCCACGCTGTCAACTTTACAATGTGTCCGGAGGCAATATGGAAAACCAACTTCAACGTAGTTACAGTCCGACAAGTGAGTCGCTTGCGGTACGGAACCGCGTTTTACGCAACACGTACTGGCTACTGGCAATTTCCATGATTCCCACGGTGCTGGGAGCATGGGTTGGCGTCCAGTTCAATTTCTCGTTCTTTTCAGGTAGCCCGTTCATCGGCTTCATGCTGTTCCTGGCAATCGCATTCGGCTTCTTTTATGCAATCGAACGGACCAAGCATTCCGGTTTGGGCGTCGCAATTCTTCTCGGGTTCACCTTCTTCATGGGCTTGATGCTGTCCCGGCTAATTGGGTACACACTCGGTTTTTCAAACGGCCCGTCGCTCATCATGACGGCATTTGGCGGCACTGCGAGCATCTTTGCTGTCATGGCCACCATAGCAACCGTATCGAAGCGCGATTTTTCCGGTCTGGGCAAATGGTTGTTCGTTGGTGTCCTCGTGCTGATCGTTGCAGCTGTTGCCAATATCTTTCTGCAAATTCCAGCACTTTATCTGGCGATTTCCGTCATCGCGATCGCTATTTTTTCGGCATACATCCTGTATGACGTGCAACGAATCATTAACGGCGGGGAAACCAACTACATATCTGCCACGTTGGCAATCTATCTTGATGTCTACAATATTTTCACGAACTTGCTCGCACTGCTTGGCATCGCCGGGGGCGAACGCGATTGACGATGCAAAGGCAGCTTGGTTGACACAAGCCCAGCAACAAGTAAAAGCCGACCTGATGGTCGGCTTTTATTTTCATAACGACGCGTCTTAGGCTTCCTGCAAATCAAAGACAGCCATCGACTCCACATGCGCCGTGTGCGGAAACATGTTCACGACGCCTGCCTGCTTTAGAGTATAGCCACCCTGATGTACAAGAAGGCCCGCATCGCGCGCAAGCGTCGATGGATTGCACGACACATAAACGATCCGCGACGGCTTGAGATCCGCGTGGTTTTCACTGAGTCCGACAATCGACTGGCAAACTGCAATCGCTCCTTCCCTGGGCGGGTCGATCAACATGCGATCAAACTTGCCTAATGCGATCAGGTCTTCGGTGGTCGCTTCAAACAGGTTCCGGCAATAAAACGAGGTCTTCTCGCCCAGGTCATTCGCCTTCGCGTTTTCAAACGCACGTTGGTTCAGCGTAGCACTACCTTCAATTCCGACGACTTCACGCGCCCGGGTGGCAATAGGCAATGTGAAATTACCCAGACCGCAAAACAAATCCGCTACCCGGTCATTCGCCTGGACATCAAGAAGCCGAAGCGCGCGGGCCACAAGAACCCTGTTGATATGGTGATTTACCTGCGTGAAATCGGTAGGCTTGAAGGGCATCTTCACACCGAACTCAGGCAGCACATAATGCAACTGGACGTCGGTTGGATAGAACGGGTACACCGTATCCGGACCCTTCGGCTGCAGCCACCACTGGATACGATACTGATCGGCAAAGGCTCTCAACTTGCTTTCGTCGTCCGGGGTCAACGGCGCCATGTTGCGCATGACAAGAGCGGTCACACTCTCCCCGACCGCAAGTTCGATTTGCGGCATCTGGTCGAAGATCGACAAGGATTCGATCAGGCGACGAAGCGGTACAAGCATGGCAGACACGTGCGGCGGCAGAATCTCGCAGCTATCCATGTCGGCCACAAACGAGGATTTGCGCTCATGAAAACCCACGAGTACGCCACCCTTTTTCTTAACATTGCGCGCCGAAAGCCGGGCGCGGTAGCGATACCCCCATGTCGGCCCATAAATGGGCCGCATCATTGTCTCGGCCCGTACTTTGGACAGGTGCCATAGATTGTCTTCCAGTACACGCTGTTTGATGGCGACCTGCGCTGCAGGCTCCAGGTGCTGCATCGCACATCCTCCGCAAGTGCCGAAATGGACGCATTTCGGCTCTACACGCATCGCCGATTCTTTGTGCAATTCGGTCAGCGTGGCCGCTTCCCATTTTGGCTTTTTCCGGAAAGATTGAAAGCTCACCTGTTCGCCGGGCAAGGCGCCTTCGACGAATATGACCTTACCGGGTGTGCCGTCTTCGTTTGTCAGATGGCCGACGCCGCGGCCGTCCATGTCCAGGGATTCAATGTCGATGAGATTGTGCTGCATGGCAGTCGAAAGGACAGACCGAGGAACGGCGTCCAGTCCAAATTAAAGTTTTTTAAATGAGCGCGAAGTGGGCAATATCAACGCCACGCCGAAAGATACTCTTTCCAGTGTGCTCCGTCGAGCACCGAAAGCGCCTTCCGGACCAGTGATACTTCCTCTTCATATTCAGCCAGAGTGATGATGCCCCGCATCAATTGAAATCGACAGTAGACCAGGTAGGTATTGACGACATCGGTTTCGCAATAATCGCGGATTTCCTTCAGTCGCCCCTCCTGGAACAGATTCCAGACCTGGGAACCGTCGACACCCATCTTGCCCGGAAAACCGCATAGCTTCGCCAGATCATCCAGCGGCGCATTTGCCCGGCCGGTGTATAAGGCGAGCAGATCCATCAGATCCATGTGCCGGGTATGGTAACGGCTGAGGTAGTTATTCCATTTGAAATCGCGATCCTCATCGCCCATTTCCCAATAACGGGCAGCAGCGACGCCGCTGATCATTGCACGATAATGAAGCACCGGCAAATCGAATCCACCGCCATTCCAGGAGATGAGCTGAGGCGTGTATTTATCAATAACCCGGAAAAAGTCCTGGATCAGCTTTGGCTCGGCATCGTCTAGCGACCCGAGCGACTTTACGCGAAAGCCGTCGTCATCGCGAAAAACACATGAGATGGCGGCGACCCGATGCAAATGGTGTTGCAGGAAGTCAGTCCCTGTCTTTTCACGCCGCGCGGCAAATGCGGCCGTGGCAACCTCGGCATCGGTCATGGAGACGGGATGTTCGTGAAGCACACGCAAACCAGCTACATCGGGAATCGTCTCGATGTCGAATACCAGGACTGGAATCACAACAACGCATCCTTGCCAACGCCACGCGCGGTGAGGGCCCGTTTGAGCTTGGCCAATGCTTCCTGTTGAATCTGGCGCACACGCTCGCGGGTAACACTCATTTCCGAGGCCAATTCCTCCAGCGTCGCAGGGTCGTCATTATCCAGACCGAAACGCCGGATGATGACAATGCGCTGCTTGTCCGGCAGCTTCTTCAACCAGTCGCGGACCAGAACTGTCATCTCATGGTGCTCGGCGCGAGAGTCCGGGCCGTCTGCGGAATCTCCCGGCAGCATGTCCATCAAGCTCGCCTGGGGATCGTTATCGAGCGGCGCATCAAGCGAGGTCGCATGCTCGGATAACGCCAGAATGTCCTGCACATCTTCCACGGCGCGATCCACGAGGTGCGCGATATCCTCGGCACTTGCATCCTTGCCATCGTGATGCTGCGCTTCCAGATGATATTTCGCGCGAAGAATCTGGTTCAGTTCCCGGACCATGTGCACAGGCAGGCGTACGGTGCGTGCCTGATTCATGATTGCGCGTTCAATGCTTTGACGAATCCACCAAGTGGCATAGGTGGAGAAACGGAAACCGCGCTCCGGCTCGAATTTGTCGATTGCGCGCATCAGCCCCAGATTGCCTTCTTCGATCAGATCCAGCAGAACGACGCCGCGATTGATGTAATGCTTGGCAATGGAGACGACCAGCCGCAAGTTGTGCTCGATCATCTTTTGTCGAGCCTCAAAATTTCCTTGCTTGGCGAGCGTCGCGTAGTGGACTTCCTCGGGAACCGTCAGAAGAGGTCGGGCACCGATCTGATTCAGATAATGTTGGGTGGTATCGGTTGACAGCTCCGCAGCGAGCACTGTTTTCAATTCTTCTACCGGATCGGCAGCGACGGGACGTTCTCCATCAATACGATCTACCCCCTCTATACCTTCCGGCGACAGGCTTTCGCCATCCTCGCCGCTTCCGAATGATCCGTCGTCTGCAGGATCATCCGATGGCGCATCGTAGTCTAGCGGATCATGCGGGTTGCGTGTCATTTAGCGAGTCGGCAAAAATTTCGAGGGATCTACGGGCTTGCCTTGCTGGCGAATTTCGAAATGAAGCTTGACAGCATCAGTGTCGGAATTTCCCATTTCGGCAATCTTTTGGCCTTTGTTGACAGTTTGATCTTCTTTTACAAAGATGGTTTTGTTGTGTGCATAGGCCGACAGCAGATTGTTGGTGTGTTTCAAGATCACGAGGTTCCCGTATCCCCGAATTCCGCTGCCAGCATACAGGACCTTTCCGGCTCCCGCTGCATACACCGGTTGGCCAAGCTTGCCGGCAATGTCGATACCCTTCTTGCCGGCACTGAAGCTGGTAATCACCTTGCCCTCCGCAGGCCACATCCATGAAACGGCATCGTCATCGGCATTTGCGCCGTTCGCTGCTTCAGGTGATTTTTCCGCCGGACGCGCATCCGATATTTTTGGCGGCTCCGTTTTGGGCGGAGCAGATGGGATGGCAGCCACCTGGTTTGCTCCCGGAGTGACCGTATCCGGCTTTTGCATATCAGCCAGCGCGCCTTCCGAATACGGACGCTTCTCGCCGCGCGGTCCCGACTTCTGGATGGTCGACGGGTTGGAATTTCCCAGTGGCCTCGACTCCAGGCCCGAGTTGTTCACGACACTGCCGATCTGCGGCACCGAGCCGCCTTCCGGAGGCAGTACGCGCAATACCTGGTCTACCTTGATGTCATTGGGATTGGCGAGATCATTCCATGCCACCAGGTCGCGATAGTTTTGACCAAATTCAAGTGCAATCTGAAGGAGCGTATCGCCTTTCTTAACGGTGTAGTAACCGCGGCTATCGACCGGCTTCGGTGGCACTGGGGCAGGCACAGGCGTAACCGCAGCCTTCGGTGGCTCGGGCGGTTTAACCGTGACGGGCCGCTCGACCACTGGAGCGGAACGAGGCGCAATACCGCACGACGCAACAAGGAAAGGCAATATCGCGAGGAATACAACGCGTATGTTTATCATTCTCATACAATCAATTACTGTGCTGCGCAGTCGTTAGGGATATTCGTTGATAACGGGATCAGACTATGCCCGCTCTTAGCGGGACGAAATGGCACGCTTCAAGCGTCGTATTGGTCCATTCGAACTTCCCGACCCGCTCGATCAACTGCAATACTTGATGACGGTCGCCGACGGGCGCCACCAGACGACCACCGATGGCGAGCTGGTCAAGCAACGCCGGCGGCACTTCCAGGCCGGCTGCTGCCAAAATGATACCGTCGAACGGTGCGGCTTGCGGGAGACCAAGCATACCATCTCCATAATGCAAGCGGATATTGGCTATCCGCAGAGGGCGCAGATTGGCCTTCGCCAGTTCATGCAATGGCCTGATGCGTTCGATCGAATACACCTCTCTGGCAACCAGTGACAGAACTGCTGCCTGATAACCGCACCCGGTTCCGATCTCCAGAACGCGATCGAGTTTTCCAGCGTTGGCATTGTCCCGCATTACCTCGATCATGCGGGCGACGATATATGGCTGGGAAATCGTCTGGTGGTGTCCAATCGGCAGAGAAGCGTCGATGTAGGCCTGGCTGGATAATCCCTGCTCGATGAACATATGACGAGGTACGGCCTGCATTGCGCCCAGCACCTTCGCGTCCTTCACTCCCTGCTTGGCGATACGGGCAGCCATGGCGAGCCGAACGGATTCGGACGCTCTCGATGAATCCTGCCTGATTGCCGAATTTGTGGCCGTCGTACCGGTTTTCGGCAAACTTCGGCCGGAGATATCGGAAAGTGCAGCCGTACGAGCCTGGTTCTGCTGCTGTTGCTGATTCAGGGCGGCATTCCTTGTAGCGGTTTGCGGCGTTGCGACCTTGATTACCGATGACGGCTGCGCGCGAACCGCCCTGGGTGAACTTTCGACGACCGATGCGAGCGGCAGCGGAAACCGCTTATCCTTTCCCGTCACAGCAAGCACTCCTTGAGTGTATCCAACTGCTCAGCATGAGTCAGATCTATGCGCAGCGGTGTAATTGAAACAAAGCCACTGGCCACCGCATTGAAATCGGTACCCTCCCCGGCATCCTTTTGCTTGCCGGCAGGGCCGATCCAAAAAATTTCACGGCCATGCGGATCGAGCATCTTGATTACCGGCTCCGACTGGTGCCGCTTGCCCAACCGGGTCGCTTTGATGCCCTTCACTTCCTCATAGGGAAGATTGGGGATATTGACGTTCAGAAGGTAGGGCTTGGGCAGTTTGGTGAAATGGCGCTCCACGATTTCGCGTGCAATTCTGGCGGCAGAATCGAGGTGCGCCCATCCTTTTTCCACTTGGGAAAATGCAATCGACGGAATCCCGAACAAAAACCCTTCCGTCGCAGCCGCGACCGTGCCTGAATACAAGGTATCGTCACCCATGTTCTGACCTTGATTGATTCCCGACACGACCAGATCCGGCTTGAAGGAAAGCCCGCCTGTCAGCGCGACGTGCACACAGTCGGATGGCGTGCCGTTGATAAAATAGAACCCGTTCTCTGCGCGATACACCGAGAGGGGACGGTCAAGAGTCAATGAATTTGAACTTCCCGAGCGGTTGCTATCGGGCGAAACCACGACGATTTCGGCGATCGGCCTGAGCGCATCGGCAAGCGCGACAACGCCTGGGGCGAGATATCCGTCGTCGTTACTAATGAGAATATTCATGCGTCGATTTTACCCGATGGAATCTATCGCACCTCCTCATGTGTTGACATTTTTCCGCATAAGCCTAGAATAAAACGATCGTTCTTTTTTACAATTTCAAGGAGACAGTATGAAAGCCATCCTCTGCAAATCTTGGGGACTTCCAGACACATTAGTTGTAGAGGATTTGCCGGAGGTGACTCCTGGCGCCGGACAGATTGCGATTGACGTGCAAGCGGCCGGCGTTAATTTTCCGGATGTTTTGATTATTCAAAACAAATATCAATTCAAGCCGGAACTGCCCTTCACCCCAGGCAGCGAGCTTGCCGGCGTCGTGCGTGCAGTCGGTGAAGGTGTCACTCAACACAAAGTTGGCGACAAGGTCCTGGCATTCGTCAGCCAGGGCGCCTTTGCACAACAGATTGCAGTACCCGCGCAAGCCGCCATGCCCATGCCGCCCGGACTGGATTTTGATACCGCCGCCGCAGTAACCCTCACTTACGGCACCTCGCATCACGCGGTCGTGGACCGCGCGCAATTGAAGGCAGGTGAAACCATGCTGGTGCTGGGTGCGGCTGGCGGCGTTGGGCTTGCGGCGATTGAAATCGGCAAGGCGTTGGGCGCACGGGTGATTGCTGCGGCATCGACGGATGAAAAGCTGGCTGTCTGCAAGGAACATGGTGCGGACGATGTCATTAATTACACCACGCAGGACCTGCGGGAAGCGATTAAAGCAACGACCGGCGGTAAAGGTCCAGACGTCATTTATGACCCAGTCGGGGGCGTCTATGCCGAACCGGCATTCCGCTCGATCGGCTGGCGCGGCCGCTATCTGGTTATCGGTTTTGCCAATGGCGAGATTCCGAAGCTTCCGCTGAATCTGACGCTGCTGAAAGGCGCATCAATCGTCGGCGTGTTCTGGGGCGAGTTTGCGCGCCGGGAACCGAAAGCCAATGCGGCTGCAATGCGGGAATTGATGGGCTGGATGGCCGAAGGCAAAATCAAGCCGCATATCTCCGGGCGTTACGCATTGGCCGACACTCCCCAAGCACTCAATGACATGGCTGCGCGCAAGGTGACCGGCAAGGTCGTCATCCAGCCGCAACGATAAATCTTCTGATCGAACCTGACCGCCGCTTCACTGTCCTTGCGCGGTGGTCAGTCCGTTACCTCAGGGTCCAGCTCCGGTTGGACGTCCGCCACGGCTGCTGGCGCAGGCGCGAAGAACGCTCGCGCCACTTTCGCGTCGCGAGTCCGTTTGAACGAAGGAAGGCTTTGCCAAATGCGTCGGCCGTATGGCTTCGATATCAGGCGCGGGTCGCAGATCATCAGGACACCACGGTCGGTTTCATCCCGAATCAGCCTGCCGGCACCTTGCTTGAGATTGATGATCGCTTCCGGCAGCTGGTGATGCACAAACCCATTCAAGCCTTTGCGCTCCAGCGCGTCAATGCGCGCCGCCAGAACGGGATCGTCGGGCGGTGAAAACGGCAGCTTGTCGATGACCACCAGCGATAATGCCTCGCCACGCACGTCCACTCCCTCCCAAAAGCTCTGGCTGCCGATCAGGACAGCATTGCCGGCGGCGCGAAACCGATCGAGCAATTCCGTGCGCCCTGCCTCACCCTGCACCATCAATGGAAACGGCAATTTCCGCTGTGCGAACTCTTCCCGCAACCGCTCGGCAGCACGGTTAACTGCACGTATCGTGGTACATAGCAGGAAAGCACGGCCACCCGCTGCCTCGATCATCGGCAAGGCAGCATCAATTACGGCGTCTGTGTAATCGGGAGAGTTCGGCTGGGGAAGCTGTTCCGGCACGTAGAGCAGCCCCTGCTCCTCATAGTTGAATGGGCTCGGCCACGATCGCGCGGGCTCGTTCCATAGCCCCATTTGCGATGCGTAGTGGTGGAAATCGTTTTTCACGGCAAGCGTCGCGGATGTGAAAATCCAGGCACGGGGCGTACCTTCGCGCTGCTTGCTAAAAACCGGCGCAATCGATAGTGGCGTCTGGTGCAATTGCAGCGATGAAGTGAATGCTTCAACCCACAACACGCGTTCCTGCCCTTCCTTTACGCTTTCCGCCGCATTCCACGCAGCGAGTTTCATTCCCAGCTCGACCGCACGGGTGCGGCACTGTTCGATGGTTTCGGCACGCTCGGCCTGGGTTTCGAGCGTGTCCGCCATGTTCTGCAATTCTTCCTTGAGCGTTTCAAGTGCAGGAAAAAATGGGCTCGAAGGAGCGATCTGGCCGACGGCAAGCCGGACGATATCCTGGGGGAAGGCAAGCCGCAGATCCCGCGCGGCGCGCTCCACCGGCAGCACAACCTTCGGCCATTCCGCACCGTCGCGCGCATGGGCAAGGCCTTCGGCAAGAACATCCCGGCAGAGTTCGAGGACCTGCGAAGTGGATACAGTCTCACCGAAGAACAACGTGGCGGTTTCAGGCAACTGGTGCGCCTCGTCGAAAATAATGGTGTTGGCCGACGGCAGCAATTCGGCTACACCGGTGTCCTTGAGCGCCACGTCGGCGAAAAACAGATGGTGATTCACCACCACGACTTCCGCCTGCTGCGCTTCCTTCCGCGCCTTCATCACGAAACAATCCTGGTAATACTGGCATTCGGCTCCGAGGCACGTGTCGCGCGTCGATGTCACCAGGTTCCATACAGGTGCCGATTCCGGTACTTTCGACAGTTCCGCCTTGTCGCCGGACGACGTGGTTTTCATGAAGCGGGATATTTCCCGCAGATAGCCGACATCGTCACGGGAGGTCAGTCGACCATTTTGCAAGGTGCGTTCCAGGTGGAAATGGCAGACGTAGTTGGCTCGGCCTTTGAGCAGTGCCACAGAGACAGGCATGTTGAGCGCCTTGCGAACCGTAGGAATGTCACGCAGAAACAGTTGGTCCTGAAGATTCTTGGTACCGGTCGAAATCACAACCTTGCCTCCCCACAGGAGAGCGGGAATCAGGTAGGCGAATGTTTTTCCCGTGCCGGTACCTGCTTCCGCGATGAGCGTGGTTCGCTCCGCGATCGCATGCGCAATGGCCTTTGCCATTTCGGTTTGTGAACGTCGCGGGCGAAACCCGCTAATTGCCATACTGAGTGGACCGTGTTCACCGAACAGGCGATCAATGTCATCATCGTGCGTGCCGGGGGCCGGCACTGGAGCGGAAAGGTCGGTCAAAACGGTAAGCGGTCAGGGTGAGGCGCTGCTGAAGCGCGCGGGTCAGGCAGGAATGTCCGGCACCAACTGCATCTTGAGTAAAGTGATGTGGTCTTTCAGTTGCAGCTTGCGCTTCTTGAGGCGTCGCAGTTGCAATTCGTCCCGATGGATATCATGCGTAAGCAGGTCAATGACAACGTCCAGGTCACGATGCTCGACTTCCAGATCGATGATGCGACGGCGGATTTCTTCCGGAAAAGCCATATTGTTTACTCTTTTCGTGCAACTGCTATTTTATTTTAAAAGGCCATGCCCGTATTCTGCATTTGCATTAGATGATTGCCGATGTGCAATAAAGATAATTTTGTGTTCCCAGCGTACAATTCGGCATCCTGATTGCTGAAAATCCATCAATTATCGCGTGCATCGTTGAGGGAATTGTTGCCGGTTGTAACAAAGCGTCTTAATCACTTCCCTTAATGACATCACATACAGTAATTTGTTTCTGTTCAGCAGTTTAATCGACCCAAGACTTATGAGCCAATACAAAATCGAAGCCGGCACCGGTCAGCATATCGGCGACCGCCAGGAACAGCAAGATCGCGCAGCGTTGTTTGCTGCGCCTCGTGCCCCTGGTTACATGATGGCTGTGGTGGCTGATGGGATGGGGGGGTTGAGCGGCGGCTCTCTGGCTGCAGAACAGGTAATCAAGACAGCGAAGCAGGCCTTTGACATGTTTTCTCCCCTCACGGACGATGTCGAGACCATGTTGTCGACGATCGCTCGCGACGCGCATACCATTATCAAGCTCACCGCGATTTCCGCGGAAAAAGAACCCCATAGCACGATGGTCATTCTGGTCATTACGCCGGAAGGCACCGCAATCTGGGCGCATGTCGGCGACTCCCGGCTATACCGCTTCGACGGGCCGAATTCTGCCGAGCGGACGGTCGACCATTCCTATGTTGAAAAACTGGTACGCGATGGACGACTGAGCCGCGAGGAAGCGCAGAATCACCATCTGGCAAATGTACTGGTCAATGCGCTCGGCACCAGCGAGAGCGAGTTGGAGGTCACGGTGCGCCGCTACAACGGCCTGAAGGCGGGCGACGCATTTCTGCTTTGCACCGACGGGCTATGGCATTACTTCAGTGACGCGGAGCTTGGTGCCGCGATCGCCATGAATTCGCCGCGCCAGGCCTCGGAAATGCTGATTGCGAAGGCGCGCGAAAGATCAGCGGGTACGTCGGCGGACAACTGCACGCTGGCCATCGTCAAACTGGTCAAGCCCGCAAAGGAAGCAAAAAACTACACTGTCGGAAAAATGCGACGGGCAGTATAGGAAAGCAGTGGTTAAGCTCGGTCGAGCCGCTGCTTATTCTTATTCGCCTTGAACGGGCGCCTGCTTGGCGCTTCGCTTCGCTACCTTCTCGGCCTTCCGCCTGGCCACTTCGCGTTTATGCTCCTCGGCCTCCCTCACCTTTTTCTCGTAGGCGGCAATCTGGCTGGATCGATCTTCGCCACTTGTCGTTCTGACTCGAGGAGCAGACGGCGAGGATAGCCCGCTGGCACGTCCGCTTCCATGAATGGACTTATCGACGGATTCGACAGGCAGCTGCGCAGTAGATTCCACAATTGGAGGGGCGGCTTCCATCAACGCGCCCTCCGAAGGCACTGCCAGACGGCTATCGACTTGCTGCGCCGCGCTTTTCTCCTCAAGGACTTTATCGCGTTCGGCGACACGTGCCATTCGCTTGAATGCATTTGCCTGAACTTCGACCGTCCTTACCGCGGCCAGCGCGACACGACGGCGTTCGGTAGCTTTGTCTCTGCAGGCGTTGGCGAAAAACAAATCGAAGCACGCCTGCTCTTCCGTTGTCAACCGCTCCTGAATGCGCCGACGTTCCCGATCTGCTTCCTGCAATGCACGGTCGGCGGCATCGACCGATTGAATGGAGCCGGCGGGATAGCTTGCAGCCCATCCGACTGCCGTCTCGGCTAATTCTCCGCTGTGCGCAACTGCGCTGGCAAACAAGAAGATTATGGCAAGGGATCGGTGTATGGAGAGGCTGTAGCGAGGCATGGGATTAAAACAAAACATCATATCGGATCAGGCTTCACGCGCTATCAGGAAATCGAACTGGCAACGTCACGCCGTGCACTCTGCATGTATTCGGACGACTGCATTTCGATAATGCGCGAGACGGTACGGTGGAACTCGTTGGACAGTACGCCTTCGTTGTACAACTGGTCAGGCGCCACTTCGGCGGACATCAGTAACTTGACACCGTGGTCGTAGAGCACATCGATCAACCATGTAAAGCGGCGCGCCTCCGACGACATCGATGCCGACATGCGCGGTACGCCGGACAGGATGATCGTGTGAAAGCAGCTGGCAAGTTCAAGATAATCGTTTTGAGACCGAGGACCGCCGCATAGAGTGGCAAAGTCAAACCAGACGACGCCTCCGGCGCGCCGCAGAGCCTTGATTTCTCGCGCTTCGATATGGATGCGCGGATCTTCGTCGGCGGTTTCGGCAATACTGGCGAAAGCGTCACGCAATGCCTTGTCGGCCGCTGCACCCAGTGGTGCATGATAGGCGGCCACCTGCTGCATCACTCTTTTCCGGTAATCCGTTCCCGCATCCACATTCAGGACATCCATTTTCTCCTTGATGAGATCGATCGTGGGCAGCATGCGATCCCGATGCAGACCATCCGGATAGAGTCCATCCGGCATGTAGTTCGACGTCATGATGAAGGACACGCCGTGCGCAAACAGCGCCGACAGGAGATTGTAAAGAATCATCGCGTCCGCGATATCGGACACGTGGAACTCATCGAAGCAGATGAGCCGGTATTTTTTCGCGACTCGTCGGGCAACTTCATTCAACGGATCGGCAACCCCCTTCAATTCATCGAGTTCGCGATGCACTGCCCTCATGAACTCGTGAAAATGGAGCCGGGTCTTGCGCTGCACGGGCACTACCGAATAAAAGCTGTCCATCAGGAAGGACTTCCCCCGACCGACGCCTCCCCACATGTACACACCACGAGGGACTTCGGGCCGGTTGATCAGTCGCTTGATGCGGGAAGAACGCTGAGCCTTGAAAGCAATCCATTCTTCATAGGCTTGCTGGAGGCGCTCGACGGCACGCAATTGCGCTTCATCCGATTGGAAGCCGCGCTGTGCCAGCGCATGGTTGTAAAACTCCCTGACGTTCATATAGTTTTTTTCGCTTGATCATGCGGCTGCTTACGTCGCGACCGCTGTTCCCGGTACGGCATTAAAAATGGGCGAGGTGTGCTCGCCCATTTTCACCATTTAACGGGAAAAATGCTTGGCGACCGGAAAATCAGCGGATCAGATCGCGGATGACTTTACCGCACACCACCGCTCGCCAAACCAGAATACCTACATGTTTATTGCGGGTTCATGTCCACCGTAATGCGGGAAGGATAGCCGCCCCGGCCGAGCGCAATAGGTACGCTTAACCCTACCCCGACTCCGACGCGGCCGCCTCCGCCCACACCGAGCCCGACATTCGATCCAACTGGTCCGGAGGGCCTGTACACCATCTCGGAGGTTCGATAGCCGCCACGGTTACACACAATCCGCAGATCGCCGTTAGCATTGCCAACATTGACCGATGCCGGGGTGGTGACATTCCAGCTGCCGCCATTGGTCGAAACAAGGCAGTTGGCGCCCGGCAATTGCTGACCATTGACAGCCGTATCGATCGCAATCTCGCCGTTCGATCCCGTCGTGGCGCAGGCTGCAATCAGCAGCAGCAGGAGCAAGATCGAACGACGCATTTCAGGACCTCTTAAAAGTTAAGCGAACGTTTGTCGACCGCCAGTGCGGCCTCCTTGGTGGCTTCCGAAAGCGACGGATGGGCGTGACAGATACGTGCGATATCTTCAGCGGACGCACGGAACTCCATTGCCACGACCGCTTCGGAGATCAGTTCCGAGGCAACCGGACCGATCATATGCACGCCAAGGATCTCGTCGCTCTTGGCATCAGCCAGGAACTTCACCATACCGGAGGTATCACCGAGCGCGCGGGCACGACCATTCGCCATGAACGGGAAGGTGCCCGACTTATAGGCGACGCCTTCGGCCTTCAATTGCTGCTCGGTCTTGCCAACCCAGGCAATTTCCGGGGATGTATATATGACCCAGGGAATTGTGTTGAAGTTCACATGTCCATGCTGACCCGCAATACGCTCGGCAACCGCAACGCCCTCTTCTTCCGCCTTATGGGCAAGCATTGGCCCACGCACGACGTCGCCGATTGCCCATACGTTGGGAAGATTGGTCTTGCAGTGATCGTCGACAGCGATGAATCCACGCTCGTCGAGTTTCAGGCCTATGCCTTCTGCATTTAAACCGATCGTGTTCGGCACGCGTCCGATCGATACGATCAACTTGTCGAACACGACAGACTGGGCAGCACCCTTGTCATCGGTGTATTCGACGGTTACGTCTTTCTTGCCTGCAGTAATCGCACCGATTTTCACACCCAAATGAATGGCCAATCCTTGCTTGGTAAAGAGCTTGAACGCTTCCTTCGCAATCTGCTCGTCGACCGCGCCGAGGAATGCCGGAAGGGCTTCCAGCACCGTGACGTCCGCTCCGAGGCGGCGCCAAACGCTTCCCATCTCCAGCCCGATCACGCCGGCGCCGATCACTCCCAGCTTCTTCGGTACGCCGTCGATCGCGAGTGCACCGGCATTGGACAGGATCAGATTCTCATCGAATGGTGCGCTGGGCAATGCACGCGGATTAGAGCCGGTCGCGAGAATGATGTGCTTGCCGGTAATTGTTTCGTCGCTTGCGCCGGTTACCTTGATCGTGTATCCGCCGGTATCTGCCTTTTCAAAACTGCCCCGCCCATGGAAAAACGTGACCTTGTTTTTCTTGAAGAGGTAGAGAATGCCGTCATTATTCTGCTTGACCACATTGTCCTTGCGCGACTGCATCTGGCCGAGATTCAGGGTCAGGCCCTTGACCTCGATCCCGTGCTCGGCAAAACCGTGCCCGGCATGTTCGAAATTCTCGGATGACTGCAACAGCGCCTTGGAAGGAATGCAGCCGACATTGGTGCACGTACCGCCTGGGGCAGGTCCGCCTTTGGCGTTTTTCCAATCGTCGATACAGGCGGCCGAGAAACCGAGCTGCGCTGCGCGAATCGCTGCGACATAGCCGCCGGGGCCGCCCCCGATAACCACCACATCAAAACTTTTTGACATATTCAACCTATTTAGCCGTATGAAAAACCGGGATTGCGAGAGTCGCAATCCCTGCAAAACGCAATCAGAGATCCAGCAGCAAGCGTGCGGGATCTTCCAGCGCTTCCTTCATGGCGACCAATCCGAGGACGGCTTCACGCCCGTCGATTATGCGGTGGTCGTACGACATGGCGAGATAATTCATCGGGCGAATGACGATCTGACCGTTTTCGACGACCGGGCGATCCTTCGTCGCGTGTACCCCCAGGATGGCGGACTGCGGCGGGTTGATGATCGGCGTCGACAGCATCGAACCGAAAACACCCCCGTTGGAGATCGAGAATGTGCCACCGGTCAATTCTTCCAGCGTCAGCTTGCCGTCTTTGGCCTTGACACCGAATTCGGCGATCTTCTTTTCAATGTCCGCGATGGACATCTGGTCCGCATCGCGCAGGATGGGAACGACCAGGCCCCGTGGCGAACCGACGGCGATACCGATATCGAAATAGCCGTGGTAGACAATGTCATTACCATCGACCGATGCATTGATGACCGGATATTTTTTCAGTGCAGCCACAGCGGCTTTGACAAAGAACGACATGAAGCCGAGCTTCACGCCATGCTCTTTTTCGAACTTGTCCTTGTACTTGTTGCGCAGTTCCATCACCGGCAACATGTTGACCTCGTTGAAGGTCGTCAGGATCGCGTTGGTGGACTGCGATTGCAGCAAACGTTCCGCAATACGAGCGCGAAGGCGGCTCATCGGCACCCGTTCTTCAGGGCGGTTCGCCAGGTTGGGCGAAACGGGCGCGGCGACCTGCTGTAATGCAGGCTTGGATGGCGCGACTGGTGCCGGCGCAGGTGCAGGAGCGGCAGCTTTGTTCTGGGTCGCGTTGATGACGTCGCCTTTGGTGACGCGGCCGTCGCGGCCAGTGCCGGCAACCTGTGTGGCGGTCATGTTGTTTTCGGAAAGCATCTTCGCGGCAGCAGGCATTGCAACACCGCTGGAACCAGCCGGCGCCTTGGCAGCAAGAGCGGAAATCGCTGCGCCTACCGGATCAGGTGCGCCTGCCGACGCCGTCGACGTGGAAGGTGCCGGCGCTGGCGCGGCGGCGACGGCGGTCCCGGCCTTCGCTTCGGTATCAATTTTTGCAATAACTTCGCCAGCCACCACCGTGCTGCCATCGCCCTTGATGACCTCGGTGATCACGCCGCTGTCCGGCGCGGGCAATTCGAGCACGACCTTGTCGGTCTCGATGTCGATCATGTTTTCATCGCGCGTAACGACGTCACCTACCTTTTTATGCCACTGCAACAGCGTCGCTTCGGCGACGGATTCCGACAGTTGTGGAACTTTGACTTCAAGAATTGCCATGTAACTCTCCGTTTCGGGTTGTTCGTTCGGCACGCCAGCTTCTAGCGTGCCGCCGGGTCTTTATTTGGTCAGCACAAAACCTTTGAGCTTGGAAAACGCGGTGTCGATTAATGCCTTTTGTTGCGCATAGTGCTTGTCGTAGTAGCCGACAGCGGGCGATGCACTGGCAGGACGACCTGCGTAGGCCAGTTTCTGGCCGTCATCCAGGTTCTCGAAAATGTTGTGCTGGATCTGGAACCATGGGCCCTGGTTCTGCGGTTCGTCCTGTGTCCAAACCAGTTCGGTGAAGTTGGGGAAACGCTTCAACTCTGCCGCAAAGGCCTTGTGCGGGAACGGATACAGCTGCTCGATGCGGATGATGGCCGTGTCCGTCTGCGCACGTTCCTTGCGCGCATTGACCAGTTCGAAGTAGACCTTGCCGGAGCAGGCGATGACGCGCTTAACCTTTTTCGGATCGATTTTCTCGTCCACCTCGCCGATCACTGTCTGGAACGAACCTTTCGCCAGTTCGGACAGCGGCGAACCGGCATCCTTGTTACGCAGCAGCGATTTCGGCGTCATGATGACCAGCGGCTTGCGGAACAGGCGGATCATCTGACGACGCAGCAGGTGGAAAATCTGAGCGGCCGTTGTCGGCTGCACTACCTGCATATTGTTGTCAGCGCAGAGTTGGAGATAGCGTTCCAGGCGAGCCGACGAGTGCTCCGGTCCCTGGCCTTCATAGCCGTGCGGCAGCATCATCACAAGGCCGGAGGCCCGACCCCACTTCACCTCACCGGAACTGATGAACTGGTCGATCACAACCTGTGCGCCATTCGCGAAATCGCCGAACTGCGCTTCCCAGATGGTCAGTGTATTCGGCTCGGCAGTCGAATAGCCATACTCGAAACCCAGCACCGCCTCTTCGGACAACACCGAGTCGATGACGGCGAACGGTGCCTGGTTCTCGGACACGTTTTGCAACGGAATATAGCTGCCTGCATCCCAGCGTTCGCGGTTCTGGTCGTGCAACACCGCGTGACGGTGGACGAATGTACCGCGTCCCGCATCCTGTCCGGTCAACCGCACTGCATAACCCGATGACACCAGCGACGCATAAGCAAGGTGCTCACCCATGCCCCAATCGAGATTGAGATCGCCCTGCCCCATCGTGGCACGGTCATTCAACACCTTTTCAACCAGCGGATGCACCTTGAAGTTCTCAGGCACAGTGGTGATACGGGATGCGAGTCGCTTCAGCTCGGCAAGCGGGACCGAGGTATCAGCGGCATCGGTCCATTTGCGATTGAGGAAAGGCATCCAGTCAACCGCATACTTGCTCTTGAAGTTCGAGATGACGGGGTCGACGGTATGGCGTCCGGCATCCATAGCATCACGGTAGGCCTTGACCATTTCGTCGCCGCCTTCGGCTGGGATCGTGCCTTGGGCAACAAGTTTGTCGGCATACAGTTTTCGCGTGCCCGGATGCTGGCCGATCTTCTTGTACATCAGCGGCTGTGTCAGGGCAGGCGTGTCCTGCTCGTTGTGTCCCAGCTTACGGAAACACACGATGTCGACCACGATGTCCTTCTTGAATTCAAGGCGGTAGTCGAGCGCAATCTGGGTCGCAAACACCACTGCTTCCGGATCGTCGCCGTTGACATGCAACACAGGGGCTTCGATCATCTTGACGACATCGGAGCAATAGAGCGTCGAGCGCGAATCGCGCGGGTCGGAAGTGGTGAAGCCGATCTGGTTGTTGATAACGATGTGCACGGTTCCGCCTGTGCCGTAGCCACGTGTCTGCGCCAGATTCAGGGTCTCCATGACGACGCCCTGGCCCGCGAAGGCAGCGTCACCATGCACCAGGATTGGCATGACCTGCGATCCGTCCTTGTCGCCGCGGCGCTCCATGCGGGCCTTGACCGATCCCTCAACGACGGGATTGACGATTTCGAGGTGCGATGGATTAAATGCCAGCGACAGGTGCACCGGGCCGCCCGGCGTTGTAATGTCGGACGAGAAGCCTTGGTGATATTTGACGTCGCCGGCAGGCAGATCGTCGGCGTGCTTGCCTTCGAATTCGGCAAATAGGTCCTGCGGCATTTTGCCAAGTGTGTTGACCAGAACATTCAGGCGGCCACGGTGGGCCATGCCAATGACGATTTCCTGAACACCCTTTTCACCGGCGCGCTGGATGGTCTCGTCGAGGGATGCGATGAAGCTTTCCCCGCCTTCGAGCGAGAAGCGCTTCTGGCCGACGTACCTGGTATGGAGGTAGCGCTCCAGGCCTTCCGCAGCAGTCAAACGTTCCAGGATATGGCGTTTTTTCTGGTCGGAGAAGTTCGGTGTCGAGCGGACCGATTCCAGGCGCTCCTGGATCCAGCGCTTTTGAGCCGGATCGCTGACGTACATGAATTCAGCGCCGATCGAGCGGCAATAGGTATCGCGCAATGCATTGAGCAGATCGCGCAGAGATGCCGTCTCGGGTCCAAAGTAGGTATTGCTGATATTGAATACGATATCCATATCCGCATCAGTGAAACCGTAGAAATTCGGTTCCAATTCCGGAATGGGAGGACGTTCCTGGCGCTGCAGCGGATCGAGATTGGCCCAGCGATTGCCGAGGAAACGATATGCGGCAATCAATTGTGTTGCGGCGACACGCTTGCGCCCCATTTCCACGTCGGTCGACGCGGTTACTGTGCGAATCGGGCCTTGCTTGGCGCGTTCTGCGAATGATGCGATTACCGGGGCATGAGCGACATCGGGCTTGGTCGAGCCATCGACCGCCGGGACGTTCTGCATCGCGTCGAAATAGGCGCGCCAGTTGTCAGGCACGGAGCCGGGATTGTTGAGGTAAGCCTCGTACAGTTCTTCAACGTACGGTGCGTTTCCTCCAAACAGATAGGAATTGGAGAAGTACTGCTGCATCATCTTGCTCACCTTTCTTCGCGTTTCGCGAGATTAGCGGGTTATTAAACCTTCCGCGACACGGCCTGACCGGTTAGCGGATCGCACATCAAGTTGTGGGGGGAAGGGCTACGTGACCTGAAGTGTTCGGATACGATCGAGCCGCTAGAATAGCATAGTTATTCCGGTCAACAAAAAAGCGGGCCGCAAAGGACCCGCTTTTTTTTACATCAGATACATCGCAATTTATTTGCGCTTGTCCATTGGTGGCACTGCACGTGGCTCGGAACCGACGAACAGCTGACGCGGACGGCCGATCTTTTGTTCAGGATCGGAAATCATCTCGTTCCACTGGGCAATCCAGCCGACGGTACGTGCCATCGCGAAGATCCCAGTGAACAGCGAAACAGGAATACCGAGAGCGGACTGTACGATGCCGGAGTAAAAGTCGACGTTTGGATAGAGTTTGCGCGATACGAAATAATCGTCTTCAAGCGCAACTTTTTCCAGCGCCATTGCAAGCTTGAACAACGGATCGTTTTGCAGACCCAGTTCATTCAACACTTCATGGCAGGTCTCGCGCATGAGTTTGGCACGCGGATCGTAGTTTTTATAAACACGGTGACCAAAGCCCATCAGCTTGACGCCGGAGTTCTTGTCCTTTACCTGCTTGACGAACTCACCGATCTTGTCAACCGTGCCGATTTCCTTGAGCATGTTCAGAGCTGCCTCGTTGGCGCCGCCGTGGGCAGGACCCCACAGGCAAGCAATACCAGCGGCGATACATGCGAACGGATTGGCACCGGATGATCCCGACAGGCGCACTGTTGATGTCGATGCGTTCTGCTCGTGGTCTGCGTGCAGGATCAGGATGCGATCGAGTGCGCGCACCAGCACGTCATTGACCTTGTACTCTTCGCATGGCGTCGAGAACATCATGCGCATGAAGTTGGCGCTGTAGGAAAGATCATTGCGAGGATAGACGAAAGGCTGTCCTACGGAATACTTGTAAGCCATCGCGACCAGCGTCGGCATCTTGGCAATCAGGCGGATGGCCGACACTTCACGATGGTGCGGATCATTGATATCCAGTGAATCGTGGTAGAACGATGCGAGGGCGCCAACCGTACCGACCAGCACCGACATCGGGTGCGCGTCACGGCGGAATCCACGGAAGAAGAACTGCATCTGCTCGTGGACCATTGTGTGATTGGTCACGGTGCTGACGAACTTCTTCTTCTGGTCTGCGTTCGGCAGTTCGCCGTTGAGCAGCAGGTAGCAAGTCTCAAGGAAGTCGCAATTGACTGCCAGTTGCTCGATCGGGTAGCCGCGATACAGCAATTCGCCCTTGTCGCCGTCGATGTATGTGATCGACGAGTTACAGGCAGCAGTCGACATGAATCCAGGGTCATAGGTGAATTTGCCCGTTGCCCCATACAGCTTGCGGATATCAATGACATCCGGACCGACCGTGCCCTTATAGATAGGAAGCTCCAGCGAAGGGGAACCGTCGGAAAACGAAAGCGTTGCTTTTATATCAGAATTGGTCATGTCTCTTCCTTTAAATAAGGAGGGGTAAGTCGATGGTTAAAAAAATTTTTATAGTCCGCGTCAGGCCTTGCGCATTCTCTCCAGCAACGCATGGATATGCGGCGAATCCAGTTCTCCGTCGGGCTCTTTGCGCGCCAACAGCAGATCCATCAACTCGCCATCTGCCAAGTCCATCAGGCTGGAAAATGCCTCGACCTCCGCGTCGGTCATGCTCGCTTCGTGGGCGTCCAGAAAGCGGCTGATGATCAGATCGTTTTCAAGCAGGCCGCGACGTGCGCGCCAGCGAAGCCTGGCTCTTTTTACCGGGTCCGCCTGGTGGGGTATCGACATATGTTCATTCGCTTAATGCATGCGCCGTCCGCGAGAAAATTCCGTCGGCGCAAAAACAAGGCGGGACATCATCTGTCCCGCCCTGAGGACGGTTACACCGTACGGCGCACCATCAGTTCCTTGACCTTGCCTATTGCCCGAGTCGGATTCAAACCTTTTGGACACACATCGACGCAGTTCATGATCGTATGGCAACGGAACAGCCGGTATGGATCTTCCAGGTTATCAAGACGCTCATTAGTCGCCTGGTCACGGCTGTCCGCGATGAAGCGGTATGCCTGCAAGAGTCCGGCCGGACCGACGAACTTGTCCGGATTCCACCAGAATGATGGGCAGGAAGTCGAGCAGCATGCGCACAGGATGCACTCGTACAGGCCATCCAATTCCTCGCGCTCGGCCGGCGACTGGAGACGCTCCTTCTCCGGCGGAATGCTTTCATTGATGAGGAACGGCTTGATCGAATGGTATTGCTTGAAGAACTGCGTCATGTCTACGATGAGATCGCGGATGACAGGCAACCCCGGCAACGGACGCAACACGATCGGCTGGCTCAGTTCATTCAGGTTGGTCGTGCAGGCAAGACCGTTCTTGCCGTTGATGTTCATGGCATCCGAACCGCATACGCCTTCCCGGCAGGAACGGCGCAATGCGAGCGAGTCATCCACATCCGACTTGATACGCTGCAGCGCATCCAGCAGCATCTTGTCGGTATCCTGGAGTTCTACCGTCAAGTCCTGCATGTAAGGCTTGGCATCCTTGTCCGGATCGTAGCGATAAATCTGAAACTTGAGAGTACGTGGCATGTTCTGGCCTTATCGAAAATTTGCGGAAGCAGACCGGCCGAAATGCCGCCTGCTCCCTGAAATCTGTTTCAGTGCCGGGTCGTATGGAGCCGGCACCGATAAATTAAAACGTCCTTGCTTTCGGCTTGAAGGTTTCGACCGTCAACGGCTTGGTATTCACCGGCTTGTAATCGAGTCGGTTGCCTTCGGAGAAAAACAGGGTGTGCTTCATCCAGTTTTCGTCATCGCGCTGCTCATAGTCCCTGTGAGCATGCGCACCACGTGATTCCTTGCGAGCAGCGGCCGATACGATGGTTGCTTTCGCGGTCTCGATCAGATTGTCCAATTCCAGCGCCTCTACACGAGCTGTGTTGAACACCATCGATTTGTCCTTGAATGACACGTGCTTGCGCCGCTCATCGAGTTCCATGATCTTGCGAACGCCGGTCTGAAGCAGTTCGTCCGTGCGGAACACGCCGCAGAACTGCTGCATCGTCGAACGAATCGCATTGGCGACATCTTGCACACGCTCCGAGCCCGTGCTCGATTCCAGCCGGGCCAGACGGGACATCGCCAGATCGGCAGCATCCGCCGGCAACGGCTTGTGGCTTTGCGCTTTCAGGTTGCTCTGGACGATGTGATTCCCGGCCGCGCGACCGAAGACGACGAGGTCGAGCAGGGAATTGGTACCGAGGCGGTTTGCGCCGTGCACGGACACGCAGGCACATTCGCCGATCGCATACATGCCGTTGACGATTTCGTTCGGATTGCCATTCTTCGGCACCACGACCTGGCCGTACACGTTGGTCGGAATTCCACCCATCTGGTAATGGATCGTCGGTACGACAGGAATCGGTTCCTTGGTTGCATCGACGTTCGCAAACTTGTGGGCGATTTCCAGGATAGACGGCAGACGCTTCTTGATGGTGTCGGCGCCGATATGGCGCAGGTCCAGCAACACGTGATCCTTGTTCGGTCCGCAACCGCGACCTTCCTTGATTTCCTGGTCCATCGAACGGGATACAAAGTCCCGCGGCGCCAGATCTTTCAGCGTGGGCGCATAGCGCTCCATGAAACGTTCGCCGTTAGAATTGATGAGGATACCGCCCTCGCCGCGTACGCCTTCCGTGATCAGCACACCTGCACCAGACACGCCGGTCGGGTGAAACTGCCAGAACTCCATGTCTTCGAGCGGCAGACCCGCACGTGCAGCCATGCCCATGCCGTCGCCGGTATTGATGAATGCATTCGTGGACGCCGCCCAGATACGCCCTGCTCCGCCAGTAGCAAACAGAGTCGTCTTCGCCTCGAGGATCATCACCTCACCGGTTTCCATCTCAAGCGCTACGACGCCGAGCACATCGCCGTCGGCGTCACGGACGAGGTCGATTGCCATCCATTCGACGAAGAAATGCGTCTTGGCGCGAACGTTCCGTTGATACAGCGTATGCAGCAAGGCATGACCAGTCCGGTCCGCTGCCGCGCAGGCACGCTGCACCGGTTTTTCGCCAAAATTGGCGGTATGGCCGCCAAAGGGACGCTGGTAAATCGTGCCGTCGGGATTGCGGTCGAACGGCATGCCGAAATGTTCCAGCTCGTAGACGACCTTCGGTGCCTCGCGGCACATGAATTCGATAGCGTCCTGGTCACCCAGGTAGTCCGATCCCTTGACGGTATCGAACATATGCCAGTACCAGTTGTCCTCCGACATATTGCCCAGCGAGGCGCCGATACCGCCTTGTGCCGCCACGGTATGGGAACGGGTCGGGAAGACCTTGGAAAGCACCGCGACATTCAGACCGGCTTCCGCGAGTTGCAGGGAAGCACGCATGCCGGAACCGCCGGCTCCGACGATCACGGCATCAAAGCGACGTGAAGGAATGGAAGATTTGATAGCTGCCACGATTAGGTTCTCCAGATGATCTGCGCTGCCCAACCGGCGCAGCCGATCAGCCATACGACGGTAGCGATTTGAAAAACAAGCCGCAAGGCGACCGATCCGGTGACATAGTCCATCCAGATGTCACGCATACCGACCCAGGCGTGGTAGAACAGCGAAAGCAAGGTAACGAAGGTGGCGATCTTGAACCATTGATAGGAGAACAGGCCTGCCCAACCTTCATAACCAAAATTATTGGCGGAAAGAAATGCAATAAGAAGGATGACCGTGTATACCGCCATGACGATTGCCGTCACTCGTTGCGCGAGCCAGTCACGAAGGCCGTAATGCGCGCCGACAACGAGACGCTTCGGTCCGATGTTATTTTTTGCCATTTAGAACGCTCCGAACAATTTCAATGCCACCAGCAAGGTCAGCGGCAGGCTGATGGCAAATACGCCGACTGCGGATTTGCGTGCGCTATCCTTGTCCAGTCCAACATGCAGATCCATGACGAGGTGGCGAATGCCGGCGCAGAAATGATGGAGGTAGGCCCAGACCAATGCCAGGATGATCAACTTGACGAACCAGTTGGAAACGAATCCTTTGAAATACTCGAATGAGATCTCGGAGATCAGGCTCTGGTCGAGCAAGTAAAGGATGAATGGGAGAAGCAGGAACATCAATCCGCCGCTGACGCGGTGAAAGATGGATACAAAGCCGGCTAGCGGCAGACGGTAATGCACGGCTTGTGCAAAACTCATTACGCCATAGTCCCGTCGGGGTTTCGTTACCGGTTCCCGCCGGGGCTTATTTATGGCTTCAGACATGACAAAACCTCCAGAGCTTAACAATCACGTAATTTTCGCCGATTTTTGTGCAGCACACCAACCGATATTATGCATCGTGCGCAATAAGTTTGTTATCAACCAGAAATTGCGCCCTTCGGCACTGGTAGCGACAGATGCTCAGCTCAACTCATTTTGATAGTGATGGCGGTCTGTCAGGTACAAACCCCGCCTCACTTCCACCGGCTTGTCGCCATACGTATATGACACCCGCTCGACACTTAACAAGGGCGTAGAGACCTCAATACCCAACAATTCCGCCGTCTGCTCATCGGCGGCAACCGCCCTGATCTTCTCGGTCGCGCGAATCATCCGGGTACCGAACTCCGTCTCGAACAAGCCGTACATCGGCCCTTTGTACTCGCTTAATCGTTCCGCAGTCAGCCCTTTGAACAGGACACCGGGCAGCCAGATCTCCTCGACGATGGTCGGAATGACATCAAAGGCCTGGACCCGTTTGATGAAAATCACGGAATCCCCTGATTTGATATCCAGCAGGCGTGCCAGCTCGGCAGGCGAGCGCAGGCGCTTGACGTCCAGAATCCTGTTTTCGGCGTAATGCGGCTCACCTGCGTCTGGCATCAGCCTCAGGAACCGGAACTGCGCGCGGGCTTCATGGTGGGTGGCAACAAACGTTCCCTTGCCTTGTCGTCGCACCACCAGATTTTCGGCAGCAAGCTCATCAATGGCTTTGCGTACGGTACCCTGGCTAACCTTGAAGCGGTTGGCAAGCTCAACCTCGCTCGGGATCAGTTCACCTGGCTTCCATTCACCGGATTGCAGGCTTTGCGTGATGAGCGCCTTGATTTGCTGGTACAGGGGACTGAATGTGGGAGACGTGCCGGAGCCGGAAACTCCCGCTCCTGCGCTGGAAGCACCGTTGCTTGGTATGTTGGGCGGGACGGAACTCATAACTTATGATTTCACCACGAAACGCCGCTTTCCGTCCAGCAAAAAGTGATGTGATATGTCTTATATAAGATATAAGATAAGCGTTGACAGACAAGCCCGCTAAGCCTACACTCGCGGGCAATATTTTCGCTGTGCATTGCTTGCGGCGCATATTACGCATGTAGCTTGAACCGCTTTGAGCGGATATCAAAAATGCGTACGGGGCAAGGTCGGTCAGACAATCGAAGTCCTGTGGGTGGTGCGCCATCCACTTAGTCGATTTCGGCAGGCTCGACACGGTCCCGCACCTATTTTTGACCGCCGCTCTAGTAGGCTTGACAGGGTTTCAACGGTATCATTGCAAGCTCACCTAAAACATTGTCAAGTTTCGACACCGTCTTCTCACCACTCTGGAGATTCAACATGGCTAAAGCCCCTATGCGCGTCGCCGTCACCGGTGCCGCCGGTCAAATCGGCTATTCCCTGCTCTTCCGCATCGCCAACGGCGACATGCTTGGCAAAGACCAGCCGGTCATCCTGCAACTGCTGGAAATTCCTGACGAAAAAGCACAAAAGGCGCTCAAGGGCGTCATGATGGAAATCGACGACTGCGCGTTTCCGCTTCTCGCCGGCATGACTGCACACAGCGACCCGATGACTGCATTCAAGGACATCGACGTTGCACTGCTGGTCGGCGCCCGTCCGCGCGGCCCTGGCATGGAACGCAAAGACCTGCTCGAAGCAAACGCTCAGATCTTCACGGTGCAAGGCAAGGCGCTTGACGCGGTCGCATCGCGCAACGTTAAAGTGCTGGTCGTCGGCAACCCGGCCAACACCAATGCCTATATCGCCATGAAATCGGCACCGAATCTGCCATCCAAGAATTTCACCGCAATGCTGCGCCTGGACCACAACCGCGCGCTGTCCCAGCTTGCAGCCAAGGTCGGCAAGCCGGTCAGCTCGATCGAGAAGCTGTGCGTATGGGGCAATCATTCCCCCACGATGTACGCCGACTTCACGCATGCAACCGTCGACGGTCAACCGGCCAAGGCATTGGTCAATGATGACGCATGGACCAAGGATGTGTACCTGCCGACAGTCGGCAAGCGCGGCGCGGCGATCATCGAGGCGCGCGGCCTGTCCTCGGCGGCATCGGCAGCGAACGCAGCCATCGACCACGTGCGCGACTGGGTGCTCGGCACCAACGGCAAATGGACCACCATGGGCATTCCGTCCGACGGCTCCTACGGCATCCCGGAAGGTACGATGTTCGGCTATCCGGTAACCACCCAGAATGGCGAGTACTCCATCGTCCAAGGCCTGGAAATCGACGCATTTTCGCAGGAGCGCATCAACCTCACGCTGAAAGAGCTCATGGAAGAGCGCGATGGCGTGAAGCACCTGGTAGGCTAAGCAGTACACACAAGCAAGGACGCTGCGGCGTCCTTGTCTTTCCCCCAACAGAAGTCAAGTTTTCATGCACCCTTCCGAGGTCTTATTCCAGGGTAAACGCCAGCCGGCTTCCATCCCGGTCTGCGATCATTACGCCGGCTCCGAAAAGCTGATGCGGAAATCGATTGCGCTGCAACAAGAACTCGGTCCCGTTTTTGACATCACGCTGGACTGCGAAGACGGCGCCAGCGCCGGCAATGAAGAAGCGCACGCCCGCCTGATTGCGGCACTGATTGGGAGCGACGAGAACGCACACAGCCGCATCGGCGCACGCGTTCATGACTGCACGCACCCATCCTTCGAACAAGACGTATCCATCATTTGCGAACAGGCGCAGCGCCTGGCATATATCGTCATTCCGAAAGTCGAATGCGTGGCGGATGTCGTGCACGCTGCAGAGGTCGCCAATCGATTCGCTGGTGCGGCAGGACGCTCCGACCTGCCATTGCATGTACTGATCGAGACGCATGGCGCGCTTGCCGACGTGCGGGCGATCGCAGCATTGCCGCAGGTCGAATGCCTGTCGTTTGGGATCATGGATTTCGTTTCCGCGCATTACGGAGCGATCCCAGGAAGCGCAATGCGCAGCCCGGGGCAATTTACGCATCCTCTGGTCACGCGCGCCAAGCTTGAAATCGCGGCGGCCTGCCACGCGTACGGCAAGGTGCCTTCGCACAACGTAACAACCGAGATCAAGGACACCGCAGTCGTCGCTGGTGACGCCCAGCGGGCGTCCTCGGAATTCGGCTACACCCGGATGTGGAGCATTCATCCGGGCCAGATCAAACCCATCCTCAAATCTCTGGCGCCTCGCAGCTCGGAGGTCAACGACGCAACAGCCATACTCAACGAAGCGAAGAATACGCACTGGGGACCGATACAATACAACGGCAAGCTGCACGATAGAGCCAGTTATCGGTACTACTGGACCATTTTGCAACGAGCCAAATTGAGTGGCCTGCCCATGCCGGAAGCGGCGGCGGGCCTGTTATGAGTAAAAGTGCAGTGTTGTCCGGTACGAAAACCGGCACGCGCACTCCCGGAGACGATGAATGAAACTGCCCCAAATACTGATTCTTGCCACCGCCACCCTGGCATTCGCATTACCAGCCCACGCGCAAAGCGAAGCCGACAAGAAAGCTGAAAAGGCCGAGAAAGCTGCCGTGAAAAAGGCGCCGGCCAAAAAGGCTGCGCCGAAAGCGGATGCCGCGGCGACGGATGACGATGATCAGGAACCCGACGTCGCATCGTCGGCCTCTACCGAATACGATTGCGAACTCGGCAATAAACTGACTATCTTCCGGAATCAGGACGACAACAAGCACATCGCCTTGCGCTACAAGAAGCAGCTTCGTCGCCTGACCCGTGTCGAAACGACGACTGGCGCCAACAGGTTCGAGAACCTCAAGAATGGCTGGGTATGGATCGACATTCCAGCAAAAGGCATGCTGCTCGATGCGAAGAAGGGCCAGCAGCTCGCAAACGAATGCAAGAACCCTGAGCAGCTCAAGATGGTGTCGCCAGGATTGCTGAAAAACTCATTGGCCAGTGAATAACCGGGTGAAGGCGGTGAGGCCTGGATAAAGTCCTTGCCGCCTTTACCTTCAACGTACCGAATTTGATTTCATCGCATTGAGATCATTGCATTGAAGTCCCCGTAATAATGTCATTTTTATAATCAGTTGATTCGCATTTAAGGAGAGGTCATGTCCCGCAACACACTGAATACGCTGAAGGAATTCAAGATTTCGGATTCCAAAAAAGGCAAGTTCTATTCGCTACCGGCGCTTGAAAAAAAGCTCGGCATCAACATCTCGCGCCTGCCGGTATCAATTCGTATCGTGCTGGAATCGGTGCTTCGCAATTGCGACGGCAAGAAAGTGACCGAAGACCATGTGCGCGAGCTGGCGAGCTGGGAACCGAATGCCGCGCGCGTGAACGAGATTCCGTTCGTCGTGGCACGGGTTGTGTTGCAGGACTTCACCGGCGTTCCTCTTCTCGCCGACCTTGCAGCAATGCGCGGCGTTGCCTCCAAGATGGGCATAAAGCCAAAGAACATCGAGCCGCTGGTACCGGTCGACCTCGTGGTTGACCACTCGGTGCAAATCGACCATTACCGCCAGAAGAATGCGCTGGACCTCAACATGAAGCTGGAATTCCAGCGCAACAACGAGCGTTACCAGTTCATGAAATGGGGCATGCAGGCATTCGACACCTTCGGCGTCGTTCCGCCGGGCTTCGGCATCGTTCACCAGGTCAACCTCGAATACCTGGCTCGCGGCGTGCACAAGAAGGCCGATGTCTACTATCCTGACACACTGGTCGGTACCGACTCCCACACCACCATGATCAACGGCATCGGCGTTGTCGGCTGGGGCGTGGGCGGCATCGAGGCGGAAGCCGGCATGCTGGGCCAGCCGGTCTACTTCCTGACACCGGATGTGGTCGGTGTGAACCTGACCGGTCAACTGCGCGAAGGCGTCACCGCGACCGACCTGGTACTCACCATTACCGAACTGCTGCGCAAGCACAAAGTGGTCGGCAAATTCGTTGAATTCTTTGGCGAAGGCACAGCATCCCTGTCCACCACCGACCGCGCCACCATCGGTAACATGGCACCGGAATACGGCGCCACGATGGGCTTTTTCCCGGTCGACGAAGCGACGATCGACTACTTCAAGGGCACCGGCCGCACCAAGGCGGAAATCGATGCGTTCGAGAATTACTTCAAGGCGCAGAACCTGTTCGGCATTCCACGCGCAGGCGACATCGATTACACCTCGGTGGTCGAACTCGACCTCGGCACCGTGGCACCATCACTCGCCGGTCCGAAGCGTCCGCAAGACCGTATCGAAATCGGCAATGTAAAATCCACATTCGCCGACCTGTTCTCCAGGTCGCCTGCCGAAAACGGCTTCAACAAGAAGCAGGAAGATCTGGATGCGGTGTATGAGACATCCGACGGCATCAAGGTCAGCAACGGCGATGTGCTGATCGCCGCCATTACTTCATGCACCAACACCTCGAATCCGAGCGTCCTGCTGGCTGCCGGTCTGCTGGCGAAAAAAGCGGTTGAAGCCGGCCTGACCGTCTCGCCGCACATCAAGACCTCGCTTGCTCCGGGATCGCGCGTCGTCACCAAGTACCTGGAAGCGGCTGGCCTGCTGCCCTACCTGGAAAAACTCGGCTTCGGCGTTACCGCCTATGGCTGCACAACCTGTATCGGCAATGCCGGCGACCTGACACCGCCGATGAACGAAGCGATCGTGAAGAACGACATCGTCGCGTCCGCCGTCCTGTCGGGCAACCGCAACTTTGAAGCACGTATCCACCCGAACATCCGCTCCAACTTCCTCGCCTCCCCACCGCTGGTCGTGGCGTATGCGATCGCCGGCAATGTGACCCGTGACCTGATGACCGAGCCTGTCGGCAAGGGCAAGGGCGGCAAGGAAATCTTCCTCGGCGATATCTGGCCGACATCGGCAGAAATCAACAAGCTGATGAAGTTTGCTATGAACGCCAAGACCTTCAAGGAAAACTACGCCGACGTCCAGGGCGCTCCAGGCAAACTGTGGGAGCAAATCAAGGGCGTTGCGAAAGGCGAAGTCTACAACTGGCCGAAATCCACTTACATCGCCGAGCCGCCATTCTTCGAAGGCTTCGACATGCAGCCGAAAGAAGCCGCCACAGGCATTTCCAGCGCACGTGCGCTCGGCGTGTTTGGCGACTCGATCACCACCGACCACATTTCCCCGGCCGGCTCCATCAAGGAAACCAGCCCGGCGGGCAAGTGGCTGCTGGAAAACGGCGTTCTGAAGGCTGACTTCAATTCCTACGGCTCACGCCGCGGTAACCATGAAGTGATGATGCGCGGTACATTCGCGAATGTCCGCATCAAGAACCTGATGATCCCGGCCAAACCGGACGGCTCCCGCGTCGAAGGCGGCCTGACAATCCATCAGCCGACCGGCGAAGAAATGTCCATCTACGATGCGGCCATGAAATACGTCAACGACAATGTGCCGACCATGATTTTCGCAGGCGAAGAATACGGCACTGGTTCGTCGCGTGACTGGGCGGCAAAGGGCACGCAATTGCTCGGCGTCAAGGCGGTCATTGCACGTTCGTTCGAACGTATCCATCGTTCCAACCTGGTTGGCATGGGCGTATTGCCGCTGCAGTTCCTCGGCGACGACAGCGTCACGACGCTGGGCATCACGGGTAATGAGACGTTCGATCTGAAAGGTATCGAAAGCGACATCAAACCGCAGCAGCAGGCGACATTGGTGATCAACCGTGCCGACGGCAGCAAGCAGGAAGTTAAAGTCCTGCTCCGTATCGACACGCCGATCGAAGTCGACTACTACAAGCACGGCGGCATCCTGCCATTCGTGCTCAGGCAGCTCCTGGCTGCTTAAGCACTGCCCGACGGAGTCCGTGATGCGATCCGCATCGCCGCTCCGTCAGGCGTCCGGAAGCCTTCCCGGCGGGTGCTGGCGAAGGCGCCCCGGCAGTGCGGCAAGGCATGGCAAGTTGACGCAGATCAACAAGTCCGAAAGTGATGCCGCTGCCGAATGCTGGATGAAGGCTGCAAGCAAGCTGTAAGCAACATCATGTATTGTCCTGTCCTAAGAAACGCCGGTGTATGCCGGCGTTTTTGTACCTACCCTCAACAGGAGACGATTATGTGGAAAATTTTCTTGGCGTTTGTCGCCTTTGCGGCGCTGGCGTTGTTCGTCATCATGAAAGGTGGCGATAAGGTGGATATGCAAGGTGAGGCAGGCGGTCACAGCCCTGTCGAATCGTCCACACCGGCGACACCTGCTCCGGCAACACCAGCCACCCCCGTTCCCGCATCGAAGTAACAACGCATCCCGTTGCCGCGCGATCGAATCCCTTCGCGCGGTTCATCGACCTCTCCACAATTCCCGGCATTACTCCACCAGCAAGGACGGAGCGCCAGTCATCGGGATCACGTTTTCCGCCTATCGACCGGAAAGTCGACTTTGCGCAGACCAGGCCGCTGACGCTTCGCTATGCTTCAATCTGATCACCCGGTATCCCGACTCGCTATACCGGCGTTGAATCAACTACAATACCCTCCTCTGTCCAGTGTCTGATCCGCCATGCGTCGTCCTTCCAAAAGCACCACCCTGAAACTTTCCAGTGACAGCCATCGTCTCGTTGACCTTGCGCAAGGGCTGATGCAGTCCTCCAGCCGGATGGAGGAACAGTCCTGGGAAAATGGCCTGGACAAGCTGCTGCACAAGCTGCTGAAAACCGGTCATCAGGACACCATCGATGCCGCACTGGATCACCTCTTCAAGTCAGATCCCGGCGCATATGACTGCCTGATGGATGCGGCCGAGGCCGCCAGCGAGTCCTGCACGATCGAACATGACGGCATAGAGTACGACGCACTGCTGATCGCGGCACCGATTCTTGCCTGGACGCGCTATTCGATTGCCTCCGGTCCGATCGCCGCGGAGATGCGCACTACCCTGTCGGCGCATCTCGGTGCACATATCCTTGCGGCCGAGGCGCGGCTCCTGCTTGCGCCTGCCTTGTATGCCATCGACCAGCTCCCCCGCAGCCATGCCGAAACCTATGCACTAACCCAGCGCATGGCACAGTCTGTCATCAAGAACGCACCGCTTCGTCCGCAGCCGAATCCGCCGGAAACAGCGCCTTTTCTGGCCGATACCCGCTACCTGCTCGCCGTAGTCGCCGCGCCCAAGGGCGAGCCGCTGTTCCGCTGGCAGTCCGCACTCAATCCGGCCGAACGCGATCCGGCATACCGGCAATGGCGTACGCAAGCCACGCCCAACATCATGCAATTGCTGCCAGGCTGCAGCATCGAATTGCTGTTGCCCGAGGCGTATTACTTTGCGTGCCGGGAAGCCGATAAACTGATCCGCCCTGCGTCCATCAGCGCTGCGGTCAACTACCTTACCAATACGCTCGGTGTTGAATCACAGGACCTGCGTGCCATCATCGGCGGCTTCGGCGAGCAGCCGGTCGGAGCGCGCATCGATGAATACAGGATCGGCTTCACGCTGCGCCACAGCCCGGAAGTCGTGTATGGGGTCGTATGGCCGCTGTATGGACAGGAAGACGAAGCAGACCCGGAAGTCGCGGCGCTGGTGGAAACCATGGGCAGCAGCGATGACGATGCGATGCTCGCCGAGCGCCGCACGCCGCTGGAAGAGATCCTGACGTTGCTGAGGGAATGCGGCATTGTGCACATCAAGCGGCATGCGGAGCGGTTCCCATTGGAGTTCTGTGAAGACTGTGGTGCACCGCTCTACCCGGACCCGGATGCGGAGCTGGTGCATGCCGAAATGCCGGACGATGCGCCGACCGGGAGCGGCCACTTTCACTGACCGCACTCCCGCTTCCGTTCACGTCTATCCGCTTACCATTTGCTGAATGGATGGCGCAGCAGGTTGGCGTTGACATAACGGGCATCGTGCGTCACGTCGTCACCGATCCAGTCCGGAATTGAAAATGCCTGGTCCTCGGCATCCAGCTCGATTTCCGCAACGACCAGGCCGGCATTTTCGCCAAGGAATTCATCGACTTCCCAGGTCATGCCGTCGTGCGGAATGCGATACCGGTATTTCTCGATCAGCGGCTTTTCGCAGAGCGTGTCGAGGAATACTTCCGCATCGGCCAACGGGATCGGATATTCCCATTCACCGCGCGTCGCTCCCTTGCTTCGACCCTTGATCGTCAGAACCGCTTCCTTGTCCAGGATACGCACGCGGACAATGCGATCGCCGTGCGACGACAGATAACCCTGCCGGATCAGCATGCCCTGCCCCAGTGCCTTCCACCGCGTATCTCGCACCAGGAATTTGCGTTCGATTTCTACGCCCATTACGCCTCCTTCCCGACCATCCGCAGCATCGGCTGCAGAACCGCTTCCCCCAGCCTCGCGCTGCGGGCACCGTTCCAGCCGACGCGCGCATCCGGAAGCTGCGCATTGTCCTTGAACGGCATTTCGAGCGTCAGCGACACGCATTTGAAGGTATGGCCAATGTACTTTGATGCCAGTTGCAACATCTCTTCCCGGTATTTCGACGCGGCATAGCCGTGCTCGGTCTGAAAATCCGGGCTTGCCATCCTGAATGCTTCGATAAATTCCTGCTGCTCCGCCGCCTGCTCCGCAGTGAACCCTTCCAGCATCTCGCAACCCGCAACAAACACATACGGCAAGGCTTCATCGCCATGCACATCGAGAAATACATCGCAGCCGGTTTCATGAATCTTGTTTCGGACCGCATACACTTCAGGGCTGCGCTCGGGCGACGGCGCCATCCATTCGCGGTTGAGATTGGCGCCCGCCGCATTCGTACGCAGATTGCCCCGCACCGCCCCGTCGGGATTCATGTTGGGCACCACGTACAACACCGCGTGCTGCAGCAGGCGGCGCGCGACCGGATTGCTCTCGTCCGTCAATGCGTCGACCATCCCCTCGACAAACCATTCCGCCATGGTCTCGCCCGGATGCTGGCGCGCGATCACCCAGATTTTTTTCACGGCGGCAGGATCGCCGATCACGAGCAAGTCAATATCGCGACCATCCACGGTGCTGCCAAGGCAATCACAGCGCACGCGCGGCGAGGCCTGCGCACGGGCCACTATATCCAGATGCCGTTCCCAGGAATACGGCTCGAAATACGCGTAATAAACGCTGTCGCGTTCAGGCGTATGCTGAATGGTCAAGACCTCTCCATCGAACGAGGTAGGTACCCGAAACCAATCCTTGCGGTCGTAGCTCGCCACCGCCTGATAATCTTTCCAACCACCGGGATACGTAGCCTGGCCCGCATTCAGGATGCGCATGGTGCACGCCGCATCGCGAGCGCCTTGGACACGAAAATAAAACCACTGCGCAAAGTCGGCATGGGAATCCTTGCGCAGCTGAAGCTGAATATCGTGCGGGCTATTTGCCTGCGTGACGACGATCGCGCCGGCGTCGAACTGATCACTGATCTGGATTGGCATGGAAGGATAAAGGGAAGGAAGTGGACGGCTGGAAAGCGCACCGTGCAGATGCTATTCTGCGCTTCCCTCGTTTCGCGTAAGTGTGCCATGAAGCTTTTCCCGCTGCTTGTTTCCCTCCTTCTCGGACTGACCGGCAACATTGCTTTGGCGGCGGATGCGTGGCCGTCGAAGCCGATCCGGTTCGTCGTTGCCGCGCCGGCGGGCTCGTCGCTCGACATCATCGCCCGCACCGTCGGCGACAAACTAAGGGACCGCTTGAACCAGGCGGTGATCGTCGAAAACGTTCCGGGAGCCTCCGGCACCATCGCAACCGCCCAAGTTGCCCGCGCCGCGCCAGACGGCTACACGATGCTCCTGTCGTTCAACGGCCCGCTGGCCTTCATCCAATTTATGACCAGGCTGCCCTATGATCCGCAGCGCGACCTGCAGCCGGTCATGATTACCAGCTCCCAGCCCAATATTTTTGCCGTCAACGCCGATTTGCCGGTACGTACTCTGAAAGACTTGATTGCCCATGCCCATGCCAATCCTGGCAAGCTCAACTATGCATCGGTCGGCAACGGCTCCTCCTCGCACCTGACGATGGAGCTGTTCAAATCCATGACCGGCACCTACCTTGTACACATTCCCTATAACGGCGCACCGCCAGCCGCGGCGTCCGTCGCCGCAGGCGATACGCAACTGCTGTTCTCCGTACCCACGGTCGTGCTACCGCACGTCAGAAGCGGCAAGGTCAAAGCGCTTGCCGTCACCAGCCGCACGCGATTTTCATTGTTGCCGGATATACCGACCATGGCCGAAGCTGGCATGCCTGCATTCGAATCCCTCGCCTGGAACGGTATCCTCGTGCCTGCCAGGACGCCCCCGGATGTCGTCAAGCGCCTGAATGCGGAGCTGAATGCCATCATTCAGATGGCGGATGTAAAGGCACGCTTGAACAATGCCGGCCTGGAACCGGTCGGCGGCACGCCGGAAGCATTCAAGAAATTGGTCGAGGAGGAAGCCGCCAAATGGGAGCCGGTGATCCGGAAAACCAAGGCAAAACTGGATTGAATCCCGGACACAAAGATAGCGTGCCATGCGTGGCGGAAAGCGTTATCGCTCTGCTATAATCGCAACTTCGTCGGGGCGTAGCGCAGCCTGGTAGCGTACTTGCATGGGGTGCAAGGGGTCGGAGGTTCGAATCCTCTCGCCCCGACCAATTAAATCAAAGACTTAGAAGAAGCCGCCTCGTGCGGCTTTTTTGTTGTCTACGAATTGGTAAGAAATTTGGTAAGAAAATTTCGGAGTCCACTATTGCCTCTAAAACTTTGGTGGAGGAAACACGCAGCTTAGGCAGTAAGCTAACAAGATTACTTTCGGCATAAAAAAAGTTTCACAATGCGTCGTTTTCCATAATTTAGATGAATTAATACAACGACCGTGTAGTAGAGCATTTTGTCTTTTGTGAAAACCCCATTCAGTCGAAGTTACGAGAGAGGATAGTCCGGGTAAGAAGCTTTAGCGGTACGCAAAACCCAAACTTGATTTCTTCAACAAAAATTTGTTCCTCTTTAGGAGAAAGTTGCAAGGTTTCGCTATTGTCGCGTCTGCTTAAAAATGCCTCCGGTGTCACTTGGACACTTAACGCGTCAAATTTGACGCTCTTTCTTCCGTTTGCGACCTGCCGAGCATATGTCCGGTTTTGTTTTGTACCAGCAAAAGTCCAAGTGCGAACGTTACCCTCACTCTTTGAGATAAAGTAGCTATTCTCCGACACGCCCATTACTTCTAACAAGGCAGCAAGTTCTCTCTTACCTCGATCAGACAAATGAATCGCAATTGACGGACCGTCAACCAAGGCTGCACGGATACCCTGACAAACTTCCCTGCTCAAACTGCGCGCACCGCCCATCCATCTAGCCTTGCCGCCTTCTTTCGCCGGTTCCAACCACACCGTTCGCTTAGACCACTCGATCTCCTTAACCAGCCAACTACGGCCGGCCAGTAGCAAGAGCCGTTGAGGTTCCTCACCGGTCAGCACCGTCGGGTCGATGTACCCGACCTCGGCACTGCCACAGCGCCCAGTCAAGAGCTGCGTCCCACTAAATGACGCAAGTAGATCACGATAGTGGCCACGGCCAAACTCGCGTTCGGTGCGCGGACCCACGCGAACAAGTCCCTCCGGACAGTCCAGATAGGCGTGCTGGATCATGTGATCAATCAACAATCTGAATCCCTCAGCCGACAGTTCCGGAAAGCAACGGCTAAGCAGTACGATGACTTCGTTCAACGGCCACTCTCCCCGCTCAAGCGTAGCTGCGAGAATCTGCTGCGCTGCGATCGGCCACGGCTCATCCGGCGGTCGTGCCGCTTCGACCCAGGCCTGCGACCACAGATGGGTGACGCCCAACGCCAACATGAAAGCGTCTTGGTTGGTCGTCAGAAACAGGCAGTTCCGATGACTTCCTGATCGCCTGCCGGTACGTCCCATGCGCTGCAAGAACGACGACACAGTCGAAGGCGAATCGATTTGAATCACTCGGTCCAGATCACCAACGTCGATGCCAAGCTCCAGCGTCGATGTCGCGACGATCACGCAATCCTTCTCTTCGCCAAACGCGGTTTCGGCTCGCCTCCGCTCGGAAGCACTCAACGAAGCATGGCTGACGAAGGTCCGCACGTCTTTGGATCGGAGCATGCTGCTCAGTTGCTCTGCACTGCTGCGTGAGTCACAGAACACCAGGCGCTTTTCGCCCCGGTGAAGGCGAGAGATGACCGTCGCGGCATTCTCGAGGGTGCCAACGTGATCGATGGTGACAACGGCATCGGTGCTCACCGAGGCGCTGCCCACTACGCACCGATCCCCGACCGGCGCGAACCAGTCCAGCAGTTCAACCGGGTTGCTGACGGTGGCCGACAGGCCGATGCGCTGGAGGGGCTGCGGCAGATAGTGCTCAAGCCGGTGCAGCACCGAGCGCATGTGCCAGCCGCGGTCATCTGCAGCGAAGGCGTGCAGCTCGTCCACGACCACGGCTCGCAAGTTGCCGAACCAAGTGGGGCGATCAACCCGGACTGAGATCAACATCGCTTCGATCGACTCTGGCGTCGTCAGCAGAATGTCGGGAGCTTCTTTCAGAGCCTTTTTCTTCCGGGACTGCGACACGTCGCCATGCCACACTTCCACCGTGCGCCCGACGAGGCCTGCATAGTGGGTCAGACGATGCTCGAGGTTGTTCAGCAGCGCCTTGATGGGGCAGATATACAGCACGCTCGTTCCAGGCCACGACTCCTTCAGCATCCGCGACAGAATGGGAATGGCAGCCGCTTCGGTCTTGCCTCCTGCCGTAGGTGCCAACAGCAAGCAATGCGATCCTGCGTGAACTGGTGGAATTGCGGCCAGCTGCGTCGGGCGCAGCGTGCTCCAGCCCAGCGTGTTGACCACGTGGTACTGCAGGGATGGATGTAGCTGCTCGAATTCGCTCACAGCTCGATGTCATCCACGGAGGTCGCGCTCGCTGCAGCCCGCTCGACTGCAGACATCTCGGTTTCGGCCAGGGTTAGCGAATAGTGCTGTCGTGGATCGAAATTCGCGTGGAGGTCGACGCGATCGAGGACGTCTGCAACGAGTTTCTTCAAGAACAGGCGGGGTGCCACACCCACCTTGCCCCCGAGACCGCCCGCAACTGCCCGCGCCAAGGTATCCAGGTAGCTTTCGTCGACGACGGACCTCAGGCGCAGGTCATGTTCGCTTCCCTCTGCGTAAATGTCACGCACACGTCGCCCCACCGACAGCAGGGCACTATGGTCGAACGGGGCCAAGCGAATCTGGACAGCTCTTGGGTTGTCGAACCTGCGGTCTGTCCCAAAGTCCACATGCAGCCGTTGGGCTAGCGGCGCCAGTCGTTGCACGCCCTGCGGACCGTCAAAGAACGCTGGGGTGCCAGTGATGACCAGGTACAGGCCAGGGTAGCGACCAGCATCGATCTCATCAATCCACTGCCGCAGGGCATTGAGCCCCTTCTCGCGCGTGTCGGTTCGCATGCGTTGAAGCGTTTCCACCTCATCCAGCACCATCACGAGACCCGCGAATCCACTGTCGCGGAGGATGGTGAGCAATCCCACCAAGAAGTTGCTCGCGCCAAAGTGGTCCAGATCGCCCTTGATGCCCGCGGCGCGCTTCACGCCGGCCGCCACGTTGGGCTGTCCAGCCAACCAGCTGATAAGGCCCTCAGCAAGCATGCCGTCGTTGTTGGCCAGTGCCTGTCGGTACGTGCGCAACACCGCTGAAAAAGCTGGGGCCGTTTTGCTGATGATACTGAGCCGGGCTTCCATGAGTGCATTAGTGCGCTGCAGCAGGCCCTGTGCATCGTCTGGATCCACGGTCGCGTCCGCCAGCACATCCTGCTCCAGCGCATAGAACCATCCATCAATCACACTTCTGAATGCACCGCTGGCCATATCGGCCGTGCCCAGATGTTCGACAAGACGCCGGTACACAGTCTCTAGCCGATGCAATGGCGTCTCGGTTTCGTTGATTTGAACTTCGGTCGCTGCAAACCCCCGCGAGCGGGCACGCTCCTGCAGCCAACGTCCAAAGAATGTCTTGCCGGTACCGTATTCGCCACGCACCGCTTTGAAGGCGCCTCGCCCAGACGCCACCGACTCAAGCTCCTCGCTAAGCGTGGTGGCAAAGGTTTCAATGCCTACAGCCAAGACATCCAGACCGCTACTCGGAACGGTGCCCCTGCGCAACGCGCTGACGATGTCCTCTCTACGTGCCGGACTGATCATCGTGCCCCTCCCTGCTGGGACAATTTGAACTGCTGATGTAGCAATGCAATGTTGAGTTCAACCGAACCAGCAGCCTCATCGACCGTGAGCACTGCCGCCTGATCCACGTTTAGCATACGCCGCACCGCGCTCAGCAGCCCACCCATACGAACCTCTGCCAGTGAGAGGCGATTAGCCAATGCCGTACGGGACAACTTCCCACCTCGTTCGGCAAGTGTCTCCAGCAACAGCCTCATTTTGTCGTCCGGCAAAGCCACACGGGCCGCGAGCTGCCGCTGAGACGCATAGATTGGGCTGGACAATAGACCGGCAATCCAGTCGCTAGCGATCGACTCCGAAGTGGCTGCTGGTGGCAAATCGACCGACGCGAACAGGCCAGGCTGCGCCTCGATCTGCACTGGTTTCTTGCGGGCCGGCTTTGGTTGAGGTACCACTGCCGTCGGGTTCGTGGATTGCAGCAAGGGTGGAAGCTCCCACCACTCCGGCTGGTTCGGTGGAGCGGGAGTCCATCCCGCCAAACTGGCGCCCACGGGCACAAATACGCTCAGCGGCACCGTAACCTCCTGGGGCGACAGGCCGCCGTGATAGCCGTTCTTGCGGCCCGCATACCGGCTACTTTCGCCCCAGAGGCAAACGACCGCATTGGATCCATCGTTAGTGATCACTCGACCACTACTGACTGCCACCTCCTGCGGCGATGCCGCAGTCCGTCCCAGTCGCCAACGGTCACTCTCGCCACCAGGAACCTGCGTAGTCCCATCCTCCAGCAAGTGACCATGGTCCGCCGTGATCACAACTACGCGGCGGGCTTCACGAGCTTCCCGTAGCAAGGGCAACAACAGGCGCAGGTCTTCCAGCGCCCAACGTTGGTTAAGCTGATCCGGTCCGCTCAAATGGTCATCCACGGCGTTGTAAACCACTCCCAGAACCTGCTGGCGATGATTTGCAATTGCAGCGCGCACCTCCTGAGCCAAACTGCCGGCGTCCGCCAAGTCTCCTTTATGGAAAACCTTGGGGGGATACTCTGCACGACTGAATTCCATCAAGGCCGGATGAGCCGCGAAACCAGGCTTTTCCTGCGCTTGTGTTCCAGCGGTTAGCCGGCCGCACAGCAGACTGGTCCGACTCACCTCCGTAATTGTGGGAATTGCGGCGACGCCAACCAATGGCTTTCCTTGCAACGTTGGTACTAGTTCAGCCCAGCCGTGGCTAGCAACTCGCGCAAACAATTCACGGAAGATGCTGTTACTCAAGCCATCCATCACCAACAGCAGCGTTGGTTGCAAAGCCGCAATCGGGGCCAGCACTCTGTCCAGCACATGCTCAAGCGGGACGACTCGCTCGCCGCCCGCAGGCGTCTGCGCCTTCCATTGCATCAGCGCCTGGGCAAAAGGCTTGGCGAAAGCATTGCGTCGGGCAATGGCAGCCCGGCGACACGAGGCATAGGCATCCGACAACTCGGTCAGCTCATCCCCCCCCAGTAACCGGAACCTGGCCCAATCAACATAAGCACCTTGGTCAGCTTGCCATTCAACCGATTCGGATAGTGATGCTCCAGAGACCATCGGGCTGAGCAGCCAGCGTGAAAGGCGTCGCGCCATCTCGACGCGCTCGCTACGCGGCCGCTGGTCGTTCATCAGTGCATGTTTGAGCGCACGATCAGCCAACAACTCCACATGCTGAAGGTTGGGTTCACTGGGTTCTGCCGCATGCGCGCTCAAAGCCTGGGCGAACTCCACCAGACGCTGGTCCAGGGCCGATGGCAGAACGTCACTTAGCAGCGCAAACTCCGAGATGCGGAGATCGCGCAACAAGGCATCGGCACGGTCCAGAACGGCCCGACATGCCTCCACACCCATGCTGCGAACCACCTGCTCCGCCGCGGCCGCCCAGGCCCGCCCCTCCGTCACACCTACATGCTTGTCATTGACAAAGCGCTCCAGGCGGATCGCGGCTTGTCCAAGAGCCGCCTGCCCTTCCCCATCGGGCGCGAAGATCACGCCACTGACCAAGCCCAATGGCAAGGCATCACCGGTTCGGCCTGCTTCGATGCAGCCCAGCACCATTGAACCTGCTACACCTGCGGTCTCGGCCACCCAGGTTAAGATGTCTGATCGCATCGCAGCGGGCAAAGGGCCTAGCCGCGGATCTGCATCGAGTGCCATCGACCAACGCAGCAGCGCCACGGCATCTGGCCGAGCCACCTCTAGGCCCACGAAACGCACCAGCACTTCACGCCAAGCAGTCTCCAAGTCTAAGAAACCATTTGCGACGGGTTGGTAATCGCCTTGTGACGCGCCGTCGATCAAGGCTTGCGGCATCCAGGCAAACCGGCCCAAACGGGCGTCGGTTTCCTTGGCTTGGAACATCAAACGAACAATGTCCCAACCCTCCGGCTGGAATACGCGCGCACGGGCCAGCCTCGCAGCGATGTCTTCCGCAACTTCGTGTGTTGCCAACGGGGTGATGACCACCATGCCCGAAGTCGCTGGGTTCAGGTGCTCCAGCTCACACAGGGCTTCGCGGATGGCCAACGACGACTCGCACCAGCGCAGCTGAAACTCCCGACCATTTCGGCTGACAGTTTCCGGCCAGACCTGCCTGGCGGCCGCGCGAATCGCAACAGCTTGCGCGGTCGGATCGCTGACCAGCACGCGTTCAAGCTGTGCTGAGATTTGAGGCGTCGATAAGCTCATAGCTGAGTGCCCTTACGCTGCAGACGCCAGCTAAGGGTCAACTCCAAGTCCCGCTCACTGGTCACGCGAGCCTTTAGCTCCTCCAAAGCCGCCACGGCATCCGCACCCGTCAGATGCAACTGCTGCTTTTCGGCCACCACTTCAGGTGCAAGATTGGCGGGCACTGGAGGGATCGTCACAGGTGCCGGGGCAGGCACCGGCGCGCCAGGCTCGTGCAGCACAACTGGCGCAGGTGCAGGAGCCGGCGCGGCAAGCAGCCGCATGGCATCCCGCTGTAACTCCTCCAGACGACCTTTCAAAGCCACCACGTGCTCATCACTGCCCAGCACCTCTGCCAAGCGCCGCCCGATATTGTGAGCAGCTGCAGCCCGGTGATCGTTCAGCTCTCGCACCACATCAAAGAGCTGCCAGTAGCTGCCCGTCTCCAGTGCATCGGCACAGGCTTTCGCCTGCCCCAGAGCGCGACCGACAGCAGCCTCTGATGTCTGTAGATTTGTCGTTGCTAGAGTTGCAACCACCTCCGAATCGGCTGCCGACGCCAGCGCGGCTAACAGTGCCTGGGCAGACTCGGCAGTCTGCTGGCGAGCTCCCGCGGCGCCAACCGTGTAGCGGCCCGCACGGTCCCGCACCTGTACCACCAGGCGGGTCACTGCGTCGCGCCTCTCTGCAACCTTCAGCTTCACCTCATCCACCAGCTTGCCCACATTGGCGGCATTGAGCGTCTGGCCCAAAGTCAAGCCAAACAAGCTGGACGCGCGCTGGAGTGCGACCTCCCAGTCGTTGGCATTGGGGAGTGATTGCTCCCGCAGTTCCAGTTCATCCGGCAGGCTGTCTACTGTCGGCTCGTACGGACCGCCGCGCATGGTGAAGCGGCGGTTGGTGGATGCTGCGAATGCCAGGATGATGAGGTTCTGCAACTCCAACGGTAGGCCCATAGGTGCCGGTGTGTCGATCCACTGTCGCAGCTTGGCCACGGTAATTGGCCCGCCACCGTCACGTGCATGACTTTGCGAAAAGCGCGATTGCCAATGCGGCTCGATCAGCAAGTGCGTTTCACCCATCTGCCCCAACTGGCAGGGGTTGACCACGGACCGCACCAGTTTGCGTACACCGGCGTCCTGCACCAGCCCGCGCTGACCGGGCGTCTCGATGGCCTTCTGCACTTCCGGCCATATTTTCCGGATAACAGCCGGCTTTATTTCGGTGTCGAACTCGGGGTGTGCCGGATACTGGTGGGAAAACAACTGCCCCAGCAGGCTCTCGAAGGCCGACTTGAAGTCCGCGCCTACCGGTGGGCGCGGCGATAGGGTCGGATCCAATGAACGGAACTGCTGGTCAGCCGTCAGCGGATTGCTGACGGCATCGCGGGGTTCCGTGCTGATGCCGTAGGCCACCTCCAGTTGCGAACGCAGCTTGATGCGTAACTGATCAAGTTGGTTGCGGGCCAAGGCCTTCGCCTGCACCCGGTCCACAAACGACAAGTGGCCCGCATAAGTCTCGAATCGATCACCCTGCAGAATGTAGTCAAGCACCACCAGGCGGCCTAGATCGACCAAGGCCTTGTTGCTCAGGAAAGAGGGAATCCACACCAGGGTCTTGGTATCCCCTCCGCGGTACGCCGCCAGCCGTGCCAAGTCATCGGCCGGACCAAAGTTCGAATCGTCGAGTGGGAAGTCCAGCACCACCGTCCAGGTACCGGAACGGCCGCGCAGACGGTCATCGGTCATCTCACGGACGTTCTCGTACAGCAGCTCGATCTCGCGGCGTGTGCCGCGCCAGTCGAACTCGTAGGTGTTAAACAGGTCGCCCGTGTCTTCAATCTCGAGTTCCTTGAACAGCGCCTCACGGATCCGCTTGCGGCGGTTGCCCGGATTATCGTTCGCCTCGGCAGCGCGCAAGATCGGCTCGATGTCAATCCCGGTCACCTGCAGCGAGATTACCGGCTGCAAGTCTTCGGTGATCTTGATCTCTCCTATCTCGCTGGCCCAATCACGACACTTGCGAATAATGTCAGCTCCCTCACGTCCCTGAATCGGCGACTTAAACGTACCGTGATTCAGAGCCGCCAATCGAGGACCGGTCAATGCCTTCAACGCTTCGACTTCTGGCACCAGAGCGCTGAGTAACAGCGTCTTCAACAGACGAGCATCGTTGCGCAGGTTTTTCGCGGCCGCGGGGTCGGCTTGCCCCAGCTTGATGGCCTTCCAGGTGACGTTGTGCTGCCGCTCCAGCATGGGCAGCAATCGCTGGTTGTACAGACGCTTAGCGTTCTCGAAGTGCAGCCGCATGCCTTCACTGAAGGGCTCATCGCCCTCTGCGATGGCATCGTACAGGTCGCCCACGGGTATCAGCTGGCCGAGCTCGAGATCTGCTCGACGATCTACCAGCAACTGCAGCATCAGTTTGAGCGCCGTGCGCTCGCGCTGTAGGGCCGCCGACACGGCAATCAAGGTCTGAACCAAGGCTGGAGAGAACGGGTACACCTTGCGGAACATATCCCGATCTGCCGTGGTGGTTAGTAACGTGTCCAGTACGTCCTTGCGCATCTTCAACAGATCGTCGAATGTGCTCTGCAGGGTCTGTCGCGCAGCCTCATCCACCGGACGCAACACACGCTTCTCGGCAATGGCTGGTAAGTTGCGGTCTTCCAGGGTGATGCGGTGGAACCGTGCCTCCCAGTGCTTCAGCACATCGCTGAACTGCACTTGCACCGAACCTGCTAGGTTCTCGCCCACCAAGTCACGCAAGTCACGTTGCCGAGCCACAAAGCTGATCAGCGGAATGGGCCGGTCGGCGTTGGTGGCTTCCACCAGCTTGACCAACTTCGTGCCCTCCCGGCTAACGAAATTGACGTCGGCCGCATGGCTGGCGAGCCACAGCACGAGTTCGTCCAGGAACAGGATAACTGCATCGTAGCCCAGGACCTTGGCATGCCGGCTCATGATGCTCAAGCCATCGTCGAGCGATACGAACGACTCGCCGCTGCCCGCCAAGGATCGGTAGGCGGAGAAGAACTGCGTGATCAGGTCACCCACCAGACGCGAGCGCTCCTCGCCGTTGGGCGCTTCCAACATCGCAGCCTCGAAGGCCACGGCATCCCAGCCTCTTTCGAACGCCCCCCATCCGCCTTCGCCGTCAGCAGTGCTGGTCCCCTCATTGAGCTTGGCGAAGAAGGCGTCATCGCCCATGCGCTTACGTAGGTCACGCGCATCCTTGAACAGGCCTTCAGCCAGGTAGAAGCCTGGCACCGGAGCATCCGGATGCTTCTTGCGGACAAATTCGGCGTACTGACCGAGGATGGCCGATTCCATGTCCCGTGCGCCGATCATGTGGTACGGCACCAGCAAAAATTTGCGGCCATCAGTCCAGCCGTGGCGGGCCACCACATCCGCTAGCTCAGGCGTTGCCCGGGCCTGGGTGTTGCCAGCCAACAGCAGGTTCAGAACGGCCATAAAGTGGCTTTTGCCGGAACCGAAACTGCCGTGCAGGTAAGCCGCCTTGCTGCCACCGGTCTGCACCGCTTGCTGGATAAAGCCCAGCGCGTTGGCAAAGGCGTCCACCAATTGCGGCGTGACGACATAGTCGCGCAGGGTCTGTTCAGGCTCGGTCACGCCCTTAGAGAGTTGCAGGACGAAGTCACCCTGGTGCACCCGCTCAGGGATGGCAATAAGTTCTTTCAACAATAGCATGTACGAATTCTTTCCCTGATGATTCTATTACTTGAGCGGCTTCACGCCACCGCGTCGGCCAAATCCAAAAGCCACGCGATACACATCTGGCATCTGTACGCGCTTGCCCTCAATTCGCTCCAACATGCCCAAGCTCTCAAGATCGTCCAGAATCCCCACTGCCCCAAAGTCGAGATTTTGTGGCGGCAACTTCACGGCATCACCTTGATTGGCGAGCCGACTTTCCAGTAGGGTCAACGTTCTCTCGCCTTTCCAGATTTGCTCAATATCGCGGACGCTGCACGGCACCGTCAGATTCCCTCGCAGTGGTTCCATCACCCATTTCACCCACGGATAGTCTTCAGTGATTTCTTTCACGCGGATTTGGGAAGCTTGCTGAACGCCCACCTGAATTCCACGGTAGTTGAGAGGGAGCGCATCGTCTTCGGGTGTTTCCAACGCTGCGGCTTTTAGTGCTGCAAAGAAGCTTCGAGGGCTGACCTGGTCCATGCTGTCCTGCAGGTGATTGACCAGCCACGTGTAGGGCTTCCCACGTTTAGTACTGGCGCCCATGGATCTGCCCGCCAGTTTCTCGAACAGCAATTCCTGGAGATCTTCGTTGGTACGCAGTTCCAAAGGCACCCGCCACGGAATAGCGGCCTGCTTCTTGTTTTGTTCAATGTGTGAAATAGCCAATGCTCTGAACTGCGCCCCTCCTTTAGTTGCATTCCCCAGGCATTGAAATAACAACGCGTACAAGTCGGCCCGCCGCCAAACCAGAGATGCCTTACCCGCTTCCAGCTTCGAGTAGTCTGGAAAACTGATCACCTCGTCATCTCGCAGCATGTCCGGCCGCAGATAAACCTTACATCGAATGTTTTTCGTGCTGCGCATCTCCAGCGCAACTTGGAGTAGCCCTTTGGCCAAAGGACGGATGTGTTGCCAGTCGTCGGCCAAACGGTCGAGCGCATCAAACAAAACCAGCAAGGTGGAGCTCTTGCGCTCAAGTCGTTTGTCGGCTGCGGCAAGTGCAACGGAAAATTGCTCTGGATTGTCGTCGATCCACTGAACACGCTGCGACCAGTCTGACAGCTTCGAAAAGCCGCCGTCGAACCGCGCGTGAACAGCCAATACTGCACGCCAGATAGTCCTCGGCTTGAATCTCTTGACCAGTTTGGACAATGTCTCGGGGTCGGGATAGCGCTGGTTGGCAAACGCTGTTCCAAAACCCTGGCTCACAACTGTGCCCTGTGATAATTGGGCCTCCGGGTAGTTGTCCAGTACGAACTCGCGGTGCTCAGTTGACGCTAGCAATGACCACCAGAATGATTTGCCTGCCCCCCGCATGCCCTCGACTAGCGTAGCCTCGGGATCCAAAGCCCGCGCATGCGTCGGTGGTACATAGGTAAAGGATGGTGGCTGCTTCGCTGACACTTGTGTTTGATCCAGGATGTTTGCAGCCTCCTGAATACCCTGACGAATGAGTTGATTCCGCAAGCTCATGTAGCCTCTCCATCCAATCGACTTATCAAGCGCTGTATCAATTGACCGAACGCTCCTTCAATTTGTGCCTGGGTTGCGCCACCATCTTCCGGACGCAGCATCGGGTCGAACTCCTGAAACCTCTCATCCCAATCGACGAGGATCGGGAAGTGCGGTGCGGATTCGTCCTTTTCGCCGGGGTGAAACAGCTCACCATCGTCTTCGGTCGGGTCGGCCGGCAGTTCGTCATACAGCGTTTCCGCAAATAATTCGTACGCCTTGCGTTGAAACCCTCGCACTGAGGCTTCGCGATCTGTCTTGGGTGTCAGCGCCCTTACGATGATCAAACGCTCTCGAACATGTTTGGCCACGTCAGGCCGGTGTTGCCAATGTGAAAATAATTGCCCGTAGCCCGCCCACGATTGCGCTCCACCGGTCGCAAACAGCAAGGCGGTATCTGCCAGGCCTGTGATGGACACGGCGGCCAGATCGTGCAAGCCCGCGCGGCTGTCAATCAACACCACGTCTGGCTTTTCCTGGGCTTCCAGCTGTTCCACCATGTTCCGCATCCGCGACCCCATGCGCTGCGGCCCGCTGGCACCGGGTACATCAGCGTAGGCGCGCGACAACTTTGCCAAATAATCTAGTTCGCCCACGCCCATTGCGGCAGCGACCCGTATGGCGCTGATCGTTGTTTCGGCCAGCGGACTGGCCGAAACCATACGCGGTAAGACTGCATCGCCCTGACCAACCGCGTCCTCTAGTAGCCAGTCCACCACCCCGAAATCGGCACCCTTGTTAGCTGGGAGCACCAAGCCGGACAGTCCCGGTGACTCAAGGTCAAAATCGATCAGCAGGACCCTCTTGCCGCGCTGCGCGAGCCCCCAGGCCGTCATGCACAAGGCTGTGGACCGTCCGACACCCCCCTTAAGGCCGAAAAACACGAACCGATGCGGATGAGCTGCTCCGCCATCTACGGGCGGACGGAGCCAGTCTTGCCCAGTGATCTGGCGATCCAGCAGTTGTATCTCGGCGGTACCGCGAGATTCACCGTCTTCATCGGTTCCCAATTCAACCAAGGTGCGATGCCAGTCGGCACTGCCGAACACCGCCTGCGGATCCGAAAAGCTGTCATGAGACAACACCTCTGCGTTGGTAGCATAGGGCTCCAGCGCCGCTTGAGCCTGTGTCAGCTTGGCCAGTGCCTCTGGCGGATAGTCGGCCAAAGGGCAATCCAGCGCAAACCGCAAGCGGCCGTAAACATCACGAATCACACGCGCTTTCGGCGCCTCCGGCAAGGCAGGGTCTCGCAGGGACAAGGCGGCCAGACGCAGAGCGTCATTGAAATGAATAGTTGCCATCACAGTACTCCGTCTTGTTTGGCTTGATCGAGCATGGTGGAGACCTCTTTGGCGGCACTGCGCCAATTTGCGACCGAGGCCAAGGGAAGCGCAGTATCACGCCAATATCGATGGTCAACGGACCAATCGTTGAAAAGCCCAAGACTCGGCATAGTTGCCATGTATTTCGTGGCCTGCGGACCATCCGGAATCAGTTGTCCATGGGCGATGATTCGCCCAGTCAAATTCGGCATGTGCTGACGCAACGGGTGCCGTTTTCCCTGCGACGTAGGATGATTCTCCGGGACACCACCGTCAGACCCAGGGGCTATGCCACAAGCAAGTAGCAGCGCCTTCAAGCCACATTCAGCGACAAAGCCGTAGAGCTGACCAGCAGTCGCATGGCGATTGATATTGAAAAGGCTTTCTGCATCCAGCATGTGCCTACGAGCAGCATGCTCATAGGAGACGGGTGCAGGTGCAGGTGCAGGTGCAGGTGTTGTGCTCATACCGTCTTTTTCCTCCCTCTTTTTATGACTACGACGGGCGGTTTCCACGCACGCAGATCATCCAACGTGAAGCCTAACGCGCGAGCTTCTTCGGTGACGAAGCCGCGGTAGTAGTCGCCCATGCGTTCGCCGAACACCGGGTTCAGTTCGTTGTGCCATTGCTCCAACCAGGGTACCAGCTCCAGCAGGCTGGCCAACAGGGGCTGAAGGCGTACGGGCTCCCAGCCTTCGCTTTCCTTCATGTCCATGTAGTAGCCGGCAATGGCCGTGGCCTGCTGCAGATGATTCCAGCCAGCCCAGGCGATAACCAGGCTACCGTCCGAGCCACGCTCGCAGCCGGGGTAGCAGACCCAGCGCTCCTTAGGCACGTCCAGGCCGCCACGGAGGCGCCAGAATTCGGCCTTCAGGAAGTCCTTACTCTGGTACTTGGGCGGAATGGGGATGTTCCCCACCTCACGCGCCTTGCGCATTTTTCTGAGCGGCACAAACTCCTTGTCCAACTCCTTTTGCACCCATGCGAGCGCCTCGGCGTCGGGTTCGGCATCTTGGCCCTGTTTTGTGACGATCTGCAAAAGGCTCTGACGCCGGGATTGCTCCAACATATCGACATCAGCATCGATGGCGTCTTCGATGCGCTGCAAAGCCCAGATGGATTGCCACTGGGCGCGCTTGCGCAGGCCAGCGTCGTTGTAGCGCTGCACCGGTAAAGCAGGCACGGCGTCTGCTGCTACCAGTTCTGCTACCAGTTGCGCCAGGTCGAAGTCCGCATGGCCGGCGTACAACTCAGCGATCTGCATGAATTCGGCGTCGCGCGACACGGTATCCGTCAGGCGGCTGGTGCTGGTAAGCCGGGGCGGCTGGTCAGCGCTGGCCGGCCACAGGGCTGGAGCTTCCAGGCGGACGAGCAGCCAGTCGCGCAGGGCGACTTGTTCCAAGTCTTCCCAACGGGGGGAGTTCCAGCGGCGCTTGAACTCGGGGCGTTCGATCAAGCCAATGGCCTTATCCCTCTCAATCAGCTCGATGCGGCGGGCCACCACGCGGCGATAGCCCTCGGGCCAGTGTACGGGTATTTCAGTGACCGGGGTGGAGCCGTGGCGCTCAAACCAGGTTGTTTGTTCGCGCCCGGCTGCCATGCGGCGGGCAAGCACAATCTCGAACGATCGCTCACCCAATGCCACTTCCACTTGAGCATGAAACTCGACCTCATCAGTCTCAACGCCAGCAGGTAACAGGTCATATAGGCGGTAGCAGCGCCAGTCAAGCTCCTCCTGTTGGGCGATCATTAGTTTACGCAACTTTGCGGCTTGATCGCGAGCCGCATTCAAGCTGGCGCGGGTGGGCAACGTGCCAGCATTTAGAACTGAAATGGGGTGCAGGTCTGCAAGTTGACGAGATTTAGTGTCCAGCCCTTTAGCGATGTCCAGCGGACGACCGGAGCAAAGCGGAAACTCCGAAACTTTGCTGGAGTTGTATGCGTAAAAGAACTCCCACATATCACCCCGATGGCCTTCATTTATCCCGCCGCCACCTTTGTTGTGGCACACCTGTTTCAGCCAAAAGCACCCAGTTGACGAATTCAACAGTCCGAGCAGCGAGAGGTGCTCGTCTTCGCTGCTGCCAGCGGGCAGCTTGATGACCGGCGCGGTTTGCTTAAAGACCTTGCCGCCGCGGTCGAGGACGAAATGATTGTGAGTGGCGACTTCGGCGAAGGAAATTGTGAGGGGCACTCGAAACCGCTCCTTCTGGAATCGGCTCCATTCCCACCAAGTAAGACCCAATTCAAGATGGTTGCCATTCGGCTCCCTTCGGAGCCAAAGGTGCGTTCGGTGGGGCCATAGAAACAGGTGCAGTCGAGACTGGGGGCTGTCTGGTAAAGGTTCAAGAGTGCTTGGAACGTATGGGAAGATGGCGGTGTTTGGCTGTTGAAGACTCCAATCTCTAACGGTATCGCCCTCGACGTTTTCAATAATGTTTTCACATTCCAGCCCCTGAGCCATGAGCGTATGCCTGGGAACGAAATACACATCATCTGCGCGAGTCATGCAAACAAAACCGATCGCCTCGACAGCTTCGCCCAGGCTTTCGATTGACGCTTCCTCGATCGCTTCCTTGACGTTGGACGCTCCACCGCCCCCGATACTCCACGGATGTTTACCAAACGTCGCCCTCGGCGTATCTGCCACGCTTACGAAGTCGCTTTCGCTACCGGAATGGTCTACTTGACCGACGATCGCAGTCCACACCAATCCTTGCGCCGGATCATCCGGCGTACTCGGTTCACCCTTGATCCCCATCACCGTACGAACCCACTCGTCCACAGGAGCACGATGGCGTCCAAATAAGATGACGGTGGGGGTGCCGTGACCAGGAATGTAAGCACCAGAGGTGTCGACCACATGGGTCAAATCCAATCGGGGCAACACCTGCTCGATCAGCTTGCAGCCGAACTCACGCTTCATGAATGAGTTGGCGGTGATCAAACCTACATAGCCCGCGCTACGCCCGCTAACGCCCGTAATGGCCAGCTCGAAGAAGCGCTCAGTGAACGGCGCGCCCAGCGAATATTGACGGTGGCAACTTGAGTATTGACGCCGGTAGGCCGCATTGAGCGCCGCGTCCTTGACGACAATGTAAGGCGGATTGCCCACCACTGCGTGGTACTGCCGGCCCAGGATGCGCTGCACCTCAGCCAAATCTTCACTAGCGTAGGCATGGGCCAGGCCGGTGTCGGCATGGCTCTCGGCAGCGTCAAACAGCTCCTGGCTTTGCGTCAACCCAAAGCGGGTGCCGTGCAACAGACTGTCGCCAATGACGACTGAAACCTTGAAGTCGTGTGCATTTGTAAGACGCTGAACCCCCGAGGCCTGCAGCGCCGCCACAAAGAGTCGAAAACGAGAGATGGCCACCGCGAAGGGGTTAAGGTCCACACCCGCAACCGCATTCAGTGCCTTCTGCGCCAGGTCCACCGGATTGCGGCCGGGCTCGTTGCGCTGCCATTCTGCCAACAGACGGCGAAAGCCACCCAGCAAGAAGTGGCCCGACCCGCAGGTGGGATCAATTATGCGCACCTCGCGATAGCCGAACTCCCGGAAGGCCGGCGTGAGCGTACGGTTGAGAATGAATTCTTCGACGAACTCGGGCGTCTGCAGCAACGCGTAACGTTTGCGGGTGGCTTCGCTCAAGTCCTGGTACAGGTCGCCCAAGAAGCGGGTGTTCCAGGCCGGGTCGGTGAAATCGTGCAGCAGAGCACCGGTGTTCGGGTCCACCTGCTGCCAGAACTGGCGCAGTGCCATGGCGGCGTCGCCGCTGATGCCTAGCCGGAAAGCCGGGTTGTGGGCTTCGTCGAAGAAGGTGTGCAGGCCGGGCAGCGTACCAGCCTCGCGGAAGGCGGCCAGCAGGTACTCGCGGTCGCTTTCCATCGGGTGAGCCTGAAAGTAGGCCTCGTGCCGGTCACGCACCAGCGCCAGGCGCCCCGATTCGGGCGTGCCGCCTAGCCAGGGGCGGTCGACCAACTGGTTGTCTTCGATGAAGCGCAGGAACACGCAGCTCAGCAACCAGTGCACGCCGGCCTGTGTGATGATCTGGTCGACCCAGGACTCAAAGGTTTCGGCGCAGCGCTCCGCATCGCGGGCGGCCTGCCATTCGGCCTGCAGGGTGACCTTGAGATCGGGGACTTCCTCAATCCGCTGCAGCAAGTCGCTTTCCAGGCGTTTGAGCAGCTTGGTCAGGTCGGAGAGGAGTTCGGGTGCGTTGATCACTGTGGATGCTTTCAGACGGCGGAGGGACTTGCATCGCTGCGCGTCTTAGCCCGGTGTTTGTTTTCGATCCAGGCCTGTAACAATGGCAGGGTGCGGGTATTGTTAATATTGTTGACCAAAGGCACGGCCACACCGTCGATGACGGGCAGGCCTTGTTGGCTGGTGGGCAGCAGCACCCAGGCGCAGGGCGTATGGTCGGGCCGCCCGGCGTGCGCTTCCAGTTCGGTGATGAGGCTCATCAGCTCGTAACGGGCCATCAGCCCCACGCACACGAGAAGGATGGGCGATGAGTTGCTCAGCAAGGCAGCTTTCACGGCTGGCACGGCGCGCTGCACTAGGCGTTGCAGGTTGGTCCAGTGGCGGCTGCCACGGTCGGCTGCATCGGCCTGAAGCACCACCTTCCAGTCCACCTTCATGGCCTGGGCTTGCTCGCGCAGCGCACCCAGCAATAGCGCATCGAAGTTGAGACGCTTTACAGCTGTAGGCGACGTGGCGGGGGAGCCAAATCGGCGCAGCAGTTCAGCCTCGGCATAGCGTGCCAGGCGGGGGACTACGGTGAGAACCAGCATGCCACCCTGGTCCAGCGAACGAACCAGTCGATCCTCCACTGAAATGGCCTGGGCCGCGTCACCATCACACGATGCATAGGTAGTTTGCAGAGTGGCCTGGCGAGAGAACTGCGTTGTAGTGCCCGCCGTCTGCCCGCGACCAAGCGTCACCAAGCGGTAGGCCCCTCGACCCTCGGCTGCAGTAATGTCCCACATTAAAGGCGCGCCAGCCTCCTCCAGCAGTCGGTCCAGACCGGGGCGGTCTGGCAATACAGCAGCCTCGGGGTAGCGGCCACGGACGCGGTCCTGAACGTCTTTAACCCGCAGCTCAAGGGCGCCCACCAACGCGCCCAAGGATTGGCGAAGCGCCTGGATGGGCGCCATGCCGCGCGCATACATTTCCTGCCGACTGGAAACGGCTGCCGTGCGGGACGCCGAGGCAGCCAAGCGCAGCAAGCGGGTCGGCATCAGCGCCGTTGGTGCTGCGCCGTTCAGCTGATCAGTGCTTGGCAAAGGCACGCCTTCCAGCATCTCAATCACACGCGCAGGTGGCAGCAATGGGTCAGCCAACGCACAGGCGTCGGCCGCCGAGCCCAACTGTCGTGCATAGTCGGCCCAAGCCGCAGCGCTGGCGATCAACAGCGATGGCTGGTGGTCGAAGGCCTCGAAACGGGGCCGGTCGAGGTGAGCCTCGGCCTCCACTGCACCTCGCAAGACAGCGGTGGCCTGGCGCAGGCGTTCGGCATCGTCTTGAGAGGCACATCCTCTCAGGGCCAGCAGAGCCAGAGCTCCTTCTTTCGCGCTCATTACATTGCCTTGGCTGCGCACTAGTGCATCGATCTGGTGGCGCAGTTCGGTGAAGGCGGGGTTCTTGAGCCAGCGCTCGCGGGCCTTGATCAGGGTCGCGGTCAGCGTGGTGCGATCGACCTCACCAGCCTTTGCAGCATCCCCTAGACTGGGCCAGGCTCCGGCTTTGACGGTGTCGTCAAGGCCAAGGTAGTGCGCCAGGGCTGCTTCTTCAGGCCTGTCGTCACCAGCTGGCCGCCGGGGCAGCAGCTGAGTGGCCAGTTCGTTGATACTGACAGCGCCTTCGGCTTCCTCATCCGCATCGTGCGCGATACTTCGCCCCTGGGTGAGATCAGGCCGCAGACGAGCGAGCTCCTTGGCTGTGAGCCGGATTTCCTTACGGATCTTATCGCCCACGCCTTTGAGGTAGCGAAAGCGGATGCGATCCACCGCCAGCAGCTCGCGAGCATTGTGCACGCCCATGCGTTCCAGCACATCCTGGGCTTCGAGGCTGTAGCCTAACTCGGCCATGGTGGTCTGTGGGGTGGCCGTGGGCGCGATCGCGACTAGACCGATGGCCGGTGCAGCGTCGCTCGGGTGTACTGTCTGGCGCGCTGTGAAGATGGCACGCCAGGCTCGGAGCATGTCCTCTGCGTTGTCGAAGCGCTCGCGAAAGTCACGCTTGAGCGCCTTCTCGAAGAAGCTGGCGAAGCCTTCACGAGTGACCGGGTCGAAGACATCCTTCTCGATGGTAGCTTCGACGTCGAGCATGGCTGGAGAGGTCTGGGCATCACCCCACACGGGCGGCTGGCCCACTGCCATCTCGTAGAGCGTGACGGCCAAGGCGAAGCGCTCGGCGTAGAGATCCCAGCGTGGAGGCCTGCGCAACGACAGGAAGGGGTCAAGATAGGGATGGGTCCCGGCCGTGATGTTGTCGGCCGGCGTGCGGCACAGCGAGAAGTCGAACAGTACCAGTTGCAACTTGCCGTTGCGGTTTTCGGAGATGCCGATGTTCTCGGGCTTGATATCGCGATGCGCGACTCCTTCGGATTCGAGGTGGTTGACAGCCTCGATCAGCTCTTCGCCAAAACGTTGGAGCATATCCAGCGACAGGCGTCCCTCGTCCTTGAGCTTTTCAGCCAGGGTCTTGGCGCCTGCACTCTTCAGCAACAGCGCAGTACGGCCGGAGACGGTGAGCGTTTCACGGTGGGCTACGATGTTCTGGTGGTGTAGGCGGGCCAGTACCTCGCCCTCCGCCATCAGCCGGTCGTTGTGGGCGATGTCGCAGGCCACTTTTAGGATGGCCTCGTCTTCGCTGCCATCGCGGCGCACCAGCAAGGCGTCGCTGGAGGAGCCTCGGCCCATGCGTTTAACGACGGTGAAACCACCCTCCAGTCGGTCGCCCGTGCTAGCGATGCTGGGGTCGACGGTGACTTCGGGGTCAGGCGTGGTCAGTTCGTCTTCGACGAGGTCTAAGTCGTCGAGAAAGCCCTGAATCGTGTCGTAGCGCGCCAGCAGATGAGGCGCCGTGGCAAACTGGATCAGGTCTTGCTGCCGGGCACCACAACCGTCCATGGTGTCCGACAGGCGCAATCCCTGGCCGACGCGCAGCTTTTCGGACAGATCCAGTGTGGACTCTGCCGGGGGTTGCCCGGTGAAGATGTAGAAGGCGATACAACCGAGCGAGAATACGTCCAGGCTCGCACCTTGAGCAGGGTCAGCCCGGGTTGTTTCGGGGGCCAGGTAAATGAGCCCTGGGTCTTCAACGTAGTCCTCGACGTGGCGCGTCCCGGTCGTACGGTGAACGGTGTTGGATGCAGTAGAGCTCCCAACGTTGCGAGAGGCGGTCTGCCAGTTCATGAGGCGCAAATGCATGGTCCCGCTATCCACGCCATGCACGAGAATGCTTTGTGGCCCCAAAGCCCGGTGATACAGCCGTTTGGCGTGCGCGTACTTTAGCGTCTCCGCTATGTCGCGCACCAACTGCAGGCGCTGGGTGATCGTAAGCGACTTGCCCCGTTCACGCAGCAGGTGGTCCAGTCGCATTGCCTTGGGGTCGTGATCGAAGATCAGCGCCGGGCCAAGTTCGGTCTCCTTGTAGTCGTTGACACGGAGGATCGTAGGGTGGTCGATCCCCTCAAGCACTTCGAACTCGCGTCGCGCTTGGCGGAGCCGCGTGACACGGGCCTCTGGGCTGGACGCGGTGGCCAAAGTGTAGATGCGCACACGGCGGTGGATGGTGTCGACGCTGACATGACTGGCCTCCCAATCTTGAAAGCTTTCGCCTTCGGCGATGAGCTTAGTCAAGCGGTAGTCGCCCACCTGGCGATGCTTGTTGGAAGGGCGAATGCCCGCCTCGATCACGGCCCTACCGATTGCGCGTGCCTGTGTGGTGTCTACCGGTGTAGACGTTCGCGTGGTAATCCCATTGCTCAGCGCGCCAACGATGCCGGGGTCATCCAACACGCCCGGCCGGCCTCGTTGGAACGTTGCAGTCTTTGCGAGACCTTCCAGCTGACAAGCCAAACTTGTGGATGAAAGGAAGATAGCCGGCTCGACAAAAGGTAGGCGGATCTTCGCCTTCATGATCGCCGGCTGACGCCGCAACAAGCCGGCAAGACGCTTGGCTTTGCGATTGGCAAGGATTAGTGGGTTGTCGTAGGTCGTGGAGCGACCGTCCGTGGTCCAGGTCCAGCTATGAGCATCCCCACGGAGCACACCCGGGCGGCTCTTGATCTCGACCAGGAACAGGCCGGCCGGCGACAGCACCAAAGCATCGACCTCATTGACCTTGCCGTCGTCATCGATGAACTCGAAATTGGTCCAGACGTGCCAAGAGTCGCGATCCGGCAGATTGGCCCGGAGCCATTCAAGTGCCTCTCGCTCCCAGGCAAAACCGGATTCGGCGATGACGTGCCATCTCGATGCACTGAGTGTCACGACCGCCGCCCTTTCTCTTCGGGTACGTGCTCAAACAGTTCTCCCACTTGGCAACCAAATAGGTTGCAGAGTGCATCAATAGAAGCCAAATCCAGACGCGTCACTGTCTCTTTGTATAAGGCGGTGACTGTGCTGCGGTTCAAGCCAGTGATGCGAGAAACATCAGAAATGCGAAGCTTGTCACGGCCCATAAGCGTTGACAGGTTACAGCGAATCATAGTTGCAAGTTTGTAACAGGGGTGATGCGCAGCATAGCGTAATAATATATTGCGCACAATCTACAATTAGATTATGACTAATTTGAAGTAGGGCAAGAATGTTTAGCGGCCTATTAATTTGTAAAAATCGCAATATTTTTTGCACTATGTTTATGTATTTGCAATATTTTTAACCTTAATCCATCGATACGTGGACAAAAGAAGTTTGTTCAGATAATCAACCTGTATTCCATACTTTGTAGCTAGTCGTCGCACATAATACCGACTAAGTGAATGGTTTAATGTTGTGACGAAGTATCAACCGAGTGCGCTCTATTGAGGCCAGGCGCTAGAAAATCTGCCATAACCTATTCCTTAGCCCCAGAGAAGTCTTAAGAATTGAGTGCCCTTGACCAATGCGGTTTAAAAGCGCCTTTGCTGCTACTTAACCCTATGATGTATGAGGCTTGATCATTTGGATCAGGATTTCCGCTACCTAAAAATTGGAGCTTCACTCCCAAGAAGATGCATTACCGCAACGGAGGCAAGGATTAGGTAATAGCTGAGGCCCCACCAAAAAGGTAGCAAGGCCTATCTCAGCGGTTAGAGATGGCGCAATGGACGTTCTATAATTTTCCTATGACATCCGCCTCTTATTGGTTTGGGAAAGGTTGTGCAATGCATCTACCTGCGCTTTGAGAGCGCGAGCAAGCTCCTTTTTGGCGCTCGAATTGAATCCTTTGTCTGCGTTAGATGCAACCTTTGCCTTTCCCGCCCCGGTCCGAGGACCTGTCGAGCTTTTCCACGGCTTCCAGTTTTGAATCAAAGCGGCCTGACGAGCCCGTCGCTCCGCCGACCAGCCCCGTGTCGTTGTAGTTGCCAATAGTTTGTTTTCCTGGCATTGCGTCTTTTTCACGATTATCGACTCTTCTGCTGAAAGTTGTTCCGTTATTCACCTGTACCGCATTTCCAATATTCGCTTGCTTGATAAAGGCCACATTCTGGGGAGACTTTATTGCGCACAAAGCCTCCAACGTTGTTCTACATTGGGCCTGCGCCTTAAATGCCAGTCGAAGGTAGTTGTCCATATGGTCTATGCGGTTTGTCTTAGCCGCTGCATTAGCAAGGTTGTTGAATAATGCGTCAAGCGTATGAGCTTGCGCTGCAAGAATTGCTTCTGCTCTTGCCAAATCGCCAGAAGTCAAAGCATCGACTTGCTGGGTAAGTTCAAGGATAAGTGCAGGTAGACTAAGGTCTCCAAAATCTTGAGAATACTCTTTGATCGTTGCCGCGGCTTTCACAGTCGGTGCAGTAACAAGAGTAGCTAGATCTGCATCAATATTGCTAACAGATGCTGCTTCCTTAATAATCACTTCTGCTTTCAATGGTGTGGCTCTATTATTTTGGCTTCGCTTTTTACTCATCATTCATACCCCCATACTATTCAACGTCCTTACCCCTTCAATGAAAAGAATGCTAGCAAGCCTCTATATGAAGCAATTTGAGTGTGTCTTGTGATGCAGCTAACTAAGCCCTCTAGGATTGGTTTTACCCTCTCGAACAAGCTACTGTAACTAGCACATTCAATAGGAGATGGTTACTTCTATAAAGGACTACGATAGCCGTAGTAAAAGCACCGTGATTTAACGATATATAGCTACGGGTATCGTAGTATTACTAGTCTGCTTACTCCGACCTGCGAAGCTATGCTGCATTTTTCACCGCGAAAAGCGTAGTAGCATTTTTATTTTTGACTTCAGGCACCACTTGAATTTCCTCGGCTTTGGACCATGCACCGTATGGAAAGCCAGAAGGTCCTATATCAAATTTTATAGAGGGATTCAGTTCAAACCACGTAAGACCGTACAAGCTGCACAAATTTGGCCGTCTTCCTTTTCGAGTCTCCGCGATAAATCCAGCTTGTAAAAGTTCACGCTTCGCTCGATTAAGTGTGTCTTCCGACTTCCATCCGCGTGGCCGCATCAAACTCCAAGTCGCGCACAAATCTCCATTATTTTTTCCGTTATATTGATTTCCGATATCAATAAGTAATTTAACGGAGATTGCAGATAGCCTCCGGTACCGAATGCTATTGGATACGCAATGCGGAATTGCCAAGAAGCCACCGGGAAATCTCAATTTTCTTGTCTGTTTTTCGCGTCCCATGTCTCACTCACTTTGATACTTTTTTGCGTGTGACACACGGGTCCGGGTGGCAATCCAATTATCAATATCGTCGCTTAACCATCCTACTGCGCGACGTCCGACAGCCACGGGAGACGGAAACGTTCCATTTTTAACACCGCTATAGATACTAGACCGACTTAATCCGGTTCTCTCTTTTACGAGAGTAAGTCGTTGAATAGACAACGCCATGCTGAACCTCACTAGTTGTTGTTGAACGTAGTGAGATTAAATACGGTGAAACAGCGTATATGAAGTAATCAATTTTTCGGAATTTGCATCCGGAATGGTTTTACGAGAAAAATCTTCCAACTAGCCGTGTTCTTTTAAGGACCGAATTGTAGTACTGGTAAATACCTCCTTCGCCATAGGCTTCACCACTTTCCGCACTCGATCAGCCAGGGACACGTCATACTCATTAGGGAAAAGTAAAGTCCCAATCTGTTCATTTGTGAGATTGATTCCATTTATCTCAGCCCACCAATTCAAATCGAAGTAGCATAAAACGCGATTTACATACCAACGTCCGAGTTCTGCTTTAGACGGAATTTTCTTCAAGTTTTTAATACCCAGTTGCTTTCTTCGCTGTTTAATAAAGCGTAAAAACTCTTCAACAAGTAAATCGTCCGGAGCATCAAGTTCAATTGTCGCCAAAGTTGCATTATTGAAATAATTCGGCTCGTCACCACGTGCCAAATAGAATTCTTCGACATTCTGTTTCCACAACTCGGTTGCATTGTCGTCTCCGCCGCCATGCAGGGCGTCCATCTCCGCTTGGCTGAACGACGCCGTGATTTCATGGAAGAGGATTCCAAGGACTTCCAAAGACACTTCATATATTGGCGAAAGTGCCCTACCGCTGCTAGCTTTCATTTCAGGCGAGTTACGATGGATTGACACAAGAACTCTAGTCCAATAGGCGGGCGCTTCGGATGAATGTAAAGATTTGCCTTCCAACTTAAGCCAGTCCAGAAAAACTTTTGATGCACTTGGATCTTTGAAGAATCTATACGAAGTCCATCTAACCTCGATCGCATGACACCAATCCATGTAATCCCATGAGCTACAACGATCATAGTTTTGTAAACTTAACCAATCCGGTTCCATTCTTCCGTTCCAAGATGAATATTTTTAAATCCTACTACCGTTTACTGAACCTCCCGAGCTTAATCAAATAACATTTCTAACCTCATCCTTTTAGAAGATTGTTTTCCTCTAACAAGCATAAAACTTTGCCGTGCTTTTGCGTTATTCCGCTCATACCGCTTTGCGAGGCTTCAATAGGCCGTTAAAATTGCATCTGAACAATTTTAACGAGAAAAAGCGATGAAGCTGCAAGCTTTACAGGATGTCGCTATCTACGAATTTGGCTTGATTCCCAAGCAGCGCAATGATGGCTGGTCTTACTGGACGGATGAGGGCGAGCGTAGAAAACCAGTGCGCGTACTGCGCGTGACTCAAACCGAGGCAGGAAATGTCACCGAAATTAAACTGCCGGTCTCTTCGCTTGCCGCACAAAAAGAGCTTTTCCTGCCCCTTCCCTGCACCCTGGATCAAATCCGGGCTGCGATCGCGAACGAAATTCAGAATTCTCGCTAAACGCGCTTGTTGAATTGGCACATTGATCACCGATGGATAACACTCTTTTTGTTGCGGAACGAGACCAACAATGGCAATCCTTTTTAAACCGCTGGCCGCTCGAGGGTTTGGCCAGCATGCCTTTGGACCAGTACACCCGCGCCGACAGCCGTGATACGTTCGCTTACTGGATAGAATTTGGTACCCAGCTACTAGGGTCAATGCGCGGAGGCGGTGCCTTTAAGTTTGGCATCTATCACCGCAAAGGCCCAATCAAGGAAAAGCGCGAATACTTCAAGCATGACGATGTGTATTCGTGGTATGCCAAGTACGGGACGGATTATCAGGAGGTGTACGGGAAGGTCCTGCCTCTAATCGTGGAATGCGCGACGGCTGCTCGGCAAGGCAATTTGGAACAAATCGATGCCATTGATTTGGGCGATGTCTTCAAATGGAAGCTGACATTTCTTTACCAAGATCCGGCGCACCCAATCGTATTACCCATCTATAAAGTAGACCATTTGCGAGCCGCTCTCGGCGTCAGCGCAAAAGGCTTAGGCTATCCAGAACTTTACCGTCAGCTGCTAGCTCAACAAGGCGGTCAACCTTTGTTTGAGTACGCCAACCAGCTATGGGAGCGCATTTCGGCTGCTCTGCAAACGCAGTTAATGCCAGAACAAGCGCTTGAGTTCTTTTACGAGGACGCTGAGCGCTTTACTCCAGTTAAGACCCCTTCCCAATATATCGCTGGGTTTTCAACGTCAAGCGGCCAGCAAATCGCTTTAGTACGGGACAACCGGGAAACCACCCTATTCCTATCGCCAGGTGAATGGCTGGCTTCGGTACGCGACCAGCTAGGCAAGGTGGAAGAATATCCAGCCGAACGCAGCCGCAACAGTAACTTGAAAGCCAATGCGCCAGCGTTGGCGCAAGGCTATCCGGCTGTCATGGTGCGCGTACCAACCCGTGCCGCTCTAATAGCCATTTGCGATGCCTATATCGACATCTCTCCCGCTGAAGAAAAGCCAATGAACGTTAGCATGCCGATGATCCCTATCGATGAAGTTCCGTTGAACCAAATTTTGTACGGCCCACCTGGCACTGGAAAAACCTACGCTACCATTGATGCGGCGTTGGCTATCCTGGATCCATCCTACCTGGCAGAAAATCACAACTCGCGCAAAGCGCTCAAAACCCGGTTCGATGCCTTGATGGATGCTGGACATATCCGGTTTGTGACGTTCCACCAAAGCTTTAGTTACGAAGATTTTGTGGAAGGACTGCGGGCGCAAAACGATGCGGATGGCCAATTGCGCTATGAAGTGGTACCAGGTATGTTCAAGAGCTTGTGCAATGCCGCCGCTGCCCGCGTTACCCAGCAAGCGCAAGCTCCCGTAGACCTGAAAGGTCGGCGGATTTGGAAGATGTCGCTTGGCAATAGCTTGGGCAGCGATGCCTATATTTATGACGAATGCATTGAGCACGGTTATGCATTGCTTGGATATGGTGGGACCATCGATTTTTCAGGCTGCACCACCCGCGAAGCTGTATCCGAACGATTTGCCAGCGCAGGGATGATTGTGGCCCAAGATACGTACGCGGTGACGGCAGTTACAACTTTTGTGGCGAAGGTCAAACCAGGAGATTTATTGGTTGTCACAGAAGGCAATTCTAAATTCCGGGCTATTGGCGAAGTGTCGGGTGATTATCAATCCTTGAACCGCGACGAGCAAGGGGATCAATACGGACAATGCCGGCCTGTAAAGTGGTTGCGCGTCTATCAACCTGCCCTGCCGCATGATGAACTTATGCATAACCAATTCAGCCAAATGACGCTGTACGAACTCAAGCCGAGTTCGATCGACATGAACAAGCTATCCGGATTGCTAGGTGCTGAGTCTGCCCATGCACAAAATTCTCCTTCGGCTAGCCAGTTTCGATTAGGTGAAATTTTCACAAGTGGCTATGTTGTGCGCAATGTCTCGCCGGACGTACTGGAATTGGAAAAGCCGAATGGCAAGTGGCTGCCATTTGGCATGAGTTTATTACAAGAACTCGCCTCGTATGTCAAAACCGGAAAGCTGACTCTTGCCGATATCCGCGACAAGCGTGTTTTCGACAAGGTTCCGGAAACCAGATTAGAACCTTACCTGATCAATGGCTACAACAATATTTTGCCGGCCTTGGTTGAACGGCTATGTCAGCCAACCTTCCTTGCTAAGGATAAGCCAACACTAGGAACTGACAACAACAGTGCTAAAGTGTTAATTATTGATGAGATTAACCGGGGCAATGTCTCGCGCATCTTTGGCGAATTGATTACGTTGATTGAGCCCTCAAAACGGCAAGGTGCTGATGAAGCGCTGGAAGTCACACTACCATATTCAAAAGAACGGTTTAGTGTGCCGCGCAACGTGTATTTGATTGGCACCATGAATACAGCAGACCGATCGCTTAGCGGCTTGGATATCGCGTTAAGGCGCCGCTTCACCTTCAAGGAAATGGCGCCTGATCCAGCTTTGCTCAATGGGACGGTGGTAGACGGTGTCTCGATTGCAGATCTTCTGCATCTCATCAATCAACGCATTGAAGCGCTGCTAGACCGTGACCATTGTTTGGGCCACGCATACTTCCTGCCATTGCAGAAAACACCTGAGCTGGCCCATTTGGCCTCCATTTTTCGCCTGCGTATCCTGCCGCTACTGCAGGAATACTTTTTTGAAGATTGGGAACGCATTCGGTGGGTTTTGAATGATCACCGCAAGCCCGTCGAGCATCAATTTATTATTCCTAGTAAATCAAGCACAAGCCAACTATTCGGCGACGCACCAGCAACACTAAATAAACTGGGCAGGCAATGGCAACTTCAGTCTTCTGCATTTGATGCTATTGGCAGTTATGCTGGGATTATTACGGCATAAGCATGCAGCCAACCATTACGGTACGGGAGTACGCTAAGCTGTCGGCAGGAGTCAAAATATGCCAACATTCGTTGGATGAAGCCACGATTTTCCAAGCAGATTTTGATTGGCTTTGCCAATTGAATGCATCCTTTCGTGCCAGCGGGGCGCAGCTGGTTCATGTGGACAACCGAAAGTGGCTGCGGCTCGACAATTATGTCGGCATCATGGAAATGCCTAGCGGCACGCGAATTGAAATATTACCCAAGCACCATCATGAAAATGCGGGAATCGACGACGCGCGACGGCTACTATGCCGCATGATTCAAACAGCATTGGATTTGCCGCACCGAGATGTGGGAGAAACCAATTTGACCCTGTTCGACGCGCCATTGACAGAGTGGGTGATCCAACAGTTTCTCGTAGCGCTCGACCGCTTAGTTAAACGAGGCTTGCGTTTTGATTATGCGCGGGTGGAAGAAGAGCAGCGATTTTTGCGCGGCCAGCTCGACATGGCACGGCAAATGCGCCAGCCACCCGGGCGACAGCATTGGTTCCAGTTGCGTCATGACGTACTTTTGCCAAACCGTCCGGAAAACCGGTTGTTAAAATCCGCGTTGAAACTGGTAGCTGTCTCCACCGATGATGCGAGCAACTGGCGCCTCGCGCATGAGCTGCTTGGCATGTTGGCGGATCTACCGGAATCACGCTCGATTGCCGCCGACTTTAAGCAATGGCGGCATGACAGACTAATGGCGCATTACGAGCCTGTACGGCCCTGGTGCGAACTGATCCTGCGACAAAAAATGCCGCTCGCAATCAGCGGAGACTGGCAAGGAATCAGTTTGCTATTTCCAATGGAGAGATTATTCGAGCGCTTCGTAGAGGCCGGATTGCGCAAGACGCTTTTTCCGCTAGCACAACTGCATGCGCAAGCATCGCACTGTTACCTATGCCAGCACGAAAGAGAAAATTTCTTTCAATTGCGACCTGATTTTCTCGTGGTCGGCGATACGCAAAGCTGGATCTTGGATGCCAAATGGAAGCGGCTAGATAGCAAAGATCGCGCTAACCAATATGGTTTAAGCCAAAGCGACTTTTACCAACTCTATGCATACGGTCAGAAATATCTGCAGGGACAAGGCGATGTTTTCCTCGTATATCCAAAGACAGAGCAATTCAATCAGCCTTTGCAACCGTTTCATTTTTCAGTTGGGTTGCGACTATGGGCTGTGCCCTTTGACATGGACGAAGAATGCATGATCGTTGCGACATCAACAGGGTTACCGATTACTGCACGCCAAATGGACGGCATTGACATGCAAGTAGTAAGCACACCGACCTCCATAGCGACGAACTTTTCAGCGTAGGTGCTGTTCGTCGAGATGCACCCTGCAGGTCCGAGCCGCTTCGCAATTAGCCTGATAAGATTGAAGATGTCGCTCAAATCGCAGATCTATCTAAGACGCACAATGCGCGCCGTCGCATGTTCGTGTTGTAGTGAACACCTCTTCGAAATCAATAGCTGAAGCGAGATACTGCAATAACGAGTATGAAAATTGGAGCTAAAAATTGGTTCGCGTTATTCGCCCGAGTGCGGCATCTCGCAACGGCGGGCACCTGCCCCAAGTGCATCGACGGAAGTGCCTAGCTAAAATCTACTTCGCTTCAAGGGGCGAAGGCGATACCGTATTGCCATTCGATATATAGCCCCGCTCTTGTTCAAGTAAATAAGCGCTAACGTCAAAGATTTTGAACATATGTAACAGTAATGCTTGGGACTTTTCGCACGCCAGGTTGCTTCGATAGAAAATCCTGAAAAAACTCCACTAGCTTCTTCTCACATAGTGCAACTATGGCCTCATCCGAAGCAAGAGCGTGGCCATTCTTTTTGATACGTGCTGGAATTCCTTCATACAGATCTATAACCGCCAATTGCGCATTGGTGAACGGCCCACCATTGAGCACCTGATGCCGCAATTTACTTGACGCAGGCGTAGAGACTAAGATCGGCTTTTTCAAATTAATATTGATACCAGTAGGCGTTTCAGTGACTTCATAACTTCCTGGAGCCAAATCGAAACCGAACGAATATTCAGCGGAATACCAAATCGCAACCGCGGCATTGAAACGTATTCCTAAAATATTTTTATTGATTACTTCAGTGATACCTTCATCACGCACGACTTTTGCTGCTAAAAACTTCGTCTTCCCGTCCAGTTTGATTTTGCCGGCATATAGATAATCCGTATATTTTGTATATCCGAGCAGCTCATTTTTTTTAGACGTAACCTCATCCTCAAGCACTAAAATTTTCCGATTAAGGGAATCGATAGTGTATCTGTCCCACAAATATATACCCGCCGAAGCAATCATACAGCCCGCAAAAAATCCTGCTAAAAGTGTCTTTATCGGCATATTGTCTACGTGCTCAACCTGGAGGTTAACTAATGTAATTATAAAAAGGACGCATAGAAAGCTAGCCGCAATACTTAAACGATTTTCCTACGCCTCGCCTACCCATACACATTTTTAAAAGCAGATACGTTAACGCCTCATCTCACACTGCCCTCAAAGGATATTTGATTCCATATGAGATGGATATTCCTTAGTCAACAAAAGATGTGCTGGCACAATCCCTAGTTTGACTCAGTCGTTGACCGACTTCTTCAGTCTAACTGCCCAACAAATTTTTTCGCTCGCCACAATGCCGCCACAACTTCCATCTGGTGGTTATGCACTTTTTCGGCACCCTCAATGAGCATGACCTTTGACCAAAGGGTCTTTGGGTTTATAGAGAGCGAGTTATCTCCACGAAGCAGCTGCAAAGCCACAATTGCGTATCGCTTGTTTGATTCAGACTTCGTGTAGCGTCCAGATGGAATCCCAGTAAGAAATCCGTTTTCGGCTAGCCCTAAAAAACTAGATTTGGGACAAGCTTTTGCTCTGCCACTTGGGCTATTTGGAAAAACTTCCGCGGCGGCCGTTTCCCATGCAGTTATGGGATGCATGCCTTTTGAAGCAGTTTCTACTGCTTTCATTGCAATCATCGAGTATTTTGTTAGATCACGGCTCATCAGTAGTCCTCATGCGAATTCAATTAAATTCATATCAAACAGCAAATCTTGAATTGGCCGTTGTTAATTAGAGTCTCGGCGTAGGGTTTTCGCTATAACCTGCGCTGCCTCCACAGCTGTACGCTTGACGGCCTGGCCTGCATCAACTGATGTGCGCTGCACTACCTGACTGGCATCTACTGTTGTTTGTCTAACGCTCGTTATTGTTCCCATTACCCGGTCTTTTATAGCCCCTGTTACGTCGGCTAAAGTTTTGCCAAAGGAGTGGGCAGCATCACTGATGAATTGCTTCATCTCCTTGAAGTTGTCCGCGCTGAGCATCTCTTTAGTTTTGCCGATAATAAATGTGATGATGGACTTTACGAGCTCTACTCCTATCGACATCCCCTCTTGAATCCGTACCAAAAGTTCGTCTTGCTCGCTTGAAGAAAGTGCATTCCAGCCAAAATAGATTGCCCCTATCGCTGCGCAAGTCATCGCTACTGGATTTGTTGCAACTGCAGCACTACCAAGCGTTGAAACTGCAGCGAGATTATTACCAAGTAAAAGCTGCCCAATAGCGATGGCTGTTATGGGTACGATATAGCCAATACCAAAACCAAATTTGGCGCCTTCAATTACTCTGCCAGTGCGAGATATAGTGGAGTTATCGGATTTCTTCATCTTCTCGATATGGTCATCGATGAAGTCGTTGATATCAGAAGCTACGCCATACAGTGCAATAACAGCCTTCGCCATTGCGGTAAGTGTTGTTTCAGCTATAAAAAGGCTGCTGCCAACTACAGCCAATGGAATTGGCATACAAATCTCCCTGTAATGTTGAAAAAGCGAACAAGATCTGAAAGTCGTATCATTATGCAAACATTTTGTATGGCCTAGCTTCGGAAGAACCTAGCGATCCGGATTAAGCTTCACGGAATCAATGTTGCTTCTTGGACATTCTAACGGTTGAAGATTAAAATGACGAGAGTATTCACCTTCTTAACCATCGTTAAACGTATTGCGTTAAACGCCTGTGAAATCCCCTCTTTGCCCGTTTTGTGAACTACCGCCTAATCGCATAGTTAGGGCTAATGAATTTGGGTTCTGGATTCGCGACGGCTATCCTGTTTCTCCAGGACATAGCTTGGTGATCCCTAAAAGGCATATCGGGTCCTTTTTCGACACAACCGTAGATGAACGTCAGGCTCTATTAGCATTACTTGAAGACGCCAAGTTGGCGGCAGTGACTGAATTGCATCCCAGCGGTTTTAATATTGGTATCAATGATGGAGCAGCAGCCGGACAGACAGTCCCACATCTTCATATTCATCTAATTCCTCGATATATCGGTGACATGGCAGATCCTCGAGGAGGTGTTCGTTGGGTTATTCCTGATAAGGCCGATTACTGGTCGAAACGGTAGCGCATTGACCTGCATTACTGCAATTCCCTCTCCCGAAGCTCAGCTCACTTTCTTGTCAAAGCTGCAGCGACTGTTCGCGGAAGGCGACTTCACCGCGACATATAAATATGCGTTGCTCATTGCGTTTGCAGATCTCGCTGTTGAGCTTGGTGCGGATGACGGACGCGAGCTAGTTTTAACGACACGTCAATTAGGCGAACGTTTTATTCATCTCTACTGGCGCCAGGCGACACCTTACGGAACGGGTCGGCAAGATGCTCTGTCAGGCGTACTCGCTCAGAACAAGGGCGCTCAAGCGACAGTTGTTAAAGCCATTGAAAACTTTCGATCCCGTTTTGCTGTGGCGTCACCCCAGGTTGCGAAAACGCTTCCCGAATTCAAAGCTGTGCTGTTAACAGTAATGCAGACCGTGTCTGCACAGCCGCTAAACTATCTCCAAAATTTTGGCGGTGGAACTGACGAATTTTTGTATGAGCGAGTTGGACCGGGAAAGGTGAGACTCAAGCCGGGAATAATGTATTGTCTACGTCGCTTTCAGCCACTCGTTCAGCAACTCGCGCGGTCGCATTGGATTGGCCATGTGAAGGCAAATCGCCGAAACCATGCCATCCTCGGCGATAACGATGATTTGGAAAGTTTTTTGTTTGCGACATCTCGTCAATCACTTGCATTACTTGTCGATGAATTGAAGAAGGTCGATGGTTCGAAGTGCTTCTATTGCGGATACAGTTTGGGTGCTGTCGATGTAGACCACTTTATTCCCTTCTCCCAGTACCCACGCGATCTGGCGCATAATTTTGTTCTAGCTCACCCTGGATGTAACAGAAGCAAATCGGACACTCTGGCAGCACGTCCGCATCTGGCGCGTTGGATTGAACGACTGACTATGCGGGCTGATGACATCAAAACTATAGCCTTCGACGTAGGCATGGTGGGTGACGCGATGATCAGCACACGAATTGCAAACTGGGCTTACACCGGAGCAATACAGAGTGAAAGTCGAGCCTGGTTTTCACCAAACAAGTATGAAGTTGTGGATTCGAGTTATAGCATGCTGTTTTAGAACTAGGCTGTTGCTAAACAATGTCACTGGAAGTCCATTTATAGTAAATCAGTTAAATTCAATCATCAAAAAATAAAACTACAAAGATTTTATGATGTGCCTGCTTTGGCAGTACTAAGGGCGTCATAGCAAAGTTTTGTTTTGACCCTGCACCTGGGGTGGCTCTGCGTTCCTGCCGATGGGCATGCATTGTTTTCAACCCTGTTGCGCCCGCCCCGTTTTTATCCGGTCGGCCGCCTGCCCGGCGACGGTCTTGAGGATCCCTTTGTGGTAGCCGTAGCGCATCGCACAGGTATGAGTTATTGTCAGCAGCATGTTGGCGGCCGTCCACTGCTGTGACATGAAAAAGCGCGGACGCAGGTCTAGTCCGTATTTTTTGACCAGCTGCCGGTTGCCGCGCCTGTACCGAATGAACCGTTTTAGGAAGCCGCGCAGGCCATCGTCGGGCTCGTGCCGTGCGCCACTGGCGAAGCAGTAATCGATCTCGCCAATCTCCAGCAGCCGGAACGCCAGATCGATAGGTTGGTAGTCGCCAAGGCCGAACAATGATTTCATCCCAGCCTGCCGCCTTCTGGCATAACTTGCGCGTTCTTAATTACAATTTTGCCCAAAGGAAGCGGAAGGTTAGTAGCACGATAGAGCGACTAATCTGGAAGAAAGGTACGGTGCCTTTCCCTGACTACGTAGATCTCCATGACTGATATTGTTGTAGCCCCCTGCGCTAATGCCATCACGCTGCTAGCAGACGAAACACACCTGACCGTAACGCGCAATGCCGCCTCAGTGTCGCTATTGCAGCGCCATTTCATGCTCGATTACGGTGCGGCATGTGAACTGTCGAAGCCGGCCAACTATCTGGTCACCACTACTCTTGATCGCGTCGTACGCCGCCTTGAAGGCATTCATATTCGCATCACAACGTGATACCTTAATGTCCGCAACCGGCCTAGACTCTGTAAAAACGCAGGCGCGAAATAGTGACGAATAGCACTGCCAGCAACCACGTACGTGGGTAATCCAAATAATTTCGTCGCATCTCTATGTGAAATAACCAGTCGGGAAAAGCTAAAGTGAGAGTCTATAAAGATACGTTTGGCGTGGTTACAAGGTAATCCCATTCAGCGTACTTGGCGGTCGCGTCCAGCCTTGTCAGCTGCCGTCGACGCACCACGTACGAGGGCTGCGGCCAGAGGCATCGTCTCGCGCGTTTCACGCATACCAGCAGCGATTCGGTTGGCTAGTTCGTCCGGATTGCGAAGCCGTGCACGTTCCGGACCGGCAAGTCCTATAGTGCGGAGCCGCAAGCCGAGACCATCCGCGCCGTCGTAAACTCGCTGGCTCACTTCAAAGTAGGACCAGATTAGGTATGCGGGAGCTCCTAAATCAAAGCCTTTGGCGAATTCCGAACGGATGGTAGCTGAGTCGAGCCTGCGCCGATGTTTGCACTCAACAATTTCGAGCACGTTATCGGCTGATGGAGTGTGACCGTCGTCGGTGATAACAATGTCAGGACGCCACGGAAATCCACTTTGGCGGCCACGCATCGTGTACTGGATCCAAAGGAAACGTCTCTGTCCCCCACGCACAAAAGGAACTGGGCGGGGCACTGTGCCGCGCAAGCCGAACACCAGACGCGCCCCGACGCTCTCAGCTTCGTCGAGCACCATTAGAATGCATAGGAACTCAGCGAGCAACCATAGAGGATGTCCGCTAAGCGAAGCCTCGTTGTCAAGAGGGCCAACGCCGTTGCCAAGAAAGAGCCTGACGTCGTGGTGCTTGCGTACGCGAGCGGACAACTTCATGATCGTCTGCACAAGCACAGAACGGCCTTCCTGGTCATCGACGTCCGGGTCCTCTTCTTCCTCTTCAATCGGGATTAGGTCGTTCATTGTGTGCTACTCCTATTATGCGGTAGTAATCGACGGATTTAAGCGCCAGATTCTTCATTATTCAGCCGTTGGTACCCCACATTAATTCGATTAGCAAGATCATTTATCTCTTCGATACACGGGCGAAGCTGGATTGTCTCGCCAGCGAAATGAATAGCGAATGTGACTGGATCGAAGCGACGAAGCACGAACGAAGAGGTGTCTGGGCCGCGTGGAGAAACATGTATCGGTACTACTGGCCACTTCTTCATTGCACGTTGCTCAAGTACAGCGTCCAGACGTTCGTCGAGATGCTCCCAAGAGTTCCGAACCTTGACCGAAGTGACGTTTGGAAGGGCGGGATTCCCAAGGAGGTCACGTATTGTGCTTGCCCTTTCTTGCGCGCGCGTATCCTTTGAGCTAGGCGAAAGAATGCGGCGAATGGCCGCAAGAGACGATAGACAAACCGTGCATTCTGCGACGATCTGTAGAGGAGAGCCTGGTTTCCCATCGTCGATGCCCTTTTCGAGGCTTATCCGGTGTTGTGCCGCGACTTCCAGAACTGCGAAAGCTTGTTTAAAGAGTTTACAGTTCAGATCGAGTTCAAGAAGGAAGAGAACTTCCCCAAAGTTAGCATTTGGAATAGGCACGATAGCTCAGGGTCAACTGCAGCAAAAGCTAATGATACATGTCTCATGTCATGCACTGCCAGTACCAGGCGTCAATAGGACATGGCTCGCCATTATGTCCTGAGATAGTCGAGTATCGTGTGAACACTATGTAGGAGTTCTTCAGAATGCCGACGTCCCAAGCGATACATACGTTGCTGAGGATAATTTGACTGCCCGTCCAATCGCTGAAACGTGGAAAATCTGCTTAGGCTTCGTAGTGCCAAATGACCACGTTCCCTATAGCGGCTATGGAATACGTATTCCGGGACACGCCTGCAGCACGTTCAGTAACGTCTTCAGCCGGAACGGTGAAGATCTTCACCGTTCCGCCTACGTCTTCAATTGAGTCAAGTCATTAGCGGATTTAGCAATAGAACTAAAGCAAACAATCTGCCATGCACCAGAAAGCAGCCGAAGGTGATTTTCAGTTGACCGACGTCAGTCGACCCACATCTGCCTGTGGCCATTCTCCGGAGCAGACATCCCCGCTACTACCGGAGACTTAAAAATGTTCTGGTATCGGTGGGTAAGTGATATAGGCGTTTCACACGCCCTGAACCCATTGCAGACTTCGCTAGGATGGGCTTTTAGACGAATCGGTCCTGACTTCACGTGGCTTGCTGCAACTCTGATTGGCGTATTAGTCCTTCAAGCTAAATTTGACAGCATATTCCAAGCAACGCACTTCATGCGTTGTTCGACCCGCTGGAATGCTACCTAATGCCCGCTCTGCAAGCATGCGCCTGAAGTGCCAAGAGATTTTTGCTGACGGCGTCGCGAAGTTCTCTGAGCTTTGTTATTCTGGTTCGCGTGCCTTGTAGCAGAATATCCCGTGGCTGCTTTCAACCATCGAATGTGGATCCATCACATGGATATTATGTGCTAGTGTGGCTAACAGTTCGGATTTGCCTTTGTCGTTTAGCACTGGCTGCAACCTAAAAATAAGATTGAGTTCGACGTCGGAAAGATAGACCTCCGCTCGAAATCGAGGATTAATCAGTTCGAGGTTGACCCATTCTGTTTCGGTAAACCGCGCCAGTACCGACGCCATGTAAACGTTTTTCTGTGTGCCGTCAAAAGCCGGGTCGTGCAGCATACTGATCGCTCGATGCCCACCTACAAATCTGCCACTTTCAGCTGCGGTCTTGCCCACGTAAACCACTTTCTTGACGTCGTCCTTTTCGGACGAAATAAAGTAGATCGGGTGAGCCACCGGCGGCGGTTGTCCTATTGTCGAGAGTAAACCGCTGAGCGTCAAACCGGTAACCCAGCCTGAAGTCTTTTTTTCAAAAAGGTAGTCCTCAGCTCGGCCAAGATAACTTTTGACCGCATCATGGTGTTTCTGAAACGACTGAGCACCGATATCGGGCGACAAGTGCACAGGGACTGGATCACTAAGCTCCACCGCAAACTGAATGGCTCCTGCATCGTGTTGGGCTGCCATGACCTGCTCAAAATCGAGGATTGAAAAATGGCCTTTAAGAAAATTTTCCAACGAAAATATTGTGACATTTTCCATTGAGTAAAATGCTTTCTTGAGGAAACTGTTTTGGTTCATGTTATGAAATGTTTGGCATGAAACCTTCAATTTACCTTGATATCGGAATGTTGGAATACTCAATCCGAAACGGTGGGGTAAAAAAATATCGCGCAGAAGTTCGTTGAAACATACATCATCGAAGGTCCGTTATTGGCCGATTGCCGCCCCTCCTCACCGGCTACTTCCGACCCAAAGCGGAAGTATCCCATTCCGGAAAGCGGCCGTTCGAGCAGCAATCGACAGACATTGGAACCGTCTGGTTACCGAAGACTGATTAATCTAGATGCTTAGGCGCGTTTTGAACTCAAAACGCGCCTAATTAGGCGCTTGAGTCGTACGCAGATTGCCCCAATTTTTGATAAGACCGCAAGCTTGCAGAAACGGGGGAAGTAACATAGAAATCTCATCTGGATAGCTATAAATAGCTAGGTCGAGCGCGTCCCACGGAGTTAACGAACTAGAGTTTGGTGTTATTGCGGATAACCGTGCTTGGCGAATATCACGATCTGGCGATGGCCGTTCTGCACCGAATAGCTCAGTTTTGTAAATCCCAAAAGTAGGCGATCGGACGATGGCAACCCAACTGTATTCGAGAGTATTTGAGTTGTTTTCCATGCGGCCCTGCGACCCCCGAGTTGGACCCCGGGGGTTGGTCTCTATCTACAGCCGCCCTCCCCCTAAAAAGCACTGGGTACAATACCCTTTGGCGGGGAAGTCAGGGAGTTGCAAATTGCATCGTGACACAAGATCATTTCAAGATCAACAGGAGACTAAGTGACTTCAGTAATAGCATGGTTGGCTGTCGATAGTAGACAGCCAACAGCACTCTATTTTGCAAGTGATAGCCGTCGATCGTTTGAAGGTAAACGTCCGGCGGAGGACGATTGTATTAAGCTCTTCGTTGCAGAGGGAACTCAAGAGATATTTGCGTTTTCTGGAGATGTTACCTACGCGAGAACTGCATTGAACAAATTGTGTAATGCAATAGAAGCAGGACACATACCGGGAAACTTGGCCTTGTCCCCGTACGGTCGTAGTGAATGGATTTACGATTTTCTTAGAGGCGAGCTTAATTCGGGAATAAGAAAACCGGAATATTTAACGACCATACTTTATGGAACACGGCACGAATGGGGAATTAAAGCGAGCTTTAGCCTTCACGCATTTACTGTATTAAAGGACAGTGATCGCCTAAATTGCAGGGAGCTGTCTTCTAACCTATCGTCTTCCACTGCTATTGAGGTCAATGGCAGTGGCGCTGTCTCGGTAAAAAACTTTGTCTCCGCAACAGTCAAGGCGGCCGGGCCACATAGCCGGGCATATTTTGCTGCTTTCTGCAATTCTGTTATGAATGGCGATGATCCATATTCAGGAGGTCCTATACAGCTTGTAGGATTGACTTGCAAGGCTAATGCTGAACATTATGGTGTGGTCTTACCTACCGGAGCATTCTTTCGTGGTGCTCCGTACAATGGATCGCAGCACGTATTGCATTGGCGCAACGACAAGTTTGAAGTGGTTACAAGTAATGGTGTTTTGAGGAAGAATGCTCAGCGGCACGGCTGGCCTGCGATCAAATTGCCGGAATAGTCACCGCGTTCAAGTCGCTTCAGAACACAAAAGTAATTTAGTTGGTCCCGCTTTCACGGTGTGTTTGATCTGAAAAAGCCACCTTTGTCGAGTGGCGGCGCATGGAATGAATGGCTAGCCTATTTAGCTTGTTTTTGCTTGTCGGCGAACAAATCGAGCGCGTTCAAGCACTTTGCAACGGCCTTATTCGTCTCAGTTTCGTCAAGAGTTGTGGCAACAGACACCAAGATCGAGTTTGGGTCGTTTCTATTAGGCGCAGCAGAAATTGAAGCATTTTGGTCGGAAAAATAGTGAGGCAATTCGGTCGGGAATCGCTGGAGAGCTTCAGTAATCTCTTCGGAATTTTTCTCCTCCCGAAAGGGATCTGAACGCGAAGGGCCGTTGTAATGGTAGTACACGCGGTAGGCAAATCTATTCAAGGCAATTCCTCTTGGATTAGGGGCAATAAGATAGTAGCTCATACCCGATGCAGCTTGCCAATCCCCGTGAATAACGTGGAAATATTCTTTAGTATGAATTCGTTACGCCGTACTGCGGCACGCAGTACGACGGTGCTTTTATATATGCTCTCGTCCTAACGCGGTGTGTTAGTTGAATAGCTTCGGCACTGGATAGCCGGTAGCCCTCCGGCCAAGTACACTGTGCTGTTCCAGACGCGGTTAGGTAATTCATCGATATAGGTGACTGTCCGGCTACTGTTTATACTGCCAGGTTGAAATTTAACGTCGGAGCGGCACGCAGTGGCATTGCGCTGCGAGGCGGACACTCACCAACAAGCGTTGCGCTGCGATGCCGCTGCGTGTTCGTGTCGAACAACCTGTTAGGCGGCATGGCGGCGCAGTAGGCGAACATATTTGGCGTCACTACGGGGCATGAAGTAGGTCGCGTGAGGGAATGCATGCCCCACATGCTGTGTAGGAAGGTACACCCACCAGTCAGAGTCCACGGCCACAATTTCATAGAGCTGCATACCCAGCACCTGGGACGGCTTGGAGTCAAACAGCTCGTTAAACTGCCGATGGAAGTTGTGCTGGAATCCAAAGCGCGTGAGGATTTCAGAGATCACTTGCTGGGAATCCAGGAACGGCCTAGGCTTCACCCGTGCTTCACTCAGGACATCCGTGAGGGCTGCTTCTGACAGCGCGTGCAACCCCGGGGCGTCACGAACAAAGTCGAAATACTGTTGCCAGTACGGCTTCAGCTTGCTGCGGTCCAGATCCGGACCAATTTCAGAGCGGCAGTCGATATCTGTGATCATGGTCTTGCCTAACTTGTTATAAATCACAAACTGCCAGATTAACATGCCGGACCGTTGTTTAACACGAGACCGCCATACCGCCGTGTGCCGCACCATGGATAGCTTTTAAATTTTCAACTGCTCAAAAAGCAGGTTTAACCGGATCGAAAGTCAACGCTCGGCCTAGAAAGTGGCATAGTTACTAAAGAAGCAACATATGCATAGGAATGTCTGCTTTAGGGGGCACGGCCACTGCCCAGTTTTGGCCGGCATGAGTCTGATCAACGATTCCTGCCAATGGCGGCTCAGCGGCGCATTGCAGGCGGCGATCTTTCTGGCACTGACTGCAGGAGACGACCCACAGCGGACGGTCTCCTCACACATCGCCCCCTTCAGTCACTGGCACGTCTCGCAAAGCCTTAACACCTATCCGGGTAAAGTATTCGTTGGAGGAGTCTGCGGTTCGCCAGACTACTCCGAGAAGTTTTGTGACCGCTTCATCGGTTTTTGTCTGGGCCGAGACGAATCCATTTTTATGCAGTACCCACTGCTTTCTTAGCGTGACTGCGTCATCGCCAGGAAGAAAGCTAAGGTCCAACATCCAAGAATAGCCGCTGCGCCGCGTCCAGGCTGCGGTGAGGTATTCGTAGTAAAGGGCAATCTGTTCTTTGTCCCACTGATTGATGTACGCGACGTACTCTAAGGCGCGGTCAAGCTTGCCTTGACGGTTTGCGAATCCGAGATGGTGACTTTGATGGCAGTTAGGGCACAAGCTTATCAGCTGTTTGAGCTCTTGAACGCCTATGTTGTCGGGATTACTGGTCACAGCGGGTTCGTGGTACTCCCACAGCTCATGACACTCGAGTTCACCGGCTGTGCCGCAGATTTCGCAGCGGTTATTGCATGCTGCGAACGTCTCTTTGCGCAGTGCCCCCCAGTACTCTTCAGTAAGCAGGCGGTGCAGATTTGCTCCCCAGGACGTAGCCGGAACAGCGTGGCCAACCATTGGCTTATGCGCCATGCGTGGTAGATACGGGGTCAGCAGTTCTATGAACGCCTTCCGTTTGCGCTCGATATACGGACCGGACTCGTCGAATTGCACACCATATCGCATTAGGTCCTTCTGCTTTGCGCGACTTGTCCGAATCAGGTAAATACGGCCTTGGCTGTCCCACATGTCTTCCAGAATTTGGACTCGCAAACCCTTCTTTAAGCTTGGCGTTAGCTCCGACGGAACATCAAGGGGAGTGTAGGTCGCAACCCTGTGCTTCTCCGTCGATACGGCGATAAATTTTCCGCCTTCTCGAATGGTATCGGACAGGTCATAAAACAGGTAATCAGCTGTGCGGATGGTCTTTTCAGTCGCGAGCTTGGTCATTGTATGGGCTTGGATTTAGATGCCCACGCGGGGAATAAATTTGCGTGTATGTCATATCACGCTTGCTGGACGAGATGGTAGGGCTCTGTGCCATTTTAGGCAACACATCGCGCAACCATTGCTAAATGCGCAATTTTCTATTCACCCAACCCTAAACGAAGGATATTCATGATTACTGTAAAGCAAGATATTATACAAATTGGGAGATAAATATGTTCGGTGAAAAAACGATATCAGTAAGCTTTCGCGTTAGCCCTAAATACAAGCAATTACTTGTACTCGCGGCAGAGCGCGAGCATCGCAGCCAGACCAACCAGCTTGAAATGCTGCTGTACAACTATTGTCAAGAGCAAGGCATTTCAGTAGAAAACACGTCCTCAAAGGTTGCCGCATAGTCAACGTCGATCCATTGTTCTTCAATGGCGCGCTGCCTGTTTGACGTGAGGCGATAACAAGGATTAGAACCACAAACCAGAGACATGACCATGCCATCAATTTCCGGCTATCCGCTACAGGTCTACATCGTCGGGGGCGCCCTTCTGCTGCTCGTGGCAGCATTTGTATTGTCTTTTGCCGTCCCGGCAATTTCTCAGTACCTTAAGCTACGACGGCTAATAGGCGTTCTTCAGCAAGGGAAGGAAGCGACCAATTCATCTCTCGACGTCGCATTTTCCAATGACAAGACCATCAAGCATCTCTGGGAAGAGTACAACGACACGCTTCACGAGCAACGTGAGCTGAATTCCCAAACTGGGCAGTTTGAGGTAGTTGCAAAGCGCTCGACTGTTCCTGCGGAAGCCATCTTCACCACCCAGACGCTCGTCGATACTCCACTTAAGACCGAATTCTTCAAGCACCTTCCTGGAATCCTGACTGGACTGGGTATCATCGGTACGTTTGCAGGCCTCATTGTGGGCCTCCAAAAGTTCAAAGTCGATTCGAATGCCGATGTCGTACGTGAAGGCCTAAACAATCTTGTTGGCGGCGTCTATGAGGCGTTTCTCGTGTCGGCAATCGCAATCGGTCTCGCCATGGCGGCAACTTTCCTTGAAAAGTTTATGCTCGCCACGCTCTATAAGCAAGTTGAACAATTATGCCAGCTACTGGACGGCCGCTATCAGGCAGGTGCAGGCGAGGAATATCTATCGCGTCTGGTCATTGCTTCCGAAGCGTCCGCGAAGGAAGCTAAGCAGCTGAAGCAGTCGTTAGTTGAAGACCTCAAGAAAATCCTTGAAGAAGTGACGGAGCGCCAGATTGCGTCCTCGAATGCCGCATCTACGCAAGTGGCAGAAAGGATAGTCGCAGGCATGAACGAAGGCTTGCGGGAACCGCTATCGGAAATCCGAAGCGCCGTGCAGCAGGTGTCCGGTGACCAAGGCGTGGCTGTACATAAGCTGCTCGCTGACACCATGACTGCGATGACGGCCCAAATCCGAGACCTTTTCGGCAGCCAGATTACCGGCATTAACCAAATGCAGCAGCAGACCATTGAAGCGATGACGACCACGGTAGGGAAGTTGCAGCAAGTGGTTGCTGACATCACCACCACCGGCCAAGCCACGACCGACTCGATGGCGCAGAAAATATCCGCAGCCATCGAAGCCATGGAGGGCCGACAGAGCGCTATGGATTCCCAGGTGCGGCATTTGCTCGAAGAGGTACAAAGCAACATTGAGCGCGCCAACGGGAATACGAACCAGAAGCTGCAGGAGGCTTTAACGACAATTGCTGAGACGGTTAGTAACGCAGTGTCGAATCTCCAGAACATGGTTAATGAGGCGTCAAACCGTGACGCAGCGCGCAGCCAGAGCCTTGAACGGAGCACCACTGAAGCGGTGACCGGGATTTCAAGCGAAGTCAAAGCTCTTATCGAGCAAACATCCACAGCATCCCAGCAAATGGGGCAAGCCATTGCGGCGATGCAGCGCATGACCACGGACTCCGTAGATAAGATGTACGCTGGCGCGAACCGCTTGTATGCTGCGTCGGAAAAGTTCGCGGAGGCGGGAAGTCAAACCACCTCTGTACTAGACCGAGCGCAATCCTTGGTGCAGCAACTGTCCAATGCCTCTGGGGCACTCACCGGCTCCTCGACTACGCTAAATGCCGCAATTAATGATTACAAGGCGACGCGCGACTCGCTTGCCCAGATGATTGAGGCTCTACGGTCAACTGTCGAGTCAGCCAAGACCGAGGCGTCTTTGACGGCCAACGTTTTGCAACGCATCGAAAGCTCGACGCGGGCGCTGGCGGAAGCCGAGCGCAAGGCTGACGAGTACTTAAATGGCGTAACAGCAGTGCTCGGGGAAGCGCACCAGCGCTTTAGCACTCAGGTCATTTCTACGCTTGACGAAGTGAATGGTGAATTCCACGACCACTTGCGTAGTGCGACAAATGCCCTGGCTGGCGCCATCGAGGACCTCGAATCCGTGTTCGATAAAATTCCTGGTTGATAAATGCTCGCGTACCGAACCGTAAAACCACGGGCGAAGGATGAGGCCGAAAAGCCGTTCTGGATTTCCTTCTCGGACCTGATGACCGCCCTGATGGTCTTATTTTTGCTCGTCATGAGCGTGGCACTATTAGCTGTCACCAAAACAGTCTCCGAAGCGGAGCGTGCCGCTGCTGAGCGGAAGAAAAATATCGAGGAATTGCTCGGAAAAGTGGAGGCCGCCGCCAAACAGGAGCGCTTCCATGGCATTACCGTCGACCGAAGTCGCAATGTTATCGATTTCGGTGACCGCGCGCGATTCGATACGGGGAGGCACCAGCTCACTCCCGCACAGGCATCGTTGCTGCGTGAATTCGTCCCTGAGGTCTTGAAAGTGGCGCGCGACCCACTCGGGGAAAAATGGCTTAAACGGATTGTGGTCGAAGGCTTTGCCGACCAGCGAGGCACCTACCTTATGAACCTCAACCTGTCGCTGCAGCGCAGCCAACGTGTGCTATGCGTGCTGCTTGCGCGTAGCAAGACCGGCCCGGATGCCCTGAGCACTGGAGAAATGAACCAGGTTCGCGACCTATTCCTCGTTGGAGGCTATTCCTTCAATTCTGCCAAGGCATCACTGGAGGAAAGTCGCCGGATTGAACTGCGCCTGGAGTTCTTGAATGTCGGCGAATCACGCCCAAAGAAGCCTGACGTTAAGAACAATGATTTTGGCCCCTGCGCGATAGGTGAATGATGGACTCGCTCGCTGCGCTTCGCTACCAGCTTGCCACGGCTAACGCCAATTTGACCGTACGTCGGTTTGGCAATGTACGCCCAATGAAACAGTTGGCCGAAGCTGTCGTCCAAAAGTTCGGAGCTGGCAAAGCGCCGACGTCGGAAGCCATCCTGAACGCTGTCAGCAGATTCATCGCCACTGGAAAACTGAAAGACTTCCGCACCCTAAAGCTAGTATGTTACGGAGTTACCAATCGGCCCCGCTCCGCAACTAGCACGGTGCTGGAAAACGACGTTCTGCTGACAAAGCTCCTAGCCGCCATCGAGGCCCTAAAGCATCGTACCCGCCAATTTAGGCGCTGCTGCCAAGGACTGCTCTCTGTCTTTTTTTCGTTCAATCCCTATAAGACCGAGAGCCGCGCAGGGGTTGGCGGCTGGTCGAAGATTCGCATGTTCCTCGCTGAACACCTGCGCCATCTGTTAAGCGGCGAGCGCCAACCGGACTGGATAGTGGCGCTCCGCGAGCATGAACACGTGCTTTCAAAGACCCCCGGCGACAAGTACGGGAAGGAATTTTTGCAGGGAAGGAGCGAGCAATTTGACGCCATGTGCTCAAGCCTCAATGTTGACAAGAATTCATGGATTCGTGAGAACGTGGTCCTGGCCGCGATACACGCCGCGGCCGCTCTACCTGAAGCGCAGTTTCGGTCCCATATCGATTTTCTGCTTAACTCGCTACGTAAGGCACCCAATGTGCGCCCAGTTGGCGTTAGGCGTCTTTTAGACCATTACGCGACACTTAAATCGACCGCGGAGCATATTGGCTTACGCACGAATGCTCTCGAACTGATGGATAACCCGCTGTTAGTTGCCAACGCTCAGCGCTGGAAAGATGCGAGTGAAGGCGCGAAGACAATGGTTGGAGATTGGCTAAAGCTCAAAGTCATCGAACAGTTTTTCGGACTACTTAGCCACGATGGTGTTACCGACAAGCGGCGGGTCAACTTTTGGTCCAGCTACGTGCCAATCATAGAAAACATCTGGATTGTGTTCGGAACTGCAGCGCAGAACAGCCAAAATCGCGACTTCGACAACCTTAGTACGCTTCTCGGCGACCATGCACTATGGCTGGAGGGCGCTACCAGAACAAACAACGCCTTCATCATGAAGATTGGCAGCAAGTACATCATCGAGTTCGGTGAGACGGGTAATGCCGCGTACATCTATAACGAGCACGACTTGCCATTCGCGCTATCTGGAGCGCTTCATCTGCGAAACGACCTTAAGCAAGGCGACCATAGTATTCCTCACGTAGATAGGTCCCATATGACTTGGGAAGATAAGTTCCGCTTGGAGCTCCGCCTGCCCACCAGCATTCAAGGACGCAGCCTACACCACCAAGAACCGCGTCCGACTTTTTCCAGTGGGACGTCGGCGCGAACTGCGCGCACGGACGACTTCGGTCGTGCTTTACGAGCATTTTGTGCTGAACGAGGACTCCGACTGCAGGATAACAGTGCGAGGGGCGGGGCCCTCATCGTCTACGCGGACAGTCTCAATTCGAAGGTCTCCGGCACCCTGGGGCAGTGGGGGTTCCGCTATGACCCAAGTAACGTCCGTTGGGTGAAGGCAAGCCAATGAATCTTTTCCAGAAATTTACAGCGCTCTTGTTGAATAGGCCTGCGCAACTGCGCCTTTGGACGGTGTATGCGCGTGATTACGTAGAATTTCAGGTCAGTGCTGCAAGACCTGACGAAGATGCCGTGCCGGTGATGTCGCCGCTGGCGCTTCACTATTTGAACGCCCTTGCCGCAGCTGGTGGCGCCATTGAAGCAGATGACGCCTATCGAATGGAATGGGCGAAAGTCTACGCCTTACTTGAAGACCCAGAGCACGCGTCCGTCTTGCCGACTCTCGGCTTGCCGGCGGTTTCCAAAATGACACCAGCATTGCGATGCGAAGGCACTCTTGACGACACAGACTTTTTTGTCGCCATCGACGGCTGGTATGACGGCGACCGAGTACTGGGCTCTGTCCAATTACAGGGGCCCGTCGCACGACAAGGTAGCCAATTGTTGCTACTGAGCCCGAACGTCTACAATCTTTTGCTGTCCGTACAAGCCTTCTTTGCCGACGAAGAGCGTTCGCCAGCGGCAAACCGCCGCCATTGGGGGCGAATTCGCGCCGCTGCGGTTGCCGCAGGCGCGTGGCTTGACCAATTTCTGACCTTTACATTGGTCCTGACCCCGGAAAAGCTTCATATCCATCTGGAGGAATCTGACGTTGCCCAAACTGGGGTCGTTGAAATCCAGCCTTGGTTTGCCGGCGCACCGGCGAACTGGCTCAAAGAATTTGACCGACACTCGGATGTGCCGGACTTGTACCGCCTACACGAGGGCGAGCAATTAGTAGAAGTTATCGTTACGCCAAAAGTAAAGGCTGTCCTCCGCGCCATCAAGCAAATGCCCGGTCGGCGGGCTGCCGGCTCCTTGGCCGAAAAATTCTTAAGCAATCCTTTTGCGACTCTCGGAGAAAGCGCGAACGAGGTAATTGACGAAGCACAATTTGAACAGGCCCGCAGGGAAGCCGGCCTGCAATTTCAGCGCTTTACTGCGCATTGTACTTTAGACGGTAGTGAAATTCGGGAGGCTGGGGTTCTTGTCGAAACGCTTGATGAGAATAGTGCATCGAGCCACATCGAGCTGTTCGAAACATCAGAACAGCTAAAGACTTTCGTAGTTCGTGTTGAAACGAAGCTGAAAACCGGGCTAGAAACGTGCGAGTGGCGAAATCACCGGTTGCAGTTGCTTGGTGATACTCCCGACCAGCTAAAAGCCCTCAAAGAAATCTACCAGGCGTGGACGGCGCCCCGGATTCAAATCAAGGCGGCCGACGTCTTTAACCTAAAGCGTTATTCTGACCGGGTGACCGGAATCGGAGTGCAGCCCGCGATAGTTTCACTATACATCCCCAAACCGGAGACAGACCCATGGTTTCCTGGTGCTGACGAGGCCCCGGCTGCACTGGTTCAAGTAGCACTTGACCTGCCTGGCGGGAAAAAGTTTGAGCTGCTGGTTGACGAGAAGGTTTATGGAACGCTGAAAACTGCTATCGAAAAGGCAAAAGCAGCCGGCAAACCGTTTATTGATGTTCCTGGTGCACCCAAAGCTGTATCGGTGGAGAACGCCCAATCGATAATTGACGAACTCGCTCAAAAGTTCGAGCGTGCGGCAGAGCCGACTGATACACCAATAGAAACTAGGCGAAGAACCAAGCGAGAACGCGAAGAACTTTTGATTCGCCTGAACGTCGGGTCAACCGAATACCAAGAAAACCGGGCCCGGGAACTCGAATTTGACCCGCGCACGCCACCACGGTTGCCAAAGTCGTTGAAGGCTGACGTCAAGCTGAAGGACCACCAGCTAGTTGGCGTAGCTTGGATGCAGCACCTGCTTACTAAGTCCCCAGAATACTGCCGCGGTGCGGTACTGGCCGACGACATGGGCTTAGGCAAGACCCTTCAGCTGCTGGCAGTCATTGCTGCCGCTCTGGAGGAAAATCCGCAGATGGACCCAGTGCTGGTGGTCGCCCCAGTCTCGCTGCTGGAGAACTGGAAAGAGGAATCTGAAAAATTCTTCGAGTCTGGAGCACTACCACTACTGACGCTGTATGGCGATGCCACAGGGACGCTTCGAGTATCTACCAGCGAAATTGAAAGCAGTCTTCTGGAGCGAGGATTTACGCGATTTCTGCGGGATGACTGGATTGGCGACAAGAAAATTGTGCTCACTACCTACGAGAGCCTGCGTGACCTTGAATTCTCTCTCGCTGCTGTCAGATGGTCAGTCATGGTCTGCGATGAGGCACAAAAAATTAAGAACCCAGCTGCTATGGTCACCCGCGCAGCGAAGAAGCAAAACGTCGGCTTCCGTATCGCCTGCACTGGTACACCGGTCGAAAACTCGCTGGCCGACCTTTGGTGCCTGTTCGACTACGTACAGCCTGGATTGCTCGGTGCACTTAACGAATTTGGAGCGAAATACCGGCGTCCGATCGAATGCGAAACCGAAGAGCAAAAGCAGCGGGTCGAAGAGCTCCGCGGAATTATCGAGCCGCAAATCCTTCGACGTCTGAAGTCTGACGTCGCCAAGGACCTTCCCCGAAAAATTATCGTCGAGGAGGCTCGACGCCTTCCGATGTCGCATTACCAGCGAGAGCTGTACAGCAAAGCCCTGGAACTATTCAGATTGCGGCGCAGCCCAGGTATCGCCTCACCATTCAAGAATCAACTCGGCCTTCTTCACTATCTGCGTAAAGTCTGTACGGACCCGCGCGAAATCGGGCGGACGTTCGCACATGAACCGTCGAAGGAAGCGCGGCAGCGCAGTCCAAAACTGGATTGGCTCATCGCGACATTACACGGTATTCGCAAAGCGGAGCAGAAAGCGATTGTGTTTTGCGAGTTTCGCGAGATGCAGCTCATGCTGGCGCACTACATTGAGGAGGTGTTCGGAGTCAGACCGGACATCATCAATGGCGACACCTCAGCGTCCGCTAACAGTGCCGATAGTCGCCAGAAAAGGATTCGGGCCTTTCAACAGCAGCCTGGTTTTGGCGCAATTATCCTGTCGCCTGTCGCCGTCGGCTTCGGCGTCAACGTGCAGGCGGCAAACCATGTTATTCACTACACCCGCACTTGGAATCCGGCCAAGGAAGACCAGGCCACAGACCGGGCTTACCGCATTGGCCAGCAGCGGGATGTGTATGTCTATTATCCGGTGGTGCACGCAGAAGAGTTCGTGACGTTCGATGTCAAACTGGACCGCTTGCTTGAACGGAAACGGTCGCTTTCGGGAGATATGCTCAATGGCACGGGCGACATCATGCCCAGCGATTTCAATGACGTCCTTGACGTAGAGCATAGCCTATTTGACGAGCGCATTTTCATCGACGATGCGGACACATTAACGTCAACTCACTTCGAAGCCTTGATAGCAGCGCTTTGGCAAAAGAAGGGCTTTCGCTACGTATGGCTCACACCGAGACGTGGGGACGGTGGTGTAGACACTGTTGCCAAGACAGGATTGCGCGGAGAGTTGGTGCAGGCAAAGAGCTGCCGTGTCGAGGAAGGAGAGCTGGGCTGGGATGCGATTAAGGACCTCGCCGGCGGTGAACCAATATACCGGCAAAAATTTCCAGGCGTTTGCTTCCAGAAAATCGCTGTGACAAACCGCCATTTCAATGACACTGCGCACGTTCGCGCTGAGGTCAATCAGACCCGTCTTGTGGAGCGGGAAGAACTCGCCCAACTGCTTCAGGAACACCGGATTGTTATGGCTGACTTAGAGCGATTCCTGGCGGTACCAGAACAGGTGTGCTAGTCAGTACATGCTTAATATCCGAGAACTTAAGATGGTTTGACCCGGTACTATCCAAATTTATCTACCGTCTGGCGACCCTCACGGCATCCGCGTCGCAGAACTGACCACCAGCATCGTTCGTTGCGCGAGACGTTGCAAAAAAATGCAATGTTTTCTATTTCAAAAACTTGTTTTGCAGCTTCGCAATACGCTGAATTTCTTAAAAGAAACATAAGATGACAACTGTACCTCTTCCCGAAGAAAGCGAATCCCAGCGGATTGGGCACAACGCGGGTAAATCGTTTGCAGCAAATTGCCCAAACTCCTGGCGGGTCCACTCGCTAGAGGGCACAGATGATGCCGGTTTTGACTATCAGATTCAGGTAGTTGAAGGTGGACGATACCGAGATATTTTTAGAGTTCAACTCAAAGGAACAGAGTCGCCTGAGCTTAACGCTACAAGAGACTTTTTTTCGATTGCCTTGAAAGGGAGGACCCTAAACTACTATGCACGTGTAACCGAGCCGATTCTTCTTGTATTGTGTGACTTGAGCGTCGACCCGAGCCGCCCAATCGCGTGTCCGCTCTACTACATCTGGATTCATGACGAAATCCGCCGCCATAGGGAGAACAACGCCAATAGCGAACAACAGACGTCACTCACCATAAGAGTGCCTACGCTAAACATTCTCACGTCGACAACAGACCTAAGTGCCGAGATTGAATCTCACCGGAGGATGTACGCTGCGGTGAAAGCTTTAGACCAAACCGTCGAGGCCAAGCTTCCTTCGCTCGGACCAGAGGGAAGAGCTGATGTATTAGAGCGAATATCTGGCGGGTTCGCGCAAAGAAGCAGTGCACTTATTGAGGAAATGTCTGCCCCAGTAACGACGCCATGGCCAGAAGCACCACGCAATTCGGTTGCCGGCAAACTTAACGACGTCGCACAGAAACTGAGCGCAGGGCTTACAAAAACAGCGGCTGCAAAACTTGCGGATATTTTTACTACGTTAGATGAAGCGACAACATTCGAGCAAGCCGAATATTGGTATCTCAAAGGCAGGCAGTTATCCCAAGACTTAGATGAAACTGCCGCGACTGATGCGTACAGACGCGCATATGACCTTTCATCTATTACCTCGAAGTATAGAGTGGCATGGGTTGAAGCAGAGCTGAGACTACGGTTTGAGGAGGTTGGCGACACAGACTTTTCAGATTTAAAGGGCCACCTAACCACAGCAACAAGTGAAGAGGTTGTACTACACGCGCGGCTTCTAGCAGCTGAGGGTCGATATGAAGATGCAACTAATGCATTGAACACAATAAGCCGAAAGGAAACGCTTTCGTGTCGCGCAATCATAGCGACTATGCAATCGAATTGGCTTGACGTCATATCGCTTTGCACTGAAGGACTGGAAGGCTTAGAAATCAAGGACGAAACAAAGCAACTCTTTTATCTATTGCGCGCACGCGCCAATTTTTACTTAGCCATACTGGGTACGTCGAGGCCTGAGACGGGAATCGTGCTGCCAGTTTTCGGCCCCGCTGACCTCAATCCCGAGTACTTGAACGCGGCTTGGAATGACATTGAGAAGACTATCGAGTTGATGAGCATTGCTGGATGGCCGTCGAACGTCGAATATTTATCTGACATTTGGGCAGGCGCGTGCCTGATGCTTGGGCGGGAAAAAGAGACGTTAAACACCATCCAAGCGGCTGCAACATGTAGACCAGCGGCCACTGGATTACAGAATGCTCTCGAACGGGTAGCGATGCAATGTGATGAATGGAATATTGCTTTAAACGCAAATGAGAAACAGCCCGCAAGCCCTGAGCGGACATTTCGTCGAATAATTCTGCTTTATCGAGCCCAACGCTATCCTGCATGCGTTGAATTGATAGTCAACGAACTCGACTCCTTGCCCCGCGATGATGGAATGTTTCCAATATGTGCAAGCATAGGAATATTGGCTGCGGATGAAGTTGTGCGTCCAGAAGTTTCGTCAAGACTTGAGCTCGAATTACGCGGTCGGCCTGAGTGGAAAGACCACCTCGCTGTATTGCATTACTATCGGACGGTGTCACAGAACGCCTTAGCTAAGGATGCTGCCGTTGTTGAACTAGAAGCTGCTTATCATGCATCTAACAAATCCAAGACGATTGGACTGCAGCTCTTTCATGCCTTTGATTCGTTCGATGTCATGCAAGCTCAAAAGTGCGTCGATTTAAGTATTGATTTGCGCGCAGAGCAACAATTTTCCATTGATGCAGAACTGCATCTTGCCCAGGCATACACAACACTTGGAAAGTGGGACCTTCTCCTTAATCTCGTAAACAATGCAATTGCGCGATACGCGCATGTAAGCCGATTCCAAGCTGTCCGCGCGTTCGCCCTCGACAAACTCGGCGAAACTGCAAAGGCACTGGAGCAATTACAGGTAATTATTGAAGACAGCGTGTATGACTCAGTCGCTGTCAATACTTACATCAACATTGCAACCCGATGCGGTTTTTCTGAGGATGCCATTTCTCTCGTCGAAAAACTACTGAGTCAAGAAACGATTCACACTAGGAAGTTGGACTATCTAAGGCTGCTATTTGGATTGGTTCACAGTAACGACCCCCAGTCGCAGCGAGCAGAAGAAATAGCATGGCGAATAGGCCTCCATACAAAACGTGAAGTTGAAGACGAGGAAGGCGTCTTCATTCTTACGTATTTAACTGCAACACTCGCGTCATCTGTTGTCGTAACCGAAGCTCGTCGTACGGAGCTGCAAGCTCGAATTAAGGCATTCAGTCAGCGATTCCCCGATTCGAAGATCTTTCGAGTGGGATTGGTGCCCGAGAGTCCTAATGCGGACGAGCTATTGAAGGTACTAAGGGAGTTAGTTGGTGATAACACGGAGCGCGAAGCGTTCCAAAGAAAACTTACCTTACAACTCGAGCGCGGAGAGATTTCAATTCCCTTCGCATGGCGCCCCCAAAATGTTCTGGGAAACGTCTCCGATATTGCCGCGCTTTGGGAAATTGCAAAGCGGTCTAAGCGTGACGCTCGGCAATATCATCTTAGTATGGCCCTTGGAGAATGGAAAGCGGTTCCCGAAGACCAGATTAGAGGAAAAATTCCTCTGCTAGATTTGACCGCACTGCTTGTCATAAAGGACTTGGGTCTATTCGAAACTGTATTCAAAATTTTTCCTAAAATTGCTATTAGCCAAAGCACTTTGCTTGAGTTGCAACACCTTGTTATGCCTATGGCAGGCACATGGGCACGCGCTCAGTGCCAAGAATTGATTGATTTGCTTAAGCCGAGCCTAGAGAAAATCGTTCAGCCTCTCGCGCCATCTTCTGCGGACGGGGGTAGAGGCAGTAAGCGGTCCCTAGGTGATGACGAAGTGAAAGCGCTGACTGAAACAGGTGCGTATTTACTTTATTCAGATGATGCACTGTATCGCCTCTACGTTACATCTCCAAGCAGCGTCCCGAGCATCTGCACTCTGGACATTCTATGCATGGCTGACCAGTTGGGCCTTCTGAGTCCTAAACGTGTAGCACAGATGCTCGGTCAGCTTTGTGCTTGGAATGTTGGCATCGTTGTGCCGGAACGCTATCTACTCGCCGTGATACCCGACGAAGTAGGTTCAGCTAAGACTGTCCAAGAGGCGATGGATGTTATCCGAGCAAATGAAATCTCGAACGCCTTGTTCGAGGGGATATGGAACGTCAGGAAAAGCTACAAAGATATACAAGGCCACGTAGTCGTATTGCTAGCCAACTTGTTGGGGAACGTGCAAAACGACGTAAAAGTTACTAGCGCCATCGTTGGCATATGGTTTGGCAAGGCACGGCTAAGAACGGATGTAGGAAATATGCCCACATTGCGCCGCCTCTCCCTCCTTATTGTAGGGGGGCTATTACATTTGTCGAAAGCTGACCAGTCCTACGCTAGGCGCGCGCTTCAGGTGTACATGGATATTGTGTCCATTGAATATGGCAGCAGAATGGATGAGGCGAAGGAACGTGAGGCTATCCAAGAATTAGGCGCTGTAGTGGCCGAGTTAGAACATCAGATGAAGGAAAGGGATAGCGGTCCAATAGAAAAGCTTGTCTCTGTTGCGTTCACCGTGGGCACTGCGGATAGGGACCGGTTTACATCCGCTTACGCCAATAGACTATTTGAACTCAAGTCCAAGGGTGGCACTTAAACAGGCTTAGCTCGAAAATCTAATGCCGGTCTTGCTCAGGGCGCAAGTATGCAAGTGCCATTATCAAAGCACGGGTTTCGCTACCCATTTGCTTTGATGTATCAGGACCGGTGATGATAGGGAGGTGTACAACATGGAACGTCGGACTGTGGCCACGCAATATTTCCCAAACTGAGTTACACAGCGGTTACATGAGGCAAAGGATGCACAAAAAAGAACAAAGGATCACACACCGAAGTGCGTAACTCTTTGTTTTTACCGCTTTATTTTGGTGATCCTCCCCTGAGTCGAACACGGCGCCAACGGATTATGAGTCCGCTGCTTCAAGCACACTATATTGCCCGCAACAAAACAATATTGTCTGTTGAAGCCAAAATTTGCATCACGCGAAATCCCAACAGTTGCCAAGCTTCGCGCTTTTCCTGCGCGTACGTATGATGCAAATAATGACGCCGAATCTTGCTGCCAGCTAGAACATGGTTTTGGCAGCGATCGATAATGTCGAGCCCCACGCCAAGCCCCTGCATCATCGTGGCGCCGGTGCGGCGAAGATCGTGCGGCGTCCACGCGCCACTTCTTCCGTTACCCAGCACCAGTCGATTATCATGGCGGCGGTTCTTCATCGGTTTGCGCGGAGCACCATTGCGATCCACCTTGAACATTGCCTGGCGGTCGCCTACCTGCTTACTGATTGACTTGACGTCGACATGCCCTCCCCTGCTGCGCGCCGGGAAGCACCATTCGTCGTGTCCGGTAATGGCATGCAGGCGGCGGAACTGTGCCATCGAAAAGTCGGACAGATACACGGTGAAGTCATTCAGGTTGCCTTTCACGTTCTCCCTTGGAATCCGCCACTCTCCGCTGTCCAAATTTAAATGCTCCCAGCGCGCCATCGACAACTCACCCACGCGACAAAGCGTCGACAGCATGATCCAGATCGCACATTGCACCGTGCCTTCAACCGGCTGCGAGGCGGTGCGCCTATTCGGCGCTGCATCATATTCGGCCTGCATGGAATCGAATGTATCGCGCAGTTCACGGATCTCGTCTTCAGACAGTATGCGGTCACGCTGATTGCTCAGGTCGTAGTCGCGACTGACAATCTTGCGGATCTCGATCAGGTCCATTGGATTGCCGTCCACTAGCAGCTTGCGCCACGGCTGGCGCTTTTCCGCCCACGCGAGCATTTGCGTCAGGTTGTTGCGCAGGACAACTGCGGCACGATTGACGCCTCGTCCCACCATCACGCGCAGCAGCCCGCGCAGATCATGCTCGGTCAGCGTCCTGATCGGCTGGTTGCCGATCTTTGGAAGCACGTCGGCCTTGAACGAGCGCTGCAGTTCGGCATTGCCATCCTTGCGCCGCACGCCGTCCTGCAGCCATGCGTTGAACATGTCGGTCACCGTCAGGCTGTCGACCTGCCGCTGCTGGTCGAGATGCGCTTCTGCTGCCGCCCTGGCTCGCATCTCCGATGCAAGCCGGTCCATTTCATTCTGCAAGAATTCTTTCGGATCGAGATCGCGTCTACGCCAGTCGGTCAGCTCGACAGCGATCCGACGTGCATTCTCCAGCGTTAGGCGCGCACCGGGCGCAAGCTTGTAAATGGTCGTTTCGAAATCCGGCAAGCTGGCGTCGTGCTCGCCGAGGGTGAGGTAAATGGACTTCGACCTGGACTTGTATGCGTACATCCAGGTGCGCGAAAAGCTGCCGCTGCGGTCCCTGCGAAAACGCAGGAACAGGCCGTTGCCGTCGGTCAGACGCTCGTCGTCCTTGGCCGGTTTATGCTTGTCGATCTTCGTGGCGGTGAGTTTGTAGACAGGCATGTCCGACCCTTTGCAGTTTTTCTCATTATGGCAGCGGATCTCAAATTTGGTAAGAAATTGGTAAGAACTTTTTCGCGGATTGTGCTGGACGGGTCCGGACGGCAATGGACGGTGAAAATCACCAAGCCATTGAATTCATTGGCTATTCCTATTTTTACCGGACTTGTCTGGACGTCACTGGACAGGACATGAATGAAATGGGGTGCAAGGGGTAGGAGGTTCGAATCCTCTCGCCGACCAATAGAATCAAAGGGTTATAGATTTTAGTCTGTAGCCCTTTTTCTTTTTCAAAACGCGCCCCCAACTTTGACCCCCACCAGACCATATACTCGCGGAGTGCAATTGATCGCAAAAGCGAGGGCAGGATCACTCCGAAACTTGCAAACGTGCCTTTTTGCGTTTTGTCTACTTTAGACTGAAGCTCGATGGCAGTGCGGCGATTTTCCAAAATGAAAAAGTTACCCATGCGTCATCGGGACGTTTGGTGTCAAAGCAATACAGCGACCGGAAAATGCCGATCAGCCCACAAGCGCGCGTGCCGCCCAACCCGTGGACCGTCATCACGTGCGATACCGCTGCACGCCTGGCTTGCGGGGATACCGCTTTCGGCCCACAACATCCTTCAATGCCGCGTTGTCTAGCATTGCCTCTGCCAGCAATCGTTTGAGCTTGTTGTTCTCAACTTGCAATGCCTTCAGCCGGAGTTCTTCCGATACGGTCATGCCGCCAGACTTGGTCTTCCAGTTGTAGAACGTCGCATCGCTGATGCCGTATTTGCGACACAGCTCGGCCACCCCCACGCCCACGTCGGCCTCTTTCTGGATGCCGATCATATGTTCATCGGTGAATCGCATTTTCATGCCTGCCTCCTAGGGGCAGGCCCTACATCATCGCCGTACTATTGTTAGGTAGCCTTTGTCCTCGGCCACGCGCGCCCCTTCCTAGGCACGAGGCTACCGGATGATCGGTGGCTGGTCCTGCTCGCCGCGGTGATTGCATATGCGTCCTGCGCAACGTCTTAGTTGGTCGACATCGATGCCGATCCGCTTTGCAAATTCGGCGAACCGGCCCGTAAGCACGCGTTCGCTCAGCAAGCAGCAGAGGAAATCCTTCAATCCATCATCGCCTCGGCCGTCGCCACCGTTTCCACCTTCCCCACCCTCGCCCGGTCTTGCATCGCCCGGTTTCGTATCGCCAGGCTGAGGCGCTCGGCCGATCACCGCCGAGAGCAGTTGCTCGCGCGTAAACCTCGCGCCGCGCGAGGCAAGGCCCTCGGCCACCAAATGGAAGCGGTGCGCGCCGTTCTGCGTGGCCAGCATCGATGCCTCGAACACCCCGACATCGGTTTCGTGGAGCGATAGGACGGTGGTCGACTGATCCGGGAGCGTGATTGTCGCGTTGACGAACGGGTGTGTGGCAAGCGGCTGCCCGTATTCGGTGAGCTTTGCGCGCAGGTACAGCGTCGAACCTGGCGAAACCCCACTCTGGCTAAGCGTTGCGCGCATGTTCAAGTTGGATCGTGCATGGAACAAGGCATGGAACGGGAGGCGCGGCGTCTGCCCTAAGGCAGAGGTGCTGCTAGGCATGTGCGTAGGTTTGCCGGCGTCGCCTCGGCCCATCAGCGCGAGCAGCAGGTGCCATTCGCCCTCCCAATGCTCCTTGCCGTCCAGCAGGATTGGAAGCGTCACGCGCATGCTCCGCGACGTCGTCCCTGGCCGATAGGATTCTGGCGGGAGCTGGGGCACGCCGATAATCGTCCCGTCCGGGGCCTGCAAAGCAATGGCCAGGAACTGCGGCGCCCTGGTCAACGCGACGGCATCGAAGGCTATATCCGAGCGGGTGATCGAGAAGGGCACGCGCGCAACCTCGCCGAAGCCCACCGAGCCTTCTGGATCGCGGAGGATGTCCCTATTGAGGACGCCGGCGAGGATCTGAATGAAGAACTTCTCCAGCAGGAATTCATCATCCTGCGAGAGGGCGCCCGTGACCAGCATGAACCCGCCCGAACCATCGGCGATGGCGCGCAGGATGTCATTCTGGACATTCGCTGCGTCGGCGACTCCCACGGCGTAGATCCGATCTGTGATGAGATGCTGGACGTCGGCGATCCGCGGCGAGCGATCCTCAATGCCATCCGTGAAGACGACGATGGCATTAATTTCAAAATCGCCTGCAATCGGTGAGGCACCGATGAGGTCCGTCGCCTGCTGGATTCCAGCGCCGATGCCGGTGTGGGGATAAGCATCGGGCGGACCGTGCTGCATGATCTTCAGCCGAACATCGTTGCGCACGCCCGATGTGAGCGCACCGGCGACCTCGAGGTCCCGAACGGTCTGGGCGGCATCGGAAAAGGCGACCATCGCGACGCCATTGTCGTCGTAGAGCTGGTCAACGAAGGTGGTGGCCGCGAACTGGAGTACCTCCAGGCGCATTCGATTGTTACCGGCATTGGCGAGCATGCTTCCAGACTCGTCGAGCACCATGGTCACGGAGGCCCTCGGCCGTCGGACAGAATTGGCGACGATTGGGACATCGTCGTCGCGCCAGATCTCGTCGCCGAACGCATTGTGCGCGACGACACTCATCGTCCCCTGATCGAGCGTTCCAGGGACCTTTCCGGTGTATTGGACCCAGATCCTGAACTGGTCGGTCGGAAAGTCGCTGCCGGGGAACGAATAGGGGCTCGGGTCTGCCAGTGTGAAAGGCCCCGACGTGATGGCCGCCTCGAACATCAAGCGCCCGCAGCCGCTGATCCGGAACAGCGCTGCGCGGTGGGTCGTGTCGCCCTCCGGCACATCGTTGAAGGTGACCTGCGGCGTGTCGAGTACCACCGTGAGTGGATCGCCCGATATGAATCCCGTCATTCCCTGTGCCTGGGCGGCGGCGAGCAACAAGTCATCGGGATGGTAGACATAGCCGAGCGCGACATGGTTGAGCATCGACGCGGGCGTAGCGCCTCCATGCATCGGTGAGTTCAGGTCGACGAAGGCGTCGCTATCCTCCGTGCACGTGGTCGAGGCCCCCGAATATTGCTCGAAGGCCGGAGTCGGGTGATTGAGCTGCCAGATAGCCCAGATGCGGTCGACATTGCAGTGGTGGAGATAGAACAGGGGATCGTCCGGCGAGCGGCCGCCGCCCATGGTTTCGCCGATCCAGGTGTGACCAGGAACGTGTGTGCCGCATTCGATCGCCCGGAATGCCGGGAAACTGTTGGCGCTGAGCTCACCTAGCACATTGGCGAGGCTCGGGAGGACGAATCCACCGGAGTCGCTCCGGCGCACATAGTTCCAGTGATCGAAACGGCCGCCGCTGTTGTTGCGCCCGCCAAAGAAGGATTTCCACGGCTCGGCGTCGATGTCGCGTGAGTCCGACCGCGTCCAGTCCCAGTACGGCAGGCTAACTCTGTCGTCGAACTGCCGCAGCTCCCATTCGAGCCGAAGCAGGAAATGGCGGTGCCAAGGGAGGAACGCCGGCCCCCAATGGATGCCGTGATTGAAGTGGTCGTCATGCTCCCCGGCGAAGTTGGCGATGACGCCTCGGCTGAATACGTCGTTCAAAGCGTCCGCGAGTCGCTCGCGCTCGACCGGGGTCAGATCGACGAAATTTTTTCGGCAGCGCATCAGCGTTCTCCCTGCTTCTTGCCAGGCCTCGCGCGCTCGGCCTGGCTTAGATAGTCGCGTGCCGCCTCGAGCAGGGTTTCGCGCGCCGGCACATAGGCATGGTCGGCGAGAACATAACCGCCCGAGTTCCTGAAGAAGCGGCGACGAGTGCCGTCGATCCACAATTCCTCATGGTCGGGCCCGCAGACGATCCGGACCGAATGCCCGTCCACTTCATGCTCGGTTGACTCTGGTGCGAATGCCATAGAACACTCCTTTCGTTTGCATTCATGTCGTCGGTTGCCGGCAAAAAAAGAACACCGAACCGCCGCCTAACACCTGGCAATACAGAATTCCGCACCGGACCAGGGATTCAGCAGCAGCTTTGATGTCGGCACGGTATTTTGGAAACCATGCTGCATCAGTCACCGGACGAATCCGCCCCAGGTATCACCGGCATCGGGATGTGATGCGCAGTAGCGCTGAATTTAGGCTCCAATGAAATCGTGGAGTGCGGTCACAGCGAGAGTCCGAACCTTCCGGTGTCTACAGGGGATTTAGCAACCCACATGCCAGCCATGGATCGACAGGAAAATCAGGGAAATCAAGCTGATATTGAGTGTGATGGACGCCGACTGGGTCAACACGCACCCGGTCAAGACCAACCCGTCGGGTCATTCCAGACCCAATAGGGGGCTTGCAAAGCGAACGATGAACGAACCGGACGCGCCGCATCCAACGTCCGCGCCGGAATCCATACCTGGAATTTTGGGTATCACTTGCGAAAACGCGAAGGGTCGATTTGGTACTTCTTCAGAAGCTTGCCGAGGGCCCGCCTTTCTTTACCGGCAAGGCGGGCTGCCTGAGTGACGTTGCCCTGCGTGCGCTGCAGGAGGTCATCCAAGTATTTCCGATCGAATAATCCGAGCGCCTGCAAGCGTGCGACCGCATAGGTCTGTGGGGGATCTTCAGCGGCGGCCTGAGGCAATCTGTGGGCCGAGCGAATAGAAAGCCGAGAATCCGGCACAGCGATGCCGAACTCCTGATCGTCCGCCAAAAGGAGCGCGCGGAGGATCACGTTCTCCAACTCGCGGACATTGCCCGGCCACATGTAGGAATCGATCCAGGCGCGCGTATGGGAATCTACTCCGCTCCTTCCTTTACCGCGAGTATCCCCATAACGCGCGGCAAATTTACGAAGAAAGTGGTCCGCAAGCAACAGCGGGTCGCCGGGGCGCTCGCGTAACGGCGGCATTTCGAGCGACAGGACGCGCAGACGAAACAGCAGATCGGCTCGAAAGCAGCGCTCTTCAACCAGCGTTTCCAGCTTACGATTGGACGCGGCGATGATCCGGACGTCTGCTGCCTCTTCCTGCCCGGCACCTAGCGGTCGGTAGCGACCATCCTGCAGAAACCGAAGTAGGGCCACTTGGCCGTGCGCTGGTAGCGCATCGATTTCGTCGAGAAACAAGGTCCCCTGATGTGCCAGACGCAGCAATCCGGGCCCTGCCGTGCCCGCGTCCGTGAATGCGCCGCGAGCGTGGCCAAACAGCTCGTTTTCGAACAGGTGCTCTGGTATCGCGCCGCAGTTGACCGGAACAAATGGCTTTGCCCGCCGCCGGCCGCCGTAATGGATCCCACGGGCCGCAAGTTCCTTTCCGGTACCAGTTTCTCCCTCGATAAGGACTGGCGCATCATAGTTCGCAAGTCTCGAGATTAGCTTCATGGCGGCCGCGAACCGGGGAGACTGCCCAATCATGTCACGCGACCAGTCGGTCCCACCTTTATCCGTATTGAACGAATCCGTCATGACGCATACGCCGTGGATTAATCGAAGATGTTGTGGCAGCTGGTATTGCGCCCCCCCGACTTAATTATGATTATCAAAGACGATGGCCGTACGGCTGAGGCCATTAGTAATGATCTATGTCATGGATCGTCAAGCAGAAAGCGCGCTTTGTAGACGCATCATTTCGGCCTGCCGCCTTAGTACCACTAAAGACAGCACCTTCCCGCCGCCATAGACCCAACGGCGCAGTTCCCGTCCGGCTGCGGCCGAGTCCCGCTGATTGACTAGCCGCCGTAGCGTCGACGTCTGCAGGCGCCCGCCCCGAGGTTGAACGTGGAGTCCACAATGGCCGCCGGTCTTCCCTCGGGCTCGCTACCACAGATCGCCGCCAACCTAACACTGAAGCAAACGGGAAAAGAGTCAGTTCTAACATTCAAACATTTCCCTTCATTTCAACCCACATGCGCGCACCACATGGTTCACTGTCATGCAATGACCTCCTGGAAGGAAGGCTATTGTTATTGGCCCGCGACAGGTGGTGTGAATAGCTCTTTCAAAAAAATAGAGCGGCCATTTCACACGTCGCAGGCGTACAAAGGGAGCAATTACGTACATGATCAGCATGGCAGCTTCTCGCCGATTTCTGCCTTTCCCCATCGACCGCTATCAACTCACAGCGGAAGTAGGCGATTCACGAAAGGAGAGATCCATCGCACTGATGTCGGTGCGGCAAAGCGGTCGGTCAACGGTGCACAGCGGTAGCCACGGCATCGATACCGCGTCCGGCGCAACGTAGAGTTAGGGATGATTACTTTGCAGCGAGTGACCGTGTCACAGTAAGTTTGAACCATACCTGAACGATGTTTAACTTCGTCCGGCCGCGGCTCACGCACTTGTAGCGCGGCACTCATTCGTCTTCCGGATGCTTCTGCACCATGCTTAGTGGGCTACTTACAGCGATGCAAAGTAATGATGATGCTATTGGCCTGTCCGCCACCGGCACGGTGCACATCAATTCCGAGTTTCTTATCAACGCCCTCTTCGCTTCCTAGGTCGTATCAATCTCCGCTGAGTAACTACGGTCTTGCCTTTACAACGCTTCCACAGCCCCATTGCAATTGGAACCAAAATAACTCCCCCACAACCATTGCCAGTTTTTCCGGATGAACGCTGACACCCGCTGCTCCGGGGTCACCATTACTTGAATAGCTTTGTCAAATGTTCTGATTGCTCTTCGACTATCTGAACCATCAACATTAATGAGTGCAGTAAGTGTTAGATGCAGATTATGGCGCCCTTCATCAACCGGTTTAACTTCCCACCTCCATTCAACGGTTTCAATAGAGCCAATCGCTTGGACGTCAGGAGTGATTGCCGTAATCTGGAAATTCGGCCCAGACAATCGCGCTTCCATGTCTTTTGACACTTTCACTCTCGCCCCCTCTCGTTCTCCCGCAAGTGATAGTTCACTCTTTAGTTCGTCAATGGTTTCCTGCAGGCTAAGTAGGAGCTGAATCTGAGCCGTCTCTTCTAGATTAATTATTGTTGGCGAGTTGAACGCAATACTCGCCGTATTCATAGCCGCGAGGATGCGATCAATACTTGAGTGCGGGTTAGATGGTTTTACGGGCGATGGTGATGGGTTCGGTACTACAGGTTCCAGCGGTACTGCCGGGTATTCTGCTTCTGAGCCTACTTTAGGTGCTGGAGATCGAGCCGAACTCGGCGCTGCTTCCTCAAGCGGCTGGGGCGATGATCCGTGCTCGACAGAACTCACGTGCGGATCTTCTTCTCTCTTGATGCAAGCAACAACGAACGCCGTACAAACGACCATCAACATAACCACATGTAAAGATCGCCTCCTTAGGGTGTTGCTTCCGAAGTTATTGAAAACATCCATAGCGATTGTCTTGAAACGAAGGCTATCCATCTCTCAAAGCGTCACACTTCTGTAGCATTCAACATCCAAATTTGACAGCTCTAGCGACGGCGATGCCAATTTATTACCCGATCGGCAGAACCGACAGCATCGCTCATACCGGCTGTCGAACAATTTAGCTCGGCGTCGATATCAAGAGTAAGCGTATCGCCGACGATAGCTGTAGGCACGGTAGTCATCCAAGAGTCCCAGCTTTTTATAAATTCTGCCGACTCAAGCGCTGCCGATCTTCTGAATCAATGTATCAAAACCATACATATTCACGATGAACCTGTCTTTGAACCAGCTGGATTCGCTCCAGGCGACCGCCTCTATTCGTTTCAATTACATCATTCGACAAGAGGCTTTTCACTGTTACATCAAGATATTGCATTTCGAGCCCAGTCAGTGCGCTTAAGGTGGACTTTGTACAAGGCCCGCCACGGAGGGCCTGTTTAACCAGCTCTTCGCGTGCTTTCTCAACGGCCTCATTGACGGTGAGGAAATGTGTGACGCAATCTTTCCGGACACTCGACGCGCTTTCGAGAAGACCTCGTATTCGCCGCGGCGTAAAATGCGGGAGCATTGACCATGCGAGTACGGCAGCAGCAACAGCATGTAATGCGGCAAAACTGGCTCCCTGCGGATTTTCCATAATTTCACCCCATTGGCATATCGTCGAAGCGAGCGGCGTGCTACTCAGATCATCCTCCATAAACAAATCCGGTTTATTCAACTTTTCCGACCACACGGCATAGTCTTTCAACTTTCCGTTCCCATATGCCGGGCCGACCGACAGGATTCCATCATAGGCGGCGGGCACAAAAACGATTGGCTCTCCATCATCTTGATGTTTATTGCCACCCGCACCAATAAACAGCGTTCGATGGCTGTTGCCCTGTACCAGCGCTGCTTGCATATCTTGTTGCTGATGCTCGCGCATCGCACTTTCCGTTACCGGTTGACCATAATCCAGAAGGACGATATCCGGCTTATGCCGCATTACGGCTTTAAGCCAGGCAATGATGGTTTCTATTTTGACGTCGTATTGTTTGAGAAAAGGACTTTCCTCTTCAATAAGTACGGCTAATGCTCCGGTTGCCGGCCTGCCCGAAACTACCCGTCCTCCGATCCCATGGCTAATCGCCATTTGTGTCAATGCCTCAGCAACCTTAACCGAATCAGTCATAAATGGACCCGCTACCGCAATGCGCAGTGCGCGCTCGCAACGTCTCCACCGCTTCGGCGTAATAAAGCCAGCATCTTCACCTCTATGATGAGGCGCCAGTTCTTTTGCCTTCTCTTCTAGGCTAACATCTGCTCCATTCGCTCGCGCCACTTCTCGCTCAAGGGCTTCCCACAAACCTATGTCGGGACCGATTCGTGTCCAAATCCTTGATAAGTATGCATCACCGTACTTCAACAGATTCGGCAATGAGCGGCGGATCCAGCGCCATGTATCATTCCAGGTAAGATGGGCCAACCTCAGTTCAAAGACCTCCTTTGCCGGAGGATCAAAGTAGTCACGAAGTGGGCTTGGCGATAGCAGCGCAGCACGAATACCGGTACGTCGTTCAATTAGAATGCGCAGAGCTTCGGCACTGAGTTCGCGGACTTTTTCCAGATGAGCGATGACGCCAATGATTTCCTCAGTACTATGACAATCCGTTCGCTTTCTAACCCAGGCAGTCATGCATGCTGCGAATTCTTCACTGTCTTTGACGTCAAGCAGTAACGGTGCCATCCAGTCCTCGATGACCTGGCTTAACGTACTGGGAAGCCGTCTGAGTAGGCGTGACGGCAGGCCATGAAGACTTTGCGCCATCGACTCCAAGCCTTTGTCAAGTTCGCCTTGCGAGTCAGGCCTACCTTGTTCCAGATCCTCTATCCGTTGCTGAAGGTCGGCAGACAATTTTTCTAAATGTCGTTCAGCCTCCTGCATTCCGACATAACTGATCAATTCTTTAACATGCCGTCCGAGCCATAGCCCCACGGCAGTTCGCAGATAGATCGATTGAAGATGATCGGTCTGCCCAGCTTCATCAAGCACCAGAACAGATCGATGACAGCAGAGTTCGCCGACAAGCCTTTCCCAACGGTCAATCGCTTCCAGGTTATCGTTGATTTGAGGGTAGCGATGACCTGCTTTGCGGAGCAGCTCCTCGGTAAAGGCGCAAAGCCGTCGGATTGCTGCATCTGGATCAACGTCAAGAATCTGGCATTTGCTCGGGCTACGTCCATCATCAATGGCGTAGCATGCATCATCGAACTCCGGCACCAGCTTGCTGGCATGAACGTACAGTACAAGATCAACATCTGGAGTAATTTCTTCCAGTGCACGATCTATCAGCATCGTCTTTCCAGTACCCATGGGGCCCGTGATCATCAGTAAGCGCTCTTTTTCTCTGCCTGTAAGAATCTCAACAGACTGGCGCAATGCGAGATCACGTGCCAAAAAGGTCTCTGCTGATTGCTTTAACCCTAGCTTGAGTTCTGTGGGACGTTTCTCCACGACAGGGTTGGTCACTGCATCACGGCGAAGCAATTGGGAGGGGTAGTTTCCTCCGACAAACAGTACTGGAACAGACCAATCCAGGACAGACCGCCCAACGCGGTCATCTCCGTGAATTGCGCCCCTGGCGAGTCGAAGTGCATCGACGATTGAATAGCCAGTTGCCAAACCTTGATAGAAAAAACGCGTAAAGATACGCTCTGTAGATAGCGGCAACAGCGCCTGCATCCCGATTACATTCGGGCACACGCCTTGCACGAAACGGTCTGCGAGACTTAACATGTCCCGCCATCCCGTCGCGTGATTTTTATCAGTAGCGATAGGATCATCCTTGGACCGGGCCGTCTCACAACCGGCGAACACTGCCAGCTGCAGGTCAGGGCACAACCGCAGCAGTTCTACCAGCCGCTCGCTGGAGATGTCTTCGGCCTGCCCAGCCGGATCCTCCAGCACAAGCAGGTCGGGAGAGGCATGCCCGACATAATGAAATATATGGTAGCCGTGTTGCTGAGAAGCGATTCTACGACGTAGTCTTTCAATTGACGGTCGGTCTTCTATATCCACCCTGAGGAGACCAGCGCGAATCAGCGGCGCAAGTTCATCAAGCAAATTTCTTTTGACTTCAAATACATCAAAGTCATATCGTCCGTCTGATCCGTGGAAGACAGGACTGGAGAGCACCAACAGCAGATTGATTGGAGCGGCTAGCGGGCGGCGACGCGTCGAGTAGGCCCGTCCACGGGCCATGCGAACAATTTGAACATCCGGCGCCAGGGCCAGATAATGTTCACGATCGTCTTCTTTATTCAGAGACGGGTCTGGCAATAGCTCCCAGGGCAATGACGCCAGATGCGGCGACGCCAGTATCCGAAAGAGTAAGCGACTGCCTCTGTCCGCCGCGATTCCCCGGGTTGCAAGAAATAACTGGAGCACCATCGAATCACCAAAAACGAGGATACGAAGTTGCTCTGCAAGTTCCGGATGCGGCTCTGGTTCTGCAAATGAAACCGAATCCGAATAGTCATAGATCATGTCGATCAGGTCATCGAGCGGTTTAAGTGCAGTGTCATTGCGTGGCACACCATGAAGAAAGCCTGCACTTGATTGCGCTGATATCCATGGATACCCGCCTGGCCCTAAAGTGACGGTCAGATCGAAGATCTCAAAGGAGCTGACCTCTACATCAACTATGCCTTCAATAGGGACATTAAGGGCGTTCATTTCGCTAAAGGTGCAGTGGCTCGAGATTGCCTCGGGAACTTCTTTGATCCTGCAACAGTAAAGACTTGTCCAGTTCGACAGGAATGGTAAGCAGCAGGCCCCCTGCAGGACCCATAGCAGCACCGTGGTTTGGATACAAAGCCTTCCACCCCTCACTCTCATGTTGCTTAAGTACCTTCGTAGTGACAGTGTCGTAGTTGCAATAAAACTCGGTGGGAACAGTGCCGCTGTTGGAGTGAACCAGTCGAGCAGTCTCAAGATCAGGATGACCGAAGATATCGCCATTGGTAGAAATGAGCCAGCGATGACAATCCACCATCGATATCCATTCTTTAGATACATTTCCTACGCTACCGTGATGCGGCAGCTTGACAGCATCGAAGCATACCTTTGCCACGCCTTCAGCCAGGCATAGTCGCTTTATATTCGCTTCCAAAGTGCGGGCATGCGCATCTCCTGTGAATAATATTCGTGCCGGCCCATATTGGAAGGCGAATGCAATACTGGAACCATTAGCTGGAGAACGATCATTTCCGGGATTATGAGATGAGAAAACTGCGGGCCCGACCGGTGGCCGGTACGTCCTTCGTTCTTTGAGCCGTCTAAGCGCTTCGTTACTGTCACCGGGTGAAAAATCCCGTATCGCGGCACTCCATCTGGCACGTAGTCGCCGCAAGTCCCGCATGTCAGGGCCGAGCAGCGTGATAGATGCGCCGCCAGGGAGCGCCTTGTGTGGCAACGGCCTACTGGAATCGTTACCTGTATAGATTGCTTCGTTGTTAAAAGCGCGATTTAGTTTTTCCCGCAGATCGCCGTCAAGATGGAGCAAGGCGCCAAGGAACTCTCCCTGTAGCGGAGCAAAACTATCCCGATCTGTTTCTGGAAGATGATTCCAGGTGTTGAACCATACTTCATTTACTTCAAGATCCAGGCGCTCCCGGTCCTGCAGGAGAATAAGCGCGCCATCGATATGGTCCGCGTCGATATGAGTGACAACAAAGAGGTCAATCTTCCTGTTTTCACTGATATGCTCGATTCTGCGTCGAATGCCATTGCTGTATGTATGCGCAGGACCGCCATCGATAAGGATTCGATGCTTCTCCGAAACGTCTCCGTACTCAACCCAGATTGCATCTCCGTGCGCAGCATTCAGCATCTCGATCGTTAACATTTACCGCGCCCTCCTCGTTTTTGGGCATTAAAGCGATGCATTTAATTTGAAATCAATGCAGTGCAAACTCCCTATACGGCCATTGAGGAGGTACGTTCGACGAAAGCCGCGCACGTTGTCGCAATGCTGCGTCGGCGAGCGCGTAGCCCCAATTGATTAGGTGCCCTTGGACATCAGCCGGCATGCTTTTGAGACGGGTAGGAATATTCTCAAGCGAAGCTGTTAAAGTATTGTCCCGCACCAGCGCATCACCGAAATCATAGTCATCTATTCGTGTGCCAATGCCCCAGTACCCGCCTTTTTTACGCGGCGGATCAGCAGAAAATTCTTCAATCAACCATCGTTTGCGTAATGCTCTGGTCTGGTCAATCAGAATATCCCGCACCCTGCCTAGCTGAAAAATGTTGTCCTCGGGTGGCGACACATCTATTTCAAACGGAGCGCCTGCGTCACTGATGAGCGATATATCCACCCTATCGATCAGGGATTCCATTCCCATGTTGTCATATACCCCTCCGTCGGCCAGAACAATACGGCTTCGAAGTTCATCAAGGTGAGGCAATGCGGGATCATGTGGCTCTTGCCAGCTTTGCGGGTCTGTTCTCAGGATGATGGGAGAGAAAACGGGCGGAAAAGCACTGGACGCTGCCACGGCATCTGCCATGCGCACTACCGTGCTTAAGGAATATCCCAGTAGATAGTCAGCTACCCGATCCTGACGAAAACGGAAGCTTCGTCCCGTCTGAAGATTCGTGGCATAGAAAATAAACTTAGGGTTGCCGTCCGCAGCTGCGGGGATTTCATGCATGGTCGCATCGCCGAACAGATCATTGGCATAGCGATCTGCAAGAAATTCTCCCGCCGTTTTAAACGGCATGAGTACGCCGAAGAGGCCTGCTTTGATATCGATCGTTTGTGAGCAAAAATTTTGAATGACGTCTGCTATCTCCGTGCGGAAGTTGGACGCCTGTCCATTATCGAAGCTAAGGCGATGCCATCGGTGAGCTAGTACGCCGGCCAGAATGGACCCGCCTGACACACTCGTTATCCGGTCAAGTTTTCCCAGAAGCCCGACTTCATTTAGTCGCCAGAGACTGCCAAGGCCAAACAAGGTAGCTCGAAAGCCGCCGCCAGACAGGGCTAAGCCTATCGTCTTGCCGTCAATTGCCATGATCCGCGCTCCTACAGAGTACTGGCTTGCGGAGGTAAGGGGTGCAATTTCTTTCGTTTAACAAATGCGCCGCATCATCACACACCTTGACTGGAATTCGTCCAATACTTCTTCAGGTCTTATTCTGAATCGAGGATGAATTAACTAACTATCGGTCAGTCAAATGCTGCTGCTTTTGATATCGCACAAACATGCGATACAGAGGTTCGTCTTTCTTGATGGCCTCAACCTGTCGCAACGCGACAGCCAGCCGGCCCAATTGCCCACACGTTTCAGACAGCAGCCGCCAATTTTATTAACCGATCACCATGAATACGACCATTTTCTTAGTCGCTAACTTGCATACGGAGTAACCGCATATATTTTCCAGCGCCTACATAGCGGTGGCACGATGTCTGCGATACGATGGTGGAGCTTAGGGGGAGGCTCTTGGTGTGACTGGGAGCGACATGATGAGTGCCGCGTTGCAGTCATTGTCTGTCGTTTCAGTCGTAACTTTGGGACTACTATCATGCATGCTTACATTCAACCCCGCGCCAGAATCGGCGTACGCAAACTCATGGCGTTGATGGCAATGGCGGGCTCCCCGCTCTTGTATTCACTAGATGTTCTTGCTGCCACCGCCACGTATCAGCAGAGCACTGCCGACATCCCCAATCCAGAAAGAGGCATCTATCATCACGATAGTGATTGCAACAGGAAGGTTTGGGACAACGCTTTTTTCAATGACATTAGAGAACATTATCCAAACCGCACAGTCGTGATGTGTGTCTTTTACTTGAACTATCAGAAGGAGGACAAGAACTCGGAGCTGACGTTTGAAGTGGATTTCTTCAAGGCGCAGGCCGCTGCGGCGCGCACCAACAAGTTCAAAATGATCGTTCGCTTCGGCTATTTCGATTGCACCGCACAAGAGCAGATCGAGAAGCTTACCAATCCCAACATAGACTGCGATGTGAAAGGCTCGACCGATGCAAGCCTTCCATGGATTGAAGCCCATTTGGACACTTTGCGGGATGCATTAATCGAATACAAGGACGTGATCGCATTTGTGCAAGCCGGATTTATCGGTCAATGGGGCGAATGGCATGGCAGTGCACACTTCGCCCATAACGGCGACTTTGCCAACCGCAGAAAAGTAATCGATAAAATCCGCTCCATCTTGCCGCAACATATGGTGCAAGTCAGAAGTCCTTTTTTCAAGATGAAAATGTATCCTGAGTTAATCGATGCGAATTTCGCCGCAGCGGGGCCTCCGAAAATCGGACATCATAACGATTGCTTCCTGGCGACGCCAGATGACAAGGGTACCTATGTCAACGTAGCGGATCCCACCATTGCAATGCAAAAGGAATTTCTAGCAAAAGATACGGTAAATCTCGCCATGGGTGGCGAGACATGTCAGATTAGCGTGCCTGATCCAACACGCTCGCAGTGCGACAATGCCAAGGTAGAGCTGGCGCTTTACCACTACACGTATCTCAATGGCGTCTACAGTGCAGATGTGCTCAACAGTTGGGTGGCCGGTGACTGCATGGAAGAAATCAAGCAACGACTTGGCTACCGGTTGTCATTGGTCGAGTCGACATTTCCCTCAATCGTCAAAAGAAAATCGATGTTGAGCGCCAACATCAAAATCAAGAATACCGGGTATGCAGCGCCCGTCAATAATCGCTCCGCGTATCTGGTATTGCGCAACCGTGCTACGCGCGTCATCGCGGTAAGGCAACTGCTCACTTCCAATCCCCGTAACTGGCAGCCAGGTACGGTGATAACCATACCCATATCTGCATACATACCGGCCAGTGCCACGGCTGCGGTTGGTGAATATGATGTGTTCGTCAGCATGGCAGACCCGAATCCAGCTCTATCAGCCCCTGAATACGCCATTCAATTCGCAAACCCAGGCGTGTGGGACACTGAACCAGGATTGAACCAGTTGCAGCATACCGTGCAAATCATTCGTGCAGACGATGAGCCGGCGCCGGTATTCCCTGGGAATAGACAGCCACTGCCTCCGACACCCCCCGTCAAAGGATAGGAAATTTGGGCGACATGGATGGATCTGCGCAAGCACGAACCCTATGCAATTCTTATATTGGCCAGTCGCCTTTACCGAGGGTCCTTCTTAGGTATGCCAGCCAGGAACCAGAAATCCGCACCTGGCCGTGCGGTGCGGAATCTAATACAGAAGGTTGCAGGAGAAAACGGGCGCAGAAAAAGCAAAACAGTTGTAACAAACGATGGCATAGCCTCCTATAGTGAAATGATGATTTTGCGATTTGGCGCATGATTCACCTCTCATGGAGGTTATATGTCCAGACATCTCTATGGGCACTCGTATGCGCCGTGCATATTGGCCGCATTGATATTGACGAGTTGTGGCGATGGCAATTCCGATCCCGGCTTATTACCTTCCCATAGTGAAGTCCGAGATGCTGTCAATGGGAGCGAAAAAAGGCTGACGCCTGTCATCGCTGCTGTTGACATATTGACTCTTTCCGGCAGTTATCGAAATTACACGATAAGCAAAAACGGCTCGCAGTTTATCGCCACTGACAGGTCAGGCAGTCCAACACCCATTCCGGCAAACATTCAACGGCTACGGTTTTCGGACGGAGCCATCGGACTCGACATCACTGGAACGTCCGGCCAAGCCTATCGCCTGTATCAGGCAGCGTTCAACCGCAAACCGGACTTGCCGGGCGTAGGTTATTGGATCGACCGGATTGACAGCGACATGAGCTTCTACGATGTGGCGTGGAATTTCATCAACTCAGACGAATTCAGAAGACTCTATGGCACCAATGTTTCCAACGACGAATTCATCGTTGCACTCTATGCAAACGTCTTGCATCGTGCGCCGGATCGGGACGGGTTCCTCTATTGGTCTGATCTGCTTGGCAGAAACGTCATCACGCGTCATGCAATGCTGGCTGAATTTGGCAATAGTCCTGAAAACATTGCCCAGGTTGCTTACGACATTCAATACGGCGTGCTGTATTTGCCCTTGGGTGTGCAGGGTCCACCGACAGACCCGAACCGGCCTCCTACCCTGGAGCCGGTTCCCCGGTTGCCGCCAGGCGTTGATGCCCAATGTCGCGTGATGCCCAGCGCTGGCAACCCTGGGCTAGCGCGTATTACGCTTTGCAACGATACCCCTGCCTATGCACCACAGTTACGGCCTGGGTTGTACAGCGGCTTCACATTGGCCACGGCGACAGAGTCGTCAACCGAGTGCACTGGCGAGGTCACGGAAGAAGGCATTATTCGTCTCACGCATGGCGGCAAGACGGTCCGCGTGGTGCCGAATTCCCCCCCTGATCTGACTGGGTGGGCATCGATCGTGGTTCAGAAGGCGCGCCGCATCAACGAAATGTATGCGTTCCTGACGGTCGGAGACGGTCGGGCATCAACATCCGCATCCTTCAAGTGGTCAGGCGCACTGCATAACCTGAATACGCCGTACTCGATACAGATAGAGGAAGGGGCAACCGATACGCGCATGACCTGTATCAATATGCGCAAACTTGGCGTGCCGGCACCTGCACCAGTGGTGGATGCATCGATCCCCGAGGAGCCATTAACAAACGAGCGGCCGTCACCAATCCCTGACTTCACGCCGCCAGCGGAAACGTGCGCCGAGAACAATATTAGCGGCCCGGAGATACCCACCGTCATTACCTGCTACAACTTCCAGAAATATATACCTGCCATCACGGCGGGGTTGTGGCGAGGGGTGCCGCATACGACAGATGGAAGTTCGAATCCGTTGGCGGGTTCGTGCACAATGCGTTTGCAAGAAAATGGCGCGGTCAGTGTGGTGTCCGGCAATCAAAGGTACGGTGCCACGCCGTTCGAGACAGCGCTGATTAATCATCGACAGGAAGGCAGGCACGTGTATTCTTTACGCAGCAATGCGCCAGAAGCCTTGTCCGTGGGTATTGTTGCGTTTGTGGGGCAGAGGACGATCGACAATCTTCAAATCTACAGTTCTGACAGCGGCAATCATTTGCTCAACTGTCGTGGCTTGGCCAAGGTCGATTTTGGACAGATGCCGCTGTTGACGATTCAGGAGAAGTAAAGGTTGTCTCAAGCAGGGGGGAATTAACCTCCTCTCCGCGCTTCGGAAGGGGAAGTTTTCGTTCCCCTTCGTTGTCGAACTAAGCACAGATACTCTGCGCGTTATTGTTTCTCTATAGAACGGGACTGGAGATTGACTTGCCCCGGATCGATGGCCCCCGTCATCGTGTCAGCATCACCTGTAAGCAGAGTGGTGCTTGCCGCGCCGTTACATCCTGATGAACAGGACAGCATTGCTGTCTGTTTGAAGGATCAGCTTCAGTTGATCGCCGAGCAGTCGCCATGCTTTACGCTTTTCCAGAGAATACGGGTGATGCAAGTAATGCCGCCGCACCCTACTTCCAGTCAGCACGTGATTCTGACAACGATCAATGATGTTGGGGCCAACGCCCAGGCCCTGCATTATCGTCGCAGCAGTACGCCGAAAGTCATGTGGCGCCCATGCACCGTTTTTGCCTTTTCCCTGCACCAGTAGAGTGTCGTGACGGAGATTCTTCATCGGTTTGCGCAGGGCTCCGTCCCGATCCAGCTTGAACATCGCCTGGCGGTCTCCGACTTGCTTGCTTATCGACTCGGCGTCAACGTGCCCTTCCCTCTCCGCGCAGGGAAGCGCCAACGGCCATGCTCGGTGATGTCATGCAGGTGCCGAAACTGCGCCGTCGAGACATCGGAAATGTACCCTGCGACGTTATTTGGGTAGCCTTTCGCGTTCTCTTCGTGTCTATGGCCGGTATAACAATTCCTTACAAGAATTTTTTTGTTACTTAGTAAAGAAAAGGCGAATAGTTCTGGTGGGACGACTATTCTATCTATCGTCATCTCTCACAAAGTACCGCAATGAAAAAATCGACACCGCCTGTAAGAAACCAAGCTCCATCCACACTGATGGTCGCCTTATTGTTCATGAGCCCATTGACTTCCGCGTTGGCCTCGACGCTCGCGGTCGGTCCCGGCAAGCCCTTCCCCACACCTTGCAGAGCATTCGCTGCGGCAGCGGATAACGATATTATCGAAATCGACGCCGCGGGGAGCTATGTCGGCGATGTCTGCGGGATCGCACGCAGTGGTCTCACCATTCGTGGCGTAAACGGGCGTCCGAAGATCGATGCCGGCGGCCGCAATGCATTGGGAAAAGGCATCTGGGTGGTTCAGGGCAGCAATACCGTGATTGAGAACGTCGAGATGTTTGGCGCCAAGGTGCCGGACCGTAACGGCGCGGCTCTGCGTCTTGATGGCAAGCACCTGACTGTGCGGCGTAGCTTCCTCCATCACAATGAGAACGCGATACTCACCAATAACGACTTGGTGTCGGATATCGTTATCGAAAACAGTGAATTCGGACGCAATGGTTACGGCGACGGTTACTCCCATAACCTGTATATCGGCCGGGTGAACAGCCTTGTATTCACCGGCAACTATTCGCATGACGCTAACGTAGGACACAATCTGAAGTCCCGCGCGCAAACCAACACCATCACCTACAACCGCTTCTCCAGCCTGGCGCCGGGGCAAACGGGATCAACGGAGCCTGGCGCTCCCAGCTACGAGATTGACCTTCCGAATGCAGGCCTCGCCTATGTCATTGGCAATGTCATTCAGCAGCCGTCCATCAGCAACAATCCCGGGATGCTGACCTTCGGCGTGGAGGGTGCGACCAATACCAAACAGGAACTCTATGTCATCAACAACACCTTCCTGAATGAAGATAGCTCTCGTGGGACGTTCGTGTCCGTAGGCAGTGGTGTCACAACGCCGATCCTGTTGCAGAACAATATCTTCGCGGGTACCGGGACTGTCACGACGCAGGCAAATGCAATCGACAAGACGAATTATCGTTCCCTCACACCCGCTTTCGTGAATCGCGCAAGTTATGACCTTCGTCCGGCTGCCGGCTCGCCGATGATCAATGTCGGCTCGGCGCCAGCGTCGACCGCTTCTGGAGTAGCACTGAAACCCTCCAGGCAGTACAAGCACACGGCGCAAAGTGAAGCACGCATTGACGATGGAAAAATTGACATAGGTGCGTATGAAGCGGTCATTACGCCTGCTCCTGCTCCTGCTCCTGCTCCTGCTCCTGCTCCAGCTCCAGCTCCAGCTCCGGTACCAGCACCTGCTCCGGTACCAGCACCTGCTCCGGTACCTGCTCCGGCACCAGCACCTGCGCCAGCGCCGGTACCGGATGTGACTGCGCCCACAGTGCGGTTTGTTGCCCCGACCAACAACACGACTGTGACGACCTTTCTGACGGTGAACGTAGCCGCAAGCGACAACAAACAGGTAACCAAGATCTTGCTGCTGTTGGACGGCAGGCAAATAGGGTATGCACTGGGCTCTTCTTTACGCGGGCGCTGGAGCATGTATTCGGTCCCCGCTGGGACCCATACACTTTCTGCAGTTGCCTTTGATGCCGCCAACAATTCCAGCAGAACCAGTATTAGCTTCACGGTGGTAAAAGGTAGTTGATTGGCGCGACCTGAGGTAAAAACCTAGCCGCGTTCACTGTTGTGCAATCAAAACCGCCATGTGTTTCGAGGACATGGCGGTTCCTTCCAAGAGAGTGCGTCGGTTACTTCGTGCACGACCGCTGCGGTGCCACGGTTATGACAAGCGATTTTCGCCGATAGCCTGTGAGAAGCAGTACTTCGCCGGAATCGCCAATGTCTGGTATACCGGGGCGATTCACCTGTCGTCGCGGCAAATCAATCCAGGCGATTTCAGCTAGCTGCAAAGCCGACGTATTTCCTCGGGAATCGGCACCGCTTTGATTCGCGTAATGTCGTCCGGATGGCGAATGGCGAATACGCGAACATCGCGACCTTCGGCGAGGAGATCATTGCCACGACTGAGCGCGTGTTTCATGACGAAGGTTTTTTCACGCCACTCTTCGATGCTGGTATGTACTTCCACCTTGTCTCCATAGGTGGCAGGCAATATGAAGCGTGAGCTGGCTTCGACGACAGGTGTACCGATGATGCCGCTCGCCTTCTCCATTTCACGCCAGGGCGGTACGCCGCAATCGATAAAGAACTTGCGCGATGAGGCGTCGAACCATCGGAAAAAGTTGGGAAAATAGACGATCTGGGCAGGATCGCAATCACCGAATTCGACGGGGACCTGATAAACCGATACACGTTTCAAGGGGTTTTCTCCTCATGGCGACGATATCAAAAGTCTTGCCAGCGGTCAGATCACATGAACCTTAAGCCGCCTCCTGCGCTTCCTGGCATCAACAGAAAAATCCACAAATTCTCTTCACGGCTTTTTGAGCGAAGTTGTAAAGGGAATGGATTGCAGGTTCCGCTTCTAAAGCTTAGCAAAGATCCGGTCTTGTGAGCCTGTTTGGTCAACCGGGCCGGACGCATCGACGTGGTACTTTGGTTGCCGTAGGGTGTCAATTCATGTGGAAAGGTTCTGTCGCTTTGTGTAGGAGCGCCTGAATGAGCACCGAATAGTGACAGGCATGAGATAGCGCAACCGTAATACGGGAGCGCCGAGCCAATCGACGATGCAGCGCTATTTTTTCGCTAGCTTTGTCGACTGCTTCTTTGGGCTGACCGTCTTTTCCTTATCGTGCTGATCGAGGCTTAGCAACGTCTCCGCGTACGAGATGAACCGGTTGAGGTAGTCCGGAGAAATATCGCGCATTAACGCCAGTGATCGCAATACCAGCATGTGGGAGTTGATGGGGCCGGCGTTCTTTGGGGCTTGTTCGAGTGCTTGCGCGACTTGTTTGTCGACGCTCAGTTTTGACCAGGTATTTCTGAAGTTGCGTATGGTTTTCAGCTCGGCGCGTGCTTCGTCTTTTTCCCAGGGTCGGACATTGGTATCACCTGCGGCCTGTTGACCGAGATCACGCACCAGATCGGCCAACAGCATGCGTTGGGCGTCGCTCTTCAGGAGAAAAATCGACTTTCGCAATTCTTTGAAATCGCCGGCATTGAAAGACTGCTGAAGCGTGCCGGCCGCGTGCGGGTAGTGCTGCATGCCAAGCGTAAGCACTTCCCTTGCGTCGTTTTGCGCATGAGCAAAGCGCTCCTTCAATGCTGCAAGTTCCTTCGCCAGCTTGGTTTCAAGTACGTGCCTGGCGTGCCCCTCAAGCGCATTTGCGCGTTTGGCCAGCGCTTCGATATAGTGCACGCGTACCGGATCGAAGAGATCGGCGCCGGTGTTGCGCAGGGAGGCAATCAGCGCGTTGACGTCACCGGTCGACGCCGGTGACGCATCCGCAGTTTCTTCCTGATCAGTCTCGCTCATTGTGCGACACGCTGACATTCGATGTTCTCGGTACCGGCGCCATTTCCACCCGCCGGTTTTGCGCACGCGCGGCATCGCCGTCATTCGGCACGACCGGCTGTTCGGCACCGAAGGCTGCCGCGAAAACCATGGAAGAAGGCATCCCCTCTTCAATCAACGTACGTGTGACCGTCAGTGCGCGCTGGGCTGATAGCTCCCAATTGTCGGCAAACGGTCCGCCCCGAATCGGCTTGTCATCGGTGAATCCGCTCACCATGAGCAATTCGCCGCGCGCGGTCAGGTATGCCTGCAGTGGCGTCACCAGGCTATGCAACAACTGGCGGCCTTCAGGCTGCAACTGGTCCGAGTTGGGCGCGAACAGCACTTGCCCGCTGATGCCGATACGTCCGTTGTTCAGGGTAATGCGGCCGGTAGCCAGCGGAACCGCCAGGGCCTTTTCGAGGCTCATGCGTCGCTGCTCTTCAGCCTGGCGCTTTTTCACCTCGTCCTGCAGGTGCGACGTCAATTCCATCTGGACGCCGACCACGCCCACCAGAACCAGCACGAACGCGCCCAGCAGGCTCGACATCAGGTCGCCGAATGCCGCCCAGACCGGTCCGGTATGTTCAACGCCGGCGTCACTCTCTTCCATCACCTGCCCTCTTCGGCAAACACAGCCTGCCTGGCCGGAATCTGGCGCAGTTCTTCCAGCACTTCCTTCTGCGACGACATGCTGAGATCAATGATTTCTCGTGCCTGCGCAACATAATAGGCGAGCTGCTCATCGCTTCTCGCCAGGGATTTATCCATCGTGCCTTCGATGCGCTGCAGGTTTTCGATGAGCTTCTCGTTGGCTTCACTGAACGATTGCACGGCAAAACCAAAGGCTTCACTAAGGCTCGATACATCAGCCGCACTGCCGGTGACGTACGCGGCAACTTCAGAGAGTTTGGCCGCTTCGGTGCTCACGCTTTCCGAAAACGCCGTGCCGGCATTGCCGAGCGCCACCGCGGAAGAAGCGACCAGCGAGTCGATGACGGCGCGCTGTTCAGCCGATGCATGGTTGATTGCATCCAGTAATGTGCTCAATGTTTCCATGATGCGGCTGCGTTCCTCGAGCAGTTCATTGTCGCGAGCAACGCTGCTGGAGACCTGCTGGCGAAGCTGTCCGATCACCTCCGCGGCGGCACGCGGCGCTTCCGAGGCGGTATGAATCAGCCGCGTGATCGGCTCTTCCAGCGCTGTGCCCAGCGTTGTCAGATGACTTGCCAGTGCTGCCTGCAGCTCTCCCAGCCGTTCGACAGCCGCATCGCCACGCGCGGCTTCCGCGTCCTTGAGTGCGCCAAGTTCCACGCGCAACATGCCGGCAAGCTGGTCCATGCGCTCGTGATGCTGCGCCAGCCACTGCGCTTCCGCGACAATTCGGGACTGCATCAGTTCTTCGGCGGATGCGATCAGGCGCGTTGTTTCCGCCAGTGCGTTGCGCGCACTGTCCTGCGCTTGCCCGGTGCTTTCCTGCACGGCCCGGGTGAGTGTCTCGCAGATGATCTGCTGTTGGGAAAGCGTTCGTTCGCCGACCTGTTTCAACTCGTCGGCAAGCGACGTCGTCATGCCCTTCAACGACTCGGCCCATGCCTGCCGTCGTTGCGCATCGTGCTCTGCCTGCGCGGCCTGGAGGCCGGAGTATGTATCAGCAACGGTCGCGACAAGCTCACCGGAACGCTGCGCAAATGTGTCGTTGAACGCGTTAAGGGTACGTCCCACATCTGCGGTCATTCCGGCACTCGCCTGTTCGTGCTTCCTCAATGCCGCAGCCCATGTTTCGGCCACGCCTGCAGCGCTGGTGCCGAAGCTGGTGGAAAGGCCTTCGAGTTGCAACTGCACCGTCTCTGCCATGCGTTCATGGATAGCCTTTGCTTCCCGTGCGATCTCCGTCATCGCGGCTTCAACCACCGGCTTGATGCTTTCGCCGGCGACATGCGCGCTTTGGCTCAGGCTCTCGCGCAAGGACTTGTCGACAGCACTTGCCAGATCGGTGTACACGGTTTTGACATTGCTGTGAAAGCCTTCCTGGTTGCTCAGCAGTCGCTGGTTCAGCTGCTGCCCCATGCTCTCCATCTGCGCCATCATCGCCTGCAACTTGTCGACCACCACCGGCAATGCCTGGGATTGCAACTGCAGCGCCTTGAAGGTTTCCTGGCGCTGGTGGGTCAGTGAAAAGCGGCGCAGGACGGTGGCGATCCTGGTATCGAGCAGTTGTGCCGCCTGCATACGGTCGCGCCGGCTGAGTGCCGCCATCAGGCCGAGCATTGCGGAAGCGGCAACACCGGCCACCGAGGTGCCGAACGCCAGGCCCAGTCCCGAAACCGGTACGGCAAGCGCGGACCGCATCGCCTGGAGATCGGTCGTTTTTTCCAGGGCGAAGACCGCGCCCTTGAGCGTGACCACCATTCCCAGGAACGTGCCCAGCATTCCCAGCATCACCAGCAGTCCGACTAGGTACGGCGTGAGCGCCGGACCGGGTAAAGCGACGCGTTCACCTTCAATACGCAGCCGCACCGAATTCTGCAGCGTAGGATGCATCCGCCCCAGCAAGTCGTCGAGCGCTGGAAGATCATCCGGTATCGCCGCCAAGGCAGCCGACAATGTAGCTGTCGCTTTACGGAACTGATGCAGCTCGAATGCGCCGAACACATAGACCGCGCCGATGATGGCGGTCATCAGGAGTGCCAAGATGTTCGAAGGAAGGAACCCGGCACCTACCCATGCCACCCCAAGTGCGCCCAGAAGAAAGGCGACCGAAAACAAATATTTGTTCATTGCGTATCTTGTTTGAATGCTTCAATGAGTCCCAAGGTCGGTTGCAAGCGAAACTCTACTTCAGCCAGCAGCAGTGTTTGCATATCGTTGCAAAAATGCGTCAGCCAGCCTCCTGCTCGCATCCAGTCCATGGGATTGTCTGCCTGCTGAGCATCGGCAAGTCGCTGCTGATGCTCTTTGAATAATTCTTCGAAGCGCCTTCTCAGGAGCGACGGCACCTTCATGAGCAATCTGCTCTCGCGATCGCGCAGGATCGTCTCGAGCGCGGCGTCCAGTTCCGCAAGCTTCCCCAGCGCCGGCGACGCCTTCGCAAGCGCTTCCCGGGTGTTGGTACGAAGCGGACGGATGCTTGTGTCCATGTCGCGTTGATGCGCTTCATAGAAGCGTCGGTACGGCGCGTAGGCCGAAGTAAAGTTCATCGGCAGCTCCGGATGCAAGGCAGGCAACTGTATGTGCGTCCTACCCGAAGCGGGCGAGAAACTTCTTGTGATCGAATTGACCAGGAAGGTCTGGATCCGCCCGCATTCGAGGCCAATGGCGTTGCAGGCGGCGATGTGTGTCTCACTAGCCTTCGTCCTTGGGCTTGGAGGGCTGCCGCCATGCACGGCGGACAAGGTGATCGCATCGGCGAAGTGGACCCATTCACCCAGCTTCTCGGCGAATGCGGTTCCCGGCTCGACAGCATCCATCAGGCCCAGGTCAGCGAGCCGACGAATGAGTTTTGAACTGTGGAAGCTTGTACGCGGGACTGCTCGCGTCATAGGGCGGGGCGATCAATATCGAAAAAAGCGTGGAACATGATCCGCGCCGCTATCCAGATGCATACTGTTTTGGCCATGCTTCATCAACTCCGGACCCGTTCTGGCGGCCATTTCATGGCATGCAGGGATGGCGATTATATGCCACGGAGAAAGGAAACTCAAACAACCAGTAGTTACAATGCGCGCCCCTTGCGCATTGAAATTCGTGTTCGGGGAGGACGCAACTTGCCGCCCTGCTATCGATCGGGCGCTGCTGCGCGGGAGGCAGTGGCGATCTGCGTGAAACAAAGACTACATAATTTGACAATTGACGGTAGGCCGCCTGTTTGCCGGCTCGATGACGGCAAGCAGGCGGCTTCCGTTCTTGCTTACTTCAGCACGCTGCTCGCTTGCGCGCTACTGATGTATCGCTCCGCATCCGCAGGCAATAGCAGCCTCTGTTCAACCAGTCTGTTGACCGACTTCGTTACCGCCTGCACATAGCCGGCATGATCCCGGTAACGTTCTTCCAGGGAGAGCCTGGGATCGCCTGCCGCCACGCGTTCGGCTTGCGTCGTGCGGAAAGGAATGATCTGGCCGAACTGCTCGCAGCCGTCCGGACCGCCGAACGCCGTTGCGCGCAGCGCCCATCCGGTTGTCGTGGCGACCGGGGCCGCAACCGGCGGAAGGCGGATGCCGGCGACTTCGTTGCCGTCGGCATCGACTTTCGAGACAAACGCCGGATAGGTCTTTCCGGTAACGAGCGGTGGATAGTTGTCGATGATGCCCTGGTTGAACCGGGGTCCGAAGTCGAGAAGATTGCGTACGGTGGCAAGGCCGGTGTATGTCACGCCGGGAATCGATGGCCAGCCGAGGTCGGCTTGCAGGACTTCGCCCACGCCGTTGGCCGAATTGGCGGTCGGGCGAATCATGGCGGCGCTGCCGTCGGCCATCCGCGGCACCGCGCTCGGCGGCGGCGCAACGCCGTCTACCCACCGGTCAAGCGCGATGAACAATGCGCGCAGCGCGGGGCTGGGATCGGTCGTGTTGCGTGGCTGCGCGCACATGCCGGGTGAATTGGCCGGCGAGCCGGTGCCGGTATGTTCCGTGCCCGAAATCAGGTAGGACCGCACATTCGGCAAGTCGGTCAGGTCATTGCCTTGCGTATCCGTATGGATCAGCGAACCCGCCTTGACCCAGTATTCATTGGCCGAATTGACATTCATGATCTTCGGGCAAGTATCGCTTTGCGTGCAGCGCGCATTGCGGCCGTCGGTCCTGCCGGTGACCGTGTCGGTCAATGTATTGAAAGCAAACGGGAAAGGCGCTTCGGGATACAGGTGGTTCTGGCGGTTGCGTTCGGTGCGCGGCGATTGCGAGAAGCGGTAGTTGAGCGCCACGCCGGTGCCGGCCGCGATCCAGTTTTCGACGCCGTCGAAGACCCGTCCGCCGCGCTCATCCTGGTTGAATCCCAGCCAGATGAAATCGTTCATGTAGCGGCCGGGCTGCGAAATCGTGAAGGCATGCACGCGCCGGATATCGCCTGCGAGCGGATTCGGCTTGTTGGCGCTGTCGGTCTTTGCATTGCGCAGGAACGAGACGAAGTCGCGGGTCGCCGCAAAGCCGATACCGGCAACGACGGGGTCTTTCGCGGTATAGGTGAATTCATAGATCGCGGATTGCTTGAAGGCCGTGCCGGCAGGCAGCAGGCGGATCGAACGATCGCTCGCGTATTCCCATCCGGTGTCCGGAACGATCACCGCAACGTCATTCAACCGGTCCCGCACGGTGAGCCTGGCTTTCGATTTCTCGCGGGTCGCGGCATCGTAGCTGAGTGGTGCGCTTTGCGTCGTCGCATTGTCGAAGAGAAGGTATTCATAGGACGGACCGGTAATCGACGATCCATCCGGATTTTTTGCCACGGGCAGGCTGATCGTCAGGCTGTCGCCGCCAGCGGGCGCAGACGGATCCCATCCATTCCATGCGAGGGTGTATCCCTGGTTCATCAGGAATGCCTGCCCCGCATCCGCGCTGGTTGTCGGATTGTTGCCGCCGGTGGACTGATTCAGAGCGCCGAACAGCTTGGCGCCGCGATTGTTTACTTCCATGAACAGCTTGTGATTGCCCTTCGCGAGGTCGATCGGCTTGAGGATGTAGATATCCATCGAGTACTCGACGTTGCCGCGGGCATTGCGCGGCGCCAGCTGCAGATCGGTGATCACGGCATTGCGCGGGTCCTTGGGGTCCAGCTCGCCATAGGCTTTGCCGCGTAACTTTTCATAGGCGCCGACGTCGCCGAAGGTCTTGCCCTGAAAGGTGGGGGACTCCACCGAGGTGATGTCGATGCGGGTGATGCCGGGCTTGATCGTGTTGCCGACGCTGTCGCTGTCGCCGATGGCGTTGCTGCCGCCATCTCCGCTGCTGCATCCGGCCAGCAATGCAGCAGCGGAGATGGCAACGAACCAGTGACGGACCGTCACAAAAGAACTTTGCATGTTTGTCTCCAGAAATTTTTTTATGAAAAGAATGGCAGTGACGCCCTATGCAGAAACTGGTCTGCAATGCGGGATCGATTCCTCAATGTCAGGCATCAGGCGCCATGCGCACCACTACCATTTTGTCGAACACCGACGAATACGGTCTTTCAATAATTCTCCATTCGTTTAACAAAGTGACCATGTAAACGAAAGAGTTCGGGGACTACCCTTCCGCAAAAGCGACCGCACTCGCTGTAGCGGAAAACGTGGCTTGTGCCGGGACATAATGTGGCTGTGCCTTACTGCTTGCGCCAGGGTTTGATTTTTTCCAATGTCGACGCCCGCCGCTGCAACCACCACCCGAATTGCGGAAACCACCCCTCAAAATTGCGTCGGCCCTGCTCTTCCAACAGCGCCTTCGCATGCGTCGGCCAGTTGGGATTGTTCAGCGCCTCACGTCCGATAGCGACCAGGTCAGCCTGCCCCTGGGCAACAATCTCCTCGGCATGCTCCGGATCCAGAATCAGCCCCACTGCCATGGTCGGAATGCCGGCCTTGCTGCGAACCGCCTGAGCGAAGCCAACCTGATAGCCATACTCGCGCGGCCCGAGCGCCGAGATCGCGCCGGACGCGACACCACCCGATGAACAATCGATTACATCGATGCCGACTTCCCTGAGTGCCTGCGCAAAAGCAACCGTGTCGTCGATGCCCCAACCGCCTTCCACGTTGTCCACCGCCGATACGCGAAGGAACACCGGCCGGTCGGCGGGCCATGCATCGCGCAATATTGCGGCGATCTCCAGCGGCAGCTTCATGCGGCCTTCACGGTTGCCTCCGTAGGCATCCGTCCGCCGGTTGATCAGCGGGGACAGGAAAGAGTGCATCAGGTAACCGTGCGCGCAGTGCAGTTCAAGAAAGTCATAGCCGGCTTGCAGCGCCCTTGCGGCAGCTGAACGAAAGTCCTCCTTCAATGCCGCAATATCATCAAGCGACATTTCCTTCGGAACGAGCCAGCCTTCGGACACCGGGTCCGGGCTGGATGCAAATACTTCCCATGGCACTTCCTTGCGGTCGAAGTCATCCTGGTTGAGTGGACCGTTGCCATGCCAGGGACGCTGCATGCTTGCCTTGCGTCCGGCATGGGCGAGCTGGATGCCCGCGAGCGCGCCATGCGACTTGAGAAATGCAGCAATGCGGGCCAGGCCGGGCACCTGATCATCGGACCACAAGCCCAGGTCGCCGTGGGTAATGCGTCCCCGCGGCTGTACCGCGGTGGCTTCGACGATCACCGCACCGGCACCACCCAGCGCCAGGCGACCGTAGTGCACGAAGTGGAAATCATTGGTCATGCCGTCCCTGGCGGAGTACATGCACATCGGGGCGATGACGACACGATTGGGAAACGTCAGGCTGCGCAGCGAAAATGGCGTAAAGAGCGTTGAAGTCATGGTTGGTATGTCTGGATGGCGGATGGATGTCACGGCAGGCCACTGACCGGATAGTCAGGGCCAGTACCGATTTGGCAAAACGGGACAAGACCGGGCAAAAACTCGCCCTGCCCCGCCGCTTCATGAATACAGGATATTGCCGGTGAGGATTACTTCTTCACCAGCGGACATGTCGAGGCCGACAGCGGCTGGAACGCGCGATCGGCCGGGACCACGGATACTTCCTTATAGTAGTCCCAGGGATATTTGGATTCGGATTGCTTCTTCACTTCCATCAGGTACATGTCGTGCACCATGCGGCCATCTTCGCGAATGCGGCCGTTGGTGGCGAAGAAATCGTTGATCGGCGTTTGCTTCATCTTCGCCATCACCGCGCCGGTCTCGTCGGTACCGGCTGCCTGCACCGCCTTGAGGTAATGCATCACCGACGAATACAGGCCGGCCTGGCTCATGTTCGGCATCTTCTTCTGCTTTTCGAAGAATCGCCGCGCCCACTTACGGGTCTCCTCGTTACGGTCCCAGTAGAAGCCGGTGGTCAGCAGCATGCCCTGCGCGGTGTTCAGGCCGAGGGTGTGCACGTCATTGATATACACCAGCAACCCGGCGAGCTTCTGCTTGCCGCCGGCGGTGAGCTGGAATTCGTGCGCGCCCTTGACGGCATTGATGGTGTCGCCGCCGGCATTGGCCAGTCCGACGACCTTCGCTCCCGAGGACTGCGCGCGCAGCAGGAAGGACGAGAAGTCGGATGCATTGAGCGGGTGACGCACCGAACCCAGCACCTTGCCGCCGTTGGCGGTGACCACATCGGTGGCGTCCTTTTCGAGCGTCGAGCCGAACGTGTAGTCCGCGGTCAGGAAGAACCAGCTGTCGCCGCCATTGGCGACGATGGCGCGTGCGGTGGAGTTCGCCAGCGCATAGGTATCGTAGGTGTAGTGCACCGTCACGGGCGTGCAGGCATCGTTCGTGAGTCGCACCGAGCCCGGTCCGCTGAAGACGGTAATCTTGTTCTTTTCCTTTGCGATCGGCGCCACTGCCAGCGCCGGACCGGAAGCGGCCACATCGAGGATCGCATCGACCTTGTCGCGGTCGAACCATTCGCGCGCCTTGTTGGCCGCGATGTCGGCCTTGTTCTGGTGGTCGGCGAAGACCAGTTCGATCGGTTTGCCGAGCACCTTGCCGCCGAAGTCGCTGATGGCCATCTGCGCAGCCGTCACGCTGCCTGTGCCGGTGATGTCGGCATACAGGCTGGTCATGTCAAGCAGCAGGCCGATACGCACCGCATCGTCGGACACGCGCGCTGCGCCGGATTGCTGTGCGTGGATATTGGCGGTGCAAAGAAGCATCGTTGCAGCCGCAATCAGTGTGGTTTTGATTTTCATGTTGTCTCCTTGTTTTTGGAATGGTGTTTGTGATGCCTGAACCAGCTGTCAGACCGGTTTTTTACGAAGACTCTCCTCGATCGCCAGCAACTCCAGTGCCATTGCGCCTTCGCGCGTCGTCTCCAGGCCCTGCTCCACGCAGCGCTTGGTCAGGCGTAGTGTCCCGGGATCCGCCGCCGCAATCCGCCGTGCCATATCGGCAGCCGCATCATCCAGCTCTTCCGGCTTGTAGACATGATTGACAAGGCCGATTTCCTTCGCCTCGCCGGCATCGAATACCCTGCTGGTAAACAGCAGCTCCTTTGCCATGCGCATGCCCGCCAGACGCGGCAGCCGCTGTGTCGCGCCGACGATACCCCGCGCCACTTCCGGGTAGCAGAATGTCGCTGTGGAACTGGCCAGCACGAAGTCGCATGCACCGGCTATTTCGCATCCGGAACCGAACGCCGGCCCGTGGACAATGCCGATCACGGCCTGCGGAATCCGTTCGATCGCGGCGTACGCCGTGAAACCGTGCACCCTGCGCGCAAGTCTTTCGGATGGCGCCAGCGCTTGCTGCTCCTTGAGGTCGAGGCCGGCACAAAAGGCGTTGCCAGCGCCGCGCACGAGGACGACCCGTACCGTCGCGTCGTCAGTCAGGAGCGCCGCGGCGGCAATGAGATCGCTGCACATTTGCGCATTGCATGCGTTGCGGACCGACGGCCGGTTGAGGGTGATCGTCGCGATCGCATCCTGCTGGGTCAAGAGGATGGTGTCGAAGCGTGTATCAGGCATATCGTGATGAAAGGAAAGTAGCGGTAACAATCGGCAAAGCCATCCCCTGCCGGAAGCCTCATTCGGCCTTGGCGCCGGATGCCTTGACGATGCGGTCGAATTTGACCTGCTCGGACCGGGCATAGGCATCGAACTCTTCCGGCGTGCTGCCGACCGGGTCCGATCCCATCGATGCAATGCGCTTTGCTACCTCCGGATCCTTCAGGATGGCGCTGATCTCGCTGGAGACTTTACGCAGGATGTCCTTCGGCGTGCCCGCTGGCGCCCATACGCCATACCAGGTACTGATATCGAAATTCGGTATGCCGGATTCGGCGACCGTCGGCACATCGGGAAGAGAACCGACCCGCTTGGTGGTCGTGACCGCCAGCGGACGCAGTGTTCCCTGCTTGATGAAACTGGTGCTCGACGGCAGCGAGTCGAACATGTAGGTCACGTGACCGCCGATGATGTCGGCGAGCGCCGGTGCGCTGCCCTTGTAGGGAACGTGGGGCACGTCGACGCCCGTCGCCATCTTGAATGCTTCGCCCGCAAGATGCGGTGCGGTGCCGTTGCCCGATGAGGCATATGCCAGTTTCCCCGGCTGTGCCTTTGCCTGCGCGATGACGTCTTTCAGGGACTTCGCCGGGTTCTGCTGATTCACGACGAGCACGAGCGGCACCTGCGCAATCTGGGTGATCGGCGCAAAATCCTTGATCGGGTCATGCGACATTTTCAGGAACAGGCTCGGCGTGATCACATGCAGGGATGCATTCACCAGCAGCGTGTAACCGTCGGCAGGCGCCTTTGCCACCATATCCGCACCGATCATGCCGCTGGCGCCTGGCTTGTTCTCCACCACGAACTGCTGCCCCAGCCTGGCACTCAATCCCTGCGCGACGATGCGGCCAAGGATGTCCGTCGGTCCGCCCGGCGGATAGGGAATCACCACCCTGACCGGCTTGGCCGGATAAGTCTGCGCATACGCCAGCAGGGGCAGGCTGCACAGCAGTGCGGCGAAGGCAAGACGCTTGCGGAAAGGCCGGTATGGGGTGCGATTCGATGTCATTGTTGTCTCCTGATTATTGTTGGTGAGAATCGTGTTGTTATTTGATTTGTCCTGGTGGTTTTCCTGCTGTTGCCGCTTATGTCCCCTCTGATGAATCATCAGTGTTCGGGCACATGCGATGCGGATGCAATTCGCAACCTTGTGGCGCAACGTCGCAGCGATACATGCGCACTGCGATGTCCCGCTTCGCCGGCATTCCTGCCGCTTCGATTACGCACATCCGGCTCATTGCGTCGGCCCGCGACGTACATACACAATCCGTTTTTCCTCCAGACGCGCGATCTCTTCCGCTTCCAAACCAAGGGATCGCAACACGTCCTCCGTGTGCTCACCCAGGAAAGGCGCCGCACAGCCGGGTTCGACCGCATCGATGCCCGGCAGAGCAGGCACGGGAATGCTGCCCATACCGGGTTGCACAACCTGTTGAAACGCCTGCTGATGCACCACCTGTGGATGGGCACGGAACGCGGCATAGTCCAGGACCGGCGCGCACAGGACGTCCTCCTGCTGAAAACGCTCGACCCAAAATTGCGTGTCGTTGCCCAGCAGCGCGACCTGGATTTTTTCGTTGATCTCGGCAGCACGGGACAGGCGGAGCTGATTGGTTGCGTAGTCCGGCTGACTTTCCCACTCGGCGTGGCCGATGACTCGCGCCAGGGCGAAAAACATCTTGTCGCGAAGTGCAGTGAGGTTGACGAGGCCGTCGCGGGTGCGGAAGGTGCCCGACGGAACCGTCACCGGCGGTTTGGCGACGCCGGCATGGACGAAATCGTCGATCACCGGCACCGACTGCAGCGCCGCGGCCACCGACAACAGGGTGAGATCGATATATCTTCCGCGGCCGGACCGTTCACGCGCGAACAGCGCGGCGCCGATGCATTGTGCGGCATAGACCCCGGCAGCTGCGTCGACCACCAGCATTCCCACCCTCCGCGGATTGCCTTCAGCATCCCGGTTCATCACCATCATGCCGCTCATTGCCTGCACAACGGAATCGGCTCCCGGCAAGTTCCGCGACGGTCCATCCTGGCCGAACCCGGATACGGATAAATAGACAATGCGCTGGTTGATCGCTGCGACGGATTCGTGGTCGAGACCGAGCTTGCTCATGACGCCGGGCCGAAAACTCTCCAGCAGGACATCGGATTCGCGGATCATGCGGCGGAGAAGCGCCGCGCCGTCTTCGGTTGTGGCATCGATGCACACCGACTTTTTGCCGAGGTTCGAGGAGACCGACATGGGTGTCATCCCATCGCTTCCGCCACCCATCAACCGGGACCAGTCACCCGCGAATGGTTCAATCTTGAGGACTTCCGCGCCCTGCCTGGCAAGAATGCCCGCGGCGGAGGGACCCGCGATGCCCTGGCTCAGGTCGAGCACCTTGATGCCCGAGTACGGCTTCTGCACATCGTCAAACACTGTATCCCCTGCTTCGCGGTGTAAGTCGCATGTCTTTATTGTTTTCGCTGGTGTTGGTCGGTCTGGTGCGGCTCTCCGCCGGCTCTCGTGGTGCGAGCAATGTTGATGGCTGTGCCACCGTTCATTTGCTGCAGTTTGGCGGAAGACCCTTCGCTCAAGTTGCGTCTGTCGCAACGGAAAATACGGCGTTATCGGAAATGATATTAGCGCCCAAAACGCCGGTCTGCAACGCAAAAATGACGCCTCGTTCGCCTTGATCAGATATGCTGCTATGCGATCTCGCTTCAGAGTTGCGTTGTACGCAACTTTAATCCGAGACGTTATAATGCGTGCCCGGCCCTTGTTCGGGTCAGGACGGCGGCATTGCCGCAGCAATCCACAATCGATTTCAAAGGTGACTTCATGCCGGCTGACGACAAAACGGGCGCATCCGATCAGGGATTGAATTCATCGACCGGCTCCATCGAAAAGGCATGCCGCATCCTGAAGGCGATGACCGATCCGAGAAACGCCCGCCTGACCGATATCGCGCAGTATTGCGGCTTCGAAAAGTCGACGGCGATGCGCGTCCTCGACGCACTGATTAAGGAAGACCTCGTCAGCCGCGATCCGGTCAGCAAGCGCTACATGCTCGGACCGGAAATCGCCCGCATCGGGTTATGCGCGCATGAACGCACAGACTGGCGACTGGTCGCGCGGCCCAGCCTGACGCGCCTGGCGAACCAGTTCGGCGACACAAGCATCCTGGCCGCCCTCAGCGGCGTGGAAACCGTTTGCGTCGACGTGCAGTCCGGCAGCTATCCGATCCAGGCCAATTTCCAGCAACTCGGCAGCAGGCGCACCCTGGGCGTCGGTTCCGGCGGCATCAGCCTGCTGGCCGCGATGACAGATGCGGAATGCGAGGCCGCATTGCTGCAGATCCCACCGCGCTTGTCGCAGTATCCGCGCATCAATCCGCAGTTGCTGAAGGACAGTATCGCGGCGGCGAAACGCAATGGCTACGCCTTGCTGGTCGGCGCTGTCGTGCCACAGATCAGCGGTGTCGCCGTCGCGGTGAAGGACCGTAACGGGCGTCCGGTGGCGGCGCTCAGCATCGCTGCCCTGTCGGAGCGGATTACGTCCCGAGAACATCAGTTGGCGGCAGCGTTGCGGCGGGAAGCGGAAGTGATCGAGAAGCGGTTGAGTGGGGAGATTGACGAGGCGGTTCTTGCTGATCATGGGTGACATAGGACAGATTGATTTGTGACTGTCGGTCGGGTTGAAGCCATCATATATATGATGTTTGGGGCGGGTCTGTCATTCCCGCGAAAGCGGGAATCCAAGGCGACGGAGTGTTTTCAATGATGCATCACCCGTCATTCCCGCGCAGGGTTTTGCGGGGAATTCGGACAGCATGCTGTCCGCCTGCAAAACGGTACTGGCCTGCAAGCCAGTATGCGCCCTGCAAGGGGGAATCCAGAGCGGCGGAGTGTCTTCGGTAGTGCAACGCCTTCCTTTCTTCGAAGAGACTAAAGAGTTGCATCACCGGAGAGAATCCGAAGCCCTACCCATCCCATCCGGCAGAATATAGCAACACTATTGCGCCCCTTTCTTTACCCCAGTCTGTTTCGCAAACTCTTCCATCTGCGCATACCCCTCCTTCACCAGCTGAGGTATTCCGAAGTGACGCCAGCCGCGGGAGCTTGTACATCAGGCGCTGCGAAGCACTTCCGACAGCGTCGCAAAATCGATCGGTTTCACCACATGCCGGTTGAAGCCGGCGTCCGCTGTACGGAGCCGGTCCTTGTCCTGCCCGTATCCAGTGAGCGCGATCAGTGTCGCGTTTTCCATGCCTTGAAGCTTCCTCAGTGCCACCGCAACCTCATAACCCGGCATGTCGGGCAGACCGATATCAAGGAACACTGCTTCTGGCAGGAAGGTGGTGGCGCAGGCAAGCGCATCGGCGCCGTTGTAGCGGATCTGGACGGTATGGCCCTCATGTTCGACCAATGCGCCGAGGATGTTGGCCGCATCCTGGTTGTCGTCAACGATCATCACGCGGCGACCGGCATTTTTTACATCGCTCGGTGCCGCAACGTCCTGTCCAACCGAAGTATCCTGAAGCAGCGGCAGCCATAGATTGAACGTACTTCCCAGTCCCGGACCGGGACTTGTCATCGTGACCGATCCGCGATGCAGCTCGACGATGGCTTTCACCAGCGACAGGCCGATGCCCAGGCCATCCTGCACGCGATCCGGCGCATGCCCGGCCTGCGTAAAGAGTTCGAAGATCGAGCTGGCGTTTTCAGCTGCGATGCCAATGCCGTTGTCAGTCACTGAAATGCGTATGCCATTGTTTTCCCGGGTTGCGGCAAGGTTGAGACTTCCTCCCGGCGGAGTGAACTTGGCGGCGTTGTGCAGCAGGTTGCCAACGACTTGTGCCAGCCTCACGGCGTCGCCCTGGATCCATGCCGCCTTGGGAGGCAGGTTCAGCGTCAGGACATGTTGCAGCGACTGAAGGATGGGCTTGGTGGTTTCGATAGCCGCGTCGATGAAGGTCTTGAGCTCGACGGGCTCTTCGCGCAGAACGATCTTTCCTTGCGTGATACGGGCCACGTCGAGCAGGTCATCGACCAGGCGGACGAGGTGGTTGGTTTGCCGGATGATGGTCTGGCGCGCGTTCTCCTGCACCTCCGGCACATACGGTTCGAGCCGCTGCAGCATTTCCACCGAATTGCGGATAGGGCCCAGCGGGTTGCGCAACTCGTGCGCGAGGGTGGCAAGGAAGATGTCCTTGCGCCGGTCGACTTCGCGCAGTTCGCGCTCGACCTGGCCCAGCCGCAACAGCGCCCTGACGTTCGCCACCAGTTCTTCGGGTTCGATCGGCTCGAACAGGTAATTGTCCGCACCACCCTCCAGCGCACGAATCTTGTCGGAGACGCCGATATAGGAGGCGGACGTCTGGAGGACGAGGATGGGTTGGGTTTTCAGATTTTCCTTGAGGCGCCGGCAGACTTCGAAACCGTTGATGTCCGGTAATTTCACATCCAGCAAAACCAGGTCGGGCAACTCGTTTTCCGCGCGCTCCAGCGCTTCGCCGCCGCTCGCCGCCTCGATGACCCTGAAGCCTGCGCGCGTGAGCGTGCGCGATTTCGCATAGCGCGCGCCTTCGCTGTCGTCGACATTCAGGATCAGGGAATCGTTGGGAGTGGTTGTCATGATTACGTTGTTGACGCGACTGCACACCGGCTTCGTGCGCAAGGTCCGCTTCGGGTTCGCCCGCTTGAATACATTATTCCTCTTGGCAATCTATCACTGCGCCGGCCGCGTGACCTTGCGCAGTGTCTCGATCAGTTCGTCATGAATCACGGGCTTGATGAAATAAGCATCCGCACCAAGGGAAAAACCCTTGCGCCGGTCATCGACCTCGGAAGCCACGATGATAGGCACATTTTTGCGCCGGTCATCATTTTTCGTCTCGGCCAGCCAGCGCCAGGAATCGGTGCCAGCCAGCATGATATCCAATACGACTGCGGCTGGCTCGCGGGCGATCCAGGACGCCTCCGCCTCGCGCAGATTGCGTGCAGGAACGACACAGAATTCGGTGTCGTCCAAATATTTTTCGTACAACATCCGGGTCTGCTGGTGATCTTCGACGACCAGTACCGGGATTTTCGCCGGATCGATGGCGGGTTGCGGCGCTGCGACCTCGGGGATAGCATCCGCGCCCGGGCCCGCATAGCGCGCGGGCAGCACGACCCAGAATGCCGAGCCCTCTCCCAGAACGCTCTCCACGCCTACGTCGCCGCCGAGCAGCCGGGCCAGATTGCGGCACAGCGGCAATCCGAGGCCGGTGCCCTTGATCCGGTTCTGCAGGCGGTTCTCCACCTGGCTGAATTCCTCGAAGATGAGCTGCTGGTTTTCCGCCGCGATGCCCAGCCCGGTGTCCGATACCGAAATCCGGATCGACTCCTGGTCAGGCAAGCGTTCCGCCGTCACCTTCACGACCCCGGCTTCGGTGAATTTCAGCGCATTGGAAATGAAATTGCGCAGTATCTGCGACACCTTGGCCTCGTCGGTGAACAGAACGCCGGTGTCAGGCGCCACCTCGAACACCAGCGACACCGACTCGGTCACCAGCAGCGGGCGCAGCATGCCGCGCAACGCGCTGAACATGTCGCCGATCTCGAAACTGACCGGACGCACATCGACCTTGCCCGCCTCGATCTTTGCCAGGTCCAGCAGGTCGTTCACGAGTTCGGCCAGCGATTCTGCACCCTTGAGAATGAAACTGACCTGCTTTTCCTGTTCCGCGGTGAGGTCGCCGTCCGCACGACTGAGGAGCAGCTTGGAGAGCGCACGGATGGAACTGAGCGGCGTGCGGAATTCATGGCTCATGTTTGACAGGAAACGCGACTTCATCTCATCCGCACGGCGCAGGTGCCCGGCCTTCTCGTCGAGTTCCGCATAGAGCGCAACCACGCCGCGGTTGGTGTCTTCAAGTTCGCGGGTAAGTTGCAGCAGCTCTTCCTGGCGCACCTTCAATTCGGCGAGCGTGACGAGCAGTTCCCGGTTCTGCTCCTGCACTTCGGACAGGGTAACGTTGGACGGCAGCGCCGCGAGCTGTGCGCCGATCTCTCCGATCTGCAGGGGAGCAAGGACAGGTGCGTCCCTGGGCAGCAGCTTCTTGAGGACGATGCAAGTCCCCTTCGCTGCGCCGGTGTCGATGTCGCACTGGTCCACCAGGCGCCGCGCGCCGGCAATACCGACACCCATGCCGGTCGTGGATTGATAGCGCCCGGACAGGATCAGGTCGAGATCCTTGATGCCCGGTCCCTTGTCTTCAATGCGGATCAGCAGCACCTGGGGCGCGGTGTCGCCTTCGATCGAAAACTCGACCTTGCCGCCTGACGTGTAGTTATAGACATTGCGGGCCAGCTCAGACACCGCGGTCGCAATTCGCGCCTGGTCCTGTGCAGGAAATCCGCACAGGGAGGCGATCTGCCGGGCTCGCTGGCGGGATGCCACAACATCCATCTCGGCCTTGATGCCGACGGTAAGAATACGGGCTGTCATCGTTGCATGGCTTAATGTTCGCGAACGACCAGTACGGTCGCGTCGTCTCGTGCGCGCGCGAAATCGCGGTAAAGAACCGCCGCAATCACGCTGGGATGCCGGGACACCAGGCCGGGATAATTTTTCAGGTCCCATCGGGTGCCGATGCCATCGGAGTGCATGACCAGCACTGAGTTGTCGGACCATCCGAAGGAAAACTCCTGCGCCTTGCGCATGTTATTGCCGACGATGCCATTGTGCGACACGAGGTGACGCCGGGCATCCCCGTCGTGCACCGAGGCGGCAATGTTTCCGACGCCGGTAAAACGCAGTTCCCTGGACATGAAGTCCACATGCGCAATGGCAGCCGCTGCGCCGCGCGTGCCACGCAAGGCGTCGTGAAGCGCATGCATCAGGTGAGCAGGCGCGAGTTCGGGATGATCGGCAACCGCCGCCACTGCCGCGCGTGACGCCTTCGCCGCCTCCGGGCCATGCCCGAGGCCGTCGGAAACCAATACGGTCAAACCACCGGCCGTTTCCACCACGCTCCAGGCGTCGCCGCATTCTTCTTCCCCCTGCAGCGGGAGGCACACCGCCCCAACCTTGCGGCGCAGGGAATGATCGACGCCGGGATCGTTCCAGACCATCATGTACAGCGCGGAACCCATGCCCGGCGCGGTATGGACATCGAACTCGTCCGACTGCCGGCGTATCGTGCCGAGTCCGACGCCATAGGTGCCGACACTTGAATTGCCGTCCTGCATGTTGGCAGCGAGATTGCTCATCCCGGGTCCGGAATCGATGGCAAGTATTTCTATGCCGACGGAGCCTGAGGCGGCATCATCGAATACCGGCCGCAAGAAGATTTTCCCCTCTTTCGCATGCTTGATGATGTTGGTTGCCGCCTCGGTAATGACGAGCGCAACGCGGCCGGCCAGGGTCTCGTTGAAACCGAAGGTTCGGGCGAGATCGTTGCCGGCACGCCGTGCCGCCGCGACTTCGCTGGGCTCGCCGATTTGCAACATGATTTGATGGTGCCCGTTGCTCAAAACAGTTTCCATTTCGTGATGGTGACGGTTGTGCCCTTGCCGACTTCGGTTTGCAGGTCGAACTCGTCGGCCAGCCGTTTCGCACCGCTCAAGCCAAGCCCCATGCCGCCACCGGTGGTGTAACCGTCGGTGAGTGCAAGGCCGACATCGGCAATGCCGGGGCCACGATCGATGAAAATAAGGCGCACGCCGCGCTTGCCGCCCTGCGTCATCTTGACGACATGCGATTCGCCACCGCCGCCGTAGGTAACGGTATTGCGCGCGAGCTCGCTTGCGGCCGTGATCATCTTGGTCTGTTCGATCAGGCTGAAGCCGGCTGACACCAGCGACTCGCGCACCGTCTTGCGAAGGCGCACGACGTCTTCGTCACTGCGGAGCGGCATAACGATCGTATCGTCCACGGTTTTATTGATCGAATCGGTTTCTCGGAACATTGATACTGCCGGATCCGGCATCAGAATGAGAGCAGGCGATTGCCCGCCTTGCCCGGCCGCTTGAGCAGTTCGATGCCGTGGTCCACATTCAGTGCCGTGATGACGCCGTCGAGCGTCAGCCCAAGCTCCACCAGCGTGATCGCCACGGCGGGCTGCATGCCGACCAGCACGGTACGCGCATCGAGGATCTTCGCCATCGACGCCGTATTGCTGATCATCCGCCCGATGAAGGAATCGACGATATCCAGCGCGGAGATGTCGATCAGCACGCCGGTCGCCCGGTCCTTGACGATGCGCTCGGTCAGGTCGTCCTGCAAGGTCATCGCAAGCCGGTCATGCATGTCCACCTGGATGGTGACCAACAGCAGACTGCCCATTTTGAGGATGGGGATATGGTCCATAAACGCCTTAATCCGGGTGCTTCTCGTAAGTGATGTTGGAACCGGTGCGACGCAATGCGACGACGAAGGCGTCGGCCAGGGTTGCCTTGGTGATCACATCTTCCAGATTGACGCCGAGATGAACAATGGTTTGCGCGATCTGCGGCCGGATGCCGCTGATGATGCAGTCCGCACCCATCAGGCGCGCGGCGGCGATCGTCTTCAGCAGGTGCTGCGCGACCAGCGTATCGACGGTCGGCACGCCGGTGATGTCGATAATGGCGATCAATGCGCCGGTATCGACGATCTTTTGCAACAGGTTCTCCATCACGACCTGGGTACGCGCGCTGTCGAGCGTGCCGATCAGCGGAAGAGCCAGCACGTTCTTCCAGAGCTGGACGACAGGCGTGGAAAGCTCGAGCAATTCCTGCTGCTGGCGCAGGATGACCTGTTCGCGGCTTTTCTGGAAGACATCGATGGTGTAAAGGCCAAGGTCATCGAACAGTACGCTCGTCTTCGCTGTTTCCATTGCCAGAGCCTGCGGATCATCGGCCAGTGCCGTGCGCAGATACGTAAATAATGGGGTTTTCAGCGAAAAAACAAAGTTTGCGGTCTCGATCGGCGAGAAGCCCTGCCGCGCCCGCGATTGGGAAATATCGGTCAGCAATGCACGGGTTTCTTCCCATGCGCCGGATTCGATATTGGCAGTTCCGTCATTCTCGATGGACTTCGCCAGCAGGGGAAGAAAGCGCGCCGACTGTTGCCGCATCTCGGCTTCAGCGCCCGGATCACGCCGGACCATCCGTTTCAGCATGCTTTCCAGCCACCCTGCAAGCAGCTCGTTGTGATGTTTTGTGATGACGCCAGCCAGTTGGCTGCCTTCTGTTTTGCTCATGAATGTAATCCCTTAGGAGGCATCCGTTCATCCTGTCCGGAAGCCATTCCGGGCTGCAATGCGAATGTTTGATTTTTTGAGACGGCTGTTGAAGAGAGGAAACAGCCGAACGGTAGAAACGATTCTGACTGCGCAAAAGCGGACAAGTTTAACCTGCAGCAAACTTTGTTTGTGAAATAGTTCCTGCAAGAACTATTAAAGACAGCGGTAGATTTTGCTTCACTGGAGTTTCGGCAGCGCAGTGCAAGGCTCTCTCCCTTTCCAAGGGGAGGGAACCATGCATTCGGCCGTTCCAGCGCGAGCACAATCAGCGTATTGGTTTTGCTCACTTCAATCTTGCCAGCATCTCGCTGGTCACCAGCACGACCCCATTTTCCGTCCGATAAAAGCGCTTCGCATCCAGTTCCGCATCCTCGCCGATCACCAGCCCTTCGGGCAGCTTGCAGCCACGATCGATAACCACTTTCTGCAAACGGCAATGGCGGCCTATTTCCGTATGCGGCAGGATCACCGTCTGCGTAACAGTGCAATACGAATGGATGCGTACATTGGAAAAAAGAACCGCCTGGGTGAGGTCCGAACCGGACACGATGCATCCGCCGGAGACCAGCGTGTTGGCCGTCTTGCCGTGTGCGCCGCTTTCGTCCGGCACGAACTTCGCCGGCGGAAGCTGCTCCTGGTAAGTCCAGATCGGCCAGTCGCGGTCGTAGATATTGAGTTCCGGCATATCGGATGCAAGGTCGAGGTTGGCCGACCAGAACGCATCCACCGTACCGACGTCGCGCCAGTACGGCTTCATGTCGGGCGTGCGCGGCACGGACGACAGATTCAGCGGATGCGCAAGCGCGCGTCCTTCGCTGACCACCTTGGGAATGATGTCCTTGCCGAAATCATGATTGGACGATTCGTCGGCCAGATCCTCATCCAGCAGCCGGTACAGATACTCGGCGTTGAACACATAGATGCCCATGCTGCCCAGCGCGATGTCGGGCTTGCCGGGCATGGCCGGCGGGTCGGCAGGTTTCTCCAGGAAGCTGGTGATCTTGCGGTCCTCGCTGATAGCCATGACACCGAGCGCAGTGGCCTCCATCCTCGGCACCTCGATGCAGCCGACAGTGCAATCCACGCCGCGCTCGACGTGGTCGAGCAGCATCAGCGAATAATCCATCTTGTAGATATGGTCGCCGGCGAGGATGACGACATACTCGGGGCCATAGGAACGAAGAATGTCGATATTCTGGTACACCGCATCCGCCGTCCCCCGATACCAGTACGCTTCATTCACCCGCTGCTGCGCCGGCATCAGGTCGATGAATTCATTTGCCTCCCCGCGTAAAAAGTTCCAGCCGCGTTGCAAATGGCGCAGCAGGGAATGGGATTTGTATTGCGTCAGTACGCCAATGCGGCGTATGCCGGAATTGATGCAATTCGACAAGGCGAAATCGATGATGCGGAACTTGCCGCCGAAGTACACCGCGGGCTTGGCACGCTTGTCGGTCAACTGCTGCAACCGGGAGCCCCTGCCTCCGGCCAGGACGAGTGCGACGGTACGTTTCGGAAGCTGGCGGGCAATAATGAGTTTGTCTATTGTTTGGTCCATCACGGTCTCTCTTAAGGTCTCTCTTTGGGTCTTTTTTTAATATTCGCCTGCATGCATCTTCCGTACCTGACCTCGAACCTGCATTTCGGCATGCGTTGATTCGATAGCCCTATCCATCCAGCCGCAGCATCACGGTGGCAAGCGGCGGCACAGCAACTGCCAGTGAACATGCACGGCCATGTGACGGGATATCCTCGGTCGCGAGCATGCCGTTTCCAACGCCGCTGCCGCCGTACACCACATTGTCGGTATTGATGATTTCGCGGTAGCTGCCGGATTGCGGCACGCCGATGCGGTAGGCACCATGGGGAACCGGCGTGAAGTTTGCGATGACCAGCATGAAATCGCCCCGCGCATCCTTGCGGATGAAGGAAAAAACGGAGTTATCCCGGTCATCGTGCGCGATCCACTCGAATCCGGCGCTGCTGCAATCAAGCTGATGCAGTGCCGGATAGGCGCGATAGACTGCGTTCAGGTCGCGCACCAGCCGCTGCACGCCTTTGTGCAACGGCTTTTCGAGCAGATGCCAGTCAATGCCGCGGTCCGCATTCCACTCGCCTTCCTGGCCGAACTCGTTGCCCATGAACAGCAGCTTCTTGCCCGGATGCCCCCACATGAAGCCGTAATAGGCGCGCAGGTTGGCGAAGCGCTGCCAATCGTCTCCCGGCATGCGCCCGAGTATCGATCCCTTGCCATGCACCACTTCATCATGGGAAAGCGGAAGCACGAAGTTTTCGCTGAACGCATAGACCAGGCCGAAGGTCATCTGGTCGTGATGATGTTTGCGGTGAATCGGGTCCCTGGCCAAGTAGCGCAGCGTATCGTTCATCCAGCCGAGATTCCATTTGTACTGGAAACCGAGTCCGCCCTCCTGCACCGGGTGCGACACGCCCGGGAAGCTGGTCGATTCCTCTGCCATCAGGGCAGCTTCCGGCCGCTCGCTGCGCACCAGCTCGTTGACGGTGCGCAGGAAATCGATGGCTTCCAGATTCTCCCGCCCGCCAAGGCGGTTCGGTATCCATTGACCGTCGGCCCGGCTGTAGTCGCGATACAGCATCGACGCGACGGCATCGACACGCAAGCCGTCGATGCCGAACCGTTCCAGCCAGTACAGTGCATTGCCGGCAAGGTAATTGCTCACCTCCCGCCTGCCGTAGTTATAGATCAAGGTGTTCCAGTCCTGGTGAAAGCCCTCGCGCGGATCGGCATGTTCGTACAGGTGCGTACCATCGAAGCGGGCAAGACCGTGCGCATCCGAGGGAAAATGTCCCGGGACCCAATCGAGGATGACGCCGATATGGTTGGCATGCGCGAACTCCACGAAGAAACGAAAGTCTTCGGGCGTGCCGAACCGGGACGTTGGCGCATAGAGGCCGACCGGCTGGTAACCCCAGGACGCGTCGAACGGATGTTCGCTGACCGGCAGCAGCTCGACATGGGTAAAGCCCAGTTCGCGCACGTAGGGGATCAACTGCTCCGCGAGTTCGCGATAGGTCAGCCAGCCCGGCACCTCGCCTGCCTTGCGTCGCCAGGAACCGGGATGCACTTCATAGATGCTGACCGGTGCGGCGGTTGAGTTGGCCGCGCGCCGCTCCGGCTGTTGCGGACAAAGCGCCGGCATCGGATGCACCACCGATGCGGTCGCCGGCCGCAGTTCGGCGCGGAAGGCAAACGGATCGGCCTTCAGAAACCGCTCGCCTTCGCCGGAAAGGATTTCGTATTTGTAGATCTCGCCCGCGCCGACATCCGGAACAAAGATTTCCCATATGCCGCATTCATGGCGCAATCGCATCATGTGCCGCCGGCCATCCCACCCATTGAAATCACCCACTACCGATACCCGCCTGGCATTCGGCGCCCATACCGCGAAACTTGTTCCGGCCACGCCCTCAAGCTCGACAAGATGCGCGCCCAGCTTCTCGTAGGGACGCCTGTGCGTGCCTTCCGAAAAAAGCCTGACATCCATCTTGCCCAGCACCGGCGGGAAACGGTATGGATCCTCTAGCACGGTTTCGTGATTGCCCCAGTTGACTGCGAGGCGGTACGCGAACCGGTTTCGCCTTGCCGGCAACGCGGCGGTGAATGCATCGGTGTCGCGTTGCCGCTGCAGATCAGCTAGCTTCTGTCCGCATTCGGCATCAAGTAGCTGCACGGCATGCGCGCCGGGCAGGAATGCGCGGACGATGAGTCCATCGCCCTGTACGTGCATTCCGAGAAATGAGAACGGATCACGCAGCTCGCCATTGATCAGCGCGTCCAGCATCGCCTCATCGGTCGTGCTGACAGCGCTTGAAATGTCGAGTGTCATTGGAGAATGCATGTACTGAATGGGGTTCCGGCATCTTTTTCTATTTTGGGTGCCTGCCGCCGTCGCGGGAATGGCGTTGGGCCGCGAAGGCATGGATGAACCGGCTTCGAATAGACATTGTAGTCAGCCAAACACCTCGCAGATAAGTGAGTTTCCCTCTGGCACCATGGCGCACGTTGACTTAACGCAAATGACGTGCCGTTTGTGCCGACGCCTATTGCGAATCATCTGTTGGCACAAGGCATGGGTCGACGGGCGAAGGTGAATGAAAATATAATGTGCGCTGCAAAACGGGATGCGGCAGCAGCAATAAGCGTCCCGTTTCTCTTTGCTTCGGGCAACCGGCCTTCTTTCCATCGCGGTGAACCATCCGATTTTCAGCAGAATCTGACGTAGTTCATTGCATGCGTGCGCCATGCCATTGATACGACGCTTAAGCGTCGCTTGTATGCCGACAGACGCTTGTGTATCAGGCGCCTGCCTGCAACATGGCCGGGACGCTTGTCGGCGAGTGCCGGCCGGAACGGTCCTAGTCCGGAGCAATTCCAAATAAACCAGGAGTAATAAAAATGGCTGACTCGAAGGCAAATCCGGAAACCGGCGCGAAACCGTCATTCCTGCGCAGGATTCCACTCGCCATCGGTGCGTTCTTCCGCACTTTTTCGGACGTCGACTATGCGACGCATATCGATCGCCTGAGGCAGGGAGCGGCCCAGCCTGCGCCTGAAGCCGCGACACCGGAACCACCGCCGGAAGCGCCGCCAGAAGCGCCCAAGCACGTGCCGCCCCCACTGAAGGAAACGCCGCCCGAAGCAGCGCTCCAGCTCTTGAGCCTGTTGCAGCGCGATGCCCGCCTGATCGATTTCGCGATGGAGGATTTGAAAAATTACTCCGATGCGGAAGTCGGCGCGGCGGCGCGGGTGGTGCATGAGGGTTGCCGCAAGGTGCTGGGCGAACATTTTGTGATCGCGCCGGTGCGCGAGGAAAGCGAAGGCACCAACATCACCTTGCAGGAAGGATTCGATGCGGCGATGGTGCGTCTCACCGGCAACGTTGTCGGATCAGCCCCGTTTCGTGGCACGCTCACGCATCGCGGCTGGCGCGCGAATGACGTCAGGCTTCCCAAACTCACCGGCACCCATGATGCGTCGGTACTCACGCCGGCAGAGGTGGAACTGTGAATACACCGCGCTACTCCATCGGCATCGACCTCGGCACCACGCATTGCGCGCTTGCGTACACCGATATGAATGCCAGCGATAACGACAAGACTATCCACGGCGTTCTCGAGATCCCGCAACTCACTGCGCCGGGTACAGTGGAAGCGCAGGCCCTATTGCCCTCCTTTCTTTACCTTCCGCATACCGACGAACTGGCGCCAGGTGAACTGGGTTTGCCCTGGAGCGGCGAAGAGCGGGACGTGGTCGGCGAACTTGCCCGCAACCGCGGCGCAACCACGCCGATACGGCTCGTATCGAGCGCCAAGAGCTGGCTGTGCCATCCTGGCGTGGACCGGCGTGCGGCGATCCTGCCGAACGATGCGCCGCCCGAAGTCGCGCGCGTGTCGCCGCTGCAAGCTTCCGTACGTTACCTGACACATCTGCGAAACGCCTGGGACCACGCGCATCCCGATGCCCCCTTCGGCCAACAGGATGTCACCGTAACCATTCCCGCATCATTCGATCCGGCTGCGCGCGAGCTGACCGCCGAAGCCGCGCGGCTGGCGGGCTATGACATGCTGACCCTCCTGGAAGAGCCGCAGTCCGCGCTTTATAACTGGATCCAGGCGAGCCAGGGCCGCTGGCGCAAGGAAGTCAGGCCGGGCGACATCATCCTCGTTGTCGATGTCGGCGGCGGCACCAGCGACTTCTCGCTGATCGCCGTCGTGGAGCGCGAAGGTAACCTGGAGCTTCACCGTGTCGCGGTCGGCGAGCATATCCTGCTCGGCGGCGACAACATGGACCTGACGCTTGCCCACGTGGTGGCAAGGAAGCTGGCAGCCAACGGCACCCAGCTCGATCCCTGGCTGATGCGCGCGCTGACCTACGGCTGCCGCGCCGCGAAGGAAAATCTGCTGTCGGATTCGGAGGTGCAGACCATGCCGATCGTGGTCCCGAGCCGGGGGTCGCGGCTCATCGGCGGATCGATCCGCACCGAACTGACGAGAGAAGAAGTGACCGCCGTCATCCTCGAAGGTTTTTTTCCGCAGGTGGACGCGTCCGCGCGCCCGGCGACACGTACCCGCGCGGCGCTGACGCAGCTCGGCCTGCCCTTCGCGCAAGACGCCGCCGTAACGCGCCATCTCGCCGCTTTTCTCGGACGCCAGGTGGCGGCGCTGAGCGAACTGGAAGGATTCGCCGGGCAGGCCGGTCAGGGAGGCAGCTTCCTGCATCCCACCGCGATACTGTTCAACGGCGGCGTGTTCAAGTCGGGCATCCTGGCACAGCGCACGCTTGCTACCGTCAACGGCTGGCTTGCTTCTGAAAACGCGCAGCCGGCCCGCCTGCTTTCAGGCGCCGACCTCGATCTTGCGGTTGCACGCGGCGCGGCGTACTACGGCTATGTGCGCCGCGGACGCGGCGTCCGAATTCGCGGCGGTACCGCACGTGCGTTCTATGTCGGCGTGGAGTCGGCCATGCCGGCCATCCCCGGGATGGAGCCGCCGATGCAGGCGCTGTGCGTCGCCCCGTTCGGCATGGAGGAAGGAACCGAAGCCGAACTGCAGACGCAGGAATTCGGGCTGGTGGTGGGAGAGCCGGTGCATTTCCGCTTCTTCGGCTCTTCGACGCGCCGGCAGGACCAGATCGGCACCATGCTCGATTTCTGGCAGCCTGACGACCTGCAGGAACTGGACGAGATCGAAGCGACGCTGCCGACCGAGGGACGGCAGCCAGGCGACGTCGTGCAGGTGCGCCTGAACGCCAAGGTCACCGAAGCCGGTACGCTGGAGCTGTCGGCGGTTCCGCGCAGCGGCAGCGAACGCTGGAAAGTGGAATTCGACGTGCGCGGCAACAGCGAGTCGCATCAGGACCCTTACAGCGCGGCGCCCGGCGGACAGTAAGGCGATGAAGCGGTTTGCGGTCGGTATCGACCTTGGTACCTCCAATACCGTGGTTGCCTATGCGGAGTCCGGCAGCAACGACATCCGCCTTCTGGACATCGAGCAGCTGATCGCGCCCGGCGAAATCAAGGCCGGCGCCCTGCTGCCGTCGTTGCGGTTTCATCCTGCCCCCGGCGCGATGCCGGCGGGCGACCTGCAGCTGCCGTGGGCGTCCATGGCGGATTCGCAGCAGGACCCGGTCGTCATCGGCATGCTTGCACGCAGGCTCGGCGCCCAGGTTCCCGGCCGGCTGGTGTCGAGTGCGAAGAGCTGGCTGTCCCATGCCGCGGTCGATCGCCTTGCGCCGATCCTGCCCTGGGGCGCGGGCGACGATGTTCTCAAGGTATCGCCGGTCGACGCCAGCGCCAGCTATCTGGCTTATGTCCGCGCGGCGTGGAACTGGCGCTTTCCCGATGCGCCACTGGAACAGCAAGACCTCGTACTGACCGTCCCGGCCTCATTCGACGAAGGTGCGCGCGCCCTGACCGTGCAAGCAGCGCAGCAGGCGGGACTTTCGCAGTTCCAGTTGCTGGAGGAACCGCAAGCCGCGTTCTACGACTGGCTTTTCCGGCACCGCGACAACGTTGCGACGGAGCTTGCGCAGACCCGCCTGATTCTCGTCTGTGACGTCGGCGGCGGAACGACCGACCTTAGCCTGATCAAGGTGGAGCTGCAGGAGAATGAGCCGGTGCTGACCCGCATCGGCGTCGGCAAGCACCTGATGCTCGGCGGCGACAACATGGACCTGGTACTGGCGCATGTCGTGGAAGCCGGCATGACCGGTGCAGCACAAGGCGAAGGTGCTGCAGGCAGAAAACTGTCCGCCAGCAGCCTTTCCCAGTTATTGGAACGCTGCCGCGCCGCCAAGGAACAACTGCTCGCCAGGGATGCCCCTGAAAAAACCCTCGTTACCCTTCTCGGTTCCGGCTCCCGCCTGATCGGTGGCACGAGTACTTTCGAGCTCCGGAGGGACGAGGTCGAACGCGTCGTTGTTGATGGCTTTTTCCCGTTGGTGGGACCGGCCGAACAGGCGCGGCAGCGACGCAGCGGCATCGTTGAATTCGGACTTCCCTACGCAAGCGACCCTGCGGTCACCCGTCACCTCGCCAGCTTTCTCCACCAGCATGCGACTGCTGCTCGCGAGGCATTGGGTACGTCAGCGACGGACAACGGCGGCTTGCCCGTTCCGGATACCTTGCTGTTGAATGGCGGGGTATTTCGTGCGCCCGCCCTGGCGGCCCGGCTGGAAAGCACGCTGGCCGCATGGCGCGGCGAGCCGCTGAGGCTGCTTCATAACGACAACCCGGATGTCGCGGTTGCACGCGGCGCGGTCGCCTATTCGCTGGCACGGCATGGCGTCGGGCCAAAGATTGGTGGCGGCTCGCCGCGCAGCTATTTCCTGGTCGTCGACAATGACGCGAAATCCGCCCGTCGTCACGAGGGCGCCGCCGAAACGACACAGCCATCGCCATCGCGTCGGGGCATATGCGTCCTGCCCCGGGGCAGCGAAGCAGGAAAGGAATTTTTGCTCAGCGACCGGACGTTCGCCCTGCGCCTCGGCCGGCCGGTTCGCTTCCATTTGCTGTCAACAACCGCCGACGATGGCGCCCCGCCCCGCCTCGGCGAGCTGGTCGATCTGGACAAAGGCGATTTCTCGCCGCTGCCTCCCATTGCCACCGTGCTTCGTTCCGGCGACGGTGCCGGAAAGCTCGAGGTACCGGTACGGCTGGCGACCGCCCTGACGGAAGTCGGTACGCTTGAAATGCATTGCGTCAGTGCCGCGGAGGCAAGCCAGCGATGGCTGCTGGAATTTCAGCTTCGCGACAACGCCGGCGATGGTGACATCGATGCGGCGGAGAAGCCGGGCGAACCGGCCTTGCCGCCGCGCCTGTCTGATGCAATCAGCAGGATCGACCGGATCTTCGGCACCCGTTCACAGAAAGTCCCGCCGAAGGAAGTCAAGCAACTCAGGGCGCAACTCGAGCAACTCGTCGGCCGCCGTGAAAAATGGCAAACGGCGCTGTTGCGGCAGCTGTTCGATGCCCTGATCGAACGGGTGAACACGCGCCGGCGCTCCGCCGACCATGAGCGGATCTGGCTCAACCTGGCAGGATATTGCCTGCGGCCCGGCTTCGGCTATCCGCTCGACGAATGGCGCATCGAGCGCCTCTGGTCGATCTTCGAGACCGGCATACAGCACGGCAACGACCCGCAGGTTGCGGCGGAATGGTGGACGATGTGGCGGCGTGTTGCCGGCGGTCTCGGCAGGGATGCGCAGCTTCGGCTGCTGGATGACTTCGCATTCAATGTGCAGGAGGACGAAGCAGAACTCAAGCGACGCCCTCCGCACCTCGCCAGGGGAACGCACGACGACATGCTGCGCCTTGCCGCGTCGCTGGAACGCATCCCGGCAAGCTACAAGGCGGAAATCGGCGACTGGCTGCTCGACCGTTTCATCAAACCGGCGGCATCGCTCAACGCCGTCCAGCCCGACGGTCTCGCCTTGTGGGCGATCGCACGCATCGGTGCGCGTCGCCTGTTCTATGGCAGCGCGCATGACGTCGTGCCGCCCGACACCGTCCTCGGCTGGCTCGACACCATCATGGCGCTGGACTGGAAACGGATCGACACTGCCCCGTTCGCCGCCGCACACCTTGCCCGCGCGACCGGCGACAGGTCCCGCGATATTCCCGATGAACTGCGCGACCGCGTCGTCCACCGGCTTACGCTAATCGGTGCAGCGCCGGCATGGATAGGGATGGTGCGGGAGACGACCGAACTCGACGAGGCGGGCCAGCGGAGTTTCATTGGCGATTCGCTGCCGCCGGGGCTGAAGCTGCTCGCCTGACGAGCCGGCCCGATAGGCCATGCAATACCGCAGGGATTACCTTGGCGTGCCGAACACCTGCGTCCAATAGATGGTGGCCTTGCTTTTCGCATTGATCGCATAGGCCGCGCCCATCTCCTTGAAATCACCATTCATGATGTTTGCGCAGTGGCCCGGGCTGCTCAGCCATCCCTCCACCACCTGTTTCGCGGAGCCCTGTCCGGCCGCGACATTTTCCCCGATGATCCGCCACGCATAGCCTTCCCGCGTCGCCCTTGGTCCCGCCGTACTGCCGTCGCGGCCTTCATGGCCGAAATAGTCGTACTGCGCCATATCGCGGCTATGCTTGAGCGAAGTGGCAGCCAGCGTTGCGTTCCAGCGCAGCGCCGGGACCGGTGAATATTTATTTGTACCGCAACTGCGTTCCCTGGCGCGCGCAGCGTTCACCAGCATCAAGACCTGACGGCCCGCCGCCTGCCAGTCGCCGAGGTCGGCACTGAGCAGCGGTTGCGCCAGCACGATCTGCCATTGATTGCCCTGGCGTGACACACCGGCCGCCGAATAGCGCTTGCTCAGCAGCAGGCGGCAATCGCTGTTGACTGCAAAATTTATCGCTTCTGCAGGCGTCGACGGCCCCGACAATGTCAATACCTCGGCTCGCACTGCCTGGTAGCCGGAGGCACGCAAGGCCTCCATCAACTGGTCGCTGCGACCAAGCCGCATCCTGGCCAGGGCCGGCTCCGACACCAGCGCCGGAAGAGGCTCCTGCGCCGCGTCCCTGCATTTCTGCGGCGTTGCACGATAGGCATTGATCAGGGAAAGCAACTCTTCATCCGGCGCGGCCTGTGCGGTGTATGCACTTGCGGTGCCGGCCAGCATCAATGCGCAACGAGCCCAATGTAATTTCATGCGAAATTCCGTTATCCGAAATGACTAATCTTTAAAAAATGCGTGGGGGAGCGCAGACCTCTCCACCACGCCGGAACGTGTATGTGTGCATACCTTAAATGCTGATTGATCTTATCAATCCCGAACCACCTGTGCGGCACAAGCATGCCCACCCTTGCGCATGCAATCACTGCAGCAAGCATCCAACGCGATTGACTGTAGCGTCCGCAACGACGATTACGCTTGACGGATTTCCATGATTGCTTTGACATGGCTGTGCATCGCTACAACGATTCCGCACATTTTCGTTACCAATACTTTATTAATCCAAAGATTAGCCAGAAGCCTACGATAAGATGCGACCCGCTTGTGCCGCTGAGCAATGACTGCGGTGTGGGTGCCCGGTACGTCGATCGCGTATTTGATACGACGAATTTCTTGCACCCACTCTTGATGTCATGCCGGCAGGCGTATCGCAGAAATTGAATGTCGATTACCTCATCAATACAATCCTTATGAAAAAGAAACTTATCCTTATCGCCTTGACGACGGTTCTGTCTGCCTGTGGTGGCGGTGGCGGTGGCAACGATGCGCCAGCAGCAACACCCACGGTCGACGCGCCTTCGACGACCGTTGCTCCAAATGGCGGTATCAACCTGCAAAAATACGTCGGGTCGTGGACGACCGGATGTATCGCCGAAGGCCTCCAATCCGGACGAATCAATCTTCAGGTCAATGCGCCCAATGGCATGACATCGACGGCCACCGTCAATCCGACCGGTTATGAATTTGCTGCATGTGCCGGACGCTCGGTGACAAATAGCCTGCCGGTGACGATCAACTATATCGGGCCTGCACAAGGCGGCGCCGATACGGTGGAATTGGTTGAAGGATCAGAGAAGACACTGGTGACCTTGTATCTGTCTGCGGACGGCAAGACCTTAAGCGTCAATGATGAAGGTGAAGTCACCGACTTCATCAAACAGTAAGAGCAATGGCATACCAAGAGTGACAAAAGCAATCGTTGATCACGTTTGCTTCATGCAAATCACCTGCAGTAAACCGCACGTTGCGCATCCAATGCGGCGCGACGTGCGATGCCGCAATTACAGCGAGAAGCTGGCACACCGAAACCGCGACCGCGATCGACTGCTGCTTCAAAGTCTGCACGGCCCATATCAATCGTGCCGATTTTTATTCAACCACTCCCTTGGCGACAGCCCCACCTTCGCGGCAAATGCGCGCGATAGGGCCGGCGGATTTGCATATCCAAGCTGCTCCGCCAGCACCTTGATCGTCCGGCCTTCACGCAATCCCACCTGCGCAATACCGATGCGGCAGCCCACCACATAGTCGGCCGGCGTCTGCCCCACTACCTGCTTGAATACGGTTGCAAAGCCGGTGCGTGACATCCCCGCGCATTGCGCCATGCGTTCCAGCGTCCAGGCATCGCCGGGCGCTTCATGGAGCGCCACCAATGCACGGGATATGCGGGGATGAGATAGCCCTGTAATCAGGCCGGGTTGTATGCTTGCTTCTTCCGGATGATCCAGCAACCAACGCAGCAACTGGATCAGGACCACTTCAAACAGCCGGTCCGCCAGGATGCGCTGCCCGCACCGCACGCGATCGGTTTCGGCGAACAGCAGTGCGAGCGCCGGCTCCAGTCCCTCAACGTCCGCCAGCCGCAACCGAATGAATGGAGGCAGGCTGCGTACGAACGGATTGTTGTCACCACCTTCGAACTCCAGCGCGGCGCAGGTAAAGTCGGAGCCGTCTTCAGGCGGGTTATGGAAATGATGGGTCAGCGGCCTGGGATAAAACAACAGCGTCGGCTCATCCAGAATCATTTTTTTCGGTAACGCCCCGGCATCATGATGCGTCACTTCAATCCTGCCGCGCCGCAGCACATGCAGGAATCCCCGACCGATGCTGCAGTCATATTTCTGCAGACCGCACAAGGGCCCCGAATGGAAGAAGCTGACGCGCACGCCAAAGCGTTTTAACAATACGGATAACCTGTCAATAGGAGGCTGATCAGTCATTTGAACGAAAAGGTATGAATATTGAATGAAATGATCCCAATGATACGCCAATGTTTTCCATACTGCATATCACTGGAGCAGCTGGAAAGACAGTCCGGCAGTTCCGGCACGTATCCATGTTCATCAATCCATCCCTTTGAAAGGTACCCAGCATGCAACGCATCAATATGAATACCGAACTCACCTCCGACATCAGCCAGAACCTGTTGAAGCAAATCCATACCGCATTTGGCGCGACGCCCAATATGTTCAAGGCAATAGCCAATTCGCCGGCGGCGCTCAAGAGCATGTGGGGCGCGTTCAGCGCACTTGCCGGCGGCTCCCTTGGCGGCATACTTGGCGAGCAGATTGCGGTTGCCGTCGCAAACCGCAATCGTTGCGAATACTGCCTGGCCGCACATATCCTGCTCGGCAAGAAGGCAGGCGCCAGCGCGGACGAGATGGCCGACGCCCAGCTTGGCCGCGCCGCCGACCCGAAAACCGCCGCCGCCCTCGCCTTCGCACTCAAGGTGGTCGATAAACGCGCCCACTTGTCGGATGCGGACATCGCAGCGGTACGGGAAGCAGGATTCACCGACGAACAGATCGTCGAGATCATGGCGCACGTGGCGTTGAACCTGTTCACCAACTACGTCAATGTCGCCTTCGATGTTCCGGTCGATTTTCCTAAAGTCGCATTAAGCAACTGATAGGTTTTGCCGGGTGCGGCGGCGCATGCCGCCGCACCCGGCGAACCAAGCTGGAGGACAACATGCAAGATTTTTCCCTGTATCCCGAACTGGATGTCGTTGAATGGATCAACACGCCGCGTCCGATCCGCATGACCGACCTGCGCGGCCGGGTGGTGGTGCTGCACGCCTTCCAGATGCTGTGTCCGGGTTGCGTGCAATACGGCATTCCGCAAGCGGAACGCATCGCACGCGCATTCCCGGGCAAGGACGTGGCAGTGCTCGGCCTGCATACGGTATTTGAGCATCACGATGTAATGACGCCGGCGGCACTGCGCGCATTTGCAAGTGAATATCGAATGCGTATGCCGATCGGCATCGACCGCCCGGCGGAAGAAGGATCCATTCCCCGGACGATGAGAATGCTGCAGTTGCGCGGGACACCCAGCCTCGTGTTGTTCGACAAGGCCGGGAAGGTCAGGCACCAGCACCTCGGACAGGTGGATGATTTGCTGGTCGGTGCGGAGATCGGGGCGTTGCTCGTGGAACAGGCGCCGGTGCGGTCGACGAGTGACAAGAATCCGATCGAAATGCCCCAGGTGCACGGATGCGAAGACGGAAATTGCCACACCAAGTTGGACATTCCTCGATCCTGAGCACTTCCAGCCTATCCAGGCTGGCGATAAAGACCACGACCGTCAGGTGACGGTCGTAGCCTGTGATTTATCTGTCGATTCTTCCTGTCGCGTCACGGTGCAACTGCAAGACCAACTACCGGTTCCGCAATGCCAATCGTTCCAAGGCGTTTTGCCTTGCCGCTGCCAAGGTCGATCTCATACCAGGACGAGACCGTTTCACCTGCCTTGCCCGCGGCGATGAATGCCGCGCCGGACAGATCGGCAATATCGAACGAGACCCGCTCTAACCTGCCGATCCCCAGTGCGCCTACCGTGAAAAGCTGGCCGGTATTCGGCGATATGGCAGGCGCTTTCCCTTCGCGGGTTCCTTGTGTCGCCAACGTGCCGTGCAAGGCATCGATAACAAAATTGGTTGTAACGTTATCGTCGTCTTTGTTGTACGTGTACGCGGCGGCGACGACGGCGGGAGTCTGGCCGGCATGAACGTCACCCATGGCATAGGCAAGTTTGCTGTCCACCTGTAAACCGGTTGTGCTGGGATCGCTGTCGACAATCGCTCCCGTATCCGGATGCAGGCGCATATTCTGGCCGGTATTGCTGACAAAGCGGATGCGGTCGACCGTCGGATTGAAATCCACCCCGAACTCGGTACCGGACGGGGCAATCGCGAATGCGCCGCTTCCGATCATCTGCACCGCGCCACTGGCGGTATCCACGCGATACAACCGCCCACTGCTACCGACTGCATAAAGCCAGCCCTTCGCAATACGATAATCGATGCCGACCACGGTCTCGTTCTCCTGCAATCCGCTCAGCGTTTTCCGGGACAGAATTTTTCCGGGTTGGCCGGCATTGAAACTAACCAAATTGTTGGTCGCGGTGACGGCATAAACTGTCTCCTTGCGCGGCGTGCCTTGAATGTCGGAAACGGATGCGCAGCCGCCGAGTCCCATCGACACAGTGGCAGTAAGAGCGCACAGAAGCCTCAGCTTGGCGGACAGGAAATTTTGAAGCATAGGGAAATCAATGAAGTGGTTGCGGTGCGATCGATACTACGCAAAATTGTACGCACTATCAACGCCGGTACCGATCGCGTTTCAGGATCTACCCGTCTGGAAGCGAAGCACGTTTGCGACCCTGCGGCGACTGCCGGATTGCGGCCGATGAATGCTTTTCTTAGGAACGCTATCAACGAATTTCAGGGGTGCGGTAGATCACCACCAGCGCACGTGACTCTCCTTTCAGGGATCTTCCTCGATGTGGGATCCGTGAATCAAAATACACGCTGTCGCCGGGTGAAAGTACCCATAACCGTTCCTTGCCTTCCACGACGAATCCGAACTCGATCTCGCCGTCCAGAATAAACAGAAATTCTTCGCCATCGTGCTCGAAACGAACGTCCTTATCTATGTTCGAGGGAAAGACCATGATGAACGGATCCATGTGCTTGTGCCGCTTTTTCTGCGCGAGCGATACATAGTCGTAGCCGAATGAACTGCCGCCGCGAAGCACCGGCTCCCGCTCCCAGGAGCGCACGATGCAAATACCGTCATTGCGTTCCACCGACGATTCGGAGCCCAGCAAATCCCCGAGTTCTATCTTCAGTACCTCCGCCAGCTTGACCAGCGTTCCGATCGGCGGAATCACCTTGGAATTTTCGATCTTCGATAAATAGCCTTTTGTGAAGCCGGTTGCTTTTGCCAGCGCATCCAGCGTGAAATCGCGCGCACTCCGAAGTTCATGGATGCGGCGTCCCAATCGTTGCTCGACTTCAGATAGCTGGGCTGGTGCTTCAGGTAATTTTGTATCCGTCATATTCTCCGCATTTTTTATATTTGGTTCGTCCCATTATTCCCTGAGCAGCGAAATCCGAGATGTCTTCGTACCGTCGACCAGACAACGCGACTTGCCGCATTATTTTCTCATCCCGCTTGGGGTGGGACGTTTGCTCCTGTGATTCAATTCCGAAGAAAGGTTTCATTCCTCTCAATCAAATGATCCACATCAACTAAAATGAAACTTTTTATGGATTAGTTGCATATTAAGATACCTGTGCTATTCTAGGCTGCATTCCAGAAGCGCAGTGTGAAATACGGCTCTGCAATCTGGTTTCGGCCTGCAGGCAATCCTGCCGCAAATACGTCCAGAAATCAGGAGAAATTTATGAGCACCACCATGGAAAAACGGCTTTCCGGGAAGCTGGAGCCGACAGTCAACGGATCCACCTATGTCGATCCCGACAAGCTCGAGTGGAAGCCAACCAAATTTAAGGGCATCCAGATCAAGCCCTTGTACGAAGATTCAGCTAACGGCGAACTGACCTGCCTGCTCAAGTGGGAGCCAGGAACTGTGCTTCCCTTCCACCGTCATCCGGAAATCGAGCAATCCTTCGTCTTGCAGGGATCTTTCTATGATCATGACGGCATTGCCCGTGCCGGCCAGTTTACCTGGCGCAAACCCGGCTCTCTCCACGAAACCAGATCGGATGAAGGTTGCATTATCCTGGCGATCTACCGCAAGCCCAACGTTTTCTTCGACGTTGATGCCGGTTTCTAGGGCGCGTTAGCACCCGGCACGGAGGACTGAATGCCTTATGTCGTCACTGACGCATGCATCAAGTGCAAGTTCATGGAGTGCGTGGAAGTGTGTCCCACCCAGGCATTCCATGAAGGTCCCAATGCCGTCGTCATCAATCCATCCGATTGCGCCAATTGCGCGCTCTGCGAAATGGTTTGCCCGGTGGCTGCCATCGTTTCCCGGGCAGGCTTGCCGCCGGCGCTGGCCGGATATGCAGAACTGAACAGACGCCTGGCGAACCAATGGCCGAAAATCACGGTCAAGGGAGCCGTTCCTGCTGATGCGCAGGAATGGGCCGAGGTGACTGACAAGGGGCGCTTCCTCGAAGGCGCATGAGTCGACAATCAGTTGGCCATGAGTTGGCCATACGTCAGCGGGCAAACCGGTCGACGGGCGCCCGCATCGGCCTTTACGACGTCGCCACCTGAATCCCCCGCTCCCGCATATTCGCCGCTCTCGCCACGTCATAGCAGATTACCCTGGCCACCTTGTCGGCCGTTTCTTCATCGTACAGTTTTGCCAGCACATGCAACGTCGCGTCGATACAGAGGCTGACGCCTCCTCCTGTCATCTGGTTACCTAAATCGACAATCCCGGCACGGCTTAGCTCAACTTTCGGAAAACGCTCCCGGAAAACCTCGAAGGGATCCGCCTCCCCGTCGGCGTAGCTGGCTTTCGTTGTCGCCACCTTTCCATCCAGCAAGCCGGTAGCGGCAAAGATCATTGCCCCGGTACAGACGGACGCGGTGAGCGTTTTACGGTGCGCCTCGATGAATTGCAAGGCTTCCGGGTTATTCACCTGCTTTGTCCATCCCGGTCCGCCGCAGATGATGAGTGCGTCGATTGGCGGACAGCTTGAAAAGCTATGGTGGGCCTTAACCACGAGGCCGTTGGCGAGGATGACATCGCCGCTGTCCTGACTAACCAAGAACATCTCGAGGTCCGAGACGACACGCTTAGCCATCGAAAACGTGCCGAAGATGGCCATCTCAATCGGCTCTACACCCTCGTAAACAAAGATTCCGATTTTTTTCATAGTCATTCTCGCAAATTTGTTATAGAGTTTCCTAATACGAAACCCATACTAATCCGGATGCGAATAAAAATCAAAGCCCATTAAATGCTGTTCGGGCTTTGCAATGTGGCCGAATGCGCTCGAACAAGCGTGGTTGAGAGACCGCGCATCGACCTGCGGCTACACGCTGACGCACTGTTTTCCAAGACGAGAAGTTTGCCTAACCAGCGTTTCACTTTTGTTTCAAAGACTCAAGCAGTTACCACCTCCAAGGAGAGTCGTCATGAAAGTTGTGAATCAGGGCCGTCGGACTGCAGTGAAAATGGGATTGGCCGCCAGTGCCGGCATCGTGGGAGCACCCATGGTTGCGAAGGCGCAGACGCCTATAAAGCTTAAGCTGCAAAGCACATGGCCGCAGAAATCAATATTCCATGAGTTTTGCGGCGATTTTGCCCGGCACACGGACAAATTATCGGGCGGACGATTGAAATTCGAAGTGCTTGCTTCCGGAGCGGTCATTCCGGCGTTGCAGGTAATCGACGGCGTCAGCACGCGCGTTATCGATGCCGGACATGGCGTACCAGGATTCTGGTTCGGAAAAAACGCGGCATTCGGCCTGTATGGCGCAGGCCCCAGCTTTGCAATGGACTCCACCCAGATGCTGGGGTGGATCGAATACGGCGGAGGCGCTGCGCTCTATGAAGAATTGCTTGCGGCGGCTCGCCTGGAAGTGGTCAGCATCCTTCATGGTCCTGTTCCCGTGGAGCCGCTCGGCTGGTTCAGGAATCCCATCAATACGGTTGCCGACCTCAAAGGGCTGAAGTTCAGGACATCCGGATTGGCCGTGGAGCTGTTTGAAGAAATGGGGATGTCACCAACCCAGATGGCACCCGGCGATATCGTGCCGGCACTCGATCGCGGCGTGCTCGATGCAGCCGAGTTTGCCAATGCGACGGACGACCGCATGATGGGTTTTTCAGACGTTGCCAAGAACTACTATCAACAGAGCTACCACATGGCGAATAACGTATTCGACCTGATGATCAACAAGACGGTCTACTCCGGTTTGCCGGACGAGCTGAAAATGGCGCTCAAGTATGCGGCGATGGTCACGAATTCCGATATTTCCTGGAAATCCATGGACCGGATGTCCGCTGATCTGCTCGAACTCATGCGGGCAAAAAAAGTCCAGGTCAGGAAAACGCCGGCAGTGATTCTTGAAGCGCAGCTGCAAGCCTGGGAAAAGGTCATCGAACGGCACTCGGCGAAGAATCCGCTTTTCAAGAAGATCGTTGAGTCTCAGCGAGCCTGGGCGAACCGTGTCGTGTGGTGGCAGGACACCACCGTCATGCCGACGTCCTACGCTTACCGGCATTACTACGGCAAACGTTGATCCGGCAATAGCGCGATGGGCAGGCGAGCGGGAAACCGCTCAAGACAAAGACAGCAAATTTTGAGGTGGCAAGAAGCAAGCGCCATTGAGCTGAAATGCGGTGACACCATGTTGTCGAGATTCATCCTTGCCACGCGCCATCAAGGCTGGATAAGGGCTTCCGTTAAATGCAAGCATGCCGACGACTTTTGCTCTTTGAGCGTCATCCATGTCCATCATGGTTTCGATGGACATGGACTTGCAAGATCACAACGGAAGTTATCCAGCATTGCGGCCAGTCAAATTTCCGAATAACAATGCACTGAGTCATTGATTTTTATCAGTCTGCCGCACCTCTCACTCGGAACACCGACCAATTCTTCCGCCTCTTATCGACGGAAAATCACATTCTGCCTTTTACTTTCGCGCATGCTTCCGGCGCGGCGACGAATTCACGTCGCTTTCCGCTGGTAGCGGGACCTGATTTACCCGATCAGGAAAAGCACCTCCCGGCGTCTGATTTTCACTTTGCGTATCCACTCATCCCGGCATTTCGGGCACTTGGAAGAGCAAGTCGAAATGTCTTTAACGTAAAAACAAGAAAAGGACTGTTTCATGATTCGTCTAAAAGAGAAAGGTACCCGCCTGGGCGCGGGTGCCGGTTATGGTTTCCTGTCCCTGCTGCTGGTTGCGTGCGGCGGCGGGTCGTCATCCATATCGCCGCAGGCCGGTACGTCGTCGGGTGCATCGCTTTTGCACCATTCATCCGTTGTATCGTCTGCGTCGACAACCACGCGCGTGATTGCCGAACATTCCGGCCAGTGCCTCGACGTGCGGGGCGGCACCACCGCGACCGAGGATGGCGCGTTGATTGAGCAATGGGGCTGCACCGGCCAGGCGAATCAGGACTGGACACTCGTGCCTTATGGCAGCAGCTATGCACTACGGGCGACCAGTAGCGGCAAGTGCATCGAGCCGGTCGGCGGGAACACGGCGAACGAGACACGCATCCAGCAAAGCACCTGCAACGGCAGTCCGAATCAGTTGTGGAACGTCCGGCCGAAGCCGACGGGCGGCAGGTACGAGATCGTGCATACCGTTGCCGGACGCTGTCTAGATGTGATCGGCGGACCTGCGGCGACGCAGGAAGGCGTGCTTACCGAGCTGTGGGACTGCACCGGCCAGGCAAACCAGTCCTGGGCGCTGAGCTTGCCGGTTTCATCATCAGTGGCTTCAACCGCGGCCAGACCCGTCATTGCAAAGCACTCGAACAAGTGCCTCGATGTGATAGGCGGTCCAGGGGCGACCCAGGATGGCGCACTGATCGAGCAGTGGAGCTGCACCGGCCAGGTGAACCAGGACTGGACGATCCGTGAACGGGGCAACGGAACGTTCGAGCTGATTGCCCGAAACAGCGGAAAGTGTCTTGATGTCCGGGATGCAAACCCGAACAACGAAGCGCTGATCCAGCAATCGACATGCAATGGCCAATCCAGCCAGCTGTGGCGTATGGAACCTCTATCCAACCAGGGCGAGTACCGTTTCAAGACCGTGCTGGCCGGCGAGCGCTGCCTTGACGTCAGGGGCGGCACGGCGGCGACCCAGGATGGCGCGCTCATGGAACTGTGGGACTGCACCGGCCAGGACAACCAGACCTGGCGGATTGGCGGCGGCGGCACACCGACTGCGCAGGATCAGGGTGATGGCGCGGCAACGGCGGCCTATTTTGCCGGCGCCGAAGGCATTGCCCGGGATGCGGCAGGCAATCTGATCGTTGCCGACCGTGGCCACCATACGATTCGCAGGGTGGCTCCGGACGGCAGCGTCACGACCGTTGCAGGCGCAGCAGGCCAGCCCGGTTATGTCGATGCTCAGGGCAGCGCAGCGCGGTTCATGTCGCCGACGGATGTGGCGGTGGATCGCGCTGGCAATATCTACGTCGTCGAAGCCACAAGCAAGGCGGTCCGGAAGATCAGCCCTGCCGGTGTCGTGACCACGCTGGCCGGATCATTCACGGCGGTGGGCAATACCGATGGCGTAGGTGGAACAGCCCGGTTCACCTCACCGCAACATCTCGTCGCGGATTCCGCAGGCAATGTACTTGTCGCCGATATACACCGGCGTCCGATATTCAGCAGTGGCTTCCACACCGCCTTCATCCGCAGGATCGCGCCCGATGGTACGGTGAGCACCTACCCAACGCCGCCTAGCAGCAATCCCTACGCACCAGTCCTTCAAACGGTCAACGGTCTGGGAATCGATGCGCAGGACAATCTGTATGTGACGAACCTCGAAGGTTATGCGGGCCCCAGCAGCGGTGGTGCCCGGGGGTGGGGCTCTGTCGATCGCATTTCACCCACTGGAGAAGTAACCTATGCGGGCGGCGGTGGCGGCAACGGGACCAACGGTGGACTCTACGAGATGACAGACGTCACTGTCGACAGCACAGGCCGCGTACTGGTATTCAGCAGGGGCAGGAACATACGGAACCCGGATGGATCGCTTGGCTATACCCCTGCCGGCATCTATGCCGCTGAAGAACGGGGAGGTACACTCGTCAGCCCCCAAACCGGCAACGATCTGGTCACCGATGGGGCCGGCAACATCTACGTGACGCACATTTACGGCGTTTGGCGTATCGCCCCGAACGGCTCGGTGGTGCAGTTCGCGGGCGCAGTACCCAGGGGAAGTTAATTATTTCCGTGCCGTGTTGAGCTAGCGGCATCGCACCAGTGCAAGACTGAGGCAACTTGCATTACGCCTCAGAGTACGCCTCTGTGAAAAAAGGCCGGCTTATGCCGGCCTTTTTTCTGCGCAGCGTTCTCATCCACACTAGCGAAAACCGTCAACATTCCGTCACGACGCGGCAGGAAACCCGACCAGCCGGGCAGCATTCTGTATGGCGGTGGCGCCGCACTCCCTCATCCAGCGATGGGCCGGGTCATCATGGCAGCGCCGGTGCCAGAGCAGCCGCAGCGTGAAGCCCTCGAGTTCGACCGGCGGGTCCCGCACCTCCAGGGCTTCATGCCGGGCCATGTAAGAAGCGATCCGCAGCGGCAGGGTCATGACGAGGTCGGTTGCAGCGACAATGGCTGTCGATGCCATGAAGTGCGGCAGGCGCAGGGCTATGTTGCGCGGCGGCTTCCCCAGCCGCTCCAGCGCCGCATCCACGGCGCTGCGATCGCGTCCCGGCGAACTGATCAGCACATGGCGCTGTGCAAGGAAGCTATCGAGATCCAATGGCTGCTCCGCCAACGGATGTCCCCGCCGCATGATGCAGGCGAACCGGTCATCGAGCACGGCGCGTTGATAGATACCGGCGGGCGCGTCGGCGATGACACCCAGAACAAGATCCGCCTCGCCGGCCTGAAGTCGTTCCGGCCAGTCGTCGCCGGCGTCTTCCACGTCCATCCGCATCTGCGGCGCCTCGGCCAGAAGCGCTTCCAGCATCGACGGCAGCGAGGTCAAGCTGGCGTAGTCGACCGTCAGCAGCTTGAAGCGCCCGGTGTAGACCGATGGTTCAAAGGATTCGTCCGTCAACATGGTGCGGACGTCATCCAGTACGCGCCCCACCTGATGGGCCAGGACCAGTCCTTTGGCGGTCACCACCATCTCGGAACCGGCACGCACCAGCAATGGATCGCGAAAGGTATCGCGGAGCCGGCCGAGTGCACGACTCATCGCCGGTTGGCTCATGGAAACCTTTTCAGCGGCCCGGGTAACGTGACGCTCTGCCAAGAGGGCTTCCAGTGCCACCAGCAAGTTCAGGTCCAGGGAGCGAAGATTCATTTCGTGCATGACCGGTATCCCAAGAATGCATTGGAAGCATCATAACTCTGCACCTAGGATGACACCACACTCACCATTGAATCCAGGAGGTTCACCATGTATGCAATCATTGGCGTTACCGGCAACACCGGCTCGGCGGTCGCCCAGTCCCTGATCAGTCTGGGCAAGCCCGTTCGTGCCGTCGTCCGCCGTCCTGAGGCGGGCGCCTCTTTTCGCCAACAGGGTGCCGATGTGGCGATGGCCGATCTGGCCGATACGGACGCTCTCGCGGCGGCCCTCTCAGGGGTCGATGGCGCTTACATCATGACGCCGCCTCTCCTGGAAGCCCAGGACCCGGACGGCATCAAACGGGCGTACATCGGCGCAATCCGCACCGCCGCCGAACAGGCCGGCGCACCGCCGCTCGTCGTGCTCTCCTCGATGGGCGCCCACCTCCCGTCCGGCACCGGGCCAGTGGTGCACCTGCATGAACTGGAACAGGCGCTGCACGACTATCCGGGTAGTGTCAGCTTCCTGCGGGCGCCCTACTTCCTGGACAATTGGGCCGAAGCGATCGTCCCTGCGACCGAACATGCGATTTTCCCTTCGCTCATGGCACCCGGCATCGGCATCGACATGGCATCCACCGCGGAGATCGGCCGGATCGCAGCACAGTTGATGCTGGATACTTTCCACGGCCACCGCGTCGTGGAACTGAAGAGCGCCCGGCGGTACAGCGCGCAGGACCTGGCGCTTGACCTCGCCCGGCTGCTCGGCAAATCCCTTGAAGTGGTCCACCCGCCGCGAAGTGAATGGCACGGCATCCTCACGGAGGCTGGCCTCTCGCAGAAGGGTGCCACCCAGATGGCCGAGCTGATCGACAGCATCAACAATGAGCGCATTGGCTTTTCCGGCGAGGGAGAGTATCGAACCGCCGATGATGGCCCGGCCGCCGTGTTCAAGCGATTGATGGAAGCAAAAGCCATGTAAGGCGAAGTCTGCCTTGTGGCTGATGGCAGCGAACGGTCGGGGAGCACAATCAAACCCTTTCAGGAACTATCAGAATCATGCGTGCGGCAAAGCATTTCCCTGGAAATGCGCTGCGGCTGAGCCGACTACCGAACCAATCATTGGTGGATCGCGGCGTGCTGTAACGTTACGCGCGACGCGATCTATCACCCGGCAAATGAAAGTTGCTCAGCGGCGTTCTTGAGCTACCAGTCCAACGCGGACGGCCAGTATGATCAACGTTGTGCATAATCAGCGACTGCTGGCTGTAATCTCGGTTCAGTTCCCTCAATGGAGGAATTCGGGACCAGTCGCTGCGTCTCGGTGCCGAATACGGCTTGGCCCAGCATTCGATAAGGAAGCAAGGTAAACAGGCCTGTAATGCTCAGGCTGACGAACATCGCGATCATCGTGATGCGGTGAGCCCTGATGTTTCGGACTTTCGCGAAATGCCAGCCGACAGGAGCAGCGATGAGAACAAGAATCGCAAAGCCGTGGATCCAGCTAAGGTGCCCCCTCGCCTGGATGGCAAAGGACGACACGGCTGCCATGAGCATCAACGCGAGCCAGATCCGCCCCATGGTCTTTTGTGACGCTGTGCCTTTACGCCGGACCAACACCGTAGCACCGATCAACACGGCAGCAAGTGCCGCAGCAAGGTGGACGTAAATGACGACAGGCGCGTCGGAAAGCGTATGAATGACCGGGTTTATTGAAGGGGACACTTGTGACTCCTGACGAGGTGGCGCATAAAGGTCGACATTCCGGATGCGACCATCGTTTTTTAATGTCTGCCGACTTGCAAAGCATGTTTATTGCGGAACGCTTTGTCGGCCCAGTGCCACCATCCGGCACCAGCACCATTCGGTGTGCCCGCTAGCCGAGCGAACCAACTGTAGTTATCGCGACAAGTGCCAAACCCGGCAAGTACAACAAACCGGTCCTGAGCAGTTTGCCTCTATACCGTTTCAAGACGTCGTTCGTAAGCGCGTGCTTTGTCGAGTACAGAAATGCCAGCCAGAGTGAAAGCGTAGCCGGGGCGACTGCAATCGCGTAAAACCAGAAGCTCGCCAATCGCTGATGGCCTGTGCCGCTGTATCGATCGTCCCAGACCAGATTGAACGGGATCAGGACGAATGCAGCTTGCAACATGACGGTCGCGACGAATAGTTGCGAGACTTTCGCCGGCTCCGACATCATTGCAGCCATAAGGAGAACCAGTGCAAGAGCCATGGTGCCGAATGCGAGAAGCTCGCCGAGTTGGCCAATGCTCATCAAAACACTTTCATGGCAATGGCGCCGTCAGTCGCCGACCCTGCGAAAGGTTGCCCTCGCCTGCGCACAGATTTTTCCATCTGCCGTGATGGAGGCATGCGCAAAGCAGAGAGTTGATCCTATCTTGGTGAAATTGGTCTCGAACTGCAGCCACTGGCCAAGCTTGGCGATACCGATGAAATCCAGCGACAGATTCACTGTCAGAAGGCTGCGTGGCTCGGAAAACTGGGAGGCACATGAAAGGCCCATGGCATTGTCGGCCAATGCGGAGATCAATCCGCCGTGTGCCATGCCGCGTGCGTTCGTATGCTGGCGCGCGATATGCAGACCCAGAATGATGGCCGTATCGGTTCGCCTGGAATACAAGGGCTCCCATGGGTCCGTCAGTGGACTATGGCGAAAATGGGGCACGAAGCCCTCGGGAATACTACCCTCCAAAATGCGGTTTGCCATAAGACCAGCGGTCGTGGTGTGACTTGCCGGGATTGGTGCAGGGTCTTCCACTGAACACCTCCATTAGGTATAGTTCATGTAGACCAGTCTATATAATAATTGTGTGTTCGGCAATCGTCTTTTTGTATTTGAAGGAGGGAAATATGCCAGCCGTCGCAAAGCATCGCGAGAAAATCGTGTGTTCGGCCGCGCTTCTATTTCGGCGCAAGGGGTATGCCGCCACCGGCTTGAACGATATCGTCGAGCTCAGCGGCGCGCCCAAGGGATCGATTTACCATTACTTCCCGAAAGGTAAAGAACAGATCGCCGTTGAAGCGGTGCAGTATGCGGCCGGACTGGTCAGCCAGAGCCTTCGAAAACTTGCGGAACGTCACTCACAACCGGCCGGGATGGTGCAGGAATATGGCACCTTGCTGGCAGGCTTCATTGCCAAGTCCGGCTACGAGGATGGCTGCCCCATCACCAGCATCCTGCTGGAACTTTCCACGGCAAGTCCGCAAGTCGCCGAGGCGGGCCGTGCAGCATTCGCGGAATGGGCCGGCATTTACCGTACCAAGCTGACCGATGCCGGACTCGAGCCTCAGAAGGCAGCAAGCCTGGCCCTGCTTACCGTGACAAGTTATCAGGGAGCCTTGCTGTTGGCCAAAGTACAGTGCAGCTCCGATCCCATCCTGCGTGTCGCCGAGCAATTAGCCGAGTTGTATCGCGCTGCCTGTTGAATCGATGCCGTCATTGCGGCATCGGCGCTGGAGTTTTTGTTTGCCAGGACCAGTCGGGCATTCTCATGTGATCCAGATGCAGCACGGCCGGAATGCTGGCGCCGTTCGCCGGATACGTCGCGAACGGCCCGTCACGAACAGGCAATTTCTCGTCAATGAGATAGTCTGCCGACGATCTTACTTGGGGCGATAGATTGCGCAGAGCTTGTGGCCATCGGGATCACGCACATAGGCCAGGTGCAGCGCTCCCAGGTTACTTTCGCGCGGACCCGGCGGGTCTTCAATGGATTTGCCGCCATTGGCAATCGCCACGTCATGAAACTCCCGAACTTGTTCCGGCGAACTGCACTTGAAACCGATGGTACTGCCGTTTGCACAAGTTGCCTCATCGTCGTTGATGGGTTCGGTGATGCAAAAGGTGCTTCCCTCATGCCGGTAGAAGAGCCGGGTGTGACCGGAAGCAGCTACGTTACGCATTGGCTCGCCTGCGCCAAGCGTGCCGAGCACAGCGTCGTAGAAGCGCTTTGAGCGTTCAAGATCGTTCGATCCGATCATTATGTGATTAAACATGCATTTTCTCCTTTGATATTGAGATTTCGATTCTTTGGCTGCGGTTGAATTACGACTAGTTAGCCGCAGCGTTACTGGACACATTTTCCTGGTGCATTCCCCTATGCTTTAGTCGCATATCCGAGGACGTTTGTTTGTCGCCCATTCCGCAGCAGGAACAACCGCTTTTATCCATTTTTTGCATGTCGCAGCAGGAACAGCCGCCTTTTGTCTGGTCATCCATGCCCGGCATGCACATGCCTGCCTGACCTGACCCCGCCATATCCTGCATCATACCCATCGGCTTTTGCTTCATATCTTGTGACGCACCTTCCTTTTGCATGCCGCAGCAGGCGCAGCCGCCCTTGGCCATCTTGTCGGCGGCACCCATGGACATCGCCGGCCCGGACGTCTTGGCATGGTTTGATGCAGTGGAAGCACAACCCGTAATGGAAGCGATCAGCGCTCCGGTAACCAGCAGCGCGGTGGAAGAAAAATTTTTCATGATTGCCTTCGTCGATATTGAATGAGTTACTCAAATAAATTCATCGCTCGGCGCTTTACACGCGCCTTCATGCACTCAATCAAATGACTTGTGGCGGGCGTTGCAAGCCCTCGGGAATGTGGGATCGATAGAAATTATCGGCAAAACCGATCAGGCTGAAGACCGCGGCAATTCGCCATTCGTTTGCCTGAGGCAGCACCGCAATCGTTACAAACGCCATGCAACCGCTACTCATGCCACACGGTGCCGACTTGTCATGCGCATCCTGTCCTGCAGGTGAGCTGCTGTCATGCTGGGCGACTGCCTTCGTGCTGGAATGCATCATGACCGAGCCATCACATTCCTCCATCACGATCTCGGCGAGCGTTTCTGCAGAATTTGCCGGCGGACAAACCATAGTCACGCCCGCCGCTATCGTCTGCAAAGGGAGAAGAAGCAAAAGGATATAGGCGAGGAATCGGTGCAGGCTCGGGCGCATCGTCGAATCATAACAAAAAGCAGGTTTGTAGCAGTACGACGCAAGAGACGCGATGAACTACACAGCAACGGCTTCCAGGTCTTGCCGGGCACGACGTAGGAAAGCGCTCCCACAGGCATTCATTAAACCGCTTTATGCCCTTGAGTATCTAGTCTGATCCACAGCAATATTCGTCCGCAGGATCGCGGCGTGGCTCCATCGCTAAGCCAATCGGTCGATGTCGCAAGGAGCAATTCTTCTAAAGATGTTGGGGAAGTGTCGCATTCGTGATGCGCCGCAGATGGAACTCGGCCGATATGGTCTCGGCCGCTGCCTGCAGAACGGACATCACGTGTGCGCGGTTGCGCTCCATTGCCTCGCCGATCATCACCATGCCCAGTCCTGCCGCCACCATATCGTCGCTTCCGTACACGGGCACCGCGCAGCCGCTGATCCCCTCGTACTGCTCCGAACAGGTCCAGGCGATACCGGATTTGCGGATGTCGACCAGCTCCGGATACAAGGTCGAAAACGTTGTGTGGCTGCGCGGCGTGAGCTGCGCGTAGGGCTCCGCACCGAACCAGTCCCGCCACCTTTCCTCGCTTTCATGCGCGACGAGCAGCTTGGCCGTGGCGCGGGTGTGCAACTGGATCACTGCGCCGAACTTGACAACATAGCGTACTGCACTGCTTTCCCCATAGCGGGCGGCATAAACCAGTTTGCGGGAATGACGGTCGAGATAGCCGATGGACACGGCCGCTTCCAGCGCGTTGCTAACCTCGATGAGCGTCGTGCGCACCGAGGTGCTGAGTGAGCCGGAAAAGCTCATCATCGACGCCAGCCGGAATGCACGTCCGCCAAGGATGTACCTTCCTGCCTCGTCCCGCCTGACGACGCCAATCATCGACAATTCGCCCAGAAGGTTCAGCAGGCTCGGCTTGGGCACGGCAAGCTGTCGCGCCAAAGCCGCAAGGGACATCGGTTCGATGGCCAGCATCTCCATGATGCCGATGACGCGGGAGACCGACATCGGCCCGCCGCGTTTTCCGATGTCTTGCGCATTGCCTGCGACGTCGAAACCGGTGACAGGCTCCGTGGTGGAAATATTTAGCTTTGCCATCAAACAGTCCTTCTGATTGGGAACACACCTGGCGCTGTCCGGGTCCGGTGAGATGCAAGGTTTGCGATATATCAAAGTGAGCAATGTCGGAAAACCGGATGGAAACGGTTAGACTGTTTTCATCGATATATGAATGCCGTTCACAAATGTGAACACCTCTAAAGCAGTCTAGTATCAAGGTCGCAGCCTTGCAAGCCTCATTTGCGTTTAGCTCATCTGCGTTTGAATTGCATCGTGGGTGTCGTTGCAGGATGGCTGCCAACGCAGGTCGATCAAGAACGGAAGGCGCCGCTTTTCATGAATCTTGAAGATGTCACGCAGAAAGCGTTTGGAACGGTGCCCGAATGCATCAGGCGAACGGCAACCAGCGCACCGGCACATGCTGCGCTGATCGAAGCAGGCAATCGGCTCGACTACGCCGCCCTTGATGCACTGATGGACACGGTTGCGGCCGCATTGAATATCAACGGTGTTCGCCCGCAGCAGGCGATCGCCATCTGCGCATCCACCTCGATCGCCTACGCCGTTGTCTTCCTGGGCGCACTGCGGGCGGGCGTCGCCGTCGCGCCGCTTGCGCCGTCACTCAAACCGGAAGATCTGTGCGCAATGATTGCCGACAGCGGCGCCCTGCTGGCGTTCATCGACGATGACGTCAAACAGGCGATGTCAGAGGCACGGCAAACACTCCCGATACCGCACATCCTGCTTGATGCAAACACCTGCCCCGGCATACCCGACGAATGGCTGGCCGCGCCTGGCGGCTCTGTGCCGCACACCGTGATCGCGCCAGACTGGCCATTCAACATCATCTATTCATCGGGCACGACCGGGCGGCCCAAGGGTATTGTCCAGTCGCATGCAATGCGCTGGGGACACGTACAGCGCGCGGCGCCGCAGTACCATCCCCGGCCGGTCACGCTTCTGGCAACGCCGCTGTATTCCAATACCACGCTGGCGAGCTTCTTCCCGACCCTCGCACTGGGCGGCACCGTCGTCCTGATGCGGAAATTCGACGTCGCCGGCTACCTGGAGCTGGCCCGGACGCATCGTGCCACCCATACGATGCTGGTGCCCGTGCAGTATCAACGGATCATGGCGCATCCCGCTTTCGAACACGCCGACCTGACGTCGTTCAGGATGAAGTATTGCACCAGCGCGCCGTTCAGCGCCGCGTTGAAAGCAGACATCCTGAAGCGCTGGCCCGGTGGGCTGATCGAGATGTACGGCATGACGGAAGGCGGCGGGACCTGCCTGCTGGTTGCCCATGAATTTCCGCAGAAGCTGCATACCGTCGGGCGGCCGGCACCGGGCACCGACATGCGCATCATTGACGAACACGGCCATGAATTGCCGCCGGGACAAGCGGGTGAAATCGTTGGCCGCTCGGCGACGATGATGACGGGTTATCACAACGATCCCGTCCGAACGGCCGAGGCCGAATGGCACGATGGCGAAGGAAGGCGATATATCCGTACCGGCGACATCGGGCGTTTCGATGCCGATGGTTTCCTGGTGCTTGTCGATCGCAAGAAGGATGTAGTCATCTCGGGCGGCTTCAACATTTATCCAAGCGACCTGGAGGCCGTGCTGCGGCAACATGCCGACGTGAGCGACGCGGCAGTGGTGGGCGTGCCCTCGGAGCGCTGGGGCGAGTCCCCGGTGGCGTTCATCGTGCGCAGGGATGGCAGCGACGTCAGCGCACAAGCCCTGCTGGAGTGGGCAAATTCGCGGCTCGGCAAGTTGCAGCGGCTGTCGGAACTGCGGTTCGTTGCAAGCCTGCCGCGCAGCGCGATTGGCAAAGTACTGAAAACCGAATTGCGACAACTGGCAATGCAATAAGCGGCCAGGCGGCATCGCGCCTCGGCCTGAATCAAGCGCCGCATCGACGGCGTCAACCGCATCAATAAGGAGGAGACATGGAAGACGTATTGCTGGAGTCGCTGGACGACGGCCTTCTGACACTGGTCATGAACCGGCCGCAAGTGCGCAATGCATTGAGTCCCGAGCTGACCCAGCGCCTGCTCGACGCTGTACGGCGGGCCGAAACCGACCCCGCCGTACGGGCCATACTGCTTACCGGCGCCGGGAACGCATTCTGCTCCGGCGGCGACGTCAAGGCGATGGCTGCCGGCGGACAGACCGACACATATGACCAGCGCGTGCGTCACCTGCGAACCCGGATGGACGTGTCGCGACTGCTGCACCAGATGCCCAAGCCGACCATTGCGCTGCTGCGCGGCGCGGCGGCCGGTGCCGGGCTGTCGCTCGCCCTTGCGTGTGACATCCGCATCGCCACCCCGGCGGCCAAACTCACCACGGCGTTCGCCAAGGTGGGCCTGTCGGGCGACTTCGGCGGCACCTACTTTTTGCCGAAGATCGTCGGCGCGGCGAAGGCGCGTGAGCTTTACATGCTGGGGGACATTCTTACCGGCGAGCAGGCGCTGGGGATTGGCCTCGTCACGCGGGTCTTCCCGGACGACACCATTGAGGAAGAGGCGCGGCGGATTGCCAGGGCGCTGGCTTCGGGGCCGACGGTTGCCCTCGGCTACATCAAGGAAAACCTGAACCTGGCAGACCACGGCGACCTCGGGAGTGCCTTCGATGCGGAAGCGATGCGCCATATCCGATGCGCCGGTACCGACGACCACAAGGAAGCGGCTCTGGCCTTTGTCGAAAAACGCACACCGGTATTCAAGGGGAGATGACCATGGGCTACCTGAGACTGCGCCAGATATGCCTGGCGGCACCGGACCTCGCGCCGGCCGAGCGCATTTTTGAAACCGTGCTTGGCCTGTCGCCCTGCTATCGCGACCCCAACGTCCAGCGCTACGGCCTCGAAAACGTGCTTTACCCGGTGGGCACAGATTTCATCGAGATCGTGGTGCCCACGCGGCCCGGCACCGCCGCCGGCCGGTTCCTTGACCAGCGCGGCGGCCGGGGCGGATACATGGTGATCCTCGATTGCGACGATCCTCAGCGGCGCGCCGACCGCGCCGAGGCACTCGGCATCCGTGTCGCCAACCGGCTGCAATATGAGGATTACACCGGCATGCAGCTTCATCCGCGCGATACCGGCGCCGCCATGATCGAGTTCAATCATACGCATGGCGGTGAAGCGATCGATGGCCCGTATCATCCGGCGGGACCGGACTGGAAGCGCCATGTGCGTGACGACAAGACCAGGCGCATGCTGTCCATCGACATCACGGCACCCGATCCTGCATCGTTTGCATCCCGGTGGGCGCAGATACTGGAACGGCCATTGACCAGCCTGCCAGCGCAGGTGCCGCAGATCGACCTCGATGGCGGCGCGATCCGCTTCGTTGCCGCCCGCGATGCAGGGCAGCCGTTCTTGTCCGGCATCACCCTGCAGGTGGCCGATCCGCAACGGATGCTGAGTGAGGCAGAGCTTGCCGGCTGCAAGACCGAAGGCGCAGGTTTCTGGCTATGCGGCGTACGCATCCTGCCGGTGGACGGCGCGGATGACGCGACGCGGGCGGCATAACCTAGCGGCAAATTCGGCACCGGCAGGCAGCGCACGCCGGAACCACGGAGACAAGGCATGACCTGGACACTCACACCGGAACAATCGATGCTTCGTGACAGCGCGGAGCGTTATTTCCGCGAGGACTACACGTTCGAAAAACGGCGCGCCGTAATCGGCGCAGCCGTGGGTATCGACAGCAAGGCCTGGCAGCAATTCGCCGAATTCGGCTGGCTGGCGGCGCCCTTTTCCGAGGCCGACGGTGGCATTGGCGGCGGGCCGGTCGAGGCCGCCATCATGATGGAAGCGATCGGCCGCAGCCTGGTGCTGGAGCCCTACCTGCCATCCGTGATTCTCTGTGGCGGCCTGCTTGCGGCATTGGGCAGTGACAAGCAGAAACAGGACTGGTTGCACCCGATACAGGCAGGAACGAGCGTGGTCGCGCTGGCTTTCGCCGAACCGCAATCCCGGTATGACCTGAACGACTGCATGAGCACCGCACAGGAGCAGGATGGCGGCTATGTGCTGAACGGGCACAAGGCGGTGGTGCTTGGCGGCGCAAATATCTCCGGTTATATCGTGTCGGCCCGCACCCGCGGCGGACGGCAATCGGCCGACGGAATCAGCCTGTTTCTCGTGCCAAGCGGCAGCGAAGGGCTCGGCGCGACTCCCTATCCGACCATTGACGGGTCCAGCGCCTGCGAACTGAGGATGCAGAATGTCCGCGTCGGACATGGCGCCCTCCTGGGTAACGCGCATGCAGCAGCGGATGCACTGGAAAAGGTCATCGACGCCGGCACCGCCGCCATCGCGGCGGAGGCGGTCGGCGCCATGGCAGCCCTGCTCGACCTGACACTGGACTACGTCAGGACACGCCAGCAGTTCGGCCGGCCGCTCGGCGCCAACCAGGCGCTGCAGCACCGGCTGGTGGATATGCACATCGCGCTGGAAGAAGCGAGGGTATTGGTCGTTCATGCCACGGGCAGCCTGGAAGCCGGTGACGCCGCCAGCAGGGGCAAGGCGGTGTCCGCGGCCAAGATCCAGGCCGGAAAGGCCGGGCGCCTGATCGGGCAGGAAGCGGTGCAGATGCATGGCGCAATGGGCGTCACTGACGATTCGCCTGTCAGCCACTATTTCAAGCGCCTCACGGCGATCGATATCTGCTTCGGCAATGTGTCATGGCATGAGCAGCGGTTCGCCCGGCTTGCGCTTGATGCCGAAGCAGCGGCCGGTCAGCCGGCGTGAAGCAGAAGGGAGCCACCATGCAGGTCACACTTTCCGCCGCCGATGAGGCATTCTGCCGCGAGGTGCGGGCATTCATTGAAGCTTATCTTCCCGCCGATATCGCGCACAAGGTAGACCAGGACCAGATCCTGGTGAAGGACGACTATGTTCGCTGGCAACAGATACTGGGCAGGCAAGGCTGGCTTGCCTATACCTGGCCGGCCGAGCTTGGCGGGCCAGGCTGGAGCGTGGTACAGCAGTACCTGTTCGACGCGATATGCGCAGAGATGAACTGTCCGCCCATCGTGCCGTTCGGCACGCGCATGGTGGGTCCGGTGATCCAGGCATACGGGACGCCGGAACAAAAGGAACGCTTCATCGGGCCGATTCTGAAATCCACGCACTGGTGGTGCCAGGGCTACTCCGAACCGATGGCCGGCTCGGACCTCGCGGCGCTGAAGACCCGCGCCGATGACCGGGGCGACCACTATCTCGTCAATGGCCAGAAGATCTGGACCTCGTGGGCACACTATGCCGACTGGATGTTCTGCCTGGTGCGCACTAGCCGCGACGAGCGCCCGCAGCAAGGCATCACCTTCCTGCTGCTGGACATGACAAGCCCGGGAATCGAGGTCAGACCGATCACATCCCTCGATGGCACCCACTCGCTGAATGCGATCTTCTTCAACGACGTGCGCGTGCCCAAGGAAAACCGCGTGGGCGACGAAGGCCGGGGATGGAGCTATGCCAAGTTCCTCCTGTCCCACGAGCGGCTCGACAATGCCTCGGTCGGCTTCGCCAAGCGCCTGCTGCGCAAGTTGAAGAAGGTTGCCCAATCCTCGCCGATGGGAGCCACGCCCTTGATCGAAGATCCCGCATTCCGGATGAAGCTGGTCGAGGTCGAAGTACGGTTGCTTGCCCTCGACCTGCGTGTGCTGCAGATGCTGGGCGAGATGGCCGCCGGCGGCAAGCCCGGACCGGCGGTGTCGGGACTCAAGGTGCGCGGCACCGAGCTCTCCCAGCGCCTGCTCGAACTCCTCATGGAGGCATCCGGCTACTACGCCCTGCCCTATCAGAAGTCGCTCATCCTCGGTGTCGGCCGGGAAGAACCGGTCGGGCCGGAATTTGCCGCCACCGCCGCGGCGCGCTACCTGAACCGTCGCGCGATGTCGATCTTTGGCGGAACGACGGAGGTACAGAAGAACATCATGGCGAAGGCAGTGCTGGGCCTGGGCTAGGTAGTCATGACGGAAGACAAATGAGCGTACACAGAGACGCACAACGGCAACACCATTCCAATGCGGCTGACAAAGGAGACAACCATGAAGCAGATAGTCACACTCGTGCTGTGCGGCGCCCTGGGAGCCCTCGGCACCACTGCAGGCGCGCAGACCACCGACGCCGGTACCTATCCCGACAAGCCGGTGCGCATCGTCGTGCCGTTCGCTCCGGGCGGCGCATCCGATACGATCACGCGCAAGATCGCCGACAAGCTTGCGCCCCGGCTAAAGCAATCGGTCATCGTCGACAATCGCCCGGGCGGCAACACGGTGATTGCAAGCGAGCACGTGGCAAGAGGGCCGAAGGACGGCTATACGATCTACTCCACCAACACCACGATCTTTCAGGTGCCGATGGTGTATCCGAACGCGCGCTACGATGAAGAGAAGGATTTCAGGCCCCTGGCCCAGTGCTGCACGGCACCGCTGGCTCTGGTCGTCCGCACGGACAGCCCGATCAGGAATGCCAAGGAATTTGTCGAGCAGATGAAAGGGAAACAAACCAGTTACGGCACGGCAGGCGCCGGCGGCACGCAGCATATCCTCAGTGAAGCGCTCAAACGCTCCTCCGGCATCGATGCTGTTCATATTCCGTACAAGGGTGAAGCGCCGCTGATGTCCGATTTCCTTGGCGGACGCATCGACTGGTACATCGCCACGCCGATCACCATCTCCCCGCACGTCAAGACCGGCAAGGTACGGGTGCTGGCAGTCACCGGCCCGGACCGTATTCCGCTCTTCCCGGACGTTCCGACCTTCAAGGAACAAGGCATACCCAAGCTGGAGGCAGTCGGCTGGTACGGACTGTTCGCACCGGCGGGAACGCCTGCACCAATCGTCGACCGGCTGAGCAAGGAACTGGTGGCGGTACTGCAGCAGCCAGACATTACCCAGTACATCAACGAAAACGGACTGGTGCCATCCGTGCTCGGGTCGGAAGAATTTGCAAAGACGCTGCCGCCGCTGCGCGAAACCTTCCGCAGCCTGATCAAGGAAAACAATATCAAGATCGACTAAACCATGATTGATTTACGTTGTGGTGGACCGGCGTTGTGCCGGATCGCGCAGCAACGGATCAAACACAGCATGGAACCGCATTTTGACCGGAGAAGACGCATGGACTACAAGGAACTTTTGTACGGCACGCGCGAGCATGTTGCCACGCTGACGCTGAACCGCCCCGCCAGCCTGAACGCCTGGACCCCGACCATGGATGGTGAAGTACGCGCGGCGCTGGAGCGGGCGGCGGCGGACGATGACGTGCATGTCATCGTCATTACCGGCGCCGGGCGCGGCTTCTGCGCCGGCGCAGACATGAAGCTGATCCAGGGCATCTCGCAGGGCGCCAGGCCGCAGCGATCGGCAGAAACCACGTCCGTGCCGGCGGCTGATAGGGCTGATGGCATCGAGGCCAATTTCCGGCAGCGCTTCAGTTTCATGCTGCGCATTCCCAAGCCCATCATCGCCGCCATCAATGGCCCGGTCGCAGGCATCGGCCTGTGCCTGACGCTATTCTGCGATATCCGCTACATGGCGGAAGGCGCAAAGCTGACAACCGCTTTCGCCCGGCGCGGTCTGATCGCCGAACACGGTATCTCGTGGATGCTGCCGAGGCTGATCGGCACCATGCATGCGCTCGACCTGCTGTATTCGGCCCGACCGGTCGAGGCAAGCGAGGCGGCGCAGATGGGCCTCGTGAAACTTTTGCCGGCGGATGGATTTGCCGACGCGGTGCAGCGCACGGCGGCAGAGCTGGCCAATCTTTCTTCGCCGCGTTCGATGGGCGTCATCAAGCGGCAGGTTTACGATGGGCTGTTCCAGGATTTGACCCAAGCCTGGCAGGCCGCGGACGAGGCAATGCACGCGTCGTTCCAGTCGGAAGATTTCAAGGAAGGCGTCGCCCATTTCGTGGAGAAACGGGCGCCGCGTTTCAGCGGCCGCTGAAACGGCCGCACTGCAGACCGATCGACGAGGCATCCCTGCGTTACCGGGATGCAGATCGAACCCGGGAAGCAGGCAGGATCACGGGCTTTCGCCGCCGCGTCAGGTCAGGCGAGATATGTCTGGACCACCCAGGCAAATCCGAGAAAAATGGCTGGCGTTCCAAAGATCGCCAGCACACCGCTCAGCAAGAGCAGTCTCTTTTTCCGCGCTTGTTCGTCCGGCGCGTTCCTGCCTGCCGGTTTCCCGTTCCACCGACGACGGACCATGAATACGGCAAGCAGCCGGTACCACATCATCCACGTGATTGCGATAGCCGCAATGAATGTTGCCACTTTCAAGTCGTTAGCCCCTGACGTTGCGGCGCCATGCCCCTGCGAGGGTGCATGGTCCAAACTGGTTGAATACTAGGTGCGTAAGGACATGCGGAATCGTCCTTCGGACGCCACCCCGGCAGCGGGAAATTCACCCTGTTTTCCGATTGAGAATCTTGTAGAGATACGACCGCGATATGCCAAGGCTTTCCGCAGCGTGCTTTTTGTTACCGCCATGTTTTGCAATGGCTTCCAGCACCGCCCTGCGTTCGACATCGAGCAGCGTTGAAGACGTATCTTCATTGGCTGCCGGCACCCTTGCTTGCGGCACCTCGCCTGAAACGCCCGCAGGTACGGAGATCGGAGCGTCATACTCCGTGCCGGCATCTTCCCGGGTGAAATCCCTGACGCGCAGGACCCGGCCGTCACAGAACACCAGTGCTTCCTCGACCTTCTGCCTGAGCTGCCTGACGTTTCCGGGCCACGAACGTCCGGCCAGGTAGCGCGCCAGATCCGGCGCAATGGCCGGCGCAGGAATCTTGTTCCGCTCACAGAACCCGCGAACGAAGTGGATCAGAAGTTCCGGAATGTCCTCGAAGCGCTGCTCCAAAGCCGGCACGCGCAGCACGACGCCGCTCAGGCGGTAGTAAAGGTCGAGGCGGAAGCGGCCCGCTTCGATCAGCGCCTGGAAGTTGTGGTGGGTCGCGGAAATGATCCGGAAATCGACCCGGCGCGACGTCCGGCCGCCGAGCCGTTCGACCATATGGTCTTCCAGCACCCGAAGGAGTTTTACCTGCACCTCCATCGGTATGTCGGCGACTTCATCGAGGAAGAGCGTGCCGCCTTCTGCCTGCTCCAGTTTACCGACCTGTCCCTCGCGCCTGCCGCCGGTGAAGGTCCCCGGCGCATAGCCGAAGAGCTCGGACTCCAGCAAAGTCGACGGCAATGCGGCAAGGTTCAGGCTTACCAGCGGCTTGCCCGCATTCTGCGCTGCTGCATGGATCGCGTGGGCAACGAGTTCCTTGCCGGTGCCGCTTTCGCCCAATATCAGCACCGGGACGTCAAGCCTGGCCACTGTCTCGATCTCGCGCTTCAGGCGTTGCATGCGGGCGCTGCTGCCGATGAGCATCGCCGCCGGCGACGCCTTCGCACGCAGCTCTTCGAGCTCGCGCCGGTATTGCTCCATCTTCTCCTGCACCTGGCTCAGGCGCTGCTGCATCTGCGTCAGTGCTTCCGGCCCCTTGAACAGGATCTGTCCGATCGCGCCGACGACCTCCTTGCCTTGTGTAATCGGAATCCGGTTGACCACGCGCGTCACGCCGTGCATATCCTGGAGCTGGCCGATTTCCGCCTTGCCGGTCGCGGCGACGATGCCGAGCCTGGAATTTGGAATGGCTTCGGTGGCGGCCATGCCATAGCCCTGCCCCCGCTTCAGGCCGAGAAACCGTTCATGCACCGGGCTGATGAATCGGATCTTGCCTTCCCTGTCGGCGACGGTGATCGCCTGGTACGGGTTGGTAATGAAGTAGTTCAAGATGGATGACGCAAACGGGACCGTCCCGATGAAATCAAACAGCGGCAGCTCGAATCGGCTATCGCGCAACAGAACAAGCTGGTGGGCGTCATCGTGCACGCACAGGCCGACGAATTGTTGTTCCTGCCCGTTCGCGCTGGCCGGGACCGCCACCTGGAATACCCTGCCTTCCATTGCATGCTTGTCGGGAAGTGCCTGGCAGGCGGCGACGGCGGCCGCGCATACCTGATCATCGGAAGCGGCGCCAAACGCAGCCAGCAACCTGCCCGATTTGTCGCAGACCAGTGCGCCCAGCGCCGGTGTCTGCGGTGTCTCCTCTAAGGACATAATGTCTCTCCTGTGGACACTCTACGGTGTCTCCATCGCGAACAGTTCTCCCTGCTACAAAAATAAACCCAGTAAAAACAACGGGGTAGGCAACTGGCACGCGTGTTGCGATACAGCCAATGTCTCCATGATGGTAGCAAGGAACCGGAACGATGTCTTGGCAACCCGAAATCGATGAACTTGCTTACCGGAAGAAACTTGCGGCAGCCATGGGCGGGGCCGAAAAGGTCGCCCGGCACAAGGCAGCAGGCAAACTGACGGTGAGGGAGCGCATCGCTACCTGTGCCGATCCGGACTCGTTTCAGGAAGTCGGCGCGCTGACCGGATGGGGACAGTACGACGCCCATGGCAAACTCATCGGAATGGTCCCGGCCAACCTCGTGATGGGTCGTGCCCGCATGGCAGGCCGGCCGGTGGTCCTGGTGGGGGACGACTTCACCGTGCGCGGCGGCGCCAACGACGGTGCCGTCGGCGACAAACTGATCCAGGCAGAAAAGATGGCGCACGACCTGCGCCTGCCGATGATCCGACTGGTGGACGGGACCGGCGGCGGCGGTTCGGTGCGCAACATCGAAACCAAGGGCTATACGCTCATTCCGACGATGAAGGTGTGGCAGCACGTCGTCGAAAACATGTCCGTGATCCCGGTGGTCTCGCTCGCTTTGGGATCGGTGGCCGGCATGGGCGCGGCACGGGTCGCGGCGAGCCATTATTCCGTCATGGTCAGGGGATCGTCCCAGTTGTTCAATGCGGGCCCGCCCGTCGTCGCCCGCACGGGCCAGATCATTGAAAAAAACGAATTGGGCGGCAGCCATATCCACACGCGAAACGGCGTCGTCGATGACGAGGTCGACAGCGAGCCGGAGGCATTCGAGCGGGCAAGCCGCTTCCTGTCCTACCTGCCGTCATCGGTCTTCGAGTTGCCGCCCCGTACGCAGCCGGCGGACGACGCAGGCCGAAGCGATGAATGGCTGCTTTCGGCAATACCCCGTGACAGCCGAACCGTGTACAAGATCCGGCCGATCGTCGAGGCACTCGTCGACAAGGATTCGTTTTTCGAGATCGGCCGCCAGTGGGGCAAGGCGATCGTGACCGGGTTTGCCCGTATCGACGGATGGCCGGTTGCGGTGGTCGCCAGCGATCCCTATTTCTACGGCGGCTGCTGGGACGCAGGCACGGCGGAAAAATTCACGCGTTTCGTCGATCTCGCTGAAGTGTTCCACCTGCCGGTGGTGAACCTGGTCGATGTCGCCGGCTTCCAGATCGGACTGGACGCCGAGAAGGCGGGGACGATGCGCTACGGCGTGCGGGCACTGGCTGCCGTCTACCAGGCGTCCGTCCCGTGGTGTTCGATCATCCTGCGCCGCGCTTACGGCGTCGCGGCTGCGGGTCACCAGCACATGGGCAGGTTCAATTTCCGCTATGCATGGCCATCGGCGAACTGGGGTTCCCTGCCGATCGAAGGCGGGCTGGAAGTCGCTTATAAAGCGGAAATCGAAGGCGCGGACGACCCGGTACAGAAGCGCGCCGAAATCGAGCAGCGGGTGCGCAGCCTGACCTCGCCGTTTCGCAGCGCCGAAGCATTCGTGATCGAAGACATCATCGACCCCCGCGACACCCGCCGCATCCTGTGCGAGTTCGCCAACCTGGCTGCACCGCTGCGCCAGCCCGGCATACGCCAGTTCGGTATCCGGCCATAAAACGATGCGCACCATACTCATCATGCAATCCACCTTTTGCGCCTTTCGGTTGCTTCCGGCGTGCCCTGCGCCAACAAGCGGCCGGATTTATCCGCATTCATCGCGCGGCACGCTGCATGCGGTGCGCCCTACCACCGATGGAAAGGAAGGCAAGCCATGAGCGTGGCGACTGCGATGCATCCGGGCCGTCCGCGGCGCGTACTGATTGCCAACCGCGGCGCGGTGGCAGCGCGCATCCTGCGTGCGCTGCACACCCTTGGAATCAACTCGGTCGCAGTGTTTTCCGACGCCGACCGCGACTTGCCCTATCTTGCCGACGCCGACCACGCCGTGCATATCGGGCCGGCACCCGCCAGGCTCAGTTATCTCGACCAGGAGCGGCTCATTCAGGCGGCACTGGAAAGCGGCGCCGATGCCATCCATCCGGGTTACGGCTTCTTGTCCGAAAACGCCGGGTTCGCGGAGAAAGTGGCCGCCGCAGGCCTTCAATTCATTGGTCCGTCTCCACGATGGATCCGCGCATTGGGACACAAGACGCAGGCGCGCGCGCTGATGGCGGACTGCGGAATGCCACAGGCACCGAGCTCGCCGGTGCTGCCTGACGACCCCGGACAGGTCGTCGCCGCTGCCCGCGCCATCGGTTTCCCGGTACTGGTCAAGCCGGCCGGCGGCGGTGGCGGGATCGGCATGCTGCCGGCGCATGACGAGGCCGAACTTGCCGCAGCGTGGATAAAGGCGCGATCGATATCGCAAAAAAGTTTTGCGACCGCCGAGTTATATCTGGAAAAGCTCATCAGTACGCCTCGCCATATCGAATTCCAGGTGCTCGCGGACCGCTATGGCGGTGTCCGGATTCTTTTCGAGAGGGATTGTTCGGTTCAGCGCCGGCATCAAAAGGTCATTGAAGAAGCGCGTGCGCCGGGAATCGACGGCGCTGCGATCGATCGCATGTCCTGCCTTCTCGCCGACCTGCTCGCCAGGATCGGGTACGACGTCATCGGTACCGTGGAAATGCTGTACACCGAACAAACCGGGTTCGTGTTTCTGGAGATGAATACCCGCTTGCAAGTCGAACATGCCGTCACCGAGCAGGTGACCGGCATCGACATCGTCGCTTCGCAGATCAGGCTGGCAAGCGGCGAGCGTATTGCCGACGTGCTGCCGCATCCAATCACCGCGCAAGGCCACGCGATCGAAGCGCGCATCTATGCGGAAGATCCCATCCGGTTTATGCCTTCGGCCGGTCGCCTGGAATCCTTCGTGCTGCCCGGAGGCCCGGGCGTGCGGATCGAAACCGGATACCGGCAGGGCTCCGTCGTCACGCCGCATTACGACCCGATGATCGCGAAAGTTATCGCATCAGCGCAGGACCGCCCGCAGGCGATCCACCGCCTGCGCCAGGCACTGTCTGCCTGCGACATACAAGGCATCAAGACTAACATCCCGTTTATTTTGAATGTACTCGACAGCGAAGACTTCAACGACGGGCGAATCGATACCGGATTGACGCACCGGCTTCTCGCACGGACCGCAGAGCAACGGGAGCCCGCATGAAAAAAGCCATTGCCGGGACGCCGGACGTCGAGCACGCCGCATTCTTCGGCATCGATGTTCCTTTTATGCGCCACATCGGCCTGCTGCCGGAACGACTTGAGCCCGGCCTGGCGCGTACGCGGCTGCCGCTGCAGGAGGAATTGCTCAACAGCCGCGGCGATGTGCATGGCGGCACGCTGATGAGCGCGCTTGACTTTACGCTGAGCGCCGCCGCCCGATCGCACGATCCGCTGGCAACCGGGGTGATCACCGTGGAGATGTCTACCCATTTTCTCGGCGCGGCCCGAACTGACCTTGTGTTCGAGGCAAGCACCATCCGGCGCGGATCGCGCATCGTGTTCTGCGAAGGCGAGGCACGCGACGAGCACGGTAATGCGGTGTGCGTGGCGCGGGCCACGTTCAAGCTCGTCCATGCGAAGGTCCAGGCGCAAACCGGCCTGCCAGCCGGGCCGCGCCAGGCAGAGACACCCCTACCCTGACGGAGAGAAATTCATTGATGTCTTCCCATGCGCTTTCATTCGTCCCGGCCTCCGTCCGCCACGCCGGCACAAAGGCGGTAATTAGCAGCGCCTGCCCGGTCGAACAGGTGGCGGCTTTGTTCGACATGCCGTTCAACGATCCGCTGTTCCGCGTCTGGCAGGTACAGCGCAAGCGTTTTAATTCCGGGGTACACGCATGAGCACGACGACAACCCAGGTTATTCACGATGCAGTGTCCGGCAAAAGTGCCGGTGCGAGGAGCAGCGATGCCCTGCTGACGGTACGCGACCTGACAATTTCCTTTCAGACCGACCATGGCGACGTGCCCGTCACGCGCAATATCGGTTTTTCGGTGGCTCCGGGCGAGCGGCTCGGCGTCGTCGGCGAAAGCGGCTGCGGCAAAAGCGTTACCGGACTGGCGCTGCTGCGCCTGCTACCCACGGCAACGTCCCGCATCTCGGGCGAGGTAAATTTCGAGGGCCGCAATCTGCTGACCCTGCCGGAACGGCAGATGCGCCCGATCCGCGGACGGGAAATCGCGATGATTTTCCAGGAACCGATGAGCGCCCTCGATCCGGTGTTCACGATCGGCCACCAGATCGCGGAAGCCTACCTGAGCCATTTTCCGGCCAGCCGGGCGGAAGTGAAAGAACGGGTGATCGATGCGCTCGACCAGGTCGGCATTGCCCTCCCGGCAAGGCGCTACAACGAATATCCGCACCAGCTGTCCGGCGGCATGCGCCAGCGCGTGATGATCGCGATGGCACTCATCTGCCGCCCCAAGCTGCTGATCGCGGATGAGCCCACGACGGCGCTCGACGTGACGGTCCAGGCGCAGATCCTGAACCTGCTGCGGGACCTGAGCGAGCGCACCGGCACCGCCTTGCTATTTATCACCCACGATCTCGGCGTCGTTGCCGAGACCTGCACCCGCATGATCACCATGTACGCGGGAGAAGTCGTCGAGGACGCACCGGTGGATGACGTGCTGGTACGGCCGCGCCATCCCTACACGTCCGGCCTGCTGTGCTCGCTGCCACGCCTGACCGAGCGGCGGGGGGTTTTGCCGTCCATCCCGGGCCGCGTGCCGTCGCCTGCCGCGATGCCGTCGGGTTGCCGGTTCCGTTCCCGTTGCACGCACGCCATATCGGGTTGCGAGGCCGAACAGCGGATGCAAATGGTGAAAGGCGACACACGGTGCGCGCGCTGCTGGCGCACCGAGGAACTTCAACTGCGCGGAGCGGTGTAATGACGAACGAGCGAACCAACGATATGCAGGAGCGCCCGCTGCTGGAAGTGAAGGACCTGCATGTGGCGTTCCCGGTGGGCCGGCGTGAAACCCTGAAAGCCGTCGATGGCATCAGTTTCGAAGTCCGGCAGGGAGAGACCTTTGGCGTGATCGGAGAATCTGGCTCCGGCAAGACGACGCTCGGCCGGGCGCTGGTGTCACTTCTGACGCCGACGTCCGGTGCCATCCTGTATGACGGAATCGATCCCCGCAGCTTGTCCACCAGGGAGCTGCGACGGCAGCGACGCGACTACCAGATCATTTTTCAGGACCCCAACGCCGCGCTGAATCCACGCATGACGATACTCGACAGCGTGATGGAACCGCTGGAAATCAGCGGCAGCGGCAGCAGGAGCGGCAATGAAACCGAAGCGCTGCGCGTCCTGTCCCGCGTGGGTCTGCCGCCCGATATCGCGAACCGGTTTCCGCACCAGCTTTCCGGCGGGCAGAAACAGCGGGTGAACATCGCCCGCGCGCTGGTGGTGCGCCCGCGCATGATCGTCTGCGACGAGGTGGTTGCGGCGCTCGACGTTTCCATCCGCGGCGACGTCCTCAACCTGTTTGCCGAGTTGCAGCGGGAGTTCGGGTTGACCTATGTATTCATTACGCACGACCTGTCGGTGGTATCGCACATCAGCGACCGCATCGGCGTCGCCTATCTCGGGCGATTCATGGAAATGGGCCCGGCGGAGGCGGTGACGGAACGGCCGTTGCATCCCTACACGGAAGCTTTGCTGTCAGCAGAGCCGGTTCCGCTCCCGTCATTCATGCGGGCCGACCGCCGGATCACGCTGCAGGGAGAAATTCCCAGCCCGATCTCGCCGCCGTCCGGCTGCCGGTTCCGCACGCGCTGCCGCTACGCGCAACCGCGTTGCGCCGAGGAAGTGCCGCAATGGCGCGAACTGAACGCCGGCCACTGGGTGGCCTGTCATTTCGCCCGCCCGGACGGTCCGCCCACCGTTCAAGGCACTCTGCCCGACCAGACCGAAGTCGAAAGCACCACCGCAAGCTAACCAGACCAAACGAGGAGACAGCCATGCCTGATAACAACGACCGTACCGACACCTTCCACGCCCTGCCCGCCTTTACCAGGAGGGACTTCCTGTCCGCCGGCCTGACGGCTGCGGCGCTGGCAGGCATGCCCGGCGGCTTCGCGCTGGCCCAGGGCGCACCGAAGCGCGGCGGAAACCTCAAGATCGTGGCACCGGCGAATCCATCCAGCCTGGACCCCGCCACCGGCGGCGCCGGTTCGGACCATTCGATCCTGTGGACGATGTACGACACGCTGGTGAACTGGGACAACAAGACGCTCAAGCCGGTGCCGGGGATGGCTGAATGGTCGTCGCCGGACCTGAACACGCTGGTACTGAAGCTGCGCAGCGACAAGATCGTATTCCATGACGGCACGCCGCTCGACGCGGAAGCCATCAAGTTCAACCTGGACCGCAGCCGTGCCGATGCGCGCTCCAATGTGAAGGCAGACCTCGTGAACATCGCGTCCGTCGACGTGGTCAGTCCGACCGAAGTGCGCATCAAGCTTGCCCAGCCGGACGCCGCGCTGCCGGCCATCCTCTCGGACCGTGCGGGGATGATGATTTCGCCGAAGGCCGTCAAGGAACAGGGCGCGGAGACCGACCGCAAGCCGGTGGGTGCCGGGCCGTGGAAATTCGTCAGCTGGACGGACAACGACAAGATCGTGCTGGTCCGCCATGACAAATACTGGCAGCCGAACCTGCCGCACATGGATGGCATCGAATTCGTGATCATCCCCGACCAGGGCACCGGACTGCGCTCCGTCACTTCGGGCCAGAACCAGATGATCTTCAACCTGTCGTCGCGCTACAAGCCGCTGGTGGACCGCGCGAAGAACCTGAGCGTGTCGGTCTCGCCGACGCTGTACTGCCACCAGATTTACTTCAATTACAGCCGCGCGCCGCTCAACGACGTCCGGGTGCGCCAGGCCATCAACTTCGCCGTCGACCGCAAGGCCTTTCTGCAGGCCACGCTCAGCGGCGTGGGCGAGGAAGCACACATGCTGTTGCCGGCATCCCACTGGGCTTACGACAAGGGCGTGGCGGCGCTGTATCGCCACGATCCGGACCGCGCGCGCAAGCTGCTGGCGGAGGCCGGCCTCGGCAGTGGCCTGGAAATCTCGTTCGGCGGGTACAACGACCAGGATTCCATCCGCCGCGCCGAAGTCCTGATGGAAATGCTGAGCAAGGTCGGCATCCGCGCCAAATTCACGAACGGCACGATCGCCGAGATCTCGGCCCAATTCTTCGGCAATGAAAAGAAATTCGATGCGCTGGTGTCGGCATGGACGGGACGGCCGGACCCGAGCATGACGTATTCACTCGGCTTCGGCAAAGGCGCGTACTACAACGCCGGTCGTTCCGAAGCCAGTCCCGAGCTGACTACGCTGCTGCAACACAGCCGCATCAAGGAGGACATCGAGTTCCGCCGCCAGGTTTTCGCGAAGATACAACGCATCGTGATGGAACAGGCGCTGGTGGCACCGCTGGCGTTCCGGTATGACGTCACGGCATCGACGGCGCAGACCAAGGGCTACCAGCCCAACCTGCTGGGCAAGCCGAAGTTCAACGATATCTGGCTTGCCAGCTGAGAAGGTTTTCGCCATGTCGACCCGACAACACCAATGGGCATTTCTCTGGCGCCGGCTGCTGCAGGCGGCGCCGGTGATCGTGTTCGCCACGTTCATCGTGTTCTCGTTGCTGAAGATCGTACCGGGGGATGTTGCGGTTACGCTGGCCGGCGAGAACGCCACCGAGCAGCGCATCGCCGAAATCCGCCAGCTCTACGGCCTCGACCGGCCTTTCCTCGTGCAGTACGGAAGCTGGTTGTGGAAGGCGTTGCACGGTGACCTGTCGGTTTCGCTGCTGTCGAGCGAACCGGTCCTGACGTCGATTGCGCGGAGCCTGCCCAATACGCTGTTGATCGTGTCGATCGCGATGCTGCTGGCGCTGGCAATCGGCATCCCGCTGGGGATTGTCGCCGCACGCCATCCCGGCTCGCTGGCCGACAAGGCGCTGATGAGCGTTGCATCGCTCGGCGTCGCGGTGCCGAACTTCTGGCTGGCAATGATTCTCGTCTCGCTGTTCGCGCTGGAGCGTAACTGGTTCCCGGCCACCGGGGCCGTGCCGCTGGCGGTCGATCCGTGGCAGGCGGTGCGGCATGCGCTGCTGCCGGCCATCGCATTGGCCTCCGGCGGCGTGTCGGAAGTTGCCCGCCAGCTGCGCAGCTCGCTGGCCGACATCCTGTCGTCGCAGCAGGTTCGCACGCTGCATGCGAAAGGCGTCGCTCCCTTCACCATCCTGTGGAAGCACGGGCTGAAGAATGTGAGCGTCAACCTGCTGACAGTCATTGCGCTGCTCGCTAACCGCCTGCTGGCGGCCACCGTGGTGGTGGAGGCGGTGTTCGCCGTCCCCGGCATGGGCAGCCTGATCGTGCATGCGGCGGTGCACCGGGATTTCCCGGTGGTCCAGGGCGTGGTGTTCGTCATGGTGCTGATTGTCATCGCCATCAACCTGACCACCGACGCGCTTTATCGCATCGTTGACCCGAGGGTAAGAACATGAGCGTGGAAGCAACCGTAACCGAGCAGCAAGTAAAACAGCAGCCCGCCAGGCGTGTGCCGGGATTCTGGCGGCTGGATGCCGCAGCCACCGTGAGCCTGCTGTTCCTGGTGCTGGTGACGGCCCTGTCCGTGGCGGCGCCCCTGATTGCCCCCTACTCCCCCACCGAACAGGACATCGTCAATTCGCTGGCCCAGCCGTCCACCGAGCACTTGCTGGGAACCGACGACCTGGGACGGGACGTGCTGAGCCGGCTGATCCACGGCGCGGCTGCCTCGCTGTTTTCCAGCTTTCTCGCCGTCAGCGTCGCGATCGTCCTCGGCGTCCCGATCGGCCTGCTGGCCGGGTTCCTGGGAGGATGGACCGACGACCTCATCAGCCGCGGCATCGATACGCTACTGTCCTTTCCCGCCATCGTGCTGGCGATCGCCGTGACCGGCGCTCTCGGCATCGGGCTGATCAACGGCATGATCGCTGTCGGCATCGTGTTCTCGCCGCAATTGGCAAGGCTGGTGCGCGCCCGCACGCTGGTCGTGCGGCAGGAGCTGTATGTGGATGCCGCCCGCTGTTTCGGCGCCTCTACCGGGCGCATCCTCTGGCGGCACGTGTTGCCCAATACGGTGCAGCCGGTGATCGTGCAGGTCACCCTGCTGCTTGCCGGCGCGCTGCTTGCCGAAGCCAGCCTGAGCTTCCTCGGTTTGGGTATTCAGCCGCCGCACGCCAGCTGGGGCGCGATGCTCGCGCGCGCCTACCAGAACATGGAACTGGCACCGGAACAGATGTACCCGCCCGGCCTGGCAATCCTTTTCACCGCCCTGGCGTTCAACACGCTGGGCGAATCGCTGCGCGTGGCCCTCGATCCGACGATGAAACACCGGTAAGCGGCATCGGATGACGACGATACTTTGGAGCTGACTTGAACGGCAAGCACACAACGGATGCCCGTCCACCGGAAAATGCTGCGGCGCTGCCTTTCCACGGAATCCGGGTACTGGAAATAGGCACCGGCACCGGCGTCGCGTTTTGCGGCAAGCTGTTCGCCGACTTCGGTGCCGAAGTGATCAAGATCGAAGCCCCGGATGGCGACCCGGGAAGGCGCTGGCCGCCGATGATCGACATCGGCGACGGACAGCAGGAAAGCGCTTACTTCGCATGGCTGAACACGAACAAGCACAGCGTCGTCGCCGACCTGCAGACCGACGCCGGCCTGAGCACCGCCGGCGCGCTTGTGTCGTCGGCCGATGTGTTGCTCGACGCCCGTGCCCTTGATGCGCAGGGCAAGAACATTCCCGCCCTCGCCTCGGACAAGCTGCCGCCTCACCTCGTCGAGATCATCTTCACCTGGTTCGGCGAATCCGGCGCGTATCGCGACTATGTCGCCACCGATGCAGTCTGCCGCGCGCTCGCCGGCACCATTCATAGCGCCGGCCCGGTCGAAGGCCCTCCCCTGATTCCGCACGACAGCCAGTCGGGCATCGTCGCCGGGCTGGCTGCCTTCGGCAATGCAGTTGCAGGGCTGCTGGGACGTGCGCATGGTAGCCGCCGCTTTGTGCTGAGCATTCACGAGGCGCTGCTGCACCTGGTGGAAATCGATATCGGCCTGGCGCTCGACGGACGTCACCAGCCCCGTTCCGGCATCAACCGCTTCGGCAACCAGTATCCGGCGTCGATCTACCGGGCCAGCGACGGCTGGGTGGGCATCTTCACCGTCACGGCGGCGCAGTGGAAAGGATTGTGCACGGCGATCGGCCAGCCGGAGCTTGCAAAAGATCCCCGTTACCTGACCGGCCCCGATCGGCTTGCGCGTGCCGACGAGGTCGATGCGATCCTGAATCCGATTTTCTCCACCCGCACCGTGCAGGAGTGGTTTGCACTCTGCGCGGCGCAACGCCTGCCGGCGGTGGTGGTGCCGACGATGGAGCAGCTGCTGGCCCAGGCAGTGCACCGTGAACGAGGCGCGTTTGTCCCGGTGATGATCGGGCAGGCCGGGTTTGAAGCACCCATCCTGCCGCAGCGCTTGGGCGATGCCGGTCCGTTGCGCGGCGGGCGTGCGCCCTTGCTTGGCGAACACAACAGCCTGTACGAAGCCCAACCGCGCACCAGCGCACCGCGGGCCGCCGAAGCTGATCCCGCTTCCGCTTCCGCTGCGCCCGGCCGGCTGCCGCTGGAGGGCATCCGCATCGTCGATCTGACGATGGGTTGGGCCGGACCGTTCGCCACGCGCAATCTTGCGGACCTTGGCGCGGAAGTCATCAAGGTCGAAAGCACTGCCTACCCGGACTGGTGGCGCGGTACCAATTATTCCGAGGAATTCTATCGGGACCGGCTGTACGAGAAGAATGCGTACTTCAACCTGATGAACCGGAACAAGCTCGATGTCACGCTTGACCTGACCAGCGCCGAGGGCGTGCGTCTGCTGAAGGAACTGGTCGCCGGTGCCGATGCGCTGATCGAAAATTACTCGGCCGAGGTATTGCCCAAGCTGGGGCTGGACTACCCGGCCCTGTCACAGGTGAACCCGCGCATCGTGATGCTGTCGATGCCGGCCTTCGGCTCGAACAACGCCTGGAGCAATACACGCGCCTACGGCGGCACACTGGAACAGGCGTCCGGGCTGCCGACGGTAACCGGGGAAGAACATTGGCCGCCGACGATGACATCCTATGCCTACGGCGACCCGATCGGCGGCTACAACGCCTGCACCGCGCTGCTGGTCGGGCTCGCCGCACAGCGGAAAAGCGGCCGGGGCACGTTCATCGACCTGTCCCAGGTCGAAGGAATGCTGTCGCTCGTTGCGCCATTCATCATCGAACAGTCGGTCCATGGGAAAGTCGGACCGCGCAGGGGAAACCGGCATCCGGTCTTTACACCGCACGGCTGCTTTCACTGCAAGGGAAACGACGACTGGATCGTGATCTCGATTGCCACCGACGCGCAGTGGGTGTCGTTGTGCCGGGCGATGGGCCGTGACGACCTGGCCGACGACCGGACGCTTGCCACGGCCGCCGGCCGCCGGCAGCGTGAAGGCGAAATAGAATCTGCCATCACCGGATGGACCAGCACACGCAGCGCCGACGAAGCGATGGCCACGTTGCAGCAGAGCCGGGTGCCGGCAGGCGTGGCGCGTTCCATCCCGGACCTGTTCCAGGATCTCCATCTGCAGCAGCGTGGCTTCTGGCAACGCATCGAGCGGCCGTTCGTTGGCAATTACCTGTCCGGCAGCAGCTATTGCCGGGAGCGGGGGCAGCCCGCTCCGGTGCGTCTGCACGCGCCGACGCTTGGGCAACATAACGCGCTGGTATTGAAAGACATCTTGGGCCTGACGCAGGAGCAATTCGATGCCCTCGCCGCGGCAGGCATCATCGGCACCGAGGCGGTTTTCCGCGCGCCGAAAATTCGCGGCGCGACACAAGATTCATGACACGGAGAAGGAGATTGGCATGCCCACAGTACAGGTCGAGTCGGAGATCAGCGGCATCGTATGCAAGGTTGTCGCATCGGCGGGACAAGCGGTCGCATACGAGGACACCATCGTGATTGTCGAATCGATGAAGATGGAAATACCGGTCTGTGCGCCGAACGGCGGAAAACTGTTAGCGGTCAACGTGGCCGAAGGCGACATGGTGACCGAGGGACAGGTCATCGCCACCCTTGAGACATAAGGGATGGCGGCGCAGCGCCGGGGCCGCAAGAGAACGGCCAACAGATGAACGAATCACCGAGGAAACCATGAGCTGGCAGCCTGAAATCGATGAATTGCGCAAGCGTGAGAACTTGGCCCGCGAGATGGGTGGCGACGAAAAAGTGGCCAAGCACCGCTCCCATGGCAAGCTGACGGTGCGCGACCGGATCGCCGCCCTCCTCGATCCCGACACCTTCCATGAATCCGGGATGCTGGCCGGCAAGGCCGAATACGAGAACGGTACGCTCAAGAGCTTTGTCGCGGCGAATTTCGTCTACGGCACCGGCCGGATCGACAAGCGCAAGGTGGTGGTGGGCGGCGACGACTTCACCATCCGCGGTGGCGCCGCGGATGCCAGCATCAAGGGCAAGCAGATCCATGCGGAACAGATGGCCAACGGACTGCGCCTGCCCATCGTGCGCCTGGTGGATGGCACTGGCGGCGGCGGCAGCGTCAAGATCCTGGAGCGGTCGGGCGCGACCTACGTGCCGGCCAATCCGGCATGGAACTACGTGGTCGATAACCTGAGCGTGGTCCCGGTGGTGGCCGCCTGCATGGGTTCGGTCGCCGGCTTGGGTGCGGCCCGGGTCGTCACGTCCCACTTCTCGGTCATGATCGAACCCACTGCGCAATTGTTTACCGCCGGTCCGCCGGTGGTGAAATTCGCTACTGGCGAAAACCTGACTAAGGAAGAACTTGGCGGCGCGAAGATCCACCGCAAGAGCGGCGTGGTCGATGCGGTGGTGGCCAGCGAACAGGACGCCTTTGTCTGCATCCGCCGCTTCCTGTCCTACCTGCCGTCAAATGTCTACCAGGTGCCGCCAGTCGCGCCTGCCGACGATCCGGTGGACCGGAAGGAGGAATCGCTCCTCAACGCAGTGCCGCGCAACCGGCGCCAGCCTGTGCGCATCCGCCCCATCCTGTCGGCGATCTTCGACCGGGATTCGGTATTCGAATTGGCGCGCTACGGCGGACCGATCGTTACCGCCCTGGCACGGCTCGACGGTCATCCGGTCGGCGTGATTGCCTCCGACCCCTATGTCGGCGGCGGGGTTCTTACCGTCGAAGCCGCCGATGCAATGATCCGGATGGTCGATCTCTGCCAGACCTTCCATCTGCCGATGGTGGTGTTGACGGACCAACCGGGCATTGCCGTCGGTACCGTGGCCGAGCGCCGGGCGACGATCCGCTATGCCGCGCGCGCAGTCGCGGCGGTGTACCAGGCCACGGTACCGGCTGCGGAAATCATCATTCGCCGGTGTTTCGGCGTCGGCGGGGCCGGCATGACAAACCGGCACAGCTATGTGCAGCGCTACGCATGGCCGTCCGGCGACTGGGGTTCGCTGCCGATCGAAGGCGGCCTGGAAGCGGCATACCGCAGCGAGCTCGAAGCCAGTGACGATCCGCAGGCGCTGCTGGAAGAAATACGCGGCCGGCTTGAAGCGGTCCGCTCGCCGTTCCGCACGGCAGAAGCGTTCGGTGTGGAGGAAATCATCGATCCGCGTGAAACCCGGCCCCTGCTGTGTGAATGGGTGCGTGACGCCTACGCATTGCTGCCGTCCCAGCTTGGCAGGCCGGCGCATGGAACGCGCCCGTGACCGGGCTTCCTGGAATTCGGCAATTGGACATACACACAACATCATCCGAGGAGACCTCCAACATGGCGTCGAACGAAGCCGCTTACCTGGACATGATCGGACATCTGCAGCGGCGCAACTGGCCGGCGAACGTACCGGCGGAACCGCACTACCCGCACGGCGAGATCGCCATCACCGGCTACCTGCGCGCCTGGGCAGCATCGCAGCCCGACAAGCCGGCCATCGTGTTCTACGGCACGACCATCAGCTTTGCGCAGCTCGATGCGCTCAGCGACCGCTTCGCCGCCCTGCTATGGACACATGGCATCAGGAGTGGCGACAGGGTAGCGGTGATGCTGCCAAACTGCCCGCAATTCCATATCGCGTTCTACGGCATCCTGAAACTCGGCGCGATCCATGTCCCGGTCAATCCGCTGTTCAAGGAGCAGGAGCTGCTGTACGAACTCAACGACGCCGGTGCGGAGATCATCGTGGTGCTGGACCAGCTCGTTCCCATGGTGCGCAACATCCAGGAAAAGACACCAGTGCGGGCGATCATGTCGACCAGTTTCGCCGACGCGCTCCCCCGCTCCCCGACGCTGCCTGTTCCGGCGAGCGTCCTGGAACCGAAGATCGCGCACGACGGCGCCATCGATCTGATGCAGGCGATACACGAATGCACCGCACCGGTACCTCAGATGCAGACGGACCTGGATGCGCCCGCCGCACTCAATTACACCGGCGGCACGACCGGCATGCCGAAAGGCTGCGTCCACACCCAGCGCGACATGATCTATACCGCCGCGACCACCTGCACGATTGCCGAATTCCAGCCGGACGACATCGTGCTCAACTTCATGTCGCTGTTCTGGATTGCCGGCGAAAATGCCGGCCTGATTTTTCCGGTATTCGGCGGCAATACCCTCATCCTGCTCGCGCGCTGGGATCCCGTCGGCGTGATGGCCGCGGTCGAAAAATACAAGGTGACGCGACTGGGCCTGCTGGTCGATAACGCCATTGAAATCCTCGAGCATCCCGATGCAGGCAAGTACGACATGCGGTCGCTGCGTGCCACGCGGGCGTCATCGTTTGTAAAAAAAATCAATCCGTCGGTACGCCGGCAATGGCAAGCATTGACCGGCACCGTCATCGCCGAAGCGGCCTGGGGCATGTCCGAAACCCACACCTGCGACACCTTCACCCGCGGCTTCCAGGACGACGACCAGGATCTGAAGGGACAGCCTGTATTCGTCGGCCTGCCGGTGCCGGGCACGCAGATCAAGATCTGCGACTTTGATACCGGCGCACTGAAACCGATCGGCGAGGAAGGCGAAATCGTCGTGAGAACCCCTTCCCTGCTGAAGTCCTACTGGAACAAACCGGAGGCAACCGCGGAGTCGATGCGGGGCGGATGGTTCGCCACCGGCGACATCGGCGTCTACGATGAACAGGGTTGCCTGCATTTTCTCGGGCGCCGCAAGGAAATGCTGAAGGTCAAGGGCATGAGCGTGTTCCCCACCGAACTCGAAGCACTTCTCGGCCAGCATCCGGCAGTGCTGGGTTCGGGTGTGATCGGCATGGACGACCCCGACAAGGGACAGGTGCCGGTGGCGTTCATTCAGGTCAACCCGGATGCCGGGCTGTCGGAGGAAGACCTGGCGCTATGGTGCCGGCAGAACATGGCGACCTACAAGGTTCCGGTGATCCGGTTCGTTGACCGGCTGCCGATGACGGCCACCGGCAAGGTGAAAAAATTCGAACTGGCAGAACTGCTGCACTCCGTCGGCGACGACGCCAGCATGGGTATTCAGCAGCGCGCAAATTAACAGGAGTCACGTTTGAAAAAGATCTTGATCGCGAACCGGGGTGAAATCGCCCTGCGCATACAGCGCGCGGCGCACGACCTCGGTATCGATACGGTCGCCGTGTATGCACAGGATGATGCCCACTCCCGCCATCGCCTGCTGGCCGATGAAGCGGTATCGCTTGATGGCACCGGCCCAGCCGCATACATCGACATCGCCGCCATCCTCGCCGCGGCGAAGTCCTGCGGTGCCGATGCAATCCATCCCGGGTATGGCTTCCTGAGCGAACGCGCCGATTTTGCCCGGGCGTGCGCCAAGGCCGGGATCATCTTCATTGGACCGTCACCGGAGCTTCTCGCGTTGTTCGGCGACAAGGGCCGGGCTCTCGCCGTCGCGAGCGAATGCAGGATACCGGTCATGCCCGCCACCCGGGGCGATGCGACGCTCGAGCAGATCAGCGACTTCTTCGAGGCCCAGGATGGCACGGGCATTGTCATCAAGGCCGTGGGCGGTGGCGGTGGACGCGGCATGCGGATCGTTCGTTCGCGGGACGCGCTGGCGGAAGCGTACGCCCGCTGCCGGTCGGAAGCGCGGTCCGCGTTCGGGCTGGAAGCGGTCTATGCAGAGCGGCTGGTCGAACGAGCGCGGCACATCGAAGTACAGATCGCTGGCGATGGAACCCACGTCGTTGCCCTTGGGGAACGGGACTGCACCTTGCAGCGGCGCTTTCAGAAGCTGATCGAGATCGCACCGAGCCCGGTGCTGACGCAGGATTTGCGGGAACAGATTCTGGACGCTGCACGCACGCTGGCACGCAGCGTGGACTATCGCAGCCTGGGCACGTTCGAGTTCCTGGTCGAAGAATCCGACAGCGGAAGCCAGCGCGGTTTTGTATTCATCGAAGCCAATCCGCGTCTGCAGGTCGAACATACGATTACGGAGCAGGTCACCGGCGTCGATCTCGTGGCGCTGCAGATCGGCATTGCATCGGGCCGCAGCCTCAAGGCATGCGGTCTCGATCCCGCTGCCCCACCGACGGCCCGGGGTTTTGCGATCCAGGCAAGAATCAATGCCGAGCACACCGACGCGCAAGGACTGGCGCGCCCTGCCCAGGGTACCCTTGCACGCTTCGATCCTCCATCCGGCCCAGACGTGCGGATAGACACCCACGGCTACAGCGGCTACGCGCCGCCGCCGAGTTACGACACCTTGCTGGCCAAGCTCGTCATCACGTCGGGAAGCGAACGTTTCGCCGATGCGGTGCGCCGCCTGAAGCGCGCGCTGGGCGAGTTCCGCATTGACGGTGTACCGACGAACCTGCCGCTATTGCGCGCGCTGGTGGAGCGCGACGACTTGGCCACACAAGCCGTTCATACCCGCCATTTCGAATCCATCTTGCCCGACCTTCAGGCGGCGGCGCACCGCATTGCGGAACGCGATGCTGCGCGCCTCAAGCAAGCCGGTCTGGCGAGCACGCCGTTGCCTCAGGCGCAGGTGGACCCGCTGCCGGCGAGCGATGAGCGGCTTGCCGATGGACTGATCGGTGTTCATGCACCGATGCCGGGCATGATCGTCGAGCTGCCGGTGAAGGCAGGCGACCTCGTGCATCAGGGACAGACCGTTGCGGTGATCGAGGCGATGAAAATGCAGCATGCGGTCACTGCCACATGCGCGGGACGGGTGGTCGATGTACGCCTGCAAACTGGCGTACTGTCCCGCGAGAACCAGCTTCTGCTGGTCCTTGAGTCCAGCGATGCGGAGGGCGGTGTCGCCAGCCGCGCCGATACGCTCGATCCGCGCATGATTCGCGGCGACCTGCAACGGGTGATCAACCGCCATGCCTACCTGTACGATGCGGCGCGTCCGGATGCGGTGGCGAAACGACATGCGCGGGGCCAGCGTACAGCACGCGAAAACGTCGATGACCTGTGCGATCCGGGCTCCTTCATCGAGTACGGTGCGCTGGCGGTTGCGGCGCAGGCAAGCCGGCGCACCCAGGAAGACCTGATCGCCAACACGCCCGCCGATGGGCTCATTACCGGCATCGGCGGCATCAATGGCGCGGACTTCCCCGCCGACCGCTCGCGCTGCGCAGTGCTCGCCTACGACGCGACGGTGCTGGCCGGCACGCAGGGCAAGCGCAACCATATGAAAACCGACCGCATCCTCGGCGTTGCGCTCAAGGACCGCTTGCCGACCGTGCTGTTTGCGGAAGGCGGCGGCGGTCGTCCCGGCGACGTGGATTTTCCCACGGTGGCCGGGCTGTTCCAGCCGTCATTCGCCGCCTTCGCCGAACTGAGCGGCGAGGTCCCGGTAATCGGCATCGTGTCTGGTCGCTGCTTCGCCGGCAACGCAGCCTTCCTCGGCTGCTGCGATGTGATTATTGCTACCCGTGACGCGAACATCGGCATGGCGGGCCCGGCCATGATCGAAGGCGGCGGACTGGGCGTTTTCCGGCCGGAGGACATCGGTCCGGCGTCGGTACAGTTCGCCAATGGCGTGGTCGACATGCTGGTGGAGAACGAGACAGCCGCCGTGCGTGCGGCCAAGCACTATCTATCCATGTTCCAGGGGCCGACCACTGCATGGGAAGCGCCAGACCCGTTGCTGCTGCGCGGCGTCGTGCCGGAGAACCGCCTGCGCGTGTACGACAGCCGCGCCGCCATTACCGGCATCGCCGACGTTGGCAGCGTGCTCGAATTGCGGGCCGGGTTCGGCATCGGCGTCCACACGATGCTTGCAAGAATCGAGGGACGTCCGGTCGGCATCATCGCCAACAATCCCGCGCACCTCGGCGGCGCGATCGATGCCGATGCGGCGGACAAGACGGCGCGATTCATGCAGCTGTGCGACGCGCACAATTTGCCGATCGTGTCGCTGATCGATTCACCCGGATTCATGGTCGGGCCGGAAGTGGAAGCACGGGCGCAGGTGCGGCATGTCAGCCGGATGTTCGTACTCGGCGCAAAGCTCAGGGTACCGCTGCTGGCAGTCGTGCTGCGCAAGGGATACGGGCTCGGAGCGATGGCCATGGCAGGCGGCGGCTTTCGCGCGCCGACCTTTACCGCGTCGTGGCCGAGTGGCGAATTCGGCGGCATGGGACTGGAAGGTGCTGTCCGCCTCGGTTTCCGCAAGGAGCTCGAAGCGGTCCCGGAAGGGCCCGAACGCGACGCGCTCTACGGTCGTCTCGTGGCGCAGATGTACGAACGCGGTCACGCCATCAGTGCCGCTGCAGCACTGGAGGTCGATGCCGTGATCGACCCCGCGCAAACCCGCCACTGGCTGGTCACCGGGCTGGCTGCCGGTGCTGCGCGAACGGGGCTGCCGCGCAGGAGCTATGTTGACACGTGGTAAGGCGCCTGCGGTGGTGTCGACGACATCCGGTCGCAGATGGCACAATGAATCCTGGCACCGGGTTCCGGCAATACGAGATGGCAATCTTCGGCGGCGTTGCGACGCCTGCCGATGACGTACCGGAACGACCGACGCGCGACCAGAGCGCTTTCGGTCTGACTGTGCCAGACGAGGCCGAGATGATTTGCCAGCGGAACAAGGGCGGAGCGGGGCACTCGGGCAGCATGCTGCCCGCCCGCGAAACGGCATCCGCCTGCAAGCGGATGCGCGCCCTGCAAGGGTGCTGACGCGACATGGCGGGCCATGGCAAGGAAGCCTCGGCGGCCCCACACAACGCGGTGCCGCTGGCAAAGCGTCCGGGATCGGCGGTACAGTCAGACCGAAAGCGCTCTAGAACAGGGAAACCATCATGGCTGAACAAATCACACCCCGCGGGTATTTCGGATGGAATATCGTGGCAGCCGCGACCCTGCTGACACTGCTTACCGTCGGCATGCGGATGGGCATCGGTCCGTTCTTCCTTCCGATGGCAAATGACCTCGGCTTCAGCCGCAGCCTGCTCGCAAGCATCGTCGCCGTCGGCATGATTTGCTACGGCCTGACAATGCCATTGGCAGGCTACCTCGTCGGCCGGTTCGGTACCCGGTTCGTCCTTCTGCTCGGTACCGCCATCGTGGTGGCATCCATTCTATGGACCGTGACCGCCCGCGGGCCGATCGAATTCATGCTCGCCTATGGCGTGTTCCTGTCGATCGGCATGGCCTTCACCAGTCCTGTCGCCCTCACCCCGGTCATCAGCCGCTGGTTCACACGACAGCGGGGCATGGCCATTTTCTTCCTGTCGACAGGCTCGATGGCCGGCATCGCGATCATGACGCCCTTGCTGACCATCGCCATCGAAACGGCAGGTTGGCAGGCCACCCTTGTCGGTTTTGGCATCGCCCTGACACTATTGGCGATTCCCGCTGCCCTCTTCGTCATTCGTGACACCGCACCGCCGAACACCGACCTGCTGCCGGATCAGATTGCCGCTCCAACTCAGGCAGGACCGCTGCATCACAGCATTACGTTCAGGGAAGCAGTGCGCACTGGCCCGTTCTGGAAAGTCTTCCTTGGATTGTTCGCCTGCGGTTTCAGCATGAACCTCCTGGGCACACACGGCATGCCAATGCTGATGGATCATGGTTTTGACGCAACGACTGGCTCACTCGGTATTGGCCTGATCGGCATGGTGGCCATTTTCGGGACGCTGGTACTGGGCCGCCTGTCGGACAGGCTGCCGCGCAGGAATCTTCTTGCGGCCATCTATTTCGTACGCGGACTGGGTTTCTTCGCCCTGCTCCTCGTCGGCACCCATTGGGAACTGTACGCCGCCGCAACCATCGGCGGCATTGTCTGGGCGGGAAGTATTGCCTTGTCCTCCGCCATCCTTGCGGATGTCTATGGCGTAAAACTGGTGGGCGTCCTGTATGGATTCGCCTATCTCGGCCACCAGATCGGCGGCATGATCAGTTCATGGCTTGGCGGCTGGGGATATGAAATGTACGGCACCCACTGGATCGCATTTGGTTCGGCGGGCGCGGTGCTGCTGATCGCAGCCGGTGTATCGCTGCGATTGCCGGGCAAGGGATTCACGCTGACTGCACCGACGCTCGCAGTGCAGCGTTGAGACGCTGCTGTCGAGAGATCCAACTGCAGTACGTCGGTGGAGAGGATTCGTATCCAGCTGCTGATATGTAGCGTCAGTTTCATCGTTGTATTGCAATGAATTTTAAGCAATCAGAAAAGGAAACGCCGCTGACATTCATCCGGCGATTGGCTATGATGGCCCATTGCAACGAACGAGAGACGCATGAGAGCGACCTTCCGATACAAGCGCGGTGACCTGATCACCGATGTCCAGCTGGGCGGCCTTCCATACCGAGTGGAACGGCTGTTGATCGACCAGGATACCGATGTCGGCCTGTATGTGATCCGGCGCGTTGACAGCAACACGGAACTGCTGCGCAACGGCAAGCTGATTGACAATCCGGAATGCTTTCGCCGCTGCGAAGTCGCGCAATGACGAATGATGCCACCCATGAATGATCAGGACGACCTCCGCAAAGCGCTTGAGCGGCTTACTACCGGACAGCCTGCGAATGAAGTCGCTGTGTACTATCGCAACCCCTTCGAGGTGGCGCGCGAGGAGTGGCGCGAGCGAACGTATGGAATAATAAAACCCGGTTTAAGACCGGAAGTGAAAGCGAACTGGCTGACTGCTGACATGTTAAAAGCGCCGCCACCCGTGTTTCAGGTCGATCAGTCTGACGAACAAGCGTTTGAGGAAGCCATGCAATTCTGGCGAGAGCGTTCCGCCTCAAACAGCCTGTAGCAAACGACCATCCCAGCCTGCATTTCGCCTGCACCAGCTAGGCTCAGCGACCCGCGTTCCAAGCTAGATGATGTCATGCATCAATGTCATGGCAAGTGCTAACCAAAACCGGTTGACTGATGCGCCGATGCAAGCATCGGCAGCGCCAGGATGAATGACAAACCAGTCTGGCGCTTCGACTTCCATGTCGGCATAATCAGCAAGTACATCCATCTCACTGCCGAAGCCAATGACCCAGCCGCCATTCGATCCTCCCTATACAACAACATACCGTACCGCTGACGGCATACGCGTTGCCGAAACCCTCGTCGATGGCACGGTACGTGACATCACGTCCACCAGCCATGGGCAGTCCCTGATTAGTGCGACACAGGCAACCGGGGCCGCAGCGCAACGGGATGGGCAGGCAAGTGAATCTGCCGTCCCATCAGCATCCAATGCCAAGCCGATTCCCGGCAATCGTCGCGCCATGACGTTCCTCGCCGTACCCTTCGAAGACAAGGACAGCGCAAAGAGCCTCGGCGCAAGGTGGGACCCGGCAAAGCGCAAGTGGTATGTGCCGCATGGGTTGGACATCAATCTTTTCGAGCGCTGGTGGCCTGCTGATCTGAAGCAGAAATGATTCAGCAATGCCACCGCAGTCGCAGTGGCAGCCTCAATCTTCTCTATAAAAAATGGAAATGACTGATGGAAGGCCCGCGATTGTGATCTCAAAAGCGGCGACCCCTTGTCAGTTGCATATGAAGTTACTTGATTTTTTCGATAGACCGCACGGGATTATCGCTACGATAAGCTTCTCGCTATAGTCAGCGCCAATCGTCGATTACATAGATATCAGGCCGGTTGTAACCAGTTTGGTTATTTCTCTGCATGACAACACCTTGGATTTCCGTTCGAAAACCTCGTGTGAGCATTTGTCGATATGCTTCATGTCTAGCGGTATTGACTCCGGCAGTAAGGCGCACCAGCCCTTTCCGAGAAGTCATCGCTTCACACGCCTCCAGCAGATTGCCGAAGTGCTGATCGACCAATGGTCCGGGCCTTGCAGCGCCAAACTTGATGTAACAGGTCCCGCTTCCAGCTTCGGTGCCGGGACCGAAATGACAAACAGCGACCGCCGCAAGGCCACCATCATCAAACAGGAGTACCGTCTCGCCGAGATGTGCGCGTAAGCTGGCTTCAACCTCTGACCTTACATCCAGTCCCGGATAAATTTCATCCGTCAGGTCACGAAATGCCTGGAGCACTTCGCCACGTTCGTTTTCCGGCACCTCGGAGAATGCCGTCCACATTGAATCGGAAATTTTATGTTCGACACGTTTCGCCATCACCATGGTGAGGTATTGCGGCCAGAATCCAAATTTCTGATAGAGACCGTGGTGTTTCGCGCTGTTGGGAAAAGTGAAAAGCCCGGCATGGGTAATATTCCACTCGTCGAAACGTGCAATTACCGGTGCAATGAGCCGGGATCCCACGTTGCGGTCCCAGACGTCCGGATGCGTTGTCAGTGGACCGAAGAACCCAACGCTTCCCCAGTTCGTAACAAAGTTCGATCCGACTAACTTGCCATCCAGTTCGGCGGCAAAGGCATTGTCTGGATTAGCGCGCCACCGGGAATACACATAACTTGCGTCTCCCAAAAATTCGGTGGGCTCTGGCAGACCAATGAAGGTACCAAATGCGAGCCGCATAATATGGTCAGCCGCCGGAAGATCGGTCTCTGCGAGAGGACGAATCAAGATGCTTTCGTGCATTGATGCTTGCTGCGGTTGCGCGTCTTTCATATTCTTCCTTTCATCGTGAATGAATCCGCTGGGTTCACGGATCAGCAAATCGGTCGAACCGTCTCTGCCTCGGGTTCTTTGATGCACACGGAAAAGACCATTTGTCGATGACAGCCAGCGCATCCCGGCAGCTTGACTCGTCTGCCATGGTTGGCCCGCTGGCCACATCGGATGGATTGTCACCCGGAATATCCGAGATCAGTAATGTTTCGACCCGCCCTTTGCAGATGGCAGCAAGGCGTCCGCCTTTGATTGCCGAAATATGCTTGCGGACGCAATTGATCTCCGAGATGTTGGCGCCGGACTTGAGCAGAGCGCGGTTGATCGCCTGCTTGTCCGCCAGGGCAAGGTCCGGCGCGGGCGACGTTAGCAGCGACGACCCGCCTCCGGATATCAGACTCAGTAACAAGTCCTTTTCTGTCAGCGACTCTGCCAGTGCAATGATCTTTTGCGCAGCACTTGCACCGGCTTCGTCAGGCACCGGATGGGCGGCTTCAATGACCTCAATGTGACGGGTTTCAGCACCATGACCGTACCGCGTGACAACCAGACCGGACAGCGGCCCGTTCCAATGGTTTTCCACCGCCTGCGCCATGGCGGCGGCCGCTTTTCCGGCGCCGATGACGACCGTCCTGCCTTCGGGCGGCGCCGGAAGATGGGGAGGCACGCAGTGCGTTGCACTGACAGCGGATACGGCTGAATTGAAAAGATCTTGCAGAACAACCCGGGGCGCAGCCGGCAGGCAAATTGTCATGGTCAACGATGGCACCGAAGGGATGGTCAGGCGATTGGGTGATTCGACATCAGTTCGAGCGCGCGGCAAAGCGCGGAATGATCGCTTTTGCCGAAGCCATTCGCGCTACAGGTATTGAACAGTTCCTGTGCGGTGGCCGTGTTTGGCAATGTCACGCCGAGTGTCCTTGCTCCCTGCAACGCGAGGTTCAGGTCTTTCTGGTGCAGCTCGATCCGGAAGCCCGGATCGAAGGTGCGCTTGATCATGCGTTCGCCGTGCACTTCCAGGATTCGCGATGCTGCAAATCCTCCCATCAATGCCTGGCGCACCCGCGAAGGATCAGCGCCGGCCTTGGAAGCAAACAGCAGTGCTTCGCTCACTGCTTCGATGGTCAGGGCGACGATGATCTGATTCGCGACCTTGCATGTCTGGCCGGCTCCGTTGTCACCCACGTGAGTGATGTTCTTGCCCATGAGCTCGAATAGCGGTTTTACTTTTTCAAACGCCGCGGCAGTGCCGCCGACCATGATCGTCAGGGTTCCCGATTTGGCGCCGACCTCGCCGCCCGACACCGGTGCATCGAGATACTCGCATCCGAGCTCGTTGATCCTGGCGGCAAACGCCTTGGTTTCGATTGGCGATATGGAACTCATGTCGACAACAACCTTGCCACCAGACAGGCCGGCTGCGACACCCCCTTCGCTGAAGAGCACTTTTTCGACATCCGGCGTATCGGGAACCATAAGGAAGACGATATCCGCCTGCCTGGCAACCTCGGCAGCGGATTCGCAGTAAGTTGCCTGGCCGCCGAGCGGGTCCGGATTACGTTTTGACCGGGTATGGACGAAGAGGCGGTGTCCGCCGTTCTGCAGGTTCAGCGCCATAGGCGCACCCATGATGCCCAGCCCGATAAATCCCAGATTTGCCATGTTGTTTTCCTTTGTCTGTGTAAAGTTGCCAATCGAGCCGCTATCAGCGCGGCTGCTTGGGTATGCCAATGACGTGTGCGAGGGCCGCCTCGGCACCGGTCCGCAGAAGGGTGATGTCAGTTATGATGGCGACGAAATCAAAGCCGCTTTCCACATACTCTGCGGCGAGCGTCTCATCCGCCATCAGGATTCCAATCGGTTTCCCTGCCGCATGACAGCGATCGCGTGCCAGATGAATCTGCTGCTGAACGGAGGGATGCTTGCTGTTGCCGAGGTGGCCGAGCGATGCAGCAAGGTCGTACGGCCCGATGAAGAGCGCATCCATACCATGGACCGCAGCAATGCCTTCAATGTTTCGCAAACCCTCCACGGTCTCGATCTGCACCAGCAGGCAGACGTCATCATCGGCGTGCTTGAAGTAGTCCGCATCGCGTCCATAGCCGTTCGCCCGCGTTCCTGCGGACACGCCGCGAATGCCGCGTGGCGGATAACACATGGCTGCCACGCGCGGCTGGCCGCCTCGGGCGTGTCGACCATCGGAACGAGTAAAGTTTGCGCGCCGACATCGAGCAGCCGCTTGATGACCACCGGGTCGTTGACCGGCGGACGAACGATAGGAGCAACTTTGCTTTGCGCAACAGTACGTAGTTGATCGATCACTATCGGCTGCTCATTGGGAGCATGCTCGGTATCAATTAAAACCCAGTCGTACTCGGATTGGGTCAGGACCTCTATTCCCCAATGAGTTCTGAACAGATAAATTGTTTGCAGTTACTAAGGAAGATTATCAGGAGGATCAAAACGTGGTCATACAATTTAACCGTTTTAATGTAAAGATGTAAAGCGATTGAGAAGCCACATAATGGCCGAGTCATGTGTTTCCTATTTGCCATTTAAACCAGACTCACCAGTGTGTAGGATACTGGGGGTGATTCAGATGCTCTGTATAAGTAAATGTTGACCTCACCAAGTTTCCGGCTAATTCCGGTTATGTGATCGCAGCGTAGTTCGCCTTAGGCACTACTGACTATTCGCCTTCGAGATCAGTAGTTACGTCACGTTCTCCCACCCCGACCGCCACTGCGTACTGGAATACTTCCGCGCATATCTGTTTTACCCGGCGCGCAGAATCGATTCCGCCGCGACTTCCAGCTTTTGTACAGTTCCTTCTTGCTGCCTTAAATAAATGGCCGCAATAACCTGCATCATTTCTCTTGTCTGCACTCCCTGTCATAGAGGACCTTGAGAAAGGTAGCGGGCAATTGTCTTTTAAGTGACTTAGATCGAAAGCCAACGGCAAAGCCCTTGCCATCGTTAGCATAGGCTCGCCACTGCCCCAAGAGGTCGATAGTTAGAGAGAAGCAAGCAACGAACGGGCGGGCTATTCGCTGTATGGGCGAAATCATTTCATCTATTGAATCGACGAACGACACGTCAATAGCCGGTGCGGAGGCCGATATTCCTATACGTTCAATAAGCCTAGTTGCTGCTTCATCAAAGACGGAATATGCCCACTGATCAACACGAAAGACGCCCCAACAGAATGTGGATTGAGGACGTCACAAGTGAATACCAGCCAGGGCGTCGTGCCTTAAATCAAAGAATCATGCGGGCGCCCACTATGCCGCCTCGCGCAGCAAGCTGCCGGCGATCTGGCCCAAGGTTCGTATGGCGCTATCGACTTCCGGCGTATGCGGCGCACCGCAGCTCAGTCGCAGGCAGGCATCGAAGCGGCCGGAGTTGGAAAACATCGCGCCCGGCGCCACCAGGATACCTTGCCGCAACGCTGCATCGAACATCTGCGAAGACGGCAGCTTTCCCGGCAGCTCCAGCCACAGCGTAATGCCGCCGTGCGGCAGCGTAAGCCGGGTACCGGTGGGAAAGCTGGCAGCGACCGTCTCGGCAATGCGCTCGCGCTGCAGGCGCAATGCGGCGCGCAGTCTGCGCAGGTGGCGGTCATAATCGGTGGCACTCAGAAATTCTGCTGCCGTGATTTGCGACCATTCCTCGTTGTCACGCGTCTGCGCATACTTGAGCATGGCCACCCGTGCCTGCCACTTGCCCGCCACCATCCAGCCCAGCCGCATGCCGGGCGCCAGGATCTTGTGCAGCGACGCGCAATGGATCACGTTGCCCGTGCGATCCCAGGCCTTGAGTGCCTGCAGCGGCGCCTCGCTGTCGGCAAGCGCCGTATAAGTATCGTCTTCGATCAACGGGATGCCCTGCTGCTCGCACAGCTGCACCAGCCGCTGCTTGTCGGCATCGCACAGGATGCCGCCAAGCGGGTTTTGCAGGTGCGGCACGACCACCACCGCCTTGATATTGTCATACGCCCCGATCGCCATCTCGAGCGCATCGACCGAGATGCCGCGCGTGGCGCTGGTCGGAATTTCGAGCGCGCGCAGGCCGAGGCTTTCCAGTATCTGCAGCAAGCCATAAAAGGTTGGCGACTCGACGGCGACCGTGTCGCCCGGCTGGGTGACAGCACGCAGCGCAAGGTTCAACGCCTCGATGCAGCCATGGGTGATGGTGATCTCGTCCGCCGACAGCACCATGCCGCTTGCCAATGCACGCCGGGCGAGCACGGTGCGGAAATAGGCATTGCCGCCAGGCGGTGTGGCCCGCACCAGCATTTCGGGATGCCGGCGCACGGCGCGGATGGCGGCATTTTTAAGCGCCTCGGCCGGATAAAACGCGGGCGCGGCGCGCGCCCCGGAAAAGTTGACCCGGATGGGATTGCTGCGCCCGCGCGCAATGAAGTCCGACACGCGCGCATGAATGCCGACATACTGGGCCGGATCCGGCGCCTTCACAATACTCGGTTCTTCCAGCGGCAAGATGGCGGCGCGCTGTGGCTGGCGCACGAAGTAGCCGGATCGCGGCCGCGCCTCTATCCATCCTTCGCTTTCCAATACACGGCAGGTTTGCAGCGCCGTCGACAGGCTGACCCCATGCAGGCGCATCATCGTCCGCACCGATGGCATGCGCTCGCCACGCAGCAGGGTACCCGCCTTGATGGCGCCGAGATAATGCTCCGCCAGCCGGCGATAAAGGGGTTGGGCATCCATGACGCATGATGATCTGCCCGGCATGACCTGAACAGATATAGATTTCAATAAATTGAACAATAACAGATTCGCATTTGCTGCCCTGTTACGATGCAGCCCGCCGTTGCCTGTGCCTGTTCTGCCTTCGATTTGGCTCGTACGATGGTGTCACTTCCACAGCACACAAAGGGCGCCATCATGCATGCCAGGACCAATCGATTTGTTTTGCAACGCGGGCAGACGTTGCATCTGCATACCGATCACGCTGCCACCATTGTCGTGGTGCGCGGACAGTTGACACTGACGACAGCGCCGCAATGGCTGGGCGAGCAAGTCGTCACGACATCTACCCTTTTAATAGAAGGACAGGCACAAAGCGCCGGCGCCGGCGGTTGGATCAGCCTGACGGCGCGGGTGCCGTCCGAAATTCAGACGGTGGCGAGCAAGCGGCGTGCACCGGCATGGCATGGCCTTTTGCAGCGCCTGCTGCCTGCGCTTGGTGCATGGCGCCGGCATCGTTCCGGCCTGGGCTGAACACGCCATCCCTCGCCGTCCAGCCCGGTAAAGTCTGTAACGAAACATTGAAGGGTGCAATGATTCTAGAGGTAGTTGGCAGGACCACCCTGATGACATACCGCTTCAATGTTGTAGCCATCCGGATCGAGGATGTATGCGGCATAGTACCGCTTGTGGTAATGCGGACGTAATCCTGGTTGCCCATTGTCTTTACCGCCTGCGCGCAGTGCCAGTTGAAAGAAGCAATTGACCTGTTCTTCGTTGAAGGCCCGAAACGCAACATGCGTGCGCGGAACGTAGGGCGCGCCTTGACGTAGCCAGAAATCACCCCCCGGATCGTCATCGCGGGTCTGCCGTGCACTAAAACTGACTGTATCGCTCGTTTCCAAGCAGATCTTGTAGCCCAGCGCGCCAAGCGTCTGGCAATAAAAATCCTTACTTACCGAAAGATCCGCTACCCGGATTCCTGTGTGATCAATCATGCTGAGTCCTTTTTTGGCCACAATGGGTCTTGCAAGGATACTTCCGTAAATGGCATCGAACATTGGATTGGCGTCGGCAAACGGACCTGGTTATCTGACGTCGTTTGCTGTTGCAGTCACAGCAAATTGCCTATTTTGGTCATGCGCTTGCGGTTGCAATGGTCCTGCACGCTAGGCCAACAACGTTATGCATTGTTGTGCGCGCTCGCAGTAAGGAGAACTTGTGCAAAAATCTATCGGAAAGAGATTTCGCATGAATATTGTTTTGTCCTTATCAACACGTTGGATTGTATTATCCATTCGCAGTATCAAAAATCCATGCCCTAGGAAAGAGCGAGAGAGACGAAAGCCCGCAAGGCCACAAGCCGAGCGGGTTTTGCATTTCTACTATACAACTTCTGAATATATGGATATCACTAAAATAAAGGTGACAGATATGGTGCGGCGCACTATAGTGAAAACGTCTCCTCCAACTCCCAGTGAATTGGATTCGCCCGCAAGCCGAAAGGCCTGCGGGCTTTTTTTCGTCCTGGAATTTATTGCAGAATCGCTGATGGGTAGGAGTACCCGCCAATGAAATCGGCGAGTTCTTGATTCGTATCAGAATTTTCTCACGCCTCACCATCGGACCCCTGCATTGAGCAGGTTTTCCCTCGCTATCGAGTACGCCCGACAGGATCATTTGTTGAGCCAGTCCATGACTGCAGCGTTGTCCTTCCTGACACGCTCCCTTAGCTCATACAAGTCGACGAAATAGGGAGCGACTTTTCCATAATAGTCTACCTGCGGCCCTATCGGTTCGAATTTGAAACCCATCCTTTCCAACGCGCGTGCTAATGAACGTTCCATGGCAGCGTACCAATACCGTATGCCGTTCGCGCAACTGTAACGATACATTTGCTTGTACAAGCCAAGCAAGAGACGCGGGCTATTAGTGGACCGCTCGATCTGGCCCGTCGACATCGCGCTTGCCAGCGCTGTATCACCCGCGAGGAACTCCTCTGAAATGCCTTGAAGGGAATCGCCGCGTCGGCGGCGGTAGGATTTCTTCACTACCAGCCGGGAAATCTCTGCGGCTTCGGCTCGATCAGGAAGTACGATATGGTTATATAACTCGCAGTGCTCCATGAATGGATATGCCATGCCTTCCCGTGGTTGTACCAGTCTTACGGTTCCTACAAGCGTCTGGTCACGTGTATAGGCAGCGAAGTGCGCGGAACAGTCATCATATTCGTCCGATTCCTCTTCGTTTTCATAAAACGCCGTGTCAAGAAACGCGCATTCAATGCAGTAGACCTCGTAGCGCAGCTTGTATAGTTCATTCAGGGCCGAATCAGCTTTAGCGCTGAATGGAATTTGCGCAAAGTCGAAGTAAGGGTCACTGCAGTCGCGCTCCCGCATGTCGCTTCCTGAAGATTGAGTTATAGGAAAGCCAGCCGCCCAGTACAGGCTGGAGTTTTGCTGCCTATTGTATGAGCATGTTGTCGAAGTTTATACACGACGCCTTATTCGATAGGTCGTCACTGTTGTAATCGCATTCTATTTTGTGCTATTTCTCGAAATGACATCAATGTACTGGCCTGGCATATACCTGAACTGATCACCAGTGACCTGCAATCGCAAGCTTGTCCCTGCGTCTGAAACGTCCCAAACGCAACAAGTCCGCCAGGCTGCGCCAGCCGAAGCAGCTGGCCACTGCCATCAACCAGATCTGCAGCACGGACTTTGTTGCTGACGCCTTGTTTGACGGCCGGCGTTTGCGTGCGTTGACGGTGGTCGACAACTACACGTGGGAAGCATTAGCCATCGATGTGGGACAGAGTCTGAAGGGAGAAGACGTGGTCAATACGCTTAATTGCATCGCAGCCAGTCGTGGGCTGCCAAAGACCATCAAGGTCGACAATGGCAGCGAGTTCATCTCCAGGGTGGAGAGCTTCAACGGGCGCTTCCGGCAGGAGTGTCTGAATGCCCACTGGTTTCTCTCCCTGGAGGATGCCCAAACCAAGATTGGGCAGTGGCGGCAGTACTATAATGAGACGCGTCCCCACTCTGCCCTGCAGTGGGCCACGCACGCCGAATTCGCCAAACGGACCTGCGAACAAGGCGAATAGCAGGCGGCAAAGGAGCCGGAAATTTCCACCTTAGACAGGTACTAATTCCGGGATACGGTCAAATGGGACTTTGCTAGAACCGAACTGGCCCGACTGCATGGGGCAGGTCAGTTCAACTTCGAATTACGTAAGGTAAAGTACACTGACCGCACTTACTGTCCTGCGGGTTCCTCTAAATTAAGCTAAAACCTGAGCACCTCTTACAGGAATAGTCTTCTAACTTTTAGATTGATTAGGTACAAATTTTTTTTGCCATAATTAAGAACGATGGAAGGTGCGATGAACAAAACGGAGAAAGCGCAGACGGATACGGTGGTTAATAAAATAAACTTAACATTTTCTTTTATTCAGATCTCTGCTCACATCTTTTTCTTTTTCCTCACTCCGGTGCTGTTCCACGATTCAAGGCTTGTACTCCTGACATTGGCCCTTGGAGTTGCAATCATCTTCACGAATCAGCTCTGGGCCCTCATTCATGAGGGCATTCATGGCCTTCTTCTGCCTGAGCGACGGAGTAACAATCTCCTTCTGTCTGTCTTGTCCATCTTCTTCGGCTCAAGCTCGATATTTCTCCGAACAGTTCATCTCTTCCATCATCGGTATAGTCGGAGCGACTCTGAGCGGGTCGAAATATACACCGCTCAAGAGAGCAGAGTTGGTGTTTCAGTTGCCTACTATTCTGGCCTCTTCTGGGGGTTATACTTCAGTGAACTGATCCTCCCCTTCATCGCCTTCTTTCCCGTAAACCTTCTTGTAAAAATCCGAGACAGATTCTTTACTACGCATTCTATGGCCTCGCACGTGATCGGTTACTTAGTAAGACAGCCTCGGAAGTTGAGCATCATGAGAGTAGAACTCTTAGGAGTCCTCTTCGTTTTCTCAGCGGCTCTTTCTTTCTTCGGGTCAAACTATTCTTTTTTCTTGGCTTTCCTCTTCGTTCGGGCCTTTCTTATTTCGTTCCTCGATTACGTGTACCACTACGGCACGCCAGTTGGGAGTAATCTCCATGGGAAAAACTTGGAGCTACCTGAGGTCGTATCGAAGTTCCTCCTCCATTTCAATTTCCACGGCATCCATCACCAGAACCCTGGGTTAAGTTGGGTTGAACTTCCAAAAGCGTTCAACGAGAAAAAGCTAAAGTACGATGACCAATACGTCCGGGCCGCTCTAGAGCAAATCAACGGGCCAATCCTAAAAGAAAAACTCGCGTTCAAGAAGTCTGCATGAGGTACCTGACAAAAATTCAGACATTCCTGGTCCAAAATATTCCGACATCGTTTTTCCTGAAAGTTAGTGAACGGAGGGTCCTAGGTACGGTCAGGAGAGCTTGCAAGATCAATCCTATCTTTGCCAAGTCCATTACAAACGCATCGATCTCTAACATAGAGACCTTTAAAAACCAGGTTCCCTTATCCGAGAAAAGCTCAATCTTTCAATCTGACCTAAGAGAACTCCCGATCCATCTAAAAAATTTCGACACTGTTAAAACGATTCTCGTAAGCTCCGGAAGCTCGGGAAACTTTAGTTTTGGTCTGAAAAGTGAAAAAGAGATAAACGCCGTCTCTAAAGAAGCCGACTTCGCACTCGAGTCCTATTTCTCTGGAAAATCAAAAAAGACGATGATCATCAACTGTCTACCTATGGGTAGCAGAGTTTACTGTTCGATTGATTGCTCCGACGTGGGGCCACACCCTGCAAGAGCCCAGGCCGCCATTGCCATGGCAAAGCGCCTTGGTTACGAGCAAGTCTTCGTCGTAAGTCTAGGTCACATTTTTCTTAAAGAACTCCTCGAGTATAACCATTCACAGTACGAGTTCACCTGGAAGAATGTTTTCTTCTTCACCGGAGGAGAATTCTTCCCAGAATCAGCTCGAAGCTATCTCTTGGAAATCCTTGGTGATCAAGACCCGAAAGACAAGCGGCCGCGGATCGGAAACTCGGGCGGAGTCACTGAGCTCATGCTCAACTCCCTCTTCTTTGAATCACCGGACCTCATTAAAATTCGCCAGGCCATGTCGCGGAATCCGAAGTTAAGAGAACTGATTTGCGGACGTGAGACACCATACACACCGTCTCTCTTCGTGTGGAATCCTCTGACGAGTTATCTTGAATTGATCGACGGTTTCATCACTATCACAAACCTTGATAAAAATTCGTTAGCTCCCCTTGTGAGGTACAAGCTTGAAGATAGAGGGCAGTTTATTGAACACGACCACCTTCGAGAGAGCCTTCGGAAAGTTGGGCTCGAAAGTCTCTTCCCAAAGGAAAAACTACCACTCCTTCTTTTCTGGGGACGAAGTCTTACTGGGAAAGAACACATCATCCAAGAACTCATCTACAGTGATCGACATACGGTCAAACTCGTCACCGGCAATTTCGTTTTGAACGGACAAGAGCTCAGCATTCAGTTAAAAAGAGGCGTAAAAACAACTTCTGCTTTGGATGAAACTATTTCGTCGTTCTCTAATATTATCCAGTCTAATCTTGGAATTTCCGTTGAAACCCGCTTCAAGGAATTTGAAGTCTTTGACCATAACATGTCCATGAACTACGAAAACAAATTCTCTTACATGCGCTAGTTTTATACTAAAAAAATAGACTCGCAGTCTTTAATCCAACGGGCAATGTCAGGATAGTCGCTCATCGAAAGTTTTGCATCCTGGTACAAACTGATCTTGCCCCTATATAACCGGACACAAGTTAGCGTTTAGTTTGCGTCATGTTCCTGAGCCTGACGTATTAACTCTTGCCTGAGCATACGGGGCGATTTCCACTTCAGCGCGGAATGAGGATGGACTGCGTTGAAGTGCTCAAAGGCGTCAGGCAACTGGGCCAGTACCAGCCAGTACCGTTTCGCAGGGCACACCATTGGTGGCTTCGGCCATGCCGCCAGCACATGCTGGATGGCGTATCCCGCTGTTCCCCTCAGCCTGCCACCTTGTTACCAAGTTCATCGTCGATATAGCTGCGGATGATGCTGTCGAAATCGGCATCCCGCTGGAAGCCCATTGCATCGCCACGCTTCGTGATGAAATTGCCAGGCCAGGAGTTCACGATCCGGATGATCGCCGGATCCTGTTCCCACCTGATGCGTTTGACGACGTCGGCTCCGGCAACACGCTCCAGCGCCGCGACCATTTCACGAACGGTGGTTGCCAGGCCTGGAAGGCTGACAGCGCGGCTGCTGCCGAACGCACTGCCTTCGATGTCATGTCCATGGATCAGACTGTTGATCGCATAACGCGGCGACAGCAGCCACATGGGGGTATCGGCTGACACAGGGCATACCGCCTCGACACCATTCAGCGGTTCACGAATGATGCCGCTGGCGAAGCTGGAGGCAGCCTTGTTTGGCGCGCCGGGACGCACGCAGACAGTCGGCATGCGCAGTGCGCGACCGTCGATGAAGCCTTTGCGGCTGTAGTCGTTGACCAGCAGCTCGCCCATTACCTTCTGGGCGCCATACGAACTTTGCGGCGTCAGCACCTGGGTATCCGGCACCTGCGTCGGCAAGTCACCGCCGAACACCGCTACCGACGATGTGAACACGACGCGCGGCTTGTTCCCGTTACGCCGGGCGCGTTCGAGGATCAGCCGTGTCGCATCGAAGTTGATGCGCATGCCAAGTTCAAACTCCGCCTCTGCCTGACCGCTGACGATGGCCGCCAGATGAAAGACGGAACCCGTCTGCGGCGTCAGCACTTTTTCGATGATGGCTGCATCGGCAATGTCGGCCGTTACCACTTCGATGCGCGGATCGGAAAATCCTTGTGCTGGCACAACGTCCAGCAGCGTAATTTTAGAGATCGATGCCTGCTTGCCCTGCGCATCGGCCAGCGTGCCACGCTCAAGCAGTTGCCTGGCCAACCGGGCTCCCAACAGACCTGCGCCTCCCGTTATTAGAACTTCCATGCATTCCCCAAAAGGTTCGAGCGGCAGCCCCCATCATGGGAGCGCTGCACGCGGTGTGGCCACACTGTTTGCTGCGCTTGCGGGCTGGTACAGGCGTTCCTGCAATCCGTCTCTTTCGCCATCGCGCCGCCGCGCCGAGGAATCCAGTTGTGGTTTAATTTGTAAAGTTATATGATAAGCGCATAACATATAATCATCAATATCCATATCTGACGTTGGTTTCTCTGGCATTCAACCCATTTGTCGTTTTTTTGATTCTTGCGCATGACTGATGACCCCCTATTTCGGGTCGCTCCTCTGGAGGCTCCGGAAAAGATGCCTGAACGCATCACGAAAGTGCTGCAGGACTTGATTGTCAAAGGGCGCTATCCGCCGAAATCCCGCCTTCCGTCCGAAGGGGAGATGGCGCAACGTTTTGGCGTCAGCCGCACCGTCATGCGCGAGGCGGTCACGCGGCTGAAAGCGGAAGGACTGGTGGAGTCACGCCAAGGCAGCGGGGTCTTTGTGCGCGAAGCAGGACCGGACCGGCCATTCAGGATCGAATCGAGCGTACTGGATTCGGTGCAGCAAGTGCTGCAGGTCGCCGAGCTGCGGCGCGGCATGGAAGCAGAGATTGCCGCGCTGGCGGCAGAGCGCGCCAGCACGGAGGAGATCGAGGAGATCGGCCGGCGGCTGGCAGCGATCGATGCCGATGTGGCTGCGGGCGGCGACGGCGTGGCGGCCGATATTGAATTCCACCGCAGCATCGCCCGTGCCACCGGCAACCCGCATTTCCTTGCACTATGGGACTACCTCGGCCAGTTCCTGAAAGGGACGATCAAGCTGACCCGTACATGGGAAGCCCAGCACGACGAAACCAAGCAGCAGGTGCTCGACGAGCATCGGGCGCTGTATGACGCCATCGCCCGGCGCGACGGCAACGCTGCACGCGAAGCGGCGCGCAAGCATATGGAAATGTCGTCTGAGCGCATTCGCAACATTGATCCGGACTTTGTCTCTGGAAGCAAAAAAAAGCCCGTCAGGGTGCGCACTGCGAACGAAGCGCAATAAGGACGTCCGCGAGAATAATGGAACACCCATCATGACCTTGCTACTTGGATGTATCGCTGACGACTTCACCGGCGCCACGGATCTGGCTGGCATGCTGGTGCGCGCCGGCATGCGCACGGTGCAAATGATCGGCGTACCGGCCGGCCCGCTGCCGGTGGATGTGGATGCGGTGGTGATCGCATTAAAATCCCGCACCGCCCCGCCACAGGAAGCCGTCCAGCAATCGCTGTCTGCGCTGGACTGGCTGCGTGACAAAGGCTGCAGCCAGTTCTATTTCAAGTACTGCTCCACATTTGATTCCACCGATCAAGGCAATATCGGGCCGGTCACGGATGCACTGATGTCGGCACTCGGCACGGACTTCACCATTGCCTGCCCGGCTTTTCCAGAAAACAAGCGCACCGTATTTAAGGGTTATCTGTTCGTCGGCGACGAATTGTTGAGCGAAAGCGGCATGCGTCACCATCCGCTCACACCGATGACGGACCCTAATCTGGTGCGCGTACTGCAGCGGCAGACTGCGCGCACGGTCGGCTTGATCAGTCATGACGTCGTCGCTTGCGGCAGCGGCGCCATCATGACGCGCATGGCTGCCATGAAAAGGGAAGGCATCCAGATCGCCATCGTCGACGCCATCTCCAACGACGACCTGATGTGCATTGGCGAAGCATTGGCAGACCTGCCTTTGGTGACGGCAGGCTCAGGCATTGCGCTTGGCCTGCCACAAAATTTCCGCCAGTCGGGCTTGCTTGACGACCGCGCGAGCGCTGGCAAGCTCGACGTGCCGCAAGGTGCACGTGCTATTATTTCCGGCAGCTGCTCGGTGGCGACCAATGCGCAGGTTGCCCATTTCATTGCCTCTGGCGGGCACGGCTTCGTCATCGATCCCCTGCGCCTGGCGGACGGTGACGACCTCGTTGGGCAAGCGCTTGCGTGGGCTACTCCCCGATTGGACAATGGTGACGGGCCGCCACTCATCTATGCGACAGCGGCACCGGAAGCGGTCAAGTCCGCGCAGGCCCACATCGGCGTCGAACGCGCAGGCCAGCTTGTCGAGAACGCTCTCGCGCAGATCGCGACCGGCCTCGTAGAACGTGGCGCACGACAAATTCTGGTGGCAGGCGGCGAGACATCCGGCGCGGTGGTCAATGCACTCGGGGTGACCGGCCTGCACATCGGCCCACAGATCGATCCCGGCGTGCCGTGGACCACCACGCTGGGCGGCAAGCCGCTTGCGCTGGCGCTCAAGTCGGGCAACTTCGGCACCGTCGACTTTTTTTCCAAGGCCTGGAGCGTGCTGCAATGAACGAGTCCGCACTGCGCGAACATATCTGCGACTGTGGCAAGTCGCTGTATGACCGCGGCCTGGCAACCGGTAGCAGCGGCAACATCAGTATTCGCCTCGATGACGGCTGGCTTCTCACACCGACCAACGCGTCGCTTGGTCATCTCGACCCGGCGAAACTGTCGAAGCTTGATTGGCAGGGCAATTTGATCTCGGGCGACCCCGCTTCCAAGGAAGCGTTCCTGCACCGGGCGATGTATGAAGAACGCACCGGTGCGGGTGCGATCGTGCATCTGCATTCGACGCATTCCGCGGCGGTATCCTGCCTGTCGGACCTCGATGCCTGCGACTGCATCCCGCCGCTGACGGCATACTTCGTCATGAAGATCGGCAAGCTGCCGCTGATTCCTTACCATCGCCCCGGCGATCCTCAGCTGGGCGATGCCATCCGTGGGCTCGCGGCAACGCACAGCGCGGTGCTGCTGGCCAACCATGGCCCGGTGGTATCCGGCAAGAACCTCGAGGCCGCGTTGTATGCGATAGAGGAATTGGAAGAAACAGCCAAGCTGTTCCTGCTACTGCGCGGCCACAATCCGCGCGTGCTCAATGACGAGCAGATCGCGGAATTACGCCAGGTTTTCAGGCTGGACCAGCCGTAAATCAGTTGCAGCAACAGAGACCAGACCACAAGGAAAAATCGTGCCGAGATTTGCTGCCAATCTGACCATGATGTTCAATGAAGTGCCGTTTCTGCAGCGCTTTGCCGCTGCAGCCGACGCCGGGTTTACTGCGGTGGAGTTTCTGTTTCCGTACGAGCATCCTGCAGAAACCATCGCTGCCGCGCTGCGCGACAACGGGTTACACAACGTGCTGTTCAATATGCCGCCCGGTGACTGGGGCGCGGGAGAACGCGGTATCGCTGCCCTTCCTTCCCGGCAGGCGGAATTCCGCTCAGGCGTCGCAACGGCGCTGACTTACGCCGCGGCATTGGGCACGCCATGTCTGCATGTGATGGCCGGCCTGCTTGCCGACGGCGGCGATCGCGCCGCTGCGCGCGCCACCTTCATTGCGAATCTCCGCTACGCATGCGCCGAAGCAGCAACGCAGGGCATCACGATCCTGATCGAGCCGATCAATACGCGCGACATACCCGGATACTTCCTGAACACCCAGGCCGACGCCCATGCAATCCGCGAAGAAGTCGGCGCCAGCAACCTGAAGGTGCAGATGGACTTCTATCATGTGCAGATCGTTGAAGGCGATATCGCGATGAAGGTCAAACAATACCTGCCCCACGTCGGCCATATCCAGATTGCCGGCGTACCGGAACGCAACGAGCCCGATACCGGCGAAATCAATTACGCTTATCTATTCCGGCTCCTGGATGAACTCCATTATACCGGCTGGGTGGGTTGCGAGTACCGTCCTGCCAAAGGCACGGTGGATGGCCTGGGCTGGTTCAGGCAGTATGCCAGCCCGGCTGGCGCAATGAAGCACCAGGGGGTGTAACAAGCAGCGCGATTGCCCTGCCCCTCTGACTGGGATACTGATGTTGATACACCATAGTTACCATGTCGTTTATCTAACTTTAACGAGATTTTTCAGGAGACTTTGCATGAAAACCATCCGTCTGAACGCCGTCGCCCTTGCCCTGTCCGCATTGACGCTTGGCTTCGTATCCATTACCGCGGCAGCACAAACCGTGATGCGCATCAGTGTGTCAACTGCGCAGAACTCTCATCAGGGTGTTGCGATCGACACCCTTGCCAAGGAAGTCGAGAAGCGTACCAATGGACGCTACAAAATCCAGGCCTTCTACGGCGGTGCCTTGGGCGCCGAACGCGAGGCCACTGAAGCGGTGCAGCTTGGTACGCAGGAGCTCACCTGGACGTCGACCGGCCCGATTCCCAACTTTGTGCCGGAAGTGAAAATTTTCGACGTGCCGTTCCTGTTCCGTGACTATTCCCATGCACGCGCTGTGCTGGACGGCCCGATCGGACAGGATATGCTGAAAAAGTTTGAGAGCAAGGGGTTCAAGGCGCTCGCCTGGGGCGAAAATGGTTTCCGCCATATGACCAACAACAAGCGTGCGGTGGTCAATCCTGAAGACTTGCGCGGCCTGAAGCTGCGGACCATGGAAAACCCGGTGCATATCCAGGCGTACAAAGGCTTCGGCATTATTCCGACACCGATGGCCTTTACCGAAGTATTTTCAGCACTGCAGCAGGGCACGGTCGACGGTCAGGAAAACCCGCTGTCGGTCATCACCGCCAACAAGTTCGAGCAGGTCCAGAAGCATTTGACGCTGACCGGACACGTGTATTCGCCGGGCGTCTTCCTGATGAACAAAGGCGTGTTCGACAAATTGTCAGCCGCTGACAAGCAAGCGTTCCTGGACGCGGCCAAGGTTGCCGTCCAGGCCAATCGTGACCGTGTTGATCAGGATGAAAAGACGGCGGTCAACGATTTGCGCAGCAAGGGCATGCAGGTGGTCGACAAGGTCGACAAGGCAAAGTATCAAACAACGCTCACCCCGGTTTTCGCCGAATTTGAAAAGCAATTCGGCAAGGCCAATCTGGACAAGATTCGCGACTACAAATAATCAGTTCGCTGCAAAACCGCCCCGCCCTCTGCGGGGCTTTTTTGAATTCTGGAACTCCCATGAACAAATTTGAACAGGTGTTCATCGCCATCAACCGCTGGATGCTGATCTTTCTTCTGGCGGCCATGTCGCTCATCGTGTTTACCAACGTCGTCATGCGCTATGTAACCGATGCCTCGATTCCATGGTCTGAAGAAGTGTCACGCCACATGATGATCTGGCTGACATTCATCGGTGGTGGTCTGGTGCTGCGCAGTGGAGGTCATATTGCCATCGACAATCTGCAGGATGCGTTGCCGACGGCCGGCGCACGCGCAATGCGCGGCGTGGTATTCGCATTGCTGGTGGCTTTCCTGCTGCTGATGATCTATCACGGCTGGGACTATGCGCAGCGTACCATGGTGCAGACGACGGCAGCCACGGAAATTCCATTCGGCTATATTTATCTCGCCATGCCGATCGGTGCTGCGCTGATGCTGGTGCATTTGATGCTGATTGCGCGTCAATGGCTACTGCATCGCCAATTCATCGCAGATCAGGATTTCGACGCAAATTCAAGCGCATCGCTGTAGACGGGACATTACTATGAGCATGAGTCTAATACTGGTGATCGGCGCTTGCGCATTACTGGCCATCGGCATGCCGGTCGCCTTTGCCCTTGGCCTTGCTACGTGCATCGCCGTGCTGGCTGTCGGCAAGTTCCCCATGATCGTGGTACTGAAAGAAACGTTCACCGGCATCGACAGCTTTCCGCTGATGGCGGTCCCGTTCTTTATTCTCGCTGCCGAGCTCATGAGCGGCGGATCACTGACGATGGTCCTTCTGCGTTTCGCGTCCCAGTTCGTCGGACACAAGCGTGGCGGCCTCGGTTACACCAACATCGCATCACTCACTTTTTTCTCAGGCATCTCCGGCTCCGCGCTCGCCGATGCGGCGGGTCCGGGATCGATGATGATCAAAATGATGGATAAGGCTGGTTACGATCGCGCTTATTCTGGCGCCCTGACCGCATCCACGGCCATTGTCGGCCCCATCATACCGCCGTCAATCATCATGATCATCTACGGCCTGCAAGATGAGCGGGTATCCATCGGCGCCCTGTTCATCGCCGGCTTCGTTCCCGGCATCCTGATCGCGGTCGCGATGGCAGTGGTGAACTGGCACATATCAAACAAGCGCAATTATCGCGGCGATGGCGCATTCCCGCCCTGGCGTGAAGTCTGGCACAACACGCTACGTGCACTGCCGGCGCTGATGCTGCCGGTGTTGATCCTGGGCGGTATGCGTGCTGGCTGGTTCACGCCGACAGAAGCCTCGGTCGTTGCGGTGTTTTATGCCCTCATCTGCGGCAAGTTCATGTATCGCACGCTGGAATGGAAAGCGTTGCCGCACATCTTGATCCGCTCCGCTTTACTGACTGCGTCGGTACTGATCATCATCGGCTTCTCCGCGGCCTTCGCTTGGGTACTCACAGTCGAACGCATCCCCTACACAATGGGGGAATGGATTACACAACTGCAGTTGTCGCCCTGGTTACTGCTCATTGCGATCAACATTCTGCTGCTGATCTTCGGTATTTTCATCGAACCGCTGCCGGGTGTGATGGTGTTGGTGCCCATTCTTGCGCCGGTCACCGCAGCGGCAGGCATCGACCCAATCCACTTTGCCATTATCGTCATCTTCAACTTGACGCTTGGGATGATCACGCCTCCGGTGGGCGGGCTGCTTTTCGTCACTTCCAATGTGGCCAAGATTCCGCTTGCCGACCTGACGCGCGAACTCAAGCCATTCTTGGTGGCCCATGGCGTGGTTCTGATCCTGCTCACGTTTATACCGTCCCTGTCGACGGGCTTGCCTAATTTGCTCGGGTTTAAATGAATTTCTTCCGGCTCATCGCAGATTCACCGACGATCAGGCGCGGCAATGCATTGTATTGGGGAAGCCGAGCGTAAGAATCGGCTTATTGCTAGGATCTGCCCTTCCCGACCCTTGGCCAGTGAGACGGCTGGATATACACCAAACGCCAACGTTTTTTGTTTCCCACCAAATCGGAAGTTCATTCGCCAATAGTTTCCCGGCGCTTTCACAAAGAGGAAAAGGCCTTGCCCATAAGTGTGCCTGTCGCCAGCAGGCGCTCTACTGTGCTGTAGACGTCGGATCGAAGCGTCGGTGAGTGCTATGAATATCCCCTTGATGGTATCTGGAGAGTTGCGGTCGATAGATACCATCAAAAATGCCCACATTTTGATGGTATTTCATGAACCGGCATAACATGGCTTGTGCCTGCAGAATGCTCTACATGTTCAATAACCATGCAGGTTACGAGACGCTATGAGATGAGGTAACACAGGTGTATGGTGCCCGAGACCGGAATCGAACCGGTACGCCCCCTCTCGGGTAAGCGGCGGATTTTAAGTCCGCTGTGTCTACCAATTTCACCACTCGGGCGGCGCGCACGGAGGATCGTGCGGATATGAAAAAAGCGCACTGGGCGCTTTTGAAAAAATGGAGGCGGGGGTCGGGATCGAACCGGCGTAGACGGCTTTGCAGGCCGCTGCATAACCACTTTGCTACCCCGCCACGGGACGTATTGTAATCACAAAATCAGAACTGTGCTGCTTGTGCGATATTCCAATCCGACCGGTACATCGCAGCAATAAAAAAAGGAAGCTTGTCAGCTCCCTATCATGGAGCGGGAGAAGAGTCTCGAACTCTCGACCTCAACCTTGGCAAGGTTGCGCTCTACCAACTGAGCTACTCCCGCGTTGACCCACTATTGCATTACCACTCTAATAAAAAAGGAAGCTAGTCAGCTTCCTCTTGAATCTTGGAGCGGGAGAAGAGTCTCGAACTCTCGACCTCAACCTTGGCAAGGTTGCGCTCTACCAACTGAGCTACTCCCGCATCAACGACAGACGCACATTATAGAGATCTGCCTTGCTTTGTCAACCCTCGCCCTTGATTGAAAGCAAAGCTGCCCGCTTACTTCAACTGCCCTTCGGTCTCCTTGATGAGCGGCCATGCCCTACGGAGGTAGTACAGCATCGACCAGACCGTCAGGACCGCCGCGACGGCCATCAGCCACGTGCCCCAGTAGCGCATGTTGATGATGCCGAAGAGCGTTCCATCATAGAGGAGCATCGGGATGGCGACCATCTGGGCAGTCGTCTTGATCTTGCCGAGCGAACTGACCGCCACCGACTTTGAGGCGCCGATCTGCGCCATCCATTCACGCAACGCGGAGATGGTGATTTCGCGGCCGACGATGATGAAGGCGAACATCGCGTTGAGCTGCTTGAATTCAACCAGCACGAGCAAGGCACCCGCCACCATCAGTTTGTCGGCGACCGGATCGAGAAAGGCGCCGAAGGCGGATGTTTCGTTCCAGCGCCGGGCGAGAAAACCATCGAACCAATCCGTCATTGCAGCGATGATGAACACCGCGGTAGAGGCGACGCCTTTGCCGAATGGCGACAGCCACGCGTCGGGCAGATAGAAAACGCCCACCACCAGCGGGATCAGCGCGACGCGCAGCCAGGTGAGGAGGATCGGGATGTTGAGTGGCATAAATGTGCTTGATAAGGCGGGTTAGGCCCGATTATCGCGTGCAATTTGCCTTTGGTGCAATTATTCGCTCGGCGAATACTATTTCTGTATTGCCCTCGTCAATGGAGTTGACGATAAATTTCCTCCGCCAGCTGGCGTGAAATCCCTTCCACGGTACAAAGTTCCTCCACGCTGGCATTGGATACACCCCGCAGCCCACCGAAGCGCGCAAGCAATTTTTGACGTCGCTTGGCACCAATACCTTCGATTTCCTCCAGGCGCGACGTCTGCCGCGCTTTTGCCCGCTTGGCGCGCATGCCGGTGATGGCAAAACGGTGCGCCTCATCGCGAATCTGCGCAATCAGCATCAGCGCCGCAGACTCCTTGCCCAGTTCGCGGGGCGGCCGCTCATCGGCAAAGATCAGCGTTTCCAACCCGACCTTCCGGTTCTCCCCCTTGGCGACACCGACGATCAATCCGATATCCAGCCCAAGTTCGCTGAAGACCTGGCGCGCCATTTCCACCTGCCCCTTGCCGCCGTCGATCAGGACGATATCGGGCATGACACCGTCGCCATTGGCTACCTTTTCATAGCGCCGCATCAGCACTTGCCGCATCGCGCCGTAGTCATCGCCAGGCGTCACGCCAGTGATGTTATAGCGGCGATATTCGCCATTCTGCATCGCATGATGATGAAAGACGACGCACGAAGCTTGCGTGGCTTCCCCCTGCGTGTGGCTGATATCGAAGCATTCCACCCGCAAGGTTTCGATGTCCTCGATATCGATGCCGAGCATCTCGACCAGCGCGCGGGTGCGCGCCTGCTGCGAACCCTGCTCGGACAATAGCCGCGCCAATGCGATCTCGGCGCCCTTCTGCGCCATGTCCAGCCATTGCCGGCGCTGTTCCTGGGGCTGGAACACGAGATTGATTCGATGCCCGCACTGTTCGGCCAGGGCCATGATCAGAGCCGGCTCGTCGAATTCCACGTTCAGAATGAGCGTGCCGGGAATGAATTTGTCGATGTAGTGCTGCGCCAGGAACGCCTTCAGCACCTCGACGTCGACCGTACTATCGGCAGTGGCCAGTGCGCTATCGACATGGGCCGGGAAATACGCCCGGTCACCAAGATGCCGTCCACCGCGCACCATCGCCAGATTGACGCAAGCGCGACCGCCCTGGACGAGGACGGCGATGATGTCGATATCGGCATCACCAACCACTTCCATGCTTTGCTGGTGCAGTACGCGCGAGAGCGCAGTGATCTGGTTGCGGACCGCTGCGGCCTGCTCGAATTTGAGTTCTTCCGCAAGCGCGTGCATCTTTGCTTCCAGCTCCTGCATGATCTCCTTCTGGCGACCACGCAGGAATTTTGCCGCGTTGTCCACATCCCGCGCGTAGTCTTCCTTGCTGATGGCATTGACGCAGGGCGCGCTGCAGCGGTTGATCTGCTTCAGCAGGCATGGCCGCGTGCGGTTGGAAAACACGGTATCTTCGCAAGTCCGAAGCTGGAATACCTTCTGCAGTATCTGCATCGATTCCTTCACCGCCCAGGCACTGGGAAACGGTCCGAAATACTGGTTCTTCTTATCGACTGCGCCGCGATAGTAGGCCATGCGCGGCACATCCTGGCCGGTGATCTTGAGGTAAGGATAGGACTTGTCGTCGCGAAACAAAATGTTGTAGCGCGGCTGAAGGGTCTTGATGAGGTTGTTCTCAAGCAGCAGCGCTTCGGCTTCACTCCGGGTGACGGTAGTTTCCAGCCGGGAGATCCGCTCTACCATCATCGCGGTGCGCGGGCTGCTCAGTGTCTTCTGGAAATAACTCGACACCCGTTTTTTCAGGTCACGCGCCTTGCCGACATACAGCAGGGTGTTTTCCGCATCGAAGTAGCGGTAAACGCCCGGCAGGTGCGGCAGCTTCGCGACTGTCTCCAGTACCGCCGCGCGCGGATCGGGAGCCTCGGTTTCAGACATTGTCGGGATCCTGAATCAATCCATCAGAGACTGCGCCGTCTTTTTGGCGGCACGATAACGGGCATCCTGCTGCAACGCGTCCCAGTCAGGCGCGCTGACCTGGGGTACCAGCGCAGCGATACGTGCCTCGGATGCCTTTACTGCCGGGCTGGCCTTGAGCTTCAACCCGTCGAGCAGCTCATCGGCCTTGTCCGGCGAATTGCAGATCAGGACCATGTCGCAGCCGGCCGAGAGCGCCGCATTGGCGCCGTCGATGACGGTACCGGCGACGCTTGCTCCTTCCATGCTCAGGTCATCGCTGAAGATAACGCCTTCGAACCCCATGTCGCGGCGCAGGATGGACAACCATTTCTTCGAAAACCCGGCGGGATGCTTGTCGACTTTGGGATAGATTACATGCGCTGGCATGACACCTGCCAGCCCCATGCCGAGCCATCCGTAAGGTGCCGCGTCTTCCGCCAGAATTTCCTTCAGGCCACGCTCATCAATCGGAATGTCGATATGGGAATCGGCTTTCACGAATCCATGGCCGGGAAAGTGCTTGCCGCAGTTTGCCATGCCTGCCAGGGCAAGTCCGTGATTGAGGCTTTTTGCCAGCATTGCAACCACGCGCGCGTCGCGATGAAACGCCCTGTCCCCGATGACGCCCGACTCGCCGTAATCGAGGTCGAGAACCGGGGTAAAGGACAGATCCACGCCGCAGGCGCGCAGTTCAGCAGCCAGCACATAACCTACATCGGTGGCGGCCCGCGCCGATTCCAGCACATCGCGGTCCCATAGTTCGCCAAGCTTGCGCATCGCCGGCAATTTGGTAAAACCATCGGTCTTGAAACGCTGCACCCTGCCACCTTCGTGATCGACTGCGATCAGTACGCCGGGACGAACTTCGTGAATCGCCTCGGTCAATTCAGTCAGTTGCTGCCGATTCTTGTAGTTGCGGGCGAATAGGATGACACCGCCGGTCAGCGGATGGCGGATCCGCCGGATATCATCGTCGTTCAATTCCATTCCTACGACGTCCAGCATCACGGGCCCCAATCCTGGGCGGCCTGTTGTTGTTACCTTCATTTTTTCTCCACGATGACGAACGCGACCGCGTAATCAGCCTCATCGGTAATCGATACCTGTGCGGTCAAGCCGTTCTGTTCCATAAATTCTTTCAAGACGCCGGACGTCACTGCGACAGGCTTGCCGCTGGGGGCATTGAGCGTCTGCATGGCCCTCCACGTCATGGGCATGCGCATGCCGAGCCCGATCGCCTTTGAAAATGCTTCTTTCGCCGCAAAGCGGGTTGCGAGAAACCGGATTCCTCGCGCTTCCACCTTGCTGTTGCGACGCCGGTATTTTTCCAGTTCTTCGGGTCCGAGTATTTTTTCGGCAAAGCGTTCGCCGTTGCGGGCAAGCGCGGCTTCGATACGGGAAATCTGGATGATGTCGGTGCCGATACCGTAGATCATTTCTTGTGCACGCCCAGTCGCGCCGCCACCATGATGGCCTTCATTTCCCGTACCGCGTTTTGCCAGCCGATGAAGACCGCCTGGGCAACGATCGCATGGCCGATGTTCAGTTCGGAGATTTCCGGAATCGCGGCAATCTGCTGCACATTGGTGTAATGCAATCCATGCCCCGCATTGACCTTGAGTCCGTACTTCAATCCTTCCAGCACGCCGGCGTGTACGCGCTCCAGCTCCCGCTGCTGTTCGGTTTCGTCGTGCGCATCCGCATAACGACCGGTATGGATCTCGATGACCGGCGCGCCTGCTTCGGCAGCAGCCTTGATCTGTTCCGGGTGGGCATCGATAAACAAACTTGCCCGGATTCCGGCGAGCTGGAGTTGTTTGAGGGCGGCCTTGACCTGCGTGAAGTTCGTCACCACATCGAGTCCGCCTTCGGTCGTGACCTCATCCCTGCGTTCCGGTACCAGGCATACGTCCTGTGGCCGGATCCGGCAGGCAAAATCGATCATCTCGCTGGTGATTGCCGCCTCCAGGTTCATTCGGGTACGAAGCTGCGGCCGAATGACTTCGACATCCGCGTCCTTGATGTGCCGGCGATCTTCACGCATATGCAGGGTAATACAGTCGGCGCCCGCCTCTTCGGCCAGCAACGCCGCCTGTACCGGATCCGGATAAGGCGTCCCGCGTGCATTGCGCAAGGTCGCAACGTGATCGATATTGACGCCCAGATCGATCACCGGGCTGTTCGGATGAAGTAGGCTCATGGCGAAGGGAATGAATTTATAACTGCATCAAATCTATCAGAATCTGCCGTGTATTGAGCGGCATGCCGCCCAAATGATGCGCCAGCAGGAAACGCATCAGGAACTTGCTCTGTGTCTGCGTGACGGGGTCTGCATAGTCCTCCAGCTCCATGTCGAGCAAGGTCTTGCCGGCGATGCGAGGCGCCGCATCGGCAGGCATGGCCGGTCGCGGGCCGCGCTCCGGGTCAAAGACATAAATACGGTCGGATTCGACAGTCACGCCGGTTCTGCCGCATGTGGTGAAGTTGGCGGCGACACCGGTTTCTTTCAGCAGCGCGCGTTCGAATTTTCGCAGGACGATGGGTGCCGGCTCGTCATGCGCTAATTGATTCAATGTGGCGACATAGTGATCGAACAAGGCCGGATGTGCATCGTCCCGCGCCAGCAGCTTCACCAGGAGTTCATTCAGGTAGAAGCCGGACAGCAGCGCCGATCTTTCCAGCGGCGGCAGACCACCTACCCATTCCGCATGCGTCAATGTGCGAACTTCGGATTTTCCGCTCCAGCCGATCGATAATGGCTGAAACGTTTGCAATACGCCGCGAAGCTTCGAATGCGGCCTCTTCGCCCCCTTGGCAATGAGCGCGACACGGCCATAGTCGCGCGTAAAAACATCGGCGATGAGGCTGGTTTCCTTGTATGGATAACTATGCAGGACGAATCCGGGTTGATGGGCAACGCGATAATCGCGTTCGGGCTGCCGCGTATTCCTCGGTTGCCTGACGGTCGATTCGGGCGATTCAACACGACGAACGGCATCAGGCACGGAAGCTGCCGATTTCTGATCCATTTCCGGAGAAGGTCCACGTCCGGCATTTCCGAGCAGAGATGCCGAAGCGTCCGATGTTTGGTTGATACCGGCGCTGTTCATGGTCGCTTGTAAAACAGCTTATTCGTAGCCGTAGGCACGCAGTCGCGATTCGTTGTCTGCCCAACCGGATTTCACTTTCACCCAGATCTCGAGATACACCGGACCGCCGAACAGCTTTTCCATATCAAGGCGGGATTGCGTGGAAATCTCCTTCAGCTTCGCACCCTTTTGCCCAATGACCATCGCCTTGTGGCTATCGCGTTCGACAAGAATCGCGGCAAATATGCGACGCAGATTTCCCTCCTGCTCGAACTTTTCGATCAGCACCGTGCTCGTGTACGGCAATTCCTCGCCGACGAAGCGAAATACTTTTTCGCGAACAATCTCCGATGCAAGAAATTTCTCGCTGCGGTCGGTAATGTCATCTTCGCCGAATACTGGCGACTCAACCGGCAGGAATTTCTTGATTTCGTCTTCCAGCACGTCGAGCTGGAAATTTTGCTTGGCAGATACCGGCACGATAGCGGTAAAGTCGCGTTCGGCCGCCACCTGCTGGGCGAAAGGCATCATCACCGCCCTGTCCTTGATCCGGTCGGATTTATTGATCACGAGAATGCACGGGATATCGGCAGGAAGAAGGTCCATCACCTGCTTGTCTGCGGGGCCGAACGTACCTGCTTCAACGATGAACAGAATGACGTCGACACCGGTCAGTGTGGTCGTGACCGTCCGGTTGAGTGTCTTGTTGAGCGGATTGGAATGGCGCGTCTGGAAACCGGGCGTGTCGATGTAAATGAACTGCGCGTCTTCCTTAGTCTGAATGCCGGTAATGCGGTGGCGGGTCGTCTGCGCCTTGCGCGACGTAATACTCACCTTGGCACCGATCAGGGCGTTCATCAGCGTGGATTTGCCTACATTAGGCCTTCCTACGATAGCAATATAGCCGCACCGGAAGTCCGGGCGAGCAGCAGTGTCTGTCATGCGGTTTTTGGTTGAGAGGTCGCCAGTGGTGTATTGGACTCGTCAGGAATCGGAATTTGTGCATCGATGTCGGTATTCGAATCGATATCGGAACTCACTTCCGGATCGACACTTGCAGCGGCCTGATGTTTGGCTTCGCGAGCATTGCCATGCTTTGAATCGGCTTTCGCTTCATTTTTGGCATCCGCCTTGGCCTCAGATTTTGCGGACTTTGGCGATTTTTTCGGCTCGGCTTCGACCGGCGCATCCGGCTGGATGGTGGCAATACCCGCCAGTTTGAGTTGTGACGCACGCGGTCGGGTTTTACGCGCAGCAGCGGTCTTCACCAAGGCGTTTTGCACTGCCTCCAACGCCAGCTTTGCGGCAGCCTGCTCACCGGCCCGCCGACTGCCGCCAGTACCGAATACCTGGATATCCAGTTTGGGCACCAAGCACTCGATTTCAAATTCCTGGTTATGTGCCGCGCCATGCGTCGCCACCACGTTGTACTGCGGCAGCGCGATCTTTTTGCCCTGCAGATATTCCTGGAGCAAGGTCTTTGCGTCCTTGCCGAGCGTTTTTGGATCGACTGTATCGAGTATCGGGATATAAAGTGCCCGGATGACGTCGCGGGCGACATCGAATCCTGCGTCCAGGAAGATTGCGCCGAACAGCGCCTCCAGGGTATCTGCCAATATTGACGGACGACGAAATCCGCCAGATTTCAGTTCGCCTTCACCCAAGCGCAGAAACTGCGACAGTTCAAGCCGTTGGGCAATCTCGTACAACGACTGCTGTTTGACAAGATTGGCGCGCAAGCGGGATAAATCGCCTTCATCAATCTTGTTGTAGCGCTCGAACAGCAACGATGCAACAACACAATTGAGAATCGAATCCCCGAGAAACTCCAGCCTTTCGTTATGCAGACTGCTATGGCTGCGATGCGTCAGGGCTTGCTGCAGAAGTGCGGCATCCCTGAACGTGTGGCCTAGCCTATCTTGCAATAACATCAGGTCCATAGCACTTTAAGATCGTCTATTGCGCCGCCGTTCGTTTTTGTCCCTTGACTGTCGTCGCTTCGTAATCGATGGTCAGACTGACGGGGCCAAACAATTCAATTTTTTTCTGATATGCGATATTGACATCGAGACCGTCATCCGACTTGAAGATCTCCAGGTCTTTGCTGGTGACTGATTCAATGTAAGCGGTATCCCGTTGTTTCTCGAACGACCCCTGAATTTCTCTAGGGGTTGTACCCGACGCCTTTGCAGTCTGTATGGCTTTCTTGATAGCGGCGTATTCGACCACAGTCGGCACCACCTTCATACCCAATATGGCGACAAGCGCAATAATGACAATGACGAAAAGGAACCCAAAAAAAGAAAGTCCGCCTTGTCTGGTCCTGATTCCCGAATGTAGTTCCATGATTGCGCTCCCCCTGATTTTTTATTCAAAACCACCGATACGACTTGGATTGCTTAAATTCATCCAAATGAAAAATGCTTTTCCAACAATATATTTGTCCGGTACGAAACCCCAATAGCGACTGTCCAGACTGTTATCCCGATTATCACCCATCATGAAGTAATGTCCAGCAGGTACCGAACATGCAAAACCCTCCAGGTTATAGGTGCAAAGTTCGCGGTTTGGGAAAGAATCTGGATTGGCGACATAAGCCGGCGATCTTTCATCTATGACAATTTTATGTGGAGAATTGCCTATGTGTTCCCGATACTGCCTGAAATAAGTTAAACGCTCTTCATCCAGATGATCTGGCAAAGCTTCATAAGAAATCTCTTTACCATTAATCGTTAAACGCTTGTTTTTGTACACGATTTTATCACCGGGCACGGCAACTACACGTTTAATGTAATCAAGAGACGTATCTTTAGGATATTTGAAGACCATTACATCGCCACGTTGTGGCTGATTTACCTCAATAATTTTTTTATTGATTACCGGCAGTCGAATGCCGTAGGTAAATTTATTGACCAAAATAAGATCACCGACCGCCAAGGTTGGCACCATGGAACTGGACGGTATTTTGAACGGCTCGTAAAGAAAGGAACGCAGAAAAAATACCAACGCAATTACCGGAAAGAAACTACCCGAATACTCGATCCACGTCGGCTGCCGGAGCATGTCCGCTTCCAGAGCGGCCCTTCCGTTATCATCTGCCTTGATTCCGTCCGCCCTCAGCTTTGCCTGGCGGGCGTCGAAACCGGCCAATGCAGCATCCGCCCTCACCCTTCGCTGCCGTGCCAGGTAAAACACATCGAGAAACCAGATCACTCCAGTTACAACGGTCAATACAAAGAGGATTAATGCAAAATTTCCAAGAATCGCTTGCAAACTCATTTATCGTCCACTTGTAAAATCGCGAGAAATGCTTCCTGCGGTACCTCGACCGATCCAACCTGCTTCATCCTTTTCTTGCCGGCTTTCTGCTTTTCGAGCAGCTTGCGCTTCCGGCTGATATCGCCGCCGTAGCATTTTGCAAGTACGTTTTTGCGCAATGCCTTTACGTTTTCGCGGGCAATGATGTTGGAACCGATCGCAGCCTGGATTGCGACGTCATACATTTGGCGGGGGATCAGCTCCCTCATTTTGGCAGCGACTGCGCGGCCGCGGTATTGGCTGTTGGACCGGTGCACAATGATCGCCAGCGCATCGACCTTGTCGGAATTGATCAGCATGTCGACCTTGACGACATCGGCAGCCCGGTTTTCCTTAAACTCGTAATCCATCGACGCATAGCCGCGCGATGTGGATTTCAGCTTATCGAAAAAATCAAGAACGATTTCCGCCATGGGCATTTCGTAGGTGAGCATGACTTGCTTGCCGTGATAGCTCATGTTGATCTGCATACCGCGTTTCTGAGTACAAAGCGTGATGACGGATCCGACGTATTCCTGCGGCATGTAAAGATTGACCGTGACAATCGGCTCGCGAACTTCCTCGATTTTTGACGGATCCGGCATCTTCGACGGGTTGTCGACTGCGATCACCGTGCCGTCGCGCAGCTCAACCTCGTAAATCACCGTCGGCGCCGTGGTGATGAGATCCATGTCGAATTCACGTTCCAGCCGTTCCTGCACGATTTCCATATGCAGCAGGCCGAGGAATCCACAGCGAAAACCGAATCCCAAGGCTTGCGATACTTCCGGCTCATACTGCAATGCGGCATCGTTGAGCTTCAGCTTTTCAAGGGAATCGCGTAATGCGTCGTACTGGTTGGCCTCGACAGGAAACAGGCCCGCGAAGACCTGCGGTTGCACCTCCTTGAATCCTGGCAGCGGTTCAGCAGCCTTTTTGGAAGCAAGCGTGACGGTATCCCCTACCTTCGCGGCCTTGAGTTCCTTGATTCCGGCAATGATGAATCCGACCTGTCCGGCAGAGAGTGTTTCCCTTGCCTGTGACTTCGGCGTAAATACGCCAATGCTTTCGGTCAGGTACTGCGCACCGGTCGCCATCAGCAATATCTTGTCCTTTGGCCGCAATGTGCCGTTGACGATGCGCACCAGCATGACCACGCCGACGTAGTTATCGAACCAGGAATCGACAATCAGAGCCTGCAGCGGCGCTTCAGGGTCGCCTTTCGGCGGCGGCACTTTGGCTATCAGCGATTCCAGCACGTCTTCGACCCCCAGACCGGTTTTGGCGGAGCAACGCACCGCATCGGTCGCGTCGATGCCAATGACGTCTTCAATTTCGCTGATGGCGTTCTCGGGATCGGCCGATGGCAGGTCTATCTTGTTCAATACCGGGACGACTTCGACGTCGAGGTCAAGCGCCGTGTAGCAGTTCGCCACGGTCTGCGCCTCGACCCCCTGGGATGCATCTACCACCAACAGTGCCCCCTCACATGCTGAAAGGGAGCGACTAACTTCATAACTGAAGTCAACGTGTCCGGGTGTATCAATCAGATTCAGGTTGTAGATTTGCCCATCGCGCGCACGGTATGACAGTGCGGCGGTTTGCGCCTTGATTGTGATGCCGCGCTCCCGCTCCAGATCCATCGAATCCAGGACTTGCGCTTCCATCTCGCGGTCGGTCAGTCCGCCGCAAAGCTGAATGATTCGGTCGGCTAGGGTCGATTTGCCGTGATCAATATGGGCAATAATCGAAAAATTACGAATGTTATTCATTCACTAAGATGCAATTACAAAAAAGGCGCTCTAAGCGGGGACAATCACCCCAAGCGAGCGCCTTGTGACAAGAGGTTGTTCGATAGCGGGCATTTTACCGGATTCCAAAGGGGAAAACCCAGCAAATCGAGGCGAGGGGCATTGCGAACGCCCATGTACGCAGGTAAGTTTGGCTTAAATTCCCATGCCGACGAATTACTTCGACGGCGCAGGTCTAGATAGAAAATCCCTGATTTTTGCCTCATCAAGAAAATAATTGCACAACAGGATAGCGCCGTGCCCGTCCTTGTCACCAAGAAGGACCGGCACCAGTTCATCGTACTGTGCCACCAAAGCCTCATCCGCATCCACATCAATGACTTCGACAGTGAACGTGTGTTCACTGCTCAGGGATTGAAGCGCCTCCAGCATGTCGTCGCAGAGATGACAATAGCTGCGTGAATAGAGGGTGAAGCGGGGAACAGGAGGAATCATGGTGATAACCGTACGTACTTGTGACTCAAGTGAAAAAGGCCGCAAGCATTCGACTTGCGGCCCTGTTTGCACAATGACAGTGCAGTTTTGACAGCTTACTGCGAAACCGGACGGATCGGCACAAACTGCGATGCTTCACCACGGCGCACCAACAGAACGCTCGATTTTTTCAGATCAAGCTTTGATACGGCGGCAGCAAATTGCTGTGCATCCTTGATGTCGGTGTTATTGATGCGCAGGATGATATCGCCTGGACGGAGCCCGGCCCGTGCAGCCGTGCCTTCGACTTTATCAACAAGTACGCCGGTATCTAGCCTTAATTCCTTCTTTTGCGCATCGGACAGATTGCTGACCACCAGACCCAGCGAGTTGGCAGGCTGAGGAGGTTTCACAGCCTTTTCCTCCGCCTTGGCGGTCTTTTCAGGCTCCAACTCGGCAACGGTCAAGCTAACGTCGCGATTGGCGCCCTTACGCCACAGTGTCAGCGTAGACCGAGTTCCAGGTTTGGTTGCTCCGACAAGGCGCGGCAAATCGCTCGATTTCTCGATGTTGGTTCCATTGAACCGAAGAATGATATCGCCGGCCTCAAGCCCGCCCTTCTCCGCCGGACTGCCTGGTTCGACGCGCTGTACCAGCGCGCCTTGCGCGCGCGCAAGCCCGAGCGACTCAGCGACCTCCTTGGTCACTTCGCCGATCTGTACGCCGATGCGCCCGCGCGTCACTCGTCCGGAGACACGCAACTGATCGGCTACACGCACCGCCTCGTCGATCGGCACCGCGAACGAAATACCCATGTAACCGCCTGAGCGGCTGTAGATTTGGGAATTGATGCCCACCACCTCACCGCGCATATTGATGAGCGGTCCGCCTGAATTTCCCGGATTGACCGCCACGTCAGTCTGAATCAGGGGTAGATAGTCACCTGTATCCCGCGCCTTGGCCGAAATAATCCCCGCGGTGACTGTGTTGTCGAGACCAAAGGGCGAACCAATCGCGATGACCCATTCCCCGACACGCAGCTTGCTTGGATCACCTATGGCCAGATGCGGGAGATTATTACCATCGATTTTTACTACCGCCACATCCGTCCGTTTGTCGACGCCGATGATTTTTGCTTTGAACTCGCGTTTGTCGGTGAGCGTGACATACACTTCATCGGCACCATCGACCACGTGGGCATTGGTCAGCACGAAACCGTCACCGGAAATAATGAAGCCTGACCCGACTCCCCGAGGTGACTCTTCCTCGGGCTGCGTGCCGGGCGAACGCCCGCGCGGCGCCCGATCGGGCTGCTGAGGGCGCGGCGGCACGGGCACGCCGAAGAAACGGCGGAAGAATTCCTGCATTTCCTCGTCTTCCGCCCCTGGAACGCCCGGTTGTCCCTGTTTCAGGCGTTCGGTCGTTCGAATATTTACAACCGCGCCACCAGTTTTTTCGACCAGATCGGCAAAATCAGGAAGGCCTGCGACAGAAGCGGCTGACGCATTGCCGATTCCAACCATGGAAGGAACAAAGAAGGCGCTGAAAGCACTAAAAAGCACGGCAGCAGCCGTGCTCTTGCGAAAGAATATTGTTTTCATAACATCCAGTTTGTAGGCCGGTTGTACTAATTTTATTTCGTTTTGAATTCAATCGAATTCGCGACTTGCCTGATCGCAGGCGAAGGTACTTCGCCCACGATGGTAAGCCAAAAATCGCCATGGCGCTTGCCCACAATATTCATTGCACCCTGTTGCATCGAACCCTCGGTGCGGCTGTGCGTACCCGGCTCGACAAATACCGAGATCGCTGCAAGCCCGTCCGAAAAAACCATTTGTGACACTTCACGCTGCGTCCCTTGGGAGCCTGCAGTATTGGCAACAGCACCATCCGACACCATTCGCTTGACCTCACGGATCTTCTTGAATCCGGGTGGTATGGATTTGACACTCCAATTGGACAGGCTGGCTTGACTCATCAAAGTATTCTCCACCTTCCATCCGGTGGTGTTCCTGAAGGTCGGTTTGACCTTGCCTTTGTCTACATTGCTGATCGTGATCTGGGTGAACGAGATCTGCTCAACCACTTCACTTTTATCGTTCAAGGTTTGTGCTCTTAATAGCAAGCCGGTCGACTTCTCCGCCCACAGCTTGTAACCGTATCGAAAATTATCTTTTGGTTCGAGCACAATTGCTTGGCAATCGTGGCCGGCAACTCTGCCAACTTCATCCATCCGGACGTTATAAAACTGCGTCAGCTCCGAAGGATTGGTTGCAAGGATCGCCGGGAAAACATCATGCGTCACCCTCTTCTCGATGAGCAGAGTTTTGGCTTCCGGCACATAACAAATTACTTCATCGTTTGTCCGGATGTATTCCCTTGGCTTGCCGTCAAGAATTTCAAGCTTCTCGACTTCATTTTTCCCATCAAGCAGATGGGTTATTCGTGACGTACGAATCTGGTTACCCTGCTGATAAACAAACGTCCCTGAATAATCCAGTTTTTGCGCCGAAGATTGAATCTTCTTTAGCCAGTACTGTGCATCTCGCTTGTCCGCCAGCGATTCCGCATTCTCCGCAAATGCTGAGAATGCGAAGAATGTAGACAGAACGACGACAAACTTACAAAAGCTGAGTGTTTGCCGCATACAAATCATTTATTGGAAGCAGTTGGAAATGTGGCCGATCGAGCGTATTGCGCAGAGCTGTACACGGAGGGAGAAAAGCGTTGGTGTGCGAGTAGGTAATCGTCGATCTGTGGATCGCGCAGGACGACACCTTCAGGACCTTCGGCGGCAACCATGCTTGACTGGGATGGCGACGCAGCCAATACCGTCTTGTCCGAACCTGCAATCTGCATCGCGGATGCAGGAGTCTCCTTGCCTGCCACCAGAAACTGTGGCGATGCGACAAACATGACCGAGGCAACTGCGGCTGCTGCGGCCATACCTGGAACAGCCCAGTTCCTCATTGAGGACTTTTTTACAGGCGCATCGTTTGCTGCCGCACGAGGCTGAATCACACCGAGCGTTGGTGATGCAGTCCGCTTACTGATATTTGATGGCGCAACGATTGTGGGTTCGGCCTCCAGGCGTGCGGCCATCCTTGCAGCAAACCCTGAACTCAGCTCCATCGCCATGTCGTCGGAACGCAACACATCGCCGATCTGATGGTAGGCTTCCCAGGCGTCCCGCCCCCGAGGTTGACGCAACGCGGCCAATGCGAGGTCAATGTGCTGCTCGCATAATTCGCCATCAACGAGGGCGGAAATCTGTTCCTGGGTCATTTCTTTCGTATTCATCACTACCTCGTTCAAGCCGGGCGAATCCCTGTTTTTTCATCAAAATCTGTTCTTTACCACCTATTTTTGCCACTACCAGCGTTTGTCTATCGCAGTCCCGAGAAGCGGCCGCAGTTTTTCAGCGATTGCTTCCCTGGCCCTGAATATCCGACTACGTACTGTTCCTATCGGACACCCCATGGCTTCGGCGATTTCATCGTAGCTCAAGCCTTCAATTTCGCGCAACGTTATTGCAACTCTCAGTTCATCGGGAAGTGCGTCCATCGCAACGTTCACCGTCTCGGCAATCTGTTTGGTTGCCAGCATGGACTCGGGCGTATTGATGTCTCTTAGGTAATCGCCATCATCAAAAGTTTCTGCTTCCTCAGCGTCCGCCTCGGTGGAGGTTGGCGCGCGCCTGCCCTGCGTTACCAGGTAGTTCTTCGCGGTGTTAATACCGATCCGATATAGCCAGGTATAAAACGCAGAATCCCCGCGGAATTGGGGTAATGCACGGTATGCCTTTATGAAGGCCTCCTGCACCACATCCTCCGCTTCTGCCTGGTCGCGAACGAGCCGCGAAACGAGCCGCATCAGTTTCCGCTGGTACTTGGTCACCAACAGCTCAAACGCTTTTTTATCGCCACGCTGAACACGCTCGACAAGCAGTTGATCAATATCGCGTTCTGTCGTCAATCCCCATTCCCTTGTTTCATTGCAACATATGCGCGGTTTGCTAGTTGACTGGAAGAAATATAAGAAGTTCAATCTTGTTGAACATAAATCAGATTTATTTTAGCGACGATGAATTTTGCTGCACTGCAATCCATCGACATGCAACCGATATAGCCCTAAAGCCGTCCCGCGAAACGCTGTCGGGCAAGACCGGTATTACTGTAGTTATCCCATCATCGGACTTCAAACGAAGAAGCAGCAAATGTGACCAAAGCGTCGAGTCCTTGAGTAACCTAACTCGCAGACCGTGATCTTTTACATGCGGCCAATTCTGTTCATGACAAGAGGGGGTCGAACCAGTTACTTTCGAGAGCCGAACCTGTCCCGCGCCAGAGATATTAAGTTGTAGAACTTTTCGGTTCCGAACAGTATGATAAAACCCAAAAAATGCGAGAAAAAAGATGAAAACCCCGAGCGCGTAACGCGAAGCGGGAGGCAGATCGCCAATGCGAGAAAATAGAAGCAAGCATGCGATGATGATGGCCATGCCACACATGCCTGCTACCATCGCCAATAAAAAACGAGACGGTCTTATCGTGACCGACGTGGCGATGGACATGGGATGAACTCGATGTGTCACCAAGCCTCGTCCATTTCGGGACGAAGCATGGGGACAATCAAACTTTACCGAAAATGAGGGTGCCGTTCGTACCACCGAATCCGAATGAATTCTTTACGGCGATATTGATTGGCATCTCTCGCGCGCTGTTCGCGCAATAGTCAAGATCGCATTCCGGATCCTGGTTGAAGATATTGATGGTTGGCGGTGAGACCTGATGATGCAGGGCCAGCACAGTGAACACCGACTCCAGCCCGCCAGCACCACCAAGCAGGTGGCCAGTCATCGACTTGGTGGAATTGACGACGATGTTGTTGGCATGCTCGCCCAGCGCGCGCTTGATTGCCACGGTCTCTGCTATATCACCAAGCGGCGTGGATGTACCGTGTGCATTCACATAATCCACCTGCTCCGGATTAACCTGCGCATTTTTCATGGCAGCGACCATGCATCGTCGAGCGCCATCGCCATCTTCCAAGGGAGCGGTCATGTGATAGGCATCCGCGCTCATCCCAAAACCGAGTACTTCCGCATAGATCTTAGCGCCGCGCGCCTTTGCATGTTCGTACTCTTCGACGACCATGACGCCGGCTCCCTCGCCGAGCACAAAACCATCACGATCCTTATCCCAGGGACGAGAAGCGGTTTGCGGATCGTCATTGCGGGCAGACAGCGCTCTGGCCGCCGCAAAGCCGCCAAGGCCTAGCGGGGAAACTGTCGATTCCGCACCGCCCGCTACGATGACGTCGGCGTCGCCGTATTCGATCATGCGGGCAGCAGCGCCGATGCAGTGCAGCCCTGTCGTACAAGCGGTCACGATAGCGATATTCGGCCCCTTGAATCCGTACTTGATCGAAAGGTGGCCGGAAATCATGTTGATGATCGATGCAGGGACGAAGAAAGGACTGATACGGCGGGGGCCGCGGTTCGTCAGCTCGGCGTGGGTCTCTTCGATCATCGGCAAACCGCCGATTCCCGATCCGACGATCACGCCGATTCGCTCGGCATTCTCCTCCGTCACTACCAAACCGCTGTCCTGGATTGCCTGAATTCCAGCTGCCATGCCGTAATGGATGAATGTATCCATATGGCGCGCTTCCTTACCGGGAATATAGTCCTCGATATTGAAGCCTTTTACCTCGCCGGCGAACCGGGTGGAGAATGGCGTGGCATCAAATTTGGTGATGGTCGCAATGCCGGACTTGCCTGCGGTAAGAGCTGTCCATGCATCGGCAATCGTATTGCCGACAGGCGAAATGCAACCGAGGCCGGTAATTACGACACGGCGTTCACGTGCGCGGCTCAAGCGATTCTCCTGAAGTCAGTCAAAAACAAATTAGGCCTTGACGTGCGCCTTGGCGTAGTCGATCGCCTGCTGCACTGTAGTGATTTTCTCTGCTTGCTCATCCGGGATTTCCATCTCGAATTCATCTTCGAGTGCCATCACGAGCTCGACCGTGTCCAGCGAATCTGCACCGAGATCATCGACAAACGACGATTCATTCTTGATGTCTGCTTCAGCGACGCCAAGTTGCTCAGCGACGATTTTCTTAACGCGTTGTTCGATATCGGACATATTATCCCTCCAATGGGTGACAGAAAGTGCGCGCATTTTATCAGGTTTGCGCAATGAAAATTCACTTTCGGCTTCTGTTTTCAATAATGCGCCAACTTCAGCCAAAAGCGTCTAGTGTATGCCTAGCTCATGTACATGCCGCCGTTGACATGCAGTGTCGTGCCCGTAATGTAAGCAGCCTGTGGTGACGCAAGGAAGACAACCGCGGCAGCAATATCTTCCGGCATACCGAAGCGCCCCAGCGGAATTTGCTGCATTAATGCGGCGGTTTGCTGCTCACCCAACTCCCTGGTCATGTCGGTATCAATAAAGCCCGGGGCGACGCAATTGACAGTGATGTTACGGCTTCCGATTTCACGTGCGAGCGCGCGGCTCATCCCTGCAACCCCTGCCTTCGCCGCCGCGTAGTTCATTTGCCCTGCATTGCCGGCCGACCCCACCACCGAGGTGATGTTGATGATTCTCCCGTGCTTGGCTTTCATCATGCCGCGCAAAACTGCCCGGGACAATCGCGCGACAGCGGTTAGATTTGTGGAAATGACGGCTTCCCACTCCTCATCCTTCATGCGCATCGCTAGCTGGTCCTGCGTGATGCCGGCATTGTTGACGAGAATTGACAGCGAACCAAAGTCCTTTTGGATAGATTCGACCGTATGCGCACAGGCATTGCCATCGTTAACGTCAAGCACCACGCCTCTGCCGGCGTCCAGCCGAATTTCCTGGAGGTATGCAGATATTCCTGCCGCACCCGATTCGGACGTTGCAGTGCCAATTACCTTTGCCCCGTGCTTCGCCAGTTCTTGTGCAATTGCCCGACCAATGCCGCGCGATGCGCCGGTTACCAGCGCCACTTGATTGTGCAGATTCATTTCAGTGTCTCCAGGACTTTATCCAGAGAAGCCTGGTCCACAATCGCGTCACCCGACAGGTTCGCGTCAATCCGCTTCGTCAAGCCAGCGAGTACCTTTCCAGGTCCGCACTCGATAACGTGAGTCACGCCGCCAGCCGCCATTTTCTGGATTGTCTCGACCCAGCGAACGGGGCTGGCTGCCTGGCGCACAAGTGCATCTTTAATTGCAGCTACATCGTTCACGATAGCCACATCGACGTTGTTGATCACCGGAATGTCCGGAGATGCAAAAGTCAAATTCGTCATGTAGTCACGCAGGCGATCCGATGCCGGCCGCAGGAGCGAGGAGTGAAATGGCGCAGAAACCGGGAGCGGCAACGCGCGTTTGGCGCCCTTGGCTTTCGCTGCCTCGCAAGCGCGCTCGACTGCCGACTTGTGTCCCGCAATCACAACCTGGGCCGGCGCGTTGAAATTGACCGCTTCCACCACTTCCCCTTGTGCAGCCGCTGTGCAAGCCGCTTTCACGTCCTCATCCGACAAGCCAAGTATGGCTGCCATGCCGCCTTGACCGACCGGCACCGCTTCCTGCATTGCCTGTGCCCGGAATCGGACCAGTGGCAGTGCGTCCTTGAAAGCCACGACGCCTGATGCAACGAGTGCGGCATATTCTCCCAGGCTATGTCCTGCAACAATCGACGGCGTCGGACCACCGGCGGCCACCCATGCGCGATAGGTAGCAACTGCTGCGGTCAGCATGACCGGCTGGGTGTTGGTAGTCAGGTCCAGTTCTTCCTTGGGCCCTTCGGCGATGAGCTTGGCGAGGTCGAACTGTAATGCGTCCGACGCTTCGGCAATGGCCTGCTGGACGACATGGTTATCAGCGAACCCGTTTAACATGCCGATGGCTTGCGAACCCTGTCCGGGAAAGACGAATGCGAATGTAGTCATGCGTTTGATCGGAAAGTTACATTTGTGCGAGAACCGCACCCCAGGTAAAGCCGCCGCCAACGCCTTCCATCATGACGTTGTGGCCGGGCTTGATACGGCCATCCCTCACCGCCTTGTCGAGGGCAAGCGGAATCGAAGCTGCCGAAGTGTTTCCGTGCTGATCGACGGTCACCACCATCTTCTCAAGAGGCAATCCAAGCTTCTTGGCGGTGCTTTGCATGATGCGAATATTTGCCTGGTGAGGAATAAGCCAATCCAGTTGAGAGGCACTCATGCCGGCAACCTCCAGCGCTTCATGAGCCACCTTGTCGAGAACGGAAACAGCCAGTTTAAAAACCGCTTGTCCATCCATGTACAAGAATGCGCTTCCTTCCACGACACCCCGACTGACACTGCCAGGCACGCAAAGAATATCGGCATGGCTGCCATCAGCATGCAGCCTGGTCGCGAGGATACCGGGCGTATCGGACGCGGAAAGCACGACTGCACCGGCGCCATCGCCAAACAGCACGCACGTTGTACGATCTTCGAAATTGAGAATACGAGAAAAGACTTCAGCGCCAATCACAAGCACATTCTTGTGAGCACCGGATTTAATGAAGCTGTCCGCCACGGAGACCGCATAGACAAAGCCGCTGCATACCGCCTGCACGTCTACCGCAGCACAGCCGTTTGTGATGCCCAGTTTGCGCTGCACTACGCAGGCGGTGCTTGGGAAACCGCCAAAGTAATCAGGCGTAGACGTCGCGAGGATGATCAGGTCAATGTCATTGGCCTGCAGACCCGCCATCTCAAGGGCCTGCCTGGAGGCAGCAACGGCCAGATCGCTCGACTGCACGCCGGGCTCTGCATAGTGTCGGGCAGAAATCCCGCTACGAGATACGATCCATTCGTCAGAAGTCTCAATACCCTTGTCGGCGAGTTGCACAGCCAGTTCCTGGTTGGTCACTCGATTGGGGGGCAAAAAACTTCCCGTGCCGATGATTTTGCTATAGAGAGTCATGCCATCTTCTGTTGTGTGAGTTCCGCTACTGCGGCTGGCGCCTCGGGGGTCAAAGCTCCTTCGGAGTGCGGCATCAGCTCAGCGAACGTCTTGGAAATGCGCGAAATAAGATCATGGTCCGCAGCGTCGAATGCGCGCTTGATCGCCCATTCATAGCCATACGCGCTTTCACCGCCGTGGCTTTTGAAAACCAGGCCGCGCAACCCCAGCAGGCTGGCACCATTGTACCGGGATGGATTCATGCGCTTGGAAAAGGCTTTGATTGCACCGCCGGCGATCAGCGCACCAAACATATTGAGGGGATTGCTCTTGAATTCAGCAGTCAGCGCCTTCTTGACAAAGCGGCCGAGGCCCTCGGAAGCCTTGAGAACGATATTGCCAACGAACCCGTCACAAATGACGATGTCGGTCGTACCTTCAAAAATATCGTTACCTTCCACATTGCCGTGAAAATTAATCAGGCCTTTGGCATGGTCGATACGCAGCAATTCCGCGGTTTTTTTGACGACATCATTTCCCTTGATGTTTTCCGCACCGACATTGAGCAGCCCGACCGTCGGTTTAGCCTTGCCGTCCAGGGCGGAGACAAGGGCCGACCCCATTAATGCGAATTGGTGCAAATGCTGAGCCTCGCAATCGACATTGGCGCCGAGGTCGAGCATGTACGTGGGCGCGTCCTTCTGATTGGGAATCAGGGTGCATATTGCCGGGCGATCAACACCCGGGATTGTTTTCAGAACATAGCGCGATACCGCCATCAGGGCACCGGTATTCCCCGCCGAGACACATGCCTGCGCCTGCCCATCCTTAACCAAGTTAATGGCGATCCGCATTGACGAATCTTTTTTGCGGCGCAGCGCAACTTCCAGCGGATCGTCCATGGCGACAACTTCCGTCGCGTTAACGATGGAAAGCCTGGGATGGCTGATCGCCTTGTGCCTTTTCAGTTCTCCGCGAATCGCTTCTTCAAGACCAACCAGTATCAACTCGGCGCGAGGCTCGTGATTGACGAAGGATATAGCTGCGGGGATCGTGACCGCAGGGCCATGATCGCCACCCATGCAGTCAATGGAAATTTTAATTGTCATTGTTTTGATTCAGACCCTTGTTCCAACCATCTTGCGGGCCAGATCCGGCGTGATTCAAAATGACGAAACAGACTGTTTCAGCATATGAAAAAACGGCGCCAAGTCAAACCTGCCGCGCCGTTTTTCGATTGGAACAGTGGTCGACGATTACTCGTCGTTTTTTGTCTTCAGCACTTTGCGGCCACGGTAATAACCGTTTGGGCTGATGTGGTGACGCAGGTGGGTTTCACCTGTTGTCGGCTCAACTGCCAGGGGCGGAGCGACCAGGAAATCGTGTGCACGGTGCATGCCACGCTTGGAGGGGGATTTCTTGTTTTGTTGGACGGCCATGATAGCTCCTAAACCTAAAGACTTGAGATTTTAACATATCGGATTGACGGGCTTGCCACAAATCCAGATTCCGTACTGCACTTTTTTACTTCACATGACTACAGCGATGCAAGGCGTATGGCATTACATCATTGCTTCAAATTCTTAAGCACCGCGAATGGCGATACCTTCTCTTCCTTTGCCGCAGACTCAGGAACCAAGCCTGCGGGACAAGCCTCATGCTTTGGAGACAGGGGAATTGCTAATAACGCTTCGTCTTCGATCAACTCAGCAATGTTGAACTCCGTCTCGCCAACAATGACCTCTACGTCCTCATCAGCAAGAAGAACATCCATTTCATCGGCGCTGGCGTCATCACGCGCAAGGACAAGCGTTGATTCCGACTCGATATCAAATAAAAATGGCGTCAGGCACCGTTGGCACATCAGGCTGATCGCGCCGCCGATCGAGAGCACCAATTTCGGATGCCCGTGATTATCGCTACCGCCCTGAAGGGACCAGCGAATCACCCCAGCCTTATCGACTGATTCCTCGGCCAAACGCGACAGCTTCGACAACTCGATCTCACCGTCCCGCCGCTCCTTGACGCGACAAAACTCGAAAGCGTCGATAACAAAAGCATTCATAGGACAAGCCGAATCCGGAAAACCTGCGATAATAACAGGCTTTTCCCTTATTCGTCAAAGTGTTAGCACGCATTTGTTGATGCATTTCTGTTCAATATAAGCCCAAGTAACAACGCGATAAATCAATGCCATCATCCGCTCCTTTCCATCTTGTTCTTGCTTCAAGCTCTCAATATCGCAAGGAATTGCTGTCCCGTTTGCGCATACCATTTGGCGTATTGACACCCCGGATCGACGAAACGCCACATGCGGACGAGACCCCGCACGCGACTGCCCTTCGATTGGCACAGGAGAAAGCAAAGACGGTTGCGAAATTGATGCCACAGGCACTGATAATTGGCTCGGACCAGGTTGCGACCCTGGACGGTGAACAAATCGGCAAGCCCGGATCACACGAAAATGCACTAAAGCAATTGCAAAAGATGCGTGGCCGCCAGGTGATTTTCCATACTGCGCTATGCCTTTGGGATGGCCGAGACGGTGCGACACACCAAGCGCAGGTCGAGAACGTGCAGACTTTGGTCACATTCCGAGACCTGCCGGACAGCGAACTTGACACCTATCTGCATATGGAGCAGCCATATGATTGTGCCGGCAGCGCGAAAAATGAAGGGTTGGGAATCGCGATTATCGAGAAAATCGAAAGCACCGATCCGACCGCGCTGACCGGCCTTCCACTGATTACTTTAACTTCCATGCTGCGTCGCGCGGGCGTGCGGTTCTTCAGCTAATTACTTCGTGTTATTGCATGCCAGGCATCCTCTATCTCATTCCCAACACGCTTGGTCCCGCAGACCCGAATCAAGCGGACCCGCTTGCGGAACTCATTCCGGAAACTGTCCGGTCGATTGCTGCAGGGCTTGAATATTTCATTGCTGAAAATGCGAAAACAACCCGCGCCTTCCTGAAAATCGTCGCACTCGGCCATCCGCTCGCCAGGCCTCTTCAGGAAATCCGGATCTCGGAACTGAACGTGAATACCGATGCTGGCAAACTGCCCGAGTTGCTGGCCCCAATTTTAAGTGGTGCAGATGGCGGATTGATTTCTGAAGCCGGCGTCCCGGCAGTTGCCGATCCCGGTGCGAACCTGGTCCGATTGGCCCATGCCCATAAGATTCGCGTCAGACCGCTGGTTGGCCCTTCTTCGCTGCTGCTTGCCGTCATGGCAAGCGGCCTGAATGGACAAAGTTTTGCGTTCAACGGTTATTTGCCGATTGATGCGGCCGATCGGGCAAAGCGCATCAAACTACTTGAGGATCGCTCCCGCCAAGAAAAGCAGACGCAGATTTTTATTGAAACGCCCTATCGGAACAGCGCCTGTTTAGAAGCGCTGATCACTAATTGCAAAACGTCCACCTTGGTATGCGTCGCGACCGACCTCAGTCTCTCATCCGAGGCGATCACCATGCAAGCCGTCGGCAAATGGAAGAGCGACCTCGCCAGCGGTAAAGTACCGGACTTTCAAAAGAAACCCACCGTGTTCCTTTTGCTTGCGGAATAGAGATCGCAAATGTGCAAAACGGCGGTCAAAGCCGCCGTTTTGCATGCCCCGAGGGGCGATCATGAAGAAGTCCGAGACTTCTTTTAGCCGCATCAATGATGCGGTAGCTTAGTCGACCAACTCAGAAATTTCTCCTTGTTACGGTATCGTTTTACGTACATGGATCGATTCTGCCGCCGGACATCTGCAGTATAAAAAGAAGCTGCGGACTTTCAAGGGTCAAATTCAAATTTTTTGTTTTCGCCGTGATGCAGAAAAAATTATCTCAGCGACGGTTTAGCTGAGTTCCACAGTGACGCCATCGCGGCGGTACCAACCGCACCGCCAAATTTCTTCAGCAGTCGCTCTGACAAGCCTTCGTGCTGCGTATAGTCGACGATGTCCTCTGCCTTGAGTTCATCGCGCGCAACTGTTTCAACCGTGCCGAAACCATCGGCCAAGCCAATTTCCACCGCCTTGGCACCGCTCCAGAACAATCCGGAAAAAGTTTCCGGGGTTTCCTTGAGTCGCTTGCCTCGACCTTGCCGCACAACGTCGATGAATTGCCGATGCACTTCGTCGAGCATTTCCTGGGCATATGTCTTTTGTTTTTCGCTTTGCGGACTGAAAGGATCCATGAAACCCTTGTTTTCACCGGCGGTCATCAGGCGGCGTTCCACACCCGCTTTTTCCATCAATCCGGTGAACCCAAATCCCTCCATTAGTACACCGATGGATCCAACGATGCTCGCCTTATTGACAAAAATCTTGTCCGCGGCTACCGCGATGTAATACCCGCCGGACGCGCAGATCTCATCCACCACGACATAAAGGGGCTTTTTCGGGTAAGCCTTGCGCAGCCGGACAATCTCGTCATTAATGATGCCCGCCTGTACAGGGCTGCCTCCCGGACTGTTGATGCGCAAGATGACACCAACGGCGTTCTCGTCCGAATATGCTCTGTTGAGTGCTGGTACGACCGAGTCTGCCGATCCCACCGTGCCGGATTCAATCGTGCCATCGATTTCAATGAGTGCGGTATGAGCACCTACCGGATCGCTCTCGCCCGCGTTGTAGCCGGAACCAATCCAAAGTGCGGTCACAATTACCGCCAATGTCGCCAATTTGAAGAAAATTCCCCAACGCCGCCGTGCGCGTTGCTCGGCCAAAGTCGCAAAGGCTAATCTTTCCAGCACGCTACGTTCCCAGCCGGCTGGCTTGGCCTGCGAGAGATCGGCTTGGCTAGATGGGCCACGCGATGGTTCGTTGTTCTCATCAAAACCGTTATTGCTCATTGTTATCGACTCTTTTCTTCCCTGTTAAACCTTTGCCGGTGTCAGGTAATCATCCGGCTGCCAAAATACCTGGCCGTCGTGTTCAGTCACCACGATAGGCCGCAAACGACCGCCACGGCACGGTCCGCCTACACATCGGCCATTTTCAGGCGCGTATATCGCGCCGTGGGTTGAACACATTAGATACAGGCCGCTGGACTCGAAAAAATCACCCTCGTTCCAGTCGAGTTCGATCGGCACATGCGCGCACCGATTAAGGTATCCGTACACTTTGCCATCATATCGAACGACAAAACCATTGCCGTCTTCACCACCTGCCGTGACCGGAAAACGTACGCCCTTCCCTCCTTCAACCACGGCATCCGAACTGCATATTGGTATCGCAGTACCGGCCATTATGCATTCTCGCCAAGCCAGGCATGCAATTCGGCGACCGAATCTGCTGCAAAAATCGGATTTAACGCCTTCAATTCCTCCGAGGGGTGCGCACCGTAATGCACTGCAATACCTGAGGCGCCAGCGTTGATTGCCATCTGCAGATCATGCGTGGTGTCGCCGATCATGACCGTACGCTGCAAATCCTGACCGAGTTCCCTCGTCAATTCCTGCAGCATGGCTGGATGAGGTTTGGAAAACGTTTCGTCCGCACAGCGGGTTGCATCAAACATGGAAAGCAGCTGACTGGCATCGAGGGCCCTGTTCAGCCCCACGCGGCTTTTGCCGGTTGCCACGGCAAGAAAATAACCTTGCTGTGACAAATCGGCAAGCATCTCGCGCACGCCGTCAAAGAGCTCGAGACCCTTGTCCTTGGATAAATAGTGGTAGCGGTAACGTTCGACCATTCGCGGATAGTATTTGGGATCGAGGTTTGGCAATGCCGCCTGCATCGCGTCCTGCAGACCGAGGCCGATGACGTAAGACGCCGCCCGGTTATCCGGTACGGGGAGGCCCAGATCCTTTGCCGCAGCCTGGATGCAACGGACAATCGTCGACGTGCTGTCCATCAGCGTGCCGTCCCAATCGAAGACAATCAGATCGAATCGTTTTCTTGCCATATATATATGTTGGTATGGGTGATTGGCGGCTCGCTCAGGAGACGGCAAAGGTGGATTCCAGGCTTTTCAGAAAATGCTCGCACTCGGGCGGAAGTTTTGCAGAGAGAGTTACCGTCTTGCCGGATTCCGGATGCAGGAAAGTAATCTGGCGCGCGTGCAGAAACATGCGCTTGAGTGCTATTCGGCTGCCATCGGCTTTCTGGAGCGATCGGTTCAGACCGAAATCGCCATATTTATCGTCGCCGACGATTGGAAAACCGCTGGCTGCAAGATGAACACGGATCTGGTGGGTACGGCCGGTCTTCAATTCGGCATCAAGCAGCGCATAGTCGCCAAATTTACGTATCAGAGTAAATACAGTATGAGACGGCAAGCCATCGGATTGCACCCTGACCCGACGCTCACCTTCAGGCGTATTGTATTTAAACAATGGCAACTTGATGTGCTGACGGGCATGCTGCCAGTTTCCATGCACCAATGCGAAGTAACGCTTGTCAATGTCCCCATCGCGAATTTGTTCGTGCAGATTTGTCAGAGCCGAGCGTTTCTTCGCAAGCATCAGGATGCCCGAGGTGTCCCGGTCGAGACGATGGACCAGTTCAAGGAATTTTGCTTGTGGCCGCGACGCGCGCAATTGCTCGATCACCCCATAGCTGACACCCGATCCACCATGAACCGCGACGCCCGCCGGTTTATCGATCACAAGCAAGTGATTGTCTTCAAGCAATATATTGAATTCACTTCCGGGTGCACCGTTCGGCTGTTTTTCAGCCATGCGGACTGGCGGAATACGCACCACGTCACCTTCACGCAGTCGATAGGTCTGGTCAATCCGTCCTTTGTTGACGCGAACTTCTCCTGATCGCAGAACGCGGTAAATATGGCTTTTGGGCACGCCTTTGCAGATGCGTAACAAAAAATTATCGATACGCTGGTCGGCCTCTTCGTCGGAAATCGTAATGAGTTGGACTTGAGGAGAGACTTGTGACGGCTGGTCGGCGCTTTGGCTTTCAGCCCGCTTACCAGAAACTCTCGCTAAGTCCTTCATTTTGAATATATAATTGTTTCGCAGCAGTTACAAATACGCTGCTGGTGTAAGAATAAAAAGCACATTCTACACAGGGGCGTCTCCACCGGCCTCGCCAATTTGCAAATTCGATGGAAAAGATGTGTACGCATCATCCTCGCGCGAGTCTGCGTTACACCGTTGTTTGGATCAGCGTTGTTGTGATCGACAACGCGCAGGGATGATGGAAAAGAATGCTTGAATCATAAGGATAACGCCGGCAAGCAGTGTCCGTCATGAAGACGTGCTCGCTGGTAGATGTGGATGAATTCCGTATGCCGACGTCCGCCGGGCCCATTGTATGACCTGGCTTGGCCAAGTCGTTTGATGCCGTGCCCCTTGCGCTCGATGTTATCGAGACGCTTGGCACGGCGTCAGCGCGTAAACGGCATGCGGCGCAACCATGTCCGCGCCCTGTTGCAGCAAAAGCGGGTAACACCGTCTTTTGTCGCACGCTAAGGCAATTCCCTCCTTGAGCACTCCGTCCTCGCGTACATCCCAATAGCAAGGCTGCATCAAGCGGTGTCATTCGCCCTTTGACAGCATTAAAGATGGCCGTAAGGTCACGGAGCAAAAAATGAAACGCATGTTGTTCAACGCCACGCAGCAGGAAGAACTGCGCGTGGCCATTGTTGATGGGCAAAAGCTCATCGACATTGATATCGAAACGACGGGCCGCGAACAGCGCAAGTCGAATATCTACAAGGGCATCATCACTCGCATCGAGCCCTCCCTGGAAGCCTGCTTCGTCAACTACGGCGAAGAACGTCACGGATTCCTGCCTTTCAAGGAAGTCGCCCGCAGTTATTTCCGCGAAGGTGTCGACGTTCGGAACGCCTCCATCAAGGAAGCATTGCGCGAAGGCCAGGAAATCATGGTCCAGGTCGAAAAGGAAGAACGCGGCAACAAGGGCGCGGCACTGACTTCCTTTATTTCCCTGGCTGGACGCTATCTGGTATTGATGCCGAACAACCCAAGAGGCGGCGGCGTATCGCGCCGGGTTGAAGGCGAGGACAGGCAGGAACTGCGGGAAACGATGGACCAGCTTGACCTGCCTTCCGGCATGTCGGTGATTGCCCGAACCGCCGGGATCGGCCGCAACGTCGAAGAACTGCAATGGGACTTGAACTACCTGATGCAGCTATGGCGGGCAATCGAAGGAGCCGGCCAGTCGGCACCTGGCGCGTTTCTCATCTACCAGGAATCATCGCTCGTCATTCGCGCCATTCGCGACTACTTTCAGCCTGACATCGGCGAAATCCTCATCGATACCGACGATATTTACGAACAAGCACAGCAGTTCATGTCCCATGTGATGCCCGATATGGTGCACCGGGTCAAGCGCTACCGCGACGACGTGCCGCTGTTCTCCCGTTTTCAAATCGAACACCAGATCGAGACCGCGTACTCGCGCACCGTCCCCCTGCCCTCCGGCGGCGCCATCGTCATCGATCACACCGAAGCCCTCGTTTCCATCGACGTCAACTCCGCCCGCGCCACCCGCGGCAGCGACATCGAAACCACCGCATTCCATACCAATTGCGAAGCCGCCGACGAAGTTGCACGCCAGTTGCGCCTGCGCGACCTTGGCGGCCTGATCGTGATCGACTTCATCGACATGGAGAACGCCAAGAACCAGCGTGAAGTCGAAACCCGCCTGAAGGATTCGCTGCGTTATGACCGCGCACGGGTGCAAATGGGCAAGATTTCCCGTTTCGGCCTGATGGAACTGTCCCGTCAGCGCCTGCGTCCTTCGCTCTCCGAAGGCAGCCATGTCACTTGCCCGCGCTGCAATGGTACTGGCCATATCCGTGACACCGAATCCTCCGCCCTGCAGGTTCTGCGCATCATCCAGGAAGAGGCGATGAAGGAAAATTCCGCAGCAATCCATGTGCAGGCGCCTGTCGACGTCGCCGCATTTCTGCTGAATGAGAAGCGCGGCGAAATACTGAAGATCGAGACGCGTCATCGCGTGACGGTCGTCATGATCCCGAACAAGCATCTCGAAACACCCCATTACAAGCTCGAACGCCTCAAGCACGATGATCCGCGCCTTGAGGAAATGCAGGCCAGCTACAGCATGGCCGAGGAAGCCGATACCGACATCGGTTACAACAAACGCCAGAAGGAAGACATCCGGCCGCGCCAGGAAGCGGTGGTCAAGGGCATTACCCCCGACCAGCCGGCACCGATCGTCGAACGCAAGCCGGTCGAGCCGGTCGCTCCTGTTGCCCCGCCGGTCATGCCACCCGCCGAGCAAGGTTTCTTCAGCCGCATGTTCGGTTTCTTCCGCAAGAAGCCGGTGACACCGGTTGCCGCACCTGCGCCGGTGGTGGAAGAGAAACCGCAGCCGACGCGCGAGCGCGGCGAGCGGGCCGGACGTGGCAATGCGCGAGGCCGCGGCCGTGGCCGCAATGGCCGTGAGAAAGGCGACAAAGGCGAAGAGCGCGACAACAGTCGCGATACCCGCGAATCCGCGGTGAAACCGGCGCCAGCAATACAAGCGGCAGCCGACGCTCCCGCACCTCGCCAGCCGAGAGCGCCGCGTGAAGGCGGTGAGCCGCGCCGCGAACGCCAGCCGCGCCAGCGCGAGGATCGCAACAAGGAAGCCAAGGTCGAGGAATTGCCGGTCAACGCACTCGCGGCGGCTGCTCCGGAAAGTGCCGGCCATGCACCACAGACGCCTGCATTGACCGCGGCGGATACTGTCGAGCCGATCCAGGCGTCCATCGGTTTGCCGGAAGAAGAGAACACCGAGCAAGGTGAAGAGCGTCGCCGTCGCCGTCGCCGTGGCGGCCGCAACCGCAATCGCCGTGAACGCGAAGGCGGGGAAGGCACGGAAACCATGGCCGCCGGTAACGAAGGCGATGCGGACGTTGACGCCGTTCTTGAAACCAAGACGGTACAGCTCGAGATCGCGGAAGTGGCGATGTCCAGTGCGACATCGAACAATGGCGCAGTTGAATTGCAGACCACGCGCACCTCGATCGTTGAAGCCACGGTGGAGACTACCACGGTTTCGATGCCCGAAGCGACCACACCGGCACCGGTCGAGGAACAGGCCGCTCCGGTTGCGGCTGAGCAGGTTCAGGAGAATGTGACACCGGCAGAACCCGTTGTCGCGCAGTACGAGCCGGTGGCATTTGCGAATGCAGCGCCTGAAATGGAAGTGTCCGTGCCCTCTCAGGTACTGGCCACGGAAACTGCCGTTGCTGAACCGGCGACGTCGGCGCCTGTGCCTGAACCGGCGACGTCGGCGCCTGTGCCTGAAGCTGCCGCTCCTGTTCAGGAAGCAGTCCCGTCGACTGCAACGCCGCCAGCTCCGCTGCCGGTGGACAGCCTGCGCGACGTATTGGCTGCAGCCGGCCTGACGCTCGCGGTTACCGATCCTGAAAAATTGCGGATGGCGCAGGAAGCTGCTGCCCGCATCGTGCCGGCGCCGCGTGCACCGCGTCAGCGCAAGCCGTTGCCGCCGCCGTCGAACGAACCATTGGTTCAGGTCGAGACACGCCGATAGGTCTTCTGCCTTTTGATAGACGGACGGGAAGAAAAGGGGCTTTGGCCCCTTTTCTTTTTCTTTACTTGTAGACGCTTCGCACCGGCGCGCATTGCAACATTGACGTCATACCGTCACTGAGGATTATCATCGCTGACTTGCCTTGCACGCTGGCATGTCGCCCTGACGGAATCCGGAAAGCTGGCGGCACAAGCGATGCGACCCACCTTTGCAATTCGCTATTCGAGACGACAACATGACAATGACGGCAACTGCCAGCGAACGACCGACAGCGATTACCTTATCCGAAGCGTTCTGGTACTGGTTGAAACTCGGCTTCATCAGTTTTGGTGGCCCGGCAGGCCAGATCGCCCTCATGCATACCGACCTGGTGGAAAAACGGCGCTGGATCTCCGAGCAGCGCTTTCTGCATGCGCTGAATTACTGCATGGTGCTGCCGGGACCGGAAGCGACACAGCTTGCCGTGTACATCGGCTGGCTGATGCATCGCACCTGGGGCGGCGTCGTGGCCGGCACGCTGTTCGTGCTGCCGTCTCTGCTGATCCTGATCGCACTATCCTGGATCTATCTGGCATTCGGTGACGTCAAGCCGGTTGCAGCTGTACTCTACGGCATTAAGCCGGCAGTCGTCGCAATTGTCCTGGCAGCGGCATGGCGCATCGGTTCAAGGACGCTGAGAAACGGCTGGATGATCGCGATTGCCGCTGCTGCATTAGCGGCGATCGCATGGCTTGGCGTGCCGTTTCCGGTGATCGTCATTTGCGCGGCGGTGGCCGGCCTGATCGGCGGACGCATCGCACCCGATAAATTCGCAACCGGTGGCGGACATGGGTCAACGGCCAAGCATTCTTTCGGGCCCGCACTGATCGACGATGCCACGCCCACTCCGGCACATGCGCGCTTCTCGTGGAGCAAACTGGGTTGGGTGACCGCGATTGGCATAGCCATCGGCGGGTTGTCATGGACCGTGATCGCCGTCCAATTCGGCATGGGTGGAACCTTGTCCCAAATGGGGTGGTTTTTTACCAAGGCGGCGATGCTCACCTTCGGCGGCGCTTACGCCGTGCTGCCGTATGTGTACCAGGGTGGCGTGGAGACCTATCAGTGGCTGACGCCGGCACAGATGATCGACGGCCTTGCGCTGGGCGAAACAACCCCCGGGCCGCTGATCATGATCGTCGCCTTCGTCGGTTTCGTCGGCGGCTGGACAAAGCAATTGTTTGGTGGTGATGCACTGTTCATTGCCGGTGCGGCAGGCGCCGTTGTGGCAACCTTTTTCACCTTCCTGCCTTCATTTGTTTTCATTCTGGCGGGCGGCCCATTGGTGGAATCGACACGCGGCAATATCCGGCTGACTGCGCCCCTGACCGCAATATCGGCAGCAGTGGTCGGGGTCATCGTCAGCCTGGCGCTGTTCTTTGCGGAGCATGTATTTCATCTGGCCAAACCTATACAGGCATGGGATTTCGCGGCGATCGGCATCACGATCTGCGCATGCATTGCCCTATTCCGCTTCAAGGTCGGCACGATCAAACTGCTTGCCGCCTGTGCGGCAGCCGGTCTGGCCTTGTCGTACATCCGGTAGAAAGATCACCGACGGAAGGTTTTGTTGTGGAATTTCGCTATGCCAGCTCCCTGATCACCGGCACGTCGACATCGTCCGGCTGCCGTGGAATCGGTATCGCAAGCACCTTATCGATTCGCTTGCCGTCGAGATCGACGATCTCAAAGCGCCAGCCTTCCCATTCGCAGCTGTCGCTGGTCTGCGGTATCTTTCCCAACAGCAGCATCACCATGCCGCTCAAGGTGTTGTAGCGGCCACGATCCTCTTCAGGCACCTCTTTCAGGCTAAGGCGATCCTTCAATTCCGGCACCGGAATCAAGCCGTCCAGCAACCACGAACCGTCATCGCGCTGGACCGCCCAGGCGTCTTCCGCGCGGTGCGGCTTGAATTCCCCGGTAATCGCTTCCATCACATCCTGCAAGGTCACGATACCCTGCACTTCGCCGTATTCATCGACGATGAACGCAAGCTGCACTCCGGAGTTTCTGAAATTCTCGAGCAACTCCATGCCGGTCAGCGATTCCGGCAGAAAAACTGCCGGCTGCAGGTGCTCCGTCATGTTCGGCTTTTCGCCGCGCAGCGTCTGTACCAGGAACTGACGGGCGGTTGCGACACCGAGCACGTCGCTCCAGCCGCCGCGCACCACCGGAAAACGGGAATGATGACTTTGCTCCAGGCGCCTAAGGTTGTTCTCCAGGGTGTCTTCCACATCGAAGTACACGATTTCGCCGCGCGGCACCATCAGCGATGCGATTTGTCGATCGTCGAGACGGAATACATTACGTACCATCTGGTGCTCATGCTGTTCGATCGCTCCCGATTCGGACCCCTCCGCCAGCATCAGGTTGATTTCTTCCTGCGTTACACCGGGGTCGCTGCGCTCCGACACGCCGACGCTGCGCAACACGAGTTGAGTCGAGCCCGACAGGAACTTGACGAACGGCTTGGAAATGGCCGCCAGCCAAAGCATCGGCCGGGCCACCAGCCGGGCAATCGGTTCGGGGCTGATCTGGCCAAGCCGCTTGGGTACCAGTTCGCCGAGCACGATAGAGAAATAAGTAATGCTTACCACCACCAGGCCGGTCGCGACATAGCCAGCCCAAGGCTCCTCGAGGCCGACCGACTGCAGCCAGATGCTGAACGGGGCAGCCAATGTTGCCTCACCCACGATTCCATTGAGGATGCCGATGGAGGTAATGCCGATCTGCACGGTCGACAGGAACTGGTTGGGGTCTTCGCCAAGCTTCATCGCCGCGACAGCCGCGCCATCGCCCGCTTCCGCCAGCTTTTGCAGGCGCACACGGCGGGCCGTAATAAGCGCGATTTCCGACATCGCGAATGCACCGTTAAGAAGAATCAGGCCAAACAGTAAGGCTATTTCCATGTCTTGTCAGTGAGAACGAAAAAGTTGTGCAGTCAGATCGTCCGGTTTCGCTTCCCATCGTCTGTTGCCATGCCGGACAGTAACGTCCTGCCACGAGAACGGTGATAACAAGCATCGCAAGCCATCGGATCGGCACTGAATCGGCACTCCCAAAGCGCTCCCGCACGGGCATTTAGCCGTCGAGGCTTTCGTCCTCGACTTGCAATACCTCCGGACCAAGCAACCGTTGTGCCGATTCCGCTGGCAGCGCTTCCACCGACTTCAGTTTACGCGCCATCTGGCGACTTCGGGTTTCAGCTTGCTCAATGTTTTTCGCTGCGCGTTCAAGGGAATTTTTCGTTGCCGCCAGCACGTCGCCAAATTTGCCGAACTCCGTTTTCACCGCACCCAGAACCTGCCACACATCCGAGGACCGTTTTTCCAGCGCCAGGGTACGGAATCCCATCTGCAAGCTGTTCAGCAGCGCCGACAGCGTCGATGGCCCGGCAATGCAGATACGGCAGACGCGCTGCAGTTCATCGGCCAGGCCCGGGCGCCGGATCACCTCCGCATACAGGCCCTCTGTCGGGAGGAACATGATTGCAAAATCAGTCGTCAGCGGCGGCGACAGGTATTTTTCGGAAATGGTGCGCGCTTCGAGCCGTACCGCCCGCTCCAGTTCGCGTCCAGCGGCCAGCACGCCTTCGGCGTCGGCCAGTTCCGCCGCTTCCGTCAGGCGTTCGTACTGCTCCTTCGGAAACTTTGCATCGATCGGCATCCAAACCGGCTTCTGCCCTTCCTCCTGGCCCGGCAGCTTCACCGCAAACTCCACCCGCTCGTTGCTGCCCGGAATGGTTTCCACGTTCTTGCCATACTGATCCGGCGTCAATACCTGCTCCAGCAGCATCTCAAGCTGCACTTCACCCCAGGTGCCGCGCGTTTTCACATTGGTCAGCACACGTTTCAGATCGCCGACGCCGATTGCCAATTGCTGCATTTCGCCCAAGCCCTGGTGGACCTTGTCCAGCCGATCCGAGACCAGCTTGAACGATTCGCCGAGGCGATGTTCCAGCGTCGCGTGCAGCTTTTCATCGACCGTCCTGCGCATCTCCTCGAGCCGCGTGCCATTGTCAGTCTGCAGATCGCGGATTTTCGCTTCCAGCGTCGCGCGCACTTCCGACATGCGTTGCGCATTCGATTCGGTAAGCACGGTTAGCGACTGATTGAGCGTATCGCCGAAACGTTTCAGCGCCCCTGCCTGTTCTTCCCTGCCCGCCTGTGCCTGCAGGGTGATCGCACGCCGCATTGCGTCAAGTTGCTGTGCGTTCATTTCCCCCAGCTTCGCCAACTGCTGTGCGAGGGAATCGATCTGGTTGTTCTGCAACGTGGCGATACCGGTCATCTGCGTCGCGAGCGTTTGCTGAAACTGCGCCAGGCTGCCGTTCAATTCCTGCCGCATGCGCTGGGCGCTGGTCTGCACCTCGCTACGCAATTCACGTTCGATGCGTTCGGCAGTCTGCTGTTGATGGCGCTGCACGTCGTCCCGCAATTGCGTGAGTTCAGGCGATGAGGTCCCGCCCTCTTGCCTTCCTCTTGGGACGAAAAGTGCTACCAGCTGCAGAACAAGCACCGCGGCCAGCGAGGCGAGAAAAAGGATATCGATCGTGCTCATGGATGGGAAAGTGATACGTGAGAGTAAAGCGAAGTGCTTAGACGAAACTTAATATCTGGACGTAAAGCAAGAGGTGCCAAGTTGCAAGGGCTGACCTGCTTGGTATCAGCCTTCCTGATTTCGCATCCAGTCGGCAGTTTCATAGAACGATTGCATCAATCGCAGCTGCAGTGAGTCCTCGACACCCACATCCTGCATCGCCCACGCCATGCATCGCAGCCATTGATCCCGTTCCGGTGACGCGATCGCATAGGGAAGATGCCTTGCACGCAGACGGGGATGACCGAACCGTTCGATATACATGCTGGGACCGCCCATCCATCCGGACAAGAACCAGTAGAGCTTGTCACGGGAGCTGTCGAGCGGTGTGGGGTGAAGTGCGCGAATGCCGGCGAACTCGGGCTCAAGGTCCATGAGGTCGTAAAAGCGATCGACCAGTTCACGCAGTTTTTTGTCGCCGCCAAGCAAGTCGTAGGCAGTGGGAGCAGCAGAGTCATCGGGATTCATGCTGCGAATGATAGCGCATCAATTGTCGTAGTGAAACCACGGGAACAAAAGATGGATTTTTTGCTCATTTGTTTAATGCGTTCGCCACCGCGTCAGTGCGGATCAACAGCGCTTTTCTCTATCGAGCATGTCATCCGCACGACACAAAATCACACATGAAAACAACGGATTTGCGTCGTCGCAAGCGGAACTTTGACCTCTGGCAATGGGCGCTTTGACCGCCCGCAAGCAAGCCCCAGTTTGCAGTTTCACAGTGCTACGAATGATTACTATTGCTTAAAAGGTAATACCCGATAAGACCATCGATTGATGTTCGATGGAGGCAATCAAGCAACTTTGAAAAGGCATTCCTTGCATATGGCATGCAACTGTAAACACGGCTTTTATTATTTTCCCGACCCTGCCCAAAAGGCCGGATCGACCTTCACCGGATGCGTGACCAACGATTCGGAATTGTTGCAACCAATAACACCAGAGGCAACATGCGCGACCTGATTATCCGTAATTCTTCCCGGCTGGAACTATCGATGCGTCTGATGGACGTACTGGTTCTTGAAATAGCCGGCGCTCTCGCGAGCTGGCTGCATTGGGGTGCACCACTGAACACCACCGCACCAGTGCATACAGTGCTTCTGCATTTCTGCAGTGCCCTCGCCTTCGTCCTGTTTGCGCAACTCGAGCTCTATGCATCATGGCGGGGGCGAGCCATGCCCGAGATGTTTCTGCGCGTCGCGGCTTCCTGGGGCATCGTCCTTCTCATCGGCCTGTTCTTCGGCTTCCTGATCAATCATGTCGGTGCAGTGTCACGGCTGTGGATGTTCTACTGGTACGGCACGGGCGTCATCTTCCTCGTGGTGTATCGCATTGGCGTGTACTTCACCCTGCGCCATCTGCGTCGCCGGGGATTGAATTCAAAGCGCGTCATCATCGTCGGCTACGGCAGCACCGGCCAGGAGATGCATAAGCGTTCCCTTATCCAGGACTGGGCCGGATACGATGTGAAGGCGGTACATGGCGATCCGACCGATGTGGAGAAGATCAAGGATCCGTCCGTCGTCCGGCTCAATTCCCTCGAGGAAATTCCAAGCTATGTCGTTGCCAACCAGATTCATGAAATCTGGATCACCCTGCCGCTGATGGCATCACCCAAGCTGCAGGAACTGCAGTATCTGTTGCGCAATGCACTGGTTGATATCCGCTGGGTGCCCGACCTGCTCGGTTTGCAAATGCTGAGTAACAGGATGGGGGACTTCCTTGGCTTTCCGGCAGTCGATTTGAACCAACCGGTTTCGAGCGGCATGAACGGCCTGGTGAAAGACATGTTCGACAAGGTTTTCGCCAGTGTTGCGCTGGTACTTTTGGCGCCTCTGTTCATCGTCATTGCCATCCTCATCAAATCCTCGTCGCCAGGCCCGGTGCTCTTCAAGCAACCGCGCCTTGGCCTGAACGGCAAGAAGTTCAACGTCTACAAGTTCCGTTCGATGAAGGTGCACCAGGAGCATGGATTCGTGAAGCAGGCGACGAAGGATGATCCGCGCATCACGCCGATCGGCGCCTTCCTGCGCCGCACCAGTCTTGATGAGTTGCCCCAGTTCATCAACGTGCTGCTTGGCGATATGTCGGTAGTCGGCCCGCGCCCGCATGCCTTGCAGCACAACGAGATGTACAAGGACCTGCTTGAGATGTACATGCTGCGCCATCGCGTCAAGCCGGGCATTACAGGATGGGCGCAGATCCACGGCCATCGCGGTGAAACCGACACCGTGGACAAGATGGCGAAGCGCGTCCAGTTCGATCTCCATTACATCCAGAACTGGTCGTTGTGGATGGACATACGCATCATCATCTGGACGGCTTTCAAGGGCTGGACAGGAAAGAATGCGTACTGACGCAATGCATGCGCCATGCGTGCGTCGCCTGCATCTGCCCTAGCGTAGGGCAGCGGAGCTTCACGCCGGTGCAACGCATCGGCGTGCAGGAGCTGCAACCGCGATGAAGCGCATTCACGCCGCCAAATTTCAAACTAACTTACGCAAACGCAATTTCTCCTTCGCGACACGGGCGTAACCTCAATCAATAGATTGCCATGTGGGATGCAGGCAGCATTCGGCGAAGCGTTCATCCATACGCCGAACACGACAGGCACACGATACAGGCATCGATATCGACTATGCGGAAACTGAACAAGACATCATTGAATGACCTCATCACACCGAAGCGCTGCCTGCTGGCCGCCTTCCTGTTTTTCCTTCTCATGGTGTGCGCCGGAGCGATTCCTGGCAAGGCGATGGCAGCGTCCGCCATGGTGTCGGACAAACTGCTGCATTTCACCGCTTATTCCATCCTCAGCATTCTTCTGTATTGCGGCATGAGCGGCACCCGCCTCAACCGCGGACTGCGCACATTCCTGCTGATCGGTGTGCTGGGTGGTCTCGACGAAGTCATCCAATCCTTCCTCCCGTACCGCACTTTCAGCCGGCTCGACTGGGAAATCAACATGCTGGCAGCAGCGATCTGCGTGAGCTTCCTGATGTTGCTGCACCCGACCTATACGGCGCTGATGAGAACACGCAGGCAGGAAAAGCGGAGAGCGCAGGCAAGCAGGACCAGCCCGCTCACGAACGACAAATCCTAACAAGGAACAGATAACCATGCGAAAAATTACGAAAGCCGTTTTCCCAGTCGCCGGTCTTGGCACCCGATTCCTGCCCGCGACCAAGGCGAGCCCGAAGGAGATGCTGCCGGTCGTCGACAAGCCGCTGATCCAGTATGCGGTGGAAGAAGCGATCGCTGCAGGCATCACCGAAATGATTTTCGTCACCGGCCGAAACAAGCGTGCGATCGAAGACCATTTCGATATGGCTTACGAACTCGAAGCCGAACTCGAAGCGCGCAACAAGGAGTCGCTGCTGCAGGTACTGCGCAGCGTGAAGCCGGACAATGTGTCCTGCTTCTACGTGCGGCAGGCGGAAGCACTTGGTCTTGGACACGCTGTGCTGTGCGCCGAGCGCATCGTGAATGATCAGCCGTTCGCGGTCATCCTGGCGGACGACCTGCTTGACGGCGAAGTGCCCGTCATGCGGCAGATGTGCGAACTGCATGAGCAGCTCGGCACCAGCATCATCGGCGTCGAGCAGATCGCCCGGGAACAGAGCCGCTCCTATGGCGTGGTGGCAGGCAGCGCGTTCAATGACCGCCTGATCAAACTGAACGGCATCGTGGAAAAGCCGGCTCCCGAGAACGCGCCATCCAATCTCGGCGTGGTCGGGCGCTATGTCCTCACACCGGCAATCTTCCGCCACCTGCGCCAGCTACAGCCAGGTGCGGGCGGAGAACTGCAGCTTACCGATGGCATCGCGGCGCTGATGGCGGAGGAACCTGTTCTCGCCTACCGCTACGACGGCGTCCGGTACGACTGCGGCAGCAAGCTCGGCTATCTGCAGGCGATGGTGCACTTCGCCTTGCGTCATCCCGAAGTGAAGGACAAATTCGGCGAGTACCTGCGCGATCTTCCATTGGGCCAGGCGGAAACGACCGAGAAAGTACTGGCGGGCTGACCAGCTCACCGAACGTAGCAAAGAAAGCAGCAGGCATGACCAAAGAACCTCAACTACCGGCGAATTTCATGAACATGGTACAGAGCAAACCGAAGGTGGCGCTGATTACCGGCATCAGTGGCCAGGATGGCGCATATCTGGCAGAGCTGTTGCTCGGCAAGGGCTATATCGTTCACGGCATCAAGCGCCGCACCTCGCGCTTCAATACCGACCGGATCGACCATTTGTATCAGGGGCCACAGGAGGATGACCGCCGCTTCATCCTGTATCACGGCGACATGACTGACTCCTCCTCACTGATGCGCATCGTCCAGCAGGTGCAGCCCGATGAGATCTACAACCTCGCGGCGCAGAGCCATGTTGCGGTGTCCTTCGAGGAGCCGGAATATACCGCGAGCTGCGATGCCCTCGGTCCGCTGCGCCTTCTCGAAACGGTGCGTCAATTGGGCATGGAGAAGAAGACCCGCTTCTACCAGGCATCCACTTGTGAAATGTATGGCCAGTCGGCGTTCGCGATGCAAAACGAAGACACGCCGTTTCGTCCCCGCAGTCCTTATGCAATCGCCAAGCTGTATGCCTACTGGATGACCGTGAACTACCGCGAAGCCTACGGCATGTTCGCGTGCAACGGCATCCTGTTCAACCATGAATCGCCTTTGCGCGGAGAAACGTTTGTCACCCGCAAGGTAACGCGTGGGCTGGCCCGCATTGTGCTCGGGATTCAGGATTGCATCTATCTCGGCAACCTGAACGCCATGCGGGACTGGGGCCATGCACGTGACTATGTGGAAATGCAGTGGCGCATGTTGCAGCAGGACGAACCGGAAGATTTCGTGATCGCCTCCGGCGTGCAACGCAGCGTGCGCGACTTCGTCACTGCCGCAGCGAGCGAAATAGGACTTGGTTTGCGCTGGGAAGGCGCAGGCCTGGAAGAGACGGCAATTGTCACCGACACCGGAAACCATGCCGGCGTGGCACGCGGCCAGACCATTGTACGGGTCGATTCCCGCTATTTCCGTCCGACCGAAGTCGACAGCCTGTTGGGGGATGCCAGACGCGCACGCGAGAAACTTGGTTGGGTTCCTGCCACCACTTTCGATCAGTTGGTGAAGGAAATGGTACAGGCCGACCTGCAGGCGGCAATAAAGGAAGGACCGCTCCAGCAGCACGATCACGCGCACTACGGCTATATCGAGCAAGGCTGACCGGCTTCAAAGAGGGCTCGTTCAAACAATTTTTCATGCAGCGGCAAACCGTCCGGGACACGGCCCATACCGCGGACAGGCTTTGCCAACTTCACGCACAGAGGAAATAATGCAAAACAACAACCGCACTAAGCGCATCTTCGTCGCCGGCCATCGTGGCCTGGTAGGTTCCGCCATCGTACGCGCCCTGAAAAAGCGCGGTTACAACAACATTCTCACCCGCACGCATGCCGAACTCGACCTGATCGACCAGGCAGCCGTACGCGCATTCTTCGAACGCGAGCAGATCGATGAAGTCTATATGGCTGCGGCCCGCGTCGGCGGTATCCATGCGAACAACACCTATCCGGCGGAATTCATCTACGACAACATGATGGTGCAGTCGAACGTGATTCATGAAGCCTGGCGCAGCGGCGTGCAGAAGCTGCTGTTCCTCGGCTCGTCATGCATTTACCCGCGCCTGTCGGAACAGCCGATCAAGGAAGAGTACCTGATGAGCGGTTCGCTGGAGCCCACCAACGAACCCTACGCGATCGCCAAGATCGCCGGCATCAAGATGTGCGAGAGCTACAACCGCCAGTACGGCACCGATTTCCGCAGCGTGATGCCGACCAACCTGTACGGTCCTGGGGACAACTATCACCCCGAAAACAGTCACGTCATTCCGGCACTGATCCGCCGCTTCCATGAAGCAAAGATCAACGGTGCGGAGAAGGTCACCATCTGGGGCACCGGAACGCCGCGCCGCGAATTCCTGTTCGTTGACGACATGGCCGATGCAAGCGTCCATGTGATGGAACTTGATCGTGCGAAATACGAAAAGCACACCACCCCGATGTTGTCTCATATCAATGTAGGGACAGGCGAGGACGTCACAATACGTGAGGTTGCAGAAATAATCAGAAAAGTCGTCGGCTTCAAGGGCGACATCGAGTTCGATACCAGCAAGCCGGACGGTACGCCGCGCAAGCTCATGGACAACGCGAAGCTGCTGTCGCTCGGATGGCATCCCGGCATGCGGCTTGGTGAAGGAATCAAGGAAACCTATGCACACTTCGTGGCCGATGTCGCCGAGAAGGAAGCAGCCGCGCAAGCCGGTGTTCGGCCGCATGGCTTGCTGGCCAGCGCATAACTGAATAAAACAGCATCAATCAACGTCGGCTTGTAAAGACACGACTCACGCAGGCCATTCATCGTCATGGATAAAAAAAGCAGTTTATCAAGCAAGGGCATTTCCGCCGTCTTCTGGGGCGGATTCGGCTCGGCCCTGCGCGCCCTTCTCCAGATCGGCGCGCAGATCGTTCTCGCGCGCCTTCTCGGCCCGGTCGAGTACGGCATTTTTGCAATGGCCACCATCGTCCTGAGCTTCACCAATTTCTTCTCCGACATCGGGATCTCCTACGGCCTGATTCAAAAGAAGGAAATTACACCTGACGATATCCGCTATGTGTTCACCTGGCAGCTGATTCTCGGCTTCATCGTGTCACTGGCGGTATTTCTGCTTTCACAGCCGCTGGCCGGGTTCTTCAACGAGCCGCGACTGGTCGATGTCATCCAGGTGGCGTCGGTGATCTGCTTCCTGAATGCGATTTCGTCGCCGTCGATGAACCTGCTCAAGCGCGAACTCGACTTCAAATCGATCCAGATTGCATCTTTCGTCAGCTATGTCGTCGGCTTCGTGGTAGTCGGCATCCCGATGGCGATGGCCGGCATGCAAGTATGGGCCTTGATTGCCGCCTACATCGTCAACGTCGTACTGAACCTGGCGATGCTGTACTCGAAATCACGCCATCCGTTGGGCATTGTGCTGCGCCAGGGCGGCGACGGCGACCTTCTGGGCTACGGTGCGAAGGTATTTGCGACCAATATCGTCAACTGGCTGATCGGCAATATCGATCGCGTCATCATCGGCCGCATGTTCTCGGCAGCACAGACTGGCTTCTACTCGCTGTCCTATAACCTGCTATCCAGCCCGACCATCACCATCATCGGTGTAATCCAGGGAGCGCTGTTCTCGACAAGTGCCCGAGTACAGGACGACCGCGATCGTTTGCGCCGCGCCTTGCTGACGATGATCGGCGCGGTGACGCTCCTGCTGTTTCCGGTGTTCTTCGGCATCGCCGCCGTGTCGGAAACCATCCTTCACAGCCTGTACGGCAGTTCATGGCTGGAAGCAACTGAACTGTTGCGGCCGATCGCCCTGGCCATGCCGCTCTACTTGCTGCTCGGCATGGCAACGCCGCTGCTCTGGGTTGCGGGCCGTACCAAGACCGAGTTCGTGATCCAGATCCCGATTGCGGTCGTGTTTGCACTGGCTGCGGGATTCGCCGCCGCCTTTTCGCTCGAGGCAGTCGCATGGACGGTCTTCGGCATGTACTTCATCCGCGCTGCATCCATCCTCGGCGTGACTTGTCATGCGCTGGAGATCGGCTTGCGTCGCATCGTCAGAGCAATGTCGGGTGGACTGATCACGACCGTGATTACCACCGGGTTGATCCTCGCCGCCGATTCGACAGCGCGCCAGATGACAGGCGTGCCGGCGCTGTGGCTGACGGCCGACATGGCGGCGGGCGCGGTCGGCATGGGCGCTTCGCTCTGGCTCTTCCCGAGCCTGATCAATCACCACGTCGCACAGCTCTTTGAAAAGATCGCAATGCGTCTGCCGCCGCGTGCCGGCGGGATGCTGCAAAAGTTCATTTATCGGCCGGGCTGAAAACATCAGCCAGGCCAGGAACACTACAAAAGTAAAAAGGGGAAAACGAGTGAACGAAATCTTTTCCATGCTCACGGCCGGTGTCGGTGCCCTGATTTTCGGGATCGTCGGCATCGTCGCATTCGGGTGGCTGCTGCTGGTGCAGAAACGGCTTCGCAGATGGATGATCGCGATGATCTTTCCTATCCTGATCGCCGCCATCGGCATCGGCGCCATCCTGTCCGGCCGGGACTTCACAATGGAAGCCTCGGATGCGGTCAAGACGGAAGTCGGATCCGGCATGCTGGTATGGTTCTTCCGGCTCACTACCATCGGCATCCTGGGCATTTGCATGGCGCGGCTGGTATCGGTGTCGCAAAGCCTGGAAAATCGCGGGAAGGAAGGACGGGGATTATTCTTCGCCTTCGTTTTTTTCTACGTCACCAACCTGGTGATCAATAACGTGCTCGGCACCGACCCGGTATTCCACGACCGCTTCCTGCCAGCCATCATCATCTTTACCGCGATCTATTTCAGCCGGGGCCAGGACCGCAACACCGCTGTGGATGCCACCAAGGTCGGCCTGTTCTTTTTCATGGTCGGCAGTTGCGTACTCGCCGCCGTGAAACCAAACCTCGCGCTGCAAACCGGTTACGACATGGGTTACCTGCCCGGCCTGAACATCCGCCTGTGGGGCATCGGGTCGAACCCGAACAGCCTGGGTCCGCTTGCCGTAATATTCCTGCTGCTGCTGACCTTCCGTCCTTTCCGCATGCGCTGGCTGCAGATCCTGGCCATCGGCACCGGCCTGGTCACACTGGTTTTGACCCAGTCCAAGACCGCGTGGATCGCCGCCCTGATTGCCTTCTTCATTGTCTGGTGGACACGTTCGATCAGCTCACCGACCAGCGCGCGCCCACGCCACACTTCCTACTACGCGCCGCGCAATTTTGCCGCCCCGATGGTGGTCTGCCTGATGGCGCTTAGCCTGATCCTCGTCTATGGAGCGCTGATGGCGTTCGACCGCGAAGTCGCCATCATCGACCGCGATCTGCAGGTTTCGTCACTCACAGGCCGGACACAGATCTGGGAAGCGGCGATCGAGGCATGGCGGACCAACCCGGTATTTGGCTACGGCTCGAACGTATGGGGTCCGGAATTCCGTAAATCCATCGGTATCGATGCGGCATTGAGTGCACACAGCCAGTTCATGCAGTCGCTTTCCGAAGCCGGCATTCTCGGCCTGCTTGGATTGCTGATCTACATGACCGCACTGTTTGCCCGGGCCTATACGACCAATGCGGAAACCCGAGGCATGTCCCTTGCGCTGTTCTCGATCGTATTCGTGCGTTCCATCAGCGAAACACCACTCGACCTGACGAATATTTTTGGTGCCGACTTCCTGATTCACCTGCTGCTGTTCCGGGTAGTGCTGGTGCATACCTACGCACCGGTCAGAGTTCCGCAACCGCAATTGCAACCGCAGCTCCAGTGGAGCAAGACATGACAGCGCAGCCGCCCCTGCCATCGATCTCCGTCGTTGTCCCGCTTTACAACAAAGGCGAGTACGTGGACGAGGCACTTGCGTCCGCACTGGCGGCGAAAGGCGTCCTGGAGGTAATCGTCGTCGACGACGAGTCGACCGATGATGGTCCGGAACGCGTTGCGCGGATGAACGATCCGCGCATCCGGCTGATACGGCAGAAGAATCAGGGTGTGTCTGCGGCGAGGAATCGTGGCATCCATGAAGCCCGGGGCGACTTCATCGCCTTCCTGGACGCAGACGACTGCTGGCTGCCGGATTACGTTCCTACCATCATCAAGCTGATCCGGACTCACCCGGAGGCCGGCATGTTCGCCACGCGGTATTACAGCTTCTCGGAGGAAGGACAACAGGAAGCGTCATCCCTGCCGCAGGACGCAACCGGCGCACAGGAGGGAGAACCGCAGCTGGTGACACGTTTTTTCGAATCATGGGCGACGGGAAATTTTTTCTTCACCTGTTCGGTCGTGATTCCACGGCGCATTTTTTTCGAACACAACATCTTCTTTCCGCCCAACGAAAGTCTTGGCGAAGACCAGGATGTCTGGTTTCGGGTCGCGGAGCTCTATCCGGTCGCCTATTCCGCCAGCCCGCTGGTGGGATATCGCATCGGTGCGTTCCCCAGCCTCAGCAAGGCGGCAACCGGAACCGAGCTGCCGCCATTCATACGACGCCTGAAGGAGCGCTTCGACAGCGACCGGATTCCGCCACAGCACCGCAAGGGCGTGTCGCATTTGCTGGGACGGCATCAGCTCATGCTCGCCATGAAACACATGCGCTTTCGCGGATGGACGGACGGCATCGCGCTGCTGTTCGATCGCTTCAGCATCCAGGCGCCGAAGATCTGGATCAAGGTATTCCTGCTGGCTTGCCTGCCGAGACCCATCCGACTGCGAATTCTGGACCGGACATAAACCGAAAGATTGGCCGGCACTGGCCGGTGAGTAGTAGAAACCACGTCGTCATCAACAAGCAAGAGGCTTCCAACCGATGAAAAAAATGTTCGCATCTTCATATTGCCAGCCGAGCCGGCCGCAGCCGCGTGCCGCGCATCTGCAACTTTTGCTGTCGGGAGAACGCACATGAGAATTCCGGAAGCGTCACTCGTTTTGGCAACGGTCGGCCGCACCAGCGAACTCGGCCGCATGTTTGAATCGCTGGCCGCCCAGACATTTACCAATTTTGAGTTAATCGTTGTCGACCAGAATGAAGACGACCGCCTTCTGCCGCATCTTGAGCGCGCGCGCTATCTGGGCATCGCGGTAAAGCATCTGAAGCATCATCCGCCCAACCTGGCAGCCGCACGCAATGTCGGCATCGAAGCCGCTCGCGGCGAATGGATCGGCTTTCCGGACGACGACTGCTGGTATGACCCGCACCTCCTGTCGCATGTCGCGGCACGATTCGCTCGCGCGGATCAACCGGAAGGCGTGGTGGCGCGATGGATCGAACAGGACGAGCAACCGTCCGCGGCAGCGAACCTGACATGGGAACGCGCCAGTGCGTTCCGGGATATTCCGGTCAGTTCGATCACGTTGTTCTGCCGCCAGACCTTGTTCAAGCGCATCGGCGGGTTCGACGCGCGCCTTGGTGTCGGGCAGTGGTTCGGCGCCGGCGAGGAAACCGATTTCGTTTTGCGCGCCCTTTATGCGGGCGCCTTTTTCACCTATGAACCGCAGGCGGAAGTGCATCACGCGGTCGCGGCGGCCACCGTACCCGCCAATCCGCAAGCCCGACTCGCGCTGCGGCATCGTGCACGCGGCACCGGCGCGCTGTATGCCAAGCATAAATTGCCGCGCTGGGTCATTGTGCGCGGCCTGCTTGCGCCTGTTCTTCGGCCGCTTCTCAAAGGTGCGTTCGGCGCGGATCTGGCGACCGGTTGCGCTGTTGTGCGCGGACGTCTGGACGGCATGCTGGGCTGGCACCGACGAAGCGGTCAAAGCTGACGCTTTTCAACATTGATTGATGCGCGCCGGGGTAGCTTTACCTGGCAATGCGCGACTTGCTGGAAGGCCAATACGAAATGCCTTCCTTGCTGCGATACGTGCCGTGCATGAGCAATGCGCACGCCGCAGCGGCACGTTGCCGCCCTGTCGGCAGGTTCATCAGTCAGTATTTCCGCACCAGGATGAAGCAAAGCCGGAGCATCATCTGCGCCCAAAAAAGGAAGTCCGGAATAACGGCATTCACATTGCGATATATACATTCTTTATATGGAACGAACGCCAAATCCTGACTATCGAACATGCTATCCAACAAAAGCAAAGGGCAGCTTTGCATGCGTCCGCCAGCATCAATCGCCTAACGCATAGAAATAACGATCATGTTAAACATCGCACTTATTACCAACCATCCGCCGCCGTTTCGGATCCCGATTTACGAACGGATTGCGAAAATTCCCGATGTGAACCTGCATCTGATTTTTTGCAGCCGCCGGGAGCCAAACCGGCAATGGAAGCTACCGCCGCTAAACTTCAAGCACACCTTTTTACGTGAACGCTTTGTGACGCGCGGCGATAACTTTATTCACAACAATTTCGATGTCATTTCCAGCTTGCGGAGTATTGCCCCGGATGTGATCGTCACCACCGGATTCAATCCCACCTACCTCTATGCATTTGCCTATGCGGTTGCACGGGGCGTGCCGCATGTACCGATGACGGACGGTACCGACGTATCTGAAGAAGCCCTGAGCACCTGGCACAAGGCGGTCAGGCGCCTTGTATATGCACGCTCGCGGGCGTTCATCGCAGCCAGCCGCGGCGGACTGAAACTGTATGAGAGCTATGGCGTGTCGCCGGAGCGATGCTTCCTCTCCTGCCTGTGCATCAATAACGATGCGTATAAGGCGTCGGAGAGCCATGTCGAGAAGCGTTTCGATTTCATCTTTTGCGGCCGGATCGTGGAAGACAAAAATCCTTTGTTCGCACTGGAGGTCGCCCATGATGTCTCGCTGCGCCTCGGGCGCAAGGTAAGCATCCTGTTTGTCGGCCACGGCGAACAGGAAGACGAGGTCAAGGCAGCGGCTGCCAAACGCAGCGAAACGCTGCATGTGGAATTCAACGGCTTTGCCTCGCAGGAGGAACTGCCCGCCTTGTACCGGTCGGCCCGCATCTTCCTGTTCCCTACGCGGCGCGACGTCTGGGGCGTGGTCGCGAACGAAGCCTGTGCCGCCGGGCTGCCAATCATCGTGTCACCCTTTGCCGGCGTCATCGACGAACTTGTCATCAATGGGCAAAACGGCTTTGTTTGTGAACTCGATATCTCCACATGGAGCGAGCGCGCAACCATGCTTCTGACCCAGCCCGATGTCATGACGAGTTTCGAACAGCGCAGCCGGGCACTGGTCGACAAGTACACCTTCGACCATGCGGCGGCAGGTGTGGTCGATGCCTGCCGCCTTGCGGTCAGGACAGGCGGCTCCGCGCACTACAACGCGAAGATCGGAAGGAAAGCGGGATGATGGCAAGCACCACATCCCTCACCCTTATGGAAAGAAGCCTTCGGATATGCTGAAGATATTGATTGCGCATAACGCCTATCAGCACCGGGGCGGCGAGGACATGGTGGTCGATGCGGAGGTCGAACTACTGCGCAGCCGCGGGCATGACGTCGAGATCTACCACCTGCACAATGACGAGATCAATGCCATGTCCCGCGCCAAGGCCGCCGCGACCGCAATCTGGTCGCGCCGCACCGAGCATGATATCGACGCCTTGTGCCAGCGCTTCCAGCCCGACGTCATCCATGTGCACAACACCTTTCCGCTCATCTCGCCGTCGCTTTACTGGGCGGCATCGAAACACAAGGTGCCGGTAGTGCAAACTTTGCACAACTTCCGCCTGCTCTGTCCGCAGGCCATTTTCCTGCGCGATGGCAAGATCTGCGAAGACTGTGTCGGCAAGGTCCCATGGCGTGCAGTGACGCGAAAGTGCTATCGCGATTCCAGCCTGCAATCAGCTGTCCTCACCGGCATGCTGGTCACGCACCGTGCAATCGGCAGCTACCGGGAACGCGTCACGCGCTACATCGCGCTCAATAACTTTGCGCGGGATAAATATGTTGCAGGCGGACTACCCTCGGACCTGTTCAGGATCAAACCCAATTTTGTTGCCTCGTCTACAGTACCTTCATGGAACAGCCGCAACGGCGGCATGTATGTCGGCCGGTTATCCTCCGAAAAAGGCGTCGATGTGCTCGCCGCAGCGACACGGGCAACGGAGCAGTCGAACATCGATGTCATTGGCGGCGGGCCGCTGGAAGACATGGCGAAGGAGGCGTTCGGAGACCGTTACCTCGGTTTCAGGCCGCTGGAGGAGATCATGCAACGGATGCAATCGGCACGCTACCTCGTTTTGCCGAGTGTCTGCTACGAGAACTCGCCCCGGACCATCGTCGAAGCGTTTTCCTGCGGCGTACCGGTCATTGCCAGCCGGCTTGGCGCGTTGATCGACATCGTGCGGGACGGCGAAACCGGGTTGCTGTTCCATCCCGGCGACCCTGCCGATCTGGCGGCAAAGATTGCCTGGGCAGAGTCGCATCCTGAAGAAATGGCCCGCATGGGCCGTGCGGCCCGGGTCGAGTACGAGTTGAAGTACACGCCGGACCGCAATTACGACATGCTATTGGATATCTATGAAGATGCTATCAGAGCCATTGATCGAGAACCCGCTGCCGCGCAAAGGCAAGCCCGTGCTTGAAGCGTTCATCGACGCCCTGTCATGGGACGATGCAATCGGCAGAATCACCACATGGGGTGCCGCCCGAGAATCGCGCTATGTCTGCATATGCAACGTGCACTCGGTCGTCACCACGACGACCGACCTCGAATTCAAGGTCGCGGTCAACAATGCCGACATGGCAACGCCTGACGGCGCGCCGATCGCCTGGGCATTGCGCCGCCTGGGACATCCAGGACAGGCGCGGATCAATGGGCCGGACCTGATGATGAAGTATCTGGCTGTTGCGGAGCGCAAAGGCCAGGTCGTATTCTTCTACGGAAGCACCGAATCCACGCTGGCAAAGCTGCGTACCGCCCTCGCCGGCAAATTTCCGCGCTTGAAAATCGGCGGCACGTACTCACCACCGTTTCGACCGCTCTCTGTCGAAGAGGACAATGCCATTGTCGACCAGATCAACAACTCCGGCGCCAACGTCGTCTTCGTCGGCCTCGGCTGCCCGAAGCAGGAAAAATGGATGGCCGAGCACCGCGGCCGGATCAACGCGGTCATGATCGGCGTCGGCGCGGCATTCGATTATCACGCCGGCGTCATCAAGCGCGCGCCGCTCTGGTGGCAAAACAATGGATTGGAATGGCTGTACCGCCTTGGCTCGGAGCCACGCCGGCTGTTTATGCGCTATACGGTGACGAATACCTTGTTTGTGTTCGGGTTCATGCGGCAGATGGTGGTGGAGAGGTTACCGATGCGGGATGCGTAGTGGGAATTATTGAATTTGGAATCCCGCACACCGCTTTTTTGCTGGAAGGCATACCGTTCGTCAAACCGCTTGGCGCTGCAGCGGTAGCAGGTCTGACTGACCTGGAAAACTTTGCAGGCTAGTCCGACTAGCGTGAACTGCCGATGCTCCGGGTCGGCCAATTCGAAATGCCTGCCCACCGCCAGTTCGCGGTGCGTGCAGAATCCCGCAAAGCATTTGCCCGCGTACTTATGCGCCCCCATGCGCAGCCTGCCGTAGCGGGCAAAATCGTCGGTGTCATTGTCACTGTGATGCATATCGAAGCGGTTGTCTTCCAGGGTGGAAGCCAACCGCGTTCCATTATCCCCTTGCGTACCGCGATGATCGTCCTGCTGGAGATTAAGGCTGGACATTAAGAAACGCACCTTTGTCTTCACAGGTGGCGCATGACACTGCCTGGGAAAGGCATCGACCGACAAGGAGACAAGGGTATAGCGGAGCCCGATGGAAAACGATTCCGACCAGTCCGCTCGCAAGGCGGTAGCGTGTCATCGGGAATGCCTGAGCCAGGAGCACGTGCGAGAGTGAGCAGGCGGTTGGTTTGAAACGACGCGATGCCGGGCAAGATACCCGCGATGAGTGAATCTGACATACCGCATAAGTATCAATGGACGCCAACTATAGATATGAGTTGCCATTTGCACATATTCTTGCCCGATGCGGCGTAGGTGCCGTGAATTGCGGGAGCTTCATTCGTCGCAATAGATATCCACACCAGCACTGCATAAACATGTGGATAAAGTCGGGGATTGCTTCGGATAACTCCATAACCCGATGATTATCATCAGAAAATTCTTTCTGATTAATTTCGATGCACAGTAGTGGATAAGCCCACTGACAGGCTTGCCTCCCTATCGGGAAGAACGAACATCGTTCATCATCAAATCGCAGCCTGGGCTATCAGACGCATTCCGGCCGCACCTTCCACTATCGCTTGCAGCAAAAGCGCAACAGTCTTCCTGTGCATGTCGCAAGGCAAAGCCTCGTCCACTACCGATTGTGAGATATCAACACGATGCCTTGCGGCTTTAGCAGAATGACATTACTTAAACCATGTCCGCAGGTCGCTTCGCAACGCGGCGGACGCCATTCGCTTTCTTTTCCACTACGTTTTTTTAACTGACTAGATGACCCCAACTTCGCCACATGCCTATCGAGCCGATATAGATGGATTGCGTGCGATCGCCGTGCTTGCCGTCATCGCTTTTCATGCCAATGCCGCCCTGATGCCCGGCGGCTTCGTCGGCGTCGACATTTTCTTTGTTATCTCGGGTTTCCTGATTACCGGACTGATCGCCAAGGGCATGGAGGAAGGCAACTTCAGCTTCGTCACCTTCTACACCCGGCGTATCAAGCGCATTTTTCCTGCCTATATCGTCGTTGCCCTGGCAACGCTCGCGGTGTCATCCTGGCTGCTGATTCCGAACGACTACATCTTCTATACGACTTCACTGGCGGCATCGTTCGCCTTCGTCTCGAACGTATTCTTTTCAATGCTGAGCTGGGGCTATTTCGGCCAGCGCACCGAAGAGTTTCCCCTTCTGCATACGTGGTCGCTGTCGGTGGAAGAGCAGTTTTATTTCATCTTCCCGATCCTGCTGCTTTTCCTGTATCGCCATGCGCGGAAACACCTGCTCCCGGCATTATTCGGTCTCGCCATCCTGTTCGTCTGCATCTCCGAACTAAAGACCGGCGAGGTGAAGTCGTATTTCCTGCTTACCACGCGTGCACATGAACTCATCCTTGGTGCACTGACTTTTTTCTTGGCACGGCGCTTTCCGGTGCGTTCTCCTGCCCCTGCCAACATCATGGCGCTGCTTGGCATGGCCTTGATGTTCGGTTCGCTGTTTCTCATTCATCGCAACACGCCCTTCCCCGGCGTCAATTCACTGTATCCGACGATCGGTGCAGCGCTCGTCATCTACGCTGGCCAGACGGACAACGCCGTGAGCCGCCTGCTGATGAACCGGGTGATGGTGGCAATCGGCCTGATCTCGTACTCGCTGTACCTGTGGCACTGGCCGATTTTTTCCTTCCTCCGATATCGGAAGATCGATCTTGATGCCGGAGTGGTGACCGCGGCGGTCGCCCTGTCCTTCCTGCTGGCCTACCTGACCTGGAAATTCATCGAGGTGCCCATTCGCAACAGCCGGTCCATCGGCTTCAAGAAAGCCTTTCTGCAGATCTACCTCGCCCCGGCGATGGTCTTCATGTCGATCGGCTTGTATTCATTCGTCACCGAAGGTGCACCGGCACGTTTTTCGGACGAGACCCGTGACCTGATCGCCAGTTATTCCTTTGAACGCGACCTGGCGCGTTCCTGCTCGATCCGGGCGGAGGATTATCACAAGGTGTCGGTCGAGTACCTGGAAAAGCATTGCGCTTTCGGCGACAACACCCGGCCGCGCGCCGAGGTGTTGCTGATCGGCGATTCGCACGCGAACCATTTCAAGCCATTCATCGACCAGCTCTCGAAAGCCGCCGGCCTGAAAGCGGTTTTCCACGTGCAGGGCGGCTGCTTCCCGACCGAACTGCAGGTCACCGATCCCGATCCCACCAAGGGGCCGACAACCTGTCAGCAGCGGAATGCGGATTTGCTGGAACTGGTCGGCAATTTCAAGTACGTGGTGCTGGCCGGGTTCTGGGCCTCGGAACCGGAACGGGACCTTGAAAAGGAAATGGAACACGTCGTCAAGCACATCGTCAAGGCGGGCGCGACACCGATCATCTTCAAGGACAATCCGTACCATGAGCCAGATTTGTCGCGATGCGTGCTGTTCAAGAAGCGCGGCTGGATTCCGGCCGATAGCAACTGCAATATTCCTTACCAGTACGTCCAGTCGACGCAGTCGGAGACCGATGCCGTGGTCGAGCGGATGCAGCAGCGGCATCCGACGGTGCAGATCATCAATCCGAAACTGGTCATGTGCAACACCGTTGAATGCGCCACCTCCATCGGCAACATCGCACTGTACAAGGACGAAAACCATATCAACACCAAGGCCGCCGGCCTGCTCGGCGAGCAATACGTTCGCAAGGTCGGCAACCCGTTTGGGTCCGGTCCGCTCACCGGCAGCGACGTGGCTGGCAAGCCATTCGGTCCGATGATCATCTCGACCAGCAAGGTGCCCGGTGCCAGATAAGCGGCCAATGCGTCCGGAAACACCGGCCGCATCCGACCGGACAGAGGGCGCATGGAATTCCGATTTCGATTATGAAGACGCGCTGTTCGCCTGCGCGCGCGGCGAGCAGGCCGCACTGCGCCGCCTGTATGAGTGCGAAGCCCGGTGGCTGATGGGTGTCGCGTTGCGCATCGTACGCCGGCGCGAACTGGCGGACGAAGTGCTGCATGACGCCTTCCTGCAGATCTGGCAGAAGTCGGCAAGTTACAGTCCCACGCTTGGCTCGGCACGCGGCTGGATATACAGCGTCGTCCGCCACCGCGCACTGAACGCGATACGGGACACGCGCCACGAACATACTGCTTCCGATGAGGTGTTCGACAACCTCCCCGCCGATGGTCCCGGACCGCTTGAGGCGCTTTCCCGGCGTTACGAGGCGAGCACGCTCCATCACTGCCTTGAGCGCCTGGACGAACAGAAGCGGGCCTGCATACTGCTGGCCTACATGGACGGCTATACACAGGGGCAGATCGCCAGTTATCTCAAATGCCCGCTAGGGACCGTTAAAGCGTGGACGCGGCGGGGGCTGCTGGCGTTGAAAGAGTGCATGTCATGAACTTCCTCGATCCAGACGAAATGACCGTACTGGCTGGCGAATATGTGCTGGGAATACTGCCGCCCGAGGATGTCGAGGAGTTTGAACGGGAAATGCGGCAGAACCGCGCCCTGGCGGCGGCAGTCGCCGCATGGCATGACCGCTTGCTGGAACTGGCGCCAGAACCTGTGCCTGCCGATCCGGCGCCCGACCTGTGGACACGCATTGAACGGGACCTGCCCGGCAAGGCAATCCACACACCAAGCACTGGCATATGGAACAGCCTTGCCTTCTGGAAGGCCAGCGGCATTGCCGGCATTGCGTTGTCCAGCGTACTGGCACTGCTCCTGCTGACCGGATCACCTGAAGTAACAAGACCGCAGTATCTTGCAGTCTTGCAAGCGCCGGAACAGGGCACCAACTGGCTGGTGGAAATTGATAGCCGCGCCGTGCGCCTGCGGCCATTATCGCCTGCCGCTGTCGCACCGGGGAAAGCGATCCAGTTCTGGACCAAGCCGGAGGGTGCTGCGGCACCGACGTCGCTCGGACTGGTGGCGGCCGACGGGCCGACGCAGATTCCCCTTGATCGCCTCCCGGGACTCAGCCCGAATCAGCTATTCGAAGTCACGCTCGAACCGGCAACCGGCTCTCCGATCGGCCGTCCGACCGGCCCGATCCTCGCTGTCGGCAAGGCAATCCCGCTCTAGCCAAGACGTCTGCCCCTACGTGTGCCATTCAGCTGCACACCGGCAACAACCTAATTATTTTTTTCACACCCTGCATCCAATCCGCACTGCTGCGTGTAGTAACAGTGTCGGCGCGTTTTGAGACAGCTTGACTGCCTCGAATGATCCCGGCAGTGACAGATGGAAGGCCTTTTCGGCTCACGGCTTTGCATCGAGAAACTTCACGTTGCATCAGTACGGCATGCAGTCAGCGCTGTATGCCCTTGTCGGTGCAAGCGCATTCCACGTATTTCAATCGACCACGTTGCGAGATCCACCAAGACCGCAGCGGCATTCAAGGAGATCCACATGAACAACTATGCGCGTCCAATCCTGCTGTCCGTTCTAGCAGCCGCCCTGATTCCTTCCTATGCCACCAATGATGAGCACAAGGACGGCAAGGCACAACGCAACGGCCATGTCATGCAATGCGAAAGTGGTGACGAGCATCGCCGCGGGGAGCATCTTCGTGTCATTGCCCTGACTGATGACCAGCGTCTCATCTGCTTCAGCGAGCACAAGCCCGACCATGCCCGCACCATCGGTGCGGTCAGTGGCCTGATGTCGGGCGACGCATTGGTCGGGATCGACTACCGTGTGCAGGACGGTAAGCTGTACGGCGTTAGCAAGACCGGCGCAATCTATGTCCTGGATACCGGCAACGCCAGTGCAACGAAGGTCAGCCAGTTGACCCTGCCTCTGGAAGGCAATTCCTTCGGTGTCGATTTCAATCCCGCTGCCGACCGCCTCAGGATTGTCAGCGATACCGGCCAGAACTTGCGGCATAACGTCAATGCCGGCGGCACAACCCTGGCAGACGATCCCCTGGACTACCCGCCGGCGACACCCTTGAATGCCGTCGGACCGAACGCCCTGGGTGTTACAGGTTCCGCCTATACCAACAATGACCTTAACGCCGCGACTGCGACGACACTGTATGCACTCGATGCCACGCTCGACCAGGTGGCGCTGCAATCGCCGCCCAATGACGGCACGCTCGCGGCAACGGGCAAGCTTGGCACCGACACGGCGACGTCAGTGGGATTCGACATCTACAGCAGGGTGCGGGACGGCGTCACTGTCGATGTTCAGGGACTGGCATCCTTGCATACGGCCGATGGCTCGACCAGCTTGTACAGCATCAATCTGGTCACCGGAAAGGCGAGCGCTCGCGGCGCTTTCTCGGACCAGAACAAGGTGATCGGAATCGCCATACCGTTGAACCAGCTATAGACAGAGTGCCAGAATGGAGACGCGGTCCGATGAGCCCACACCCGGATCATCGGACCGCGTCAGGCAAGGTCCCTCTTATCCGTCGATCGAGCAGACGACCCCGTCACCCGTGCGCAGCAGGCCGCCGGTCACTACGCGTGCCGTCAGCCCGCCGTGCCCGCGCATTGCGTTATAGCCGCCGGGGCCGAGGGCTTCTTCCATGCGCGAGCAGGGCTCGCAGGTCCCGGTAATCTCCAACACCGCCTCCTCGCCTATGCGCAGGCGCAGGAGCTGGTCGCGGAACAGTGTGCGCGTGGCCAGGATGTTCAGGCCTGAAATTACGAGGTTGCGGCGTAACGCCAGCGGATCGACGTTTGGCAGCCGTGCAAGGGAAGCGACCACCGGCAGATGCTCTGCCTGGATCAGCGTGACCTGCCGTTTGCCGCCCGCGGTGCGTTCCGAGGCACGGTCACCTTGCAGTCCGCGTTCGGTTACTGCAAGCACTTCCATTACCGAGAGCGCTGCGACATGTCTCTGTGGGCGAACAAGGATGAGTTCGAGCCGGCCAGGGTGAGGGAAACGCCGCGTTATCTCACGCAACGCGCTCATACGAGCGACGGATCTTCAATCGCTGCGCGCTCCACTAGCTGCGCGTTGGTGAGCCGGTCCTCGGCGGCGACGGAGGCTGCGACATGGGCGAGGAATAGATCGAATTCATGCCATGCGTTGGCCTCTTCGATTTCCTTCGAATGCCCCCACAAATGAAAGACACCGTCTTCCCGGCAGGCATGGTCGAACAGCGCGTAGAGTCGTTCCACCCATCCCGCATGTCCGAGCACCAGCCGCAATGCCTCACTTCTCGCCGACCAGCGCCCCCATTTGATGAAATTGCGAAGATAGACGGAACGGTCGTGGGGATAAAACTGCAGCGTTGTAGGAATTTCGAAGCGGTCGACGCCGGCATCGCAGCACAGGTTCATGGTGGTCCTGGCATAGCGGAAACCGCATGCTTTCACTGTCTCAATGTGTTCCTGCCGGTACTGTCCGCCCGGATAGCAGAATCCTTCCGCCTCCTTGCCGAGCAGATCTTCAAGCTTCTTCTTGCCCTCACTGATCTGATAACGGGCCTCGTCGATATTGGTTGTGTTGAGGTAACAGTGATCGTAAGTGTGCGAGCCGATTTCGAAGCGTTTTCCCAGCGTGCGAATATCCGCGTTCGACAGGACCTGGAAGCCCTCCCGGTTGCTGATGGGGATGAAAAATGTGCCGGCCAGGCCGTGCTTGGCGAGAAGCTCCGCAGTTTTCCTGTCCAGCAGGTCGCCATCGTCAATTGAACAAGTGAATACCGCGCCCATCTTCCCTTCCGTTCTCCTTGCGCATGCGCCGTCTTTGTAAAAGTGCTTCTATTTCTTGGGAGTATGGGACAGCATCGATTCGTTGATGATCGGCCCGGGACGGACCACCTTGCCCCGAGCATCTGCAACCCTCTTTACCAAGCGGCCGATCATTTTCGGGACCGGACCATTGCTGTATTTAAGCCAGAGCTTCATCTGCCGCAGGTAGCCTTTCCACGCCGTCTGCAGCACCATGTCCGCATTCATCATGGTTGCCAGTTTCGAACGGTAGACAACCACCGTATCAAGATCCCGCTGGCTTGCGCCAAGAATGAACTTGTAATCGTATCGTCCCCACAGGAAATGAAATTCCCGGCCGCCACGCTTGATGCATTCCCGGATCGTCATATAACAGCACAATATCCCGATCCAGTAATCATCGTAATGCGGATCGTGGGCAAGAACATTGAGATAAAAACAATCCCCTACACGATAACTGATCGCGCCGGCGCGAATACGCCCGTTGATGCGAATCATGCCGACCAGTCCGCACCCGCGGGCCAGACTGGAGATATGACGAGCTTCAGCATCATCGATGATGGATACCTTGTTTTTCCCCGACATCCGCGCCCGGTTGAGTTCGATGATCTCTTTCACAAATGTTGGCTCCACCGCTTCCTTTTCATAGGTTTCAAACTGGGTGGAAGGGAAACTGCGCATCAGCCTGTCGGTGTATCGCTTGATGTTCCTGCGGGTGTTCTTCCCAAGCCCTGCCAGGTATTTCTCCGGTGTTTCGGGCAGGTCCATCGCGATATCTTCGAGGCAGTTAAAGCGCTGATAGGGAAAGGGAAGCCTGCCCACATCGGTTTCAATCGCCTTGAACAACACGACACGCACGTCGCTGAACCTCTCAAACACCGCATCGGCGAAGCGCTTGATTTCCCTGTGCTCGATGCGGATCACCTCGTTCATGACGTGGATCTTCCCCTGTTTGCGCCGGAACAAAAATATGGCTACCGGCTCGTCTCCGCCGCGCGCCACATAGGTGCTGACGCCGTCCATCGATTCGTCATAGGCGCGAAATTGCACCATCGACGATCCGATGTTCTGGTAAAGCCGGTCCAGCTCGGCCTCGACAAACGGCGGAACGTTCTCGTGAAAGGAGGTAGTGATCTGATCTGATCTCATCTGTCTGTTCAGTAGGCGAATGCTGGCAACTGGTAATTCAACGTATGACGGCGCACGAAAGATGCGAGCAAGAACGTTGGCAGGCAAATGAAAGCACTGAGGGGGTGACGGTGGTCGGTTTGATGCTGGCTACGCATGGCGTTTCAGACTCTCTTGTGAACGTCTCCAGGAAGAGGATTTGCCACCCGGAGAAGGGATGCGCAAATAGCGAATCCGTTGCATCAGTGTATATGCCAATGTGATGCACCAAGATGGCCAAAAGTGCGCTTTTGGAGAAATATCAATCGCTTGCGTGAGATTGTGAAAGGGTTACCACAACATGCAAAAGAACGGATTCCAGGCGCATTGACGGCGCCGGGAATCCATGAACTGAAAAGTGCCGCTATTGCGGCAGGAAGTGGTGGGCTGCTGCTGCGACCGCGATGCCGACGAGGATGCCGGCCGCGATTTCGAGATGGGTATGTCCCATGCGTTCGCGCAGGACAGTGTGGGCACTGTCTGCGCTGGCGATGCGGTTGATCGCGCTGGCATGGCGTCCCACCTGGCGACGCAGCGCATTGGCATCCATCATGACAATGAAGGCAAGCGTGAGTGCGATGCCAAACGCAGGATGCGACAGGCCTTCCCGGAAGGCAATCAAGGCTGCCATGCTGCTGACGATGGCGCTATGGTTGCTCGGCATGCCGCCGTAGCCGATATGACCGAAGGCAAGCTGCCCGGCGCGCAGGCTGTTGATCAGGAATTTCAGGCTACCCGCAACCAGCCAGGCAAGAAATGGCGTCAATGCATAAGACAGTGCCATGGGCCTACCCTTTCACCGGCCAGAGGGTCCATGCACATGCGCCCACCCAGAGCAAGACCGTTAGCAGAAGCTGCCAATCGGCGAGCAGCGCATCGGTCGGTGATTCGCCGCCGTCAAGTTCCTCAACCACATACCAGTAGCGGAACAGGCCGAACAATACGAGTGGAATCGTCAGGACCATGTCCGGCTTGGCGGACATCACGTACAAGCTGTAGAAGAACAAGGCACCGGTGGCCGACATGTGCGCATAGCGATCTACCAGCGCGACCGAATACTTTTGCAAAACCTCCCGTCCCTGAGAGCCGCTCTTCGCCAGTTCCTGGCGACGCTTGACGGCTGCAAGATAGAGCGCGAGGCACAGCGTCGTGACAGCCATCCATGAAGACAGCGGCACAGAGAGCGCCACAGCACCGGCATAGACACGCAAGACGAAACCGATCGCGATGGTGAAGATGTCCACTACAGGCATATGCTTCAGGATGAAGGTGTAAGCAAGGTTCAGCACCAGGTAGCCTGCGATGACCATCGTGACGTCCGGTGCAATGAACCAGCCCCAGATCAATATGGCATACAGCGCCACGAGCAGCATCATCGCCATCGGCATCGGCACCGCGCCGGATGCAAGCGGCCTCGTCTTCGACTTCTTGGGATGCGCACGATCGCGCTCGACGTCCTGCATATCGTTGACGATATAGACGGCGGAGGATGCAACGCAGAACAGCAATACGGCTGTCATCGCCCAGCCGATCCATAGCGGATTAAGGAATTCACCGGTAAAAACAAGAGGTGCAAGGACGAATCCGTTTTTCACCCATTGTTTGGGGCGCATCAAGGTTATCAGGCCTCGCAACTGACTCGCGAGCGTATGCTGGACTAAGATGTTGTGCATATAATTCGTTACCCAAACGTATCTAAAAACGTATTTAAAAACTTCTCTATGAAACTAGCTTTGACTTACGCACTACTCGCGATAATCGCTACCATCGCCAACATCGGCAGCCAGGATCTCACACTGCACTTCTACGCAGGACCTTACGCCATGTTGTTGTCTGTCTTCATCGGTACAGGCATCGGCCTGGTGGTGAAGTACGTCCTCGACAAGGCTTATATATTCCGCTTCCGAGCCAAAAACGCCATTGACGATAGCCAAACATTCATGCTTTACACATTGACCGGTGTGGCAACCACGGCAATCTTCTGGGGCTTCGAATTCGGCTTCGATTATTTGTTCCGCACCAAGGAGATGCGCTACTTCGGTGGCGCGATCGGTCTTGCCATCGGGTACGTTGCCAAGTACCAGCTCGACAAGCGCTTCGTGTTCGGTTACCAAGTTGCAAGATGCTGATCCATGGCTGGGGGCGCCACCCGGTAATCGACGCACAGGTACAGACGCCACCCACCGCTTCCTCCCTGCATGCCATGCTCGCGCGCGCGGACAATTCGGTCATCGCGCGGGGCATGGGACGCAGCTACGGAGACAGCGCGCTGGCACAGCATGTCATCAGCACGTCATCATTGAACCTGATGCTGGATTTCGACCGCGATACCGGCACGGTGCGTTGCGCATCCGGCGTCACGCTGGCGGAGCTGCTTGAGGTATTCGCGCCGCAGGGATGGTTTCTTCCCGTTACACCGGGCACGAAATTCGTCTCCGTCGGCGGCGCCATCGCCAGCGACGTGCACGGCAAGAACCATCATCTCGACGGATGTTTCAGCGAATATGTCGACAGCTTCGTACTGTTGCTGGCGAGCGGGGAAACAGTCACCTGCTCACGCGTATCCCACCCCGACCTGTTCCACGCCACTTGCGGCGGCATGGGCCTGACCGGCATCATCGTCGAAGCGACCCTCCGGCTGAAACCGGTGCAAAGCAGCCTGATAGACCAGACCACCTACAAGGCAGCCAACCTCGCCGAGGCGCTGGCGCTATTTGACGCACATCATGCCGCGCCCTATTCGGTCGCATGGATCGATTGCCTGACCACCGGCGAGGCGATGGGACGGTCGCTGCTGATGCTGGGCAAGCATGCGTCGGCAGGCGATTTCTCATCCAGGAAAAAACGCGCGCTGTCGGTACCTGTCGACATGCCGTCCGCCCTGCTGAACAGGTACTCGATACAGGCCTTTAACACCCTCTACTACAACCGGGTGCAAACGAACGGGATACAGCAGCAAGTACATTACGAACCGTTCTTTTATCCGCTCGATGGCATTCATCAATGGAACCGGCTGTACGGGAAGCGCGGGTTCACGCAGTACCAGTTTGCATTGCCGAAGGCATCCGGCACGGCGGGCATGACCGCCATCCTGAAAAAGATTTCGGCGTCGGGACGTGGATCTTTCTTGGCGGTTCTCAAAGCATTCGGCCGGGAAAATGCGAACCTGCTGTCTTTCCCGATAGAAGGTTACACATTGGCATTGGACTTCAAACTTGAGGATGGATTGTTCCAGCTTCTCGATGAACTCGATGCCATGGTGCTTGACCACGGTGGAAGAATTTACCTGACCAAGGACGTGCGGATGAGCGAGGCGACCTTCAAGCGCAGCTATCCGCGCTGGGAAGCCTTTCAGCAGGTACGGTCGCAATACGGCGCACGCGGCAAGTTCGCATCGCGACAATCACAACGATTAGGGATGGATTGACATGCAAAAGATACTTATCGTCGGCGCCACTTCGGCCATTGCCGAAGCGACCGCCCGGCGTTTTGCGCAGCAGGGGGCGAAGCTCTATCTGCTGGCAAGAAACCAGGAACGCATGGAAGGATTGGCGCGCGACCTGAAAATTCGCGGCGCGTCGTCGATTTCCCATTCAGTCTTCGATGCCAACAACTTCGATACGCACGAAGCCGTGCTGAAACGTGTGATCGAAGAACTGGGCGGCCTTGATGTCGTTCTGATTGCGCACGGCACACTGGGAGACCAAAAGGCCTGCGAACGGGATTTCAAGCTTGCGCTCCAGGAGATGAACACCAACGCCATCAGCGTGATGTCGCTGCTGACCCACCTGGCAAACTTCTTTGAAGCCCAGCGCAGCGGTAGCATCGCCGTCATCAGCTCGGTCGCCGGCGATCGCGGCCGCCAGTCGAACTATGTCTATGGCACCGCCAAGGGCGCCGTGTCGATCTTCTTGCAGGGGTTGCGCAACCGCCTGCATAAAAGCGGCGTGAATGTGCTGACGATCAAGCCGGGTTTTGTCGATACGCCGATGACCGCGTCCTTCAAGAAGGGGCCGTTGTGGGCGAGCGCCGACACCATCGCGGAAGGCATCGTGAAGTCCGTTTCAAAGCGCCGCAACGAAGTTTACCTGCCGGGCTGGTGGGGCGGAATCATGATGATCATCAAATCAATCCCGGAGGGAATCTTCAGGAAATTGTCGTTGTAGGTCTCTTTGCCGACCGGCAGAGAGGCCGCCGCAGACGGGAGGGTCATCGCGGCGATTGGCAAAATTTTGCCGGACCCATTTTGTTCGTGCTCTCACAATAAATCCTATGCACACACACAATATGCGCACCCTGAAATACATCACCGTCGCCTATTTCGTGGCAGCTTTCCTGTTCACGCTATATGCGATGGCCAACTTCCCCATGGAGAAGCTTGTCAACCTGATCTTCGATGACGCCTACTACTATCTCGGCGTTGCGCAGAACATCGCCGAAGGCAACGGATCCACCTTCGGCAACCTGGTGGAAACCAATGGCTATCAGCCGCTCTGGCTCGTGATATTGGCAAGCATCATTTATGCGTTCTCGCTGCCGAAGGAATGGGCTTTCATCGCCGTGCCGCTGCTGGTCATCCTGATCAAGATCATCACACTGCTCCGCCTGGATACCGACAAAAACGCCGATGCAGTGGGCGTGTTCTTCGCGACCGTGCTGATCATCCTGTTGTGCCCGAACATCTTCTCGCATGGCCTGGAGACCAGCCTGCTGCTATTGGTGCTGCCGCTTCTGAGCCGTCTCAGGGATTATCCCGAACACTTCGCGCCACGCATCTGCATGGCGTACGCAGGCATCTTCATCGTGCTGTTCCTGGTCAGGCTCGATGCGCTGGCGATTGCGGGCGTCTTCGGCCTCCTCGTCCTCGCCGGGCGCCGGAAATATGCGTTCACCAACCTTGCGTTGACTGGCGCCGTTACGGCATTCGGCGTGCTGATTTATTTCGCCGTGAACTTCAAGCTGTTTGGCACCATCGTCCCGGTCAGTGGCCAGGCCAAGGCCATCGGCAACAAGGTGGGCGAGAACCTTCCGCTGATGCTGCAGTACCTGATTGCGTCACGCCTTGCAATCGGTGCGTTCATCCTCAGCATGATCATCCGGATGGGGTTGAAAAAGGAATCGCGCGGTCCGATGCCATTTTCCCGCGAGCTGACACTGACGGCCATGTCGTCCGTCGTCATCGCCAGCTATTACGCGCTGTTCTCCGGATGGCCACTGTGGGGCTGGTACTACTGGCCAATCGCTCTGGTGACTTACTTCGCCATCGCTCAACTGATATCGCTGGCGGTGCAGCTGTTCCGCCAATCGGGGCAGGACTGGAAGCCGAAAGTCCTGGCGGCCGGCGCATGGGGTTTCGTCGCCTACCTCGCGCTGCTCGGCGTACGCACCGAGATGGCGCATGAAACCAATGTCTTCTACAGCATGCTGAAGAAGGACGAGCGGCCCAACTTCACGGTGATGAATCTGAAACTGGTCAACGAGTTCTTCGCCAAGGCGCCGGATGGCGTAGTGGCGATGGGTGACCGTGCAGGTGGCCTCGGCTTCTGGCTGCCCGAGCGCTTCAAGTTTTTTCACACCGAAGGTCTCGTTGCGAACAAGGAATTCATTGCTGCCCGCAAGGCAGGCACTGGACTGGAATTCCTGAAGCAGATGAAGGTGAAGTACTTCGTCGTGGAGCGGGAGCATCTGTGGGAAGGCAAGCTCGCCGATGGGCGCGACATGCATGGCATCGTCGAACCGGTGCAGGGTCTGTCTGCGCATTCCGGTCTCATGCTGATCTGCCTGCCGACCGACGCCATCCTCTATACGCAAAGCTATGACAAGCAGCTCCGTCATGTGTATGACTTCGAGAAGGTTACTGCCTGTCCGGAGGCCTTCCAGGAGAAGGTTGCTTCCCTGTCGGGCAGTTATGGGGAGTTGCGCAAGTTCAGTTTGCCTTATGAGTATGCGGAGAATAACAAGGGGGATTGGACGTTGATGAAGTTTATTAAGAGTAATCCGTTTTAATTTTCGGGCTGGTCTGGATTGGTTCTTCAGTGATTCAACTCTTTAGTCTCTCCGAAGAGACAAGCCGGGACTGGCCCCGGCGGGCCACTTCCTTTCTTTGCTTCGCCAAAGAAAGGAAGCAAAGAAAGGCGACCCCGTTATCGCCGCCCGCTTCGCGGGTGCCCAAAAGTGACGCGGTCAAAACGGGAAGCGAAATAAACTCGCCTTCGGCTCAGACAAATTTCGCTTCTGATCCGTTTTGACCGCGTCACTTTTGGCGTCGCTAAAAGGGGATCAACCGCCCCCTCCCCACCCTGGCCCTCCCCTTCCGGGAGGGAATTACTTGTTCTTTACCTTGCAGCCGCAGGCAGGATCAAACACAAACCCAGCTGGTAAGTTTCAAATTGCGACCGCAAGGTAATGAACAGGACAGTTCCCTCCCGAAGGGGAGGGCCAGGGTGGGGATGGGTTTTGGAAGTTCCCCCTTCTGGCGACGCCAAAAGGGGAAGTGCTGAAACGGATAAAGAAGCGAAATTTGTCTGAGCCGCAGGCGAGTTTATTTCGCTTCCCGTTTCAGTGCTTCCTCTTTTGGGAACCTGCGAAGCAGGCGTCGACTGGGGGTCGCCTTTCTTTGCTTCCTTTCTTTGGCGAAGCAAAGAAAGGAAGTGGCCCGCCGGGGCCAGTCCCGGCTTGTCTCTTCGGAGAACAACCGAAGTTGCGTTACCGGAGAATCTCCGTAGTCCTGGATTCCCGCCTGCGCGGGAATGACGAAGGTGATGCATTACTGGAGGAGACACTCCGTCGCTCTGGATTCCCCCTTGCAGGGCGCGTCCTGGCTTGCAAGCCAGGACCGTTTAGCAGGCGGACAGCATGCAGTCCGAATCCCCTGCAAAACCCTGCGCGGGAATGACGCCGAGGATGCATCACCGAAGAAACCACACCACCAGAAACTCCTACTTTTTCTTCTTAAACTGCCAGGCCCTTACATACTTCACCTCAAACGCATTCTTTCTCCCCGTCGGTGTCGTATGATCCGGATCCCCGCTCGCGCTCCCATACAGCACATCAAGCAGGATATACATCCGATGCGGCATGCTCACCTTCGCCGAATAAACTTCCTTGCCGTCGAAATAAAACGTCTGCTTGTGCGGTTCCCACTTCAGCGCATACTTGTGAAACTTCGATGACAGATCGCCGAGTTCCATCAGCATCTTCTCACCGCCTTTCACCTTCGGCTGCCCCGTCCAGATCGTGACCGCATAAGCGGTGGGATTCAGCTTGGCGTCGCTCCAGTAACTTTCCGGACCGCCGCCGGGATAGGCTTCCATGATGTCGATTTCAGGACGGAAGGTGCCGTTGGTGTCGTCGTGATTGTAGAGCCAGAACGCAGGCCATAGACCCTTCCCTTTGGGCAGCTTGGCCTCGATTTCGAAATAGCCATAGGTTTGGTAGAACTTGCCATCGGTATCGAGAACCCGCGGGATGAACTGTTCATTGGCGTCCCGTTCCGGCCAGATCTTGAGCATGCCGCCTTCAACCGCATAATTCTTTTGCGGATGACTGGGCTTGTCCCATGTGGTGTCATTCCAGATCGCCGGGTTGTATCCGTTTTCGAATTCATCGGCGAAGGTCAGCACATAGTCGTCCGGATTCTGACCAAAAGGACCGGGCTTTTTTTCTGGCGCTACCTTGTCGGCTTGTTTCTTCGATGCTTTCGGAGATTCCGAGGCGCTCGCTGCGATGGTTTTGTACCCATCATCATTGACAACGTTGGTGTTGGTATCCTGACCGCAAGCGACAAGCGACATGGCGACAAAGACACAATATGCGCCCGCTGGCCGGAGCGTCAGATGCAATCGATGCAATCGCGGTAGGTGCAAGACGGTTCTCCTCGATACAGATGTGGTCGACAGGCCAACACGGCCATATCATCAGGAGCATCCATCATATCGTTGTCGTACGGTCAGCTATTGCGGCTGATCATCTTCGGAGGGAATGGAATAACCTGCCGAGTTGGTGTTGCGGAGAAGAAAAAATGCCGCCCTGTCACCAGGGCGGCATTGAGGTTACTGCAGCCAGATCCGTATCGATTCGTTCACGGCATCTGCCGTAAATTGATCGTATTGTGAATTACTTGAACTGCCAGACACGCACATACTTGACGTCGAACGAGTTGCTCTTGCCGGTCGGCGTGGAGTCGTCCGGTTGGCCGCTGGCGCTACCGTACAGCAGGTCCAGCATCAGGTACATGCGGCGTGGCATTTCCAGATTGACCGTGTAGACTTCCTTGCCGTCGAAGTAGTAAGTCTGCTTGCCCGGTTCCCACTTCATTGCGTACTTGTGATAGCCGGCCGACAGGTCGCCAAGGTCCATCACCATCTTGGTGCCGCCGAGGACGCCGGGTGCACCGGTCCAGATGGTCGGTGCATAGGCAGTCGGGTGAAAGTTTGCATCCGACCAGCCGCTTGCAGGACCACCGCCAGCATACGCTTCCATGATGTCGATCTCTGGGCGGAAATTGCCCGGCTCGTCATGGTTGTACAGCCAGAACGCAGGCCATGTGCCTTTGCCGACAGGCAGCTTGGCTTCGATTTCATAGTAGCCGTAAGTCTGGTAGAACTTGCCGTCGGTATCGATCACGCGGGCAACGAAATTGCCCTGCGGGTCACGTGCAGGCCACATCTTCAGCGAGCCGTCTTCCACGGCATAGTTGACGGTCGCCGGTGCCGGCTTGTCCCAGGTCGTGTCGTTCCATACGCTGGTGTTGAAACCGTTCTCGAACTCGTCCGAGAACGTCATGCGGTAATCATTGGCATTCTGACCAAATGGACCCGGAGCAGCTTCTTCCGTTGAAGTGTCTGCCTTCGCCGTTGTTTCTGTTGTTTCTGTAGCAGCTGTTTCCGTCGGTGCCGCTTCCGATGCCAAGGTCTCATTTGAGCCGGCATGGGAAGTAGGACTAACAATCGCTCCAGAGGATGCGGAGACGAGGGAGGAATCAGGGGCTGTATCGCCACCGCCACCGCCGCATGCGGCGAGAATAAGCGATGCACAAGCAGATGCGATGATGGACTTGATGAGACGTGTGTTTGTAGTGTTATTCAAACCGTGTTCCTTTCAGATGACTTAACTCAAGAATGCTCGCAAGCAAGAGATAGGTCAGAGCTTTCCCACCGGAAAATGGTTCCGGGGAAATTTCATCTTTTTTTCTAAACGGAAAATTGAACGGCGGAAACTATATGAGGAACAGGCAACTGAAGATGCAGCGCTAATAACTACTTTACGTACATGATTTAGTTAGCACCGTTGAATGACCATGCTTTCCATGCGTCAACACTACGATATTCAACATGGTAATTAATAAGTCTGGGTACATGACGCGCCTGTTGCACGCGCGAAAGTCTTCATGCATTCATCGCACGCCATTTCAGGGACAGGGCTGACGCTCATACACCAACCAGCTTTTGTTCGAACTGATGAGAACGGGCTTGCAATCCGCTCCGTTAAAGAGCATTTCGGGCGCGCCACCGCGATGACGCACGATGAAGTAGCGGTAGTCAACGGCCCGATGCTTCTTCCAATCGAAAGTGTGTGGATGCCACTCGAATAGAGTGGCGACGGCGGGAAGATGCTCTGGTCGATAACGTACGATTTGCGGCGGGAACCACGCGAAGTTGAAATCGACAAAGCCGCTTTTCTCCGCCTGATACCACACTGGATAGTGCAGGTAAAGGTTATTGGTATTGGCCGCAGCACTGTCCCGGTCATAGATCAATGATAGTGCGCGCTGCTTGGGTTCCAGCGCGCTTAGCACGCCATTAAACTCGGCGGATTCCTGCGCGAAGCGCCATGCCCGCGAGGTATGAACGCCAAGCATCGCCCAGCATGCAATTGCCATCAGGATGACGACACTCATGCGCGGCAATGATGAACGGCCCTGCGCTAACAATTTGGTGTCGCCTGCTGGTTTTGCAGTAAACATCCATGCATAGGCCGGCGCCAGAAATAGCGCAAAGCGTTCATACAAGAATGCCGTGTTCATCGCGAAATGCGGCACCGCGAGAATGATGAACGCCACGATGGCAAAAGCAATCCAGCTCGATGTCCGCCGCCATTGAATGCGCAGTCCCATGATCCAGGGTGCCGCGGCGAAAAGCATGACGATGCACCAGTAATACGTGCTTGATGATCGCTGGGTGCCGGCTCCTACCGTGTACAGCAGCGGGAGTCGCCGTAACGCATCCCAGTTCCAGCGGGTTCCTTGCTCGAGGCCCGTCTGCAGTCCGGCATTGATGCGTTGATTAATCAGGAAGTAGGCGCCGCATGCAACTGCGAGCACCATATAAGGCCACGCGGCTTTCAGTAATGGTTTGAACCATCGGACCCGAACGGCCAGGATGGCGGCACCTACCGCAGAGGCGAACAGGAACACAAGTCCATGGGACACAAGCATCAGCAGTCCGATCAATACCACCATCCCACCGCGCGGCCGCGTGGGTGAAGCGGCATAACGTTCCGCCTGGAGGATGAAATAAAGCCCGATGGGCGAGGCGATCAGGAAGGTGAAAAATCCCCAGGTGTACGCGAAACCGAAGAAGCTCAGAAGGAAAAGCCAGTCGAGCCGCGCGTCGCCACCGAATTGCCGCCGCAATGCAACGCACATGCAGACAAAAGCGAGATAGGCCACCGAGAGCAGCAGCTTCAGTGCGGCAGCCACCGGCATCATGAACGACAGCGGAAGTGCCAGGCCGTAGCCGATGATGTAAGGGGTGAACAGATTGATCCGCAGCTGATCCGCCCAGGGCGATTCACCGAGCAGCATCTGCTTCAGCAGCAGAACCTGCCCTGCATGCTGCGGGAGGTCGACCATGGGCGGATGCGGAGCGACCCAGAAAATGAGTGCACCCCACACTACGCTGATGATAAACAACAGCCGGAATCCCCTCGCCTGCATCCAGTTTTCCTTATGTCTCGTTATCGTTGATGTCGACGCACGCTTACCAGGGCTCCCGGCCGCAGACGTGCAATGTGACGATACGCGAGAGAGAAGGTGCGTTCCCTCTCGCGCTAGCGTGCGGCAATGAAAAAATTCCTGCGATGGGCAGGTCTGATCGGAAGCGAGGCGATCCCATGCCGGATTACGCCCGCAGGCATCGCCGGATCTTTGAGGGTCACCCGCCAGCCTGCTTCAGCGCCGGGCAATCCTTGTGCTCAAAGACCGTCCAGCTCCCACTGATTATGGTCGAAACGGGCGGACAATCGGCTCCCTTGAAGAGGTCTTTCGGCAATGGCCCCTGATGCCGGACGATAAAGTAGCGGTAGTTCGATGCGCCATGTTTTTTCCAGTCGAGGCCTTCCGGATACCACTCGAAGCCCTTCTCCACCATTGGCAGGTGCTGAGGCTGGTAACGCACTATTTGTGGCGGGAACCACGCAAAGTTGAAATCCACGAAGCCGCTCTTTTCGGCCTGGTACCACAGTGGATAGTGCAGATAGATGCCGTAGGTATTCGCCGCCTCGCTGTGCCGGTCAAATATCAGCGACAGCGCACGCTGGCCTGGTTCAAGTGCACTAAGTACGGCATCGAAGTCCGCCGACTCCTGCCCGAAATGCCAGGCACGCACCGTATGAACGCCAAGCATCGTCCAGCATACGAGCGCCATCAGGGGAACATAGAACCGTGCAAGCCTGCCGCTTCCGGCGGCGAGAGCGGGTGTGCCGGCAGCCGGCGACTTACTGATGAACATCCATGCGTATGCAGGCGCCAGGAACAACGTGAACCGCTCGTAGAGATAAGAGGAGTCGTAGGCATAGTACGGAACGAAAGCAAGGATCAGCACGACGATTGCAAATGCTACCCAGTTGGAACGATTGCGCCATTCGATCCGCAGGCCCATCAGCCAGGGAACAGCCGCCATGAATAAGACCAGCAACCAGAACGGCGCGCTTGAACTGCGTTGTGTGCCAGCGGCGATCGCGTATAGCGGCGCTTTCAGCCGCCTGATGAGATCGAAATTCCATTCGATGCGGGGTTGCAGATTGATCTGCAATTCGGCATTGATGCGCCGGTTGATCCAGAAATAAGCGATACACGTCAGCGCAAGGATGACGAACGGCCAGATGGCGGCGAGCAGCGCCTTGAATCGCTTCATTCTTACCGCAAGCAACGCGGCGCCGACGCCCCAGGCAAATCCAAAAATGATGCCGTGCGATGCCAGCGTCAGCAGACCGACCGCAATTAGTGCAATGCCCCGCGATGCGGTACGCTGGTCTGCAAAGCGCTCTGTCAGGAGGATGAGCCATAAGCCGATCGGCGCGGCTACGAGGAAGGTGAGAAAGCCCCAGGTATAGGCAAAGCCGAAGAAGCTTAGCAGGAAGAACCAGTCAAGACGCGGATCGCCACCGTACTGACGCCGCAGTCTCACGCACATATAGACGAAAGCGATGTAGGACAGTGACATCAGCAGCTTCAGGGATGCGTCCACCGACATCACGAACGACAGGGGCAGAGCAAGACCGTAACCGATAATGTAGGGAGTGAAGAGGTTGATGCGGAACTGATCGGCCCATGGCGACTGCCCTAATATCATTTCCTTCCACAGGGCAACCTGTCCGGCATGCTGCGGCAGGTCGATCATTGGAGGATGCGGAGCAACCCAGAAAATGAGTGCTCCCCACAAAATGGATAACAAGAACAGTATTCGGAACGTCGACTCTCGCATTGATTTCCTTTATTAGCTATATCTGGACGGCGCATGCTGCGCCATGCCGCGGCTTGCGTCGCAGCACCAGGCTGGGATAAAGCAATGCGCATGCCAAAATTACAATGCTAACGCCAACAAGGTGTAAATAGGTTGATACAACTTAATTCGCGAGGACGTACTGGAAAAATTTACATAGTCCGGTCTGTGCGTTACATCGCGAAGTTGTGAGTAGCTCCAATCAAGCATTCGGGCTCATCGGGTCCGTTCACGCCTGTGACGACGTGCATGTTCCAGTTAAATCGACTTCTCGATAATGAAGCGGGGACGTTGCTTGGTTTCCGAATAGATCCGGGACAAGTAACCGCCGATGATGCCTAGGGCAAGCAATTGCAGGCCGCCAAGAAAGTACATCGGGATCACCGTGGATGCCCAGCCAGGTATAGCAAGCGTCGTGGCAAAGCGGATAAAAAGCGCCCAGATGCCGATCGCCATGGAAGCGGCCGACAGGATGAAACCAAATACCGTTATCCATTGCAAAGGCACCGTTGAGAATGAAAAAATGCCATTCAGTGCAAGGGCCAGCATTTTGAGCACCGGGTACTTGCTTTCACCGGCGAATCGCGACAGGCGGTCATAGGTGACAATGGCGGTGCGGAAACCCAGCATAGGGATGATTCCACGCAGGAACAGGTTCACCTCACGGAAGTCGCGGAGTGCATCAAGCGAGCGACGGCTCATCAGCCGGAAGTCGGCGTGATCGGGCACGATGTCGACGCCGAATTTGCGCAACAGACCATAGTAGGCACGCGCGGTCCAGCGCTTGAACACGGTGTCGGTATCGCGACGTGCGCGTACGCCATAGACAATGTCGGCGCCGCGCTCGTATTCATTCAGCATGCGCGGTATCGCTTCGATGTCGTCCTGCAGGTCGGCATCGAGGCTGACGAGCACGTCCCCGCGAGCTGACAGCAGCCCTGCAAGCAACGCATTCTGGTGCCCCTGGTTGCGCGACAGCTTGATGCCGTGCACGCGGACGTCCTGCCGGCTGAGCTCTTCGATCATCTGCCATGTCCGGTCGCGTGACCCGTCATCGACGAAGGTGATGCGGCTTTCCGAGTCTATGCGGCCCTGTGCCTGCAGCGTGCCGAGCATGGCCAGCAGTTGCTTGCTGGTTTCCGGAAGCACCGCCTCCTCGTTGTAGCAAGGTACGATCAAATTGATGTTGATGGGTTGTGTCGATGTCATATCCGCCGCTTAGCCCCGTCCAATATGCCTGACGTCACCGGCATGCGGTGGGCGGCGAAACGCAAAGAACCGGCTGCCGATATAACCCAGCCCGGTATAGGTCACTGCACCGAAGATATGCGGCAGGAAACTGGCGTCGCCCATGATGTTGCGTGCGCCGAGCATCACCAGCAGGTTCGCTGCATAAGCCAGTGCGCACACCGCCGCAAAGCGGGCGAAGCTGCGGCCGATGGTGCCGCTGTCGTTGAACGTCCATATACGGTTCATGCCGTAGCTCCACAGAAATCCGATCAGGTACCCGAATGCGTTGGCCGGGACGTCTGGCCAGCCGAGGTAGCGCCACGCGATATAAACGATTCCCATGCCGATGAGGGTATTGGAAACGCCTACCAGCAGGAACCGGAAAAGCGAATGCTTGAGTATTGCTGAAACCATTGAAATGGACCGCGTTCCGGTCGACCGGGTTGACTGACTAGCAGCAGTATCAGCCGGATGGCATCTTGCAGCTTTGATATGGGTCACCTGCGCCGAAAGCTGGCCCGGGGGCACCAAGCGCGTTCAGGTTTCCTGACGGCTGCAAAAGAAAAGGCCGGCCGATCAATTGCTGATCGGCCGGCCCCTTGGTTTCTGATGCGTGGCTCGCGCCGCGCGTTACTACAGTGCAGTGCGCCTGGTGTGGACTATCGCATCAGGATGGCTGCATTACTTGAACTGCCATACACGTACATACTTCACGTCGAAGGAATTGCCCTTGCCGGTCGGCGTGGTGTTGTCCGGCTGGCCGCTGGCGCTGCCGTACAAGAGGTCCAGCATGACATACATGCGACGCGGCATGGTCACAGCAACGCTATAGACTTCCCTGCCGTCGTAGTAGAACGTCTGACGGCCCGGTTCCCACTTCAGTGCGTACTTGTGATAGCCGGCCGACAGGTCGCCGAGGTCGGTCACCATCTTGGTGCCGCCGAGGACGCCAGGTGCACCGGTCCAGATGGTCGGAGCATAGGCAGTCGGATGGAAGTTCGCATCGCTCCAGTAACTTGCAGGGCCGCCACCAGCATACGCTTCCATGATGTCGATCTCTGGACGGAACGGATCCGGTTCGTCATGGTTGTACAGCCAGAACGCAGGCCATGTGCCCTTGCCGACCGGCAGCTTGGCTTCGATTTCGTAATAGCCGTAAGTCTGGTAGAACTTGCCATCGGTATCGATCACGCGGGCAACGAAATTGCCCTGCGGGTCACGTGCAGGCCAGATCTTCAGCGAACCATCTTCCACGGCATAGTTGACGGTCGCCGGTGCCGGCTTGTCCCAGGTCGTGTCGTTCCAAACGCTACGGTTCAGGCTCGTGCCTTCGAACTCGTCGGAGAAGGTCAGCTGATAATCAGCGGCATTCTGGCCGAACGGTCCTGGTGTACCGGAAGGTACAGGTGCGGGCGCGGGTGCCGGCGCAGGTACAGGCGCTGGTGCTGGTGATGGCGACGGTGCTGGAGCTGGAGCCGGTGCAGGTGCTGGAGCAGGTGCAGGTGCCGGAACGGTATTCGCAGCGGTGACCACGTTGTACTCGCATACCTTGTCGGCGCCTGGCAACGGATCGCCGAAGACATCGTTGCTGCACATGATCGAGCCTTCAGCGGTACGGGTAACGTAGGTGCCGTTCAAGCCATAGCGAACCACCTTCGTACCGGCGAATGAGCATTGCTCGTTTTCGGTTGCACAGCCGGTCCACGATGCCGTTGTCGGCGTAGTGCCTGTCGACGGTGTAGTCGATGGTGTAGTTGACGGCGTAGTCGATGGGGTCGACGGCGCATCCGTCAACGGGTTTGTTGCTGGCGCTGCAGCACCATTCGATGGCACGGTAGTCGGTTCTGGTGTAGGCGCTGTGTCGACTGCAGCTATGGGTGCAATGCCAGACGATGTTTCGCTGGCATTCACCGTAGCGTCAGTTGGACCTGACCCTGCACCTCCACCACAAGCGACTAAAAATAAAGTAGCGCATGCACAGGAAATGGCATTCTTTGCAAAGCGATCCACGGTTGCGTTGTACATGATGTTCCCCTTTCTTCTATTTCCGTTAATGAAAGCTTGATCATTCTCAAAAGCAAGCAACGATCAGAGCTTTGCCCTACAGAAATAGTTCCTTTGCCGCACAGAAATAATTATGAATTTCTGTAGAAAGGCAAGAATTGCAAAGAGGAATTTAAAGAGTTAGTGGCGCGCCGACAACATTTCCTCGTGGATATGACGTGCACACCCAAACCTAAGCCAGACAAGGCCTTCGGCGGGATACAGCATTACTAAGATGGGAAAATCGAAAGGGAAAAATAACGGCCGGAGCAGAGTGTCCGGGCCAGAAAAAATTATCGCGTCTTCAGAGCAAATGCCGAGTCCGGTTTTCTTTCAAGGATGACATAACCGTTGCCACGTTGAACAGGCGCGTAGTTGTTTGCCAATAGCGTTTGCAGCTCGGGAAACTCCGTCGTCGTGTCTTGTCCTTTTGGCCTTGGCTTCGCAAACATGTCGATAATGAATCGAGGCTGTTCGGCTTCGAGATCAGTGATGAATTTTTGTCTTATGCGTTGGATATGCGGTTTTGAAACGTGATGATAAAAATGATAGTCATAAATGTATGGGGTGGCGACCACCGCCTCCGAAAGCAGCGCTGCATGAAGTGCCCCGCCGGTCCAGTCCAATGGCTGGATCTTATCGCCCGGCCGCAAATGACTTTTCAGAAAGCCGGCGATTTCATCCACCTTGCCATCCTTCGGCGGTATCGGCTCCTTGCCAGCGAGCTGGCGCGTGAAATCACCGGGCATGCGTACGAGTAACGCGAGGGCTAACAGGAAAACCATCAATGGCACGGCGCGCCGGTAAGGCGCAAACGCCGATACGGATGCCACCCTCGCCTGGGGCAGCAGGACGAGCGCGCCGCACAGGCTGCCAAAATAGGCAAATGGCATCCAGTGGTAATCCCAGAACTGACCGCTCAATGCGGGGTAAATACTGTATAGCCCGAGCAACGCGAGCAGCAGCAGGACGAAGCGAGTCTTGGAGCGATCCTCCTGATCCGACAAGGCGATGTATGCGCCGAGCGCTGTAGGAACCAATAGCATGCCGAGGCCGCCGAAGTTCCTGTATGAATCAAGGAGGTACCGGATGCGCGCGATGCCGGTGATCATCGCGTGATCGCCGGTGAGCTGTATGTGCAGCGGCAGGTAGGACGCGAACATCTCGCGGAAATACGGGAAGCCTCCCGTGCTCCATAGCCAAATGAACGGCAGCGACCAGACGATCAGAAAGCCAATCGCCGATGCGCCCGTGATCCGCAGAAATGGCCTGCTGAAGCTTGTACGAAAAGAGTCGGTGTCATTGCGCATGACCACCGCGCCGTAGGCGATCACCGCCGGCAGGCCGATGGCGAGATGCGGCTTGATCGAAGCGGAGATTGCAAATAGCGCACCGATGATGCTCCAATGCTCATATGTAGGGCGTGTCGTACCGGTCGCCACCAGCAATGCCACCGCAATCGGCAAAATACCGACATAGTCGCGTTGAAGACTCATTGAGGGGCCATGGCCCATATAGATAAGGCCAAACAGCAATACGCTGCCGCAGGCAACCGCCTTGCCGAAAGGCCTCATCAGTTTCCATGTCACGGCAAGGAAGGCCAGCAGGTAAAGCATGTCCAGTGTCCGGAACGCCGTATCGGAATACCCGATCGCCTTGCCGATTGCAAGATGAAACAGCAAGGTGCCAGGCATGCTGGTTTCAAACACATCCTTATAGGGTGTGAAGTGATGCTTATCGATCAGAAACGCAACGTAATGCAGCAGCGGCGTGTCGTGCTGCATCCGCCAGCCCAAGGCGAGCACCACTTCGGTACTCAGGAACAGAAGGAAAAGGCCAAGCGCTCCCCACTGAAAATAGTCAAACAGCCGATTGTTTTTAGGCATTGTGCTCATTGCTTGATTAGGGAAGAGTGCCGGATGGAAGCAGCTGCCGACACCAGTGCGGCCTGTCGCTACACGCATGGAGTTGGCGGAGATGCAAATCGCGTACCCGGTTCGGGAACGGGCCGGCATTCACTATGTCGTTTGCCTTACATGATTCCGCCTGTTAATGCCGGGGAATGCATGGACGATGATTCAATATGGGCAAACCGTTGGTTAGTGGTTGAATCGACAAGAAGGTTCAGTCGAGTGGCAAATTGTGGAAAAAACAATTGCCATTCGCAATACTCTGTATTGATGAAAATGACGCTCGAATCAGATGGTAGATACGCTAGGCAATCGCTCTTTCCACCAATCGTTGCCGTTGATAAAAAACGGCTATGTAAATGCAAAGAGGCTGCGGCTGTCGAGTTCCGCTTGGACGCTGCCGAAAAAGAGGGGATCAAAGGGCGGTGTCCCTGCCTCGCTGGAGAACAGTGATACGGCCTTTTTTGCCTTATTTTTTGGCGAAGCAAAAAAGAAGATTGCTTGCCGGGACCAGTCCTGGCTTGTCTTTTCGGAGAATGAAGAGCGTTGTATTACCGGAGAAACTTGGTAACCAAGTATTTGGGTGCGCAACTATCGAGATTCGATATCGCGTACGCTTTAAGAATTAAAGTGTAACGAGATGAAGTGGAGGCATTCGAAGATTCGACCTCACCATCCCTTGCGCGCGTCGCCCCTTCCCGATCAAGAAGACTACCTTTACACGCAACCCCTGCCGCCCGCATGGGACACGCACCACGATGCCCCTGTCCCCTTGAAGGGAAAGGAGCAAGCGTGACAGGTGGGAAGACAACGACACTGATCAAACTGCTTCATACAAAACGCCAGGTACCAGCGGCAGGCATATCAACATCAATTCCGAATACCATCAGTCCTGAAATCCTTTTGGATTCGTGCTCTGCCAACGCCAGTGATCCGCACACATCTCCTCAAGCCCCTTCTTCGCCCGCCAATCCAGCATCCGGCTCGCCGTGGTCGGATCGGCATAGCACACAGCGATGTCGCCCGGCCTGCGCGCGGTAATCTGGTACGGAATCGGACGCCCGCTCGCCTTTTCAAAGGCCTTCACCATCTCCAGTACGCTGTAGCCCTGCCCCGTTCCAAGATTGACCGTGAAGCTGCGTCCCGACCGGAAGATTTCCTTCAGCGCCGCGACATGGCCCTGGGCGAGATCCACGACATGGATATAGTCACGCACACCGGTGCCGTCCGGTGTCGGGTAATCGCTGCCGAACACGGACAGCCTCTCCCGCCGCCCTACCGCGACCTGCGCAATATAAGGCATCAGATTGTTCGGAATGCCGCGCGGGTCTTCGCCGATCAGGCCGCTGGGGTGCGCACCGGCAGGATTGAAATAGCGCAGTGCGCCGATGGACCATGAGGAATCTGATTTCACCAGGTCTTCCAGAACCTGCTCGACCATCAGCTTGGAGCGGCCGTAGGGATTGGTCGTCGACAGCCGGGCCGATTCGGAGATCGGCACCGATTCCGGATCGCCATAAACCGTGGCGGACGAACTGAAGAGGAAGTTCTTCACGCCGGCAGCACCCAGCGCCTGGAGCAAGGTCACACTGCCGGAAACATTGTTCTCGAAATAGGCAAGCGGGTTTTCCACCGACTCGCCGACCGCCTTCAGTCCGGCGAAATGAATCGTCGCATCGATGCGATGGGTTTTCAGCAGCGCGTTGAGTGCAAGTCGGTCGCGCACATCCACATCGTAAAAAGGAATGACGCGGCCGGTGATGCGTTCGACACGTTTCAGCGATTCCTGCGAACTGTTGCAGAGATTGTCGAGTGCGATGACGGCGTAACCGGCCTCCAGCAATTCGACACAGGTATGCGAGCCGATATAGCCGGCGGCGCCGGTGACAAGTATGGTTTTATGAGTAGTCATGATAAGAACTTGAATGTCCGGTGTGGGAAGCGTCGTGCGCGGCCGCGATCGATGTCCGCCTGCGGTGTATCGCAGCATATTGACCCCGGCGGACGCCGGGGTCAATATGCCGGAGTTAATCTTTTTTAAGCATCCCTGTCAGACGGCACCTCGCACAAGCGGCTGCCGTTTTGGCGACTTATGCTGCCTGCATCGTGTATTCGGTGCTTGAGCTGCGCAGCTCCTTTGCAATGTGCTCGGAGAGGCGGAACGCGAGCGCGGCAAGCGTGATGGTTGGGAAATTCGCGCCCGATGTCGGGAAAACCGAACTGCCGGCGACATACAGGTTGGTCATGCCGTGCACCAGGCAGTTGCGGTCGACCACGCCCTGTTTCGGCGAATCGTGCATCCGCGTAGTACCCATGTGGTGCCAGGTGCCTTCCAGGTCCGACGGCCATTTTCCGCCCTCGATCGGCGGATCGAGATCGACCTGTGCCACGCCGCTGCGGCGCATGTCTTCCGCGAGGATCGCCAGCGTGCGGTCGAAGGTGCGCTGCACTTTCGAACCGAGGCGCCAATCCACCCGCACCCGGTTCATGCCGAGCTGGTCCTTCTGGTTCGGCGACAGCATGACGCGGCTGTCCGGATTCGGTTCCGGCTCGACGATGGTCTGGAACTTGACACCCTTGATCAGCCAGCGCGGCTGGAACAGGCGGGTATAACCGTAGCCCAGCGTATCCAGCGGATTCGCCATCATGGTCATTACATCCTTCGCCAGGCTCCAGTCGGCCTGCTCCTTCTTGAGCATCGCCTGCTTGCAGCGGAACAGCGCCTGGGCACCCTCGCTGCCCTCGCCCGGGAAGGTGGAGCAGAACCAGACCCGCGCATTCAGGATACCTTCTTCCTTCAGCACTTCCGGTTTCAAGGCGAACTGATGTGCAATGCAGGTGCCGTGCGCCGATACCGCCGCATTCTGGTAGTGGTATTTGACATCGGACAGCTTGTTGCGCGACCACTCCTTGGTGAAGCGGATATTGCCCGAGAACAGACGCGGATGGTCCATGAAATACCGGCCGACGAGGTCGTTGCCGTTGCCGAGGCCGGACGGTTGCACCTTGTTGGAGGCCAGCAGCAGGCGGGCATTCTCAATACCGCCGGTCGCGAGCACATAGGTTTTTGCGGAGACTTCCATCCTGCGCCCGCTCAGTGTCGCCACTTCGACGCGCTTGACGGTCGTCGCCGGATTGTTGGTATCGATGTTGACGGCATTTGCGTACAGGAAGACACGGATGCGCTCGGAACGCTTCAGCACGTCGCGGTACAGCTTGCCGAAACGCGCCGGCGGGCTGAACTGCGAGATGGTGTCGCGCACCTTGCCAGTCACGAGCGGCATGCGCTTGACGTCCGGGCGGCCGATCGCCTGCTCCCAGAATTCCGGGCTGAAGTTATTCGGACCGAGCTTGAGCAAGGCATGCGTGCGCTCATAGTAAGGCATCAATTCATTCAAGCCGAATGGCCAGCCGCTATGGTTTACCCACTCGCGCTTTTCGAAATCCCATGGATCGAGCGGACGGCACCATCCGCCCCAGCAATTGCTGCTGCCGCCGAGGAAGCGGCTGCGGCTGCCGTCGGCAAAGTTATAGCGCCATTCACCGACGTCCTCGCCCCGATAGAGATCACGCGTTTCGTCATCCGGGTTGAATCCTCCGCTTTCGAGCAGTACGACGTCGATGCCTTGTTTGTCCAGCTCCATGGCCAATGTGATGCCGGCAACGCCGCCGCCGATGATGCATACCGTTGTTTCAACAACGGATCCTTCCTGAACTCGCCGTGTATCGATAAACATTTTTTCTTTTTCCCTGCTCTAATATTGACCTGTCACTGAGTACCAATGAACTCGCGTTGCATGGATTGCATTAGATGTAACGCTTGTTCGTCGCATTGGCTCGTCTTTGAAAATTTACGTATTACAAATAATCTTTACCTGTCAAAGATAGACTGATGACGGACAGATACTTTGATGTGCATTAGGGAATGTTCACGCTGTTGTAAATGGACCCGTCAACGGACTATTCCTAGAATGAAAGCTGTGCATCCGGTTTCACGGCCGTGATTGCGCGCTTGAAATCTTGCTGGATGCGCTGCAATGCGTCCTGCGACTCGGCTTCGAAGCGCATCACCACCACCGGCGTGGTGTTCGACGAGCGCGCCAGGCCAAAGCCATCCGCATACTCCACCCGTAAGCCGTCTATGGTGATGATCCGCTCCGCATCCGCAAACCGCGCCTCCTTCTGCAGCCGCTCGATGAGCGCCACGTTCTCCCCTTCGGCCAGCGTCAGGTGCAGCTCCGGCGTCGATGTCGACTGCGGCAACGCATTGAGCGTGGCCGTCACATCGTCCAGCCGCGACACCAGTTCCAGCAGCCGCGCGCCGGCATAC